>Ga0315319_10000003_pt1 | contig 501375 bp, 481 predicted proteins | sample M1500m3416metaG_FD_203463 | JGI IMG/M metagenome (GOLD analysis project Ga0315319, IMG submission 203463) | Ammonia-oxidizing marine archaeal communities from Monterey Bay, California, United States - M1 500m 3416 | ecosystem: Environmental > Aquatic > Marine > Intertidal zone | place: USA... | reverse complement strand
CGGCTTGCAGGCCAGAGTAAGTGTTGGCGGCCACGTCCAGCTGGTTGGCGGCGGCTTGCAGGGTGATGCGGTCTTCATGGTTGAAGGGGTTGGCGCGGCGGGCGTAGGTGGCTACGCGGTCGTCGGCGTCTTGCATGATGGCTTCGAGCTGCGCCTGGTGGCTCTCTTGTTTGGTGGCCAGAGCGTTGGCGCGGGCCTCGCATTGGGTGGCGCGCTCGGCTGTTTCCGTTTGCCGGGTGAGCAGGGCAGCCATGCGGGCGGTTAGGCTCTCGATTGAGCTGTTCGCGCTCTGGATGAGCTTGGCTTGAGCGTTGCGCAGTGTTTGGTTTTTCAGCCGTTGGGCGCGGGCGCCTGTGCTGAGGCCTATGCGGTAGGCGATCAGCCCAGCCAGCGCGCAGACTGTAAAGGCGGTGAAGATGATGTTGATAGTGGTCATGTGCTGTGTCCCTTGGGTTGCTGCCGGCTGGTGAGGCCGGCAGTGGGTGGTGGGTTAGTTGCCGATAGCGAAGGTGCCGATGGTCAGGGGTACGAAGCCGCCGACTTCTTGCTCGAGCACGTGCTTGAACTCAATGGCGAAGCCTTCGCGCTGGGCCTCTTCCCCGACCCAGCGCAGCTTGAGTACGGGCTTGTCTTCGCCGGTGATAGCCGACAGGCGCAGGGTGATGGTCGATTCTGCCAAGCCCTCGAACGGCACGACCTGGAACAGGAAGACGGTTGGCAGGGTTTCTTGGCTTTTGGCTTCGATTTCGTCCATTGCGCTGCGGGTCGCGCTGAGGTCACCGACCGAGCTGTCACGCTGGCTGGTGGCTTTGATGGTCATCTTGCGCACGCCGCTGATGGCTGCCGCGATGGTCAGTGTTTCGTCACCCGCTGTGGCGGTGATGTTCGGTGCCCAGTCTTCCAGCCATTCGGCCAGGGCTTGCTGGCTGAGGGGTTTGCCGACAATCGACTGAACGGCGGTGTAGGCAGCGGACGGTTTGAGGGTGAGGGTGGCACGGTCATCGCCGTGGCCGGCTTCGTCGGGCGTACCCAGGTTGAAAATGACGGTGGCCGACATGGCGTCTTGGTCGATAAAGCCGCCGGCAAGTAGCCCGAGGTCGGTGTCATTGTGGCGCTCGACATACTTGCTGAAGTCTCGCAGGGACTGGGTTTTCAGGCTGGCGCGAAAGCGATCGCGCATCGGCTGGTAGCGCTCCAGGCTGTGCATGCTGACTGAGTCCGGCAGCACGACCACGTTACTGCCGCCGTCGATGCTAATGGGCTTAGCTGCTGCAACCAGTGCTTGGGATTCGATGTGCTGTAAGGTTTCTTTGTTAAACATTGAGGTGTTTCCTTGGTGAGTGGCTTGGAATTACTACAGAACGGCGCGCTTAAACCTCTTGGGCGCGCACCGGGGTGTCTTGCTTGTTGAACAGCTGCGCTGTTGGGTCGTTTTGGAACAGCTCGATGCCGTTGGCGGTGACGTACATGGGCGTATCCAGCGCTGTGTCTTCGCGCTTGGTGCCGCGTTTGGTGGGTTGGGCGAAGTCCAGCTTGTGGTTGACCTTCACCTGGTTGCTCTCGCCAATTTGGCTGAGCTCGAAGGTGAGAACGACCTTGCCCTTTTTGCCGTGGTCGACAACGCCCGCGGCTACATCGGAAAGGGCGCGGCCTACTTGCTGAGCAAATACGCCGGCATTGAGTGAGCCTAGAAACTCGGTGGTATCGGTTGCTTTCATGTGCTGTGCCTCTTGGTGGTTGTGTGCCCTTGGTGGGGCGGGTTATGCCGCGTCGGCGGCGGCTTCTTGGCGGTCGAGCCATTCGGCCAGGTGGTGCGTGTAAACAATCCAGCGGGCGCCGGGTAGGTCGTTGAGCCGGCTCAGGCGGAGGTCTATCCGGCCGGACTCCACGTGGCGGCGCAGGGCGCGCAGGCTGGGTACGTTGGCCAGTGGTTCCAGTGCCAGTACCTGCTCAATGGTCAGGTAGCCAATGGGGTAGGCCTGTTTGAGGTGGGCGTGTCGGCTGCTCACGGGGTGGCCTCCGCAATCGGGCGCGTGAAGCGCAGGCGGATAATCTCAGCAATGCCTTCGGTGGTTTTACCCACCTGGCGATCCACCACATTGCCGGCGGCGTCGGTGATGACGCAGCCAAAGGCGCTGCTGCTCGCTTGGGTGAGCGTGACGTGCGGGAGGTAGCCCGCTGGCGTAACGGCCAGCAGCTGGGTGTAAAGGCGCACGAGGTCATCGGCGTGCGGCTGGTTGCTCTGCAGACGGCCAATGGCCTCTACCGCTGCGGTTTGCACGATGGATGGGCGAATAACGCCAGGGTGGTCGATGTTCAGCACGGCCAGCTTGAGCGCGCCGATAGCGTGGTTGGCTGGGCTGGTCATGCGGTTAGGCCTTGTCTGCGCGCGCAATGGCTTGCGCGTCACTGTAGGTGCCGCTGGCATAGCGCTTGCCCAGCAACTTGAACTTGTTGGCGGTGAGTGTTTCTTCGCGGCTGATGCCTAACTCAGCGCGCAGGCCTTCGATAAAGAACTCAAGGTCGCCTAGCTCTTCCACCACGTTCTCGCGGTCAAGCGGTTTGTTGTAGATAACAAAGCGCTTGATTGCGTCCAGCAGTTCGCCCGCTTCGCCCGATGCGCCAACGGCCATGTGTAGGGCGTTCGCCTTGCCGGGTGTCATCTGCTGGATGATGTCTTGGCCTGGCTTTACCAGCGCCGCGACCATGGCAGCATGCGGGGTGGATTCAATAGCGGCGCGTTGTTCTTGGGTAAGAGACATGGTTAAGCCCTCAATTTGATAGTGATGTTGATATCCAGCTGCTCGGCCAGCCAGGCAATGCCGGACTCGGTGACCATTACGGCGGCGTAGTGGGTCCAGCCGTTAATGGCTTTGTTCCAGCGGCTGCGGGTTTCGATATAGAGATGGCCTTTGTCGCGGTAGCGGCACGCCAGCTCGCCCTGGTGGTTGATGATGCCGCGCTCGCGCAGCTGGTCGCGCAGCTTGCGCGGGCCCATGCCGAGCACGGCGGCAGCCTGGTTGAGGTCGCGGTTCATGGGCGTGGCCTCAGGCTGCGTTACGCAGGCGTTGGCGGGCCTGCAAGATGAGCATCAGCTTGGCCACCTGGGCGTACAGATCATCCAGGCTGCCTTCGTTGCGCAGCACGAAGTCGTTGTCGTGAATGACCAGGCCGCTTTCGCTGCTGTGGCTGGCCACGCTGGGTGCATCCGGGCGCAGGATGTGCACCACGCTGCCGCCGCGCGTGCGCAGCCAGTTGGCTTCGTTGTCAAAGCGCACATCACGCACTACCACGCCGCTGTAGCGGGCTTGGTCGATGCTCAGGTGGTTGCCGATGTTCTGCTCAGCCAGCAGCACCCAAAGGTCAGGGTGCACTAGGTGACGGCCCCACTCGGTACCGAGCAACTGCATCAGCTGGCGAGGAGATTTGCCCAGCCACTCGATGTTCTGCTCTTTGGCGGCGCCTTCCAGCTGGGCCTCGGTAAGGTTGAACATCTGTGCCAGCGCTTGCTTGAGCGGGTCGGCAAAGGCGTAGGACAGTAGCGCGTAATGCGCGGCCAGGTAGCGGGCTACGGTGTCTTTACCGGTGCGGGCGAGGCCGTGCAGGCCGATAAGAAGATGGCTCATGCGGTCACCTGCTTTTTTTCGGCCTGGCGCTGTTGGTAAGACTGCAGGGCGGCGCGGCTGTGAGCAGGGTGCTTAAGCAGCAGTTCTTCACGGCGCAGGGAGGCGGCATTCATCGCCATCGCTGTGAGGCGGTCGTACTGTTGACCGGTGATCGCTTCCAGGTTGAGTGCTGCTACGGTTTGGCCAATGGCGTTATATACGCGCGCCTCAACTGCAAAGTCGTACGATGCGGTGCGGCAGTCTTTGATCTCGTTGGCCAATCCCTGCATAAAACACTGCATGGCGATGGTGGGGTGATTGGTACTCATGCGGCGTCACCCCCGAATGGGCCGAATGCATCGGCAGGGGTGGTGGGCTTGAGCTGGGTGCGGGTGCCGTTGATTACAACCAGCTGGCCGGTGGCCTGTTGGATGCTGCGAACGGTGCCGGGGTTAGAAGCCGCTGCCGGGTGCAGATACACCGGGCAGCGGGTGGTGGTGCGTGCTGTGTCCATGGGTTGCTCCGTGACCTTGGTGAGGGGTACGGATGCAATGTACCAAGTAGTAAATAATCAGGCAATACTAATTGGTAAATGATTTTCTAGAAGGTAATAAAAACCCCGCGGTGGGCGGGGTTTTATGGTGTGCAGTGCCTTAAGCGGCTGATGTGTCCCACTCTATCCAGTGAGCTGTCATGCGCATGTACCAGGGCACGTTGGACAGGTACTGCGTGGCCTCCTCGCGGGTGTACATGGCGCGGATGACTTCGTTGCGGGCCAGCAGTTCTAGCGCCGGTAGTGTCGGCGGCTCGTCTGCTTCAATGCGGCGTATTCTGCTGCGCATTGTCCGTAGAGATTCCGGGGTTGGAGTGCCCTGGGCCATTATTTCCTCTTCAATGCCGAGGTAGCATTTACGCAGGTCGCCATGAAGTGAGGCGCGCTGGCCAGTGCCAATAACAAGGTCTACGGCTGATGCCACTGTTACCAACAGCGCAGCTGCTGCTGTCACTGCAGCGGGAGCGTCAGCAAGAATTGACGCCACGGCAGCAGAGCCAAAGAGTACGCCGACAAAGGCAGTGAAGCGACTCCAGCGCATAAAGAACGACATTCTGCGCATGTGGTAGCGAATGCAGCGCTGCACATAAAAGCGGAGTTCGTGGAGTTCATCTTCAACCTTGTCGGCGTCGGTCATCGCTTGGGTCTCGGGGGTGTGGGTCGGCTCTCAGAAATAGTGTTGGGGCCGTTGCCGCTATCGTGCTTGATTTCGCGGTTAGGTGTTGGCCTATCCTGCGGCGTCGGGCGAGGAGGCTGTGAGGGCGGTCGGCGGTCTTTGTCAGACATTAGCATAGCTCCATTGCTGTTGGGTGTGAGTAAGTCGGGTCAGTACTTGATTTTGCTCGGTGGCACGATGCCGCCCACGTAGTGGATCTGCTCAATGTCGCTGCGGGCGATGGTCACGCGGCCGTAGCCATCGTTTACGGCCATTAAGCTGACTTCTTCGGCATTCTCGTAGAGCAGTTCTTTCACCATGCTTTGGCCGTCTATGCAGCGCACCATCACGTATTCGCCGGGTATTAGCTGGTGGTTGGGTTCGCACCACACCACCCAGCCGCTGCGAATGGCGGGGGCCATTGAGTCACCCTTTACGCGCAGTGAGTAGGCGTCGGGGTCTGTGGTGGGTACGTCTAGCCAGCCGTCTGCAACGGTTAAGGCATCCCAATATCCGTCTGGGCCCAATTGCGCTATCCCTAATATTCGAGTCCGTTTGAATGGGCGGGTCAGGTCTGGGCCAGGTTCCAGCCTTGCTTCGGCAATAACGTAATTACCAGTACTGCTAACCGGCGATTGCTCATGGCTGCAATCAAACCAGCCATCAGGTAGACCTAAGTGACGTTCGAAATCTCTAGCGTTAGCTTCACCAAACGAGCGTTGGTTATTAGCGTCAGGGAGCATGCCGGCAACGTAGCCTGGCTGGCGTTCTACCGCGCGGGCCAACGCATTCTTGTTACCGTCAAAGCGGCTCTCTAGCAGCAGCTGCAAATTGGCGCGTCTGATATCTGTTTTCTTCATTAGGCAATCTTCGGCACCAGTTACAAAAAAGTAAATGAACTATTTAGTATTGACTGCTAGTTACTAAATGGTAGATATTGCGAGCATCAAGACGGAAGGCGCTGTAAAGCGAGGCTTAGCAATGAAATTACTCGACTACATGAAAACGCTGGATAAGGCCCAGCTTGAGTGCTTGGCGAAGCGCTGCCAAACCTCTGTTGGTCAACTCAAGCAGGTGGCTTACTGCAACAGGCGTGCGGGTGCGGGGCTTGCTGTAAATCTTGAGCGCGAAACCCAAGGCGCTGTTACCTGTGAATCACTGCGTGAAGACATTGATTGGGCTTATTTACGCGGCTCGCAGGCCGCTTAATTCGACGTGCCACTCACCAAGTCACTACCCGCTGTAGGGCACAGCAGCAAGAGGACTAGCAGCGGGGCTGGCTCCGGAAGCCTCACCAGCAGACCGGAGCCGGCATTAGGCCAGTAGGCCAAAAGCAACAAACCTGACGCCACGGCGGCAGGTGCAATAGAGGCGGGGAACTGGGCGCCACTCACCAAGAATAGGCCCAGCCCCTGCGTTCCGGTAGACGGGTACCACCCCTGACTACCTCAACAAGCCTTTCCCCAGGGACACAGCACGTATCAGGGGTTTGGCGACTGCTGTAGGCATAGGATAGGGCGCTGCCCTGACCATGGCTATGGTAGTTGGCAGGATTTACTACCATGACGCATCAGCACGATGATTACAGCGGCCCTGCGGTGCCGCTGGATGTGGCGATCGACACTGATTGCCGTGAGTTCCGCGGCGGCCACAAGGCCGTTTGCGCCATGCTTGGCGAGCCTTACGGGCCGTTTCAAAAGCGCCTTTCAGGTGCTTACCCTGACCACCATTTGAGACCGGATGACCTGGCGCGTGTTGTTGAGCTTGTGCGCGGCCCTGCCGTGCGCACGTGGTTTGAGCAGGTGTACGGGGTGGTGAGTTACCAGCCCGTGCCCGTGCCGGCCACGCGCGATGCGATGCAGGCGCTGGGCAAACTGTTGGCCAAAGAGGGTGAGTTTGTTGCCAGCCTGGCCGGCGGCGCTGCTGACAGCCGCTGGGAGCGGGCCGAAGTGGCCGAACTGGAAGCGCACGGCTTTGCGCTGATCAGCAAGTTGCTGGGCATTATGGCTGGCGCCCGCCAAGCAATGGAGGGCGACAACCGTGGCTGACCTGATAGATGACGCCAACGAGCATGCAGAGCACCTGCTGCTGCAGGCACTTGCGCAACACCAGCGCCGCGTGGGTGGCCAGGCCACCAGCGCCGAGTGGTGCGAGAGCTGCGGGGTTGAGATACCCCAAGCACGCCGCGTGGCCGTGCCGGGTTGCCAGTGCTGCGTTGATTGCCAGCATTTGCGGGAGCTGAAACGTGGCTGATCAGATCCCTGTTTCACTGGAAGACCTGCGTGTGCTGCTGCGTTTCATCCCCGCCACGGATCGCGAGACCTGGGTGCAGGTTGGCATGGGCATTAAAGCCGAGTTCGGTACCAACGGTTGGGATGCTTGGGATACGTGGAGCCAGTCCGGTACCGGCTACAAGCTGAGTGATGCGAAGGCTGTTTGGAAGAGCTTTCGCAAGGCCGGTACCGGGCTTGGCACGGTAATCAAGCTGGCGATGGATAACGGGTGGACGCCGGATAAAACCGAGCTGTCTGCCGAGGATAGGCGGCGGTTTGCGCGTGAGCAGGAAGAGCGGCGGCGGGCCAGGCAGGCTGAGGTAGAGGCCGACGAAGCCCTGCTGGAGCGCATGCGGGCAAAGGTTGCCGCTGAGTGCGCGGTGATATGGGCGCAGCACACAGCAGCCGAAGGCAAGAGCGCCTACCTGGACAAAAAGCAGGTGGCCGCTTTTGGTATTGGCTTTATGCGCCACACGGTTGTGCTTGAGATTGATGACCAGTCCGAGCGCTGCCAGCTGTGGGTGGGCGACGATGCCCAGCGTTACCTGAAAAGCGTGCCCAGCCCGCGCCCTGCTCATTTGTCGATGCTGGTGTTGCGCCGTGGTGACATGGTGATGCCGCTGTGCGATGAGGCAGGGCGTTTGCACAGCCTGCAGCAGGTGAGTAGCACCGGTAAGAAGCTGTTCCCGAAGTACGGCCGCAAGAGCGGCTGTTTTCATGTGGTGGCTGATGATGCCGATGCGCAGGTAGTCGGGTTGGCTGAGGGTTATGCCACGGCAGCGAGTTGCCACATGGCCGTTGGCTGGCCGGTTGTGGTGGGCATTGATTCGGGAAATTTGCCAAAGGTTGCGGCGCGACTGCGGGCTATGTACCCAGCGGCGCGCTTGGTGATTTGTGGTGATGATGACCCGACCACACCTGGCAACCCGGGGCGCACCAAGGCCGAACTGGCGGCGCAGCAATGCGGTGCGGTGGCGGTATTTCCGCAGGGTGCCGAGGGTAAGGATTGGAATGACCTGCATGTTGGCCTGGGCCTCGATGCTGTGCGCGAGCAGCTGCTGACGGCGTTATTGCTGGAGCCTGCCGGGCCGGTTGAGGATCTTCCCCGCGCCCCATCTGATGACTGCGCGCCCGAAAATTCCACCACCGGCACTACCGGGGGCGCGGGGGAGGTGCTGACGCTTGTCCAGGTGACGCGGCGCTATGCATTGGTGGAAGGCACAACGCAGGTGTGGGACGGCGACAAGGCCTTGCTGATGAAGAAGGCGGCCTTTGAAGCCCTGGTGGGCAAGCCGTTGGCGAAAGAGTGGTTGGCGCTGACCGACGATACCCGCCGGGTGGTGGCCGCAGACCATGTGCGCGATATCCAGCAGGCCAAGCGGTTGACCGGCAAGAAGGGCGGTGCCCTGGGTATGCCGCCGGTTGAACGCTATGTGTACATCGACGGCACCAAGGATGTGTGGGACCGGCAGAAGAAACGCCGTGTGCCCGAGGGTGCGGTAAAGATGGCGCTGGGCGATGCCTATGCGCTGTGGCTGAACAGTGCCGAGCGTCGGGTGGTGGATGTTGACCACATCGTGTTCGACCCGACCATGACGAAAGACCCTGCCGTATACATCAATACCTATGACGGCCTGCCGCTGGCGCCTGAGCGTAATGATGAGGCGTGCGCGAACCTGATCTGGCTGATCGACTTTCTGTGCAACCACGATGAGCCGTCGCGGGATTGGTTGGTGCGCTGGTTGGCGTACCCGCTGCAGCACCCTGGCGCCAAGATGGATACGGCCGTGCTGATGCACTCGATTATGGAAGGCTCGGGCAAGAGCCTGCTGTTTGCCGATGCGATGGGTGAGCTTTACGGCCAGTACGCGGCAACGGTAGGGCAGACGCAGCTTGAGAGCAACTTCAACGCCTGGCAGAGCCGCAAGCTGTGGGCGGTGTTCGAAGAAGTTGTGAGCCGTGACCAGCGTTACAACCAGGTGGGCAAGATCAAGCATCTAATCACCGGCAAGACGGTGCGGATGGAGAGCAAATTCATCAATGGTTGGGAGGAAGCCAACCATATGAATGCGGTGTTTCTGTCGAACGAGATTCTGCCGTGGCCGATCAGCGAGAGTGACCGGCGGCTGCTGGTGATGTGGCCTATGGAAACATTGCCGGCGGCGCGCCAGAAGGCGATTGGTGCTGAGCTGCGTAATGGTGGGGTGGCTGCGTTGTATGCGTGGCTGCTGTCGATTGATCTGGGCGACTTCGACCAACGCACCCGCCCGCCGAAGACCGAGGCGCGTGAGCGCCTGGTGGCGCTGAGCCGGGCTGCGTGGCAGACCTTTGTGCATATGTGGCGGGTTGGTGAGCTGGGCCCCAACTTGTGGGGCGGGTGCTTGAGCACTGACCTATACGCGCTGTTTACCGAGTGGTGTCAGCGCAACAAGGAGCACGTGCTAAGCCACACGAAGTTCAGCCTGTTTGTGAGTGCGGAGGTTGAGAAGACGCGCAGCATCCCCTGGAGTGAGGGCACAAGCCGACGGTTTGGTGCGTTCTTTTTCCCGGCTGATCTGGAGCCTTCCCCGCCCCCATCCTTGAATGCGGCCCAGTTGGGCAAGATGGTCGATAAGTGGCGCGGTGCCGCGCAGGCTGCGGGCTGGAACGTATCGGCGTGGGATCACGTCAAGGCGGCTGCAGCATGACTCTGCCTAAAAGTGTGTTGGGTTGTGCTGGGTTGTGTTGGGTGGGTTTTGGCAACCCAACACAGGTTGAGGCCGTCAACGGCGGGCCTTTGCGCGGTGTGTGTTGGGTGTGTTGGGTTTGTACGCGCACGCACGCATGCGCATTCAATCGTGCGACTACTGATGGCGAGACCCTGACACAAAGAAAAAATCGCTACGCGAGGACTGAAAAACCCAACACACCCAACACACTCAACACAGATAGCTTGAAGGTGTTGATTTATAAGAGTTTTAAGTGTGTTGGGTTTGTGTTGGGTTGGGCCTTTTGTGTTGGGTTACTGCGGATAGCGGGGGTTTTGCGATGATTGAGGCTATGGAAGTGCTGCTGTGCGCCTGGGGCCGTGAGGCTTTGGACCCTGCTATCGATGTGAGCATAGGTTCCCCGCTGGCCAGGCTGGGTGATGATGCCCCGTGTGGGCGTGTGGGCAGCCGCTGCCTATCCACCGTGGAGCGCTGGGTATCGCTGAGCAAGGCGGCGCAGGCCGTGGATAAGGCTCTGCATGATCTGGCCTTGGATGCCCCTGTTGGGCGTGGCTCTGTTGGGCGCACGATGGTGCAGCTGGCGCGGGTGCGTTACTGCCAGTTGAGGCCTTTGCCTGTTGCTGAGCAAGCGCAGCGTTTGGGTGTGTCGGTGCGGACATACCGCACTCGCGTGGATGAGCTGCACTCGGAACTGCAGGATGCGTTGCCGGGCGTGGCTGCTGGATTAGCCAAGGCAGAGCACGTGCTGCCGGCCAGCGTTGCGCGGGCTGAGCGTGTGCGTGCGGCGCAGAAAGTGTCGCGACAGGAGCAGCTACGGCTTGAGCGGCGGGTGGATGAATGGCGGGCGTTGTGGCGCGAGTTGTGACCGTTCGTCGCCACACTTTGCACTTTGTTAACCAACTGCGCGCACTTGGTTAACCACTTGCAACCATGCCTTTTTTTCCCGTTGCGGGCGTTGCATGTCAAGGGGTACAAGGTGCCCAAGATTTATTGCTGCGTCAGCAATAAACACCTAGCACGTGCTGTGCGCCCGACCGGTTACCGCCCCGGTCACTAGCCCCCAAAGGGGGCTTTTCTTTCAAAGCCTCGCTTATGCGGGGCTTTCTCGTTTTGGAGCTCAGGTATGGCAGACGCCTCGACCGGCTTGGTCGCCACGGCAGCAATCGTGGGTATGACTACGGCCAGCTTGATCCCCGGTGTGGACACCAACGCGGTGATCGGTGCGTTTGCCGGTGCGCTGTTCTTCATGGTGTTCGCTAAGGATCTGTCTGCCTGGGCTCGCGCTGGCTACTTCGTGGCAAGCTGGATTGTTGGCTATTACGTTTCGAGTGAGGCCATTGGGCAGAACTGGGCGAAGACGCCAGGGTTGGTGGCTTTCTTCGGTGCGCTGTTCACGGTGGTTGTGTGCGTGAGCCTGCTGGAATGGATTCAGGGCGGCAAGATGCCAGGGTGGCTCCGCTATCTGGTTGGTGTGGTGCGCGCTGCTTTCGGCGCATCGGGAGGGCGCAATGGTTGACCCTTGGACGCTGGTCGCTGCTGCTTTGTGCGGCGCTATCTGCCTGAGGATTGTTTCATACCAGCGCGGTGATGCCCGCTATCGGTTGGGCGTCTCGCTGTTGGCATGGGCGCTGGCGGTCGGCTCGGGTTGCTACTCGCTGTCTGTGTCGCTGGCGTTGGTGTCGGGCCATGTGATGACGCCGCTGTCGCCATTCCTGCTGATCATCCTGGCGGCGTTGCTGCTGCTGGTGTACCGAGCGCGCGGTAACGTGGCGCGGATCATTCAGATTGACTGGCAGGACCGGCGGTCGAGTGCGCGGCCGTGATCGAGGTCAAGTTCTCCGGGCTGCGCGAGCGCCTTCAGATGTTGGATCGTCTTGAGCGTGAGCAGTTGCCCTTTGCGGCGGCGCTTGCCCTGACCGGTACTGCTCAAGATGTGAAGCATGGGCTGGTTGAAGAGATGGCCACCGTATTTGACCGGCCCACCAGGTGGACGTTGAACAGTCTGTTCGTTGAGCCGGCCACGAAAGAGAGGATGAAGGCCCGGGTCTGGATGAAGGATCAGGCGCCGGGTAGTGGCGGTAAGCCGGCCACTGAGTGGCTGGCGCCGCAAATCTTTGGCGGCGGGCGTGATCAGAAGCGCAGCGAGAAGTTGCTGACTGCTGCGGCCCAGCTGCCAGCTGGGCAATACATCCTGCCTGGCAAGGGTATGAAGTTGGATGCGTACGGGAACATCAGTCGCGGCACCATGAACAAGATCCTGTCTGGTCTTGGGTCGCAGTTTGATAAGTACGCGAACAGCACAGACAGCAAGCGCAGTGCTGGCAACCTCAAGCGCTATTTCATATTGCGTAAGGGCAGCAGGCCGCTGGGTATTGCCGAGCGGACAGGGCGCGGCGCGACTGGCATGCGCATGGTCATCGCCTTCGGGCGTCGGCCGCAGTACTCGAAGCGCTTTGACTTCTTCGGTGTTGCCGAGCGCATTGCTGAGGATCGCCTGCCAATCCGCTTCGAGCTCGCGCTGGCTCGGGCGCTCGGAACTCGCGGCGGCCGATGAGTTCGGGGCAATGGCGTGCCACAGCCGGGGACCCTGGGGTAGGTGCCCGCTCAAGGGTAATTCGAACCCCGCTCTCGCGGTAGTGGGAGGCTCCGGAGGTTAGTTAACAGGGGTTAATTCGGTTAACTCTGTACGTGTTTCTGGTTAACAGGTGAATTCATGACGGTCATGAAGAAGTCAGAGTTCGCAGATAGCCAAGGCTGGTCCCGGCCCTATGTGTCCAAGTTGGCCGGACAAGGGCGTTTGGTGCTGAGCGAAAAGGGCCACGTCGAGGTTGAGGCCACTCTGGCGCTGCTCGGCGAGACCGCCGACCCAAGCAAGGCAGGCGTTGCTGATCGCCACCAACGTGACCGCGCCGAAAAAGGTGTGCATGCCCTGGTTACGCCGCAGGCGCCGCCCTCATTGCCGGTTCTAACCAGCGGTGGGGACAACTATCAGAAGGCCCGTGCACACCGCGAGCACTACCTGGCGCTGCTGGCAGAAGACGAGTTCTTGAAAGGCCGTGGCGAGCTGGTTGTGCGTGCCGCTGTTGACCGTGCCGCTTTCTCGGCCGCACGCACCCTACGTGACCTAGTGCTGGGCTTGCCGCCTAAGGTGGCCGGCGAGCTCGTGGTCATCACTGATTCCTGGGAAATGGAACGCCGCCTGACCGAGCTGCTGCGTAGTGTCCTTGAGGACGCCGCCAGCCTGGTGCAATTGGACTCCGAGTTGGAGCAGGGGGCGAAGGAGCCGAATTAGCCATGCAACATCCGTATGCCGACGGTGCCGCCACGTACCGCGCGGCATACCATCGTGGCCTGGAGCTCGACCCTGAACTGTGGATCGACGAGTGGTCCGACGAATACCAGCGCATCCCGAAGGACACCGGCGCCGCAGAACCCGGCAAGTACCACACCGACCGCACGCCGTTCGCTCGCGAGCCAATGCGCTGTTTGTCGCCGCTTCACCCCAGTAAACGCGTGGTGACCATGGTCGCTTCGCAGATGATGAAGACGCAAATTGCGCTGAACTGGATCGGCGGAAACATCCATATGGCGCCGGCCAACATCCTAGCGCTACTGCCGAGCGAGAAACTGGCTCGCCGGGTATCCAGCCGGATCGACAAAACGATCAAGGCGGTACCGGAGCTGGCCAAGCGCGTTGCCAAGCCGCGCTCGCGTGATGCCCGCAACACCCTAGACACCAAAGAGTTTGAGGGTGGGACGCTCTACTGCACCACAGCCGGCTCCGCTGCCAACCTGGCAGAACTGTCCGCACGTTATGTGTACGGCGACGAGATTGACCGCTGGGATGTGGACGTAGATAGCGAAGGCGACCCCATTGAACTCGCCGAGGCACGCGGCACCACGTTCGGCCGCAAGGCGAAGTTTTACTTCTCCAGCTCGCCGACGATCAAGGGCGCATCGCGGATTGATGACCTGTACGAAAGCAGCGACAAGCGCCGCTACTTCGTCCCGTGCCCCCATTGCGGCATGCATCAAGTGCTTGAGTGGGCAAGTCTAAAATGGACTGCCGACTACAAGCGCGTTGACTACCTCTGCAGCAACGAGGCCTGTGGTGCCCTGATCGAGGAGCACCACAAAACCACGATGCTCCAGGCGGGCGAGTGGCGCGCCACGGCACAAGGCGACGGCGAGACAGTGGGCTTCCACCTCAACGCCCTGTATTCGCCGCTGGGTTGGATGGCCTGGTCGAGCCTGGCCAAGCAGTACGACAAAGCCAAGCTGGCCGCTGACCGTGGCGACAATGAACCCATGCAGGTGTTCTACAACACCCGTCTGGCTTTGGTCTGGGATTCCGCGCAAGCGATGACCAAGGCTACCGAGCTGAAGGCCCGGGCCGAGGATTACCGCCTGGGTTCGGTACCACCCGGCGCGCTGATTCTCACCGCCGCAGTAGACGTGCAGCACAACCGCCTTGAGATGCTGGTGATCGGCTGGGGCGAGGGCCTCGAACGCTGGGTCGTCGACTTCCAGGTTGTGGCGGGTGACCCAGCCGATGAGCGCACCTGGAATGCACTGGACGAACAATTGAAACGCCGATATCGGCATGCCTCTGGCGTTGAGCTGGCCATCTGCGCTACGGCCATCGACTCCGGTGGCCACCACACCGATGAGGTCTACAAGTTCACCCGGCTACGTCGCTGGCGCAACGTGATTGCCGTGAAAGGCGCGAGCAAGCCAGGCCGTCCGGTGCTGGCCCAGCGCCCCTCGAAAGTCGACGTGAAGCACAACGGCCAGACCGAGAAGCAGGGCGCAGAGCTGTGGATCATCGGTACCGACACAGCCAAGGACTGGATCTACAACCGCTACCCGTTCCGCGATGGCCCTGGCGCGTTGCACTTCTCCACTGACCTGCCCGACGAGTTCTACGAGCAGGCTGTAGCCGAGAGGAAGATCACCGTTTACGTCAAGGGCTACAAGCGCACCGTTTGGGTGAAGGGCAAGGCTGAGCGCAACGAAGTGCTCGACCTGCTGGTTTACAACCAGGCTGCCGCCCAGTTCCTGGGTCTGCACCGTTACCACGAATCTGAGTGGGGTCGCCTACGCGCCTCGGTCAGCCAGGGCAGTTTGTTCGCCCAGTCCGCGCCGGGCAGTGCCGCGCGAGCAGATGATGAGCAGCACCCCCGGCCTGCGCCCGTGCCTTCCAGCAAGCCAGCACCGCAACCAACTGCGCGTCGGGTATCCCGGAGCGCCTACCTGAAACGATGATTAGAGGGCGCCCACATGGCAAGCGCACAACAGCGCCTGGATGAAGTCCGGGCGTCGATCACGGAAATCCTAGAAACCGGGCAGAGCATCAGCAAGGGTGATCGCCGTCTGGATCGCGCCGCGCTTGCCAGCTTGCGCATGCTGGAGTCGCAGTATGCAACCGATGCCGCCCGGGAGGCGCGAGCAGGCCAGCCCCGGCAAGTTCGGCTCTACAGTCGTGGTAAGGGGGCGTAATGGGTTATCGAATCCGTGCCAACCCGCGCCGCCTGCAGACACTCAATAGCTATGAAGGTGCCGGCCAAGGGCGGCGCTCCCAAAGTTGGGACGCACCCGATGCTGCGCTAAACGCAGTTGCTATACCGGCTCTACCGACCCTGCGCAAACGCTCTAAAGCGGCAGTGCGCAACAACCCCTGGGCTGCAAGCGGTATCTCCAAGCGAGTCAGCAGTCTGATCGGTACCGGCATCACCCCGCGTGCGCAGATCAAAGACCCTGACCTGCGCAGTGCAGTCAACCAGCTATGGAGTGACTGGGCCGACGAGTCGGATGCCGACAACCTCACCGACTTCTACGGACAGCAAAGCCTAATTGCCCGCATGGTAGAAGAGACCGGCGAGTGCTTTGTGCGGCTACGTTACCGTCGCTCTGAAGATGGCTTGGCGGTACCGCTGCAACTGCAGATTCTCGCCGCTGAGTTTGTACCGCTGGATCGCAACTTTGTTACGCGGCGCGGCAACGTGGTTCGAGCTGGCATTGAGTTCGATCAAGTCGGCCGGCGCGTTGCCTATTGGATGTGGAAGAACCACCCAGGTGACTCGCGAGCCCTGGGTGCCAGCTACAACACGCTGAACCGAATTCCGGCCAGCGAGGTGCTGCACATCTTTGAACCGTTGGAAGGCGGCCAACTGCGCGGAATCCCGCGACTGGCGCCTGTGCTGCTGCGCCTCAAGTCGTTGGACAACTATGACGACGCGGTGTTGTTCCGGCAGGAGGTGGCCAACCTCTTTGCCGGCTTCATCACCAAGCCACGTGGGGAAGGACCTCCGACCATCGACCCTGCAACCGGACAGCCGTTCACCACGGACACCGACGGTGTACCGATGGTGGCTATGGAACCGGGCACCTTGCAGGAGCTGATGGAGGGAGAGGAGGTTAAGTTCTCTGACCCGCCAGCAGCCGGCGACACCTACGTCGACTTCATGCGCCAACAGCTTATGGCAGCAGCGGCGGGTATCGAACTGCCCTATGAGTTGCTGACCGGCGATATGGCCGACATCAGCGATCGTGTGTTGCGGGTGCTGCTCAATGAGTTCCGCCGCCGCATAGAACAGCTCCAGTTCGGCGTTTACGTGTTTCAGCTCTGCCGGCCAGTGCGCGCCGCCTGGCTCGACGCTGCATGGCTGTCCGGTGCCATCCAGTTGCCCGATTACCAAGGCAAGCGCCGTGACTACCTGCGCACACGCTGGGTACCGCAGGGCTGGGCCTACATGCACCCCGTACAGGACGTGCAAGGCAAGTTGCTGGAAATCAAAGGTGGTTTGGCCAGCCGCAGCGAGCACGCGCTACGCAGCGGCTACGACGCTGAAGTGATCGACCAAGAAAACGCCGACGACAACCTTCGGGCCCAAAAGCTCGGGCTCGACTACACCACCGATACGGCCGCGATGGCGGACGAGAAAGAGGAAAAATCATGAACATGACCAACCGACTGGCGCTGGCGGTAATGCTCGGCGGCTTGGGTATCAGCGCCCTTGAACAGCCGCGCATTCTGAACCGCGCCGAAGGGGTACCAACCCTCAGCGCCGAGCACTGGTACAGCATCCAGGCTGCCGGCGAAGAGGGTGGCAAGCTGATCGAGGTCTACATCTACGGCGAGATCGGCTTCTGGGGCGTGACCTCCGGTGATTTCATCCGCGATCTCAAGGAAGTCGACGACGGCGTTTCGGATGTGTTGGTGCACTTCGACACGGTGGGCGGCGACCTCTTCGACGGCATTGCCATCCACAACACCCTGCGCGCTCTGGGCGAGCGCTGCACTGGGCAGATTGACGGGGCGTGCTTTAGCGCCGGCAGTGTTGCAGTGTGCGGCGCGCATCGGGTGACCATGGCCGACAACGCCATGTTCATGATCCACAACCCCTGGACCTGGATGGCCGGCGACAGCGAAGAACTGCGCAAGATGGCCGACATGATGGACAAAGCCTTCGAAGGCATCGTCGCCAGCTACCAACATCGCGCCCTGAACATCGATGACGCCGAGCTTCGGCGCATGATCAACGACACCACCTGGCTCACCGCCAGCGAGGCCAAGACTCACGGCTTTGTCGATGAGGTGTTCGGCGAGGTTGAGCCGCTGGTAAACAACGCAGCCCTGGGCAAGATCCTCAACCGCTACCGCAACGTGCCAGCGGCCGCGCTGCTGCTGGTAGGTGAACCCGATACGCCGGCAGATCCAGAGCCCGCCCCGGCCCCTGAACCTGAGCCCGACCCGGCCCCGGCACCCGCAACCCAGGAAACCTCCGAACTGGCCGCCAAACTGGCAGCGGACTGCGAGCAGGCCGGGCTGAGCAACTGCCTGCCCTACCTCATCCGTACTAGCGCCCTGGCCAGTACCGATGCCGTGCAGGCGCACTTCAACCGCGCCAAAGAAGTACGCGCCGCCTGCCTGGTGGCCAAGCTGCCGGATGAAGCTCAAGGCCTGATCGAGGCCGGACTCACTGGTGACCAGGCCCGGGCCAAGCTGTTCGACAAACTGGCCACCAACAGCAGCACGGTCGAGATCAGCAACCTGCCGCCGCTTGATGATGCTCCCCAGGCCAGCGCACACCAACCCCCGACGCCGAGTCAGGTCTACACCCGGCGTCGTAATACCCAAGCCTCGAAAGGAGGAAAACAAGCATGACCATCAAAACCGAAGGCGTGTATACCGGTGAGTTCCTCCTTTCGGAGGCCAACGGCACCCGCAGCCGCGAGGAGGTGGTCATCGCCGCCGGCTCCGGTATTCTCAAAGCCGGCACCTTGATCGCCCAGATCACGGCTGCCAACGCATTGACCCCCACCGCTGATGGCGGCAACACCGGCAATGGCACTATCGGCTCGGTGACTGTCACCAGTGCTGCTATCACAGGCAGCTATTTGCTGACCATCACCGAAGCCGCCGCCAACGGCGGTAAGTTCGAAGTGGTAGACCCCACTGGCGCTGTCGTCGGTGAAGGTACTGTTGCCCAAGCGTTTACAGGTGGTGGGCTGACTTTCACCCTCAGCGATGGCGCTACCGACTTCGCCGTTGACGACAGCTTCACCCTGGCAGTGGTGGCCAGCCTGGGCGAATACACCGCCTATGACGACGACGGCACCGACGACGGTCGTCGAGCTGCCAGCGGCATCCTGTTCGCTTCGGTGGATGCCAGCGTGAACGATGTGCGCGCTGCCGGCGTAATGCGTGACGCCGAGGTGATTGAGCGCTTGCTCACTGGCCTCGATACCAACGGTCGCGCCGACTTGCTCGCCAAGGGTTTCGTCATTCGCCCTTAATACCAACTGGCAACCCCCATTACCCCAAGCCCCGCACCTGCGGGGTTTCGCATTTCTAGGAGCCCACCATGGCCGAAATCACCATTTTCCAGGACGAGGCGTTCGGCGTTGACGCGCTGCTCGCTGTCATCAACGAAGACCACGTGCTGCCGGGGCAGATCGCCGCGGCGGGCCTGTTTGAAGAACAGGGCGTTAGTAGCACCGTCGTGCAGATCGAAAAGGACGGCATGACCCTGGCGCTGGTAAAGGCCGCGCCGCGCGGTAGTACCGGCCAGGTCGTGACCGGCAACAAACGCAACCTGATCCCGTTCAACACCGTGCACCTGCCGGAAACCTTCCAGATCCTGGCGGACGAAATCCAGGGCATTCGCGCAGTCGGCAGCCTTACCGAGCTGATGCAGGTGCAGGCTTACGTTGCGCGGCGTGTGGAAAAGGCGCGCCGCCAGCTGGACTTGACCCACGAGTTTCAGCGTATTGGCGCTATCAAGGGCAAGGTGGTCGATGCGGATGGCCAGAGCGTGTTGTTCGACATCTTCCAGCGCTTCGGTATGGCGCGCCCTAAGGTTTTCAGCATGGAGCTGGAGAACCAAGACACTGACGTTGCTGCTAAGTGCGTCGAAGTGCTGGATGCACAGGAAGATGCGCTTGGCACCGTCACCAGCACGGGCGCCCATGCTTATTGCGGCAAGGTCTACTGGGCTAAATTTATCGCCCAAAAAAATGTGCGCGAGGCATACCTAGGCTGGGAGCGCGCTTCGCAGCTGTTGGGTGATCGTCGCCTTCCGTTTGAGTTCGGTGGCATCACCTGGGAGCGCTACAAGGGCAAGATCGGGAACATGCCATTCGTGGCAGATGACCGCGCCCACGTAGTGCCCATGGGTGTGCCGGAGCTGTTCATCAGTGCCTTTGCCCCGGCTGACTACATGGAAACGGTCAACACCGAAGGCATGCCGTACTACTCCAAGCTGGAGGTGATGAAGTACGACAAGGGCGTGGAAGGCGAGGCGCAGTCCAACCCGCTGCACCTATGCACACGCCCAGCCTCCGTCCGCGAGCTGACCATCTAACCATGGCCGGTTTCGGCAAGGCATTGGCGGCAATGGATGCCGCCATTATGTCTTCTCTCAATGACGGCATCTGTGATTACCAGGGCCAGTATGGTGAGCCGCCGGTTTATGGCATCGAAGTCCTGGTTGATCACAACCTGCAGCGGGTCGGGCCTGAAGGTTTGTTCCGCAGTGATGCCGTGGGCATCACTTGGAAGAAGCGCGACTTAACCTCTGTAACCCGTGGCGGGATCTTCCAGCACGGCTGCAAGCGCTACAGCGTGGAGGACGTGATCGAGGATGACGGGCATATGGTGACTGCCGCCTGCATGGTGAATACATGAACCGTTTAACCACTGGCCGCAAAGCGCTAACCGATCGGCTATCGGTTATCAGCCCTGCCAACGGCTACGAAACCACCGCCGGATCAAACGTCAGAACAGGCTGGTTCAATGAGGTCATCACCTCAAACGAATCCGGCTTCCCTCTGATAGTTGTTCAGCGTGGCAAAGGCAAGCCGCCTGAGCAGGGCGCCGGCGCCATTCGGGCTTACCCATGTTTCAACGTGGTCGGCGCCGTCGATGCTGGCCTTGATGGCTATGAAGATGCGCTCGATGACATAGAGCTTGATCTGCTCAAGTGCCTGATGCCTTCTGGCGGCCAGTACGTGGAGTGGGCAACCGGCATTGGCGTTACCGGCTTCACCCTCGGCGCCGCCGAGCACTACCCGCCAGGCAATGGCGAGCGCGCGGCCAGCGTGCTGATACCCGTTTATCTCCACACCGTAATCACCTCCGGAGCGTGACCCATGAGCACTAAATCGCAGACGGCTGCTGAGCTGCCCGTCTTGGTCGAGGTCGTCCTCGATAAAGCGCACACCCACAAAGGTCAGCCCTGCAGCAAGGGCGACAAAATCAAAGTTACCGAAGATCAAAAAGCCTGGCTGACCAAGCGGGGCGTGATCGGCGGCCAGCAGAAGGAGTCTAGCAATGGCTGATTTACGCGGCGCTTACCTCGGCGTAGGCAAGATCTATCTGGAAGACCTGGACGATTCGCAGGGCTTGCTGTTCATCGGTAACTGCAACTCGCTGAACTACGAAGCGACCCCGCAGGAAATCGAAGAGCAGGACTACACCACCCCCGGTGGCGGTCTGGATTCCTCGGTACAGCGCATCCAGGCACTGAACATCACCTACAACGCCCGCCACTTCAACAAGGCCAACATGGCCCGCGCTATCTATGGCGGCTCGGCTGACGTTGCTGCAGGCACCGTGACCGGTGAAGAGCATGTGGCCAACCCGGGTGCGATGATCATGCTGGCCAACCCTGGCGCCACCTCTGTCGTTGTGAAGGATGAGCCAGGCACTACCACCTATGTGGAAAACACTGACTACGTGATCAACGCAGCCGGCTTCCCTGAAATCCTTGAGGGCGGCGGCATCGGTGCAGCTGAAACAATCCAGGTGGATTACTCCTTCGCCAAGCACGTCACCATCCAAGCGCTGGTTAAGTCCGGCAAGCGTTTCCGTATGGTCTTCATCGGTCTGAACGAAGCCCGCTCCGGCAAGCCGGTGGTCATCGAAGCCTTCAAGGTCAACCATTCCCCAGCATCGCTCAGCTTCATCGGTGATGAGTTCCAGGGCATGGAGTTCACCGCGAAGGCCGAGAAGGACGCCACCAAAGTCGGCAGCGGCATCTCGCAGTACATGCTGATCAAGGACGTGGATTGATCATTTAGGCCAGGGACGGCCTTTAGCTGAACAGGCCAAGCTGCTGTTCGTCAGGCGGCAAAAGGCGGCAGTGTTTCAGAAGCTCAATAACATCTGCCGGCTGCTCGCTTGCTTGGGCTGGGTTAAGTTTTGTTATGCGCCACGCCGCGACAATGAAATCATCCGTCTGATGTACCGGTATTAGCTTCAGGATTTCAAGATAAAGGGCGTTATCGCATTTATAGGTTTTACACAGAAATTCAGAAAGTTCGTCTGCCGAATAGGTTGATTGCCCTTGGCGCTCCGCGAATTCGGCGGCTGGCAGGTAATGCCTGGGCTTGGTGCCGCCCCTAAAAGTGGCACCGATTACGCGCAGGCAGAGCAATGCAGGGTATATATCGAGGCATCGCAGTTGCCAGCAATGCGCAGGCTTTGCTGGTTGCCCGCTCATCCTGCTCAGCAGGTCCTTAAGTATCTCGCCAGTGCCTTCGTCGATGGCGATTAGCATCGCATAAGGAACTGTCACTCTCTGGCCCAGCAAAACTTTATCGCCAGAGAATACGAGGTTGTCGGTCGTTATATTCTTGATCTCGCCGTAACTGAAATAAGTCACTGAGATTGGCATGGCCGTTCCTTGACATATGGTTAATCGATCAACTGGTAACAGCTGCTTGTGCTGGGCTAAAGTCCCTCCCATATCAATTGGGAGGGATTACCGTGAAGATCATCGCAGGAACGTTTGGGGTCAAGGGGTCAGCCTTCCTGAGTGGTGGCAAGCTTCACATTGAATCCTCAAAGAAGGCGGCATACCGGCCCTCAGATATTGAGAGCCTGGATATAGATCAAATTACCGACAAAGGATTCAGTGTTGGGCGCGCCTTAGTAGGCGCGGCGCTGCTTGGCTTGCTTTTGATGCTGGTTGCTGGGGTATTGGGGTTGATGGCGGGCTTATTAATTGGAGCGCTTGGCGGCTTTGCAGCTGAAAAGCATACGGCGGCGGCAATGTCGTTTAGCGACGGCAACAAGGTGCGCGTTCTATGCACATCACGAGCGGTGAACAAACTGGTCGGCTTTAAAGGCTAATTACTGCGAATTTGATAAACCCGCTTCGGCGGGTTTTTTATTACCCGGAGAAAAGTATGAGCGTTCCAGGCGGGCTGCTTGCAGTGAAGGTTGGCGACAAAGAAGTGATCTGCCGCGAGATTACCGTGGCAGGCGCGCGGGAGCTGATCGCCACGCCAGGGCAGGGTGATTTAGTGCTCGATGCGCTGTTCCCTGATTTGCGCCTTGGCGACCTGCCAGCCCTGACCAGCCTTACCCTCGAAGATATAGACGCCATGCGGCCTAGCGAATTAGCCGAGGTGGTGGAGGGTTGCAAGAAGGCGAACCCCGATTTTTTCGCGATGCTGGCCCGGCTACGCAAACACCAGCAGCAAGCCTGAGCCAGCTAGACGACCTCATCTGCAAACTCACCGTACTTGGCCATCATCGGGTGCTTGATTACCCGTGGTCACTTTTCTGCCGCGCCTTGAAGGGCTAGCCCATGACCGATATTGAACTGCGCCTGACGGCTGATGTTGCCCAGGCCACCAAAGGCGTGAGCAGCTTCCGCAAGGAATACCAGGAAACGGTCAAGGCGATTGAGAAGCCGCTCAAGCAGGTTGGTGCTTTCCGCTCGATTGAGAGTGAGCTGGAGTCGCTTGAGAAACAATCCCGTAACGCCCGTGATCGGGTGCGCGAGGTTGGCAACGAAATGGCCAGCGCTGGGCGGCCGAGTAAAGAGCTGACGGCTACCTACAAGGATGCAGTTGCCGAACTGCAACGCCTGACGCGCGCCGAGAACTTGGCCCGCTCACAGCTTGTGGCCCGCCGCCGTGAGCTGCAGTCGGCCCGGATTGATACCACTAACCTTGCCGCCGAGCAGAAGCGCCTGACTGCCGAGCTTGGCGCCGCCACTCTTGCGGGGCGTCGTGATGCCGCAACTGCCGGCATTCGCGCCCAGGCCGCCGCCATTGGACAGGTAGCCCGCGAACAGCGCCAAGCAAACCTTGAGCAAGCAAAGGCAGACTTCGGGATCAGCCGCGCCCGCCAATACGAAGGCGCGCTGGAGCGGATACGCCAGCAGTACGCCTTACTTCGCAGCAGTGGCAATCTGACCAACCGTGAGTTGTCTATTGCCCAGCAGGCTTATACCCGCCGCGTGATCGAAACCAAAACCGCCATGGGTCAGCTTACCGCTGAGCAAAATAGGCTTCGGGGTGGTGGTTCGCCATTGACTGGGCTGGTATCTGGCGTGGGTGCTGCTTACGCAACTGTGTCTGCCATCAAAGGCATTGCCAATATGGCGGACGCCTACAACCTGATGAATGCCCGCCTCAAGCTGGCGACCAGCTCTCAGGAAGAATTCACCGCGGCGCAAAATGAACTTAGCCGTATCGCTCAGGCCACGCAAAGCCCAGTGGCGTCATTGGTCACACTATATAGCCGTATCAGTCGCCCCCTCAAAGAGGCGGGCCGCACCCAGGCCGATATTATTAAAGTGACAGAGGCTGTGGCCACATCGTTCAGGGTGTCTGGCGCCACAGCGGAAGAGGCTCAAAACGGCGTTATCCAGTTCGCTCAGGCTCTTGGGGCTGGGGCTCTGCGCGGCGAAGAATTCAACAGCGTGGCTGAGCAGGCGCCGCGACTGATGCAAGCCCTTGCTGCTTCTATTGGCGTGCCCGTAGGTGCGCTGAAAGAAATGGCCACCCAAGGCTTGCTGACTGCTGATGTGGTTTCCGATGCGCTAACCAGCCAGCTCGACACGCTACGCAAAGAGGCGGCAACCCTGCCCGAGACGGTGGGCGGTGCGATGACTGCCCTTGCCGATAAATGGCAGAAAGCAATCGGTCAGGCAGATGTTCAGCCGCTTATTGATTCCATCAACGACCTTGGTAAAACCCTTTCTGACCCTGCCGTTATTGATAACCTCGTCAAGCTGGCGTCCGCTTTGGCAGCCTTGGCCGGTACCGCTGTAGAGGGGGCTAATGAGTTTGTAGACCTTGGCAACCGTATTGCTTTCATCGCTGCCAACTCTCAGGGCTTGGTCACAGAGCTTGATAAGGTCGATCAGCAAATTGCTGACTTGGACCGCAGCTTGGCTGGTACCGGGCTGAGCACCACAATCGACGGTCTTCTTTACAGCAACGAAGACCTCCAGAAAAAACGCGATGCTCTCGCTGCTTTCCGTGCCTCGATTGTTGAGCAGCAAACGGGCCTGAATGCTGAGCTAGAGTTCCTGGCTGATGTTGGGGCCGCCGCCGCAGAAGCTGGCCGCCAAAAAGAAATCGATGCCAACACCAAGTACATCGGCGATATCAAGAAGATTCAGGATGAACAGGTCAAAGCCGTAAAAGCCAAAAACAAAGAGCTGGTAGCGGAAGAGAAGAAAGCCACCGCCGATCTTGAAAAGGTCAAGCAAGACCGACTCGACATTGAGAAGCGCTACAGCGAGGCACTGGCCGGGCTGGGTGGCGAGGGCGATGCGTCGTACAGCAATGCCCAGGCGCTCAAGGTTGGCGCTCGCGCTGCGTTGCAGGCTGGCGACGTTGAGGGTGCTCAGACTCAGGCCCAGGCGGCATTGAAGATGCTGCAGGACCTGGCCGCCGCCGGCGAGAACACCTACGGCTTCAGTGGCTTTATCCAGGAGCTGGAAGCCATTGAGCTTGCCGCGAACGATATTGAGCAGACCAATGCGCAGGCAAAGATCGATGAGATCAAGGCGAGCATCCAGGCGCTTGCTGACGAGGGTAAGAAGCTAGAGAACATGCCGCTCAGCATCAAGTCGGATGAAGCGAGCATTGAAGCTGTGCGCACTCAGATTCAGACTCTGGTGGCTGAAATGGGGCAGCAGGAGATTGTATTGCCGGTGCGGGTGGTTCATCCGGACGGGCCTATCCTGAAGGATGTGGCGCCTTACTCAGGCGACTTCGTGCTGCAAAACATTCCGGCATTGGCTGGCGGCGGCAAGCTGCGTGGCCCTGGCACGGGAACCAGTGACAGCATCTTGATGTGGGGTTCAAACGGCGAATTCATGCAGCCCAAATCAACCGTGGACTACTACGGTGAGGGCTTCATGGAGGCACTGCGGCAGCGCCGAATACCGAAGTTCGCTTCCGGCGGGCCAATCAGTGAGCGTTCACTCCCCGCAATCCCAACCATGAATCCCGCGCTGATGGCCGGCCCCAGCTTCCCCGACCTTGGCCGCGTGGCCTTTGAGATGGGTGGCGAGCAATTCAGCGTGTACGCCAGCCCCGGTGATGCGCTCGACCTCAAGCGCCTCGCTGCAAAATTTGGCGGCACGCGCCGCTAACAGCCCGCCTTCGCGGGCTTTTTTACACCTGGAGTTTCCCGAATGTCCGTACCCCTCATGCTCGGTGGCATACCGATTGTGCTGCATGCTGGCGCGCCTGAATTGAGCGAGGAGGCCGTAGGGGGCAATAGCCTGCTGCGCATGAGTAACGGCGCAGCTGTGAAGATGACGCGCTGGGAAAAGATGGCCGGCACCATCAGCGGCCAAGGCTGGATACCGCCCGCGCTCGATGGCCTGGACTATTCGGCGCCGCTTGAGCTGCGCAGCACCCAAGTCAGCAGCATGCAATCCGCCGGCTTGGTGTTCACGCTCCCGTCAACGCCTCGTCCGGACCAAGCGCCGTGGGCGTTCGCCCTGGTGGGTGATCAGTTTGTGGCTGCTGAAGTCGACACTGTGGCCGGCGTTTCAACCGTCACCGCGGTGCCAGGCGCAAGCCTTTATCAGGTGTGGTGGTTCCCGGTTTATTCGGTGTTCGCCACGCGCCCGCCTAAGTCGCAATCCAGCGGCAGCGCCTCGCACGGCTGGTCCATTGCTTGGCAGGAGGCGTGATGTTTAACGGCGGCCCCCTCAATAGCGCGCCGATTAACGGCAGCAGCACGGCCAGCGGTTCGGCACCCGTATACGTGGTGGCGGGCACTGGCTACCGCTGGCGCGAGCGCGTGACCATTGGCGGCGTGGATTACAGTGCTCAGATGGTCGAAGGCCTGGACGCCGACCGCGAGGAAGATGCGGCCGGTGTTGGCAGCATTGCGTTCTACCTGCCACCCGGCCCGGTTGTGCCTGATGAGTGGGTGGGCCGTGAGGTAGCCATTGACTACATCAGCACCAGTTCAGGCCTGACCACTGAGGCGCGCTTATTGACTGGGCGCATCGCCTCACCGGTGTGGGACTCCACCACGCGCGTGATGACTTGCGAGCTGACCGACCAGCTGCAGCAGCGTGTTGAAGGTATGAGCGTTGCCGAGATTGATGCGCTAACTGGCGGAACCTGGTCGGAGGATGTGTTTGACCCGGTGGAGGGCCGCAGCCGTTGGGACTACGCCCGCGAGCGCATGAGCACCCGCACGGCTTCCTTGGATTGCTCGGCCGATGGCGTGCCGCGTGTAACCAGTTGGTATGCCACGGCCCCGGCCTTTGTCTTTGGCCCCGGCACGGTGCTGGACCAAACCCAGGCCGCCAGCCTTGACGACCTATCCCGGCGCACCAACAAAGTGGTGATCGAGGCGGATTACCGCTATGCGCGCCTGCGCCAAAAAAACGAGTACTTCAGTTGGCTCGGCGGTGGCTTTTGCGGCTGGTACTTCACGGACTCAAAAGAGCTGCCCACCGTTGCGATGGTGACGGATGCTGTGGAAGATGCCGGCGGCAATCTGTTGGACGGTTATATCTGGGACTTGCTGCCACCCAGCATGCCAGACCCCTGCTCGATTGGCGTGCCGTGGATCAACTACTTCACCGATGAGCAGCTGTTGCTGGGCGCTACCTTCGCCCTTGGCCGCCGCTGGGCGCAGAGCGTGACCGAGCGCTATGAGCTGAGCGTTGAGGTGCCCACCAGCATTGCGGCAACGGGTGAGGTGATTGAGCGCACCGGGGGTGCCCTTGAGATAGAAAGCCTCCTGGCTGAAGTGTGGGGTGAGGAACCCTTTACCGATGGCTTGAGCGGCCACACCGACGAGCGCGACGATTCGCGCCGCGTTCTGTTTTTGGTGGTGCAGTTGCAGCAGGCCCGGGCGATTGTGGTGAGTTCGCACCGAGGCACCACGGTGACCTGGCAGGTGCCGACCAGCATGGCGATGGGCATCGACCTGACGCACACGCTTGAGCTTGACGACATCATCAAGGCCCGCGGCAAGTGCTCGCGCATTGCGCACCGGCTCGACTATGCCAGCGGTGAGGCCATCACCACGCTCACTATCAAGGTGATGCGCGGCGGCGGCGCCGTGACAGATCCACTCACGCCGCCGCCCTCGGTGGATGAGCCGCAGCCCGACCCAGACTTCACGCGCACCGTTCTGCCCACTCAACTGGGCGGGCGCAGTGGCGTACCGGAGTACGACGACGAGCTGCCCGGATTTGCCGGCAACTACACGACCAGCGACATTGCCGACCCGCTGGTGTACCCGCGCCGCTTTGACGTTGATGCGCTGGAGATTGACGCCGGCCAGCGCGACGAGCTGCCGGTACCCATCACGGCCACTTACCGCGTGGCCATCCCCAATGACTTGCTGGAGCTTTGAGCATGGCGACCCTTGCACAGCAGCGCCAAGCCATTGCGGCGGGCATCAGCAGCAGCCGCGCCGCAACGGGTGGCGCAGAACGCCGGGCCACCGGTAGCCGGATTGAGGCAGAACGCCGGGGCATTGGCCAGCGTCTCGAGGCTGAGCGCCGTGGCGAAACGGTGGTGGCGGACATTAACCGCCTCATCAACCCCACCCAACAACGCCGCACCCTGCGCACCGTGCAACCGGTTGGCGCCGTGCCTGCCACGCGGGGCCGCGGCAACTACACGCCGCCTCCTGCAACGGGCGGCGGTGGTATTGCCAGCCCGTTGACCGAGCAGAGCTATGCCGCGCGGGAGTTCCATGACGCCCGCTACCTGACCAGTTCGGATGGGGTGTTTGTGTGGGAGTTCCTGCCGCTGAAGAAGATCGTGCAAGCCGATGCCAATAGCGCGCCAGTCGTGCAGATTTTTGCGGAGCCGACCTGATGAGCCAGATGGACGAGCATGCACTTTGCCTGGGCCAGCATCGCATAGTGGGCTGCCCATTCCATGGGCTGGTGCGATCAGCAAGGCTGACCCTCCCGAATGGCGCACATAAAGACTCTATCTGGTTTGCCAATGGCGTCCGTGGCAGCTACCGCCTCGCGGTTCCTGGGGTGCCGCCGGTTGCAAGGTCGCCGGCAGAGGCAGCCTCCGACCTTGCTGCGGGTTATCAGTGGCGTACCGATGCGGTTGTAAATATGCGCAATAACAGCGCCCAGCTCTCTGTCTACGGTCGTGGGGGCGTCACCGCCCAAGCGCTTTATGCTGCTGCGCCTGGCAACTGCTGGACCATCAGCCTGCCGTTTAATATGGACGCGAACCCGGACAAGACCTGGCTTGTAAATGTGGCGGAGCTTAAGAGATACGGCCAACTGGCCTTTGCCCATACCGGCGAGTTCCTGCCGTTGGCCGTTAGCCTTACGGGGTATGATTCGGTTGCGCCGCTATCGTATCCGGTGCGGCGTCCGCTGCTGTGGGACAGTCTGCCGGATGGTTCAAAGGTAATCATCGGCGAGGCTGTGTTTAGCCCCAGTAGTGATAATTATGTGCCAAGCAGTTTTGCTGGGTTCGATCTTTTAAGCATCAGCGGCACCGGGCTGCCGGGAGCGCCAATTACCGCCAGCTTGTCTCCGCTCTCGCCGGTGCTGCCCGGCGAGACTATGTATAGCGATGCGCTTGGCACGCTGGCGGCCCGCTGGACCATCGACTTCGATGCTGTTGATGAATTTCGGCCAGTGGCGGGCGAACCCTGCGAATGGCTTTATCGCACTATCGAAAATCCGCATGCCGTGCTGCTGCCCCCCGGCACCCCATCCGCAGAAGAGCCATCAATAAGTATAGCGACCGGAACCCGCACGGCCGCCATTACTGGCTATGTATTGGGGTGGTGGTTTGCCCTGGATGGCACGCCTACGCCGATCACTCTTGATATGAGTTACAGCATCACCGCCGCCTATGATTTTTCCATATCAGCAGCGGGTTCGCCGCCACCTGAGTTTGCCTATCGCTACGAGCTTTCAGGTGGGGTGTGCGCCCTCGCGGCGGGTGCTGGCGACGTGGTCGAAGTGGGGGCGTACACATGGTCCGCTGCGGTAGAGCAGAGTTGCGGCGAGTTGGTGGAGCTGGTTCTGCGCGTCGGCGGCGTGGAGGTTGACCGTTACAAGGTTCGCGCCGAGTTTCTTTACACCCTGGTCTACAGCGACACTATTCCCGCAGAGCTCGGTCCTTCGCAGCGCCCGCTGCCGCCATCTTCCGGTGCGACGTTCACCCACAAGCGTGAGCTGTTTGTGAATGACGTACTGATTGATGACGACACGCAGACCGGCGATTCCGCAGTGGGCCTCGGTGATGCGCTGCCGGTCCGAATGCTTGACCCGTCCAACCTATCCGCAAACGCCGAGGTCAAGGACTGGCTGCCAAGCCTTACCCAATCGTGGTTCAAGTTGGATGTAAACCCGGCAGTTACCTGCAGCGGCGGGCCTCACTGGTGGAGTAATCACCTGGTCTGCCTGAAGCGCATGCAGCGCCCGTGGCCTGGCAGTAATGGCATCAGCGCCGTCTACGGGGCGACTGCCAGCCCTGAAGGCTTGACTGCTGGCGAAATTGAAGTGCCGGCCCCGTCACCAACCAGCAACGCCGAAACCCGCTACGGCGCACGCAACCCCTTTACGGGTGACGTGCTGTTAGGCCAGACCCAGCCGGTGACTTTTATCTAGGAGAAACCATGCAGCTTTTTATCAATAACTGGGCAGCAGCGCTCACTGCGCCTGTCTTTGCTTCAGATGCTTGGCTTTCGGTTGACCCGACACTGGCCGCTGAACTGGTCGGCCTTGGCTCCGGTGATTACTACCTTCTGACACTGGCATCCGTTGGCGCTGACGGTGTCGAAACGGCTCATGAGGTAGTTGAGGTCACAGCTGTTGTAGATGGGGTGATGACTGTTGAACGCGGGCGTGAAGGCACAGCAGCGGCTGACTGGCCTGCTGCAAGCGGTGTATCGGCGCGCATTACAAAGGGGACGCTTGAAAGGTTGCGAGACGCCTCCGCTGCTTATGCGCCTTCATTGGTTACCAACTTCTCTGGCCCCAAAATGCTCGGGCTGGCAGATGTTAATACCTTCGCCGTCAGTCAAGACGCTACTGCCCAGCTAGTGACAATCCCGAGCCAAGTCGAGGTTGGGTGGGGCGCTGGCGCCGAGATTCGATTTCAACAGGGTGGGGTCGGCACACTGTCTGTGGTCGGTGGTGGCGGCGTTTCAATTAATCATGAGGCCGACTTTTCCACGGCCACCTACGGCCAGTTTTCGGTGATTACGTTAAAGCGCACCGGTAACGATACGTGGTCGCTTTTCGGTGCGCTTGCATATTCCGGCTCACCAGGTAGCTAGCGCCGCGCCGCTAATTTAGACAACCCCTCAAGCCACGCCTTGTGGTTTTTTGCCTGGAGATTTTATGCAGCCGGCCCGCTTAGACCTGTCCATTATTCAGGGCGCCACCTACCGCCAAGTGCTACGCATCATGCAGCCGGTGCTTGAGTACCGCCCGATTTCAGCAATCGCTCCATCGGCACCGGTGCAACTGACCGTCGATCACGGCCTACCAATTGACTGGCCGGTATGGGTCCGTGGCGTAACGCGCATGCCGCAGCTCAATGCCGAGCCGATCCGCCAGCGCCCGCACATGGCGACAGTGATCGATGCGGCCGCTCTGGAAATCAACCCGTTGTCGGCCACTGGGTTAGCCCCGGCCGGCGGCGAGCTGGTTTACAACCTGCCCGTCGATCTAACCGGCGCCACGGCTGTGCTTCAGGTACTGGACGCTGCCGGCGGTGAGCTGCTGAATATTGTGCCAACGGTTAATGCGGGTGGCTGGATTGAGGTGGCGCTCAGCGATGAAGCAACCGCCGCGCTCACCTGGGGCACCGGTAACTGGCTGCTCGATATCAGCTTCAGCAACGGCGATGTGTTTCGCGCATTTACTGGCACGGCGAAAGTGTGGCCTGCCGGAACAACTCCTACGGCGGCAGGCATGTGCGCGGGTGGCTGGGTGGTTACTGCGGGCGGGCAGGGCGTTCCCGGCGGGCAAGGCCCGGTCGGCCCGGCCTTCCAGGTAGACGCCACCGGCCCGACTGCGGATCGCGCCCTGTACGACTCCGAGCCGGAAGGCTTCTCGTTCCTCGATACAACCACAGGCGAACTGTTTTTTCGGGAAGGTGCCGGCTGGTCTGATGGCGTGCCGTTCCAAGGCCCGGCGGGTATCAGCGCCTATCAGGTCGCGTTGAATAATGGCTTTGTAGGCACCGAGGCTGAATGGCTTGAGTTCCTGCAGGGTGATACTGGTGCAGATGGTGCTGACGGCGTTGGTATTGCAGCCCTTGTGATCAATGGCTCAGGCCATTTGGTGGTGACCTACACGAATGCCATTGAAACCGATCTTGGCCTTGTTGTTGGCGCGTCTGGCGCAGATGGTGCTGATGGTGCTGATGGCGCGGCCGGCGTCGATGGCCGCGGCATTACCAGCATGGCCCTTGATGGCTCCGGCCACCTGATCATTACCTACGACGACACAACCACAGAAGATGCAGGCCTTATCCCAGGCGGCGGCTCTGCTGTGTGGGGCGGCATTGGCGGCACGCTTGCTGATCAGACTGATTTGCAGGCGGCGCTCGACAGCAAAGCCACGTCTGCCCAGGGCGCGCTGGCCGATACCGCAGTGCAGCCGGCAACACTGACTACCGCCCTGTCCGGCAAAGTGGATAAGGATGGTGCCAAGGTACTGAGTGACGAGAACTACACCAGCGCCGAAAAGAGCAAGTTGGCAGGGTTGGAGTCCAGCCGCTTCAAGGGCCTGTATGCCTCGCTCGGCGCTCTGCAGGCCGCTCACCCAACTGCCAGTGCTGGCGACTATGCAGACGTTGACGCAGGGGTTGGCTCCGACACAATCCGCCATGTGTGGGATGTAAGTGATGCGCAGTGGCAGCCAGCTGGCTCGGGCGCGCCGATCACTGCCGCTGACGTCAAGACGCTCTACGAATCGAACCCGGATACGAACGCCTACACGGACGCTGAGAAAACCAAGCTCGGCACCGTCGCCAGCAACGCTACCGCCAACCCGGACACCGATAGCCTTACTGAAGGCGCGACCAACAAGTGGTTCACTGTTGCGCGAGTGCTTGCGGCGGCCTTGGGTGGTTTGAGCCTGGCGGCTGGAGGCCCGGTGCTTGATACCGACAGCGTGCTTGCAGGCTTCGGCAAGTTGCAGCGGCAGATTAACGATCTGACGACCGAGCTGAGCGCAAAGTACAAGATGCGGGGGGTGTTCACCAGCCTAAGCGCAAACACATTGCTCACCGCCGCCCATGAGGGTGTGATTGTGCTGGACGCCACTGCTGGCGACCGCACGCTAACCCTGCCGGTCAACGATGCCGCGTTCGGCGTGCGCGACTTGCTTATCCGTCGATTAGACAACACCAGCAACCGCGCAAAAGTTCAAGTATCTGGCGCGGACAAGATCAAGTTTCACACCCATCTCAATGCAGCGGGCTACGGCTTCCTATATCTGATGGGGGCTGGCGACTGGTGGCACCTGCGCAGTGACGGCGCAGGTGGCTGGTGGCCTATTGCCCGACGCGATGACTCCCCGCTTGGTCGCCTGAGCTTTGAAACATCAACCGCCATCCAGCCAGGTGGCTATGGCCTACCCCATGGCGTGCTTTTTGTCCGCGCAGACTGGCCGTGGGTTTGGGATCACGCACAAGCCAGCGGCATGCTGGTCGATGATGCTGGCCGCGCTGGGTTTGAAGGTTGTTGGACGCGGGGTGACGGCTCTACAACTGTGCGCTCGCCAGACGTTCGCGGTGAGTTCTTGAGGATGCTGGATGAAGGCCGGGCGATTGATCCTGCGCGAGTCGCGGGCAGCTGGCAAAAAGGGACGCTGAATGTAATAGATACAGGCAACGCTGCTGTGTTCGGGGTGCGGGCAAAAACGGAAACTGACCCCATCGCGGCTCGTAACTTGCTTGGTGCAGACCCTTATATCGTTTCACAGTACATAGGCGCAGAACTTGCGTGGCTTTCAACAACCACATCCGACGATATCCCTGGGTCTGGCGGCCCCAGCATGTCTTCCGGTGTTTCGCGCCCGCGCAACATCGCATATCCGGCACGCATCAAACTGATCTGAGGAGCCCACCATGCACATTTACATCGCAGACAACACGGGCATCCTCACAGGTCCGATTGAGCTTCCTGTCATACCTGGTATTGGCATCCAGGTACCGAGCAATGCCATTCAACTAGCTGCCAAGCTGGCTAATCCCGCAGCAGGCAAAGTCTGGGCGCTGGTTGATGGACAACCGCAACAGTTGGCCGACCATCGCGGCACGGTTTACCGCACCGACACTGGCACGGCAGAGCAGTACGCCGCCATGGGCGAACTGCCGGAGGGCCTGACCACCGAGGCACGGCCATCAGCTGATCACCGCTGGTCAGGCAACGGCTGGGTCTTCGACGCGGCCTTGCAAGCTGTTAACCGGCTAGCGCTATCGGCAAGCCTCTGCCTTGCAATCGACACGGCCGCCGACGCCGCCCGCCACACCGTAGCCGGCGACCCCTTGCGCGCCGAGGAATACAAAGTCGCTGCCGAAGAAGCTGCTGCTTTTGCCGCAGCGGATTACCTGGGTGATACCCCGCGCGCCGTAATGGCTTGGGTTATCGGTGATCGCACACCCAAGCAAGCAGCGCAGAGTATCTTGACGGAGGCGGCAGCCTATAAAGAGGCCTTTTATCAGCTGCGTGAAACTCGCCTTGCGGCGAAAGAGCACATCCGCGCGCTTGTGAATGATGGCCAGGTCGAACAGGCTAAAGCCGTCGCAGCGCAAACCATCGCGGCTATTGAAGCCGCTGTGGCCGGCATTGGGAATAACGCCTAATGGTCAAGCTGGCGCTCTACAAGGGGCGCGGAACAATAGCCAATTACCTTATTCGCGGGTGGACAGGCAGCATCTATAGCCACTGTGAATTGGTGGTGGACGGCTGGTGCTACTCCAGTTCAGTGATGGACAAGGGCGTGCGGCGTAAGCGGGTAGGGCCTGGGGCCGATGAAATCAGCCTGGGCGCGGATCACTGGGACTTGATCGAGCTGCCCTGGGCGGACGGCGCCGCCATCGTCCGTTACTTCGAATCCACCGACAGCGACGTTTACGGTTGGCCGTCACTGATTGCAAGCCAGGTGTTCAACCGTAACCGGCCGACCGAGCATGCTGCGTTCTGCTCAGAGTGGTGTATGCGAGCGCTGTCGTTACCTGTGCCTTCCATATTCAACCCAGGAACAGCGGGCGACCAGTGTCGCTGGCTGACAGAAACATGGTACGCCAGGCTAGCGGCATAGCCGGTTACTGGCTGCTACGCTTGCCATGCCAATGACGGCAGAACGCAAAAGGAACCTGCGATGACAAGAAAGCGCGCACTTGAACTGGCAGCCTTGGCCTTAGCGGTAAGTGTGTTCGGGGCCATTCAATTCAGCTTGGGCATGAAGTATGGGGGCCAGGTAGCGCCCACTGTGTTTGAGCTGTCTGTATGCGATATGGGCCTGGAAGCCCCGTCCACAACTGAGCTGCAACCGCTGTAACCAAGAGCGCTTACCAAAGCCCGCCAAGTGCGGGCTTTTTATTGCCTGGATGAGGCCTAAACCAGGGAGTACAGCCGCTCTGCTTCCAGCCTCAATCGGGCAGATATCTGCCTGATCTCGGCGTAGACCGCCACACGCTCTTCTGCGGTGAGCGGTTCGCCTGCCAGATCTGCTGGTGTTAATTCGAAATCGGCCAGTGCTTCCGCTGCAAAGCGGTTGGCCACTGCCTTTGCCAGCACCTGGCTGGGGAATTTGTTGCGCATAACTACCTCAATCAAACAGCCCGCCATGGTGTGGGGCTAAACACGTGGAGACTTCATGGACATCACGGAACAGCAGTTGCTCCACATCATGCCCAACGCCCGCCGATCAGCGGGCGTTTTTGTACCTGCAATCAACGCTGCTGCCAAGCGCTGGCATATCAATACGCCCAAGCGCATGGCTGCCTTTTTGGCGCAGGTCGGGCATGAGTCCGGCCAGCTCCAGTGGACGCGAGAGCTAGGCAACAACGCCTACCTGGCCAAGTACGACACCGGCCCACTGGCCGAGCGCCTGGGTAATACGCCCAAGGCCGATGGCGATGGCCAGCTGTATCGCGGGCGCGGGCTCATCCAGATCACAGGCCGCTACAACTACCTCAAGTGCAGCGCCGGGCTGTTCGGTGATGACCGCCTGTTGCGTGAGCCGCAACTGCTGGAGCAACCCGAGTGGGCGGCGCAGTCGGCCGGCTGGTTCTGGTGGGTGAAAGAGCTGAACACCTTGGCCGACCAGGGCAAGTTCACCGCGATCACCCGCAAGATCAACGGTGGGCAGAACGGCGCAGCAGACCGCCGTGAACTGTGGCTGCGGGCAAGCAAGGTGCTGGTATGAGCATGGTTGATCTAATCCCAGGATCGCCGCGCACCTGGTTGCTCGGCGCATTGCTGGTTGCAGTTTTTGCAGCAGGGTGGGCGGGCAATGGCTGGCGCATCGGCGAACGACTGGCGATGGCTGAGAAATCCCACAGCGACACCCTGGGCGAGATAGCTCGAGCGGCTGCCCACCAGGTGCGCGATCAATTAGATGCCCGGGTACTGCTCGAGCAGCGCCATGCCGAGCTGGATTCAATAAAACACAAGGAGCTGACTGATGCACAAGCTGAAAACGAAAGGTTACGTGGCCTTTACTCTGGCGCTGATGCTGAGCGTAAGCGGCTGCGGATCGACGTCATCATTGCCGCCAATGACCGCGTCGTGTCCGCTACCGCCGGCGCCGGCAGCTTGGGCAATGGAGCCAGCGTCGAACTCAGTGAGCGAGCTGGATCAGCTGTTTGGAATATCCGGGGCGGAATGATCCGCGATCAGAAGAAACTCGAGTACCTGCAAGGCTACGTCCGGACGCTGACCGGCCAGCCCACTGCAACCCCATAACCCTCCGTAAGAAAAGAGCGACCCGCTCAGGTGTTACAGCACCCAGGCAGGCCACTCGACCCGCAGCCATTCCTGCAAGCCAAGCCAAGGCTCCCACTCCGTGCACGAAGCGGTGGAGAGCCTAGCACCTGTTTATTTATACAGTAAAGGTTTGCATTCTATGACCAGTCCTATCATTCCCTGGATGGGTGGCAAACGCCGCCTGGCCGACCGTCTTATCCCGTTGTTCCCTCCTCACGAATGTTACGTCGAAGTCTTTGCCGGCGGTGCTGCGCTGTTCTTCATGCGCCCGCAGCCGGCGCCCGTGGAAGTGCTGAACGATATCAACGGCGACCTGGTGTCGCTGTACCGGGTGGTGCAGAACCACGTCGAGGAGTTCGTGCGGCAATTCAAGTGGGCGCTCTCCAGCCGGCAGCTGTTCGAGTGGCAGAAGATCACCCGCCCGGAAACCCTAACCGACATCCAACGCGCTGCCCGGTTCTTCTACCTGCAGCACCATGCCTTCGGTGGCAAGGTCAGTGGGCAGACGTTCGGTACCGCAACCACCGGCCCGGCGCCGAACATTATGCGCATCGAGGAGAACCTGTCCGCTGCCTGGCAGCGCCTGGCCGGTGTGTATGTGGAGAACCTGCCCTGGCTTGAATGTGCCGAGCGCTATGACCGCGCGCACACCTTCCACTACATGGACCCGCCTTACTGGCAGACCGCAGGCTATGGCGTGGACTTTCCCTACGAAAACTATGAGCGCATGGCCGACTTCATGCGGCGATGCAAAGGCAAGGTGATGGTCAGCATCAACGACCACCCCGATATCCGCCGGGCGTTCGATGGCTTCCATATGGAGCAGCTCGATATCCGCTACAGCTGCACCAACCAGCGGCAGGGCGTGGCTGAAACAACGGGTGAGCTGGTGATTATGAACTGGGTGCCGGCCTCGCTCGGAGGCCTGTTTGATGGCGTCTGATTCACTTGCTATGCCACGGCACCAGAGCGTTACTGGTGCCAACGGAAACCACCAAGGAAACGATAATGAACCTGCTCGAGCACCTCCAACCCCTGCCCACCGAACTGCTGAGCGCCATGGCGAAAGGGGAGGTTGATACACAAGCTATTGCCGCCCAGCTGATGGCTAGTCGCGGGCTGGATCGGGAGGGGAAGTGGGTGGGGTTTGAAAAGGCGGCTGAGATTTGGGGGGAGTCGAAATAAAAAACCCCGCGTAGCGGGGGTTTTTAGTCGTACCAGTTAAGCCGTGGCTAGCTGGTTCAGCTGCGCGGCTCTGTCATTGATAACAAATTTTATTATGGATTTTACTGCATCAGGACAGTTTTTAAATGAGAGCTTGGAAACAACGCTCTCTCCTCTCTTTAGTACGAGAGCACCAACCAACTCATCTACAAAGGACTGGGTCGCTTCCTTACCAGAAAAATCGATGAGCACAGTGTTCCCACTGTCGAGCATCATTTCAATTTCCTTTCGATAAGGCGCAGCAGATGCCCTCATGCCAAGCGTGCGGACAGTATCTGATCCTGACGCTAAACTAATTTGGGTTTGCATTACGCGTTCCTCGGCGATTTATGTATCAAAATCTATCTTATATGTATCGTAGATGCCGGTAATTTATCTGAATTCAGATAAATTACTGCGAATCATTCGAATGTGATCTCGACATTCGGCGAACCCTCAACGGCGGGCAGTAATGCGGAGATGTCAATCTCGGGAAGCTTGTCACGTTGGCACTCAAACGAGATTGCTACACCTTTCCAAGCGCAATCCGACAGTGAGAATTGCGCTTCGCGCGTTGTGTGGAGCCATGCGTCACCACTTGCTACCACCAAATGCCCCTCAGCTGCTTTAGCAATCTTAGCAGTCATTGTCAAACCAACACCTTGATTCTGACTATCGGTTTCATAACCGACTTGGGGGCCTCGATTGCAGCTAACCCGTTCAATCAGTGCGGCCTGAATTGCGGCGGCGTGAGTCTTGTTGTCTTTTAGCTGTACGTGGTTGCGGAGCGTAGCCAAAAAACCACAGCCGTTGTCAACAATTGATAACCGCACAGTGCCAGCATTAGTGAAGTGTTGGCAAGCTACCCATACAGAAGAATTGAAATGTCCTTCACGCCGTGCGTGGGAAAGAGCATTTTCGAGGAGCTCCTTCAAGGCATATTCGATTGGGCGTCTGTACGGTTCGTACTGATCAAGGTCTGCATCTGCGCCCATCATCGCGCGGACAAGCCGCGATGCAGTCTCTTCCGATTGGCCAGAGTCAGTGACTTTTATCAGCTCAACACAGCTGAACGGCTCGCCAGCTAACTGAAGCCTAGCGTTTTTTAGGTCAAGACCTTCGACCAATAGCTCCTGAAAAAAATCCATTCGCGCAAAATAGTCGATCAGGTCTTGGGACATCCAACGCCAGTTGATTTGCTTTCCAGCAGGCTGGGTTTCGAGCGCAGCGCGAAGCACGGCGAGACCAAAGGGGTCAATGAACTTAAGCTCTCCCGCATCAACGACTACATCATCAGTCGCTGCGCTTATAAGGGAGCACACACGAAACAGACTTTCAGGGTCTGAAGCGCTGAGAGCGGAGGGAAGATAGATCGCGTCTTCCGTATCAAGGGCTGATCCCGGCACTGTAAATCCCTACGCTCTTAATTTAGCCGCATATCTTACAGCGGCGGATGTGCGTTGTTCAAATTAAGGATGGGGCGTCCGGTGAGTAGACTTCAAATTAGGGTCTTAGTTTCGTGATCTGAGCTGCGTAGGCTTAAGTGTCATTACGCCAATTTTACGCCAGGCATAAAAAAAGGCCTTGATAATCAAGGCCTTCAGTTAATTAAATGGTGCCCCGGGGGAGACTCGAACTCCCACTTCTTTCGAAAACGGATTTTGAATCCGCCGCGTCTACCGGTTCCGCCACCGGGGCACAATGGCGGCGCAGTATAGGGATGGTCTCGGGGTTGGTCAATCCACTTTCGTGGTCAGGGTGCACTATTTCCGGTAAGCTTTGCCGCCCTGCTAAACGACTCCCTTCTGATCATGCGTGTTGCCGATTTCAATTTCGAGCTGCCAGACGCTCTGATTGCCCGTCACCCTCTTGCCGAACGCCGCGCGAGTCGCTTGCTGGTGCTGGATGGGCCAACGGGTGAGCTGGCACATAAACAATTCAGTGACCTGCTGGAGTATCTGCGCCCAGGCGATTTGATGGTCTTCAACAACACGCGGGTGATTCCTGCGCGCTTGTTTGGCCAGAAAGCCTCGGGTGGCAAGCTTGAGGTGCTGGTCGAGCGTGTGCTGGACAGTCATCGGGTGCTGGCGCATGTGCGTTCGAGCAAATCGCCCAAGCCTGGCTCGAGCATTCTGATTGATGGCGGTGGCGAGGCCGAAATGGTTGCGCGTCACGACGCGCTGTTCGAATTACGGTTTGCTGAGGAAGTGCTGCCGCTGCTGGAGCGCGTCGGCCATATGCCGTTGCCGCCCTATATTGATCGTCCTGATGAGCAGGCGGATCGCGAGCGCTACCAGACTGTGTACGCTGACCGTGCTGGCGCCGTGGCCGCGCCAACTGCTGGTTTGCATTTTGATCAGGCGCTGCTCGATGCCATTGCGGCCAAAGGTGTCGAGCGCGCTTTTGTCACCTTGCATGTCGGGGCGGGAACCTTCCAGCCGGTGCGGGTTGAGCGTATTGAAGATCACCATATGCACAGCGAGTGGCTGGAGGTCGGTCAGGATGTGGTCGATGCTGTGGCGGCCTGCCGCGCGCGCGGTGGTCGAGTGATCGCTGTGGGTACTACCAGTGTCCGTTCGCTGGAGAGCGCGGCGCGCGATGGCGTGCTCAAGGCGTTTAGCGGGGATACCGATATTTTTATCTTCCCGGGCCGGCCGCTGCATGTGGTCGATGCGCTGGTGACCAATTTCCATTTGCCGGAATCGACCCTGCTGATGCTGGTGTCGGCGTTTGCCGGTTACCCGGAGACTATGGCGGCTTATCAGGCGGCGATTGCCGGCAAGTACCGTTTTTTCAGTTACGGTGATGCCATGTTCATCACCCGCAACCCCGCGCCGCGCGGGCCAGAGGAACAGCTATGACGCGCACGTGCCGCATGTCTTTTGAATTGTTGGCGACCGAGGGCAAAGCGCGCCGTGGTCGGCTGACCTTCCCCCGTGGCGTGGTGGAAACTCCGGCGTTTATGCCGGTGGGCACCTATGGCACGGTCAAGGGCATGATGCCGGACGATGTCGAGGGGATTGGTGCGCAGATAATTTTGGGTAACACCTTTCACCTGTGGCTGCGTCCCGGCACCGAGGTGATCAAGAAGCACGGTGACTTGCATGACTTTATGCAGTGGCAGGGGCCGATACTGACTGACTCGGGTGGTTTTCAGGTGTTCAGCCTCGGTGCCATGCGCAAGATCAAGGAAGAGGGCGTGTATTTCGCCTCGCCCGTCGACGGCGCCAAGGTGTTTATGGGGCCGGAAGAATCGATGCAGGTGCAGCGCGACCTGGGCTCGGACATCGTGATGATTTTTGACGAATGCACGCCGTATCCGGCCGAGTTTGATGTGGCCAAAAAGTCCATGGAGTTATCGCTGCGTTGGGCCAAGCGCTCGAAAGAGGCGCATGGTGAAAATACCGCAGCGTTGTTTGGCATCGTGCAGGGCGGTATGCACGAAGAGTTGCGCAAGGTCTCGCTGGAGGGCCTGGAGCAAATCGGTTTTGACGGTTATGCCATCGGTGGCCTGTCTGTCGGTGAGCCGAAAGAAGAAATGATCAAGGTGCTCGACTATCTGCCCGCGCAATTGCCGGCGGATAAGCCGCGCTACCTGATGGGGGTGGGCAAGCCGGAGGATCTGGTCGAGGGCGTGCGCCGCGGCGTGGATATGTTCGACTGCGTGATGCCGACGCGCAACGCGCGCAACGGTCATCTGTTTATCGATACCGGCGTGCTGAAAATCCGTAATGCCTTCCATAAGCAGGACAATTCGCCGCTGGATCCGACGTGCGATTGTTACACCTGCAAACATTTCTCCCGCGCCTATCTTCACCATCTGGATAAATGCGGTGAAATGCTCGGTAGCATGCTCAATACAATCCATAACTTGCGGCATTATCAGGTGCTTATGGCTGGTTTGCGCGAGGCTATTCAACAGGGTACATTGGCCGCCTTTGTCGATACCTTCTACGCCAAGCGCGGGCTGCCCACGCCGCCTCTGGACTGATTTCAAGCCTTCTAAAAACTATTTCCAATAGGAGTGTTACATGAGCTTTTTTATCCCTGCTGCCTTCGCTGAAGGTGCTGCCCCGGTCGCTGGTCCTGCTGGTAGTGGTTTTGAATGGGTGTTTCTGGTTGGTTTCCTGGTCATCTTCTATCTGATGATCTGGCGTCCACAGGCCAAGCGTGCGAAAGAGCACAAGGGTCTGATCAGTGGCCTGCAGAAGGGTGATGAAGTGGTAACCAGCGGCGGTATCGCTGGCAAGGTGTCGAAGGTTTCCGACGATTTCGTGGTAATCGAAGTGTCCGATACCGTTGAGCTGAAGATTCAGAAAGTGGCCATCGCGGCTTCGCTGCCTAAAGGCACGCTGAAAGCGATCTAAGCCACACACCTTTACCATTCGACGGGGCGCTTAATGCGCCCCGCGTCATAACGGGCGGCGTCATGCTCAACAAGTTCCCTCTTTGGAAATACCTGCTGATTCTGGCTGTGCTGGCAATCGGCTTTCTCTATTCCGCGCCCAATCTGTACCCGGATGATCCGGCGATCCAGATCAGTGGCAACAGCTCCGCCATGCGCGTCGAGCAGGTCGACCTGGACCGCGCTCGTCGTGCGCTGGAAACGGCGGGTATCAGTGTCAAAGCGGTCAGTTTGGCCAATCAGGGGCGTGCCGGTTTGCTGCGTTTGAACAGCGCTGAAGACCAGCTGCCGGCCAAAGACCTGGTGCGCAAGGCCTTGAGCGATGAGTTCGTGGTGGCCTTGAACCTGGCGCAAACCACGCCGGATTGGTTGCGTAATTTGGGCGGCAGTCCGATGAAGCTCGGCCTGGACCTGTCCGGTGGTGTGCACTTTCTGATGGAAGTGGACATGGACAAAGCGCTGGATGCCCGCCGCAAGGTGTATGAGGGCGAGGTCAAGAGCTTGCTGCGCAAAGAGCGCGTGCGTTATCGCAGCCTGCCAGAGTTGGATGGCGCCATCCAGCTGGGGTTTGCTGATGATGCCGCGCTGGAGAAAGCTCAGCAGCTGATCCGTAAAGACTTCAATGATTTCGACATGACCACGCTAGAGCGTGGTGGGCAGCAGGTGCTGCGCCTGGCGCTGACCCAGGCCAAGCTGGTCGAGATCCGTGAATATTCGATCAAACAAAACCTGACTACAGTGCGTAACCGGGTCAATGAGCTGGGTGTCGCCGAGCCGTTGGTGCAGCGCCAGGGCGCCAATCGCATCGTGGTTGAGCTGCCGGGCGTGCAGGACACGGCTGAAGCCAAGCGTATTCTCGGCAAGACCGCCAACCTGGAGTTCCGTCTGGCTGCAGAGCCGGATGCGACCAAGGCCGCGACCGAAAGCTTCGAGTTTCGTCAGGAGGGTCGTCCGCCAGCGCAGCTGGAGCGTGACCTGATCATCACCGGTGACCAGGTCACCGATGCTCAGGCCAGTTTTGATGAGAACGGCAGCCCACAGGTGAACATTCGCCTGGATGGCCGTGGTGGTGACCTGATGAACCGCGCGACCCGCAACAATGTCGGGCGCAGCATGGCGGTGATCTTTATCGAGCAGAAACCGGTAACCCGCTACATGCGTCAGGTGGTTGATGGCGTGGAAAAAGAGGTCGAGGTACAGACCTTTGCCGAAGAGAAGAAAATCATCAGTCTGGCGACCATTCAGTCGCCGCTGGGCAGTCAGTTCCGGATCACGGGTCTGGACGGTCAGGGCGAATCCTCTGAGCTGGCGCTGCTATTGCGGGCTGGTGGTCTGGCCGCGCCGATGTACTTTGCTGAAGAGCGTACGATTGGTCCGAGTCTGGGGGCTGACAATATTACCAAAGGGGTCAATGCATCCCTGTGGGCAATGCTGTTTGTTTCGCTGTTTATTATCGCGATCTATCGCGCCTTTGGTGTGCTGGCAACCATTGCTCTGGGTTTGAACATGGTGCTGTTGCTGGCGCTGATGTCGCTGCTCAGCGCCACTCTGACCCTGCCAGGCATTGCCGGTATCGTTTTGACCATGGGTATGGCGGTGGACGCCAACGTACTGATCTTCTCGCGGATACGTGAAGAGATTGCCAATGGCATGTCGATTCAGCGGGCTATCCATGAAGGCTTTGATCGCGCTTATTCGGCGATTGTCGATGCCAACCTGACCACCCTGTTGGTGGGTGGCATTCTGTTCGCCATGGGTACCGGGCCGGTTAAGGGGTTCGCGGTGACCTTGTCGCTGGGCATTATCACGTCGATGTTTACTGCCATTCTGGTGACGCGTTGCATGGTCAACCTGACCTGCGGTGGGCGTGACTTCAAGAAGTTGTGGATTTAAGGGGCCGTGATGAATCGTACGATCAACTTCATGGGTGTGCGCAATATTGCGTTCGCCTGTACCGTGATTCTGACCCTGCTGTCGTTGGGCAGTTTGTTTGTCAAAGGTTTGAACCTGGGGCTGGATTTCACTGGTGGTACGCAGATTGAGCTGAGTTACGAACAGCCTGCTGATCTCGGCAAGATTCGTCAGCAGCTGGCGGGCGTCGGTTATGCCGATGCCGTGGTGCAGAGCTTCGGTGCAACCACTGATGTTGTGGTGCGGATGCAGGGCGATGACCCCGAGCTGGGCAATAAGGTAGCCGCTGCGCTGCGTCAGGCGGGTGAGCAGCTTGAGGTGAAAAAAGTCGAGTTCGTCGGTCCGCAAGTCGGTGAAGAGCTGCGCGACCAGGGCGGCCTCGGCTTGCTGTTGGCATTGGGCGGGGTGATGCTCTATCTGGCCTTTCGCTTCCAGTGGAAGTTCGGTGTGGCGGCGATCATTTCCCTGATCCACGACGTGATTGTCACGCTTGGTGTTCTTTCGCTCTTTCAGATCACCTTTGACCTGACAGTGCTGGCGGCTTTGCTGGCGATCATTGGTTACTCGCTGAACGACACCATCGTGGTATTTGACCGGGTGCGTGAGAACTTCCGGGTGCTGCGCAAGGCGACGTTGATCGAGAATATCAATATCTCCACCACGCAAACCCTGCTGCGCACCATGGCAACGTCGATCTCCACCTTGTTGGCGATTGCGGCGCTGCTGTTCTTTGCGGGTGACAATCTGTTCGCCTTCTCTGTCGCCCTGTTTGTCGGTGTGACTGCGGGTACCTATTCGTCGGTTTACATCGCCAACGTGGTGCTAGTATGGCTTGACCTGACGGTCGAGGATCTGATTCCGCCGGTGGTGGAAGAAGAGGTTGATGGGCGCCCCTGATTCTGTGCGCTTCATCGCAAATGGCTGAGTGGGCCGGGCAGGTGTTGAACTTGCCCGGCTTTTTTATGCTCCAAGGCAGGGTGTAAGGCGCGTTGAGCGCTAACGAGCGGTTTGAGGGAGGTGCATATGAACAAGTCAATGTTGGTGGGCGCGGTATTGGGTGCGGTGGGTGTGACGGCGGGAGGCGCTGTGGCTACTTACAATATCGTCAGTGCGCCAGAGTATGCAGAGGTGCTGGCGGTAAAGCCGGTCATGGAAACCGTCAAAACTCCGCGTGAAGTCTGCAAGGACGTTGCAGTAACACGTCAGGCGCCGGTCAAGGATCAGCACAAGATCGCTGGTACGGCGATTGGTGCTGTGGTTGGTGGCTTGCTGGGCAACCAGGTGGGCGGCGGTAATGGCAAGAAGCTGGCGACAGTGGCGGGTGCGGTCGGTGGTGGTTATGCGGGCAACAAGGTGCAAGGCAATATGCAGGCTAGTGACACTGTTACCACCACTGAGACGCGCTGCAATACGGTAACTGACACCAGTGAGAAGCTGGTGGGCTATGACGTCAAGTACGAGCTGGATGGCAAGGTAAGTCAGGTGCGTATGGCCAGCGATCCGGGTCGGAAGATTCCGGTCAAGGATGGTCAGTTAGTGCTGGCGGATGCGCCGGCTGAGTAACTGATTGCTTGGCTTACCAGTCAGCCATAAAAAAAGCGCCTACGGGCGCTTTTTTTATGGCTGTGCATTTAGCGTTTCAATGAGGCCGACAGGTGCGGCTGGATGGCTGTCAGTACCGCTTTGAAGCATTTGGTGTTGCCAGCCACAATCTGGCCTTTCTCAAGGAATTCATGGCTGCCACTGAAATCGCTGACCAGGCCACCTGCTTCCTGAATCAGCAAGGCGCCAGCGGCCATGTCCCATTCGGACAGGCCGAACTCCCAGAACGCATCGAAACGGCCTGCGGCCACGTAGGCCAGGTCCAGGCTTGCGGCGCCAGCGCGGCGTATGCCAGCGGTTTGGCCGACCAGGCTGCGGAACATGCCGATGTAGTTTTCCAAGTTTTCCATCTGGCTGTCGCGGAACGGGAAGCCGGTGCCGAGCAGGGCGCCTTCCAGGCTCTTGCGGTTGCCCACGCGCAGGCGGCGACCGTTGAGTGCTGCGCCGCGACCGCGGCTGGCGGTGAATTCTTCCTGGCGCACTGGATCGATGATGACGGCGTGTTCCAGGCGGCCGCGGTATTTGCAGGCGACACTGACAGCATAGTGCGGAATGCCGCGGATAAAGTTGGTGGTGCCATCCAGTGGATCGATGATCCACAGGTAGTCGGCGCCGTCGCCGCTGCCTTCGCTGAGGCCGCTTTCCTCGCCGAGGATGCCGTGGTTTGGGAACGCTTTGCGCAAGGCCTGAATGATCAGCTGCTCAGCAGAGCGATCAATTTCAGTTACATAGTCCTTGGCTTCTTTCTCGTCGACCGAGATGACGTCCAAGCGTTCGGTCGAGCGGAAGATCATTTCGCCGGCGCTACGGGCTGCGCGCAGCGCGATATTCAGCATGGGCTGCATGGATGTTCACCTGGGTCGTTAAAGAAAGCCGGCCATTCTAGCAGAAAAGCCCGGCGGTTGAAGTGCAACCTGCTGGTTGCATGGCATAAGCGTAGTGGCTTCTGTAAGATTTCCCTCTCTAAGCCTTGTCTGTGAGCGTTTGCCTTGTTGGAAAATATTCGTGTCGTGCTGGTCAATACCAGTCATCCGGGCAATATCGGTGGTGCTGCGCGGGCCATGAAAAACATGGGGCTCTCGCGTCTGGTGTTGGTCGATCCGAAAGACTTTCCCAGTAGTGAGGCTGTCGCGCGTGCTTCTGGGGCGACGGATATTCTAGAGGCTGCTCAGGTGGTGGGTACGCTTGAGGAAGCTCTGGTTGGCTGTAATCTGGTGCTCGGAACCAGTGCGCGCGACCGGCGTATCCCCTGGCCGCTGCTTGACCCGCGTGAGTGCGGAGTGGCGTCCTGTGAGCAGGCGCAGCAAGGCGGTGAGGTGGCGCTGGTATTTGGTCGTGAGTATGCCGGCCTGACCAATGAGGAGCTGCAGCGTTGCCATTTTCACGTGCATATCCCTTCAAACCCGGATTTCAGTTCTCTGAATCTGGCTGCTGCGGTGCAGGTTCTGGCTTACGAGGTGCGTATGGCCTGGCTGGCGGCAGAAAACCAGCCGACCAAAACGCTAAAACTGGAGGCTACGGCTATTCAGAGTTCGCAGCCGGTAACCGCTGATGAGCTGGAATCGTTTTATACGCATCTTGAGCAGGCGCTGGTGGAGATCAAGTTTCTTGACCCGGCCAATCCTCGGCACTTGATGAGCCGCTTGCGCCGCTTGTATGGGCGCAGTGAGGTGAGCAAGCTGGAAATGAATATTTTGCGCGGTATCTTGACGGAAACCATCAAGGCCGCACGCGGTGAGCGCACTGGGCAGGAGAAGGCAGATGTTTGATCGCATGCGAGAGGATATCCGAAGCGTATTTCATCGTGATCCGGCGGCGCGCAATACCTTTGAGGTGATTACCTGCTATCCGGGCTTGCATGCAGTCTGGCTGCATCGCGTGGCGCATGCGCTGTGGCGTTCAGGTTGGAAGTGGCTGGCGCGGGTAGTGTCCAATTTTGGGCGCTGGATGACGGGTATCGAAATTCATCCGGGCGCAAAGGTGGGGCGCAGGTTCTTTATTGATCACGGTATGGGCATTGTGATTGGTGAAACCGCCGAAATTGGCGATGACGTCACCCTTTATCAAGGCGTGACCCTGGGTGGCACCAGCTGGAACAAAGGCAAGCGCCATCCGACCCTCGAAGATGGTGTGGTGGTGGGTGCTGGGGCGAAGGTGCTGGGGCCTTTTACGGTGGGTGCGGGTGCAAAAATTGGCTCCAATGCCGTGGTGACCAAGGCGGTGCCTGCGGGGGCGACGGCTGTCGGTATTCCTGGGCGGGTTATCGCCAAGCCGGATGGTGAGCAGGAAGCCAAGCGCCAGGCAATTGCTGAAAAGTTTGGTTTCGACGCCTATGGTGTTGGGCAGGACATGCCTGATCCGGTGGCGCGAGCCATTGGCCAGTTGCTTGATCATCTGCAAGCCGTGGACGCGCGTCTTGAGGGTATGTGTGGGGCGCTGAAGTCACTGGGCAGCGATTATTGCGCCAAAGATTTGCCGCAGTTGCGTGATGAGGACTTTGTCGGCGTGTGTAAAGAGCAGGGCGACAAACCGGCTGCGTAAGGGTGGGCGAGTTTGCTATGATGCGCACCCTCTGTTTTGGCTAATCCCGAGTAAAGTACTAGGTCTTATAGTTGACTTAAATACTCGGGAATTGCATACTCGCAGCATATTGCGACTACGCGGTAATCCCCATGCGACTCACCACTAAAGGCCGTTACGCCGTCACCGCCATGCTTGATCTGGCGCTGCACGCTCAGCGCGGGCCGGTGTCTCTGGCTGATATTTCCGAGCGGCAGGGTATTTCCCTTTCCTATCTGGAACAGCTATTTGCCAAGTTGCGCCGTGGCAATCTGGTCTCCAGCGTGCGTGGGCCCGGTGGCGGTTATCAGCTGTCGCGAGACATGCAGGGTATTCAGGTGGCTGAGGTGATCGATGCGGTCAACGAGTCGGTCGATGCCACGCGTTGTCAGGGACAGGGCGACTGCCATGCGGGCGACACCTGTCTGACCCATCATTTATGGTGCGACCTCAGCCAGCAGATACACGAATTTCTCAGTGGCATCAGTCTTGCCGACTTGGTGACCCGTCGTGAAGTGCAGGAAGTTGCCCAGCGCCAGGATCAGCGCCGTTGTAATGGCAGGACGCCGTACCTGGATAAGATCGAGACGTCCGCCGTCGATTGAGCGCAAGGCGCTGGCTAGCTGGCCTGATACCTGATTAGGAGAGAGTTGATGAAATTGCCGATTTACCTCGATTATTCCGCCACCACGCCGGTTGATCCGCGTGTTGCGCAAAAAATGAGTGAATGCCTGCTGGTTGACGGTAACTTCGGCAATCCGGCCTCGCGCTCCCATGTGTTTGGCTGGAAGGCTGAAGAAGCGGTAGAGAATGCCCGTCGCCAGGTAGCTGAGCTGGTCAATGCCGATCCGCGTGAAATTGTCTGGACCTCTGGTGCCACCGAGTCCAACAACCTGGCGATCAAAGGCATTGCCGACTTCTACAAGAGTAAAGGCAAGCACCTGATTACCTCGAAGATCGAGCACAAAGCGGTGCTCGACACCATGCGCCAGCTTGAGCGTGAAGGCTTTGAGGTGACTTATCTTGAGCCGGGCGAAGACGGTTTGATTACGCCGGCGCTGGTTGAAGCTGCGCTGCGCGAAGACACCATTCTGGTGTCGATCATGCACGTCAATAATGAGATCGGCACGGTTAACGATATTGCTGCGCTCGGTGAGCTGACCCGTTCGCGTGGCGTGTTTTTCCACGTTGATGCCGCACAGTCCACGGGCAAGGTGGCGATCGATCTGGAAGCGCTGAAAGTTGATCTGATGTCCTTCTCGGCGCACAAAACCTACGGCCCCAAAGGTGTCGGTGCGCTGTTCGTGCGCCGCAAGCCGCGCGTGCGTCTGGAGGCCCAGACCCACGGTGGCGGTCATGAGCGCGGCATGCGTTCCGGTACCCTGGCCACTCACCAATGTGTGGGCATGGGTGAGGCTTTCCGCATTGCCAAAGAAGAGATGGTTCAGGAAAACCAGCGCATCCTGGCGCTGCGTGATCGTTTCTTTAAGCAGGTTGATGGCCTGGAAGAGCTGTACATCAACGGCAGCATGGCTGCCCGTGTGCCGCACAACCTCAACCTGAGCTTCAACTATGTTGAGGGCGAGTCGCTGATCATGGCGCTCAAAGACCTGGCTGTTTCGTCCGGTTCGGCCTGTACCTCGGCGTCGCTGGAGCCGTCTTACGTGTTGCGCGCCCTGGGCCGCAATGACGAGCTGGCACACAGCTCCATTCGCTTTACTTTCGGCCGCTTCACTACCGATGAAGAAGTCGATTACGCCGCGCAGAAAGTCTGCGAGGCCGTTACCAAGCTGCGCGAATTGTCGCCGCTGTGGGATATGTACAAAGACGGTGTCGACATCTCCAAGATCGAGTGGGCGGCGCACTAAGTAGTCGCCGAGCAAGAGCGACTCTCTGATGAGGAAGGAATACCAGCATGGCTTACAGTGAAAAGGTCATTGACCACTACGAGAACCCGCGCAACGTCGGCAAGATGGACGCGGAAGACCCGGACGTTGGTACCGGCATGGTCGGTGCCCCGGCGTGCGGCGACGTGATGCGTTTGCAGATCAAGGTCAACGAGGCTGGCGTGATTGAAGACGCCAAATTCAAGACCTATGGCTGCGGCTCGGCTATCGCTTCCAGCTCCCTCGCCACCGAGTGGATGAAGGGCAAGACCCTGGATGAAGCGGAAACCATCAAGAACACCCAACTGGCTGAAGAGTTGGCACTGCCGCCGGTGAAGATCCACTGCTCGGTACTCGCCGAGGACGCCATCAAGGCGGCCGTACGCGACTACAAGCAGAAGAAAGGTTTGCTTTAAGGAGGTTGTCGATGGCTATCAGCATGACCGAAGCGGCCGCAAAGCATGTGCGCCGTTCCCTCGATGGGCGTGGCAAGGGTGAGGGCATCCGTTTGGCTGTCCGCACTACCGGTTGTTCCGGTCTGGCCTATGTGCTGGAGTTTGTCGATGAAACTGCCGGCGAAGATCAGGTGTTCGAGAGCCATGGTGTCAAGGTGATCATTGATCCCAAGAGCCTGGTTTATCTGGATGGCACCGAGCTGGACTTCGTTAAAGAAGGGTTGAACGAAGGTTTCAAGTTCAACAACCCAAACGTGCGCGGCGAGTGTGGCTGCGGCGAAAGCTTCAACATCTGAGGCGCACGTGGGTAGTCCTTGTCACTTCGCCTTGTTTGACCTGCAGCCAGGCTTTCGCCTGGACCCTGCCGATCTGGCCGCTCGCTATCGTGAGCTGGCGCGGCATGTCCATCCTGATCGTTTCGCCGATGCTTCCGAGCGTGAGCAGCGTCTGGCGTTGGAGCAGTCCGCCAGCCTCAACGAGGCTTATCGCACGTTGAAGAGTGCACCGCAGCGTGCGCGCTATCTGTTGGCGCTGAGCGGCCCGGAGCTGCCTCTGGAAGTCACGGTGCAAGACCCCGGGTTTCTATTGCAGCAGATGCAGTGGCGCGAGGAGCTGGAAGATTTGCACGACAGCGCGGATCTGGCTGGCGTTGCGCAGTTCAAGCGGCGCCTGAAAGTGGCTCAGGACGAGCTCAACGAAAGTTTTGCAGTTTGTTGGGATGACGTGTCGCGGCGTGAAGAGGCCGAGCGCCTGATGCGTCGCATGCAGTTTCTCGACAAGCTTTCCCACGAGGTTCGCCAGCTTGAAGAGCGCCTCGACGATTAACGCTCGTGCGGCTGCTAGGCCGCACCTGATATCCAAAAGCATTGACTAATCATGGCACTACTGCAGATCGCTGAGCCCGGACAAAGCCCCCAGCCCCACCAGCGTCGGTTGGCGGTGGGGATTGACCTGGGTACCACCAATTCGCTGGTTGCTGCTGTGCGCAGTGGCCTTTCCGAGCCGCTGGCTGATGCTGCAGGGCAGATTATTCTGCCGTCCGTGGTGCGTTATCACGAAGATCGCGTTGAGGTGGGTGAGGTTGCCAAGGCTGCTGCCTCGAGCGACCCGCTGAACACCGTGTTGTCGGTTAAACGCTTGATGGGCCGCGGTCTGGCGGACGTCAAACAGCTGGGTGAGCAGCTGCCTTATCGTTTTGTTGGTGGCGAATCGCATATGCCATTTATCGAGACGGTGCAGGGCGTGAAAAGCCCGGTTGAAGTCTCGGCCGACATTCTCAAGGTGTTGCGTCAGCGCGCCGAAGCGACCTTGGGTGGCGAATTGGTGGGCGCGGTGATCACGGTGCCGGCCTATTTCGACGACTCTCAACGTCAGGCCACTAAAGACGCCGCCCGTTTGGCTGGGTTGAATGTCCTGCGTTTGCTCAACGAGCCGACTGCCGCTGCAGTGGCCTATGGCCTGGATCAGCATGCCGAAGGCGTGGTGGCGATTTACGATCTGGGCGGCGGTACCTTCGATATTTCTGTACTGCGCCTTACTGGCGGGGTTTTTGAGGTGTTGGCCACCGGTGGCGACAGCGCGCTGGGTGGTGATGACTTCGACCATGCAATTGCCGGTTGGATTGTTGAGCAGGCCGGAGTGTCGGCGGATCTTGATCCGGGCGAGCAGCGCCTGTTGTTGGAAGCTGCATGTGCGGCCAAAGAGACGCTGACCGAGAACACCACGGCAGCGCTCCGTTATGCCGGTTGGCAAGGGCAGTTGAGTCGTGAGCAGTTTGATGCGCTGATCGAACCCATGCTGGCGCGCAGCCTCAAGGCGTGCCGCCGCGCGGTGCGTGACGCAGGCATTGAGCTGGACGAAGTTGAAGCCGTGGTGATGGTGGGTGGTTCCACCCGTGTACCGCGCGTGCGCCAGGCGGTTGCCGAGTTGTTTGCCCGCGAGCCGTTGACCGATATCGACCCGGATCAGGTGGTCGCCATCGGTGCGGCGATTCAGGCCGATACTCTGGCAGGTAACAAGCGTGGTGAGGGTGAAGAGCTGCTGCTGCTGGACGTGATCCCCCTGTCGCTCGGCCTGGAAACCATGGGCGGGCTGATGGAGAAGGTGATTCCGCGTAACACCACGATCCCGGTGGCGCGTGCCCAGGACTTCACCACCTATAAAGACGGCCAAACGGCCATGATGATTCATGTGCTGCAAGGTGAGCGCGAGCTGATCAGCGATTGTCGTTCCCTGGCGCGCTTTGAATTGCGTGGTATTCCGCCGATGGTGGCGGGTGCGGCGAAAATTCGTGTGACCTTCCAGGTCGATGCCGATGGCCTGCTCAGTGTGGCGGCGCGTGAGTTGGCGTCGGGCGTTGAGGCGAGCATTCAGGTCAAGCCGTCGTATGGTCTGACCGATGGCGAAATTGCCAAGATGCTGCAGGACTCGTTTAGTAACGCGGGTGGCGACAAGGCTGCGCGTGTGCTTCGCGAGCAGCAGGTGGATGCCCAGCGTCTGCTCGAAGCTGTCGAGGCGGCGCTGCTGGCTGATGGCGAGCGCCTGCTGGATGCGGATGAACGCCTGGCAATTGATGCGCAAATCGAGTTGTTGCGTGACTTGATGGCCGGCAGCGATGGCCTGGCCATTGAGCAGCAAACCAAACGTTTGACCCAGGTGACGGATGCCTTTGCGGCGCGTCGTCTGGATGCCACGGTCAAGGCAGCATTGTCTGGCCGTAGCCTTAATGAGATTGGGGAATAAGCATGCCGCAGGTTATTTTTCTGCCCCACGCAGTACTGTGTCCGGAGGGTCTGGTAGTCGATGCAGCGCCAGGTACGTCCGTGCTCGAGCTGGCCCATGAGCACCACATCGAAATCGAAAGTGCCTGTGGTGGTGTGTGTGCCTGTACAACCTGTCACTGCATTATTCGTGAAGGTCTTGGCTCGCTGGCCGAGGCTGATGAGCTGGAAGAAGACATGCTGGACAAGGCCTGGGGGCTGGAGGCGCAATCACGTTTGTCGTGCCAGGCGATTGTCGGTGACGAAGATCTGACCGTCGAGATCCCCAAATACTCGCTCAATCACGCAGCCGAAGCGCCGCATTGATTCAAGGAGCCGTTATGAGTCTGAAGTGGGTTGATGTGCTGGAAATCGCCATCCAGTTGGCTGAGTCCAAGCCGGATGTGGATCCGCGCTACGTGAATTTTGTCGATCTGCATAAGTGGATTCTGGCCTTGCCGGAGTTCAGTGACGACCCGACCCGCGGCGGCGAGAAGGTGCTTGAGGCGGTTCAGGCCGCCTGGATCGACGAAGCCGACTGAGCCAGCCGTACGCTGTTAGGCAATCCCTATAAACCCGCGTATAATTCGCGGGTTTAATTTTTCGCTTTAATCACTGTTCTTGGAGTTTCACCATGGCTGTTCAACGCACTTTCTCCATCATCAAGCCTGACGCTGTTGCTAAAAACGTTATCGGCGAAATCACCAGCCGTTTCGAAAAAGCCGGCCTGCGCGTCGTTGCTTCGAAGATGGTTCAGCTGTCCGAGCGCGAAGCTGCTGGCTTCTACGCTGAGCACAGCGAGCGCGGCTTCTTCAAGGATCTGGTTGCTTTCATGACTTCCGGTCCGGTTATCGTTCAGGTTCTGGAAGGCGAGAACGCTGTTCTGGCTAACCGTGAGCTGATGGGCGCTACCAACCCTAAAGAAGCTGCTGCCGGTACCATCCGCGCTGATTTCGCCGTTTCCATCGACGAAAACGCCGTGCACGGTTCGGATTCCGAAGCATCTGCTGCTCGCGAAATCGCTTACTTCTTCGCTGCCACCGAAGTTTGCGCTCGCATTCGCTAAGCGAATTTGAGTGAGGGTGAAGCCATGATCGCATCGACCGGTAAAACCAATCTGTTGGGGCTGACCCAGGCAGAGATGGAACAGTTCTTCGAGCAAATCGGGGAAAAACGTTTCCGCGCCGGTCAGTTGATGAAGTGGATTCACCATTTTGGCGTCGATGATTTCGACGCCATGAGTAACGTCAGCAAGGCCTTGCGCGAAAAGCTCAAGGCCTGTGCTGAAATTCGCGGCCCGGAAGTGGTCAGCGAAGATATTTCCACTGATGGCACGCGCAAGTGGGTTGTGCGGGTGGCGTCAGGTAGTTGCGTGGAAACCGTGTATATCCCCCAGGGCACGCGTGGCACCTTGTGTGTGTCGTCGCAGGCCGGCTGTGCGCTGGATTGCAGTTTCTGCTCGACAGGCAAGCAAGGGTTCAATAGCGACCTTAGCGCCGCTGAAATCATTGGCCAGGTCTGGATTGCCAATAAATCGTTCGGTACTCAGCCAGCGAAAATTGATCGCGCCGTCACCAACGTGGTGATGATGGGCATGGGTGAGCCGCTGCTCAACTTCGACAATGTCGTCGCTTCCATGAAAATCATGATGGACGACCTTGGTTATGGCATCTCCAAACGCAAGGTAACCCTGTCCACCTCGGGCGTGGTGCCAATGATCGACAAGCTGGGTGAGGTCATCGACGTGTCGCTGGCCTTGTCGCTGCATGCGCCTAACGATGCGTTGCGCAATCAGCTGGTGCCGATCAACAAGAAGTACCCGCTGGAAATGTTGCTGGCGGCTTGCAAACGTTATGTGTCACGTCTCGGTGAGAAGCGCGTACTGACTATCGAGTACACCCTGCTCAAGGATGTAAACGATAAGATTGAGCACGCTGAGGAAATGATCGCACTTCTCAAGGAAGTGCCTTGCAAGATCAACCTGATTCCGTTTAATCCATTCCCCCACTCGGGGTACGAGCGGCCAAGCAACAACGCCATTCGCCGTTTTCAGGATCTGCTGCACAAAGCCGGGCACAATGTCACCGTGCGCACCACCCGCGGTGAGGATATTGATGCGGCCTGTGGCCAGCTGGTTGGCCAGGTGATGGATCGTACCCGCCGGAGTGAGCGCTATATTGCCGTGCGTGAATTGAGTAGCGAGGCCGAAACGCCGAGTTCCGCCGCCAATCGAACCTGAGGGGAGGATATCCATGACCTTGCGTCCTGCGTTATTGCTGTTGGCCGCCAGTCTGTTAGCCGGTTGTGTCTCGACCGGAAATGTTGACCCGATGAAAACCAATGAGGGTCGCGACGAAGCCCGTTCTGCTTATGTTCAGCTGGGTCTCGGCTACCTGCAGCAGGGCCAGACTGAACGAGCCAAGGTGCCATTGAAGAAGGCCTTGGAGCTCGACTCGTCGGATGCTGATGCACATGCTGCTCTGGCTCTGGTATTCCAGATAGAAATGGAACCCAAGCTGGCTGATGAGCATTTTCGTAAGGCTCTGTCGGTACGCCGTGATGATGCCCGACTGTTAAACAACTACGGCAGCTTCCTGTTCGAGCAGCAGCGTTATGCGGAAGCCATGGAGCGCTATACACAGGCTTCTCAAGACAGCCTGTATCCTGAGCGTTCACGGGTTTTTGAGAACCTCGGGTTGACTGCGCTTCAACTGAAGCAGCGTGAGCAAGCCAAGGCATATTTCGAACGTTCCTTGCGCTTGAACAGCCGCCAGCCGCGGGCGCTGATAGAAATGGCGCAACTGTCCTATGAGGACAAGCATTACGTGCCGGCCCGGGGGTATTACGAGAGCTATCTAGCCCTGGCCCCGCAGGACGCGCGTAGCCTGTTGCTTGGTGTGCGTTTGGCAAAGATTTTCGAAGAGCGTGACAATGCCGCCAGCCTCGGTTTGCAGCTGAAACGACTTTATCCGGGCACCCCTGAATATAAGCAATACCTGTCGGAGCAATGATGAAAGCGGCGCATCCTGAAGTCCCTGCAGTTCCTCGCGTCAATCCGGGCGAGACGTTGCGCAAGGCTCGTGAGAGCCGAGGTTGGACCGTTGCCGAGGTTGCAGCGCAGTTGAACTTGACTCCGCAACGCCTGAGCCAGGTTGAACAAGGGGCTTTCGACAAGTTGCCTGGGCATACCTTTGCCCGCGGTTACGTGCGCGCTTACGCCAAGCTGCTGGACGTGGATCAGAACCGCCTCGTTCTGGAGTTCGACCAGTTCACCGGGAGTGACGCTGCAGGCAGCAGCGTGCATAGCTTGGGGCGCATCGAGGAGCCCGTCAGTTATTCGCAGCGCATCTTGCGCATGGTCAGCTTCGTCATGTTGCTGGCGCTTGCGGGGTTGAGCTTCTTCTGGTGGCAGGAGCAGGCTGAGCGTCGCGCTGAGGACCTTGCCGCAACCAGTCTTGAACATGTGGAAGTGGACGGTGCAGACGGCACGACACAGATTCATCCGCTGGATGAGCCCGAAGATCAGGCTGTGGAAGATGCCCAGCTGAACGGAGAGGGCGCGCTACCGCTGCTATCCGAGGAGGTTGCCGTGTTGCCTGACGCTGCCGGCAATGGCGCTGCGGCCACAGATGCGCAAGCAGAGCCGGCGCAGGCGCCCGGCGATCTCGCCGATGCGACTGCTGCGCCCGCTGGTGCAACAACACAGGAAAGCGTTGCCCCTGCTGCTGTAGAGCAAGTGCCGGCGGCATCCACTGCGGCGGCTCCAGTACAGGCTGGTGCAGGTGAGGCAGTGGTCAGCGTCAACTTTATCGCCGATTGTTGGACGCAATTGACTGATGCCAATGGCAAGGTCTTGTTCAGCGCCCTCAAGCGTAAGGGCGATAGCCTGCAATTGGCGGGTAAGGCTCCGCTAGAGCTGCGTCTGGGTTATGCCCGTGGCGCGCAGGTCAGCCTGAATGGCAATCCTGTTGATGTTGCGCCGTTTATCTCCGGTGAAACCGCACGTTTGAAGTTGGGTGGGCAGTAACATGCAGTGCGAATCACCAATTAAACGCCGTGTCTCTCGTAAGATCTGGGTGGGCTCCGTGCCGGTGGGTGGCGACTCGCCCATCGCCGTACAGAGCATGACCAATAGCGACACCAATGATGTAGCCGCAACCGTCGCGCAGATTCGTCGTCTGGAAGATGCCGGTGCCGATATTGTGCGCGTCTCTGTGCCTGATATGGACGCGGCTGAAGCGTTTGGTCGGATCAAGCAGCAGGTCAAGGTGCCGCTGGTGGCCGATATCCACTTCGACTATCAGATCGCTTTGCGCGTGGCTGAGCTTGGCGTCGATTGCCTGCGTATCAATCCAGGCAATATTGGTCGAGAGGACCGCGTGCGAGCGGTTGTCGAGGCAGCGCGTGATCGGGGTATTCCGATTCGCATCGGGGTGAATGCCGGATCGCTGGAAAAAGACCTGCAAAAGAAGTACGGCGAGCCGACGCCGGCGGCCCTGGTCGAGTCTGCGTTACGCCATGTCGAGCATCTGGATCGTTTGAATTTCCCTGACTTCAAGGTCAGCGTAAAGGCTTCTGACGTGTTTATGGCTGTCGAAGCCTATCGTTTGCTGGCCAAGCAAATCGAGCAGCCGTTGCACTTGGGCATTACCGAGGCGGGTGGTTTGCGCTCCGGTACGGTCAAGTCCGCAGTCGGTCTGGGTATGCTGCTGGCGGAAGGGATCGGCGATACCATCCGCATCTCCCTGGCTGCCGATCCGGTGGAAGAGATCAAGGTCGGTTACGACATTCTTAAGTCCCTGCGTCTGCGTTCGCGCGGTATCAACTTTATCGCCTGCCCGAGCTGTTCACGGCAGAACTTCGACGTGGTGAAAACCATGAATGAGCTGGAGCAGCGCGTTGAAGACCTGCTGGTGCCGCTGGACGTCGCGGTTATCGGTTGTGTGGTCAATGGCCCGGGTGAAGCCAAGGAAGCGCATATCGGCCTGACTGGCGGCTCGCCCAATCTGATCTACATCGATGGTAAACCGGCGCAAAAATTAGGTAATGAGAATCTGGTGGATGAGCTGGAAAAGCTGATCCGCCAGAAAGCGGCCGACAAGGTCGCTGCTGACGCCGCGGTTATCGTGCGCAGCTAAGACTGCTAAGGAAATGAAGTGAGCAAGCCCCTGCAAGCCATTCGTGGCATGAACGATATTCTGCCCGAGCAAACCCCGCTTTGGCGCTATTTTGAAGGCGCTGTGGCCAGCCTGCTGGATGGCTATGGCTATAAGCAGATGCGCATGCCCATCGTTGAATTCACCGAGCTGTTCAAGCGCTCGATTGGTGAAGTCACCGATATCGTTGAAAAAGAGATGTACACCTTCGAGGACCGTAACGGTGACTCCCTGACCCTGCGCCCGGAAGGCACGGCCGCCTGTGTGCGAGCGGTGCTCGAGCATGGTCTGTCCGGTGGTGGGCAAACTCAGAAATTGTGGTACATCGGCCCGATGTTTCGTCACGAGCGTCCGCAAAAAGGTCGTTACCGCCAGTTTCACCAAATTGGCGTAGAAGTGTTCAATATCGACGGCCCGGATATTGATGCCGAGCTGATCGTGCTGACCTGGCGCCTATGGGGCCTGTTGGGTATCCGTGATGCGGTCAAGCTAGAGCTCAACAGCCTGGGTACCAGTGCGGCGCGCGCTGTTTACCGTGATGCGCTGGTCGAGTTCCTGACCGCACATGCCGATCAGTTGGACGAAGACAGCCGCCGCCGCATGAGCAGCAACCCGCTGCGCGTGCTCGACAGCAAGTCGCCGGAAACCCAGGCCGTACTGGTCAATGCGCCGAAACTGGCGGATTACCTGGATGACGAGTCGCGCGTGCACTTTGAAGGCCTCAAGGCGCGTCTGGATGCTGCCGGCGTACCTTATGTGATCAATCCAAAGCTGGTGCGTGGCCTGGACTACTACAGCAAAACCGTTTTCGAGTGGGTGACCGATCAACTCGGCTCGCAAGGCACGGTCTGTGCGGGTGGCCGCTACGATGGTTTGGTTGAGCAGATGGGCGGCAAGCCAACGCCGGGCGTGGGTTTTGCCATGGGCATCGAACGTTTGGTGCTGTTGCTCGAAACTCTAGGTAAAGTACCGGCTGAAATCGCCCGTACGGTCGATATTTACCTGTGCGCCTTTGGCGAGCCTGCTGAACTGGCGGCGCTGGCCTTGAGCGAGCGTCTGCGTGATCAGCTGCCAAACCTGCGTCTGCAGGTGAATGCGGGCGCGGGCAGCTTCAAGAGTCAGTTCAAGAAGGCCGACAAGAGTGGCGCGCTGTTCGCCTTGATCTTGGGTGAAGACGAATTGGCCCAGCAAGTGGTAGGTTGCAAGCCGCTGCGCGGTCAGGGCGAGCAACAAAGTATTGCCTGGTCGGCATTGGCCGATCATCTGGCGACTTGCGCCGATCAGGCCTGAGCGCCTGTTAAGTGGTTTAGCGAATAGGAGTGTTGGGGTGGTTTCGCGTACTGATGATGAAGAACTGGCGGTAATCAAGGATTGGTGGCAGCAGAATGGCATGCCATTGCTGACCGGTGTTGCCCTGGCATTGGTGGTGGTCTTCGGCTGGCAGGGCTGGCAGAAGTATCAGGTCAATCAGTCCCAGGGTGCTTCGCTGGTGTACCAGCAATTGCTGGAAGCCGCCCTAGAACCAAGCGGAAAACCTGATGCCAGTAAGGTCGCTGAGTTGGCGAATACACTGAAAAGTGATTTTGCCGGCACTCATTACGCCCAATACGGCAGCCTGTTCGTGGCCAAGGTTGCAGTCGAAGCAGGCAAGTTGGATGACGCTGCAAGCGAGCTGAAAGCAATTGTTGATAAGCCGGCTGATGACAGCCTGGGTGAATTGGCTCGTCAGCGTCTGGCGCGCGTGCTGGCTGCCCAGAACAAGGCTGAAGATGCCCTGAAATTACTGGATAGCCAGGTAGCGCCGGCATTTGCCGCCAGCCGTGAAGAGCTCAAGGGTGATTTGCTGGTGCAACTCGGCCGTGCCGATGATGCGCACGCAGCCTATGAAAAAGCCAAGGCTGCGCTCTCTGAGGATGCCGCTGTCGGTGGTTTGCAAATGAAGCTGGATGATCTGGCAAAAGGGGATGCGTGACGTGATGCGCTGGAAGAATGCCGCACTGCTGGCCCTGGCCGTTCTGGTCGTAGGTTGCAGCAGCAATAGCAAGAAGGAACTGCCACCGGCCGACCTACCCGATTTTGAGGAAGAAGTTCGCCTGGAAAAAGAGTGGAGCCGTTCGATTGGTGACGGTCAGGGCGAGTCGTTCAACATGCTGGTCCCGGCCATTGACGGCGAGCAGATCTACGCTGCGGACGTCGAGGGCCTGGTTGTGGCCATGGACCGCATGACCGGTAAGGTCCTCTGGAAGACTGAACTGGAGCTGCCGGTGTCCGGCGCGGTCGGTGCAGGCTACGGTTTAGTGGTGGTGGGTACGCTGAAAGGCGAAGTCATTGCCCTCGACACCGCGACAGGTGAAGAAAAATGGCGTGCCCGCGTTACCAGTGAGGTGTTGGCAGCGCCAGCGTTGAATGGCGATGTGGTTCTGGTACAGACCCAGGATGATCGCCTGATCGCGCTGGACATGAACACCGGTGAGCAGCGTTGGATCTTCGAGAACACCCCGGCAGTACTGACCCTGCGTGGCACGGGTAGCCCCGTGCTGACCAACCGTCTGGCAGTGGCCGGCTTGTCTACCGGCAAGGTAATTGCCCTGGATGCGCAGCGCGGTATCCCTGTCTGGGAGCAGCGCGTGGCGATTCCACAGGGTCGTTCCGAGCTGGATCGCGTGGTCGATATCGATGGCGGCTTGCTGCTCTCGGGGGGCACGCTTTATGCGGTCAGCTATCAGGGTCGTGTAGCGGCACTGGATCTGGACAGCGGTCGTATCCTCTGGCAGCGCGAAGCCTCCAGCTCGGTCGGTGTGGCTCAGGGTTACGGCAGTGTCTATGTCAGCCTGGCCAGCGGTACCGTTGAAGGTGTTGACGAGCGTTCGGCCTCGGCCTTGTGGAGCAACGACGCCCTGGCCCGTCGCCAGTTGTCGGCCCCAGAAGTGTTCTCCAGCTATATCGCCTTCGGTGACCTGGAGGGTTATCTGCATCTGGTCAGCCAGGTGGATGGTCGTTTTGTCGGCCGCACACGTATCGACAGCGATGGCCTGCGTGCCCGTCCGCTGGTCGTAGGTGACTGGCTGTATGCCTTTGGCAATGGTGGCAATCTGGTGGCTCTGACCATCAAGTAATTGTTCGCCGAGGCGTTGACTATGCTGCACAGCACCTAGCGCTGTGTAGCACGGTCAGGGCAACAAATTCCGGCCGCTGCCCATGCAGCGGCTTTTGTATTTTCTGAAATAACCAAGTGGAGAGCCTGATGGTTCCCGTAATTGCCCTGGTGGGCCGCCCCAACGTCGGCAAGTCCACCCTGTTTAACCGCTTGACCAAGTCCCGTGACGCGATTGTCGGCGACCTGTCTGGTCTGACCCGTGATCGCCAGTACGGCGAGGCCAAGTGGCAGGGGCGAACCTACATCGTCATCGACACCGGTGGTATTTCCGGTGACGAGGAAGGCATTGACGCGAAGATGGCCGAGCAGTCGCTGCAAGCGATCGAGGAGGCCGATGCCGTACTGTTTCTGGTCGATGCCCGCGCCGGGCTGTCCGCATCCGATCAGATGATCGGTGAGCACCTGCGTCGTCGTAACAAGCGCAGCTTCCTGGTCATCAACAAGGTCGACAATATCGACGCTGATCTGGCGCGCGCCGAGTTCGCCAGCATGGGCATGGGTGAGTCGCTGGCGATTGCCGGTGCCCACGGCCGTGGCATTACCCAGATGCTTGAAGCCGTGCTGGGCTCCTTCCCCAAGGATGCCAACGAGTTGCAAGAGGGTGAGGAAGAGGAAGAAGTACTGGAAGGCCAGGAAGCCAAGCGTATTCCCGGCCCGAGCGAAAAAGACGGCATCAAGCTGGCCATCATTGGCCGGCCAAACGTCGGCAAGTCGACGCTGGTCAACCGCATGCTCGGTGAAGAGCGAGTCATCGTGTATGACCAGGCGGGCACCACCCGCGACAGCATTTATATCCCGTTCGAACGTGATGACGAGAAGTACACCCTGATCGACACCGCCGGTGTGCGTCGGCGTGGCAAGATCTTCGAAGCGGTGGAAAAGTTCTCGGTGGTGAAAACCCTGCAGGCGATCCAGGACTCCAACGTCGTGGTGTTCGTTATGGATGCCCGCGAAGGTGTGGTCGACCACGACCTCAACCTGCTGGGTTTTGTGCTGGAAAGTGGCCGTGCGCTGGTGATTGCCCTAAACAAATGGGACGGCATGGAGCCCAGCGAGCGCGACTACGTGAAGGTCGAGCTGCAACGCCGACTGTTCTTCGTCGACTTCGCCGATATCCACTTTATCTCGGCGCTGCACGGCACCGGCGTGGGTAACCTGTACAAGTCGGTGCAGGCCTCGTTCAAATCGGCGATCACCCGCTGGCCGACCAACCGCCTGACCCAGATTCTTGAAGATGCCGTCGGCGACCACGCACCACCGATGGTGCAGAACCGCCGGATCAAGCTGCGTTACGCGCACCTGGGTGGCGCCAACCCACCGCTTATCGTGATTCACGGTAACCAGGTCGAGTCGGTTCCCAAGTCTTACGTCCGCTACCTGGAAAACACTTACCGGCGGGTGCTCAAACTGGTCGGCACGCCGATTCGCATCGAGTTCAAGGGCGGCGAGAACCCTTATGAGGGCAACAAGAACACCCTCACGGATCGTCAGGTGAACAAGAAACGCCGCCTGATGAGTCACCACAAAAAGGCTGAGAAAAAGCGCAAAGACAAGCGCTAAATCTCGCGGCTGGTTCGTTATCGCTGCGCTACAAAAGGCACCTTCGGGTGCCTTTTGTGTATCTGGGTGATCAGCTATCCTGCGGCATCAATAGCGTGAAGCAGGCGCTGGTCCAGGGATATTGCCTCGATGATTCTCAGCAAGCTGCCGAATGTCGGCACCACCATCTTTACCCGCATGTCGCAGCTCGCCGCAGAAACCGGCGCGCTTAACCTCTCGCAAGGTTTTCCCGATTTCGATGGGCCGCAGGCGCTGCGTGACGGCGTGGCCCGGCATATTGCAGCCGGCCATAATCAATACGCGGCCATGACCGGCCTGCCTGCCTTGCGTGAGCAGGTGGCGGCAAAAATTGCGCGCAGCTATGGCCGTGCGGTGAGCGCCGAGAGTGAAGTTACCATCACCCCGGGTGCGACCCAGGCGATCTTCTGTGCGGCGCAGGCGCTGATTCAGCCGGGTGATGAGGTCATTGTCTTCGACCCTAGCTATGACAGTTATGAGCCCGCGGTGGCACTGGCCGGCGGGCGTTGTGTGCATATAGCGCTGACGTTGCCGGATTTCACTATCGATTGGCAGCAGCTAAGTGATGCATTGAGCAGTAAAACCCGCTTGATCATCCTCAATAGTCCGCATAACCCCAGTGGCGTATTGCTTTCTCGTGCCGATCTGGACCAGCTTGCAGCCTTGATTCGTGGTCGCGATACATACCTGATCAGTGATGAGGTCTATGAGCACCTGGTGTTCGACGGCATTCAGCACAGCAGTGTTGTGGCCCATGACGAGTTGTATCAGCGTGCGTTCGTGGTCAGCTCGTTTGGCAAGACCTACCACGTCACCGGCTGGAAAACCGGCTATGTGGTGGCGCCGCCAGCGCTGTCAGCGGAGCTGCGCAAGGTGCATCAGTACGTCAGCTTCTGTGGTGTGACACCACTGCAATGGGCGCTGGCCGACTATATGGCCGAGCACCCGGAGCATGTGGACGAGCTGCCAGCGTTCTATCAGGCCAAGCGTGATCTGTTCTGTGATTTGCTTGTTGACTCGCGTTTTCGTTTTACCCGCACAGCCGGCACCTTTTTCCAGTTGGTCGACTACTCGGCCATTCGCCCTGAGCTGGATGATGTTGCCATGGCCGAGTGGCTGACTCGCGAGCAGGGGGTGGCGGCGATTCCGGTGTCGGTGTTTTATCAAAAACCACCGAGGGATTTACGTCTGGTGCGTTTCTGCTTTGCCAAACGCGAAGAAACCCTGAGGCAGGCGGCGGAAAAACTATGCGCGATATAAGCCAGTTGCCCGATCTTCAACTCGCCCTGATGCAAACCGCGTTGGTCTGGCAGGACCCGGCGGCCAACCGTGCGCATTTTCAGGCGTTGTTGCAACAGGCCCGTGGCGCCGACCTGATCGTGTTGCCGGAGATGTTCAGCACCGGTTTCTCCATGGACTCTGCTGCACTGGCTGAGCCTGAGGGCGGCCCCAGCAGTGAATGGCTGCGCGAACAGGCGCAGGCGTTGCAGGCGGTGGTTACCGGCAGTCTGATCATTCAGGCCGCCGACTGCAGTTATCGCAATCGGCTGCTCTGGGCGCGCCCGGATGGCAGTCTGGCGCACTACGACAAGCGTCATCTGTTCCGTATGGCCGGTGAGCACAAACACTACAGCGCCGGCGAACAGCAGGTGCTACTGGAGGTGAAGGGCTGGCAGGTGCGGCCATTGATCTGTTACGACCTGCGCTTCCCCGTGTGGAGTCGTGACCCGGAAAATACCGACCTGCTGCTCTACACCGCCAACTGGCCGGCCGGGCGTCGGCATCACTGGAACCGTCTGCTGCCCGCACGGGCCATTGAGAACCTGTGCTACGTGGCGGCGGTCAATCGCGTGGGGGAAGACGGCAAGGGTCACGCCTACAGTGGCGACAGCCAGGTGCTGGATTTCCAGGGTGAGCTGCTGCTTGCCCCGAGTGATGCGGATGGTGTGTTACGGGTAACGCTCAAGGCGGCGGAACTGGCGGCTTACCGGCAACGCTTCCCGGCGCATCTGGATGCCGATGCTTTTAATCTGACGGACTGACCTGTGTCGCTCATTGTTTCAGGTAGTGGTCGTAGATGGCCTGATAGCGCCCATTGCTTTTGAGGTGTTCGAGGCCGGCGTTGAAGTCATCACGGATGTGCGGGTCGCGAAACAGGGGGCGGTAATTCTGCGGGTCTTCTTCGACGAACTGATGCAGCTGTACGCTCTTGGCTTTGAACAGCGTGGTGCGTTCCAGCAACAGTTCGAAGTAGCGGAAGATATTTTTATCGCTTAGCACCAGGTCGTAGCGCGCCTTATTCAGACCGAGCACTTGCAGTTCCTGATTGTTTTGCTCGAAGTACAGGCCGTCTTGCTGACTGCCGGCCAGCCACTCGGGGTAGCGCTGCACGGCGCCTGGAAAAGCCACGATGCTCAAGCCTTTGAGGTCGGCCGGAGTCTTGATCGTGAGCGCGCGGCTTTTGAGGCTGATAAATACGTTGTGGTAAAGCACGGCCGGGTCGCCGTAGTGAGCGCCGGTTGCGGCAAGGTCCTGACCCAGGTCGGTCATGGCCGCGTCCACTTCACCTTTGCGAAAGGTCAGAGGCACACGGGCCAGGGGGAAGTAGCGTGGTTCGAGATGGTGCCCGCGAAAGGCCAGGGCTTCGCCAATGACTTCCAGTTCGATACCGCTGTCGCTTTCCGGAAAACAGAACGGCGGGATTTTCTCACCGAAGGCCATGACGACTGTGGCGGCGCCGCTGTTCGTACTGCAGGTCAGCAATAATGCGAGAACCCACGCGCGACGAGTTAATGAGCTCATGCTCAGGTGCTCCTGCGAACGTCTGGCTTTGTAGTATAGCGGCCACGTGTGCGGTCACCGTGCACGTGGTCAGGTGGTTCTGCCTGACTTGGCGTGCTGCAGAGCGGCCTGTTCGGCGGCGCTGGCTTCAAGCCGGCGCTTTTCGTTGTGCAGGAATTTGCGCAGTTGCTGCAGGTCGGCAATCTTCCTGTCCACTTCGTTGAGCTTTTGCGCAACCAATACCGCGCCCTGGGCGCAGTCCAGCTGCTGTTCACGTCTGGCCTGGAGAATCTCGCCGATCTCGCCCAGGGAAAAGCCCATGCTCTGTGCCTGCTGGATAAAGCCTAGGTCATCGAGCGTCTGCGGGCCGTATTCGCGGTAGTTATTGTCGGAGCGTGTGGTGCTGATCAAGCCCAGGCTTTCGTAGTAGCGCAGGGTATGCCGGCTCGCCCCGCTGCGCTTTTCCAGTTCGCCAATCCGCATCGAAAACTCGCTTGACTGTAGAGGGTACTCGACAGTTTAGCCTGCTCAGGCGATTAATCACCTGGGTGGAGTATTCATGAGCAAGCACTGTTTGGTAACCGGCGGCAGCGGCTTTATTGGTCAGCATCTTGTGGCCTTACTGACCCGCAAGGGACACAGGGTGACGCTGCTCATGCGCCAGCCGCAGGCGTTGCCTGAATTACGCCGACGGATTGAGCAACTGGGTGGGCAGGGTGAGTTGCTCAGCGCCGTGGAGGGGGATTTGGCACACGCAGAACTGGGGCTGGATGGCGCCAGTCGTGAGCAGATACGCGATGTGGCGGTGGTGTTTCATCTGGGTGCGCAGTTTGCCTGGGGTTTATCGGTTGAGCAGGCACGCCAGATCAATGTGGAGGGCGCGTTGGCGGTGGCCAGGCTGGCTGCTAGGCAGGGCAGTCGGTTGCTGATGGTGGGCGGCTATATGCTGGCCAATCATGGGCATTTGCAGCGGGTCGGTATTGATCTGAGTAATCCGCTCAGTACTGACTGGGACCGGCTTTATCGCCGTACTGGTGGCTATGAAGGCAGCAAACTGGAGGCGCATTTCCGTGTGCTGGCTGCCATGCGCGAGCTGGGCGCCGAGTTGACCGTGGTGCACCCCGCAACGGTTTGCGGGCATAGCCACAGCGGGCATATCTTGCCGGCGCAGCCCTTGGCCGGGTTGGTTGCTAACCTGGCCAGCGGCCGTCTGAGTGCCATTCCAGGTTCGGCCGCACATTGGCTGCCGCTGGTCAGTGTGGATTTTCTCGCCGAATTGATGGTGGCAGCGGCCTTCGATGAGCAGCAGGCCGGGCAAGAGCTGCTCGCGCTGGATGCACGCACGCCTAACTTGCAGGGCATGTTGCAGCTTCTGGCGCAGCCGCTGGGTGTGCGTGCGCCGCGTCGGCATGTGCCGATGGGGGTGTTGCGCGCCTTGCTAAAGATGCCGGGGCTATCGCGCTTGCTGCACACCGATGTCGAGTCGCTGGATTTTATCCAGACCACCCGCTTCGATACTGCCGCGACCGAGGCATTCGCGCAGCGCCAGCAACTGATCTGGCCAGATATTCGCCAGGCCTTGCAGGCGACTGCCGGTTATCTGGCCAGTGCGCCGTCAGCCGGGTAGCGCCAGGCTGACGGTTTGTCAGATGCTCAGGCGGCTTGTTCGGCCGCCTGGCCAATGGCGCGGTTAAGCGCGCTGAACAGCGCGCGGAAGCTCGCCGTGGTGAGGTTTTCGTCGATACCGACGCCGTGCAGGGCACGTCCGCCGTTTACCCGTAGCTCGATATAGGCCGCGGCCTTGGCGTTGGTGCCGGCGCCGATGGCATGCTCGCTGTAGTCCATGATTTCCACGTCTACCGGCAGGCCGGCGACCAGTGCTTCCAGCGGGCCTTTGCCGATGCCGCGCCAGTGCTGCACTTCACCTTTGCTGACGATCTCGACGTCGACCGCGCTGGTACCGTTCTCTTCCTGCAGGCGGTGGCCTTTCAGGGCATAGGGCGTGGTGGCTTGCAGGTATTCGCTGTCGAGCAACTTGTAAATCTGCGCGGCGCTCATTTCCAGGCCAAGGCGGTCGGTTTCGCGCTGCACCACCTGGCTGAACTCGATCTGCATGCGGCGCGGCAGGTTGATGCCGTATTCCTGTTCGAGCAGGAAGGTGATGCCGCCTTTGCCGGACTGGCTGTTGACGCGAATCACCGCCTCGTAATCGCGGCCAATATCGGCCGGGTCAATCGGCAGGTACGGCACTTCCCAGCGTGCGTCAGCTTGCTGCTGGGCGAAGCCCTTGCGGATTGCATCCTGGTGCGAGCCGGAGAAGGCGGTATGCACCAGGTCGCCGGCATACGGATGGCGTGGATGCACCGGTATCTGGTTGCAGTCCTCGACCACCTTGCGCACGGCGTCGATATCGGAGAAGTCCAACTGCGGGTCAACGCCCTGGGTGTAGAGGTTGAGCGCTACGGTCACCAGGCAGACGTTGCCGGTGCGTTCGCCGTTGCCGAACAGGCAGCCTTCGACACGGTCCGCCCCGGCCATGACCGCCAGCTCGGTGGCCGCTACGCCGGTGCCACGGTCGTTGTGGGTGTGCACGCTGATCAACACGCTGTCGCGGCGGTCGATATGCCGGCCAAACCACTCGATCTGGTCGGCGTAGTTATTCGGCGTAGCGCATTCGATGGTGGCAGGCAGGTTGAGGATCAGCGGGCTGCTCGGCGTCGGTTCGAATACCGCGATGACGGCGTTGCACACTTCCACGGCGAAGTCGGTTTCGGTGCTGCTGAACACTTCTGGCGAGTATTCAAAACCCCACTGGGTGTCCGCTTGCGCGGCGGCCAGGCGCTTGATGGTTTGGCCGGCGGCTACGGCGATGGCTTTTACGCCGGCTTTATCCTGATTGAAGACGATCTTGCGAAAGCTCGGCGCGCAGGCGTTGTAGTAATGCACGATGGCTTTCTTGGCGCCCTTGAGCGACTCGAAGGTGCGCTCGATAAGGTCGTCGCGGGCCTGGGTCAGCACCTGAATAGTCACGTCATCGGGAATGTGTCCGCCTTCGATCAGCTCACGCACGAAGTCGAAGTCGGTCTGCGAGGCGGACGGGAAACCCACTTCGATTTCCTTCAGACCCACGGCCACCAGGCACTTGAAGAAACGCATCTTCTTCTCGGCGTCCATCGGCTCGATCAACGACTGGTTACCGTCGCGCAGGTCGGTAGACAGCCAGATCGGCGCCTTGTCGATGGTTTTGTCCGGCCAGGTGCGATCGGGGATGGCAATCTGGGTGAACGGGCGGTACTTGTTGGATGGGTCTTTCAGCATGCTCATTGGGGCAGTCCTTTTAGCGCGGCGGCAAGCGGCAAGCCGGGCAGAATTTGAAAAATAAGGCAGGGCGTGGGCGTCAGGAACTAGCCACGCAGTCGCTGGCTGACCAAGTAGAGGTTGGCGTGCTGGCGCTGCAGAATGAGGGTGTGGGCGATATTCATACTGCCAACCCTAAATCTATGGGTTAAAGCTGGCAAGCTATGTGTAAAAAACGCTCATTAATTGCTTAGTTGAAACTTAATGAAGAATAAATATCGTTTTTTGTGATTTTCTTGCGGTTGTATTGCGGGGCGTGCGTACGCCTCTGGCGAGTGCCCGAAGGTGGCCGTAGTGAGTCGAGCGCTGCAGTTTGCGTAGGCGGGTTCACCGCGTGCTTCCAGGGCACGCTAGGGCTTGAACTTGCCGATAAAGATCGCCGGGTCGACCCGGGCGTCATTCAGGCTGACGTTCCAGTGCAGGTGTGGCCCCGTGGCGCGGCCGGTGGCGCCGACCTTGCCGAGCACGCCGCCACGCGGCAGCTCATCGCCGACGTTTACGCCAATCAGGGAAAGGTGGCAGAACATGCTGATCAAGCCCTGGCCGTGGTCGACAAACACGGTTTTGCCGTTGAAGAAGTAATCGCCAACCAGTATCACCTTGCCTGCCGCCGGAGCCTTGATCGGCGTGCCGCTGTTGGCTGCGAAATCCAGGCCCGAGTGCGGGTTGCGCTCCTCGCCATTGAAAAAACGGCGCAAGCCAAAGGGGCTGGAGAGCGGGCCGTTGACGGGCTTGTCGAACAGCAGGTTGCTCGGCTGACGAGCGCTGAATTGCTGGTAGGCCTGGGTTTGTTCGGCCAGCTCACGTTGGATGCGTTTGAGGTTGGCGGCGTTGGGGTTGACCTGTTGCTGATTCTTGATGGTGATGCGCTGTTCGACGTAATGCTTGCTGCCCACCTGGAAGCTTAGGGTTTGGCTGCCGTTGACGCTGATCCGTTGCGGGCCTGGTTTGACGCTGAGCGGTACGCCGACAATGGCGATCCAGCGCTGCTGGTCTTCCTTGATCACCAATACCGGCTTGTCTTGATAACGCACACTGGGCGCGGTGTCTCCTGCGCCCAAATCAACTACTGCCACGCCCCCCGGAACTGGCTTGTTCAGCAGGCGACTGATAAAGCCGTCGGCGTGGACGGGCAGGGCGAGCCATGTAAGCAGTAGAAGCGAGAATAAGCGCATGAGTATCCCTGTGTAGGCTGGATGAGGCTTTTCATCCTGCCTGTTGTTGGTCAGTCGAGCAGCGAGAGGGTGACCGGTTGCACATGGTTGTCCTCGACCCGCACAGCCAGCTCGCCATTGCCCAGGCGGGCTGTCAGGCGTTGTCCGGGTTGGGTGTCGGCGGCGTTGCGGATGGCGCGGCCACGCTCATCCAGCAAAATGCTGTAGCCACGCCCGAGGGTCGCCAGTGGACTGACCGCGTGCAGTGTTTGCACCTGGCTATGCAGTTGCAGGTGACGTTGTTTGAGGCCTTCACGCATGCTGCGTTGCAGTCGCTCGCTCAGGGCTTGCAAACGCTGATCCAGCAGCTTGAGGTTGCGCTCCGGATGCACGCTGCTCAGGCGCGTGTGCAGGTTGGCGAGGCGTTCGCGGCGATTTTTTAGCTGGCGCTCGAAGGCGCGGCCCAGGCGTATCTCCAGGTCATCGATGCGTTGCGCATGCTGGCGCAGGCGTTCGCCGGGGTGACGTAAACGGCGTTGCAAGCCCTCCAGGCGCATGCGCTCGCGCTCCAGGCGGTGCTGCATGCGCAGGTTCAGGCGGCGCTTGAGGTTATGCAGGCGCTGCACCAGTTCGCTGCTGTCGGGGGCCAACAGCTCGGCGGCGGCCGACGGCGTTGGTGCGCGCACATCAGCAACAAAATCGGCGATGGACACATCGGTCTCATGGCCCACGGCGCTGACGATCGGTGTGTTGCAGGCGGCAATGGCGCGGGCCACTGGCTCTTCGTTAAAACACCAGAGGTCTTCCAGCGAGCCGCCACCGCGCGCCAGAATCAGCGCATCGAAGCCTTTTGCATCGGCGATGCCGAGGGCGCGAACAATCTGCGTGGTGGCTTCGCGCCCCTGAACGGCGGTGGGGATCAGGGTCAGTTCGACCTGCGGGGCACGGCGGCGGAATACGCTGATGATGTCGCGGATCACCGCTCCCGTCGGCGAGCTGATGATGCCGATGCGCTTTGGGTGAGGCGGCAGGGCAACTTTATGCTCGGCTGAGAACAAACCTTCAGCACTGAGTTTCTCCTTCAGCGCCTCGAACGCCAGGCGCAGCGCACCGTCGCCGGCCGGCTCGACGGCATCGAGAATCAACTGGTAATCGCCTCGGCCTTCAAACAGCGAGACCTTGCCGCGCACCTTGACGGCCAAACCATCGCGCAGTGCCTGACGCACTTTGGCGGCGTTTTGCCGAAACAGGGCGCAGCGCACCTGGGCCTGGCTATCTTTAAGGGTGAAGTAGATGTGTCCGGACGCGGGTTTGGCCAGGTTGGAGATTTCCCCTTCAACCCAGATGCCGCCGAACACATCTTCCAGCAGCAGGCGCGCACGGTTGTTCAGTTGGCTGACGCTGAGCACCTCGCGGTCGAGGTTCAGGCGTTGAAAGGGATCTTTGATCATGGCCGGCATGATAAAGGCTTTGCCGATCTGACCATAGCGGATTGGCCTTGACCGAACCTGTCAGCCGATTAAGCTGCGCGCCTTTATCCATGCAGAGCCCTGATATGAGCGAGCAGCAAGCGATCATCGTGCCGCAGATTTCCAGCTTTCCCGGCCATGAGGCACGGGCGCGGCTGATCGTGCGCTGGTTGGTCAAGCAGAACATCATCGCAGAGCAGCTCTCAACCTGCGGGCGTACCTATAAACATATGGGCTACGGCATTGGTGAAGGCGCACGGCGCGTGGTCGAACGGCCCGAGCTGTTGCCGTTCGGGCAGGCCGTGCATGGCCTGGAGATTATCTACACGCGTTGTATCTACACGCCGACCGCAGGCTTTCTGGAAGAGGCGGGCTGCGCACAGTGCCGCAAGGAGGTCGGCGGGCCGTTGTTCGACAGCCTGGATGAGTGGATGCCGGGGCATACCGACAATTTCACCTGCCCACATTGTGGTCATGAAGATGACATCAATGGTTTTCTGTTTTTGCAGCCCTGCGGTTTTTCCAATCTGGGGTTTATCTTCAATAACTGGGCGGATGCCGGGTTCAAACCGGGTTTTCTCGATGAGTTTGCGGCTCGCCTGGGCTATCCGGTCTCGCTGGTGCGGGTCGATCTGTAGGGTAAAAGGCCCGGTGTGCAAATGATCAGGCTGTTTGCTGATACTTTGCGTTGAGTGCAGGGGGGCGTCTGAGTATAATGGCGCGCTTCCAATTTTCCCGTCCGGGAGCCCCCGCCATGCTGCGTATCAGTCAAGAAGCTCTTACCTTCGACGACGTTCTACTTATTCCAGGTTATTCCGAAGTTCTGCCGAAGGATGTCAGCCTCAAAACGCGCCTGACCCGTGGTATCGAGCTGAATATTCCGTTGCTCTCTGCTGCTATGGATACCGTGACTGAGGCCCGTCTGGCGATTGCCATGGCCCAGGAAGGCGGCATCGGCATCATTCACAAGAACATGACGCCCGAGCAGCAAGCGCTTGAAGTGCGCAAGGTCAAGCGTTACGAGTCTGGCGTGGTCAAGGACCCGATCACCATCGAGGCCGACGCCACTGTAGGCGACTTGTTCGACCTGACTCGGCAGAACAACATCTCCGGCGTGCCGGTTCTGCACCACGGTGACCTGGTTGGCATCGTTACCAGCCGTGACGTGCGTTTCGAGACCAACATGAGCGCCAAGGTGCGCGACGTGATGACGCCGAAAGAGCGCCTGGTCACCGTCAAAGAGGGTGAAGACACCCAGACCGTGCGCAAACTGCTGCACAAGCACCGCATTGAACGTGTGCTGATTGTCGACGAGCAGTTCCGCCTCAAAGGCATGATGACCGTTAACGACATCGAGAAAGCCAAGGCTTACCCGCTGGCCAGCAAAGACGACCAAGGCCGTCTGCGCGTCGGCGCCGCGGTGGGTACCGGTGCCGATACTGAAGACCGTGTTACCGCGCTGGTGCATGCCGGTGTTGACGTGATCATCGTCGACACCGCTCACGGTCATTCCAAAGGTGTGATTGACCGTGTGCGTTGGGTCAAGCAGACCTTCCCGGACGTACAGGTGATCGGCGGCAACATCGCCACCGGTGACGCGGCCAAGGCGCTGGCGGATGCCGGTGCAGATGCCGTCAAGGTCGGTATCGGCCCAGGCTCGATCTGCACCACGCGTATCGTTGCCGGGGTTGGCGTACCGCAGATTTCCGCTGTAGCAAACGTTGCCGCTGCGCTGGCTGGCACGGGTGTGCCACTGATCGCCGATGGCGGTATTCGCTTCTCCGGTGACCTGTCCAAGGCCATCGTTGCCGGTGCGTCCGCCGTGATGATCGGCTCGATGCTGGCCGGTACTGAAGAGGCCCCGGGTGAGATCGAGCTGTTCCAGGGTCGTTCTTACAAGGCTTACCGCGGCATGGGCTCGCTGGGTGCCATGGCGCAGGCGCAAGGTTCCTCGGATCGCTACTTTCAGGACTCTTCGGCCGGTGCGGAAAAATTGGTACCGGAAGGCATTGAGGGCCGTGTTGCCTACAAGGGCGCCATGGGTGCCATCGTGCACCAGCTGATGGGCGGCCTGCGTGCCTCCATGGGCTACACCGGTTGCGCCACCATCGAAGAGATGCGCAGCAAGCCTGAGTTTGTCCGCATCACGGGTGCAGGGATGGCCGAGTCGCACGTGCACGATGTGCAGATCACCAAAGAGGCCCCGAACTACCGCGTGGGCTAAAAAATCGCCGGATCGCTGCTGCGCTTGCTCATGCGGCGTTGGAAAGCAGTTCGCAATGCTCATTGGCTTCAGCCAACTGCGCTTGCTCGCTGCTTTCCGCCTTGCCTGAGCTGCGCTCGCGACGCGAATCCAACGATTTTTATACTGTTGAATACACGGGGCTGCTGCTGTTGAGAACGATAGGGCAGCCCCGAGTCATTTGTGAATTCCGCTACGAGAGACGGCCATGGCTCATCAAGACATCCACGCGCACCGCATCCTGATTCTGGATTTCGGCTCCCAGTACACCCAGTTGATCGCCCGCCGCGTGCGTGAGATCGGCGTGTATTGCGAATTGCATCCGTTCGACATGAGCGACGATGACATCCGCGCCTTCGCCCCGCGCGGCATCATCCTCGCCGGTGGTCCGGAGTCGGTGCATGAGGCCGGCAGCCCGCGTGCGCCGCAAGCGGTGTTCGACCTCGGCGTGCCGGTTTTCGGTATTTGCTACGGCATGCAGACCATGGCCGAGCAGTTGGGCGGCAAGGTTGAAGGCTCCGAGCTGCGTGAGTTTGGCTATGCCCGCGTGGACGTGGTGGGCAAGAGCCGCCTGCTTGATGGCATCGAAGACCATGTTGATGCCGATGGCCTGTTCGGCCTCGATGTATGGATGAGCCACGGTGACAAGGTCACCAAAATTCCGCAGGATTTCCACATTCTGGCCAGCACCCCGAGCTGCCCGATTGCCGGTATGTTCAACGATGCGCTCGGTTACTACGGCGTGCAGTTCCACCCGGAAGTGACTCACACCAAGCAGGGCGGTCGCATCCTGTCGCGCTTTATCCTCGATATCTGCCAGTGCGAAGCGCTGTGGACGCCGGCAAAGATTGCCGAAGACGCGATTGCCAACGTGCGTGCCCAGGTCGGCAGCGCCAACGTGCTGCTCGGTTTGTCCGGTGGTGTCGACTCCTCGGTCGTGGCCGCGCTGCTGCACAAGGCGATTGGCGACCAACTGACCTGCGTATTCGTCGACAACGGTCTGCTGCGCCTGCACGAAGGCGAGCAGGTGATGGCCATGTTCGCCGAGAACATGGGGGTCAAGGTGATCCGTGCCAACGCCGAGGAGCAGTTCCTCAATAACCTGGCCGGCGAAGCCGACCCGGAAAAGAAGCGCAAGATCATCGGTCGCACCTTTATCGATGTGTTTGATGCCGAGTCCTGCAAGCTGGACAACATCAAGTTCCTGGCCCAAGGCACCATCTACCCGGACGTGATCGAGTCGGCTGGCGCGAAAAGCGGCAAGGCCCACGTGATCAAGTCGCACCACAACGTCGGCGGCCTGCCGGAGGAAATGAACCTCAAGCTGGTCGAGCCGCTGCGCGAGCTGTTCAAGGACGAAGTGCGTCGTCTGGGGCTGGAGCTCGGCCTGCCGTATGACATGGTTTACCGTCACCCATTCCCGGGCCCGGGCCTGGGCGTGCGCATCCTCGGTGAAGTGAAGAAGGAATACGCCGACCTGCTGCGTCGAGCCGACCATATCTTTATCGAAGAGCTGCGCAAGGCCGACTGGTACCACAAGGTCAGCCAGGCGTTCGTAGTGTTCCAGCCGGTGAAATCGGTGGGCGTGGTCGGTGACGGCCGTCGTTACGCCTGGGTTGTGGCCCTGCGTGCGGTGGAAACCATCGACTTTATGACCGCGCGTTGGGCGCACCTGCCTTACGAGCTGCTGGAAACCGTGAGTGGCCGCATTATCAATGAAATCGAAGGCATTTCCCGCGTCACCTATGACGTGTCGAGCAAGCCGCCAGCGACCATTGAGTGGGAATAACCACGAGTGAGTTGATCCGCCACAAAGGCAGCGCGAGCTGCCTTTGTCGTCTCTGGGGTGCGGCAATCCGCCTCAAAATGAGGTGCGGCGTGCAGTCCTGGAAATGAGAAGATGTTGCAACTAGCCGCCTGGGCATGACCAAGCGGTGCAATGCTCCGGAGTGAGTCCGGGCTACGGGGTTGAATATGGCGTTTACCCGCAGACAAATTCTTGCTGGCTTGAGTGCCTTGGGCGTTGCCGGGCTGGGTGCCGGTGGCGTGCGTTACTGGCTGGGGCGTGCCGAGAACCAGGCCAGCCATGACTACGAACTGATCGCCGCGCCGCTGGATGTCGAACTGGTGCCCGGGCATATCACCCCAGCCTGGGGGTATGCCGGTCAGGTGCCGGGGCTGGAGATTCGTGCGCGCCAGGGCGACTGGTTGCGGGTGCGTTTTATCAATCACCTGGACGAGCCGACCACCATCCACTGGCATGGCATCCGCTTGCCACTGGAAATGGATGGTGTGCCCTATGTGTCGCAGTTGCCGGTGCTGCCGGGCGAGTATTTCGATTACCGCTTCAAGACCGAAGACGCCGGCAATTTCTGGTATCACCCGCACTTGAGCAGCGCCGAACAGCTCGGTCGTGGCCTGGTCGGCCCGCTGATTGTTGAGGAGCGTGAGCCTGCTGGCTTTGCCCATGAACGTACCCTGAGCCTGAAAACCTGGCACGTAGATGAGCAGGGCGCCTTCACCGCGTTCAGCGTGCCGCGTGAGGCGGCGCGCGAGGGCACGCGCGGGCGCTTGACCACCATTAATGGCAAGCCGGCCCCGGTGTTGGAATTGCCGGCGGGGCAGGTGGTGCGTCTGCGGGTGCTGAATCTGGATAACACCGTGACCTACCGGCTCAACCTGCCGGGCGCCGATGCACGCTTGTATGCGCTGGATGGCCACCCGATTGCGCCGCGCGCCTTGGGCAAGGAGTACTGGCTGGGCCCGGGTATGCGTATTGATTTGGCGGTGCGGGTGCCGGAAGCGGGTGTTGAGTTGTCGCTGCGCAACGGCCCGCTGCGGTTGGCAACGCTGAAAAGCGTGGCCAGTGCTGAGGTGGCGGGTGAATGGCCGGGGCAATTGCCCGCCAATCCGGTGGCTGAGCCGGATCTGGAACAAGCCGAAGTGCTGCGCTTTAACTTCGAGTGGTCGGCACGTTTGGTCAGTGAGGGTGATCAGGGGCCGGCCAAGTATTGGCAGATCAACGGCCAGGCCTGGGATATCAATGACAAGACCTGCGCGGATCGTCCCATCGCCAGTCTGAAAAAGGACGGCCACTACATCTTCGAGCTGCGCAATATGGCGCAGTACCTGCACCCGATTCATCTGCACGGCTTGGCGTTCAAGGTGATCTCGTCCAACCGCAAGAAGATCATTCCGTATTTCACCGACACGTACCTGCTGGGCAAGAACGAAGTCGCGCGTATTGCCTTTGTTGCCGATAACCCGGGGATCTGGATGTTCCACTGCCATGTGATTGACCATATGGAAACCGGCCTGATGGCTGCGATTGAGGTGGCCTGATGCGCCGCCCGCTGATTGTCGATCGCAGCCAAGATCAGCACTTTATGCGCGAGGCGCTGGCGCTGGCTGCCGAAGGTGCCGCGCTGGGTGAAGTGCCTGTGGGCGCCGTGCTGGTGCAGGATGGGGTGATTGTCGGGCGCGGCTTCAATTGCCCGATTTCCACCCATGACCCCAGCGCCCATGCCGAGATGGTGGCCATTCGCGCCGCCGCCGCCGAGTTGCGTAATTACCGTCTGCCGGGCGGCACCCTGTATGTGACCCTGGAGCCGTGCAGTATGTGCGCCGGCTTGATCGTGCATTCACGTATTGCGCGGGTGGTGTTTGCCGCAACCGAGCCCAAAGCCGGGGTGGCGATTAGCCGTGGTCAGTTCTTCAGTCAGGACTTTCTCAACCATCGCGTCTTGATTGAGGGTGGAGTACTGGCCGAGGAGTGCAGTGCGCTGCTAAGTGCCTTTTTCAAGGCGCGGCGCGAGCAGCGTTAAAGCGGTGGGGTCTGCTCGTTGGGCTGACGCTTGTCGATGCCGGGTAGATGCTGGCTGCTTTCGGCGATTTGCGAGCCTTCCAGCTGTGGTTGGGTTACCCAGGTAAGAATGTCGTAATAGCGGCGGATGTTGCGCACAAAGTGCACCGGTTCGCCGCCACGGGCATAGCCGTAACGGGTTTTGCTGTACCACTGCTTTTGCGACAGGCGCGGCAGGATCTTCTGCACATCCAGCCACTTGTTCGGGTCCAGGCCTTCGGCTTCGGTGAGCTTGCGCGCATCTTCCAGATGACCGCCGCCGATGTTGTAAGCGGCCAGGGCGAACCAGGTGCGGTCGGGCTCCTGAATGCTCTCCGGCAGCTGGTTTTTCACGTGCACGATGTATTTGGCGCCGCCTTCGATGCTCTGCTTGGGGTTCAGGCGATCTGACACGCCCATGGCCTGGGCGGTACGCAAGGTCAGCATCATCAGCCCGCGTACGCCGGTCTTCGAGGTGGCGGTGGGTTGCCAGAGCGACTCCTGATAACCCATAGCGGCGAGCAGGCGCCAGTCGACCTGATTGGCCTGGGCGGCTTCGCGAAAGTGTTTTTCGTAGCGCGGTAAGCGTTGCTGCAGGTGTTTGGCAAAGGTGTAGGCGCCCACGTAGCCGAGTACGTCGACATGGCCGTAGTAGCGCCCCTTCAGGCGTTGCAGGCTGCCGTTCTGTTGCGCGCGCTCAAGAAAGGCGTTGATCTCGTTGAGCAGGCTGCGGTCTTCGCCGGGTGCGGTAGCCCAGGCCAGATTCTGTGCGTCGCCCAAGTCAAAGGCCACGCGCACGTTGGGGAAGTACACCTGATTCATCGCCAGCTCGTTGGAGTCGACCAGGGTCAGGTCAATCTGCCCCTCATCGACCATGCGCAATAGGTCGACTACTTCGACGGCGGCGGACTCCTCATACGTCAGCTCAGGCAGTTGTAATTTGAGTTCAGCCAGTTGCTCGGCATGGCTGCTGCCTTTAAGTACCAGAATGCGTTTGCCCAGTAGATCGTCCGGGCGAGTTGGGCGTTGTTGGCCGTTGCGGTAGATCACCTGTGGGGTGACTTCGAGGTAGGGCAGGGAGAACTGCGCGTGCTTTCGCCGTCCGTCGCTTTCTACCAGGCCGGCGGCGGCCAGCACCGGACCGTTTGGTCTATTTAGGCTGGTGAACAATTCATTGAGGTTGTCGGCCGTTTCGATTTGCAGTTTGACGCCCAGGTCATCGGCAAAGCGTTTCACCAGCTCGTACTCGAAGCCGGTTTCGCCGTTACGGTCCTGGAAATAGGTGGCCGGGCTGTTGCGGGTGATCACCCGCAGTACACCCTCCGCCTGAACGCGTTCGAGTGTGCTGGGTTCTTCAGCACAGCCAGCGAACAGCAGGAGGATTCCGATCACCGACAGCCAGCAGGCGCAGCGCGCACGGAACGCAGATTGGGCAAACATTGGCGCAGTATACGCAAAGCACAGGGCGCGCCATATCTCGACAGTCGGTGGCTTCTCTGCTAGCGCCGTCGCTGCGTTTGGCTCGCCTTCACGGGTGCTGTTAGCGATGCTTTAGGCTAGAATGCACGGCCTCAAAGTACACCCCTTCCCAGAGGCTGTCCCCGATGTTGATCCTGCGCGGCGCTCCCGCCCTTTCTGCTTTTCGCCACGGTAAATTGCTTGAGCAACTGACCAGCAAAGTTCCTGCTGTGACTGGGCTGTATGCCGAGTTCGCGCATTTTGCTGAAGTGAGCGGCGTGCTTAACGCCGACGAAGAGCAGGTTTTGGCCCGTTTGCTGAAATATGGCCCGAGTGTCCCGGTGCAGGAGCCAAGTGGTCGCCTGTTTCTGACTATTCCGCGTTTCGGCACCATCTCGCCCTGGTCGAGCAAGGCCAGCGATATCGCCCTTAATTGTGGCCTGGCCAAGATTGAGCGCCTGGAGCGCGGCATCGCCTATTACATCGCGGGCGAGCTGAGCGAGGCCGACAGCCAGGCGGTTGCAGCCCTGCTGCATGACCGTATGACCCAGTTGGTGTTGAGCTCGATGGACGAGGCTGCCGGCCTGTTCAGTCATGCCTCCCCCAAACCACTGACTGCTGTGGACGTCCTGGGCGGCGGTCGCGCTGCGCTGGAACAGGCCAACGTCGAGTTGGGCCTGGCCCTGGCAGAAGATGAGATTGATTACCTGGTGACCAGTTTCAATGGTTTGGGGCGTAATCCCCATGACATCGAGCTGATGATGTTTGCCCAGGCCAACTCCGAACATTGTCGCCACAAGATTTTCAATGCCAGCTGGGATATCGACGGCCAGAGCCAGGAAAAATCCCTGTTCGGCATGATCAAGAATACCTACCAGATGCACAGCGAAGGTGTGTTGTCGGCTTATAAGGACAACGCTTCGGTGATCGTCGGTAACGTCGCCGGTCGTTTCTTCCCGGATCCAGAAACCCGCCAGTACGGCGCGGTGCAGGAGCCGGTGCATATCCTGATGAAGGTGGAAACCCACAACCACCCGACCGCAATCGCTCCGTTTCCTGGTGCCTCGACCGGCTCCGGCGGCGAGATTCGTGATGAAGGCGCAACTGGGCGTGGGGCCAAGCCGAAGGCTGGTCTGACTGGTTTCACCGTATCCAACTTGCAGATCCCAGGCTTCGAGCAGCCGTGGGAAGTGCCGTACGGCAAGCCCGAGCGTATCGTCACCGCGCTGGATATCATGATCGAAGGCCCGCTGGGCGGCGCGGCGTTCAACAACGAGTTCGGCCGTCCGGCGCTGACCGGCTACTTCCGTACCTTCGAGCAGGCGATCCAGACGCCCCATGGTGAGGAAGTGCGTGGCTATCACAAGCCGATCATGCTCGCCGGCGGTATGGGCAACATTCGCGCCGAGCACGTGCAGAAAGGTGAAATCACCATCGGCTCCAAGTTGATCGTGCTCGGTGGTCCGGCCATGTTGATTGGTCTGGGCGGCGGTGCAGCGTCTTCTATGGCGACTGGCACCAGTTCGGCTGACTTGGATTTCGCCTCGGTACAGCGCGAGAACCCGGAAATGGAGCGTCGTTGCCAGGAGGTCATCGACCGTTGCTGGCAGCTGGGTGACAAGAATCCGATCAGCTTTATTCATGACGTTGGCGCTGGCGGTCTGTCTAACGCTTTCCCGGAGCTGGTCAACGACGGCGGTCGCGGCGGGCGTTTTGAGCTGCGTGCGGTGCCGAATGACGAGCCGGGCATGGCGCCCCATGAAATCTGGAGCAATGAATCCCAGGAACGCTACGTCCTGGCCGTTGATGCCGCCGATTTCGAGCGTTTCAAAGCCATCTGCGAACGTGAGCGTTGCCCGTTTGCGGTGGTCGGTGAGGCCACCGAAGAAGCTCACCTGACCGTAAGCGACAGCCATTTCGGGAATAACGCCGTGGACATGCCGCTCGAAGTGTTGCTCGGTAAGGCCCCGCGTATGCACCGTTCGGTCGCACGTGAAGCCGAGTTGGGCGATGACTTTGATGCGCGCACCCTGGCCATCGACGAGGCCGTAAGCCGCGTATTGCATCACCCGGCCGTGGCCAGCAAGAGCTTCCTGATCACCATCGGCGACCGCACCATCACTGGCCTGGTTGCCCGTGATCAGATGGTCGGCCCGTGGCAGGTGCCGGTGGCCGACTGCGCCGTTACTGCCACCAGTTTTGACGTGTACACCGGCGAGGCCATGGCCATGGGGGAGCGCACTCCGCTGGCGTTGCTGGATGCTGCGGCGTCCGGGCGCATGGCGATTGGCGAGACCCTGACCAACCTGGCGGCGTCGCGTATTAATGCGCTCAGCGACATCAAGCTGTCCGCCAACTGGATGTCCGCTGCCGGTCACCCAGGTGAAGATGCACGCTTGTACGACACCGTCAAAGCCGTGGGTATGGAGTTGTGCCCGGAGCTGGGTATCACCATTCCAGTGGGCAAAGACTCGATGTCGATGAAGACCCGCTGGCAGGATGAAGGCGCGGAGAAGAGCGTGACCTCGCCGATGTCGTTGATCGTGACCGGCTTTGCTCCTGTTGCCGATATCCGCAAAACCCTGACCCCGCAACTGCGCATGGACAAGGGTGAAACCGACCTGATTCTGATTGACCTCGGCCGCGGGCAGAACCGTCTGGGCGCATCGATCCTCACTCAGGTGTACGGCAAGCTTGGCAGTCAGGCGCCGGATGTGGACGACGCCGAAGACCTCAAGGCCTTCTTTGCCGTGATCCAGGGCTTGAACGCCGATGGCCATATTCTGGCTTACCACGACCGCTCTGACGGCGGCCTGCTGGTCACCGCCCTGGAAATGGCTTTTGCCGGTCATTGCGGGTTGAAGCTGCACCTCAACGCCCTGGCTGACGACCGTGCTGATCTGGCGGCCGTGCTGTTCAATGAAGAGCTGGGTGCGGTGATTCAGGTGCATCAGGATGTCACCCCGGAGGTGCTGGCGCAGTTCAGCGCGGCAGGTCTGGGTGAGTGCGTGGCGGTGATTGGTCAGCCGGTCAACAGTGATGACGTGGCGATCAGCTTCAATGATCACCCGGTATTTGCTGGCCAGCGTCGTCTGCTGCAGCGCGAGTGGGCGCAGACCAGCTATCAGGTCCAGCGCCTGCGTGACAACGTCGAGTGCGCCGAGCAGGAGTTCGATACGATCCTCGATGAGGACAACCCGGGGTTGTCGGTCAAGCTCAGCTTTGACGTCAATCAGGACATCAGTGCGCCGTACATCCGTAAAGGCGTGCGTCCGCAAGTTGCAGTGCTGCGTGAGCAGGGCGTTAACGGTCAGGTGGAAATGGCTGCCGCCTTCGATCGTGCCGGTTTCAATGCGATCGACGTGCACATGAGCGATATCCTCAGTGGTCGCGTCAGCCTTGAAGAGTTCAAGGGCCTGGTTGCCTGTGGCGGCTTCTCTTACGGCGACGTGCTAGGCGCCGGCGAGGGTTGGGCTAAGTCGATTCTGTTCAATGCTCGGGCCCGTGATGGCTTCCAGGCTTTCTTCGAGCGCAAGGACAGCTTCAGCCTGGGTGTGTGTAACGGCTGCCAGATGATGAGCAACCTGCATGAGCTGATACCCGGCACTGAATTCTGGCCGCATTTCGTGCGCAACCGTTCGGAGCAGTTCGAGGCGCGCGTGGCCATGGTTCAAGTGCAGGAGTCGGCCTCGATCTTCCTGCGCGGTATGGCTGGCTCGCGCATGCCAATCGCCATTGCCCACGGTGAAGGCCATGCCGAGTTTGAAAACGAGGAAGCCCTGCTCGAAGCCGATCTGTCCGGCTGCGTGGCCATGCGTTTTATCGACAACCACGGCAAAGTCACCGAAACCTACCCGGCCAACCCCAATGGTTCGCCGCGCGGGATTACCGGTCTGACCAGTCGCGACGGCCGCGTGACCATCATGATGCCGCACCCGGAGCGGGTGTTCCGCGCTGTGCAGAACTCCTGGAAGCCGGATGACTGGCAGGAAGATGCCGGCTGGCTGCGCATGTTCCGCAACGCCCGCGTGTGGGTGGATTGATCAGGGCGGCGCAGGCTTATGTCGAGTAAGCCTGCGCCAATCCTGCCTGAGGTGCGCCAGGTCAAGCCTGGCGATACCTTGTTGCTGTGCCGCTGCGGGCGTTCGCCCCAGCTTCCCGACTGTATTTCCGCCTGCCCTCGTGCGCTTGAACTGCAGCCTGAGCGTGAGCAGTTTCTGTTGCTTTGCCGTTGTGGCTTGTCGCGGCGTCTACCCTATTGTGATGGTCAGCATAATCAGCCCGTCAGCGGTTTCAGGGCGCGCTGGCGACGATTCTGGCGCGGCGTGTAGGCTGCGCGGGGTTCGGTGATCACGCTAATACGTTGAACATGCAGCAAATTCTTCGGTCATAGGTGCAAGTGTGACGGGTTGCGCGAATGCCTGGTGAGGCAAAATGCCATTATGCTGTGGCATCATTACCAAGCGATTCCTATCAGCCTTGCCGGTGGAGACTTCGATGTACAAGCTGTGTTTTTATGTGCCGCAAACGCACCTGGATAGCGTGAAAGCGGCAGTATTCAGCGCCGGTGGGGGACGTATTGGTCAGTATGATCAGTGCTGCTGGCAAGTGCTGGGCCAGGGCCAGTTTCACGGCCTGCCAGGCAGCCAGCCGTTTCTTGGCCAGCCAGGGCAGGTCGAGCACGTGGCTGAGTGGAAAGTCGAGATGGTGGTGGCCGACGAGCTGATTCATGACGCCGTCAAGGCCATGAAAAAGCAGCACCCCTACGAGACGCCAGCCTTTGAAGTGTGGCGGTTGTCGGATATCCAGTTCTAAGCTTTATAAATAAGAAAGGCACCGCAAAGGTGCCTTTTTTGCGCCTGTCAGCCTGTCGCCCCTTTGCTGGTCGTCGTTGGCCGAGGTCCTGCTTGGTTTCTGCAGTCAGGGCCTGATTTCGATCAGCGTGCCGTCTTTGACTGTTGCCCAGACCTCACGCATGTCGATGTTTTTCATGGCGATGCAGCCTTCGGTCCAATCCAGGGTGTGGAACATCCATTCGGGGTATTCCTCATCCAGCGGCGTGCCGTGAATCATGATCATGCCGCCTGCCGATACGCCATTCTTGCGCGCTTGCGCCTGGTCGCGGGCGTTGGGGTAGGAGATGTGCATGGACAGGTTGTAGTTCTCGCTGGTCTTGCGCCAGTCGATCCAGTAAAAGCCTTCCGGGGTGCGCAGATCGCCTTCGCGCTGTTTGGCCCCTTTAGGCTGTTTGCCCAGGGAGATTCGATAGGACTTGAGGGTGTTGCCGCGGCTGATCAAGTGCAGCTTGCGCTCGGACTTAACCACCAGCACTTTATCAATGGTTTTACCGGCAAGGGGTGGGGTGGTACTGGCGTGGCCAGTGAGAGCAGCAGTCAGGCAGAGTAGGGTAAGCAGCCAGCGCATCGTAGTTTCCATGGATCAAAAAGCTTTCTTGTAGTGCGCGCGCAAGGCTTCAAGCGGCTCGTTACGGACCGGGAAATGGTGTAGCAGGCGGTCCGCGAAGTAGCATTCTAAGGTACGCCCGATGGTCGGGAAAGCCAGCTCTGACCAGGGGATGTCCCGTTCGTGAAATAGCTGTACGTCGAGGCTTTCGGCGCCGGGTTGAAAGTTCAGGTCGACCAACTCGGCGCGAAACAGCATATACACCTGATTAATGTGTGGCAGATCAAACAGTGTGTAGAGGCTGAGGTTGCTGACCCGTGCGCAGGCTTCCTCTGCGGTCTCGCGCGCGGCGGCCTGCTCCAGGGTCTCGCCGTTTTCCATAAAACCGGCCGGTAAGGTCCAGTAGCCGTGCCGTGGTTCGATGGCGCGTCGGCATAACAGCACCTGCTCACCCCACACCGGCAGGCAGCCCGCAATGATGCGTGGGTTCTGATAGTGCACGGTCAGGCACTGTGCGCAGACGTGGCGTAAACGGTTATCGCCTTGGGGGATCAGTTGGCTGATGGGGCCGCCACAGTTGCTACAGAACTTCATGCCATACCTCGCCGCGTGTGGCTTATCTTGTCGTGCGTTGCTGCATGCGGCAAGCGTCTTGTGGCGCCTGCATCCATGTTCTGAATGTTTGACTCTACTGGAGCAGGGCTTGGGCCGTGCGCTGCTTTCATGCCATTATCGAGCGCATAATAAAGACCGAGAATCCCCATGCTGGACGAGTTGCTCCATCGCATGCGTGGCTATAGCCCGCACATTCTGCAGATCGATGCGCGCTACCCCGAGGCGGCGGTGCTGGTGCCGATCACCCGCAGTGATGAGCCCGAAGTGGTGCTGACCTTGCGTGCCAGTGGGTTGTCTACCCATGGTGGCGAAGTGGCGTTCCCTGGCGGGCGGCGCGATTTCGAAGATGCCGATCTGGTGCAAACCGCCTTGCGTGAGGCCGAGGAGGAAATTGGCCTGCCGCCTGGTTTGGTTGAGGTGATCGGGCCGCTCAGTACCTTGGTTTCGCGCCATGGTATTCAGGTCACGCCCTATGTCGGGGTGGTTCCGGATTTTGTCGAATACAAGCCCAATGACGGTGAGATCGCCGCCGTGTTTGCCGTTCCGCTGGCGTTTTTTCGCGACGACCCACGGGAAACCACCCACCGCATCGATTACCTCGGGCGCAGTTGGTACGTGCCGAGTTACCGTTATGGCGAATATAAAATCTGGGGGCTGACGGCGATCATGCTGGTCGAGTTGGTCAACCTGGTGTTCGACGATGTGCATATCGATATGCACCAGCCGCCTGAGCACTTCATCAAACTCACCTAGCTGTGGGATGAGGAATAACGCATGAAATATCGTCTGGGTCAGTCCCATGTAGAAGCACATGACGAAAGCTGGGTTGCGCCCAATGCCACCCTGGTGGGTAAAGTGAAACTAGAGCCGGGGGCCAGCGTATGGTTTAACGCCGTGCTGCGTGGTGACAACGAGCTAATCCACATTGGTGAGAACAGTAATGTGCAGGACGGCACCGTGATGCACACCGATATGGGCTTCCCACTGACTCTCGGCACCGGCGTGACCATTGGCCACAACGCCATGCTGCATGGCTGCAGCGTGGGTGACTACAGCCTGATTGGCATCAATGCGGTGATCCTCAATGGCGCGAAAATCGGTAAATACTGCATCATCGGCGCCAATAGCCTGATTGGTGAAGGCAAGGAAATTCCCGATGGTTCGCTGGTCATGGGCTCGCCCGGCAAGGTGGTGCGTGAGCTGAGCGAGCCACAGAAGAAGATGCTCGAAGCCAGCGCCGCCCATTATGTGCACAACGCTCAGCGTTATGCGCGCGACCTGCACGAGCAGGACGACTGATGCAGGCAGAGCGTCCCGTTGCTTCACCTTGCGTACATGTATGTGCGCTGGATGAGCATGATATCTGTATCGGCTGCCAGCGCTCGGTCGCCGAAATCACTCGCTGGGGTCTGATGGATAACGCCGAGCGCCGTGAGGTGCTCCAGCGTTGCCATGAGCGCGCCAAGGCCCAAGGCATCTTGTTGTAACCCCGCGTACATCTATTCGTTTGAGGAAACTTCATGCCCCGTATCGGAACCCCTTTGTCGCCGAGCGCGACCCGTGTGCTGCTGTGTGGCTCTGGCGAGCTGGGCAAGGAGGTGGTGATCGAACTGCAGCGCCTCGGCGTTGAGGTGATCACCGTGGACCGTTACGCCAATGCCCCAGCCATGCAGGTGGCGCATCGTAGTCACGTGATCAATATGCTCGATGGCGACGCGCTGCGGGCGGTGATCGAGTTGGAGCAGCCGCACTATATCGTTCCGGAGATCGAGGCGATTGCCACCGCGACCCTGGTCGAGCTGGAGCGAGAGGGCTTTACCGTGATCCCCAGCGCTCGCGCCGCGCAGCTGACCATGAACCGCGAAGGCATTCGCCGCCTGGCCGCCGAAGAGCTGGGTTTGCCAACCTCACCCTATCAGTTTGCCGACTCCTTTGAAGAGTGCAGCGCGGCGGTGGAGAGCATTGGTTTTCCCTGCCTGATCAAACCAATCATGAGTTCTTCAGGCAAGGGCCAGTCGGTCCTGAAAAGCCGGGATGATTTGCAAGCGGCCTGGGATTACGCCCAGGCCGGTGGCCGCGCCGGAAAAGGTCGAGTGATAGTCGAAGGTTTTATCGATTTTGATTATGAAATCGCGCTACTCACCGTGCGCCACAGTGGCGGCACCACCTTCTGTGCGCCGGTCGGTCATCGTCAGGTCAAGGGTGATTACCAGGAATCCTGGCAGCCGCAGCCGATGAGCGCCAAAGCTCAGGCCGAAGCCGAGCGTATCGCCTTGGCGGTCACCGGTTCGTTGGGTGGTCGGGGCTTGTTTGGCGTTGAGCTGTTCGTCAAAGGGGACCAGGTGTGGTTCTGCGAAATCTCGCCGCGCCCGCACGACACCGGGCTGGTGACCCTGATTTCCCAGGATCTCTCCGAATTCGCGCTGCATGCGCGGGCGATTCTTGGTTTGCCGATTCCTGCTATTCGTCAGTTCGGCCCATCGGCCTCGGCGGTGATTCTGGTTGAGGGTGAGTCGCAGCAGGTCAGCTTCGGTGGTCTCGGTGCGGCTCTAGCTGAGCCGGATACCGCGCTGCTGCTGTTCGGTAAGCCTGAGGTCAGTGGCCAGCGCCGCATGGGTGTGGCGTTGGCGCGCGATGAGTCGCTGCAAGCCGCGCGTGGCAAAGCCGTGCGTGCGGCGCAAGCGGTTAGCGTCGAGCTGTGAGGGCCTGGCGTGCGTATGCCTGGTGGTTGGGCTTGGTGCTGCTGGCGCCGATAGCGCTACCGCTGGCCGTGCGCACGCGGCGTAACACATTGCGTCTGCCGCCCGCCGCTGGGCTGATGCGTGGTGTGGCGGGGGCGGATTTGCCGGGTGAGCCTTTACGCTTGCTGGTACTGGGTGAGTCGACCGTGGTCGGCGTGGGCGTGGATGATATGCAGCTCGCGTTGCCTGGGCAGCTGGCACAAGCGCTGGCGCTGCGCAGTGGTCGGCCGGTTAGCTGGCAGGCCTGCGGTGAAAATGGCATCACGGCTGAGCAGGCGCGAGAGCGGTTGCTGCCGCAGGTGCTTGAGCAGCCTTATGACCTGGCGCTGCTGGTGTTCGGGGTAAACGACACCACTCACCTGACGCGGCTGCTGCGCTGGGAAGGCGCGCTCGGCAAGATGGCTGAGGGGTTGGCGGCGCATGGTACGCCGGTGGCGTTTAGCAGTGTGCCGCCGCTGCAGCACTTTACTGCGCTGCCCTGGTTGCTGCGACGTTTGCTCGGTATGCGCGCCAGTCTGCTGGATGCGCGTCTGCACCAGCTGGCTGTGCGTCTGGGGGCGGGGCATCACACCGTCGAGCTGGAGTTTTCCGCCGAGTACCTGGCCGATGATGGTTACCATCCGTCAGGCTTGGGTTATCAGGTGTGGGCGGAGGGGTTGGCCGTCAGTCTTGTGCCGGCTGCTCGCTGTGCGCTTTAGGCTGGGTTTGCCAGGCGCGCACGCTTTTCACCCGGTTCTCCGAGGATTGCAGAATTTCCAGGCGATAAGGGCCTATTTTCAGGCAGACGGCGCTGTCTGGAATGCTTTCCAGGGCTTCGGTGACCAGGCCATTTAGCGTCTTTGGGCCATCGCAAGGCAGGTGCCAGTCCAGCGCCTTGTTGATTTCACGGATGTAAGCGGCGCCATCGATAACCTGGGTGCCGTCTTCCTGGGGATGAATGTCCGGGCTGCGCAAGGTGTCCTGGTTGCTGAAGTCGCCGACGATTTCTTCGAGGATGTCTTCCAGGGTGGCAATACCGATGACGTCACCGTATTCATCGACGACGATGCCAATCCGGCGCTTCTGTTTCTGGAAATTGATCAACTGGGTCGACAGTGGCGTGCCTTCAGGGATGAAGTAGGGCTCATTGCAGGCCGCCAGTAGTGCTTCTTTGCTCAGCTGGTTATGCGTCAGTAGCCGGGCAATCTGGCGCATGTGCACGATGCCTTCAATCTGATTGATGTCGGTGCGAAACACCGGCAGGCGGGTGTGGGTGGTGTTGGTCAGCAGGTTGGTGATGCTTTCGAGGTCGTCATCGAGGTTAATTCCGGTGACTTCGTTGCGCGGAATCATGATGTCATCCACCGTCACCCGCTCCAGGTCAAGAATGCCGAGCAGCATGTTCTGACGGTTTTGTGGCATGTCATCACCGGATTCGCGCACCACGCTGCGCAGCTCTTCGGTGGACAGGCTGTCACTGGCGCGTTGCGAGGGATCGACGCCCAGCAGGCGCAGCAGCAGGTTGCTGATTGCGCTGGTTGCCCAAACCACTGGGTAAAGTAGGCGCTGCAGCAGCAGCAACACCCGGCTTGCGGGAAACGCCACCAGTTCAGGGCGTAGGGCGGCCAGGGTTTTCGGGGTGATTTCGCCGAAGATCAACACCACGATGGTCAATCCTGCAGTAGCAATCGCAATGCCTGCTTCACCCCATATGTCCACGGCCAGTACGGTGGCGATGGAGGCTGCAAGGATGTTGACTACGTTATTGCCAACCAGGATGGTGCCGAGCAGGCGGTCTGGGCGGCTGAGCAGGCGGGTCACGCGCTTGGCGCCGTTATGCCCTTCCTTGGCCATATGCTTGAGGCGGTAGCGGTTAAGGCTGAGCATGCCAGTCTCCGAGCTGGAGAAGAATGCCGAGCAGAGAATTAGAAAAATCAGCAGGCCGAGAAGGTAGCTGGAGTGAAGATCGTCCACGGAAGGGTCTCAGATGTGCAGGATAAATTCGCGAACCAGCTTGCTGCCGAAGTAGGCCAGCATCAGCAGGCAGAAGCCTGCCAGGGTCCAGCGAATGGCTTTGTGGCCGCGCCAGCCAAGTTGGTGGCGGCCCCATAGCAGCACGGCGAATACCACCCAGGCAAAGCAGGACAGGATGGTTTTGTGCGCCAGGTGCTGGGCCAGCAGGTCACTAATAAACAGTGCGCCGGAGAACAGTGACAGCGAGAGCAATACCCAGCCAGCCCAGAGGAAGCCGAATAGCAGGCTTTCCATGGTTTGCAGTGGTGGGAAGTTTTTGATCAGCCCGGAGGGGTGTTTGTTTTTCAGCTGATGGTCCTGCAGCAGGACCAGAAGTGATTGGAATACCGCGATGGTGAGCATGCCATAAGCGATGATCGACAGCAGGATATGGATCAGAATGCCGGGCTCTTCATCGATCAGCTGAGACGTTCCGCTGGGCATAAACTGCGCGAGCAATACGGTCAGCGCGCCCAGGGGGAATAGCAGTAGCAGCAGGTTTTCGACCGGAATGCGGATGCAGGCAATCAAGGTCAGGGCTATTACGGCAAAGGCGATCAGGCTGGCGGCATTGAAAAAGTCGAGGGCCATGCCGTTTGAGTGGTACATCTGCACAAACAGGCTGCCGCCATGCAGCAACAGCGCAAGAATGCCCCATAAGGCCAGAAGGCGTTTGTCGGGTGCGTTGCGCTGGCTAATGCGCAAGCCCTGATAGGCGGTGGCGCCAGCATATAAACAGGCGGCGGCGAGGCTGGGTAGCAGAGGGTGCATAAATCCTTGTCAGGCAAACCCGGAAGGGCCGCAGTGTGGCATACAACCGGTGCACCACGAAAGCGTCTGGCGGTGTCGGTGGCGGCGACTCTTCGCTATAATCGGCGGCCTGTTGCAAGCCCACCCTCGGCTCGCTTGAGCCTGAAAGGAACGCGCATGTTCGAAAATCTGACTGATCGCCTCTCGCAGACCCTGCGAAATGTCACTGGCAAAGCCAAGCTGAGTGAAGACAACATCAAGGATACTTTGCGCGAAGTGCGCATGGCCTTGCTGGAGGCCGATGTTGCCTTGCCGGTGGTCAAGGATTTCGTCAATAAGGTCAAAGACCGCGCGGTTGGCACTGAAGTATCGAAAAGCCTGACCCCGGGCCAGGCCTTTGTGAAGATTGTGCGCGCCGAGCTCGAAGAGCTGATGGGCGCAGCCAACGAAGACCTGGCGTTGAATGCCGTGCCGCCTGCCGTAGTGCTAATGGCGGGTCTGCAGGGTGCAGGTAAGACCACGACTGTGGGCAAGTTGGCGCGCTTCCTTAAAGAGCGCAAGAAGAAGACCGTACTGGTGGTATCGGCCGACGTGTATCGCCCGGCGGCGATCAAGCAGTTGGAGACCCTGGCTACTGATATTGGTGTGACCTTCTTTCCGTCGGATCTGAGCCAGAAGCCGGTGGATATTGCTGAGGCGGCGATCAAGGAAGCCAAACTCAAGTTTATTGATGTGGTGATCGTCGACACCGCAGGTCGCTTGGCCATCGATGCCGAGATGATGGCGGAGATTCAGGCGCTGCATGCGGCGATCAAGCCGGTGGAGACTCTGTTCGTGGTTGACGCCATGACCGGTCAGGACGCCGCTAACACCGCCAAGGCCTTTAATGATGCGCTGCCACTGACGGGTGTGGTGCTGACCAAGGTCGACGGTGATGCTCGGGGCGGTGCGGCGCTGTCAGTGCGGCATATCACCGGCAAGCCAATCAAATTCATCGGTATGGGCGAGAAGACTGAGGCGCTGGAGCCTTTTCACCCGGATCGTATTGCCTCGCGCATTCTCGGTATGGGCGATGTGCTCAGTCTGATCGAGCAGGCCGAGCAGACCCTTGATCGCGAAAAGGCCGAGAAACTCACCAAGAAGCTGAAGAAGGGCAAGGGCTTCGATCTCGAAGACTTCCGTGATCAGCTGCAACAGATGAAGAACATGGGTGGCCTGGGCGGCTTGATGGACAAGCTGCCGCAGATGGGTGGCGTTAATCTGGCGCAAATGGGCAATGCCCAGGGCGCAGCCGAGAAACAGTTCAAGCAGATGGAGGCGATCATCAACTCCATGACGCCTCAGGAGCGGCGTGACCCTGATGTGATCAGCGGCTCGCGCAAGCGCCGTATCGCCATGGGCTCCGGCACTCAGGTGCAGGACATTGGGCGCTTGATCAAACAGCACAAGCAGATGCAGAAGATGATGAAGAAATTCACTGCCAAAGGCGGTATGGCCAAGATGATGCGTGGCATGGGCGGGATGATGCCAGGCGGCCTGCCGAAGATGTGACAGGCAGTAATAAGGGCTGTATGCGCTCTGGCGATTGGCTTTGCCAATGGGTGTGCAGCCAGCACTGACCGGCGGTTTGAAAAAGAGATTTGCAAAAAGCCGGATAATCCTTAGAATATGCGGCCTTTCGGGCCTAGTGCCCTATGCTTGCATTTCAGTTTTGCAGCACCGACTACAGGAAAGAAGTTCAATGGTAACCATCCGTCTTGCCCGTGGCGGCTCCAAAAAGCGCCCGTTCTACCACCTCACCGTGACCAACAGCCGCAATGCGCGCGATGGTCGTTTCGTTGAGCGTATTGGTTTCTTCAACCCGGTTGCATCGGGTGCAGAGATCAAGCTGTCTGTTGACCAAGAGCGTGCCGCTTACTGGCTCGGTCAAGGTGCACAGCCGTCTGAGCGTGTTGCTCAGCTGCTCAAGGAAGCTGCTAAGGCTGCTGCCTAAGCACTTATGAGCATGACGCCAGCTCCCGCCGAGGACCTTGTAGTTCTCGGCAAGATTGTCTCGGTGCATGGCGTAAAGGGTGATGTGAAGGTGTATTCCTTTACCGAACCTTTGACCAACGTGCTCAATTACCCTCACTGGACGCTCAAACGTGACGGCGAGGTTAAGCAAGTTGAAGTGGCCAGTGGACGTTTGCAAGGCAAAGTCCTGGTGGCAAAGCTAAAGGGTCTGGATGATCGCGAAGTGGCTCGTACCTTCGCGGGTTTTGACATTTGCGTACCCCGTAGCCTGTTACCGGAACTCAGCGACGGCGACTACTACTGGTATCAGTTGGAAGGTCTCAAGGTTATTGATCAGGCGGGGCAGTTGCTCGGCAAGATTGATCACCTGTTTGAAACCGGTGCCAACGATGTGATGGTGGTTAAACCTTGCAGCGACAGCCTGGATGGTCGTGAGCGCCTGTTGCCCTATACCGAGCAATGCGTGCTGTCGATCGATCTGAGTGCTGGCGAAATGCGGGTCGACTGGGATGCGGACTTCTAAGCCTGATGCCAAATCTGCGCGTTGAAGTCATCACGCTGTTCCCGGAAATGTTTACCGCTATCAGCGATTACGGCATTACCAGCCGCGCGGTGAAACAGGACTTGTTGCAACTGACCTGTTGGAACCCGCGAAGCTACACCACTGACCGTCACCATACTGTGGATGATCGGCCCTTTGGCGGTGGCCCTGGCATGGTGATGAAGATCAAGCCGCTTGAGGATGCTTTGCTCGATGCCAGGCACGCCGCAGGTGAAAAAGCGAAGGTGATTTACCTGTCGCCGCAAGGTCGCCAGCTGACTCAGTCAGCAGTACGCGAGCTGGCAAACAGTGAGGCGTTAATCCTCATTGCTGGTCGCTACGAAGGCATCGATGAGCGCTTTATTGAGGCGCATGTTGATGAAGAATGGTCGATTGGGGACTACGTCCTGTCCGGCGGTGAGCTGCCGGCCATGGTGCTGATCGATGCGGTAACGCGCCTATTGCCTGGTGCACTGGGTCATGCAAGTTCGGCCGAGGAGGACTCCTTTACGGATGGCCTGCTCGACTGCCCGCACTACACCCGCCCGGAGGTGTATGCGGATAAACGTGTTCCTGATGTATTGCTGAGTGGCAATCATGAGCACATCCGGCGTTGGCGTTTGCAGCAGTCCCTTGGTAGGACGCACGAACGCCGCGCTGATCTTCTGGAAAGCCGCTCGCTTTCTGGAGAAGAGAACAAGCTGCTGGAGGAATACATCCGCCAGCGGGACGATAGTTAATGTATCGATGACCGGCCAAGGCCTGTCTTAGGAGCGCAGCATGACCAACAAGATTATTCAGCAGATCGAAGCTGAGCAGATGGGCAAAGAGATCCCTACCTTTGCACCAGGCGACACCATCGTTGTTCAGGTAAAAGTAAAGGAAGGCGACCGTCAGCGTCTGCAGGCGTTTGAAGGCGTTGTTATCGCCAAGCGTAACCGTGGTCTGAACAGCGCTTTCACTGTTCGCAAGATCTCCAACGGTGTTGGCGTTGAGCGTACCTTCCAGACTTACAGCCCGCTGGTTGACAGCCTGGCCGTTAAGCGTCGCGGTGACGTGCGTAAAGCCAAGCTTTACTACCTGCGCGACCTGTCTGGTAAAGCAGCACGCATCAAGGAAAAACTGGGCTAAGTCTCAGCTTTCCAAAAAAAGCAGCCTACGGGCTGCTTTTTTCGTTTCTGTGGTGGGTGTTAGCTGGCTCTGTCTTGTGGTTAGTGCAGGCTGATCTTCAGTGAGGCTTGCGACAGGTCGATGTCGTGCAGGCTCAGGCTGCCAAAGCTCTGGCCTTGAGGTGCGCCGGCCACTCGAATGTTGTCGAAGCGCAGTTCGCCAATCGAGCTGGGTAGGCGCACATTGACGGAGCCATCGGCGTTGACCACTGAAGTCAGTTTGCTGGTGTCGTACTGCACATCTTGCATCGAGGTTTCTGCTTCTAGGCTGTTGAGCACCGGCATGACCAGTTTGCTCAGCTGGCCAACGGTGTCCAGGCCGTCACCATTGCCGGCTTGTAGAAACAGGCCCTGCAATACATCGTCCAGGCCTTGCGCGCTGATGTTGCTCATTTCCATATCGCTCAGTGGGCGCAAGCCGTGAGGGGCTTGTTCGTGGCTGGTGATGCTCGGCAGGTTGCGCGGCGCATCCGCGCTGGCAATCTGAAACGGGCTGAGCAGGGCGGCGACCAGGGTGGCGGCAAGGCGCAGATTGCTCTGCTTGCTCAAGGCTTTTTTCAGTTGGCGCTCGGTGATCCAACCTTGCTCGATCAGCGTTTCGCCGAGGCGTTTTCGGTTGGTGAGCTGCAGTTGAATGGCAGCATCCAGCTGGCCGCGGTTAATCAGTCCCTTGTTGATCAGTACCTGACCAAGACGTGAGTGCTGTTGGCTGGACATTGTTTGGGCCCATTGACTGTAGTGGCGTGATGCAATCATGGGCCGCAAAAGACTATCTGTCACCCATCCAAGGATAGGGTGACTCTTGTAGTCGTACCGTTAACGGGTGCTGTCAGGTCCTTCCTCAATCAGTGCGACCAGTGTCCAGTCCGGGCCTGGCTGAATTTCAAGCGGTTGGGTGGCGATGTGTATCCAGCCGGTTGGGTCGCACGCCAGCAGTAACACGGCGCGTTCGCCATGCAGGGCTTGGTAAGCCTGCCAGTCAAAGGTGCTGGTTAGGGTGGTGGTGCGCACCTCGGCACCTTTGCTCAGGCGGCTGGCGAACTGCGGGAAGCTCAGGGCGCGGCTGCCCAGTGGTCGACCACGCACGGTATCGCGGCTACGGTGTTTATCGCTGCGCCGGCTTTCGGTGCCGCTGGGCAAGGTAAACCGGCGGCTGGCGGCAAAGTCATGGCGAAAGTGCATGCAGGCCAGTGCATTCAGTTCGCTGGAGGGCGATACGGCGAGCAGATGGCCGAGGCCGACCAGATCAAGGTGGGCTTCGGCATCCTGCGAGGTGGGGTTGCCGAAATAGGTCGGGAGTTTTTGCATGCGTGCCGTGCTGATGTTCTCCCAGCTTGAATCGCACAGCAGTACGCGATTGCCGAGGTCTTGCAGGGCTGTGCCAAGTGCGCGGGCAACCGGGTTGGCGCCAACGATCAGGAAGCCGCTCGGTGCAGGCTCGGCCACCTTCAGTAGCTTGGCAAGCGGGCGGGCGGTGGCGCTTTGCAAGACTACGGTGCCGATAATCACGGCAAAGGTGAGAGGGACGAGTAGCTGGGCGCCGTCATAGCCCAGTTCACTGAGGCGTATTGCGAAAATGGCTGAAACGGCGGCGGCAACAATGCCGCGCGGCGAGATCCAGGCCAGCAGTGCGCGTTCACGCCAGTTGAGGTTGGAGCCGAACGTGGACAGCGCCACATTGAGTGGGCGGGCGACAAATTGAATGATGAACAGAAGTACCAGTACGGCGGGGCCGAGCGCGAGCAGTGCGCCGGGATTAAGGCGTGCGGCCAGCAGAATGAATAATCCTGAAATCAGTAGAACGCTGAGATTTTCCTTGAAGTGCAGAATGTGCCTGACATCGACGCCCTTCATGTTGGCCAGCCACATGCCCATCAAGGTGACGGCGAGCAGGCCGGACTCGTGCATGACTTCGTTGGAGGCAATAAAGGCCCCCAGCACGGCGGCTAATACGGCCAGGTTGTGCAGGTAGTCCGGAAGCCATTGGCGCTTGAGCACCTGGCCCAGTCCCCAGCCTCCGGCAACCCCAAACACGCTGCCGCAAGCGATTACGCCCGCAAAGGCGATCAGCCCATTGTTCCAGCCATTGCCTTCGCTGCTGGCGATGATAAAGCTGTACACCACAACGGCGAGCAGCGCGCCGATTGGGTCGATAACAATGCCTTCCCAGCGCAGGATATTGGCAATAGAGGATTTGGGGCGTACCACGCGTAGCATCGGTACGATCACGGTCGGACCGGTGACCAGGGTCAAGGTGCCGAACAGTAGAGCCATGTCCCAGCTGAAACCCAGCAGATAGTGCGTGCTGGCTGCGATCACGGCCCAGGTGGCCAGCGCGCCAACGGTCACCATGCGTCTGACCACCGTGCCGATTTCACGCCATTCCGAGAGGTGCAGGGTCAGGCTGCCCTCGAACAGAATTAATGCTACGGCCATCGATACCACGGGGAATAGCAGATCGCCGAACAGCGCCTCTGGGTCAAGCCAGCCCAGTACCGGCCCGGCGAGTATCCCGGTTATCAGCAGGAAGAGGATCGCGGGTAGGCGTAGGCGCCAGGCCAGCCATTGGCAGGCGAGGGAGGCGGCGCCAATGCCGGCGAAGGCCAGAAGGATATGCTGTTCGTTCATTAAGGGTCCTTGCGAATAGGTGCCTGGCCCTGCGTGGCCAAGGTGTGAAAGACTAACCTGCTTTCAACTGCCGCCATAGCTCAGCATGCCTGCCATTGACCATCCATTGATTGATCGTTTTGTTGAGGCCCTGTGGTTGGAGAAAGGGCTTTCGGCGCATACGCGGGCGGCTTATCGCAGCGACCTGGCGTTGTTTAATGGCTGGTTGCAGGCGCGAGATGTGCAGTTGGCTGACGCCGGGCGGGAGTTGATTCTGGGTCACCTGGCCTGGCGTCTGAATGATGGTTACAAAGCGCGTTCTACCGCGAGGTTGTTGTCAGGGCTGCGCGGCTTCTACCGGTTTCTCTTGCGTGAGCAGTTGATCAGCCATGATCCCACCTTGCAGGTGGATATGCCGCAACTGGGGCGACCGCTGCCCAAGTCACTGTCCGAAGCGGATGTCGAGGCCTTGCTGGCCGCCCCGGAGCTGGACGATCCGATTGGTCTGCGTGATCGCGCCATGCTTGAAGTGTTGTATGCCTGTGGTTTGCGAGTCACTGAGCTGATTGGCTTGACCCTGGAACAGGTCAACTTGCGTCAGGGCGTGCTGCGGGTGTTTGGCAAGGGCAGCAAGGAGCGTCTGGTGCCGCTGGGTGAGGAGGCGATTGCCTGGATCGAGCGTTACAGCAAGGAGGCGCGGCCGTTTCTGCTCGATGGCAGGCCCAGTGATGTGCTGTTTCCCAGCTTGCGCGGTGAGCAGATGAGCCGGCAGGCATTCTGGTATCGCATCAAGCACCAGGCCAAGGTGGCGGGCATTGCCAAGAGCCTGTCGCCGCATACCTTGCGGCATGCCTTTGCCACGCATTTGCTCAACCATGGCGCAGATTTGCGGGTGGTGCAGATGCTGTTGGGGCACAGCAATCTGTCGACCACGCAGATTTATACCCATATCGCCCGTGCGCGGCTGCAGGAGCTGCATGCGCAACACCATCCGCGAGGCTGAGAGCGCCGTCTGGCCTGTCGTGGTCGGTCTTGGCGGGCTTCTATGGTAGGCTGCGTTGTCTCGCTTTAGGTCGTCTTTCTTCAGGAGTTTGTATGCGTTTTAACCGCATTGTTGTCGCGCTGGCTCTGGGTCTGGTCAGTAACATCGGCGTTGCTGCCGATGCCGAGCAGGCTATTCGCAATTCCCTGAAGGCAATCGATCCGGCCCTGCCGATTGAGGCCATTGCCGAAAGTCCGATGCCCGGTGTTTACCAGGTCGAATTGACCGGTGGTCGGCAGTTGTACACCAGTGCCAACGGTCAGTTTCTGCTGCAGGGTTACCTGTTTCAGGTCAAGAACGGCCAGCCGGTGAATCTGACTGAAGCGGCGGAAAGCCGTGGCGTGGTCAAGCTGCTGGATGCTATTCCTGCTGCCGAAATGGTGGTGTTTGCGCCCAAGCAGCCGAAAACCCATATCACCGTATTTACCGACACCGATTGTGGTTACTGCCAGAAGCTGCACAGCGAAGTGCCGGAGCTGAATCGCCTTGGTGTTGAAGTGCGTTACCTGGCGTTCCCGCGTCAGGGCCTGGAAAGCGCTGCAGCCAAAGAACTGTCCAATGTCTGGTGCGCCAAGGACCAGCAGGCGGCCATGGATCGGGCGAAGACGCGTCAATCTGTCGCTGATGCGCAATGCGACAGCCCGGTTGCCAAGCAATACGCGCTGGGGCAGATGATCGGTGTCAGTGGTACGCCCGCTATTGTTCTGGCCAATGGCAAGATCATCCCGGGTTATCAGCCGGCGCCCCAGTTGGCGAAAATCGCGCTGGAGTCCAAGTGATCTGAGGCGTACGCCTGATTGACTAATAAACAGCCGCTTCGTATGGTGCGGCTCTTTTCTACGGCCGGGGCTTGCTCCGGCCGTTTTACGCAGTGCAGATGGGGAGTTCAGTGTGAAACCGGTGAAAGTAGGCATCTGTGGGCTGGGTACCGTCGGTGGCGGTACCTTGAATGTGCTCAAGCGTAACGCCGAGGAAATTACCCGGCGCGCGGGTCGCGGTATTGAAGTCGCGCAAATCGCTATTCGCTCACCCAAGCCGCAGTACGACACGACCGGTATTAGCATGACCAGCGATGTATTCGAGCTGGTGAACAACCCTGAAATCGATATCGTTATCGAGCTGATCGGCGGTTATACCCTGGCCAAGGAGCTGGTGCTCAAGGCTATCGAGAACGGCAAGCACGTGGTCACCGCGAACAAGGCGCTGATTGCCGTGCACGGTAATGAGATTTTCGCCAAGGCGCGTGAGAAGGGTGTGATCGTGGCGTTCGAGGCCGCGGTTGCTGGCGGCATTCCGGTGATCAAGGCGATTCGTGAAGGCTTGTCCGCCAACCGCATCAACTGGCTGGCTGGCATCATCAATGGCACTGGTAATTTCATCCTCAGTGAAATGCGCGAGAAGGGCCGTACCTTCGCCGACGTGCTGGCCGAGGCGCAGGCGCTGGGCTACGCCGAGGCCGACCCAACCTTCGACGTTGAAGGTATCGATGCGGCGCATAAACTGACCATCCTCGCGTCCATCGCGTTCGGTATTCCGTTGCAGTTCGACAAGGCCTACACCGAAGGCATCACCCAGCTGACTACGGCGGACGTGAACTACGCCGAAGCGCTGGGCTATCGCATCAAGCACCTGGGGGTGGCGCGTCGTACCGACGCCGGCATCGAGCTGCGCGTACACCCGACACTGATCCCGGCTGATCGCCTGATTGCCAACGTCAATGGTGTGATGAACGCCGTAATGGTCAATGGCGATGCGGCGGGTAGCACGCTGTTCTACGGCGCTGGCGCCGGCATGGAGCCTACTGCGTCCTCGGTTGTGGCGGATCTGGTCGATGTGGTGCGTGCCCTGACGGCCGACACGACTAACCGCGTGCCGCATCTGGCGTTCCAGCCGGATTCGCTGTCGGATCACCCGATTCTGCCGATCGAAGCCTGTGAGAGCGCTTATTACTTGCGCATTCAGGCCAAGGATCATCCGGGTGTGCTGGCTCAGGTGGCGAGCATTCTCTCGGCCCGCGGGATCAATATCGAGTCGATCATGCAGAAGGAAGTCGAGGAGCAGGATGGCCTGGTGCCAATGATCCTGGTTACTCATCGCGTGGTTGAAGCACAGATCAACGAGGCGATCAGCGCCCTCGAAGCGCTGGCTGATGTGGTCGGCAGCGTTGTGCGTATCCGCGTCGAGCAGTTGAACTAATCCGTCGCCGGCCGCAGGTGCAGCAGGCAGCTGCGGCTTGACGCTTGAAGATTGAATCGAAGGTTTGCCCCTATGCGCTATATCAGTACCCGTGGCCAGGCACCGGCCCTGAATTTTGAAGACGTGCTGCTCGCCGGTCTGGCCAGTGATGGCGGCCTGTATGTGCCGGAAAACCTGCCGCGCTTTACCCAGGAAGAAATTGCTTCGTGGGCCGGCCTGCCCTATCACGAGCTGGCCTTCCGGGTGATGCGTCCGTTTGTTACCGGCAGCATTCCAGATGCCGACTTCAAAAAGATTCTTGAAGAAACCTACGGTGTGTTCGCGCACAACGCCGTTGCGCCGTTGCGTCAGCTCAATGGCAACGAGTGGGTGCTGGAGCTGTTCCACGGTCCGACCCTGGCCTTCAAAGACTTCGCTCTGCAGCTGCTGGGACGCCTGCTCGACTATGTGCTGGCCAAGCGCAACGAGCGCGTGGTGATCATGGGGGCTACCAGTGGTGACACCGGCTCGGCGGCGATTGAGGGGTGCAAGGCCTGCGAAAACGTCGACATCTTTATCATGCATCCGCACAACCGTGTGTCTGAGGTGCAGCGCCGGCAGATGACCACCATCTTCGGTGACAACATTCACAACATCGCCATCGAGGGCAACTTCGATGACTGTCAGGAGATGGTCAAGGACAGCTTCGCTGATCAGGGCTTCCTCAAGGGCACCCGTCTGGTGGCGGTCAACTCGATCAACTGGGCGCGGATCATGGCCCAGATCGTTTACTACTTCCATGCCGCTCTACAGTTGGGTGGTCCGGCGCGCTCGGTGGCGTTCTCGGTGCCGACCGGCAACTTCGGCGATATTTTCGCGGGTTACCTGGCGCGCAACATGGGGCTGCCGATCAGTCAGCTGATCGTCGCGACCAATCGCAACGACATCCTGCACCGCTTTATGAGCGGCAATCAGTACGCCAAAGACACTCTGCACCCGACGCTGTCGCCGTCCATGGATATCATGGTCTCGTCCAACTTCGAGCGTTTGCTGTTTGACCTGCACGGTCGAAATGGTGCGGCCGTTAGCGAGCTGATGAGCACGTTCAAGCAGACCGGCGCGTTCAGCGTGGCCGATGACCGCTGGACTGAGGCGCGCAAGCTGTTCGACTCCCTGGCAGTCAACGATGAGCAGACTTGCGAAACCATCGCCGAGGTTTATGCGCAGTGCGGTGAATTGCTCGATCCGCATACCGCAATTGGTGTGCGGGCTGCGCGTGAGTGTCGCCGCAGTTTGACCACGCCGATGGTTGTGCTCGGTACTGCGCATCCGGTCAAATTCCCCGAGGCGGTCGAGAAAGCCGGTGTTGGTGCCGCTCCAGCGCTGCCGCCGCATCTGGCTGATCTGTTTCAGCGCGACGAGCGTTGCACTGTCCTGGCTAACGACTTGAAAACCGTGCAGACCTTTGTGGCTCAACACGGTAATCGCGGTAAGCCGTTGTAACGCTCCGACCTTGGTCGACAAAGCCGGTACCTGCAAGGGGCCGGCTTTTTTTACGGCTATGCTTTGGGTGGCGAGTGAGGAGGAGAAAGCCATGGTTGAGCAGGGACAGGATTTGCCGCCGGAAGTGCGAATGGCGTTGCAGCAAGGGCGGAAAATCGAAGCAATTAAGCTGCTGCGCGAGCTCAAGGGGGTTGGGCTGAAAGAGGCTAAGGAGGCAGTGGACGGCCATGCGCTTGAGCGCCAGCCTGGGAACGTTTCTGTCGTGCAACCTGGCGGGCGAAACGCTATGTTCTGGTGCCTGGGGTTGCTTGGGTTGGGTGTTGTGGTTGCCTGGTTTCTGGGTGGTTCTTAGGCGCGCCGTGTGGCACCAACAAACGTTAGGGGTGGCACTGTGAAAGGGTTGATAAGAACAGTTTTCCTTCTGTGTATGGCCTTTTCCCAGGCGGGTTTGGCTGCGACCTTTACGGTGGGTTTCTATAACTACCCGCCGATGATGATCGAGCAGGGTAGAAGCGGTATTTATCAGGACATATTCGATGAGCTCGGCAAGCTCACGGGCGACACCTTCAACGTGCAGTACTACCCCTATCCGCGCATTGGTCTGCTGTTTAATGGTGGGCAGTTGGATATCGAGCCGGGCGTTTATCCAGGCTGGACGATTAATCAGCCGGTTCCCGGGGTTTTCTCAGTGCCATTTGGCAAGGTTGTTGATGTCATGGTGTTTGCCCCGGGCAAAGCGTTCCCGGTAGCGCGGCCAGAGGACTTGCGCGGCAAGTCAGTGGGGCTGGTGCGCGGCTATGCCTACCCGGACCTGCGCGCGCTGATTGATGCCGGGCAGATCGATCGGCGCAATGGCCTGAATGAGGCGCAGCTGCTGGAGATGTTGGCGAAGTCGCGCTTCGATCAGGCGGTGGTCAATAAGGCGATTGCGCAATACAGCCTGGCTAAGACCCCGGAGTATCTCCACCTCGAGATTGGCGATGTAATAAGTTCTTTCGATATCAGTATGCGGGTGCATCCGCGCCATGGGGCCTGGCTGGGCACCTTGGATGCGGCCATTCTGGAACTCAAGCGGCGCGGCACCATGCAGAAGATCTATGCCAAGTACGGTGTTCATCTCTAACGCTAATGCCTGCCTGCCTGCCTGCCTGCGTGGCCGTGCTTTTGTGCTTCAAATCGCGCCTACGCTGCGCAGTTTGGCGATCTGTTCGTCGCTGTAGCCCAGGCTGCTCAGCACTGGCTGATTATGCTCGCCCAGCTCTGGGCCAACCCAGTTCACTGTCCCGGGCGTATCGCTGAGTTTGGGTACAATGCCGGGCATCTTGAAGTGTTTACCGTCCGGCAGCTTGGCTGAGAGGAGCATCTCCCGGGCAAGAAACTGCGGGTCGTGAAACATGTCTTCGGCGCTGAATATGCGGCTGGCCGGTACCTCGGCCTGGTTCAGGGTCGCCAGTACCTGCTCCAGTGGCAGCGATCCGACCCAGCGGTCGATCACCCCGTAGAGTTCGTCGCGGCGTGCGTCGCGGCCGTCGTTGCTGGCCAGGTCGTGCGCGTCGGCGAGATCGTTGCGGCCAATGGCCTGCATAAAGCGCTTGAAGATCGCATCGCCATTGGCGCCGATCTGCACATGCTTGCCGTCGGCGCTGGTGTGGATGGAGGAGGGGGTGATGCCGGGCATGATGTTGCCGGTGCGCTCACGGATAAAACCGAATACATCGAACTCTGGAATCATGGATTCCATCATGGCGAAGATTGCTTCGTAGAGTGCTACGTCCACCACCTGACCGCTACCGCCGTTGACTTCGCGGTGGCGCAGCGCCATGAGTGCACCGATCACGCCCCACAGCGCGGCAATCGAATCGCCAATCGAGATGCCGGTGCGTACTGGCGGGCGATCCTCGAAGCCGGTGATATAGCGCAGCCCGCCCATGGACTCGCCCACGGCGCCGAAACCCGGCTGATCCTTCATCGGTCCGCTCTGGCCGAACCCGGACAGGCGCACCATCACCAGTTTGGGGTTCAGCGCGTGTAATACATCCCAGCCCAGGCCAAGTTTCTCCAGTACCCCGGGGCGGAAATTCTCGATCAGGATGTCGGCGTCGCTCAGCAGTTTTTTCAGCACCTCGCGGCCGGCCTCGTGCTTGAGGTTGAGGGTGATTGACTGCTTGTTGCGTGCCTGCACAAACCACCACAGCGAGGTGCCTTCATACAGCTTGCGCCACTTGCGCAGCGGGTCACCGCCGTCGGGCGATTCAACCTTGATCACCTCGGCGCCAAACTCGGCGCAGATGCGTGAGGCGAAAGGGCCTGCGATCAATGTGCCGAGTTCGATCACTTTCAGGCCGGCGAGAGGTTTGCTGAGTGGGCTCATGGGGGCTTCCGTTGTGCTTGGGCTGTGCAAGGCTATTCGATTGTGAGGGTTGCGTCATGGGTTGGTGGCGGCAGTCGAGTGCGTAGGCTGCGATGTCGTTGGCAGTATTGGTGGTTCAGTTGCCGGCTGATATGGCGTTATATTGCGGGGCTGTATGGATGCTTGGTGTGGTTAACCCTGGATGGTTTGTCTTTTGTATTGTGCGTCCTTCCCCTTCTTTTCGTATGCCCTCGCCCTGGCTGGGGCGGGCGTGTCTGCGTGCCTGAAAACTGGCTGAAGTGAATTTTTAATTTATTACATGTGATGGCTTGATTCATTACATGTGTGAGTCTAGTCTGCGTTTATGGAAAGCAAATCATCAGCCCATTACCAGCGTCTTTTTCGCCAGCGCCTGCGCGAGCAGGGGCTGGTAAAGAAGGAAGTCTGGATACTGCCAGAGCACGCCCCGTTGCTTGTGGCGTTTGAACGGAAACTGCGTCAGCCGCAATCAGTTCGGCTGGCTTCTATGGAAAAGGAGGAGGGTATGAGCATGCCGCAGATTTGGACTGCACAGGCTTTATACGATGCGCTGTCGGCTGCCGAACTGTTCAAGGGTGGTCAGGCGAGCATTGAGTTGATTCAAAGTGCCGATGCCAGCTTGCACGTGACGATGCATGAATATGGCGACTTGCCCCTGTTTATTGCTGTGTTCGGTGAGCAGATTGTGGTCGAGGCGCTGCTTTGGCCGGCTGCCGACGTGCGCGATTGCGCCGCCTTCAATGAAGAGGTGTTACGCACCCACAAGCTGTTCCCGCTGTCATCTATCGGCCTGGAGACCCTGCCGGATGGTCAGCCTTGCTACACCATGTTCGGTGCGCTGAGCTCGGCTTCGACCTTGACCGATGTGGTCTTTGAGATCGAATTGTTGGCCGACAACGTGATCAAGGCCACTGAAGCCTATGAAGGCTTCCTCAAGGCCGACGCTTAAGGAGAAATGCGATGAACGTCTGGAGCAAGTTGCTGACAGCGCTGCGTGGCGGCGCAAATGAAGTGGGTGAGGCCGTGGTGGATGGTCAGGCGCTGCGTATTCTCGATCAGGAGATTCGTGATGCCGACCTGGAGCTGCGCAAATCCAAGGAAGCGCTGGCTGAAATCATGGCCAAGCAGAAGTTGGCCAGCGATCGTCTGAGCAAGAGCACGGCGAAAGTCTCCGAGTACGAGCAGTACGCGCTCAAGGCTCTGGAAGCAGGCAATGAAACCTTGGCCAAGGAGGTTGCCGAGAAAATCGCCAACCTGGAAACCGAGCAGGCCAGTGACCGTGAGCAGGCCGAGGGTTTTGCGGCCAGCGTCGCGCAACTGCGCAAGGCCGTGACTCAGGCAGAGGGGCATATCAAGCGGCTGAAGCAACAGGTCGATACGGTCAAGGCTACGGAAAGCGTGCAGAAGGCGCAGATGGCGGTGGCGCAGCGTTATGGCGGCTCGCAAGCCAAATTGCACACCGCCGTCGAGTCGCTGGAGCGCATCAAGCTCAAGCAGGCCGAGCGTGCGGCCATGATGGAAGCCTCTGCCGAGCTGGCCGCAACCAGCGCCCCGGATGATGCGCTGGAGGCCAAACTGCGTGAGGCGGGTATCGTCGCGGACAACGCCAGCGCCGACAGCGTGCTGGCACGTCTGAAAGGCCGGGCCAAGCCCGAGGCCTGAGCCGGTCATGCGGGAGCTGTGGCTCCCGCTTCTTCTACTACCAGGATGTAAAGAAGATGGAGCTGTTCTTTCAGACCTCGCTGACTTTCCCCGTGGTGCTGTTTAGCTTCCTGCTGTGCGCGGTGTTTCTGTATTGGCTGATTGCTGCCGTGGGTATTTTCGAGATAGACGCACTCGATGGGGATATCTCACTGGATGGCGAAGGCATTGAGCTTGAAGGCTTGGCCGGGCTGTTAATGAAGCTGGGGCTGGGCGGTGTGCCAGTGACACTGGTGCTGAGCCTATTGATCTTCTTCGCCTGGGTGGCGTGCTATCTGATCGAAATGTTTGTGCTGCGGTATATCGCTTTTGGCTGGTTGCGCTACCCCCTGGGGCTGCTTGCCATCGGTCTGGCACTGCTACCGGCCGTGCCGATTACCGCGGCGTTGTGCCGACCGTTGCGTCCATTGTTCCAGAAGTTGCAGGCCAACACCCGTAAGTCGGTGCTTGGCCAGACTGCCGTGGTGCGCAGCGGGCGGGTCACCCTGCAGCAGGGTGAAGTGGCGTTGGAAGATGGTGGTGCAGGGCTGATTCTGCGTGTACGTGCCGATGAGTCGTATGGATTCAAGCGCGGTGACCGAGTGGTACTGCTGGAGTACCTGGAGGCAGAGCATGCCTACCGGGTGGTCAGCGAAGACGAATTCAACGGGCTCTGACCCGCTATCAAGGAGACGATTAAAAATGCCAGAAGTACTCATGTTGTTCCTGACCGGCCTTGGTCTGTTTTTTCTTGTTCTTTTTGCCTTTTACGTGTTGTTCAAGGCGTTCTATATCAAGGTTCCCCAAGGCACTGCGTTGATCGTCAACGACATGTCTTCCATCCCCAAGGTGCATTTCACCGGATCGCTGGTCTATCCGGTGATCAACCTCAAGGAGTTCATGAAGATCTCCCTGATCACTTTGGAGGTGGACCGCCGCGCGAAAGACGGGTTGATCTGCAAAGACAACATGCGTGCCGACATCACTGTGGCTTTCTATCTGCGCGTCAATGAAACCCAGGAAGATGTGCTCAAAGTGGCCAAGGCGATTGGCGTGGATCGTGCCTCTGACCGTGAAGCGGTCAACGAGCTGTTTAACGCCAAGTTCTCCGAAGCGCTGAAGACCGTCGGCAAGCAGTTTGATTTCGTTCAACTGTTTGAGAATCGTCAGGATTTCCGTGACCGCATCGTCGAAGTGATCGGCAATGATCTCAACGGTTACGTGCTGGAAGACGTGGCCATCGACTACCTGGAGCAAACCTCCAAAGCCTCTCTCGATCCGAGCAACATTCTCGATGCCGAGGGTATCCGCAAGATTACCGAGCTGACCGCCGCGCAGAACGTCATCACCAACGAGCTGGAGCGCAACGAAGAGCTGGCGATCAAGAAAAAGAATGTCGAAACCCGCGAAGCCACGCTAGCCCTGGAGCGCCAGGAAGCGGATGCCGTGGCGCGGCAGAAGCGCGAGATCGAAACCATCCGCGCCCGCGAAGAGGCCGAAACGCTCAAGGTGCAGGAAGAGGAGCGCTTGAAGTCCGAGCAGGCGCGTATCAATACCCAGCAGGAGCTGGATATCCGCGCCGAGAACCATCAGCGCGAAGTTGAAGTGGCGCAGCAGAACCGCCAGCGTGCCGTGGTGATCGAGGTGGAAAAAGTCACCCGCGCCAAGGATCTGGAAATCGTCTCCCGTGAGCGTGAAGTCGAGCTGCAACGCATCGAGAAAGAGAAAGCCCTGGAAGTTGAACGCAAGAATATCGCCGGGGTTATTCGTGAGCGTGTAGCGGTAGAGAAGACCGTGGCGCAGGAAGAGGAGCGCATCAAGGAAGTGCGTGAAGTGTCCGAGGCCGATCGCGCCAAGCAGGTCATGGTGCTCAATGCCCAGGCCGAGGCCGAGCAAGAGCTGGTGCGCCAGGTCAAGCAGGCCGAAGCCGACGAAACCCGCTCCCAGCACAAGGCGGTGGAAATCAACAACCTCGCCCAGGCCGAGCTGGAAGCAGCGGCCAAGCAGGCCGAAGCCAAGAAGAAAATGGCCGAAGGCATCGAGGCCGAGCGCGCTGCGCCGGGCCTGGCGGATGCACGGGTGCGTGAAGTGACGGCGGCAGCCAAGGAGAAGGAAGGCCTGGCCGAGGCTCGCGTGCATGCCGAACAACTGATTGCCGAAGCCAAGGGCGAGCAGGAAAAAGGCATGGCCGAGGCGCGTGTGACCGAAGCCAAGGCTGCCGCGAAAGAGAAAGACGGTATGGCCGATGCCAAGGTGCTGGAAGAAAACCTCGGTGCGCAGGCGCGTGGCGAAGAGCAACTCGGCGCGGCCAAGGCCAAAGCCACTCAGGATCTGGGCCTGGCCGAAGCGCATGTGCTGCTTGAACGCTTGAATGCCGAAGCCGAAGGCTTGGGCAAGAAGTTCAGCGCGCTCGATGCGCTCAGCGACAACGCCCGCCAGCACGAAGAGTTCCGCATGCAACTGGAGAAGAACTTCGAGGAGGCCATGGCCGCCATCGCGGCCAACAAGGACATCGCCAAGGATCAGGCCGAAGTGCTGTCCACGGCGCTGGCCAAGGCGAAGATCGAGATCGTCGGCGGCGAGGGCGACTTCTTCAACTCCTTTGCCAAGTCGTTGTCCGTCGGCAAGGCCATCGAAGGCGTAGTCGGCAAGAGCCCGGTCGTGCAAGACGTGCTGGCGCGTTTGCTGAACGGCCGTGCGGGCGAAAGCAAAGCGCCAGAGCCGAATGTCACCGAAGTGTGAGTGAGCCCCGCGGCCAGTGCTGTTGCCAGCGCTGGCCGCGGATTAGCTGATTTAAAACTCTAATTGCAGAGCCTTATTCGTCCTTTATAAGACAGGGAGAAGCGTCATGTCAGAACCAAGAGACTATTTGGAAATGTCCTTCCGCTCGATCCAGTGCTTCGCCAATGATGGCCGCCTGGACGTGCAGGAGTTGGCCTCGTTGCTGGCTATCGCCGAGCGTGATGGGGTGATTGATGACAATGAAATTCGGGTGCTGAAGAACATCATCGCCCATATCAAACCCGAAGAACTTGATCAGCCCATGCGCGACAAGCTGGGTGAGATCGCAGAAAAGATTGGTGCCTGAACGTAGCACCATGGGTTCCGCCCCAGGGGCCGGCTGAGACCGCCCCTCGTTTTACCCCTCCTTGCCAGCAGACAGCGCAGATTCAGGAAGACCACGATGTCGGATGCTCCAGCCGTAGCCCAACCACAGGACGTATTGGACAAGGCCGTCGCCGAAGGCGGGGCCTATGAGGTGCTGCACAAGCGCCTGCAGGAGCAGGGCCTGCGCCTGCGCCAGACCACCGAAGCGCTGAATAATCAGCGTGTGCAGGAGTTTGGCAGCAGCCAGATGGAGGTCGTCGGGCGGGTGCGCATCCGCACCGAGAACAACTGCACGGCCCGCGACATTGTTCAGGTCGGCGAGTGCCTACTGTTTGGCTACAACGTGTTCCTGGGGCTGAAGAAAGAGACCCGCGTCGAAGACGTGTTTTCCCTCTATCGGCTGAGCGAGCAGGACGAAGGCTATGAGGCTGAAAGTGTGGCGCTGGCCGACAGTTTTCTCGCCCAGAGCAGCTTCGTTAATGATTTCAACGAGCTCTACACCTACTACAAGAACACCCGTCTGCTGCAATTGATGGTGCGTGACGGCAAGCTGCTGGCCAGCTTCCAGATCGGTGATCGCATCAGCGACATTCGCGTGTTCCGCTGGTCGATCTCGCTCGACGGCAAGGACGTGCGTTACATCGACAACCGTGGCGAGCGCGATATAGCGCTGCCGGCGCCGTTCGATTTTGAATGGCAGAAGACATCCCGCGAGATGGTGGTCAACGGCCGCCATCCGCATCTGAATATCCTCGACACTATCTTCGTCGAGACCATCGCTGGCGACCTTACGATCAAGGTCGAAAACAACACCGAAGACGGTCAGGGCGTCTACCGCGAGGCGGTGCTGGACAAGACCCAGTCCCTCGATGACGCGCAGATCGAATTCGCCCGCCTGGGCAGTTTGATCCTGCTGAAGATACTGCCGTACCGCGAAGAGCAGTGGCGCTACCTGGTATTCAACAGCCTGACCCGCAAGGTCGAACGGATCGATGCCATTGGCCTGGCGTGCGTGCAGCTACCGGAAGACCACGGCATCATCTTCCCCGGCGGTTATTACCTGCAGAACGGTGAATCCAAAGCTTTTGAGCAGCCCATGGACGGCATGCGCTTCAAGCGCGCCGTGCGCTCGCCCAATGGAGAGGATGTGCAGTACATCTTCTACCACCCGGAAGAAGGCCGTTCGGCGCTGTTTACCTACAACATGATCAACCGCCAGTTGCACAGCCCGATCTTCGGCCACGGTTACGCGCGCCTGGAGGATGGGCGCACGGTGATCTTCGCCGCCGAAGGCACGGAGCCGACCCGTATCCACCCCATGCAGATCTGGCAAACGCCGTTCTGCAGTGATGATTTTGCCGCCCGCCAACCGGCGCGCGGTGGCTTCTTCGGGCGCATCGGCAATGCCGAGCTGGTGCGCGGCGTCTCTGATTTGCTCGGGCTTAGCCGCGAGATCGAGACGCCGGAAGTCTCGGTGCAGCGCTACACCCAGCTGTGTCAGAACACTCGCCGCCTGTTCGATATTTATCACTGGCTAGGTGATGCTCAGTGTCAGGGCATGGCGCCGTTGCTGCGCGAAATTGCCGCCACTGGCGAGCTGGTGCTCGATGAGTTCGAGAAGGTTGAGAGCATTCGTCAGCAGTCGGCCCGCGCCATGGTCGAAGCCGAGACACGGCAGCAAGCGCTGTTGTCTGGTCTGCTGATCGACAGTTGGGATGAGGTGCAGCATTTTGTTGATGCGCTCAATGCGATCAACGCTCAGCGTGGCCAACTGCTGACCATTCGCGATTACCGCTATATCGACGTGGCGCGCATCGATGCCATGGAAGCCGACCTGCTGGCCGCCCAGGACAATGTCGCCGCAGCCACCTCTAACTTCTTGGCCAGTAAAGCTGCGCTGGAACCCTATGTGCTGCAATTGGGGCTGCTCGATAGCCAGGCGCAGAAGGCTGAAACCGTTAGTCAGCTGAATGAGCCATTGCAAGCACTGCAGGCCATGGCCGGCAACCTGGACATGTTGTCCAGCCTGATGGCGTCGCTGCCCATCGATGACGCCACGCAGCGCACCGAGATTGTTGAAGCGATCTCTCAGGTTTACGCCCGGCTGAACCAGACCAAGGCGCGCGCCGAACAGCAGCGCAAGGGTTTGGGCTCGGCAGAGACCGTGGCGCAGTTTGGTGCGCAGTTCAAACTGTTCAGCCAGGGCATCACCAATGCCTTGGCCATGGCGCAGGACCCGGAGCGCTGCGACGAGCAACTGTCGCGCTTGCTGGTGCAGCTCGAAGAGCTGGAGAGCCAGCTCGGCGATCAGGAACAGTTCCTCGGCGACATTCTGGCCAAGCGCGAAGAATTGCTGGAAACCTTCGAGGCGCACAAGCAAGCGTTGCTCGATGAACGTCAGCGCAAGGCTCAGGGCTTGCTCGACGCGGCCCGGCGGATTCTGGAAAGCCTCGGTCGACGCACTGCGCGCCTGACCAAACCCGACGAGCTGAATGCGTTTTTCGCCTCTGATCCGTTGATTCTCAAGCTGCGTGAGCTGGCTGAGCGCCTGCGTGAGCTCAAGGACAGCGTCAAGGCCGAGGATGTTGAGGCGCGCCTCAAGGCTGCCCGTGACCAGGCCGTACGCAGCCTGCGCGACAAAAGCGAGCTGTTCGAGGAAGGCGGTAACGTCATCAAGCTCGGCCCGCGCCATCGCTTCAGCGTCAATACCCAGGAGCTGGACCTGACGCTGATGCCGAGGGGCGATCAGCTCTATCTGCACCTGACCGGCACCGAATTTCTTGAGCCGCTGCGCAACGACGAGTTGGAGGCGTTGCGCGACTATTGGCAGGTGTCTCTGGAGTCCGAGTCCGCCACGCTGTACCGCGCCGAATACCTGGCCGGCGAAGTTCTGGCAGCCGCCGATGCCGGGCGCGATGGCCTCAGTATCGATCTACTCAAGCAACAATTGGCGCAGCCGGAAGCGCTGGTCAAAAGCATCCGTGACTTTGCCGCGCCACGTTACAAGGAAGGTTACGAGAAGGGCATTCACGACCACGATGCCGCACTGATTCTCAGCCAACTGCTACCGCTGCGCGACAGTGCGGGCTTGCTGCGTTATGGCGCACTGCCACGGGGTTTTGCCAGCTTCTTCTGGGGCCATGTACAAGGCGCCGAAGCAGCCGCGCAGTGGCCGCAGCGAGCACGAACCTGCCGGCATATCCAGCAGTTGTTCGGTCAGAATCAGGGGCTGCTGCAATTGCAGGCGGAAATCACCAATGGCATGACGGCGTTCTGTCAGCAGCAGGTGATGGAAGTCGCTCTGGCCGGTTTGGTCGAGGCGGCGGAGTACCTGGTGCACGAGCTGGCGGCCGAACGCATGGAGTTTGTGTTCAGCAAGTACGCCCGCGAGCTGCTCGCCGGCTTGCAGGCGCGCTTACAGGCTGCTCACGTGTGGGACGTTTATCAGCAGACTCTCGGGCAGTTGCAGGGCCAGCCAGCGGCGCAGTGGGCGTTGGTCGAAAACTGGTTGCGCGGCCTGTGCGCCGATCCACAGTTCGCTGAGCTGAGCGCCTATGTGCCGGAAGCTGTGGCCTTGAGTCTGCTGCCAGACGCTGTGGCCAGGCGCGTCACCGAGGTGGATCTGCGCTTTAGCATTGACGAGTTGATGGGCGAGCACCCACGGGTCAACGAGCGGAAGCTGGTGCTGGCCGTGGATGATTTCTTCGCCCGCCTGCGCGTGCACCGCGAACAGTTCCTGCCGGGGTTGCAGCGTTATCAGGCGTTGCGTCAGGAGGTTATCGGCCGTGAGCGTGAGGCGCTGCGCCTTAACGAGTTCAAGCCCAAGCCGCTCAGTTCTTTTGTGCGTAACAAGCTGATCAACGATGTCTACCTTGGCGTGATCGGCGACAACCTGGCCAAGCAGATGGGCACCGCCGGGGAGAATCGTCGTTCGGACCTCTCCGGCCTGCTGATGCTGATTTCGCCGCCGGGTTACGGCAAAACCACGCTGATGGAATACGTCGCCCACCGTCTGGGCCTGATCTTTATGAAGATCAACGGCCCAGCGCTGGGGCATGACGTGCGCTCCCTTGATCCGGCTCAGGCGCCGGACGCCACCTCGCGCCAGGAGCTGGAAAAGCTCAACCTGGCGCTGGAGATGGGCAACAACGTGATGCTCTATCTCGACGATATTCAGCACACGCATCCGGAGTTCCTGCAGAAATTCATCTCGCTGTGTGACGGCACCCGACGCATCGAAGGCGTGTGGAAGGGGCGCACGCGCACCTACGACATGCGTGGGCGCAAGTTCTGCGTGATCATGTCGGGCAACCCTTACACCGAGTCCGGCGATGTATTCAAAATCCCGGACATGCTGGCCAACCGTGCCGACATCTATAACCTCGGCGACACCCTGGGCGGCATGCAGGAAGCCTTCGCGCTGTCCTATATCGAGAACGGTCTGACCTCCAGCCCGGTGCTGGCACCGCTGGCTACCCGCGACATGGCCGATGTTTATCGTTTTGTCGCCAAGGCCGAAGGCAAACCGTTCTCCAGTAATGAACTGAGCCACAGCTATAGCGGCGCCGAGGTCAACGAGATCGTCACCACCTTGCAGCGCTTGATGCAGGTGCGTGATGTGGTTGGGCGGGTCAATCAGCAGTACATCGCCAGCGCCGCCCAGGCCGATCAGTACCGCACTGAGCCGCCGTTCAAGTTGCAGGGCAGCTACCGCAACATGAACAAGATGGCGGAGAAGATCAGCTCGGTGATGAACGATACCGAGGTGCTGCAACTGATTGCCGATCACTACCAGGGCGAATCACAACTGCTCACCACGGGCGCCGAGGAAAACCTGCTCAAGCTGGCGGAATTGCGCGGCAACATGACCGACGCCCAGGCCGAGCGCTGGACGCAGATCAAGCGCGACTTTATGCGCAACAAGGCCATGGGCGGCAGCGATGCAGATGTGGGCGGGCGTGTGGTCGCGCAGCTTAATGATCTGGTTGAAGGCGTACGCGGCTTGACGCCAAACAAGCCCGCTGCTGAGTCGCCTACTGTGCCTTGGGAGCAGCTGTTGGCTGGGCTTGAGAGCCTGGGCAAGCTGCGCCCGCAAGTGGAGGTGATCACGCCGGCGCAACCTGCCGTGCAAAAGCTATTGGAAAGCCTGGCTGACAGCCTGCAGAACAGCTTTCTACCGCTGGTTAAGGCGATGGACAAGAAAATCGATATCGACCTGCGCACCCACAACCGCATGCTGGAAATCTCCGCTCAGCTGCGCGATTTAGGCGAGCAACTGGGGCATGAGCAGCGCTTGGAAAGCGATACCGGCGACAGCGAAATCGAGTCGCCATGATGGCCGGGCTGTTGCCACGGGTGCAGCTCTTGCTGGGCATTGCCGCACTGATGCTGGTGCTGCAACTGGTCAATAGCCTGAGTGGTTACAGTCTGAATATTTGGGGTGTGATACCGCGGCGGTTTGAGTCGTTGCCGGGTATCTTTTTTGCGCCTTGGCTGCATGGCAGTTGGCCGCACCTGTTGAGCAATCTCAGTGGTTTGCTGGTACTGGGGCTGTTGGCTCTGCTGGAGTCACGCCGCGACTTTATCCAGGCCAGCCTGTTTATCATCATCGGCAGTGGTGCGCTGGTCTGGCTGTTTGGCCGTGAAGGCATTCATGTTGGTGCCAGCGGTTGGTTGTTCGGGCTGTGGGCGCTGCTGCTGGCGCGGGCGTGGTATCGGCGCAGTTGGCTGGATTTACTGCTGGCGGTGTTGGTGCTGTTGCTGCACGGTGGCTGGGCATTTGGCCTGTTGCCGCAGCCGGGTGTTTCTTTTGAATATCATCTGGCCGGGGCGCTGTGCGGTGGGCTCTATGCGGCCTGGCGCTACATGCCCCGCTCACGACAAGGAGGTTAAGTGGATTTCAATCGTCTCGATCAGCAGTTGCGTGACAGCCTGGCGGACCTGCGTCTGAGTAACGAGGAGCGCGACGAACTGCGCCAGTTGGGCAGTGACCTGAGTCCCGATCAGGTGCGCTACCTGCGTAACCGGGCATTCGCCCTGGTACGTGAACTGGTCGCGGAACCGGCCAATACGCTGGCGGCGCTGAAGTGGCTGGAGCAGGTGACCAAAACGCTCGACAGTTGTGCGGCACCGCGCCGGGTAGAGGTTGCCAGCGCGCACTTCAGCCCAGGCGAGAGCTGCCGGCGCAAGATTCGTGAGCTGTGTCGTCAGGCCCGGCAGTCAGTGGATATCTGTGTGTACACCATCTCTGATGATCAACTCAGCGATGAGATTCTGGCCTGTCACCAGCGGGGGATTGCGGTGCGGGTGATTACCGATAACGAAAAACAGTTTGATCTCGGCAGCGATATTGAGCGCTTGCGCAACCAGGGTGTGCCATTACGCATAGACTCTGGGCCGTACCACATGCACCACAAATTCGCCCTGTTCGATGGTCGTTTTCTGCTCAATGGCAGCTTTAACTGGACCCGCAGCGCGACCACCGGCAACGAAGAAAACCTGCTGGTCATCGACCATCCGGGCTTGTTCGCCGACTACCGCCGGGTGTTTGACGAGCTGTGGCGGCGTTATGCGCCAAACTGACTGAGTGGCCGGGCGCGCTGGCCATGGTCGCCATACCTCGTTAAGGTCGATCTGGCCCTGCTCTGTGTAGCAGGCAGTTGTACCGGCGAATGAGGAGTGAGCATGGCATTGCGTAACGCAGTTCAGTTGATCACCTATCCAGATCGCTTGGGCGGTAGCCTGAGTGCGCTCTCCACCTTGCTTGAGCAGCACCTGGCCGATGCCGTTGGCGGGGTGCACCTGCTGCCGCTGTATCCGTCCAACGCTGACGGTGGCTTCTCACCCTTGACCCACATGGAGGTCGACCCGCGCTACGGCGACTGGGCCGATGTCGAGCGGATTTCTGCGCGCTTCGACCTGTGTGTCGACCTGGTCATCAGCCATATTTCCGACGAGTCGCCGGAGTTTCTCGATTTTGTCGCCAAGGGACAGGATTCAGTGCATGCCGAGCTGTTCGTGCAGGTGGACAAGCTCGGCGAGATTGGCCTGGAAGACCTGGCCAAGATTCATATCCGCAAGGAAAAAGAGCCGTTTCGCGACGTGCTGCTGGCCAATGGCGAGACCTGCCGGGTGTGGTGCACCTTTACCGAGCGGCAGATCGACCTCAACTACGAATCACCGCAGACCTACCAGCTGATGGAGCGTTATCTGGCGTTTCTCACCGCGCGTGGGGTCAAGTTGTTCCGCCTGGATGCGTTTGGCTACACCACCAAGCGCATCGGCAGCAGCTGTTTCCTGGTCGAGCCGGATGTCTACCGCATCCTCGACTGGTTCCGTGAAACCGGCGAGAAGTACGGCGCCGAGATGCTGCCGGAGGTGCACGACCACATCAGCTACCAGTACGCCATCTCGCGCCGGCATATGCGCCCCTATGCGTTTGCCTTGCCGCCGCTGGTGCTGCATGCCTTTCTCAGCGGCAACAGCCGTTACCTCAAGCAATGGCTGCGCATGTGCCCGCGCAATCAGGTGACGGTGCTCGATACCCATGACGGCATCTGCATTCCGGATGTGGAAAGCATGTTGCCGGAGGCGGAAATCCGCTTTCTGGTCGATGAAGTGTCGGCCCGTAGTGCTGATCCGATCATGCGTCGCTCAGCCGTCAGCGTGCACAGCGTCGGTGCCATCTACCAGCTCACCTGCACCTTCTTCGAGGCGCTGATGCGTAACGAAGAGGCGTATATCGCCGCGCGGGCTATTCAGTTCTTCACTCCGGGGATCCCGCAGGTTTATTACGTCGGCCTGCTGGCCGGCTGTAACGACTTTGAGCTGTGTGAGGCGAGTGGCGAGGCGCGAGACGTCAATCGCCACTATTACAGCCTGGAGGAGGCCGAACAGGCGTTGCAGCAACCGCTGGTGCAGCGCTTGCTTGCGCTGATGCGTCTGCGCAACAGCCATCCGGCGTTTGATGGGCGTTTCGAGCTGAATCAATCCAGCGACGGCAGCGTGGCCATGGCCTGGCGCCATGCTGAGCACTACTGCCGCCTGTATGTTGACCTGAGCACCTGTCAGGCGATCATCGATTACCGTGACCCCGAGAACGGTAGCGAGCAGCAAATACGCTGTTGAGTGGGCGGAGCGGTTCGGCGAGGAGCGTTTCGGGTTAGACTTGCGCTCTTTTCGCCCAGCCAAGAAGCCCCGCCATGGCCCTGCCGTCTACGACCTACAAAATCGAGCTAAACCTCACCGACATGGACCGCAGCGTCTATGAAAACCTGCGTTTCACCGTCGCCCGTCACCCTTCGGAAACCGAAGAACGCCTGGCCGCGCGGTTGATTGCCTATGCCTTGTTCTATCACGAGCACCTGGCCTTCGGCCGCGGCCTGTCGGATGTCGACGAGCCGGCGCTGTGGGAAAAGAGCCTGGACGACCGCGTGCTGCACTGGATCGAAGTCGGCCAGCCGGATAGCGAGCGCATCACCTGGTGCTCGCGGCGTACCGAGAAGTTCAGCCTGGTGGCCTACGGCAACCTGCGCGTGTGGCAAACCAAGGAGCTGGACCCGGTGCGCAGCCTGAAAAACATCAATGTGGTGGCACTGGCTCAGGAGGCACTGGCCAACCTGGCGCTGGATATGCCGCGTTCGCTGAATTGGAGCGTGATGATCAGCGACGGCGAACTGTTCGTCACCGACGAGCGTGGTCAGCATGAGTTGCCGATTGAGTGGCTGGCTGGCGAACGCTGAATGTCGCGTTTGTAGGATGGGTTGAGCGCAGCGATACCCATCGCTAGCGAAACATGATGGGTATCGCTGCGCTCAACCCATCCTGCGATTCTAAGCGTCTGTCGAATAAAAGTAGGCGCGGATATCCCGCACCGTCTGTACCGGAAGTCTGATGCGTATCGAAGCCCGCCCGTTACCCGCTACCTTGCCCGATCTGGGCGCTCTGCCGCCGTTGTTGACCCGCTTGTATGCCGCTCGCGGCGTGCAGTCGGCTGCCGAGCTGGATAAGGGCTTGGCGCGCTTGATTCCGTATCAACAACTCAAGGGCATGAGCGCGGCCGTCGATTTGCTGGTGCTGGGTTTGCAGCAGGGCCAGCGCATGCTGATCGTCGGCGACTTCGATGCCGATGGCGCCACCGCCAGTACGGTGGGCATGCTCGGCCTGCGCATGCTCGGTGCGGCGCATGTTGATTATCTGGTGCCCAACCGCTTTGAGTACGGCTATGGCCTGACCCCGGAAATCGTCGCGGTGGCACTTGAGCGTGGGCCGCAGTTGCTGATTACCGTGGACAACGGCATCTCCAGCGTCGACGGCGTGGCGGCGGCCAAGGCCGCCGGCCTGACCGTGCTGGTCACCGATCACCACTTGCCGGGCGCCGAGTTGCCGGCGGCGGATGCCATCGTCAATCCTAACCAGCCCGGTTGTGAATTCCCCAGCAAGGCATTGGCCGGGGTTGGGGTGATGTTCTATGTGCTGCTGGCGCTGCGGGCGCGGCTGCGTGAGCTGGGTTGGTTTACTGCGCAGCGGCCCGAGCCGAACCTGGGCGAGCTGCTGGATCTGGTGGCTCTGGGCAGCGTGGCAGACGTGGTGCCGCTGGATGCCAATAACCGCATTCTGGTGCATCAGGGCTTGGCGCGGATTCGCGCTGGCCGGGCGCGGCCGGGCTTGCGCGCGATTCTCGAAGTAGCCGGACGTGATCATCGGCGTATCACCTCCACTGATCTGGGTTTTATTCTCGGTCCACGGCTGAATGCGGCCGGGCGCCTGGATGACATGGCGCTGGGCATCGAATGCCTGCTCTGTGATGACGAGGCGCTGGCCCGCGATATGGCGGTGCAGCTCGATCAGCTCAATCAGGACCGCAAGGCGATTGAACAGGGCATGCAGCGTGAGGCGCTGGCCCAGCTGAAGGATCTGCCGCTGGAAGACATGCCGTTCGGGTTGTGCCTGTTCGAGGCGGATTGGCATCAGGGCGTGATCGGCATCCTCGCCTCGCGGATGAAAGAGCGTTATCACCGCCCGACCATCGCCTTTGCCGATGCCGGCGACGGCGTGCTGAAAGGTTCGGCGCGTTCGGTGCCTGGCTTTCATATCCGCGATGCGCTGGATGCGGTGGCTGCCAAGCATCCGCAGTTGATCAGCAAATTTGGCGGGCATGCCATGGCCGCCGGACTGTCACTGCCTGAAGCCAATTTCGGCGCCTTTGCGGCGGCCTTCGATGCCGAAGTGCGCCGTCAGTTGTGTGAGGACGATTTAACCGGTCGGCTGCTGTCCGACGGCACCTTGTCCATCGAAGAGTTCCACCTGCCGCTGGCCAAGGAGCTGCGCAATGCCGGGCCGTGGGGCCAGCACTTTCCCGAGCCGTTGTTCCATGGCGTATTTCAACTGGTGCAACAGCGCGTGGTCGGCGAACGGCACCTCAAGGTGGTGCTGAAGAGCGAGTGCGGCAGCGTGCAGTTGGATGGCATCGCCTTTGGCGTGGACCGTGAGGTTTGGCCGAACCCGACTGTGCGCTGGGTGGAGCTGGCCTACAAGCTGGACGTGAATGAGTTTCGCGGTCAGGAATCCGTGCAGTTGCTGATTGCCCACATCACCCCGCGCTAGCCGCGCGGCAGTGGCGCCGCCGAGCCATCGGCCATAGCCCGCTCACTCAACTCACTCCAGCGCGCGAGAAACGCCGGCGGCTGGCTGACGCGCTGCGGCGTCTTGGCCAGAAATACGCCGTGATCATTGAAGGCATATACCGGCAGCAGGTCTGGACGCTCGCTGGCCGGGCGGATGCGTGGGTCGAGGTTGTCGAGGATCAGCGGCTGCGCGCCTGGGCTTGGGTAATAGGCCAGCACCATATGCGCCTGATTCTGCTTGAGTGCCTTGACGAAGGTCAGGCGTAGCTTCTCGCTGGGCACACCCATACGCACCAGGCTGAAGTATTTGGCGATGGCCAGGTCTTCACAGTCGCCCTGGCCGAGACTGAGCGTTTGCGTCGGCGTGGCCCAGTAGTCATCGAGCCCCCAGGCCTGTCGGTCGCTGACAAAACTCACCGAGCGATTGATGAACTGATTGACCTGCTCCAGTTGTGCGAGTGGCTGATGGTTGGCGGAGTTGTCGAGCAGGTTCTGCCAGCTTGCCAGGCGGGCTTCGCTGATGGCATCGGCCAGGCCGCTAGAGGGGGCTGCCGAGGCATCGGATACCAGCGCAGGGCTCAATAGCCAGCAGCAGGCGAGTACGCTGTGCAGCAAGCGGTGCGTAGAGCGCTGGGCGGGTTGCGGCATAGGTGAGGCTCCGGCGTCGGCTCTTGATAGCCTTTTACCGTTGAAGGAGGAATTCAGCGTCATCCTATCGGCGTCAAATACTGCGGTTATGTGACGCTGACCACTATTTGACAGATTCAGCGACGTTAAACCGACGAGTAGCCGTTTTCCTGTGGCTGATGCCCGTTGGCAATCTTTCGAAGCACTCTGCTGTTAGGTGACGGGAAACCTCCCTCTCTAGAATCGGTCTGTGTGCGTGCACAACCATTTTTAGGGAGAGCGCTTGATGAATACCCGTGGCTTGCTTGATCAGTTATTGAAGTCCGGCCAGGACCTGCTGCAGCAGAAATCTGGCGGTAACACCGCGAGTGGTTCTGCCGGTGGCCTGGCTGGGAGTTTGGGCGGGTTGCTCGGCGGTGCAGGCAAAGGTGGCCAGGGCGGCGATCTGGGCACCTTGCTCAAAGGTGCCGGTGGTGGCGCGTTGGCAGCGGGTGCGCTGGGCTTGCTGCTGGGCAATAAAAGCGCGCGCAAGATGGGCGGCAAGGCGCTGACCTATGGCGGCTTGGCGGCTCTTGGCGTGGTCGCTTACAAGGCTTATGGCAACTGGCAGGCGCAGCAGGCCGGTGCGCCGCAGGGTGAGCCGCAAACGCTGGATCGCTTACCCGCGCCGCAGGCTGAGCTGCACAGTCAGGCCATTCTCAAAGCCTTGGTCGGTGCGGCTAAAGCCGATGGGCATGTTGACGCGCGCGAGCGGCAATTGATCGAGGGCGAATTGCTCAAGCTCACCAGTGATGGCGAGGTGCAGCACTGGTTGCAGGCCGAGCTGAACAAACCGCTGGACCCAGGCGAAATAGCCCGCGCCGCCAGCACCCCGGAAATGGCCGCAGAGATGTACATCGCCAGTGTGTTGATGGTCGATGAAGAGCACTTTATGGAGCGTGCTTACCTTGAAGAACTGGCGCGCCAGCTCAAGCTCGACCCTGCACTCAAGGCCGAACTTGAGGCACAAGTACGTCAGGAGCTGGTGGCGAGCTGATCGCGTGTAGCAGGATTGGCCAAGGGTTCTGGTCGCTGGGCGGTGGGCTCCCTATACTCGGCGTTTTTGCTATGGATGGACGACCGATGCAGCGTACTTACACCCCTTGGCTCTTGAGCGTGGCGCTGGTTCTATTTAGCGCCGTCTCGCAGGCCGCGCCTGATGTTGCGTTGAGCCAGATACAGCGTGCGCAGGTGCTGGTGTTTCGCATCAGCACCGACTTGTTTATCCATCGCGGAGAGGGTGGCCATGCCGAGCTGGCGGCCAAGGTGCAGCGCGACGAAGAGTTGCTGGGGAAAAGCCTGGCAACCCTGCAGGCGCAGCCACTGACAGAACCGGCGCGTCTGGCGCTGGAGCAGCTGCAACCGCCGTTGGCGACCTTCAGCACGCTGGTCGAGCAGACGTTGGCGTATAAACCCGGTGAGCCGGACTTGCCGTGGGAGTTCAATTTCCAGTACAGCAAGGCCCAGCGTGAGTTGGTGGCGGCCCTGGAAGCGCTTGAGCAACAGTTGCTCAAAGGGCTGGCGCAGCCATTGCCTGCGGCTGACCTGCGCTTGCAAAGCCTGCCGGCCAAGGTGCAATACCTGGCGGCGCGCTACACCGCGCGAGCCTATGTCGGGGATATCGAGACCTTGCCGGAGCAACAGCAGCACTACCTGAATCAGGATATCGATGTGCTGGCCAAGCAGGTTGATGCCGAATTTGGCAGCCTGGCCACCGAGTTGACTGAGGCTCAGCAGCAGCGCTTGCAGCGGGCGCTGACGCGCTGGAAATTCATCTACTCGCGCCTGATTGGCTACAGCGACAATCTGGTGCCGTTGGTCGTCGAGCGGCATGCAGCCGAGCTGGCTGACCAGTTGCTGCGCCTGCGCGCGGAATAAGCCTTAGGGCCTGCTGTCAGCATGGAATAACGCACAGTTCTTGCCGGCATGCTTGGCGCGGTACAAGGCCTGGTCGGCGAGTTCCATGACTTCGGCCAGGTTGCTGCTGTCGAGCGGCCAAAGTGCGCCGCCGATGCTACAGCCAACCTGAAGCTGCTTGTCAGCCAGGCCAACGGGCGCACTCAGTTTCTCCAGGGCGCGCCTGGCGACCAGCTGCGCTTGTGCCAGGGCTGTCTCGCTGGGCACTTGCAGCACCATTAGGAATTCATCGCCGCCGAGGCGGGCCACCAGGTCGCCTTCACGCAGGCAGTCGCGCAGCCGCAGTGCAACTTCGCGCAGCAGTTGATCGCCTGCGCCATGGCCGTATTGATCATTGATGGGCTTGAAGCCGTCCAGATCCAGGTAGAGCAGCGCCAGGCAGCTACTTGTGGTTTGGCTATGTTGCTGCGCCCGTGGCAGATAGCTGTCTAGGGCTACACGATTGGGCAGGCCGGTCAGGGCGTCGTGATGCGCGAGGCTTTCCATAACGCCCAGGGCATTCTGCTGGTGGCTCAGGCTGTCCACCAGGTGGCGGATCGAATTGCTCAGGATCTCAATCTCACGGGTGTTGTGCAGTTCAGGAATGCTGCTGGCTTCACCGGCGCTGAGGCGGTCTGCGGCTTCGGCAATTTGCCTGAGTGGACGGGTGAAGTAACCGGCGGCGAACCAGCCAACCAGCGCGAAGATGAGCGCCAGACCACTGCCCCAGAACAGGATATAGCGCCTTGTTTCGCGTGCCGGCGCGTAGGCCTCATCCAGAGGTTGGCGGGCAATGACTGTCCAGCCCAGTCCTGGGTAGTCCATATGACCCTGGCTGACGGCGAGGCCCGTGAGGTACTGCCTGCCGTTGGGCCACTCCTGAACGGCCCACAGTTCGTCCTGTGTTTCGAGCTGGCTGAGGGCGGGCAGGTGCAGGCGCTGGCCGATCATCTCTTTGGGGGCGAGCAGCACGGTGTGGTCCTGGCCGATAACGAAGAATTCGACATTACGGCGTTTCTGGATCGGCTCGAGGAGCGCCAGGCGGACTTCGTCGGCCCATGACCAGGACAGGTGCGACGCCAGCACGCCGACCAGGCTACCGTCCTCGGCGAACACCGGCAGGCTGATGTCGACAAACTTCATCGCCTCGCCCGTCGGGTTGGGCAGTAGCTTGGCCAGCAGCACTGCCTCATGCACGTCGCCAATGAACACGTTTTTCTGCGCTTTCAGAAACACCGGGCGCTGGGCAATGCTGACACCTTCCAGCACGCCGTTACTGGACGCTAACACCGTGCCTTGGGCATCGGTAAAACCGATCCAGGCGATGCTGGGAAATTCACCCTGCAGGCGGTCGAGCAGGCCGCGAACCTCGCCGATGTCGTCTGGTTGAGTGAGGGCGCGCAGCTTGCCCAGTACCTGCAACATGGCCGAGCGGCTCTGCATGTCGCGGTCCAGGCGGTCGACCATCGTAAAGGACACTTCGGCAAGGTCGCGGCCGACGTCTTCGCGGATGCGCTGGCTGGCGTCCTGGCCAATCAGGGTACCGAGCATCCAACTTAGGCCCGCAATCAGTAGTGCAATTAGCAGCGCGAAACGGCTGCGCAGGCTATGCGCTCTACCCATACTGGAGCAACTCCGTTGACTGACTGAGGGATATCAGGCTGGTTCAGGGGCCAAGCGTGCTCGGCTTGGGTGGGTGGTTGGCAGTTTAGCTCAGCGGCAGGTTGCCGCCGCGCCAATCACCAGGCGCGCAATGGCATATCAGTGCTTGCCGCTGGTTGATGCAAACTCTAGAGTCCTTGCATCTGCGCGTGATCGGCATGTGGCAGGTCAGGTGGGTTTAACCGAGTGGGGAATACTGTGAAGAACTGGACCGTCCAGCAACGCATCATCGCGAGCTTTTCTGTTGTGGTGATTATCCTTTTGCTGCTTTCTGCCACGGCCTACTACCGCTTGGCGACGGTTGAGCAGGCGGCGGTTAATGTGCGGGCATCGGCGGCGCCGGGTATGCAGCAGGCCGGGTTGATGCGCCTGGCCTGGGCTGATCACCTGATGGAAAGCCAGCGTCTGTTGATGGTGGGTCAGGATGACGGGGTCAGAAGCAGCCTGAGTGCGCAAGAGCGCGAGGCTTTTGCCGCGTTGACGCAACGCATGGATAAAACCTGGGCTGCGCTGCTGGAAACCATCCGCTCCGAGCAGGGGCGTGTTGAGTCGCAGCAGTTCTTGCTCAAGCGTGAGCAGTACCTGGAGCTGCATGGCCAGCTGCTTGAGTTGCTGGCCGCTGGGCGTGATCGCGAGGCCAGGCACTTTCTACGTGACGAGTTGCTGCCGGTCTGGTTGGAGGCGCGCACGTTGTTGACCCAGTTGTTCGAGCACAATCAGCAGTCTGCCGATCAGGCGGTGGAACGCATCATCACGGATGTCGGCTTTACCAAAGTAAGTCTGATTCTGGCGATTTTGATTGTGCTGGTGGTGGCGGCGATGAGCTCACTGAGCCTGCAGCGGGCGATCAGCCAACCTATTACCAGTGTGGTGGAAACCTTCAAGGTGCTCGGTTCGGGTGACCTCTCGGCGCGCCTTGATATGGGCCGGCGGGATGAGTTCAACGCTATCGAAACCGGTTTCAATAGCATGGCCGAAGAGCTGAAAAGCCTCGTGGCCCAGGCGCAACGCTCGGCGGTGCAGATGACCACCTCGATCACCGAGATCGCGGCGACCTCCCGCCAGCAGCAGGCCACCGCCACAGAAACGGCCGCCACCACCACGGAAATCGGCGCTACCTCCCGTGAAATCGCGGCCACTTCACGGGATCTGGTGCGCACCATGAGTGAGGTGTCGGGCACTGCCGAACAGACGTCGCTGCTTGCCGGTTCCGGGCAGCTGGGGCTGGCTCGCATGGAGGATGTGATGCGTCATGTGGCCGGCGCGGCAGACGTGGTGAATGCCAAGTTGGCGATCCTCAACGAGAAGGCGGGCAACATCAACCATGTGGTCACCACCATCGTCAAAGTGGCCGACCAGACCAACCTGCTATCTCTGAACGCCGCGATTGAAGCCGAGAAAGCCGGCGAGTACGGCCGTGGTTTTGCTGTGGTGGCGACTCAGGTGCGGCGTCTGGCTGATCAGACGGCTGTCGCCACCTACGACATCGAACAGATGGTGCGTGAGATCCAGTCGGCGGTGTCGGCCGGGGTCATGGGCATGGACAAGTTTTCCGAAGAGGTGCGCCGGGGCAATAGCGAGATGACCCAGGTGGGTGATCAGCTGTCGCAGATCATTCACCAGGTGCAGGCGTTGGCGCCACGGGTGCAGATGATGGACGAGGGCATGCAGGCCCAGGCGACCGGTGCCGAGCAGATCAACCAGGCGCTGGTGCAGTTGAGCGAAGCCAGCGGTCAGACGGTGGACTCATTGCGTCAGGCGGGTATGGCTATTGAGGAGTTGAATCAGGTGGCCGGTAGCCTGCGCAGCGGCGTTAGCCGATTCAAGGTCTGATGATGAGCGCCCAGAGTGCCAGTCCGGTGCCTGCCAGCAGTGAGGTCGGCGAGCTGTATCTACTCTTCAATCTGCAGCACGACCGCTATGCGCTGAGTGTGCATGAGGTGGTTGAAGTGCTGCCGTTGCGCCGTTTGAAGGCGTTTCCGCAGGCGCCTGCCTGGGTGGCCGGTGGCTTTGATTACCATGGTACGTTGGTGCCGGTGATCGACCTGCTGATGCGGGCCAGTGAGCGGCAGGCCGCGCAATTGACCAGCACCCGGCTGGTGCTGGTGCACTACCGTCCAGCCAGCCGTGTACTGGGCCTGATTCTGGAGAAAGCCACCGATACCGTGCGCCTGTCTGCCAGTGCCTTCCACGACTCAGCTGTGAGCCCGGGTGCTGCGCAGTACCTGGGGGCCGTGCAGAGCTGTGCGCAAGGGCTGGTGCAGCGCATCGAGGTCAGCCGGTTACTGCCGGCGGATGTGTGCGCACTGCTGTTCCCGACTGTTGGCGACACCGCATGATCAGCCAGATAGAACGCCTGCTGAAACAGCTGATCGGCCTGGAAGCCGAGTCGGTTGGGCGCCAGGTGATTGAGCGGGCGATGCGCCAGCGCATGCAGGCGCTGGGTATTGCGGCTGAAGAGGACTATTGGCTGCGGCTGCAGCGTTCGAGCAGCGAGCAGCAGGCACTGGTGGAAGCGGTTGTAGTGCCGGAAACCTGGTTCTTTCGCTATCCGGAGTCGTTTGTCACCTTGGTCGAGCGAGCGCTGAAACGCAAGGCTGCGCTGGCTGGCAGTCGCCCGCTGCGCATTCTCAGCCTGCCGTGCTCCAGTGGTGAAGAGCCTTATTCGATTGTCATGGCGCTATTGGATGCCGGTTTTGCCAGCAGTGCCTTCCAGGTCGAGGCGCTGGACGTCAGCGCCCGTGTGGTGGAACTGGCCAGCCAGGGACATTACGGACGCAACTCGTTTCGTGGTCAGGACCTGAGCTTTCGCGAGCGCTATTTCGAGGCCACTGACAGTGGCTTTCAGTTGCAGGCGCGGGTGCGTGACAAGGTCCGGTTGCGTTGTGGCAACGTGTTGGACAGCAGTGTGCTGGGAGGCGAGGCGCCCTTTGATTTTGTCTTCTGCCGCAACCTGCTGATCTACTTTGATCGGCCGACGCAGAATGCGGTGCTCGATGTGCTGCAGCGCATGTTGCATGCCGATGGCACCTTCTTCGTTGGCCCGGCCGAGGCCAGCCTATTGAGCCAGCGCGGAATGCAGGCGCTGGGGGCGCCCCTGACCTTTGCATTCAGTCGCGCTGTAGTGCCCCCGCTGTCGTCGGCGGCAGTGCGCCCGGCCCCACCTGCGCCGGTACGTCCGTTACAGCCGCCGCAACAGCCACGTGTTTTCGCGGTTATGGCGCCGGCACCTGTGCCTGCCCCTGTACCTGCCTCGTCGCTCGACAGGGCCAGCAGTACGCTGACCAGGGTGGTTGAGCTGGCAGATGCCGGGCGCAGTGATGAAGCGCTGCAGGCGTGCGAGCGCCATCTGCTTGAGCACGGCCCCAGTGCTGATGCGTTCTATTGGATGGCCTTGCTCAACGACCTCGCAGGTCAGGCCGAGCATGCCCAGGATTACTACCGCAAAGCGCTCTACCTTGAACCGGAGCATGTGGCGAGTCTGGTGCATCTGGCGGCCTTGCTGGGTGCACGCGGTGACCATGAGGGGGCCAAGCGTCTGCAGCAACGTGCAAGCCGAGCGAGTTCTTCTGGAGTGACGCGCGATGAGCGATGAGCTGAGGCTGGTGGACAGCGGGGCCGCTGTCGATGATTGCTGGAACCGCATTGGCGTGCAGGGTGACAAGAGCTGTGAGCGCCTGCGCGAGCACGTGCATTGTCGCAATTGTGAGGTGCATGCGGCGGCGGCGATTCGACTGCTTGAGCGCTATGCGTCGGTGCACGACGATGTCGAACTGGTTGCTGCGGAACAGCCTGTTGAGTGTTGTTCAGTGCTGGTGTTCAGGGTTGCCGATCAATGGCTGGCAATCGCGACGCGTAGCCTGGAGGAGGTGGTCGCACCGCTGCCGATTCATTCGCTGCCTCATCAGCGTTCCCGCAGCCTGTTAGGCGTGGCCAATGTGCGCGGCACGCTGGTGGCCTGTCTGTCCTTGGGCGAGTTGTTGGGTATTGCGGCAGGGAGTGCGGCGCATTCGAGTCAGCGGGTTATTCCACGCATGCTGATTCTTGCTGGGCAGGGCGGACCCGTGGTGGTGCCGGTGGATGAAGTCGATGGGGTGCACGCAATTGCCCTCGATAGCGTGCAGTCCGCGATGCGTGACGGCGGCCTGGCGGTGAGTCAGTTCGCCAGCGGTGTCGTGCAGTGGCAGGGGCGCAGCATTACCCAGCTTGATGATGAGTTGCTGCGGCAGGCCATGAGCAGGAGTTTCGCATGACGCCCGATCAGATGAGGGATGCCTCGCTGCTGGAACTCTACCGCATGGAGGCCGATGCCCAGGCCCAGGTGCTCGATGCCGGCCTGTTGGTATTGGAACGTGACCCCAGCCATAGCGGACAGCTGGAGGCCTGTATGCGTGCGGCCCACTCGCTCAAGGGCGCAGCGCGTATTGTCGGCTTGGATGATGGGGTCAAAGTCGCCCATGCCATGGAGGACTTGTTGGTTGCCGCGCAGGAGGGCCTGCTGCGCTTGCTCCCCGAACAGATTGACGGGCTGCTGCAGGGCACTGATCTGTTGCGTCGGGTGGGGGCTCCGGTGGTTGCCGATGCACCCTCGGCCGAACGGGTTGAGCAACTGGTGAGCCTGTTGCAGCAACAACTGGCGACTGCGGTGCCCGCCCTGGGGCGTGACGCCGCAGCCGAGCAGCCCGCTGCGCCCGCCGAGAGCTTGACCATTCCGGTGCCTGTGGACGAACCGGGTGAGGAGCCGCCTGGGGATGGTCGGGGACGGGTATTGCGGGTCTCGGCCGAGCGCCTTGATCACTTATTGGATATGTCGGGTAAAGCGCTGGTCGAGTTCCAGCGCATCCAGCCGCTGGCTGACTCGCTGCAGCGTCTCAAACGCCAGCAGGGCTCGTTGCGGCGCACTCTGGATGGCTTGCGCAATGCCACGTCGAACAGTCAGCTGGAGCCGCAGGCGCTGGCGTTGCTGGAGGAATCCAGGGCGCAACTGGCGGAATGCCAACAGCTGTTGCATGAGCACTTCGAAGCTTTTGATGAGTTCTCCTGGGAGGGCGGCTTGCGCAGCCGCTCGCTCTACGATGCGGCCTTGTCGTCGCGCATGCGCCCGCTGGCGGATGTGCTGGTTGGGCGAGCGCGCATGGTGCGCGATTTGGGCCGCTCGCTCGGTAAGCAGGTGCGCCTGGATATCGAAGGCGACGCCACCCAGGTCGATCGTGATGTGCTTGAGCGCCTCGATGCGCCCTTGACCCATCTACTGCGCAATGCCGTCGACCATGGCATTGAGCCGCCCGAGTTGCGCGTGCGCAAGGGTAAGGCGGCGGAAGGTCGACTGTTGCTGCGGGCGCGGCACCGGGCCGGGATGTTGCTGCTGGAATTGAGCGATGACGGCGCCGGTGTGGATGTCGAGCGCCTGCGCGAAGTGGTCGTGGCACGCAAGTTTGCCAGCGCCGAAACGGCCACCAAGCTGAGTGAGGATGAGTTGCTGGCGTTTCTGTTCTTGCCGGGCTTCAGCCTGCGCGAGCAGGTAACCGAGACCTCCGGGCGCGGTGTGGGGCTCGACGCGGTGCAGCATGAGTTGCGCCAGTTACGCGGCAGTGTGCGCCTGGAGCATCGTCGCGGCGAAGGCAGCACTTTCATCCTGCAAGTACCGCTGACGCTGTCCGTGGTGCGCAGCCTGGTGGTGGAAGTGGCAGGCGAAGCCTATGCCTTCCCCTTGGCGCATATCGAGCACATGGTACGGGTCAGCCCGGAGGATGTCGTACAGCTGGAGGGGCGTCAGCACTTCTGGCACGACGGCCGTCATGTCAGTCTGATTTCCGCCAGCCAGCTGTTGCAACGCCCGGAGGGCAGCCGCGAAGACGCCGGAATTGCTCTGGTGCTGATCCGCGAGCGCGATAACCTCTACGGGGTTGCCGTGGATCGTTTTATTGGCGAACGCACGCTGGTGGTCATGCCGCTGGACCCACGCCTGGGCAAAATCAGAGATGTGGCCGCTGGCGCCTTGCTCGATGATGGCACGCCGGTGCTGATTCTCGATGTTGAAGACTTGTTTAGCTCAATTGCCAAGCTCTTGGGCAGCGGCCATCTCGACCGGGTTGATCGACGCAGTCAGGGGGCTCAGGAAGCGGCCCGCAAACGGGTACTGGTGGTCGATGATTCGCTGACCGTGCGTGAGCTTGAGCGCAAGCTGTTGCTCAGCCGCGGCTATGCCGTGGCGGTCGCGGTGGACGGCATGGACGGCTGGAATGCGTTGCGTGCAGAACACTTTGATTTGCTGATTACCGATATCGACATGCCGCGTATGAACGGTATCGAACTGGTCACCCTGGTGCGCCGCGACAGTCGGTTGCGCACCTTGCCGGTGATGGTGGTGTCCTATAAAGACCGTGAAGAAGATCGTCGCCGTGGCCTGGATGCCGGCGCAGATTATTACCTGGCCAAGGCCAGTTTCCATGACGAAGCGCTGCTTGATGCGGTGCAGATTCTGATAGGCGAGGCACAGGGATGAGAATCGGAATAGTCAATGATCTGCCGCTGGCTGTAGAGGCCTTGCGCCGTGTCCTGGCGCGTGCGCCTGAACATCAGGTGGTCTGGGTTGCGGGCAGCGGCTCCGAGGCCGTAAGGCGTTGCCGAGAGGACACGCCGGACCTGCTGCTGATGGATTTGCTGATGCCCGAAATGGACGGTGTTGAAGCCACTCGGCAGATCATGGCGCATACCCCTTGCGCCATCCTGATCGTCACGTCGGATGTTGAACGAAATGTCAGTCGGGTTTTTGAAGCCATGGGGCATGGCGCATTGGACGTGGTGGCGACCCCGGTGTTGGGGCGTGCGCAGCTATCAGATGCGGAGGCGCTGTTGCGCAAAATTCGTAATCTAGGCCTGTTGCTGGAGCAAAAAACACCACGCGAAGCACCGGAGCCAGTGCAATGCGACCGAAACAGTTGCCGCCAGCCACTGGTGGCGATTGGTGCATCGGCAGGCGGCCCGGCCGCCTTGGTTGAGCTGCTCAAACAGTTACCTCCCGGTTTTCCCGCGGCGATTGTGCTGGTGCAGCATGTGGATGAGTCATTTGCCACGGGTATGGCGCAATGGTTGGCCAGCGAGTCACGCATGCCGGTACGTCTGGCGCGCATAGGCGATGTGCCGCAGTCAGGCACGGTGCTGCTGGCGGGCAGTAATGACCATCTGATACTGCAGAGCAATGGTGAGCTGACCTATAGCGCCGAGCCCAGTGCGCACATTTACCGGCCCTCGGTTGATGTGTTCTTTGATAGCGTGGTGGCCAACTGGAAAGGTAACTCGGTCGGCGTGCTATTGACGGGCATGGGCCGTGATGGCGCTCAGGGGTTGTTGAGTATGCGCCGGCGCGGGTTTGTCACTATTGCCCAGGATCAGGCCAGTTGTGCGGTCTATGGCATGCCCAAGGCGGCTGCGCAGCTTGAGGCTGCATCGGAAATATTGCCGCTGGCCGATATTGGCCGGCGTTTGGTGACGCTGTTTGGCTGATAGCCGGAGATGGCTAAGTGCTGTTGGGTGTCGCAGGGTCTATAACGATAAAGGGCATTGCGCCTAGAGAGAGTGGTATGCAGAGTTTTCCTCATCTTAGTGGTGCTCATGAGGATGCACCGATGTCGCCTCCGGTGATGGTGCTGCTGGTCGATGATCAGGCCATGATCGGTGAAGCCGTGCGCCGTGCTTTGGCGGCTGAAGCGAACATCAGTTTTCACTTCTGCTCGGACCCACTGCAGGCGGTGGCCTTGGCTGAGCAGATAAAACCCACGGTTATCCTGCAGGACCTGGTCATGCCAGGGGTCGATGGCCTTGAGCTGCTGGCCCAGTATCGCAGCCGCAGCACGCTGCAGGATGTGCCCATTATCGTGCTGTCCACCAAAGAAGATCCCAAGGTCAAAAGCGCCGCATTCAGTCAGGGGGCCAACGACTACCTGGTCAAACTGCCCGATGTGATTGAGCTGGTGGCGCGCATTCGCTACCACTCGCGCTCTTATCTGGCCTTGCAGCAGCGCGATGAAGCCTTTCGTGCCTTGCGTGAGAGCCAGCAGCAGCTGCTGGAAGCCAATCTGGTGTTGCAGCGCTTGATGCGGTCTGACGGATTGACCGGGCTGGCCAACCGCCGCCATTTTGACGATTGCCTCAACAGTGAGTGGGCACGCGCGCTGCGTGAGCAAAGTGAATTGTCGTTGCTGATGATTGATGTGGATTACTTCAAAGCCTTCAACGACCGTTTTGGCCATGTCGAGGGTGATGAAACCTTACGCCAAGTGGCGACTTGTCTGAGTGACATGTGCAGTCGTTCTTCAGACCTGGCCGCGCGTTATGGTGGCGAGGAGTTCGCCATGATCCTGCCGGGCACTTCCCGTGGTGGTGCTCGTCTGCTCGCGGAGAAAGTCCGACTCTCCGTGCAGGCCCTGGCGATTGCCCATGAAATGCCCGTTGCGGGTTCCAGCGTCAGCATCAGCCTGGGGGTTGCCACGCTCAGGCCGCAGGTGGGCATGGCGCCAACCCAGCTGGTCGAGCTGGCTGATCGCGGCTTGTACCTGGCCAAGCAGAATGGACGTAATCAGGTGGCTGTTGCCGAGGCCGAGTGAGCAGCAGCGCCCTGTTCGGGCTGCTTGCTGCTCGCCGGCTGGTGTTCGTCGTGGGCTGCCAGCAGCAGGCTGACTGGGGTATACTCGCCGGCTTTTCTGAAACTTCGGGGCCAGGGTCAGGTTGCCGTGTCCGATCTACTGCCGTTAGGCAGGTTTATCGGGCTGCACAGGGCCGCTGTACACCTCAATCGCCTGCGAGTGCTGAACGCCATGGAAATCAACCCAATCCTTAACAGCATCAAGGATCTGTCCGAGCGCACCCTGACTATTCGGGGGTATCTTTGACTACGATCACAAGCATGATCGTTTAGTCGAAGTAAACCGCGAGCTCGAAGATCCAAACGTCTGGAATAACCCGGAATACGCACAGAATCTGGGGCGTGAGCGTGCCTCCCTGGCGTTGATCGTCGACACCCTGGATGACCTGCACGGCAGCCTGGCTGATTCGCGCGACCTGCTCGATATGGCGGTTGAAGAAGACGATGAAGGTGCCGTGGCAGACGTGGCGGCCGAAGTCGAGCGTCTGCGCGATATTCTCGAAAAGCTCGAGTTCCGCCGGATGTTCAGCGGCGAAATGGACCCCAACAACGCCTATCTCGATATTCAGGCCGGTTCCGGCGGCACCGAGGCGCAGGACTGGGCCAACATGCTGCTGCGCATGTACCTGCGCTGGGCCGACAAGCGCGGTTTCGATGCCACCATCATGGAACTGTCCGCCGGTGAAGTCGCCGGGATCAAGGGCGCGACCCTGCATATCAAGGGTGAATACGCCTTTGGCTGGCTGCGCACCGAAATCGGTGTGCACCGTCTGGTGCGCAAGAGCCCGTTCGACTCCGGCAACCGTCGCCACACCTCGTTTACCGCGGTGTTTGTCTCGCCGGAAATCGATGACAACATCGAAATCGAGATCAACCCGGCAGACCTGCGCATCGACACCTACCGCTCCTCCGGTGCCGGTGGTCAGCACGTCAACACCACCGACTCGGCCGTACGTATTACCCACGTACCGACCAACACTGTGGTCAGCTGCCAGAACGAGCGTTCGCAGCACGCCAACAAAGACACTGCCATGAAGATGCTGCGTGCGCGTTTGTACGAGCAGGAAGTGCAGAAACGCAACGCCGCCTCCCAGGTGCTGGAAGACAGCAAGTCGGATATCGGCTGGGGGCATCAGATTCGCTCCTATGTACTCGATGCCTCGCGGATCAAGGATCTGCGCACTAATATCGAGCGCAGCGACTGCGACAAGGTGCTCGACGGCGACATCGACGAATATCTGGTGGCGAGCCTCAAGCAGGGGCTCTAACCGCCGAGAGAGGGTTCAGGCAGGTTGGGCGCGCGCTGCGCGACCCAGCCACCCGCCAACGATTTACAGGACAGACGAACGACCATGAGCGACCAACAACTCGACCAACACGAACTGCAGCAGGAAGAAAACAAGCTGATTGCCCAGCGCAAAGACAAGCTTGCCGCCATCCGTGAGCAGGGCAACGCCTTCCCCAACGACTTCCGCCGCGACAATTACTGCGCCGACCTGCAGAAACAGTACGCCGAGTCGAGCAAGGAAGCGCTGGCCGAGGCCGCCATTCCGGTCAAAGTCGCCGGTCGCATCATGCTCAACCGTGGCTCGTTCATGGTGATTCAGGACATGACCGGGCGCATCCAGGTCTATGTCAACCGCAAGACCCTGTCCGAAGAAACCCTGGCAGCGGTGAAGACCTGGGACATGGGCGACATCATCTCAGCCGAAGGCACCCTGGCGCGCTCCGGCAAGGGCGACCTGTACGTCGAGATGACCGACGTGCGCCTGCTGACCAAATCCCTGCGCCCGCTGCCGGACAAGCACCACGGCCTGAGTGATACCGAACAGCGCTACCGCCAGCGCTACGTTGACCTGATCGTCAACGAAGACGTGCGCCACACCTTCCGTGTGCGCTCGCAAGTCATCGCCCATATCCGCAGCTTCCTGATGCAGCGCGACTTCCTCGAAGTGGAAACGCCGATGCTGCAGACCATTCCCGGCGGCGCGGCGGCCAAGCCGTTCGAAACCCACCACAACGCGCTGGACATGGAAATGTTCCTGCGGATCGCCCCGGAGCTGTACCTCAAGCGGCTTGTTGTTGGCGGGTTTGAGAAAGTGTTCGAGATCAACCGCAACTTCCGTAACGAAGGCGTCTCGACCCGGCACAACCCTGAATTCACCATGTTGGAGTTCTACCAGGCCTACGCCGACTACGAAGACAACATGGACCTGACCGAAGAGCTGTTCCGCGAGCTGGCCCAGCTGGTTCTGGGCAGCACCGATGTGCCCTACGGCGACAAGGTGTTCCACTTCGGCGAGCCGTTCGTACGCCTGTCGGTGTTTGACTCGATCCTCAAGTACAACCCTGAGCTGAGCGCAGACGACCTCAACGACATCGAAAAGGCTCGCGCAATCGCCAAGAAGGCGGGTGCCAAGGTGCTGGGCTTCGAAGGCCTGGGCAAGCTGCAGGTGATGATTTTCGAAGAGCTGGTCGAGCACAAGCTGGAACAGCCGCACTTCATTACCCGTTACCCGTTCGAAGTCTCGCCGCTGGCCCGCCGCAGCGACGACGATCCGAGCGTGACCGACCGCTTTGAGCTGTTTATCGGTGGACGCGAAATTGCCAACGCCTATTCCGAGCTCAACGATGCCGAAGACCAGGCCGCACGCTTTATGCAGCAGGTCGCGGACAAGGACGCCGGCGACGACGAGGCCATGCACTATGACGCCGACTTCGTCCGTGCCCTGGAATACGGCATGCCGCCAACCGCCGGCGAGGGTATTGGCATCGATCGACTGGTGATGTTGCTGACCAACTCACCGTCTATTCGTGACGTGATTCTGTTCCCGCACATGCGCCCGCAAGCCTGATGCCTGAAAAGCCGCCTCCGGGCGGTTTTTTATTGCGTGCAGCGGATTGTTTTTGCGCTTTGCTGCCTAAGTCATTAATGATCGTGCCATTGCCTACGAGGAACGTCCTGCCGTGACCGCTAAACCTGCCAACGAAAGTGCCACCCTGATCGCTAATGCTGTGGCTGGAAGTGTCCAGTACCAAGGACGCAAAGCCAGTCGCCAGGGCAGTGAGCAGCGTCGTCAGGCCATTCTCGACGCCGCCATGCGCATTATCGTGCGTGAAGGTGTGCGTGCAGTTCGCCACCGGGCGGTGGCAGCTGAGGCCGAGGTGCCGCTGTCGGCCACCACTTATTACTTCAAAGACATCAATGACCTGATTACCGATACCTTCGCCCAGTTCGTGGAGCGCAGCGCGGCGCAGATGGGCCAGTTCTGGAGCAGTACCGAGGGCTTGCTGCAAGAGCAAGTCAGCCTGCTCGATGGCAGCGCGGAGTCGCGCCGGCGTTTGGCCAACGAAATTGCCCGCCTGGCGGTGGAGTACGTGCGTCAGCAACTGCTGAGCCGTCGTGAGCACCTGCTAGCCGAGCAGGCGTTCCAGCAGGAAGCCTTGCTTAACCCGCGCCTGCATACCTTGGTGCGTGCGCACCGACAGATTCTGTTGCAAGGGGTGACGCACTTTTTCGAGGTGCTGGGTTCGCAGCAGGCTGAACAGGATGCCAAGCTGTTGACGGCAATTATTGGCCGCATGGAATATCAAGGTTTGCTTGATGGCATTGAGCATCTGGACAGTGAAGAGATGTTGGCCATGCTTAAACGTTATATGCATTTGGTGCTGGGTCTCTGACCTTCTAATTCATGCACAAGGAGAGCTGAATGAACACCTGGCGTGCGCTGCTTGTTGTGTCCTTCCTGTTGCTGGGCGGTTGCCTGGTGACCTTCAAGGACCCGATTCCAGCCAATGAAGCAGCCCCGATTCCCCTGCTTGGCGAGTGGTCGCGCAAGAACGAGTGGGGCGAGCAACTGTATTTGCAGATCACCCGTGCGGGCTCCAATGTCTACAAGGCGCGGGCCTATGTCGACAGCCTGGATAACCTCGACAGCGTGGAAGAATATGGTTTCACCGTGTCCCACCACGGCCGCCGCTGGTACCTGTCGGCAGGCTTGCCGAAGAGCATGGGCGCCAACTTCGCCATTGCCGGGTTTGAGCTGACCACCAGTAACGAGCTGGTGCTCTACAACCTGGATGTCGACCGCATCCTGCAAGAGCTGGAGCAGGGCGCGCTGCAAGGCGAGGTAATCGAGGGGGCGGAAGGTGACGGTGTGTTGATCAGCAGCCCGCTGGAGCAGGTGTTTGCCTACCTCGACGATCAGGCCAACTCAGACGTATTTATCGAAGTTGCGCGCTACCAGCGCGCTGGGGACTAGGTTGGTTTGATGAATACGCATACCGTTCTGGATGACTATCAGCTGAATGTGCGCGCGCTCTCCGACCGGATTGTCGAGGCGCAGACACCGATTCGCGTGCTCGATGCAGTGAAGTGGGATGACTCGATTCGCAGCGAGTTTCTCAAGCACAAGGGTAAACAGCAGCCTGCCGTTGATCGTGCCTATTACGCTAATCGGCCGCTGCCCTTCGATGCCGCTGCAAAGAAGCTGGAATTTCAGAATATCGAGCGCGATATCACCCGTCAGCTCGGTCAGTTCAACCCGGTGGGCAAGATCATGCGGCGCATGTGCCGCGAGTACCGCATGGTTGTTCGCATGCTCGAAGCGCGCGGCACCGAGGACTTTGGCCTGATCAGCCAGGAGCTGTATGGCGCGGCCTCCGACGCCTTCCATGCCGGCGACCCGACCTTGGCTGACCTGGGCATGATGTTTTCCGACTTCCTCAACAACATCGACAAGCGTGGTGACCTCAAGGATGAAGCCAAGACCTTGAGCGCCAAGGAGGCGGTCAACCTGTTGCAACATCGCCTGAACAAGGTGTTCGGTGAGGAAGAGAGCACCATCCGGGTGTTTGAGTCCGATGGCATTCTTGCCGACGCGGCTGCAGGCGCCGACTACATCAAGATTCGCGCCGATGCCATGTTCAACGAGCGTGACGTCAAGGCGCTTGAGGTGCATGAAGGGCTGGTGCATGTGGCCACCACCCTCAATGGTCTTAATCAGCCTATTTGCACCTTTCTGGCCAAAGGCCCGCCTTCCTCCACCGTGACCCAGGAAGGCCTGGCGATTCTGATGGAGGTCATTACCTTCGCCTCGTACCCAACGCGTCTGCGCAAGCTGACCAACCGTACTCGCGCCATTCATATGGCCGAGGAGGGGGCGGATTTCTTGCAGGTATACGATTTCTACCGTGAACAGGGTTTCAGTCAGGAACAGAGCTACAGCAACGCCAATCGGGTGTTCCGTGGCTCCACGCCGACCGGCTTGCCGTTCACCAAGGACCTGTCCTACCTGAAAGGCTTCATCATGGTTTACAACTACATCCAACTGGCCGTGCGCAAAGGCAAACTGGAGCAGATTCCGCTGCTGTTCTGCGGCAAGACCACCCTGGAAGACATGCGCACCCTGCGCCAACTGGTCGATGAAGGGCTGGTAACACCGCCCAAATACCTGCCGCCGCAGTTCAGTGATCTCAATTCGCTGTCGGCCTGGATGTGTTTCTCCAACTTCCTCAACCACCTGAGTCTGGATCGGATCGAAGCCGACTACGCCAATATCCTCTAGGCACTACCGCGCTCGGTTATGCAGCGTTGCGCACGACCTGACCTTCGCTCGTGACGCGTCTAACCCGCTGATAGACGATCCGTAGCCCGGAGAAATCCGGGTTGCTCTTCCCGCATTAACAGGAGCTGCGCATGCCCAGCCATCAACTCGACTACGAAATTCTCGGCAGCTCGGCGCAGAGCGTGGAGATCATTCTCGATCCCGGTGAAACGGTGATTGCCGAGGCCGGGGTGATGAATTACATGACCGACGGCATTCGCTTTGAAACACGCATGGGTGATGGTGCGGCCACGGGTGTGCTGAGCAAGTTGTGGGGTATGGGTAAGCGCATGCTCACCGGTGAGTCGCTGTTTATGACCCACTTTGCCAATGCCGGCAAAGCCCAGGCGCGGGTCGCTTTTGCCGCGCCGTATCCCGGCACTGTGGTGCCTATTCAGTTGGCTGAGCATGGCGGCACGTTGATCTGTCAGAAGGATGCTTTTCTCTGTGCGGCCTATGGCACGGCAGTTGGCATCAGCTTTAACAAGCGTCTGGGTGCGGGCTTCTTTGGGGGTGAAGGGTTTATTCTGCAGAAGCTCGAAGGTGATGGCCTGGCCTTTGTCCACGCGGGTGGCACGGTGATTCGCAAGCAGTTGAACAACGAAACCCTGCGCCTGGACACCGGCTGCCTGGTGGCGTTTACCGCCGGTATTGATTACGACATTGCGCTGGCGGGCGGTCTGAAAAGCATGCTGTTTGGCGGCGAAGGTATCCTTCTGGCCACGCTCAAGGGCACCGGTACGGTATGGGTGCAGAGCTTGCCGTTTTCACGTCTGGCCGAACGTGTCTACGAGGCGACCTTCAAAGCCCGTGAGGAAGTCCGCGCGGGTGGTAAATAATGTGGCAATTTGCGCCTTTGCAGGGGCCAGGCTTTGTAGCAAGCTGCGCCGCACGCTGCTCAGCCTGCCAACTGTTAATTTCGAGAGTCTGTTATGAGTGAAGTAAACCCCATTCCCCTGATTCTGACGGCCATCGGCAGCATTTGTGCCACCGTGGCTACGCTCAGCTATTACGGTTACCTGCATATTGCCAAGCCGGAAGATGCCTTGCTGTTGTCCGAGTTCACCATGCTCAAAACCGTCCCGGGCGAGGACTACAAAGTCTCGCTCAAACCCGCCAGCCAAGTCGCTCAGTGCATTGATGGTGTACTGGTGATGTTTGACCTGGAGCAGAAAGGCCTGAGTGGCGTGCTGGTCGATCAGCGCAAGCAGGCCGTGCGCTGCAACGCAGGTCAGTAAACTCAGCCCGCCTGTTTCTGCTGCTCACTGAGCCGCTGCAGATGCCGGCGTGACAGGCTAAGGAAGCGCGGCGTCAGGCCGACGTCTTCATACAGCGGGTCGCCCTGCTCGTCGGTCGCCACCACCTTGTGGCCCTTGATGTAGGGCAGGCTGGTTTCCAGTTCGTCGAGCGCAGCGCCCAGTAATTCCCCCAGCAGTTCCTCGACGTGGTGCTTGGGGTACATCTCCTGCAGCGCTGCCAGGCGCGCCGCCGCTTCCAGGTCCAGACGAATCTGGTAGGGCGTTGCGCTCAGCCGCCCCTGGGCATTTTCCTGCCAGTGCTGAACCAGCTCGCGAATCTTCATGATTGCCTCATCTCTGCTTGGTGCCCGCCGCCTCTTGCACGGGCTGCTTAATTGAGACTAGTGCCTGGGCCGATAAGTGCAGTGAGAGCGTCGCGCACTTGTAAGAAGTTGGCGCGCTGGGCACTCTGGAGGCAGGATCAGTGGAGGCAATAGTCATGGCAGAAATCGACGCGCGTTTGCGTGAGGACGTTCACCAGCTCGGCGAGCTACTGGGTAACACCATCAGCCTGCAGCATGGTGCCGCTTTTCTCGACAAGATCGAGCGCATTCGCAAGGGTGCCAAGGCCTCGCGCCGTGGCTCGCAGGACGGGGCGGAGCAACTCAGTGAAACCCTGAATCAGCTGGATGACGATGAGCTGCTGCCTGTGGCGCGGGCGTTCAACCAGTTTCTCAACCTGGCCAATATCGCCGAGCAGTACCACCGCGTACGCCGCCGTGCGCCGGGTGAAGCGCGGCCATTTGAAGACAATATCCTTGCCGAGCTGCTGCAGCGGCTGTCCAGCAAGGGCCATAAGGGCGAGGCCCTGGCCCGCCAGTTTGGCCGCCTGGATATCGAGCTGGTGCTGACTGCGCACCCCACTGAAGTGGCGCGGCGTACCCTGATTCAGAAATACGATGCCATGACCGAGCAGTTGGCCGCCGGTGACCACAGTGACCTGTCGGCGGCCGAACGTGAACAGGTCAAGCAGCGGCAGCAACGCCTGATTGCCGAAGCCTGGCACACCGAGGAAATCCGCCGCAGCCGGCCGAGCCCGATAGATGAGGCCAAATGGGGTTTTGCAGTTATCGAGCATTCGCTCTGGCATGCCGTGCCCAATGTGCTGCGCAAGGCCGATCAGGTGTTGCATGGCGCCACTGGGTTGCACCTGCCATTGGATGCCGCGCCCATTCGTTTTGCTTCCTGGATGGGGGGGGATCGTGATGGCAACCCGAACGTCACCGCCAGCGTGACCCGTGAGGTGCTGCTGCTGGCGCGCTGGATGGCGGCGGATCTGTATCTGCGTGATATCGACAGCCTGGCTGCGGAGTTGTCCATGCAGCAGGCCAGCCCGGCGCTGCTGGTGCGCGTAGGCGACAGTGCCGAGCCTTACCGCAGCCTGCTCAAGCAGTTGCGTGAACGTTTGCGGGCTACCCGTAGCTGGGCCCATGCCGCGTTGCATGAGCCGGTGCCCGCGTCCGCCGCCGTGCTGCAGGACAACCACGAACTGTTCGAGCCGCTGCAGTGCTGCTACCAGTCGCTGCATGAGTGCGGCATGGGCGTGATTGCCGACGGTCCGCTGCTCGATTGCCTGCGTCGCGCCGCTACATTCGGTCTGTTTCTGGTGCGTCTGGACGTGCGCCAGGACGCCAGCCGGCATGCCGCCGCCATGAGTGAAATCACCGAATACCTGGGCCTGGGCCGTTACGCCGAGTGGGATGAGGCGGCGCGCCTGGCGTTTTTGCAGGCGGAGTTGGAGAACCGCCGTCCGCTGCTCCCGGCACATTTCAAACCCAGCGGTGAAACCGAAGAGGTGCTGGCCACCTGCCGCGAAGTGGCCGTTGCGCCGGCGGCGTCGCTGGGCTCATACGTGATCTCCATGGCGGGTGCGGCTTCTGATGTGCTGGCGGTGCAACTGCTGCTTAAAGAAGCTGGATTGCAACGACCGATGCGTGTGGTGCCGCTGTTTGAAACCCTGGCGGACCTGGACAACGCCGGCCCGGTGATCAGCCAGCTGCTGGGCCTGCATGGCTACCGGGCGCGCCTGCATGGCCCGCAGGAAGTGATGATCGGTTATTCCGACTCGGCCAAGGATGCGGGCACCACCGCTGCGGCCTGGGCTCAGTACCGCGCTCAGGAAACCCTGGTGCAGGTGTGCCGTGAGCAGGACGTTGAATTGCTGCTGTTCCACGGCCGTGGCGGCACGGTGGGGCGTGGTGGTGGTCCGGCGCATGCCGCGATTCTGTCGCAACCACCGGGTTCGGTGGCGGGGCGTTTCCGCACCACCGAGCAAGGCGAAATGATTCGTTTCAAATTCGGCCTGCCGGATATCGCCGAGCAGAATCTCAATCTGTATCTGGCCGCAGTGCTGGAAGCCACCTTGTTGCCGCCACCCAGCCCGGAGCCGGTCTGGCGCGAGCTGATGGACAAGCTGGCCAGCGATGGCGTCAGCGCGTATCGCGCGGTGGTGCGTGAGCATCCGCAGTTTGTCGAGTATTTCAGCCAGGCCACCCCGGAGCAGGAACTGGGTCGTTTGCCTTTGGGCAGTCGCCCGGCCAAGCGCCGGGCGGGTGGCGTCGAGAGTCTGCGAGCGATCCCGTGGATCTTTGCCTGGACCCAGACGCGCCTGATGCTCCCGGCCTGGTTAGGCTGGGAGGCGGCGCTGAACAACGCCTTGCACAGGGGCGAGGGCGAGCTGCTTGGCCAGATGCGCACGCACTGGCCGTTCTTCCGTACGCGCATCGACATGCTGGAGATGGTGCTGGCCAAGGCCGATGAGTCCATTGCCCAGCTGTATGACGAACGTTTGGTCGAGCCGGCCCTGCGTCCGCTGGGGGCGCATTTGCGCGGCCTATTGTCGCAGGCGGTGATCGCAGTGCTGGGTCTGACTGGGCAGTCTCAGCTGTTGGCGCACAGCCCGGAAACCCTGGAATCCATCACCGTACGCAACACTTACCTGGACCCGCTGCACCTGCTTCAGGCCGAGCTGCTGGCGCGCTCAAGGCAGCGTGACAATCAGGCCGAAAGCACGCTGGAGCAGGCCCTGCTGGTGAGCGTGGCAGGGATTGCGGCCGGGTTGCGCAACACCGGTTAGGGCGCATAACCGATTTTGCGCGAGCCGCCCGGAGTCATGTAGTGCGTTGTAAAATGCGCTACATCTGGGTGGCGAGCGCAGGGCTATCCGACTTTCGGTGGCTTGTGCGCTATGGGTGCGCTGTGTATCTTGAGCGGCCTTTCGGCGCTCTGGTCCTTGTTGGCAGCGCTGCCTGAACCATTCTGAGATTGGCCCCACGAGGCGAGTCCGACGATTTTTACTTGAATCTTGAGGAGCACATCGATGCGTGTGATTTTGCTGGGGGCGCCCGGTGCCGGTAAAGGTACCCAAGCTGGTTTCATCACCAACAAGTTTGGTATTCCGCAAATCTCCACAGGTGACATGCTGCGTGCTGCGGTCAAGGCCGGCACTGAGCTCGGTCTGAAAGCCAAGAGTGTGATGGACAATGGTGGCCTGGTATCTGATGACCTGATCATCAACCTGGTCAAAGAGCGCATTGCTCAAGCGGATTGCGCCAACGGCTTCCTCTTTGATGGCTTCCCGCGCACCATTCCTCAGGCTGAAGCCCTGAAGGAAGCCGGTGTGATGATCGACAATGTGGTCGAGATTGCCGTGGACGATGAAGAAATTGTCGGCCGCATCGCCGGTCGTCGTGTACATGAGGCCAGCGGCCGCGTTTACCACATCGTCTACAACCCGCCGAAAGTCGAAGGCAAGGACGATGTAACTGGCGAAGAGCTGGTGCAGCGCAAGGACGACACCGAGGAGACCGTGCGTCACCGCCTGTCGGTCTATCACTCGCAGACCAAGCCGCTGGTGGATTTCTACCAAAAGCTGGCCGCCGCTGAAGGCACGCCGAAGTACAGCGCCATCGCGGGCGTTGGCTCGGTCGATGAAATCACTGCCAAGGTGTTTGCCGCGCTGAGCTGATCCCTTTGCCTTGCGCACGCTACAGCATCAACAAAGGCCCCCTGTGGGCCTTTGTCGTTTGTGGCGCTCAGGTACGTGCGGGTCGCTCTCAAGCATGAGCTGGCGTGCCAGGTTTCTTACTATCGCGTGGGGCCAGCCTTGGGCTTGTGCGGTGTGTCGAGCTGCCATGGCATGTCGAGCCGCGCGTCATCACTTAGGAAGAGAGGACATTCAATGACTGAGAAACCAACCCGTAGCCTTATCTGGCAGGGCCTTGCGCTAACGCTGCTGGCCATTCCTGCGGCTTTTGCCGATACCCCGGCGGCCAAGGCCACGTGCAGTGTTGCCGAATTCAGCATGGCTCTGCGCTTTCAGCAGCAGTCGGCGGAAGTTCAGGCATTGCAGTTGCAGGCCTACAACATCGCAACCCTCAAGCTGGATGCGGCAGTAGCGGCCGCGAAAGACCCGTCGAAGCTGGCCATCGTCAGCGATCTGGATGAAACCGTTATCGACAACAGTGCGTTGCTGGCGCGGGACCTGGCCAATTGTCACCGCTATGACGTCTGGGACACCTGGCTGCCCTGGGAGCGTGACGGCACTCCGGCGCTGATCCCCGGCGCGAAAAAGTTTCTGCAACACGCCGACAGTCTGGGCGTGACCATTCGCTACATTTCCGATCGCGCCGATGAGCAGAAGAAGTACACCCTGGCCACTCTGAGCAAGCTGGGGCTGCCGCAGGTATCGGAAGAAAGCGTGTTGCTGCTGGGGCCGCCCAAGGTGGAGCGACGCGCCATCGTCAGCGCCGATCATCAGATCGTGCTGTTGTTGGGCGATACACTGCATGACTTTGATGGACGCTTTCGCAAGACACCACTGGCCGAGCAACGCGCCACTGTGGCCGACGAAGCGGATAAATGGGGCAGCGAGTGGATCGTATTCCCCAACGCAGGCTACGGCACCTGGTCCAAGGCACCTCTGCAAGGTTGGGAGGCCAAAACTGTTATAGAGCCCTGGTAAGCGTGATTGGGGCAGGGCGCGCCGGGTCGGTTGCGGCTCGGCGCAGTCTCATGCTCCAGCGTATTCGCTCGCATGCAGGCCTGGGTGACAGTCATGGGGCTGGAAAAAATAGCCCCAAGCCGTTCTAATGCCGGTCCATTTCGTTACCTGTCTGAATGCAATGACCACTCTCCTGGCCCTGGATACTGCCACCGAAGCCTGCTCCGTAGCCCTGCTGCATGACGGCCAGGTGCTCAGCCATTACGAGGTGATCCCACGGCAGCATGCCCAGCGCTTGCTGCCGATGATCAAGCAACTGTTGGCCGATGCCGGGGTGCCGCTGTCGGCGCTCGATGCAATTGCCTTTGGTCGTGGCCCGGGGGCTTTTACCGGTGTGCGAATTGCCATCGGTGTGGTGCAAGGCCTGGCGTTTGCCTTGGAACGTCCGGTATTGCCGGTCTCCAACTTAGCCATGCTGGCGCAGCGCAGCCTGCGTGAGCACGGTGCGCAGCAGGTGGCTGCAGCCATTGATGCGCGTATGGATGAGGTTTACTGGGGCTGCTACCGCGCCGAGCAGGGTGAGATGCGTCTGGCCGGTGCCGAAGCCGTATTGCCCCCCGAGCGCGTCAGCCTGCCGGGTGATGCCAGCGGTGAGTGGTTTGCCGCCGGCACCGGCTGGGGCACCTTTGCTGCGCGTATGCCGGTTGCCGTCAGTGGGCAGGATGTCGCCATGCTGCCGCACGCCGAAGACCTGCTTAGCCTGGCGCGCTTTGCCTGGGCTCGCGGTGAGGCTGTTGCCGCTGATCTGGCGCAGCCGGTCTACCTGCGCGACCAGGTGGCCACGCCTAAGGCACCTATCTAGGTGTCGGCATGAGGTTGCCATCTGTCGTGCATCTTGCCGCGCCGGTGCCGGTTGATTGCCAAGCCGGTAGCAGGGGGCTAAATTGCCATCACCTGTATCCATTTCTGGCTAACCAGCCGAGCAGTAATTGATGCGTATCGACGGTTTCACCTCCTCTTATTCGCCAGACCGCAGCCCCCGTCCGGGCTCTGCGGTTACGCCGTTTCGCGAAACCCAGCGCGAAGTTGAGCAGCGTCGTGAGCAGCCGTCGGCCCCTGCCAGTACCCAGGGTTTTGAAGCTGTCGCGCAGCTGCGCAAGGTTGAAGCCAGCACTGCCAGCAGCGACAGCCTGCCTAGCCGCGTGCAGGATCAGCTGTACCAGCCGCCCTTGAATAACCGCGCCGCCCAGGCGCTGGCCAGTTACAGCACCACCGCCAGTTTCGCCAGTGAGACGGATGCCCAGCAGGTGCTCGGCCTCGATCTTTACGCCTAGTTAATGCTGCCTTACTACCTCGGTTGCCCGTCATGGAGCGAGCCTGCCTGGCGCGGCTCTTTGTACCCGGACGGCAGTCGCAGCGCCGACTTTCTGCCTCTGTATGCCCAGGTGTTCAATGCCGTTGAGGGCAATACCACCTTTTATGCCTCACCTTCCGTTGACACTGTGGCGCGTTGGGCCGAGCGCATGCCGGCGCATTTGCGCTTCTGCGCCAAACTGCCGCGTGAAATTAGCCACGCCGGTGACTTGCGCGAACAACTGAATGGCGCCGAGGACTTTCGTTGTCTGCTGGCACCGCTGGGTAAGCGGGTTGCGCCGTTCTGGTTGCAGCTCCCTGCCAGCTTCGGGCCGCAGCGTCTGGCTGAGCTGACCAGCTTTATCGAGCCATGGCAGGGCAGTGAACTGGCCATTGAGGTGCGGCATCCGGCTTTTTTTGCCAAGGGTGATGAGGAACGCAAGCTGAACCGACTGCTGCATGAACGTGGTATCGAGCGTATCTGTCTGGATTCACGGGCGCTGTTCAGTTGCGCCTCCAGTGCGCCTGCGGTGCTGCACGCACAAGCCAAGAAGCCGCGCTTACCGCTGCGCCCCACGGCGTTTAGTCTGGCGCCGCAGCTACGCTTTATCGGCCATCCCGAACTGTTGGCCAATGATCCATTTCTGGCGCCCTGGCTGGACAAGGTGGCGGGCTGGATCGAAGAGGGGCGTACGCCCTACGTCTTTCTGCACACCGCGGATAACCGTCTGGCGCCGCAACTGGCGCAGCGCTTTCACCGGCAGTTGATGCTGCGGTTGCCGGGGTTGGCGGATTTGCCACAGGTGCAGGTCGAGGAGACGGTCGAGCAGTTGGGCCTGCTCTGATAGGCTGCGCGGCATGACGTTCTTTCGTGCTTTTCTGCTTCTCTGTGTCGTGCTCGCCGGCCTGTTGCTGGCGATCTGGCGTGGCTGGCTGGATGTGCCACCGCGCTGGAACCCTTGGGCGGTGCTGGATATTCGCGAAACCCCGAACCTGCTGACCCGTTTCAAGCTCTGGCGGCTGCAGGATGATCCCGTGCTGTGTCAGCAGGCTTTAAGCACCTCGTCACTGCGTTTTACGCCGCAGGCCGACAGCAGCCCGCAAGTGACCTGCCCGCTGAACAATACCCTGCGCGTCCACAGCTCCGGGGTTGCCTTCAGCAGCAGTTTTATCGCCAGTTGTCCGCTGGCGGCGGCCTTTGCCCTGTTCGAGCAGCATGACTTGCAGCCAGCCGCACAGGCCGTGTTTGGCCAGCGGGTAGCGCGGATTGAGCATGTGGGCAGTTTTGCCTGCCGCACCATTGCCGGTAGCCAGCGCCGCAGCCAGCATGCCTCGGCCAATGCGCTGGATATCGTCGGTTTTCGTCTGGCTGATGGGCGGCGTATCAGCGTGCTGCAGGATTGGCCCAAGCCGGGCAAGAATGGCGAGTTTTTACGTCAGGTGCAGCAGGCGGCGTGCAAGCATTTCAACACCACGTTGGGGCCGGAATATAACGCGGCGCATCGCGATCACTTTCATGTGGACATGGGGTTATGGCGGATGTGCCGCTGAGCAGCCGATTCTAAGCGCTTTCAGGTGGCCGTCTTGGCTTAGCGTTGCGCCAACAATAGATCCGCCGCCTGACCACTGCGGCCGTCGGCGAATTCGAAGCGGCCGAGTTGGGCGATTTCATCGTAGGTGCCGAGGGCAATTTTCACGTCGCGGGCTTGCAGGTCGATGGCGCTGACCCCGGCCTGGCTGAGTGACTGACTGGACTGTCGGCCCTGGGTATCGAAGCGCAGCAGGCTCAGGCGCTCGAAGATCGCATCCTGGCTGTCGATGCGCCCATCGCCGTTGTCATCGTACTTGCGCAGTTCGGCAAAGCCGTTGGCCGCGCCATTCTGGTCGCCGAACAGCTCGCTGCCATCGTCGATATGGCCGTTGCCGTTGCGGTCATAGGCGAGCAGGGCGTCGTCACCGGTGGGCACGCTGATCTGGTCGAGTGTGCCGTCGCCATCCAGGTCGAAACGTACCGAGCGGGTCAGGCCGCTGGTGCTGAAGCCGTTACCGGCCAGATCGAGCACCAGTGGATCGGTTTTCTTCGGTTCGGCGTTGATGTTGACGTTCAGCTCCAGCTCGCGCTGGGCTGCCATTTCCTGAAAATCACTGGCCTGGGCGGTGACGGCCGGCGGCTCGCTGGGCGTTTCCGGGGCCTTGGCAGGCGTTTCGGCTTCTACCTCGTCGGGCATCAGGGTGCGCCGCAGGATCTGGTAATCCAGCGATGCGCGCTTGCCTTCATCCAGTGTCTCGCTGATCGAGCTGGTGCTGGCGGCCGATGGCGCGGCGCTGCGTGGGGCGGAAATCACATCGAACATGGCGAACTCGGTGCGGCTGGAAGCTGTCGGGTCTGGCAAAATGCCGCTCAGGCAGGTTATCGGCCGCTGTGGCGGTCAATTGAGTGATTTTTGAGCACATTTTCTGATGAGTGATGAGCGGCTAATAGCCAGAATTCGTATGCAAGCCCTGGCTCCCCATCTGCAGGCAGCGGCTGAAGCCTGGGCGGCGCGCCTGGCGTTGCCATTGCAGGGCGACAGTGAGTTCGCCCTGCAGTTGGGGGAGGGTGGTTTGCAGCTGGTGGAGCTGGGGCCGCAGGCGCCGGGGCCGGTCAAGGTGGATTTTGTCGAGGGCGCGGTGGCGCATCGGCGCCTATTCGGTGGCGGCAGTGGGCAGATGATTGCCAAGGCAGTAGGGGTGCAGGCCGGTATTCGCCCGCGCGTGCTGGATGCTACAGCGGGGTTGGGGCGTGATGCTTTTGTGTTGGCCAGTCTGGGTTGCCAGATGACCCTGATCGAACGCCAGCCGCTGATTGCTGCGCTACTGGAGGATGGCCTGGCGCGTGCTGCGCTGGACCGTGATGTGGCCCCCATTGCCGCGCAGATGCAGTTGTTGACTGGCAACGCGATCGAGCTGATGAATGCCTGGCAGGGCGAGCCGCCGCAGGTGATTTATCTCGACCCGATGTTCCCGCATCGAGACAAGAGCGCACTGGTGAAAAAGGAGATGCGCCTGTTTCGCCCCTTTGTCGGTGATGACCTGGATGCGCCGGCATTGCTCGCCGCGGCACTGAACCTGGCCAGCCATCGGGTGGTGGTCAAGCGGCCGCGCAAGGCGCCGTTGATTGACGGCGCCAAGCCGGGCTATGCCCTGGAAGGTAAATCCAGTCGCTACGACATTTATCCGAAAAAGAAGCTGCCAAGCACCGCCGAGCAGGTTTAGCTTCGGCGGTGGCGCATGGGGTCATTCGGCGCGAAAGGCGCGCAGGAAGACCTCGACCGCATCACGCACGTGCGCTTCGGCCTCGGCACCCTGCAGGGCTTCGCCACAGCCAATGAGCAGGCGGAAATTGGCTCCGCCTTTGATCAGGCAGAAGAACTGGTCTGCGGCACTCAGTGGGTCTTGCACGCGCAGCAGGCTGCTCTGGTCGGCTTGGCGCAGCAGTTCTTCCATGCCGTGCAGCACGCGCTGCGGGCCTGCCTCATAGAACATGTGCGACAGCTTGGAGTCCTGCGCCGCCAGGCTGACCATGACCCGGTGCAGCTCTACCGACTCGCGGCTGTTGATCAGCTCGTTGAAGCCGCGACCGATATTCAGCAGTGCCTGCGCCACCGGCACCTCGGCGCTCAGCTCGAACAGCAGTTCGGGCAGTTGTTCCTCGCATTTGGATTTTACTGCCTCGGCAAACAGCTTCTCCTTGTCGGTGAAGTGGCTGTACACCGTGAGCTTCGATACGCCGGCCTCGGCGGCAATCGCATCCATGCTGCTGCCGTCATAACCATTGCTGAGGAATAGGGTCTTCGCCGCTTCCAGAATGGCCTTGCGCTTGGCCAGGTCTTTCGGTCGGCCCGGGCCGTTGGTTGGCAACACTTTGTTTGGCATGGGTCGTTTTTAATACTGGACTAGTGAGTTTGCTATTTTTACTATACCCGCCAGTATAAATATTCAAAAGCCTCCACAAAGGTTAGTCATCATGTTTCGTCCTGCCTTGTCTGTTGCTTTACCTGTCAGTCTTGTTCTGGCGCTCGCTGCCTGCGGCAATGGCGAGCCTGCTGCGGTTGCCGTACGTCCGGCAATGGTGGTGCAGCCGCAGTTGGCCGGCGACTTGATGGATGCCTACCCTGGCGAGGTGCGTGCGCGCCTGGAGCCGGATCTGGCGTTCCGCATTGGCGGCAAGGTGGCCAAGCGGCTGGTCGAAGTTGGCGAGCGGGTGAAGAAGGATCAGCCGCTGGCCGAGCTGGACCCGCAGGACGTACGCCTGCAGCTGGAAGCCAGTCGCGCCCAGGTGGCGGCGGCCGAGGCGAACCTGCGTTTGGTGCGCGCCGAGCGCGATCGCTACAAGACCCTGCTGGCGCGCAACCTGGTCAGCCGCTCGCAGTACGACAACGCCGAGAACCTCTATCGCTCAGGCGAGGCGCGGGTCAAACAGATCAAGGCTGAATTCAATGTGGCCGACAACCAGGCCGGTTATGCCGTGCTGCGCGCCTCGCAAGATGGCGTAGTGGCGCGGCGCATGGTGGAAGTTGGGCAAGTCGTATCGGCCGGGCAGAGCGTCTTTACCCTTGCCGCTGACGGTGAGCGGGAAGTGCTGATCAGCTTGCCGGAGCAAGCCTTCGAGCGCTTCAAAGTAGGCCAGAATGTGGCCGTCGAGTTGTGGTCGCAGCCGGATCAGCGTTTCCCCGGGCGTATTCGTGAAATGTCGCCATCGGCCGACCCGCAGTCGCGCACCTTCGCCGCGCGCGTGGCGTTCACCGAGGGTAAGGTGCCGGCCGAGTTGGGCCAGAGCGCCCGTGTGTTTATCGCCCATGACACCGACGTGCCGCTGGCCGTGCCATTGTCGGCGCTGTCGGCCGAGAAGGACGTGCCTTATGTGTGGGTCGTTGACCCCAAGGACTCCACCCTCAAACGCGCCAACGTGCGCATTGGCGCTTACGGTGAGAAAACCGTGCCCGTGCTCGAAGGCCTGAAAGCCACCGACTGGGTGGTAGCCGCCGGCGGCCAGGTGTTGCGTGAAGGTCAGCAGGTGCGCCCGGTTGACCGCGATAACCGCGTTGTCGACCTCTCGGTCAAGACCCAACTGAAGGTCGAGGAGTAAGCCCGATGGACTTCAACCTCTCCGCCTGGGCGCTGCGTAACCGTCAGATCGTGCTGTACCTCATGCTGTTGCTGGCCGTGGTCGGAGCGCTCTCCTACACCAAGCTGGGGCAGAGTGAAGACCCGCCCTTTACCTTCAAGGCGATGGTGGTGCGCACAAACTGGCCGGGCGCGAGCGCCGAAGAGGTGGCGCGGCAGGTCACCGAGCGCATTGAAAAGAAACTGATGGAGACCGGCGACTACGACAAGATCGTCTCGTTCTCGCGCCCCGGCGAGTCGCAGGTGACCTTTATTGCCCGCGATTCCATGCATTCGGCCGACATTCCCGACCTGTTCTACCAGGTGCGCAAGAAGGTCAGCGATATCCGCCACACCCTGCCGCAGGGGATTCAGGGACCGTTCTATAACGACGAATTCGGCACCACCTTTGGCAATATTTATGCGCTGACCGGCGAAGGTTTCGACTACGCCGTGCTCAAGGACTACGCCGACCGCATCCAGCTACAGCTGCAGCGGGTCAAGGATGTGGGCAAGGTCGACCTGCTCGGGCTGCAGGATGAGAAGGTCTGGGTTGAGCTGTCCAACACCAAGCTGGCCACCCTCGGCCTGCCGCTGGCTGCCGTGCAGCAGGCGCTGGAAGAACAGAATGCCGTGGCGGCGGCCGGCTTTTTTGAGACCGCCAGCGACCGCGTGCAACTGCGCGTGACCGGGCGTTTCGAGAGCGTCGACGAAATCCGCAACTTCCCTATCCGCGTGGGTGATCGCACCTTCCGCATCGGTGATGTGGCCCAAGTGAAGCGCGGCTTTAACGATCCCCCCGCACCGCGCATGCGCTACATGGGCGAAGACGCCATCGGTCTGGCCGTGTCGATGAAGTCCGGTGGCGACATTCTGGTGCTGGGTGAGGCGCTGGAAGGCGAGTTCGCCCGTCTACAGGAAACCCTGCCGGCCGGCATGCAACTGAACAAAGTTTCGGACCAGCCCGCCGCAGTGAAAACCGGGGTGGGCGAGTTTGTGCGCGTGCTCACCGAGGCGGTGATCATCGTCTTGCTGGTGAGCTTCTTCTCCCTCGGCCTGCGTACCGGGCTGGTGGTGGCGCTGTCGATTCCGCTGGTGCTGGCGATGACCTTTGCCGCCATGTACTACCTCGGCATCGGTCTGCACAAAATCTCCCTCGGCGCGCTGGTGCTGGCACTGGGGCTGATGGTGGATGACGCGATCATTGCCGTGGAGATGATGGCGATCAAGATGGAGCAGGGCTATGACCGCATCAAGGCGGCCAGCTATGCCTGGAGCAGCACCGCGTTCCCGATGCTCACCGGTACCTTGATTACTGCTGCGGGCTTCCTGCCGATTGCCACCGCGCAGTCCGGCACCGGCGAATACACCCGCTCGATCTTCCAGGTGGTGGCCATTGCCCTGCTGGTGTCGTGGATTGCCGCCGTGGTGTTTGTACCGTACCTGGGCGCCAAGCTGCTGCCGGACCTGGCCAAGCTGCATGCGGCCAAGCATGGCGGCAGCGCGGGTGGGCATGACCCTTACAGCACGCCGTTCTACCAGCGCGTGCGCGACGCGGTGGAGTGGTGCGTGCGGCGGCGCAAGACGGTCATCCTGCTGACCATTGCGCTGTTTGTTGGCTCGATCCTGTTGTTCCGCTTCGTGCCGCAGCAGTTCTTCCCGGCGTCAGGGCGTCTGGAGCTGATGGTTGACCTCAAACTCAGTGAGGGCGCCTCCCTGGCCGCGACCGAAGAGCAGGCCAAGCGTCTGGAAAAACTGCTCAACGACCATGAAGGCATCGACAACTATGTTGCCTACGTCGGCACTGGCTCACCGCGTTTCTACCTGCCGTTGGATCAGCAGCTACCGGCCGCCAGCCTGGCCCAGTTCGTGGTGCTGGCGAAAAGCATCGAAGAGCGCGAGAAGATTCGCACCTGGTTGATCGAGGTGTTGCGCGACGAGTTCCCGACCCTGCGCACACGCATCTCGCGCCTGGAAAATGGCCCGCCGGTAGGCTATCCGGTGCAGTTCCGGGTATCCGGCGAGCATATCGATGAGGTTCGCCAGTTGGCGCGTCAGGTTGCCGACAAGGTGCGGGAGAACCCGCACGTGACCAACGTACACCTCGATTGGGAAGAGCCGAGCAAGGTGGTACGTCTGAACATCGATCAGGAGCGCGCCCGTGCCCTGGGTGTCAGCACCGCCGACCTGTCGCGCTTCCTGCAAAGCTCGCTGACCGGCTCGCCGGTGAGTCAGTACCGCGAAGGCAACGAGCTGATCGAGATTCTGCTGCGTGGCACCTTGAGCGAGCGTCAGGAACTCGGCCTGCTGCCAAGCCTGGCGGTGCCCACCGACAATGGCCGCAGCGTACCGCTGTCGCAGGTCGCCACCCTGGAATATGGCTTTGAAGAAGGCATTATCTGGCACCGCAACCGCCTGCCGACCGTCACCGTGCGGGCTGATGTCTATGGCGCTGAGCAGCCGGCCAGCTTGGTCAAGCAGATCCTGCCGACCCTCGATCCGGTGCGGGCGCAACTGCCGGATGGTTACCAGCTCGACGTAGGCGGCACCGTGGAAGACTCCAGCCGTGGGCAGAAGTCAGTCAATGCCGGTGTGCCGCTGTTTATCGTGGTGGTACTGACCCTGTTGATGCTGCAGCTGAAGAGCTTCTCGCGCTCGGCCATGGTGTTCCTCACCGCGCCGCTGGGACTGATCGGCGTGACCCTGTTCCTGCTGATCTTCCGCCAGCCGTTCGGTTTTGTGGCCATGCTCGGCACCATCGCCCTGTCGGGGATGATTATGCGCAACTCGGTGATTCTGGTCGATCAGATCGAACAGGACATCGCCGCTGGCATGGACCGTTGGCACGCGATTATCGAAGCCACCGTGCGGCGCTTCCGGCCTATCGTGCTGACCGCCCTGGCGGCGGTGCTGGCGATGATCCCGCTGTCGCGTAGCGTGTTCTTCGGGCCGATGGCCGTGGCCATCATGGGCGGCCTGATTGTGGCCACCGCGTTGACCCTGCTGTTCCTGCCGGCGCTGTATGCGGCCTGGTTCCGGGTCAAGGAAGTGGAGCGTCAGCCCGTCTGAGTCCGCGGCTGCTGCGGGCAAAAGCCAGGCCTTCGGGTCTGGCTTTTTTATGCGCGGCAGTTGCTCGGTAAGCGATTCGGTGGGGCTGTTGGCTGTCAAATATATGCTACTGCCATGGCCTGTGGGTTATTTGCAAACGTAGCAATTACAGTCTGTTACACCGAGTTGAAAACTGCTTCGTGGAAAATGTGCAGACATTTCGTCGTTTTTGTTTGACATATTTTACGTCTTTGCCAAACTGCGCGACCTTGATGGGTGCGTGCAGTGACCCGTCATTACGACTCATAACAAAAACCTGTAGCCCATCCTGGCTACCCGCGCAGCCAGCGCGGGCCATGCATGCGGTGGGCTGACGTCTGTGGAACGGGAAAGCATGCTGATCTGGTTCGTTGCGCTCTATCTACTGGTGACTGTCGCCATCGGTTTCTACGCCTCCACCCGGGTACACAACACCCGCGATTTCGCCTCCGGTGGCCGTAGCATGGGCTTCCCCATTGTTGCCGCGATGGTGTTCGCCACCTGGTTTGGCTCCGAAGCTGTACTGGGTATTCCCGCCACCTTCCTCGAAGAAGGCTTTGCCGGCATCGTTGAAGATCCGTTTGGCTCTTTCGGTTGCCTGTTTCTGGTCGGCCTGATCATTGCCCGGCCGCTGTACCGGATGAACCTGCTGACCATCGGTGACTACTTCAAGAAGCGCTTCGGCCCGCAGGTCGAGCTGATCATCAGCCTGGTTATCGTGATGTCCTACCTGGGCTGGATCGCCGCGCAACTGATCGCCCTCGGTCTGGTGTTCAACGTCATCTCCGACGGCAGCATCAGCACCACCCAGGGCATGTTCCTCGGCACCTTTATCGTGCTGCTGTACACCCTGTTTGGCGGCATGTGGTCGATTGCCCTGACCGACTTTTTCCAGATGATCGTCATCGTAGTGGGCCTGATCTATCTGGTCTGGCTGTTCAGTGGCATGGCCGGTGGCGCTGATCTGGTGATCAGCAAGGCGGCCAGCGAAGGCAAATTCACCTTTATGCACGCCTTCGAGCCCAAGGATATCGTCGCCTTTATCGGTGCGGCGGTGACCATGATGCTTGGTTCCATCCCGCAGCAGGACGTGTACCAGCGCGTCATGTCGGCCAAGAGCGAAAACATCGCCGCCCGCGCCTCGATGACCGGTGCGGTGTTCTACCTCGGCTTCTGCATGCTGCCGGTGTTCCTGGTGTACGCCGCCTCGATGATTGACCCGGCACTGGTCGAGAAGTGGCTGGCCGAAGATTCGCAGATGATCCTGCCGCTGCTGATTCTGGAGAAGACCCCGCTGTTCGCCCAGATCATGTTCTTCGGCGCCTTACTCTCGGCGATCATGTCCACTGCCTCCGGCACTCTGCTGGCGCCGTCGGTGACCCTCACCGAAAACGTGCTCAAGCGCTTTCTGCCGGTGCTGAGCGACAAGCAGTTTCTGCTGCTGATGCGCTGCACCATCCTGGTCTGCGCGGTGGCGACCCTGAGCTTTGCGCTGTACTCGGATGCGAGCATCTACGAGATGGTCGGCAACGCTTACAAGGTGACCCTGGTGGCGGCGGTGGTGCCATTGTTCGCCGGCCTGTTCTGGAAGCGTGCGACCACCCAGGGCGCGCTGTTTGCCATCGCCTTTGGTTTGTCGTCGTGGATTTACCTGGAATACACCTGGAGCGAAGCCGCCTTCTGGCCGCCACAGCTGGCGGGGCTGCTGTTCAGCATGGCCGGCATGCTGATTGGTACGCTGCTGCCGCAGTGGAGCCGTAACCAGAATGATGTGCTGGTGGCGCAGGCGGAATAAGCCTGGCGCTTGCCTGACAAAACCCCGCTGATTGGCGGGGTTTTGTTTTTGCGCCTTGTGAAGGTGGGTGGCGCATACATCCCGTGGGAGGGGCTTTAGCCGCGAGCTTTGTTGTTTATGGGCTTGGTCTTTGTTTGCGCCGCTTATGTGTTGCTCGGGCTACCGGTTCCGCCCTTACGGCGGCTCACTTTTGGCAAACGCCCCAAAAGTAAGCAAAAGGTCTTGCCCCTTGCATCCGGCCCGACTTCGTCGACTTGATTCGCTTCGCTCACCCTGCGGGCCAGCCTTCGGCTGTTACTCCGCTTCGCTACGTTTCGGCCTGCTGATGGGGCCTTTAGCGTCGTCTGCGAGATTGCGGGCAAGACAAAAAGCCAATCCATCCAGCGAATGTCCGCCGAACCTGTAGGAGCGGGCTTGCCCGTGATGCCTTTGTTTTGGCTTTTACGTTCCGCTTTTGCCTTTCGCTCGCCCTTCCACAACTCGCCCAAACAACGCGGTCCCCGAGTCCCGTCAGGAGGCCGAGCGTAGGTGCTGTGGAGAGGGGCGTTTGGCATGGATGCCAAACGAGGAACGATGGGCCATGGATGGCCCACCGTGACGGCCCTCGGAATAGCGCCGGAGTGAGGGAAGTTGAGCGCAGCGAAACCCGGATGTCGGGTGTGCTTTCTCTTTGGTTACTTTCTCTTTGCACAAGCAAAGAGAAAGTAACTCGGCGTAAGGCCGAAACCAGTTTTAGCAGTCAGAAAAGTGCGGCGGGCGTTAGAAGTTTGATGGGTATCGCTTCGCTCAACCCATCCTACGAGTCGCATACTGATAATGAAAACGTGACGTAGTGAACGTTTGGGTTTCCCTGTGAATACCTTTGCGGCATGATCCGGTATCGCTGATGGCTTTATGCCACGCATTGCTGGAGTCAAGGATGGCCCGTCGTAGCAAAACATCCCCCTTCGAAGACCTGATCTTTATCGCCTCGCGCCTGCCTTGGTGGCTCAGCCTGCTGATCGCTTTGGCTGCCTGGCTGTATTTCCATTCCGTCGCCACTAGCCCGCCGCCTACCGTCACTGATCCCAAGCAGTTTGCCTCGGCCATGACCGGACAAATGTGGCGAACCTTCGCCATGTTTCTGCAATACATCGTGCCCGTGGCATTTATCTTTGGCGCGATTGGTTCGGTATTTGCCCGCGCCAAGCGGCGCAAGTTGCTGGACGACGTTGCCAGTGCCACACGCCCCGGCAAAACCGTTGAAGGCATCAATTGGCAGCAGTTTGAGCAACTGGTTGGCGAGGCCTTTCGCCGGCAGGGCTTTATTGTCACGGAAACCGGCGGCAACGGCCCGGATGGCGGTATTGACCTGATTCTGCACAAAGGCAGCGAAAAGCATCTGGTGCAATGCAAGCAATGGCGAGCGACCAAGGTTGGCGTTGCAGTGGTGCGTGAATTCTTCGGGTTGATCGCCGCAGAAGGTGCTACCGGTGGCTTTGTAGTGACTTCCGGCAGCTTTACCGCAGATGCCAAGAACTTTGTCAGTGGCCGCAATATCCGCTTGGTGGAAGGCCCTGAGCTTAATCGCTGGATTGCCGCTTCACGTACCGCTCAACCCAAGCCCTCGGCTGTTCCCCCGGACTCAGCTCGCTTCGTACCTGCACAAGCAAGTGCGCCAAGTTGCCCTGTTTGTAAGTCGGCTATGCAAAAGCGAGTAGCTAAGCGTGGGGCGAATATCGGTAAAGAGTTTTGGGGGTGTTCGCAGTATCCGAAGTGTTTTGGGACGACTGATATCTAATATGAAGACCGATTAAAAGCCAGACTCGAAGGTCTGGCTTTTTTCACATCTATCCAACCCTTCTTACAACGCGCCAAACACCTTCTTCGCCAAACTGGTCGCCGCCCCAGCCGGATTCTCCCGGATGCTCGCTTCCTGCTCAGCGATCATGGCAAACAGACCATCCAGCGCCTGCTCGGTCACATAGTTCTCGATATTCGCGCTTTTCGCGTCGATCACCCCGAAGCTCGCGGCTTGGCCGGCGAAGCTGTTGTATTGCTTGGCCAGGCCAACCTGGTCGGTGGCTTTTTTGACGATGGGTAGGAATTGGGCGCGGATCTGTTCGCGGCTGGTCTTGTTCAGGTATTGAGTGGCGGAATCCTGCGGGCCGCTGAGGATGCTCTTGGCGTCCTGCACGGTCATCTTCTTCACCGAATCCACCAGCAGCGCCTGGGCTTGCGGTACGGCGGCTTCGGCGGCCTTGTTCATGCTCGCTTCAAGCTGATCAACCTGCGCGCCCATGCCCATCATCTTCATGGTTTTGGCGGCTTTGCCGAGGTTGCCCGGCAGCTCGATGCGTACGTCCGGGTTGTTGCTAAAACCGCCCGGCTTACCCAGCTGCTGCACGGCTACTTGGGTGCCTTGGGTGAGGGCATCCTTGAGGCCGCCGCTGGCGTCGCTCTGGCTCAGGTCCGCGAGGGACAGGGCGAAGGCGCTGCTGCACAGGGCAAGGCCGGCGGCCTGGGTCAGGGTACGAAGCATTGGGGGGATCCTTGTGAGTGAGGTGGCACGAGCTTAACCAAGTCTGGGGCGCAGGCAAATGCGCGTCAGTAGTTTCTCTTGATTGCTTAGTAGGCCGAGCAAGCCGGCGGGCAGTTAATTAAGTGCGCAAACTGTGTCATCCACAACTCAGACTGGCAGCCTGCGCTATGGCGCACAGCAAGAGTAATAGTTATGTTTATGACCCCTCGTTCGGCTGGCGCATTGGGCTGAAGTACTACCGCTGGATGAGGTGTGTACCTCAACAGTTTGCCCAGTCTGCCAGCATGGATAGCTTGTCGAGGTTTGCTGCTCTGCCGTGAGGGGTAGGCATACGTTCGGCGCGCTACCAGTAAGTACAAAGCGAGCTAGGCTGAACCGGTATGGAGTTGCAATACACAGACTTGGAGCCGCGCATCCGCATGAGTAAAGGAATTAACGTCGACTCGATCATTTTGATCGTCGAGGATCAGGCCATGGATGCGCGCGCGCTGCATGAGGCCGTGCGCGATCTGGCAGAGGTGCATGTAGCCAATGATGGCCCTTCAGCCTTGGCAATGGCCAGGCAGTGCAGGCCGGATCTTGTGCTATTGGATATCGAAATGTCAGGCATGAGCGGCTTTGCCGTATGCAAGGCGTTCAAGGCTGATCCAAAGCTCTGCGACGCCGCCATTATCTTTGTCACCTCGCATGTGCAGTCTGAAAACGAGCTGCGCGCCCTGGAATATGGCGGTATTGATTTCATCCACAAACCGCTGAATGCGCCGGTGGCCAGGGCTCATGTCAAGGCTCACCTGGCGCTGCGCCATGAGGCGAAGAAGCTCGCCAACCATGATGGGCTGACAGGGCTGCCAAACCGAACGCTGCTGCAGGACCGTACTGAGCAGGCCTTGCAGAAGGCCCGCCGCAGTGAGGTCCGTGTGGCCATGCTGTTGCTGGATCTGGATAACTTCAAAGGCATTAATGACTCGCAGGGGCATTCCATCGGTGATGAGTTGCTCAAGGAAGTCGCTGCGCGTTTATCTCAGGCCTCCAGGGCGCTGGATACGGTCAGCCGCCAGGGGGGCGACGAGTTCATCGTCTTATTACCGGAGGTCAGCGGCTTTGATGTGGTGGGCGATTTTGCCGAGCGGCTGCTAGCCAGCATCAGTCTGCCCTTCATGATTGGCGGTAATCGCTACGATCTGACCGCGAGTATCGGGATCAGTCTGTTTCCTGACGACAGCGAGGATGCCGAGTCGCTGTACCGGCATGCGGATTCGGCCATGTATCAGGCCAAGCTTGATGGGCGTAATCGCTGTCGTTTCTTTTCCCTCGATATTGAGCACAGTACCCGTGGGCGGCACCTGTTGGAGCAGCACATGCGCGGCGCGCTGGAAGATGGCGTATTTGAAGTCTTCTACCAGGCCAAGGTCGTGGCCACCGAGAGTCTGGTGGTCGGTATGGAGGCGCTCGTACGCTGGCGTAATAGCGATGGCAGTCTTATTTCGCCTGCCGAGTTCATTCCGCTGGCCGAAGAGACCGGGCTGATCATCCCCATTGGCAGGTATGTCCTGCAGCAGGCCTGTGAGGATGCCCAGATGCTTATTGCGCAAGGCATGCGTCTGGTGGTTAGCGTGAATATTTCGGCGGTGCAGTTTCGCGAAGAGTCATTTTTACCGATGGTGCGCGATGCCTTGCGCACGTCGAAGCTGGCCCCCGCGTTTCTAGAGCTGGAAATTACCGAGGGCGTACTGGCCAGGGATGTTGCGAACACGCAATACGTTCTGTCTGCTTTACGCAGCATGGGGGTGCGTATTGCTCTCGACGATTTTGGTACGGGTTACTCAAGCCTTACCTACCTCAAGCGTTTTCCGGTTGATGTGTTGAAAATCGATCAGAGTTTTGTGCGGGACATGCTGGTGGACAAGAGTGATGCCGCGATTATCGAAGCCATTGCCAAGTTGGCTCAGGCGTTTGCGCTTGAGTTAGTCGCCGAAGGCGTGGAGACCGAGGAGCAAGCAACAGCGCTGCAGGCCTTTGGTTGCCAAATCATGCAGGGGTATTTGTATTCTCGGCCGCTGCCGTTTATCCAGTTCTGTGCGTTGTTGGACTCTGGGGGGCTGGGTGTCCGCTGACCACCGGGCGATACATCTTGTGGGTCCACTTATCACTACTTCACGCTGGAGTTGCCCAGGTTCTGCTGTGGATGAACAGCAACGATCATCGCTGTGAAACTGTTGCCGGGATGCCATGTCGATAAAAAATAATTACGCCACCGTTGCGGCCAACAAATGGGCCATTCTCAGCCTGCTTGTTGGGTTGATCGTCAGCATTGCTGCAGCCGTGGGGGTTGCCCAGTTCAATCAGCGGCAGGCTGAGGCAGCGGTTGTCGATGCAGCTGAACGAACGGCTAATCAGGTCGTAAGCCGCTTTAAGCTTTATCAGTATGGTTTGCGTGGCGCCCGTGGCGCTATTCAAACCATGGCAGAGACGGCTATCACGCGTGAGAGCTTTAACCGTTATAGCGGTACCCGGGATGTCGACGAGGAGTTTCCCGGCGCCCGCGGCTTTGGCTTTATTCGTCGGGTCGCCCGGCAAGATGAGGCTGAGTTTCTGGCTCAGGTCCGAGCCGATGACTGGCCCGACTTCTCTATCCGCGAACTGAGTCCGCATGACGCCGAGCGTTATGTCATTCAGTACATCAATCCGGTCGAGCGCAACATGGCGGCTGTGGGGTTGGATATCGCATCTGAGCAAAATCGCCGGCAGGCGGCATTGTCTGCCATGCGTAGCGGTGAAGTGCGCCTGACCGGGCCCATCACGCTGGTGCAGGCTACGGGTAATCCGCTGCAGTCTTTTCTGATCCTCATGCCCATCTACCGGGATGGGGTGACGCCAGATACGCGCGAGGCCCGCGAGGCACAAGCATTCGGTTGGAGCTATGCACCGCTGCTTATTGAGGATGTGCTCAAGGGCATACTTCCCTCTGAGAAAGCGATCCATCTGGAACTGCGCGATATCACCGACCCAGCGCAGCATGTGACGTTTTATCAGTCGGATGCTCGCCATTCCGAGCAGGTTGGGCTTTCTCACGTTCTCGAACGCGATGTGTATGGTCGACGCTGGCAGGTGCAGTTTCGTGTGTATCCCTTGTTTATCAGCCAGCTTCGTCAGCTTTCTCCGTTATTGGTACTGAGTGTTGGGCTTGCGGTGTCGGTACTGTTTGCCGCTCTGGTTGGCGTGCTCAGTGTCAGCCGCACACGTCAACTGCAAGTCATCGCAGAGCAGGAAAAACTGGCTGCCATTGTTGCAAGTTCGGCAGACGGGATTATTGGTAAAAACCTTGATGGCACGGTGACCAGCTGGAATAAAGGAGCCGAACGCTTGTTTGGTTTCAGTGCCCAGGAGGCCATAGGGCGGAACCTTTCGGAGCTGATCGTTCCTCAGTCGCTGAAGGCTGAAGAAGCCGAGATTCTTGCCTGCATCGAGGCGGGGCAATCAGTGCCCAGCTTTAATACCCGGCGCCAAACTAAAAGCGGCATGCTGGTTCCCGTTTCCGTCACCGTCTCGCCTATCCGTAACTCTGCCGGGCAAGTCACCGGGGCGTCGAAAACCGTACGCGATAACACCGAGCAGGTCGCTGCTGAGGTGAAGATTCACGAGCTCAATAGCAGCCTTGAGGCTCAGGTTGTGCAACGTACATCCGAGCTGCGCCAGCTCAATGTGCTGCTTGGCAATGTGATGCGTTCAGCCTCCGAGGTGGCGATCATTGCCACTGATCGCCAGGGCATTATTCGCTTATTCAACACCGGCGCGGAGCGCATATTGGGCTATACGGCGGCTGAGCTGGTCGATATGTGCAGCCCGGCCACCTTCCATCTGGAGCAGGAAGTTACGGCTCGCTCAGTCGAACTGACTGCGCAATATGGCCAGCCGATAGAAGGCTTCCGAGTCTTTGTACACACGGCAGAGCTTGAGGGGGCGGAGACCCGGGAGTGGACCTATGTGCGCAAGAACGGCTCCTGTGTGCCGGTGTCCCTGGCTGTCACGGCCATGCGTGATGAGCATGACGAGATCACCGGTTACCTTGGCATTGCCGTGGATTTGACCGCCCGCAAGGCTTCCGAGCATGCGTTTGCGTCGGCGCGCGATCAGTTGTTGATGGCGGCCGACGTGGCCGAACTGGGTATCTGGTCCTGGACGTTGGCAGACAACTCGCTGAGCTGGAACGACCGTATGTTCGAGCTGTATGGCCAGCCTTTGAGCCTGCGTGATACGGGCTTGAGCTACGAACACTGGCATTCGCGCGTACACCCGGACGATGTGGAAATGGCGCAGAGCAAGCTGCATATGGCGGTTGAGGGGCGCGGCCAGTACGCCCCGGTCTTCCGGATCGTGCGGCCTGATGGACAGGTGCGGGTGGTTCAGGCCGGCGCTCAGGTGGAAAGGGACGATAGTGGGCAGGCCGTCCGGGTTACCGGCATCAATCGCGATATCACGGAGCAGCGTGAACTCGAGTCCCGCTTGCTGGATGCCAAAGAGCAGGCCGATGCCGCCAGCGCATCGAAGTCATCATTCCTGGCCAACATGAGCCATGAAATCCGTACGCCAATGAACGCGGTACTGGGCATGCTGCATCTGGTGCAGAACACCGAACTGGATACCCGCCAACTGGATTACATCAGCAAAGCCGAGACGGCCGCAAAGTCTTTGCTGGGGCTGCTGAACGATATCCTCGACTATTCCAAGATTGATGCTGGCAAGTTGCAGCTGGATATCCACACCTTTGAGCTTGAGACGTTGATGCGCGATTTAGCGGTCGTACTCTCGGGTAATCAGGGCCACAAGGATGTGGAGGTGATGTTCGATCTGGATCCGCAATTACCCAGTGCGTTGCTTGGCGATAGCCTGCGTTTGCAGCAAGTGCTGATCAACCTGGCAGGCAATGCCCTCAAGTTCACCCAGCACGGTCAAGTGGTGGTCAGGCTTGAGGAGTTGCAGCGCTTGGGTGAGGTGGTCTGCGTTCGTATTGAAGTGACGGATACCGGTATCGGTATCAACACGGCTCAGTTGAACCGTATTTTCGATGGTTTCACTCAGGCCGAAGCATCGACTACGCGGCGTTTTGGTGGCACCGGGTTAGGCCTGGTCATCTCCAAACGGCTGATCAATTTGATGGGGGGTGAGCTGCAGGTCAGCAGCGAGGTTGGAGTAGGGAGTCGTTTCTGGTTTGACATCGAGCTGGGTATTTCTCAACCCCTGCCATTGCGTGCGCGCTGCTCTGGGGTTGATCGGCCGATGCGCTTGTTGGTGGCAGATGACAATGAGGTGGCCGGTTACCTACTCACGCGTACGGTCGAGGCTTTGGGCTGGCAGGTGGATCTAGTCAGTGATGGTCTGCAAGCGGTGGCACGCGTCGAGCAAATGCAGCGTGAGGGTAAGGCCTACGATGTAATTCTGATGGACTGGCGTATGCCAGACATGGACGGGTTGAGCGCTGCACGTTTGATTCGCCAGCGCAGCCAGGGAGGGGCTGTGCCACTGGTCGTGATGATCACCGCATACGGGCGTGAGGTATTGGCTGACGCACAGCAGGAAGATGATGCGCCTTTTGCCGAGTTCCTCAGCAAGCCCGTTACGCCTCAACAACTGGCCGATACGATTCAGCGAGTCTCCATGGGGGAGGTTGCCCGGCAGCCGTCTGTCGCCAGCCTACGCGCTGCGCAGCCAAAGCGGCTGAGTGGTATGCGCTTGCTGGTGGTGGAGGACAACATGCTTAACCGTCAGGTCGCCTGCGAACTGTTAAAAGGCGAAGGGGCGCTGGTGACCCTGGCCGAGGGTGGGCTTGAAGGGGTGCAGTTGGCCACTGAGAACGCTGAAGCTCTGGATGCCGTGTTGATGGATATTCAGATGCCGGATATCGATGGCCTGGAGGCGACGCGGCGGCTTCGTGCAGATGCACGGAGCCAGGGGTTGATAGTCATTGCCATGACGGCCAATGCATCCAGTTCCGATGAACAAGCATGCCGTGCGGCGGGAATGGATGATCACCTCGGTAAGCCCATTGATCTGGAGAAAATGGTTGCCACGCTCTTGCGTCATACCGGACGTGACGCTGTGGCGTCAGCCGTCCAGCCGCAAGCCGAGACGCAGGGCACTGTGGTGGAGTCAGCCGCTTCGATTAATCAACGCTTTGGCAGTAACCATCAGTTGATTCGCAATGTGCTGAGCAGTTTTGCGCCTGAACAAACCAAGCAACTTATACGCTTGCAGGAGCAGGTCGAGCAGCGGAATGCGGCTGGTGCGGCCGCTGTGCTGCATGCCATCAAAGGCAGTAGTGGCACCATGGGGGCTTGTGCCATGGCGCAACTGGCTGGTGAGTTGGAGCAGCAGTTACAGCAGGGGGATGAAGCGAGCAAGATGCAGGTGTTGACCGATGGCCGTTTTGTCGAGGTGCTGCGTGAGCTGCTACGCAGCAGTGATCAGGCGCTCAAACTTATGTTTGAGTTGCCAGCGGGGCAGGCGCCTGCAAACTCAGATTCTGCGGGTTTACCCCTCGAACAATGGCGTGAGGCCCTGCGCAATATTCTGCAATTACTAGAAACGGGCAATATGCAGGCAATAGCCGAAAGCGAGGCCCTGTTGGCGCAGACGCCACATGAGTTGCGGCCACAACTTGGCCAGTTTTTGCAGTTGGTACAAGCCCTGGATTTTGCTGCATCTTTATTGGCTGGGCATGAGCTGCTGAATTCGGTCTGAGGATTTATTGATGCAAACGTGGCAAGCGGTTACACGGCAGAAGCCGAAAATACTTCTGGTTGATGATCAGCGCGTCAATATTCTGGTGCTGCATGAGTTGTTTCGTGATGAGTGCGAAATTTTTATGGCCGCAAACGGCGAACAGGCCTTAACAAGTTGCCGAACGGTATTGCCGGACCTGGTTCTGCTTGATGTGCACATGGAGGGGCTGGATGGCTATGAAGTGTGCCGTCGCCTGAAAGAAGACTCAGAAACCTGCAATATCCCGATCATTTTCGTTACTGCGCAGGGGGCGGAGCAGGACGAAGTACGCGGTTTTGAGCTGGGTGCGGTGGATTTTATCGTTAAGCCGATCAACCCCGTGATTGTAAAGGCGCGGGTTAAAACCCACCTGACGCTTAAACAGCAGAGCGACATCTTGCGTTCTTTTGCCTTGTTGGATGGGCTGACAGGCGTTGCCAACCGCCGCAAGTTTGATGAAGAGCTTGAGCTCAACTGGCGGCGTAGCCTGCGAGAGAAAAGCGCGCTGTCGGTAATTATTATCGATGTTGATCATTTCAAGCGTTTCAATGACCGTTACGGGCATCAGCGAGGCGATGCGTGTTTGCAGGTTGTGGCTACAGCACTTAACGGTGTTATCAGGCGCCCATACGATTTACTGGCGCGTTATGGCGGTGAAGAGTTTGCCTGTGTTTTGCCGAATACAGCATTGCTTGAGGCCGTGCAGATTGCCGAGCGCATGCAAGCAGCCGTACGGGCGCTCAAGCTTGAGCATATGGACTCTGAGGTGGAGCAGGTTGTTACGGTTTCGCTTGGGGTGGCGACAGTAGTGCCTACTGTTGGCGGGACATCCGAAGCGGTTGTGGCGGAGGCTGATCGGCAGCTCTACCAGGCCAAGCAGGCAGGGCGCGCCCGGGTCAGTTCGTGTGCGCTGACGGACACGCAGTAAGCGCGATACCCAACGTCTTTTTGTTGGCAACGCGTGGCCTTAGTGGCTCAGGCGTTCCAGTTCGCGGCGCACCATTTGTGCATACGGCGCGGGTTTCAGGGCGTACAGCTCGCCTGCCACCCAGCTCAGCCAGCGCCCTCCCAACTCGCCTTTGGCCGCCAGCAGACGCTGAGCCTCGGCTTGCGCCCGCGCCTGATTAGCCTGGTGAAACTCGGCGCGGCTGGGTGGTTCGGGCGGCTTGCTGGGGCTTGTCATGCCTGTGGGTTGGGCCGGCTTACACCGGCTCAACCACCTCCTCGTTTCTATCCATGGCCACCTGGCGAATTGATAGGCGAATCTCGGCCGGCAGTACGCGCTTGGCCGCACCTTCTGCCAATTCATTGAGCAGTGGATGGTGGCTGAGCTTGCCAGCCTCATCCTGGCGCAGCACGCCTTGGTCCTGCAGGCTCTGGATAAAGTGGCGGAACAGGCTCTTGTCGAAGAATTCCGGGGCGTTGAGGCCATGCAGAATCGACAGGCGCTGGGCCATGACGGTGCACAGGTCTTCCAGTTCTTCAGCGCTGATGGTGTTCTGCCCGGCATTCAGCAGCAGGGCGGTGGCCATGTAGAAGCGTTGCAGGGTCTGCACAATGGCGCGGGCCAGCAGGGTCAGCAGGACGAACTCGCGCGAGCTCGGGGCCGGGCGCACATACATATCGCCCTCTAGCGTGAGCAGGCCCTGCTCGACAAAGGCAGGCAGCCACTGGTCGACCACAGCGTCCAGTTCGTCGAGGTTCCAGCGGATAAACAGTTCGGCTTGCAGGTAGGGATACAGCGCCCGGGTAAAGCGCAGAATCTGCTCGCGGCTCATCCGTGCACTGCTTTGGAAGAAGCTCGCCAGCAGCGCCGGCAGGGCGAAGATATGCAGCACGTTGTTGCGGTAATACGTCATCAGAACGGCGTTGTGCTCGTCCAGATAGAGGATCTTGCCGAGGGCGTCCTTCTGTTCGGCGAGCAGGTCCATCTTCTGTACGTATTCGATCAGCGCCTGGCCGTTGCCCTCAGGCAGGGTGGTGTGCGGTGAGTAGGGCACGCTGCGCAGCAAGGCCAGGTAGAGGTCGAGCACCCGCGCCAGGGCCGGCTCGTCCAGCGCCAGTTTGCTGGTGGAGAGCAGCGCCAGGGCCACCAGGTTGACCGGGTTGATTGCCGCCGCTTCGTTGAGGTGCTGGGCGACACGCTCGCCGAGGTTGTTGGTGACTTGATTCAGCCAGCTTGGGCGGAACTGGCTGCCGTAGTCCTGTTCGCGCCAGTTCGGTTGCTCGTTGTCGAGAAACTCTGCCAGCTTGATCGGCTCGCCGAAGTTGACCCAGACATGGCCAAAGCGCTGCTTGAGTGCGCCGATGACCTTGAAGATGTCGAAGATTGACTCTTTCTTCTTGCTCGCGCCGCGCAGTTCGCCCAGGTAGGTGCGGCCTTCCAGCACGCGCTCGTAGCCGATATACACCGGCACGAAGACCACCGGCAGGCGATTGCTGCGCAGGAAACTGCGCAGGGTGATGGCCAGCATGCCGGTCTTCGGTTGCAGCATGCGCCCGGTGCGCGAGCGTCCGCCTTCGACGAAGTACTCCACCGGGAAGCCCTTGCTGAACAGGGTGTGCAGGTATTCGTTGAATACTGCGGTGTACAGCGGGTTGCCCTTGAAAGTGCGGCGCATGAAAAACGCGCCGCCACGGCGTAGCAGGCTGCCGATCACCGGCATATTCAGGTTGATGCCGGCGGCGATGTGCGGTGGGGTCAGGCCGTTGCGGAACAGCAAATAGGACAGCAGCAGGTAATCGATATGGCTGCGGTGGCAGGGCACATAGATCACCTCGTGGCCCTGGGCGACTTCCTGTACGCCCTCGATATGGTTGACCTTGATGCCGTCGTAGATCTTGTTCCAGAACCAGCTCAGCACCAGTTCGAGGAAGCGAATGGCGGTGTAGGTGTAGTCCGAGGCGATCTCGTTGCCATAGTGCAGGGCCTGGCTTTCGGCCTTCTCCAGGCTGATGTTCTCGCGCTCGGCTTCTTCGAGAATCGCCTGGCGCACCTGGGGGCCGTGTACCAGGCCTTTGACCAGGTTGCGTCGGTGCGACACGTCCGGGCCGATGACTGCAGCCTTCTGGTTGCGAAAGTGCACCCGCAGGATGCGCTGGACCATGCGCAGGGTGCGCTCGTGGCCTTTGTCCTGCTCGACCAGCTCGCGCAGATGGATTGGGGTGGAGAACTGCACGCGGGTCTTGCGGCCCAGAATCAGGATGCTGACCAGCCGACGCAGGCGCCCGGTAACCGCCCAGCTGTCGGCGAACAGGAGCTTCCACGGGCTGGTTTCGCGATCCGGCGACTGACCCCAGAACACGCTGACCGGAATGATCTGCGCATCGTCCACCGCATGCTGGCTGAGTGCGCTGACCAGGCGTTGCAGGGTTGGCGAGATGCCGCGTTTGTCCTGGCGGCCGAGCCAGTCGGGCTCCGGCGTCAGGTAAAAGAATGCCGCAGGCTCCAGCAGCTCACCCACCGCCACCGGCAGCACAGGCCGTGGCAGGCCGGCCTTGCGGCACTCGGTATCAACCACCGCCAGATCACTCAGCGACGGTTGCTGCAGCACGTAGAACACCGGCTTGCTGCGGTCGAGCTTGAGGGTAAAGGCCGATTGGTTGATGGTTTCCGAGCGTACCCAGAGGTACAGCACGCGGCGCAGGGTGCCAAAAACAAGGCGGCGGAACGGGGATCGGGTCATACGGAGTCTGCAGGCTTGAAAACGAGCATTTGCTCGGGGGGGCGTAGTGTGCCGGATCGGCTGCTCGGCAGCAAAAATCTTCTGGGTGACGGGGGCATAGAAACCTGTGCGGCTCAGTGCGGCCGGGACGCCCAAACAAGAGGGGCGGCTGGCGTCAGCGCTCGCTGACGGGGGCAAGGCCGGGAATCAGGCGCTGCTCTTGGGCTTGCAGCAGGATGCGGTTGAACTCCGTCAGGAATGCCTGCATGCCCATGCTTTTGGCAAATGCCAGGTACAAACGGTCGTGGTTTAACGGTTGCTGCAGGATGACGAACTTATCGCGGTGGCTGGATAGCATCTCGTCGCTTGCAAGCGCAGTGAGCAGACCGAGTTGGCCGTTGCCGATAAAGGCTGCAGCGATCCGCTCATGCAGCAGCTTGCCCAGCCGGGCTGGTTTGACTCTGATCCGCTTCCACTTGGAGCAGGCCGCTGCGAATGGCGGCGTCTACTTCCGGGCCATAGCTGGCGCCCAATTGCACACCGATTTTGCGCCCGCTGAGGTCGGCCAGTTGGGTGAATGCAAACTCATGGCCCTTGCGCACCACCACATTGATGGTGTCGTCATATATCGGCGCGGAGTAGTCATACAGTGCCAGGCGTTCCGGTGTCATCGAGATCCCGACTATGCCGCCTTTACCCTGAGCTGCAGAGGCCTGGGCACGCTTCCAGGGATACAGCCGCAAATCCAGTTCAGTGCCGTTGACCTTGGCCACATGCGCCATGACCTCGGCCAGTAGCCCGGCGGGCTGATGCTCGGTGTCGAGGTAGATCACCGGGTGGTAGTCGTGGTCTGCAAAAATCACCATAGGCTCGGCGCGACTGGCACTGGCCAGGCTGGCCAGCGACAAGACGAAAAACCAAACGGCGTAATGCGGCATGGAGGCTCCAGCTACTGAGGGGCGCGGACTAAAGTTTAGCTCTGGATCCCGCGCCATGCTTTGCTCTGCATCAGCACGCCTGGCGCTAGACACTGCCCGATACTGCAAGGGCCGCGAGCGCTGGCCCAGCCCATGCCCTGGAGTTGTGCTTTGCTTATAGATAATCGAAGTAAAAAGTTCCCGTGTAATCAAATATTTATATATCAGCAACTGCGCTGAAATATCCCCTCGCCAAGATTCCCTCCAGCACGAACGAGCCCCTAGCGCTCGGGTGTTCCCAACACTTTAAACGTCTATTTAGAGGAATCTTCGATGATCCGTCAGCACAGCTTTCGTGGAGTAATGGCCGGCTTTGCAACCAGCGCTCTGGCCTTGGCCGTTTCCGCCCAGGCTATCGCCGGTACCGTCAGCACCGATGGCGCCGATATCGTGATCAAGACCAAGGGTGGCCTGGAAGTCGCCACCGTCGACAACGAGTTCAGCTTCAAGCTGGGCGGCAAGCTGCAGTGGGATGCGACCAACTTCGATGGTTTGCAGGCTGCCAGCCAGAACCAGCCGTTTGATGACACCTTCAATACCTTTATCCGTCGCGGTGAGCTGGCCGTCGAAGGCGTGGCATACAAGGATTGGGGTTACGGCGTACGTGTGAGCTATGACGGCAATGAAGACGGTACCGATGTCGACCGTGCGTTCATCACCTACACCGGCATGGATGTCGCCGATATCACCATCGGCCAGTACGGGGTCGACTATGGCCTGGAAGGTACCACCAGCTCGTCCTGGATCACCGGCATGGAGCGTCCCTTCATGTACGACCTGCTGAACGGTGATGAAGACACCAAGTTCGGTGTGAATGCGATGCACACTGGCGATAACTACGGCCTGATGGCGCAAGTTGGTCACTACGAGCAGTACGAGTCGGGCGGTAACGACGAGTTGTTCGGCTACACCCTGCGTGCCAACTGGGCGCCCTACATGAACGGTACCGACGTGGTGCACCTGGGTGCCAACTTCCACAGCAGCAACCCGGATGACAACCGTGCCCGTGGCCGCAGCCGTCTGGGTATCCGCAGCGATGCCGACGACCGCCTTACCTTCGCCGATACCCGTGAAGCGGATAAAGATAACGAGTGGGTACTGGAGTCCGGTGCGCAGTTTGGTGCCTTCCGCGCTCAGGCTGAGTATTTCCAGCGCAATATCTCCGGTGAGAACACCGTGGGCGCGGATGCCGATGTCGACATGAGCGGTTATTACGGCCAGGTGTCTTACATGTTCAACGGCGTGCGCAAGTACAAGGCCGGTGCGGGCAAGTGGGACAAGCCGGATCAGGCCGGTGCTGTGGAAATCTTCGCCCGTTATGAAAGCAACGCCGTGGATGCCGACGAAGGCGCCATGCCGGGCCAGATGAACGACAACGTCAACGGCATCATCGCTGCCGACCTTGGCGACGAGTTTGAAACCAATGCCTTCGTGGTGGGCGTCAACTACTTCCCAACCCCGGCAGTGCGTATGAGCCTGAACTACGTGGATTACGAAGTGGACAATATCGACACCACCGCGCAGATCGACGGTGAGGATGTACAAGACGACGGCAAGGCCATCATGGGGCGTCTGCAGTACGTGTTCTAAGCACCTTCGGCTGTACGCGCCACTTGCTACTCTCCTTTAAGCCCCGCCTTGTGCGGGGCTTTTTTTTGCCGTGTGGTTGGCGCCGTCCGGTATCAGCAAGCCTGGCAAACGCTGCCGGCTCGTCTCGAACAGCTGCAACTGCACGACGGCGTGGCAGTCATCACATGGCAGCGCCCAGGCGCTTAGCTCGATATAGTGCAGCCTTGTCTGACTCGCCGAGCTGCCGATGTTGCTGAACCGTTTAGATTCCATTCATGAGGTTGCTGCCAGTCAGTGGGATGGCCTGCTGACTGCGGCGCAACCGTTCTTGCGCCACGCTTTTCTGGCCACGCTGGAAGACAGCGGCAGCGTAGGCGGGCGCACGGGTTGGCAGCCGGCGCACGCGGCGTTGTTCGGCGAACAGGGGCAGTTGCTGGCCGGCATGCCGGGTTACATGAAGAGCCATTCCTACGGCGAGTATGTGTTCGACCACGGTTGGGCAGACGCCTGTCAGCGCGCCGGTATCGACTATTACCCCAAGTTGTTGGCCGCCATTCCCTTTTCTCCTGTGGCCGGCCAGCGCCTGCTCGGTGCGGCGCCGGCTGCCGGGCAGTTGCTCGATGGCTTGAGCGGTGACTTGGCGTCGCGGGGGCTGTCGAGCCTGCATGTCAACTTCACCACGTCCGCCGAGGATGCTCTGCTGCAGGGCCGCGAGGGCTGGTTGCAGCGGCTGGGGTGTCAGTTTCACTGGCGCAACCGCGACTATCGGGATTTTCAGGATTTTCTCGATGCGCTCAGCTCGCGCAAACGCAAGCAGATGCGCAAGGAGCGTGAGCAGGTGGCGGGGCAGGGGTTCGAGTTCGAATGGCGTGAGGGTCACCAGCTCAGCGAGCTGGAATGGGATTTTGTCTACCTGTGCTACGCCAATACCTACCGCGTGCGCGGCCAGTCGCCGTACCTGACGCGTACGTTTTTCAGCCTACTGGCCGAACGCATGCCGGCGATGATCCGCGTGGTGGTGGCGCATCAGGCGGGCAGGCCGGTGGCCATGGCCTTTAGCCTGGTTGGGGGCGACAGCCTGTACGGGCGTTACTGGGGCTGTCTGGATGAGTTCGATCGACTGCACTTCGAAACCTGCTTCTACCAGGGCATGGACTACGCCATCAGTCATGGTCTGCAACGTTTTGATGCCGGTGCCCAGGGTGAGCACAAGCTGATTCGTGGCTTCGAGCCGGTGCTTACACATTCCTGGCATTACCTCTGCCATCCCGGTTTGCGCGCCGCTGTGGCAGCATTTCTCGATGACGAACAGCACGCTGTACGGGCTTATGCCGAACAAGCCTGCACGCTGTTGCCGTACCGGCAGGGCTGATGGGGTGGGGCAATTGAATGGGGCGTTGAGGCTGCAGCAGGCCCGAGCGGGCCGTTGAGGCGTCCCTGGCTGGCGCGTGGCTGGCCAAGCCAGGGCCTGGGTTACAGGCGCTTGGCTGCCGTGATCAGCACTGGCTCGCGCGGCACGTTCTGGTGGCCGCCACGGTTGCCGGTCGGCACCTGGGCGATCTTGTCGACCACATCCATGCCCTTCACCACCTTGCCGAACACCGCGTAGCCAAAATCACGCGAGCCGTGGTCGAGGAAGGCGTTGTCCTTGTGGTTGATAAAGAATTGGCTGGTGGCCGAGTCACGCACCTGGGTGCGGGCCATCGCCAGGGTGCCACGCACGTTATGCAGGCCGTTGTCGGCTTCGTTCTTGATGGGGGCCTGGGTGTCTTTCTGCTGCATGTCGGCATCGAAACCGCCGCCTTGCACCATAAAGCCTGGGATCACCCGGTGAAACTGGGTGCCGGCGTAGTAGCCGCTGTCGACATAGCTGAGAAAGTTGGCGGTGCTGATCGGCGCTTTTTCGGCATCCAGCTCAATCTCCACTTCGCCGAGGCTGGTGGTCAGCAGCACTTTCGGGTTTTCCGCAGCCAGCAGGCTGCCGGCAAACAGCATGGAGCAGGCGGCGAGGGTCAGGGTCTTGAACATGCGTAGGTGTCCTTATTATGGCTTGGCAGTGGGGGCGGCCTGTTCGACTTCGGCAAGGAAGGCCAGCAGGCTGCTGTTGAATTTCTCGGGTTGGTCCAGCGGTGTGGCGTGGCGCGAATCTTCGATCACCAGCAGGCGTGCATTGGGCAGTTCATCAACGTAGGCCTGCTTCTGTGCCACCGGGGTGTAATCGCGATCAGCTGTGACCACCAGGGTCGGACAGCTGATTCGCGCCAGGCGTTCCCGCACGCCCCAGCCGATGATCGCATCCAGGCTGGCAAGGTAAGCACGCTTGTCGTTCAGCGGCCAGCGCTGGAGGATTTTCTCGCGTAAATCGGCCTGTTGCGGTTTGGGGAACAGCAGTTTGCCCAGGGCCTTGGCGATGGTGTCGAGGCTGAGCAGGCGCGACAGCGTCCAGCGTTTACCGATCTCGATATAGTCGCGCGGGCTTTTGGCCTTCACTTCCGGGCCGCTGTTGACGATGCACAGGCTCTTCAGTAACTCGGGGTGGTCCACGCCAACCTGAAAACCGATCATGCCGCCCATGGAAATGCCGACCAGATGCACCGCTGGCAACTGCAACTGCTCAATCAGGGCGACGACATCGTCGGCGAATCCCTGGATGCTATAGCGTTCGCGGGGTTTGTCCGAGCGTCCATGGCCGCGTACGTCGAGGGCGATTACCCGATAGTGCCGGGCCAGCTCGGGGATCTGGTATTCCCAGTCGCGGGTACTGGAGCCCAGGCCGTGCACCAGCAGCAGCGGTGCGCCGTGGCCGTATTCCTCATAGTGCAACTGACAGCCGTCGTTATCGAAATAAGACATCTACAGGTTCCTCTCGGCTACGGGGTCTTCTCAGGCGCTCGGCAGGGGCGCAGCAAAGGCTGCATTCAAGGGAATGGCATCGAAGCGCTGGAGCAACTCAACCAGAATCTGCGTGGCCGGCCCCAGGGGTTTGTCTTTATTGGAATATAGATAGAAGCGCGGGTTGCGGCTGCCGCCCTGCTCCAGTGGCAGGGGTTTGAGCAGGCCATCCTTGAGCTCGCGTTCGATCAGGTGGTGTGGCAGCCAGGCAAAGCCCAAACCGCTGCTGACGAAATTGGCGGCGGTGGCCAGGCTACCGACCGTCCAGCGTTGTTCTGCGCCGAGCCAGCCGACATCGCGGGGCTGCTGGCGGCCGGAGTCGCGGATCACCACCTGCATCTGGGTTTCCAAGTCCTGAAAGGTCACCACCCGCTGCAAGCGGTGCAAGGCATGGTCGGGGTGGGCTACGGCAATAAACTCCACGGTACTCATCTCCGCGCCGAGAAAGCCGGGAATGTTCAGCGCGCTGATGGCCAGGTCGGCGCTGCCATCTTTCAGGACCTCTTCCACGCCGGACAACACTTCTTCGCGCAAGCGCACGCGGCAGCCTCGGCTTTGCGGCATATAGGCGGTCAATGCCCGCACCAGGCGCGCGTTGGGGTAGGCGGCGTCCACTACCAGGCGCACTTCGGCCTCCCAGCCCTGTTCCATATTGTGGGCCAGGTCTTCCAGTTGGCTGGCCTGTTTGACCAGCTGGCGCGAACGCCGCAGCAGCACGTCACCGGCCTCGGTGAGCACGGCTTTGCGCCCGTCAATGCGCAGCAACGGCACCCCCAGCTGTTCCTGCATGCGCGCTACGGTGTAGCTGACCGAGGATTGTGAGCGGTGCAACACATCGGCGGCCTGAGCAAAGCCGCCGTGGTCGACGACCGCCTGCAGGGTGCGCCATTGATCGAGGGTTACGCGGGGGGCTTTCATATTCAGTTCCTGCTTGCGCTCATGTTCTAGGGTGCAAATGCTGGCTCAATCAACCTAAACTGGCCTTCTTTGACTGGAGACTGGCCCGATGAAAAAAATCTGTTGCGCACTGCTGGCCTGCTTGCCGTTGTCAGTGCTGGCTTACCCCAGTGAGGTGGAGAAGCAGCTCAACGGCGCTGAAGTCTCGACCAGCATCCAGGAAATCGATCACAACATGGGCGCTTTGCAGCTGTACAACTATGGCCGTAGTGATGCTTCGTGTACGGCCGTATTTCGCAATGGCCCGGAGGCTCCGCGCACCCGCAAGGTCAATCTGGCCGCCGGTGAAAGCAGCAACCTGTCGGTGAAGTTCAGCCGCAGCATTATCAAACTGCGGGTGGCGCTGACCTGCGAGCTGTCCTAAATATGCTCAAAGTGGCGCGAGCCCAACTGCCTTGGCGGCAGGCTCCCGTCATATGTCTGCCAAGAGACTAAGCCTGGAAAAGCAATAAATCAAATTATCCGATTGTTCTGCGCAGTTTTATGCGCTTTTTAATCGGTTTTTGCGCTTATATCCTGTGTTCCATCGACCTCACAACACCTTCGATGGAGCAAACAACATGGCTAACGTTCTGGTAATTGAAAGCAGTGCCCGCCAATACGGCTCGGTTTCACGTCAGCTGACCGAGCAATTCATTGGCCACTGGCGCGCCGCTCATCCGGCCGACTCTGTCACTGTGCGTGACCTTGCGCTGGACCAGGTGCCGCACCTGGATGCCAACCTGCTGGGTGGCTGGATGACGCCGGCTGAGCAGCAAAGCGACGCTGAGCAAGCGGCGCTGGCACTGTCCAACCAACTGACTGACGAGTTGCTGGCCGCCGACGTTCTGGTGCTCGCCGCGCCCATGTACAACTTTGCCATCCCCAGCACTCTGAAAGCCTGGCTCGATCACGTGCTGCGCGCCGGGGTGACGTTCAAGTACACCGAGACCGGCCCCCAGGGACTGCTCAGTGGCAAGCGTGCCTTTGTTCTGACTGCCCGTGGCGGCATCTATGCTGGCGGTAATCAGGATCATCAGGAACCGTATCTGCGTCAGGCACTGGCCTTTATCGGTATTCACGATGTCAGCTTTATTCACGCTGAAGGCCTCAACCTCGGCAGTGAGCACATGGAAAAAGGCTTGAATCAGGCCAAGGCTCAGCTGGCCCAGGCCATCTGAATCACCCATCGCCTGACGTACTTGCCCGCACTGTTGATACCGTGCGGGCATTTTTATGCCTGTCATTCACAGGCTAAAGCCGTGGTTGTGACTGTATGAGTGATTAAGTGAACAACTGTGTCGTTTTTGCCCTGTGGTCTTAACTTCAAGCCAGGCAAGATGCAGGCTCTGAATGGGTAGGGTGATGTGATGCAGTTGTCTGGGCGCGGTGTGGCGCTGTCGATTATCGCTTCGGTGCTGTTTGCGCTGGTGCCGGGCTATGTGAAGTTATTGGCCCCGCTGGATGGTTTACAGGTGTTTGCCCAGCGGGTGCTGTGGTCGCTGCCGGCGGTATTGCTGCTGGTGACCTTGTCGCGGCAATGGCCGCTTGTGCTGCAGGCCCTGGCGCGCATTCGGCGCGAGCCCTTGTTGCTCGCCAGCTTGCCGTTGGCGGCACTGCTGATGGGGATTCAGTGGGCGCTGTTTGTCTGGGCGCCACTGGCCGGGCGCATGTTGGAGGTGTCGCTGGGCTACTTCCTCCTGCCGCTGGCGATGGTGCTGGTGGGGCGGGTGTTCTATGGCGAACGACTGCGCCCCCTGCAGCGTTTGGCGGTGTGCTGCGCCTTGCTCGGGGTGGCCCATGAGTTGTGGCTGACCCAGGCGTTTTCCTGGGTGGTGATGGTGACGGTGCTCGGTTACCCGCCGTATTTCATGCTGCGCCGCTGGATGCGTCTGGACGCCTTGTCCGGCTTTACCTTCGAGATGCTGTTTATGGCCCCGGTGGCGATCTGGCTGGTATTGCAGTGGAGCCCGCCGCAATTGTTCAGCCAGACCCCGCAATTGTGGTGGTTGTTGCCAGGTTTGGCCGTGCTCAGCTCGCTGGCCTTTGCCGCGATGATGGCTGCCAGCCGCCTGTTGCCGATGGGTTTGTTCGGTATTCTCAGTTACGTGGAACCGGTGTTGCTGTTTCTGGGGGCCTTGCTGTTTCTGGGCGAGCAGTTCAACAGTGCGCAGTGGCTGACGTTCCTGCCGATCTGGCTGGCCGTCTTGCTGGTGGGGTGGGACAGTGCGCGTCTGTTGCTCAAGCAGGCGCGGCAAGGGGCATAGCCGACGCATTGGCGGCGTTTTCCGGTAGAACCTGATAGTGCAGTTGCACCACGCCGCTACTGAAACTGCGCTGCTCATGCAGTTGCAAATGGCGCTCCATGCCGCTTGAGAACAGCGGAATACCGGCTCCCAGCAGAAAAGGCTCCAGGCTCACGATCAATTCGTCGAGCAGGCCGGCGGCGAAGCAGTTGCCGGCTAACGCCCCTCCACCCACCAGCCAGACACGCCGGTGGCCGCGCTCGGCCAATTGCGCCAGCGCTTCGCTCGGCATGCAGTGGCGCATGCTCACGTTCTGTGGCGGTTGTTCGAGTGGGTTGCGGGTTAGCACCAGGCAGGGCTTTCCCGGGTAGGGCCAGCCACCGTCGACGGCCATGAGCGCGTCGAAGGTCAAACGGCCCATCAGCAGGGCATCGATGCCGTTATAAAACACGTTGTAATCGCGCTCTTCCCCTGCGGCTCGGATCGGCTTCAGCCAGTCGGTACGGCCATTGGGGCGGGCGATGTAACCGTCCAGGCTGGCGGCCACGTAGTAGATCAGGGTGGGTTTCATGGTAAGCCCCAGTCACAAACGTAGGGCTCGGTTGACGCCCCTGTTTAATTGAGTGGCAACAGGGGGCAAAGTTTCCTGGCGGGTTTTAGTCCAGCACGTTCTGCAAAATCTCGTAGATCAACCCGGTGGCCAAGGTGACCAGCACTACGTCGGTGCCAACCTGCCGCCACTCGTAGCCTTCGTAATGCGGCAGTTGGCCGAGCAGGCGGTTGTCGAAACGTTTGGCGATGCCCGGCGGCAGTGGTTTACCGCGCGCCAGGTTCTTGCGGATGCCCGGCGGCAGAGACTGAGTCGGGCCGATCAGCGCGCGGTTATCGCCCAGGACAATACGCACTCGGCCGATATCGATGCTCGGGCCGCGTACATCGACCCGTATATCGCCATTGCCGCCGTGCTGGTCATGCTTGTCGTGTTTGGGGGCGGCGCTGGCGCTGTGCAAGGCAACTGCCAGGGTCAGGCCGGTGACAGTTAGCAACAAGGAGCGGTACATGGCAGTACTCCGCAAGTGACAGGGTTAAACAGCTGGCGCAGCCACGGGCTGTGCGTCCCTTCAGTGTGGCCCATAACTGGCCGGCGTGGCGGGTGGGGTGTTGTCATCACGCCCGGCCAGCATGCGAAGGATGGCATTGAGCAACATGCCGTAAAGCGGCACGAACAGCAGCAGGCTGACGCAGAGTTTGACCCCGTAATCGACCGTGGCGATCTCCACCCAGTGTTCGGCCATAAACGGGTTGCTGCTGTTCCAGAATGCCACGGAGAAGAACGCGAAGGTGTCCAGCAGGTTGCCGAAGATGGTCGATACGGTGGGCGCAATCCACCATTGCGACAGGCGGCGCAGGCGGTCGAAGACCTGGATGTCGAGGATCTGCCCGAGTACATAGGCGAGAAAACTGGCCAGGGAGATGCGCAGGACGAATTCGTTGAACGCCAGCAGTGCGCCGAAACCGCGGAAGCTGGCTTCCTGGAACAGTACGGAGACGATGTAGGAGATCAGCAGCGCCGGCAGCATCACCCGGGCGATCACTACCCGTGCCGTACGTTTGCCGAGCAGGCGTACGGTCAGGTCGGTGGCCAGAAAAATAAACGGGAAGCTGAACGCCCCCCAGGTGGTGTGCCAGCCGAACAGGGTGATTGGCAATTGCACCAGGTAGTTGCTGGCGATGATGATCAGGATGTGGAACATCACCAGAGCCACGAGCGCCATGCGCTGGCGCTGCGGAGAAATCAGAGGCATAAGCGGACCTTTTTGCTGGATGGGGTTAGGGAACCCATGGCGTTCGGGATTGAACGACGGCGCGCATTCTACCGGCGCAACGCGGTGCTTGAGTAGCGAGCTGACCGGAGGTGTGGGTCCTGCCCAGGGCGTGCGGTATTGGCCAGCGCTTTGCCGGCTGCGAATTAGGCTGCAGAGGCCATTGGCCAGGCCGTTCGGGCTTTTAGCCGGCAGAACCGGTAATCTATGCAGCTGATTTGCTGATCTTTGTCGAGGTATACCCGTGTTTTCCCAATTCGCCCTGCATGAACGCCTGCTTAAAGCCGTGGCTGCGCTGAACTTTGTCGAGCCCACCCCGGTGCAGCTGGCGGCCATTCCGCTGGCGCTGCAAGGAAAAGACCTGCGGGTAACCGCGCAGACCGGCAGCGGCAAAACGGCTGCTTTCGTACTGCCGATGCTCAATCGCCTGCTCGGTGATGGCGCCTCGTCGCCGCGCATGAGTGTCCGCGCGATGATCATGCTGCCTACCCGCGAGCTGGCCCAGCAGACCCTCAAGGAAGTCGAGCGTTTTGCCCAGTTCACTTTCCTCAAGGCGGGTCTGATCACCGGCGGTGAAGACTTCAAGGTGCAGGCCGCCATGCTGCGCCGGGTGGATATCCTGATCGGCACCCCTGGCCGTCTGATCGAGCACGCCAACGCCGGCAACCTGTTGCTCGATGAAGTGGAAGTGCTGGTGCTCGATGAAGCCGACCGCATGCTCGACATGGGCTTTGCCGAAGACGTGCAACGTCTCGGTGAGTTGTGTAATGCCCAGCGCCAGACCCTGCTGTTCTCCGCCACCAGCGGTGGCGCCGCCCTACGCGAAGTGGTCGGCAAGGTGCTGAAGGAGCCCGAGCACCTGCAGCTCAACCGCGTCAGCCAGCTCAATGAAGGCACCCGTCAGCAGATCATCACTGCTGACCACAACCACCATAAAGAGCGTCTGGTCGACTGGCTGCTGGCCAACGAGACCTACGAGAAGGCGATTATCTTCACCAACACCCGGGTTCAGGCCGACCGCCTGTACGGCAAGCTGGTGGCCAAGGAATTCAAGGTGTTCGTGCTGCACGGTGAGAAGGACCAGAAGGATCGCAAGCTGGCCATCGACCGCCTCAAGCAGGGTGCGGTGAAAATTCTGGTGGCCACCGATGTGGCCGCCCGCGGCCTGGATGTCGACGGCCTCGACCTGGTGATCAACTTCGATATGCCGCGCTCCGGCGACGAGTACGTGCACCGCATCGGACGTACCGGCCGTGCAGGGGCCGAAGGGTTGGCGATTTCGCTGATCTGCCATAACGACTGGGCGTTGATGTCGAGCATCGAGCGTTACCTCAAGCAGCGTTTCGAGCGCCGTAACATCAAGGACCTCAAGGGCATCTACCAGGGGCCGAAAAACCTCAAGGCGTCCGGCAAGGCGGTGGGGCCGAAGAAGAAAAAGATCGACCCTAAAACCGGTAAGAAAATTGTTGCGAAGAAGCCGGCCGCCAAGGCGCCGAGCAAGCGCAATACCATCAACAAGCCCAAGGCTGACGCACCTGTGCTGGTGAGCCAGGACGGCTTGGCTCCACTGAAGCGGCGCAAGCCAACTGCCGAGTAACTTCATGGTGCGCTGGGTCTGCGTGCTCGCTGCGTTGTTGAGCGCCGCGCCTGTGCAGGCTGCGGTGCACAAGTGTGTGCAGCCTGACGGTGTAATGCTCTATACCGATCAGCCCTGCAGCATTGCGCCTAGCAATCTGGCATTGAGCTCCAGTGATTACGCCAGTTACCCGCCGTTATTGCAGGGCGTCGCCCAGCTCTGGCACGAGCGTTTGCAGCCGCTGCTGGTAGGCGTCGATGGAGTGGCGTGGTTGCTGTTGGCTTACGGGCTGATGAGCTTGATCTGTTTTGTCGCCTATTACCGCGACAAACAGTGCGCCATCAAAGGCCTGCGCCGCACACCGGAGGCGCGCTTGCATATGTATGAAGTGTTGGGTGGCTGGCCTGGCGGTTTGCTGGCGCAGCGGGTGATTCGGCACAAGAACCGCAAGCTGAGTTATCAGCTGGTGTTCTGGCTCATCGTTCTGCTGCATGTGGCACTGGCGGGCTTGCTGCTGTGGCTGAGCAGAGCGTCTTAAACGGCCTGAACGACGGCGGATCATCCGCCGTCGTTCAGGCAGGCTTACTTCGGTACGATCAAAATCTTGCCATCGCGCTCACCGCTGGCGGCAGCAGCCACGGCTTGCTTGATCTCACTGACGTCATAGGTGGCCGCAACACGGGTGTGTAGCTTGCCGCTGGCAATCAGTTGGACCAGTTCGCCAAACACCTGCATCTGTTCTGCCTGACTGGCGTTCTGGAACCATTTAGCCAGCCAGAAGCCGCGCAGACTGACATCGCGAAATACAAATGAAGAGGGTGAAACCTGGCAGGGTTGGCGGCTCATCATGCCGTAATTGACCAGCACGCCGCCCTCACACAGGCTTGCAGCCAGATGATCCGTGGCCTCACCGCCCACGGCATCGATACCCAGGCGCACGTCTGCGCCGCCAGTGGCTGCGCGTACGCGCTTGGCCAGGTCCGCTCCGTCGACCAGCACCACGTCACCACCTTCTGCGGTAACGCCGGCCGCGGCCGACTCGCGGCGCACTACGTTGATGGTCTTGAAACCGCGCAGTTTTGCCAGCTGGATCAGGTAGCTACCGACGCCCGAGTTGGCGGCGTTCTGGATTACCCAGTCGCCGGGCTTGAGGTCAACGAACTGACTGAGCATCAGGGAGGCGGTGGGTGGGTTGACCGTCAGCATGGCCAACTGCTGCGGGTCGGCTTCCGGCAAGGGAATGAGTTTGTTCGCCGGTGCATTCAGATGGCTGACCCAGGTGCCACACCCTACGGGTAGCAGCACCATCTGGCCGACTTTCAGGTTGCCGACCTCGGCGCCCAGCGCTTCGACACGGCCGACGCCTTCGTTGCCACCTATGGCTGGCAGTGGCGGCAACATGCCGTATTCGCCTGTGAGTGTGAGGACATCGGAGGGGTTGATTGGGGCTGCCAGTACCTTGACCCGCACCAGACCGGCGCCGGGCTCTGGCAATTGCAATTCTACTGCGTTGATCACGTCCTGGGGCTGTGGCCCGCGCTGCTGGTATTCGGCTTTAAGCATGAAGGTTCTCCAGTGTGGCTTGGCTGACTCGGGTGAACGCAGTCTAGCTGTGTAGATGCGGTAGACGACTAATCGTGCTTAATCGATCTGCGTGATAGAGCCGTGCAGAAGCAGGGTGTAGCCGGCTATGCTGGGTGGGTATTCACCTCAGGTATCACCATGAAGTGGCTGTGGGCATTTTTTTTGTTGGTATGCAGCATGACGGCTACGGCGCAAAGCCTGCGAGTCGGATTTGGTACGCACAAGCCACCCTACATCTTTGAGAATGAAGCCCGTGGCCTGGAATACGACATTGTGATGAGCGCTTTGCAGCGTGGGGGCATGCAGCCGCAAGCGCACTATGCACCGATGGAGCGTCTTAACCTGATGCTGCGCAAGGGGCAGCTTGATGTCATCGCCACCACCAATGAGCGGAGCGGCGGCAGCGCAATCTTTTATTCGCACGCTTATATCCGTTATCAGAATGTGGCGGTGGCGTTGCGTTCAAGGAACCTGGATATCCAGCGCATCAGTGACCTGGCCCAGTATTCGGTCCACGCTTTTCAGCGCGCGCGCTTTATCCTCGGCAGCGAATATCAGGCCATGACTGAAGCCAACCCGCGCTACCGCGAAGAGGCCTTTCAGATAGCGCGTAACCGCATGCTCTACAGCGGCCGGGTTGATGTGGTGGTGACGGATATGCGTATCCTGCGCTTCTTCAACCGTGAGGTGTATACCCAGGTTGATGTCACCCAGCCGCTGACGCTGTATCCGATTTTTGCCGCGACCGACTACAAGCTGGGCTGCGCTCAGCGGGCCGATTGTGAGCGCTTTAATCAGGGCCTGGCAGCGCTACGGGAAAGTGGCGATTACAGCGCGATTGAGCGGCGTTATGCGATGCACTGACGGCCGCCACTTGGCCTTCAGTCAGTACATCACCGCCCGCTATTGGTGATCGGTGCCGTTTCGTCGAGATTTTCTTGGGCGGCGAGCAGTTTGCTTGCAGTCGCCAACGGCGCACTGCTGACGCTGAAGTCGACAATTTCGATGGCGCCCTGGCCCTGGCCAAGCAGGTGGAAGGAGAACGCCTTGCGCGCCTTGGGATTGTCGAAGGTAAAACTGATTGCCACAGGCTGGTCACGGGTCAGCAATGGCAGCGGCGGGATGTCTAGCGCGACGTCGCGGTCGTATTCCTTGGTCTTCAATTGCAGCGTTGCACCCTGTTTATGCATGCTGCGGGCACGAATTTTCAAGGTCACGGTGGTCTGCGTTTCTGCTGCCAGGGTCAGGTATTGCGCGCCTACCAGGTTGTCTGCCCAGTCGTCGCTGACCCCAGGTTTGAGCTGGATGGGGCGCTTGTTGGCGAACTGATAGTGCTGTGCGTTCTGGCCGTTACTCAGTGATTGGTCGAGCAGGCCCGCCCGCTGGCTGATCAGGCGCGCGGGTTTACCGCTGAAGCGTCCCAGGTAGCGTGCGCTGTCGGCAATAAAACCCGGGCTGGCGTAGCGACGACAAACACTCTGGAAGTCGCACTCGGTCAATGTGCCTTGGCCGTCATGCTGGCGCAGCAGGCCGTTGGTGTAGGAGATGATTTCCCGGCCGTTGCTGTAATCGCGCAGCAGCGAGCGCCCGGCAATATTGCTCGGGACTGGGAAGGCGAAGTAGTCGAGTACCGAGGCTGTCAGGTCCACGTGGCCATACACGCCCTGTTTGAGCGCCGGTAGCTGCGCTTGCTCTGGGGCCAGTAGCAGGTTGAAGCCCCAGGCCGAGGCCAGGCGTACGTTTTCCAAACCATGGGACTCGTCCGAGGTGACGATCACCAGGGTGTCTTTCATCACCCCTTGTTGCTCCAGGGCGTTGAGGAAGTCGGCGACGGCGTCATCCAGGTAGGCAATTGCCGCCAGCTTGGCGTTGGGGTGGCGTTCGAGGTAGTCCTGCGGTGCGGAGTAGGGCTGGTGAGTGCCCACTGTCAGCAGGGTCAGCATCCAGGGTTGGCGCTTTTTACGTAGCTGTTGCACGTAACCCAGCGCGCCTTCGAAGTAGGCCTTGTCGTCCATGCCCCAGGGGAATTCGATATAGGGTTTGTTCTTGAACCAGTCGCGGCCAAGGGTCTGCTCAAAGCCCATCTGCGGCATGATCTGGTCTTTGGCCATAAAGCGCAGCCCGGCACCCTGCAGGAAGTGGGTGCTGAGGCCGCGCTCACGTAGTTGCGCCGGCAGGCATTGCTCACTGCGTGCGGGGGTGTTGAGCAGCTCGACGCCTTTAGGGGTGCCAGAGTCGAGTTTGTTGTAGTCACCACAGAGCATGGCGTAGAGGCCGCGAATGGTCTGGTGGCCATGCAATACGTAATCGGTGGTGAGCATGCCGCGTTCGGCCCACTGGCTCAGACGTGGCATCGGGTCTTGTGTATAGCTGCTGGCAATGGCTTGGCGGGCGGCCTGCAAGTAGGCCCCGGTCACGCCTTCCAGGGTAATAATCAGCACGTTGCGGGCACTGCCAGCCTGCTTGAGTAGCGGCGTGCCATTCAGGTCGAGCTGGTTCAGGCCGCTGATATCGGGCGGGATACCGGGCTCATCCCCAGCCAGCCAGTCGCTTACGTGCTGCTGGGTGCTGCTGGTGCTTTCCGCGAGCAATTTGTGCGGCAGGTTGAACTGCAGCCATTGATCCGCTTCGCTGGGTTTGAAGTGTTGGCCAACGGCATGCACGGTCAGCAGCGCTAGCGGTAACAGCAACCAGGTGTGTGCAATCGGCGCGGCGCGGCGCGGCGTCTGCCGGCTGCGCTGAATCAGGTAGAGCGCGAGCAGCGCCGCCATGGCCAGACCCAGTAGCGGCTGACTCAAACCGCCCCCTTGGGTTGAGTGGCTGACAAATTGTGCGTCGCCCAGGTATTGCAGGTCGGCAGGCCCCGGCATACGGCCCACAGCGGTGACCAATTCAGCGGTGCTAAGGGTGAAGATGCACCACACCAGCAAGAGGGGGATGCTCAGCAGCCAGGTGCGCTGGTGCAGGACAATCAGCAGCAGGCTGCCAATCGCCAGGTCAGAAACGTAGCCATAGGCGTGCGACCAGCCTAGTGCGTAACGACTGACCAGCGGCAAGACCAGTAACAATAAACCGAGGGTGAACAGGGTGCTGGAAGGGTTTCGCAACTGCCAATTACAGGTAACGCGCACGGGTACTCCTGAGGCGATTGCCATTGTTCAGCAACGGCAAGGCCGAATCAGCCGCAAAATGCGGGCTGTCATGATTCTGAAACAAGGCTGTGCTAAGCGCTAGAGGGCTGGGCGCAAATGGGCAAAACAACGGTTGGGGAGGGGGATTGCTTATGCACTGGCCAGCGCCTTGTCATTGCGAGCAAAACGCTGCATGGCCAGATAGCATTACTTTTTGCCGATGGTGATCTGCTTGGTGGTGCCGTACACCTGACCGCTGACGCCTTTGGCAATCTGCTGAATTTCCCCGCCGGATTTCAGGAAGGCTTCGATCTGTGCATCGATCGAGGCGCTGGTTTCCACGGCTGGAGCCGGCTTGGGTTTGCTGTTGGATGCTTTTACGCGCATGACGGCCATTAACCTATTTAAAAATTAATTTGGCCGCGTATTGTACTCGAAATACTTGACAATTGCTTGATAAATAAAGGCCGGGTGCGTCAGATGGCGGAAAAATAATTTCCGCACAGCCTCGAAATTAGTAAATAGCCCACTAAGTGTTTGTTTTATTGGAAATAGACGCCTGGCGCGAAAACCCCAGAGTGGCTTGATGAGTAATTGGCTCTCGGCGTGGATTGCTCCTCAATACGCCTAGGGCCTCACGGCGGGCGGCTAGGCCGAGAAATTCGGGGGCGACTCGGCTAGAATGCCGGCCTGGAAATGAGGGTAGAGCATCATGGCTGTAATTGGACGCATGAATAGTTTGCAGGTCGTCAAACACACCGACTTCGGCCTGTATCTGGATGGTGGTGCCGATGGCGAGATTTTATTGCCCAAGCGCTATATCCCCAGTGACACGCCAAGTGAAGTGGAAGACTGGTTAAACGTCTTTATTTATTTGGACAGTGAAGACAAATTAATTGCCACCACGGAAAAACCAAAAGTTCAGGTGGGTGAATTTGCCAGTTTGAAAGTTGTGGATATAAACCGCGTGGGTTTATTTCTTAATTGGGGTTTGCCGAAAGATTTGCTGCTGCCGCACTCCGAAGAAAAGCGTCCGTTGCAGGTGGGCGATTACTGCGTAGTGCATGTATTTCTCGACAAGCGCAGCAAGCGCATCACCGCCACTGCGCGCCTGGATCGCTACCTGGACAACGTTCCGGCCAACTATAAGGCGGGCGAGGAAGTCGATCTGCTGGTGGCCGAGTCCACCGATATGGGCTTCAAGGCCATTATCAATGGCAAGCACTGGGGCCTGATCCACAAGAATGAGCTGTTCAAGTTCCTGCGTAGCGGCATGCAGGAAAAAGGCTTTATCAAGGAAGTGCGTGCAGACGGCAAGATCAGTCTGAGCCTGCAGCCGGTTGGCCAGGAGGCTGCCAGCAGCCTGGGTGAGCAGATTTTGGCCAAGTTGCGCGAGCACGATGGCGTACTCAACGTGAATGACAAAAGCTCGCCGGAAGAAATTGCCGCACTGTTTCGGGTCAGCAAGGGTAACTTCAAGAAAGCCATCGGCGGCTTGTACAAGCAGGGTCGCCTTGTGATTCACGAAGACCGCATCGAGCTGTCTGGCAAGTGATGAGCGCTGCGGCGTTTCGCTGTGCCTGCGGCGTCAGCTCGTTCGGCTAGTCTGGAGTAGATAGCCGTAATCGCGGCGGCGCAGGCGCTCACGTTACCTGTGCTTGTGCGCCGCGATTAATCGGACGTTTGCCGGTGTAGCTCAGTAGGTAGAGCAGCGCACTCGTAACGCGAAGGTCGCAGGTTCGATTCCTATCTCCGGCACCATCGATATAAGCCAACCGGCCCTAGCTATCCCCAAACTGGGAGAACGATGCAGTGCGGCCTGTTTTGGTTTTCTCGGGCGCAGTGATTCTGCCGGCATAGCGCCACTTCCATGGGGCGACTATGGCGTCGGCATGTTGCCGCCAAAGGCCTTTACCCATGTTTCTTGCCAGGGTTTCGGCATCTTTCAGCCTGTGATCCTTTAACTGCTCGGTATAGGCCCAGGCCGCGCCTTGTTCGACCAGGGTGTAGTTCACGTCGCGGCCATCGACATAGGCGCGAGCCAGCGTCCGGCCATAGCGATCCAGCTCTTGCTCATGCAGAACAACCTGCTTTTCAAGCACCAGTTCGGCAAGTGCCTGTTTGGCTTCTGCGCCATAGGGCTGTTTTCTTTCTGGGGCGTCGATTTCGGCAAGGCGCACCCGCAGCCGTTTATTCGCAGTGGTCAGGCAGGTGAAGGTGTCGCCCTCACTGATGGACACCACTCTGCAGCTGAGTGGCTGCGCAAGCGCAAGACTTGGAAGGCCGAGGAGCAGTAACAGCAGGGCGCGGCTAGTCATCTGGAAGGCGATGCTCGGTGTGCGGGTGCAGGGCTGCAGATGGTAATAAATGCGCGTAATTTTTAGCGCGACGGCTATCGCGAAACGGGCGAGAGAGGTGAATGAGGGGCGGGCGCTGTTTTTGTTCCGTTTCGGCGCGCAGACTGGGCTTGTTGGGGCATTATCCGTGGATGTTTGAGTGACAGTTGAGCTGGCTGGATCAAGGCTGGGAACCGCAGGTGTGCGTGCGGTCTAACCTTCAGGTTCGTTTCGCGCCGATGGCGTGGAGGTTGTGATGATGTGCAGATTGGCGGTCAGTCTGGCGGCTTTGTTCTTGATCACTCCGCTGTATGCCGAGCAGCAAGCGCCCCAGGCCTTAAGGGTTATTCCGAAAACCTACATTAGCCCCGGTGCCAGCGGCAGCATTGGCAGTTCCCGGCAGGTTGAAGGCTATGAGCGCTATGGCGGGCAGCGCCTGCCTGGCAGCGTGCAGCGGCATGAGCAGCGTTACGGCAGCCAGTCAATAGAACACCGGGGGGTGATTGAGCAGCGCATTGAATACCCCGGTGGTCATCAGGTGCAGCAGATCCCAGGGCAGCGCACTGACTACCATGAGCGCAGTCGCTAACCCTTGTTGAGAGGCAAGACTAGAGCAGCGCCCTCAGCCTAAAGCCTCGTCGGCTTTTTGCCTGTGATCACGCACATCAATAGTGCTGGGCGGGCGAGACGACCGGTCATATTCTGCTCGGCATGAACTCAAGCATCCGACTCGACAAGCGTGACCTGATCCTTGCCAAAGGCGCCGAGGTGATGACCCGGCGTGGCTACCACGGTGCAGGCGTGCAAGAGATTGTCCAGGCCGCTGGGGTGCCGAAAGGCTCGTTCTACCACTATTTCGCCAGCAAAGAAGACTTTGCCCTGCAGGCGCTGCAGCAGGTTTATCAGCCGCGCCTGCAGCGTTACGCCCAAGCCCTGGCTAATCCGACGCTAAGCCCGCGCGAGCGCATTCTGGGTTATTACGCCGAATTGGTGGAGCACTTTGCCCGCCAGGAGCGCCTGGAATATCACTGTTTTATTGGCAGTCTGAGCTTCGAGATGGCCGAGTTGTCGCCGGCCTTGGGTGCCCAGGTTGATGCAATTCTGCAGGCCTCGGCAGACACCTTGCAGCGCTGCCTGGAACAGGCTCAGGCCGCTGGCGAACTACCGGCCTCTGAAGATTGCCGCAACCTGGCGAGCTTTATCGCCAATGCCTGGCAGGGCGCCCTGACGCGCTTGAAAGTGGCGAATAACAGCCAGGTATTGAATGACTTTATCCAGCGTTTGCAGCTCTTGCTGCGGGCCTGACTTTTTAAACACCTTGAACAAGACGACCGGTCGTGTGGCTGGTCTAGAGGAATGATGATGACTGATCCCGTTAAAGCGTTGTTTCAACCGTTCAGCCTGGGCAATCTCGAGCTGCCAACCCGTGTGGTCATGGCGCCCATGACCCGCTCCTTTTCCCCAGGTGGCGTGCCGAACAGCAAGGTCATCGAGTATTACCGTCGCCGTGCTGCCGCCGGTGTTGGCCTGATCGTCACCGAAGGCACCACGGTTGGCCACAAGGCTGCCAACGGCTACCCGAATGTTCCGCGTTTCTACGGTGAAGATGCCCTGGCTGGCTGGCAGAAAGTAGTCGAAGCCGTCCACGCCGAAGGCGGCAAGATCGTTCCGCAGCTGTGGCACGTGGGTAATGTGCGCAAGCTCGGCACCGAGCCGGATGCCAGCGTTCCGGGTTACGGCCCGAGCGAGAAAATCAAAGACGGCAAGGTCGTGGTTCACGGCATGAGCCAGGACGACATCAACGAGGTGATCGCGGCCTTCGCCCAGGCCGCTAAAGATGCCCAGGCCATCGGCATGGACGGCGTGGAAATTCACGGCGCTCACGGGTATCTGGTTGACCAGTTCTTCTGGGACGGCAGCAACAAGCGCACCGACGAATACGGTGGCGACCTGGCTCAGCGTTCGCGTTTTGCCATTGAACTGGTCCAGGCCGTGCGCGCCGCCGTGGGCCCGGATTTCCCGATCATCTTCCGCTTCTCGCAGTGGAAGCAGCAGGACTACAGCGCGCGTCTGGTGCAGAGCGCGGAAGAGCTGGGGGCTTTCCTCAAGCCGCTGTCTGACGCCGGTGTGGATATTTTCCATTGCTCCACCCGTCGTTTCTGGGAGCCGGAGTTCGAAGGCTCTGACCTCAACCTGGCGGGCTGGACGCGCCAGCTTACTGGCAAGCCAACCATCACCGTGGGCAGTGTCGGCCTGGATGGCGAGTTCCTCCAGTTTATGGTCAACACCGACAAAGTGGCCGAGCCGGCCAGCCTGGAGAACCTGCTTGAGCGTTTGAACAAGCAGGAGTTTGACCTGGTTGCTGTGGGGCGTGCCTTGCTGGTTGATCCGGATTGGGCTGTGAAAGTGCGCGATGGCCGCGAGCAGGACATCCTGCCGTTTAGCCGTGAAGCGCTGATGAGCCTGGTTTAAGCGTCTGCCTCCAAGCGGCTGCTGATGCGTTAGTTATTTGCTTTTCGTGTGCGTCGCAAAACGGCGCAACACTCCTCAAGCCCCGGCACGTCGGGGCTTTTTTTCGTCAGGAGAAAAGTCGTGATGGCGGCACTGAGCGCTGCATTGTCTACGCTTGCCACTGACTCATCACAAGGATTCACGCATGAAGCGTTTTGCCAAGGTCGTGTTCAGTGCCGTGCTGCTGGTGTTGCTAGCGTTGGCAGCGGCAATCGCCTGGAGCTGGGCGCCGGATCGCGCCGTGACCGAGCTAAAGCCGCGCTGGGCACAACCGCCCTCAGAGTTTGTCGCGGTCGAGGGCATGCTGGTGCACCTGCGTGATCAGGGGCCGCGGGATGACCCCGCACCCATAGTGTTGTTGCACGGCACTTCGGCCAGTCTGCATACCTGGGAGGGCTGGGCGGCGGTGCTGCAGGACAAGCGGCGGGTGATCAGCCTGGACTTACCGGGCTTCGGTTTGACCGGGCCGTTCCCCGACGGCGACTACCGGATTGAGCACTACAGTCGGTTTCTCACCCTCTTGCTGGATCAATTACAGGTGCCGCGCGTGGTGGTGGCGGGAAACAGCTTCGGCGGGCAGTTAGCTTGGCAATTCGCCCTGGATAATCCACAACGAGTCGAGCGCCTGGTGTTGGTGGACGCCGCAGGTTACCCGCGTAATGCCACATCAGTTCCTATTGGTTTTCGTTTGGCGCAGATCCCCGCTCTGGCGCCGCTGATGGCCAACCTGCTGCCTAGAGCGATGATCGCGGCGAGTGTGCGCAGTGTGTATGGCGACCCGGGCAGGGTCAGCGACGAGTTGATCGAGCGCTACTACGAGCTGACCTTGCGCGCGGGTAACCGTGAGGCGCTGCGCCAGCGCTTTCTGCAAGCCGAGAGCGGGCAGGGTTATCAGCGTATTGCCGAGTTGAAGGTGCCGACGCTGATCATATGGGGTGGCCGCGATGGCCTGATTCCGCCGGACAACGCGGAACGTTTCAAACGCGATATCAAAGGGAGTCGCCTGGTGCTCTTCGATGAGTTGGGTCATGTGCCCCAGGAAGAGGACCCCTTGCGCACCGTGACGGTGCTATTGAACTTTCTTGAGCCTTAGCGCTGTGCGGTAACGCCTGGGCCGAGCGACTAAGTTGCTGATATTTCGACAGACAGTGAGGTCAGCCGGTGGCTGGCGTGCTTTGTGCTAAAGCACTTTGCGCCAGTTGGTTTTAACCAATCTTGGTCTAGGCTCTCGGAATAACAATTATTCGGCAGGTAGCAGTATGCCCAAGGCCATCAGGCTGTTTGTGCACGCAGTGGAGGCGATGAACCGGGTGGTTGGGCGGTTCGCCATGTACCTGATTTTCGCCATTCTTGGCGTGCTGCTGTACTCCTCGATCAGTAAAACCTTCTTTATGCCGGCCGCCTGGACCCTGGAGTCGGCGCAGTTTCTGATGGTTGCCTACTTCCTCCTGGGCGGTGCCTATTCCATGCAGCTCGATGCCCATGTGCGCATGGACCTGTTCTACAGCCGCTGGGCGCCGCGGACCCGCGCGCTGGTCGATGTGCTGACCATTGGCTTTCTGATTTTCTACCTGGCGTTCCTGCTCTACGGCGGCATTTCCTCGACCCAGTATGCCCTGGAGTATGACGAAACCAGCTACTCGGCGTGGTCGCCGCCCATGGCCCCGATCAAGATTGTCATGTGCATCGGTATCGTCCTGATGCTGCTGCAGGCCATCGCCACGCTGTTCAAGGACATCGCCGCCGCACGAGGGGAAACGCTGTAATGGATTACGAGCTGATAGCCCTGCTGATGTTCTCCTCGATGATGTTGCTGTTGCTTACCGGTAAACGCGTATTCGGCGCGATCGGTTTTGTTGCCGTGGTCGCTGCACTGTTTTTATGGGGCGATGGCGGCTCGGAAATGGCCTTCAGCGCCGCCATGAAACTGATGAAGTGGTACCCGCTGCTGACCCTGCCGCTGTTCGTGTTTATGGGCTACATGCTCTCCGAGTCGGGGCTGGCTGAAGACCTCTACAAGATGTTCCACGTGTGGATGGGCCCGCTCAATGGTGGCCTGGCGGTGGGCACCATCGGCCTGATGGTGGCCATCTCGGCGATGAACGGCCTGAGCGTGGCGGGGATGGCCATCGGCGCCAGCATCGCCTTGCCCGAGTTGCTGCGCCGGGGCTACGACAAGATCATGGTCACCGGAGTGATTCAGGCCGGCAGCTCGCTGGGCATCCTGATCCCGCCCAGCGTGGTGCTGGTGCTGTACGGCATGATCGCCCGTCAGCCGGTGGGGCAGTTGTGGTTGGCCGGGCTCTTTCCCGGTTTGCTGATGGCCGGCCTGTTTGTCCTCTACATCACCATTCGTTGCCGCTTGCAGCCGGAGCTGGGCCCGGCGCTGTCCGAGGAAGAGCGCGGGCAGATTAGCCGCAAGGAAAAACTCCTGCTGCTCAAGGCCGGTATCGCGCCACTGTTTATTTTCTTCTGCATGACCGGGCTATTTCTGATGGGCATCACCAGCCTGGTGGAAAGCTCGGCGGTGGGCGCTGCGGCCGCCACCCTGACCGCATTGGTCAAGGGCCGCCTGACCCGCAGCGTGATGGAAGAAACCCTGCGCAAGACCCTGGGCATCAGCTGCATGTTTATGTGGATCATTCTCGCGGCCCTGTGTTTTGGCGCGGTGTTCGACGGCCTTGGTGCGGTCAAGGCCATTGAGGCGTTCTTCCTTGAGAGTCTCGGGCTGGGGCCATGGCAGGTGCTGATCCTGATGCAGTTGTCGTTCATCATCATGGGCATGTTCCTCGACGACACCGCCATGCTGGTGATCGTCGCCCCTCTCTATATCCCGCTGGTGGGGGCGCTGGGCTTTGATCTGGTTTGGTATGGCGTGCTTTACACCATCACCTGCCAGATCGCCTATATGACCCCGCCGTTCGGCTACAACCTGTTCCTGATGCGCGCCATGGCCCCGCCTGAGGTCTCGTTGCGTGACATCTATGTATCGGTCACCCCATTCGTATTGATCATGGTGCTGGCGTTGGTGCTGGTCATGGTCTTTCCGCAAATTGCGCTGTGGTTGCCGCAGTGGCACTACGCAGGTTGAGGTCATGAATTTCAGGAGTAGGCCCGCGCGGTTGTACCTGTAAAAGCCAGTGAGGATTGGCGCGCTACAAGCCGGTATGTGTCGTGCGCAATCCTCACGGGCTTTATATGAAGTCCGGGTACAGGTGTTGCCCCTCTGAAAACGCTGCAATGCCCACAGGGCCAGGCAGTGCGGTTGTATGCCATCTGAATCGACAATTGTGGAGATAACAGCATGAGTACGAGACGCAGTTTTCTGAAAACCGCCGCGGTGGCTACCGGGGCAGCAGGGGCAACGGCACTGGGTTCGGCGCATATCTATGCGGCGGAGCCGAAGAAAATCGTCTGGCGCCTGCAAACCTACGCTGGCCCGGCGCTGGGTGAGCATGTGATCAAACCGTCGATTGATGCCTTTAACAAGGCAGCCAATGGCGAGATGGAAATCCAGCTCTATTACGCCGACCAGCTGGTGCCGACCGGCGAACTGTTCCGCGCCATGCAGAAAGGCACCATTGACGCAGTGCAAAGTGATGATGATTCGATTGCCGCGCCGGTGGATATCTCGGTGTTCGGCGGTTATTTCCCGTTCGCCACCCGTTACAGCCTGGATGTGCCGGTGCTATTCGAGCAGTACGGTCTCAACGAAATCTGGGAAGAGGCCTATGGCGAAGTCAAAGGCGTGACCTGGCTCGGCGCCGGCGCCTGGGACCCTTGCCATTTTGCTACCGTTGAGCCGGTTACCAAACTGGAGCACCTCAAGGGCAAGCGCATCTTCACCTTCCCGACTGCGGGCAAGTTTCTTTCCCGTTTCGGCGTGATCCCGGTAACCCTGCCTTGGGAAGATGTTGAAGTGGCCATGCAGACTGGTGAGCTGGACGGCATTGCCTGGTCCGGGATCACCGAGGACTACACAGTCGGCTGGGCCAACGTGACCAAATACTTCCTCACCAACAATATTTCCGGTGCCTGGTGCGGCTCCTATTTCGCCAACTCGGATCGCTGGGCCGAAGTGCCGGAGCACCTGAAAACCCTGTTCAAGCTGTGCATGGACAGTTCCAACTACTACCGCCAGCACTGGTATTGGGGCGGCGAGGCGCAGTTGCGGGTTGAAGGCGGCAAGCTGGAGCTGACCTCCATTCCGGCTGAAGAATGGGCCACGGTAGAAGCCGAGGCCCTGAAGTTCTGGGATGAGATCGCCAAGACCAGCCCACGTTGCGCGCGGGTGGTAGACATCTTCAAGAAGTACAACGCACTCATGGCCAAGGCTGGCGCGCCGTATCGTTAATGGCGTTGCGTTGTCTGCATAACTCACGCCCGCATCGTAAGACGCGGGCGTTTTACTTTGTGCAGGCGTTATTGCGTTGCTGGTAATGCGTCTGGTGCATGACGCGACAGAAATTTGTCCGATCCACCAGCCAACTCGACAAACCTGTACCACACTGATTGGGCTTTTGCCGGGTGTTCTAACAGGTGTTGAGTAGTAGTCGGGGCGCATTGTGCGGTTGTTATAGAGGTGCGCTTGAGACTCTGTTGTTACCTGCAGGACTGACACCGGACGTCGGCCATAACAACAAGAGACAGGTGCACTTATGCTCAATCCGCGAGACGTGAAAACCGTCGATGATGCCAGGCGCATTATCGAGGAGCGTGGCCTTAGCCATATCAAGGTGGGGGTGTTCGATAACGATGGGGTGATGCGCGGCAAATACCTCAGCCGCAGCAAGTTCTTTTCTGCCCTGGATAACGGCTTTGCCTTCTGCGATGTGGTGCTCGGCTGGGACGTGAAAGACCAGCTCTACGACAACGCCCAGTACACCGGCTGGCACACCGGCTACCCAGATGCCCCCGTACGTGTTCTACCGCATACCTGCCGCGAGTTGCCATTTGAGAATGGCATGTTGCTGTTTATCTGCGAGTTTGCCGAGGCGGCCGAGACGGTTTGCCCGCGCGCGACGCTGCGCCGCGTAGTGGAGCGCTGCAAAAGCATGGGCTTTGATGCCTTTGCCGCGCTGGAGTACGAATTCTTCATGTTCGATGAAACCCCTGAGTCGGCGCGGGCCAAGGGTTTTCGCGATCTAAAACCCTTTACCCCGGACTGGTTCGGCTACTCGATGATTCGTAACTCGGTGCATGCCGAGCTGTACCACGAAATTCTCGAAATGGCCGAGCGCATGGACTTCCCCATCGAAGGCCTGCACACCGAAACCGGCCCGGGCGTGCTGGAAGCAGCGATTGCCTACGACCGCGCAGAGGCCGCGGCCGACAAGGGGGCGCTGTTCAAGACCTTTATGAAGGTGCTGGCCCAGCGCAACGGCCTGATGGCCACCTTTATGGCCAAGTGGTCGGGTAAGTACCCGGGGCAAAGCGGGCATATCCATGTCTCGCTGCGTGAGCTGGCCAGCGGCAAATCGGCGTTTTACGACCCGGCTCAGGCGCACAACATGAGCAAACTGCAGCGCCACTTTCTTGCCGGTCAGCAACGCCTGATGCCGGAGTTTCTGTGCATGGTGGCGCCAACTTTGAACAGCTACCGGCGCATGATCCCCGGTTTCTGGGCGCCCACTGATGCCACCTGGGGCGTGGAAAACCGCACCGCAGCGCTGCGCGTGATTCCCGGCACGGACAAATCCCAGCGCCAGGAATATCGCCTCGGCGCGGCTGACGGCAACCCTTATCTGGCCCTCTCGGTGGCGTTGGGCTCTGGCCTGTACGGGGTGATGCAGGAGTGGGAACCCACCGAACCGGTGGTGGGCAATGCCTATGCCATGCAGCACCCGGAAGAATTGGCCCTGCCGCGCACCCTGTGGGACGCCGCCCAGCGCCTGAAGGGCTCGACGGCCGCGCGCGAGCTGTTTGGTGATGCGTTCGTCGAGCACTTTGCCGCTAGCCGTGAATGGGAAGAGCGCGAATACCGTCGGCATGTCAGCGATTGGGAGCTGGATCGCTACTTCGAAATTATTTAGAGCGAGGCCCATGCGGGTCGGGCTACGGAGTATTCAATGAGCAAGTTGCAGTGCATTTCCCCGATTGACGGCTCGGTCTATGTCGAGCGTCATCTGGCCTCTAATCCGGAAATCCAGGCGGCACTGGCCAAAGCCGAACAGGCGCAGGTGCTGTGGAAAAACACCCCGCTGGCTGAGCGCATCGCCATTGGCCGCAAAGCCATTACTGCGTTCGCCGCTAAGGAAGACCAGTTGGCCGAAGAGCTGTGCTGGATGATGGGCCGGCCGATTCGTTACGCCGCCGGCGAGGTGCGCGGTTTTGTCGAGCGCGCCAGCTATATGGCGGACATCGCCGAGCAGGCACTGGCCGATATTCCGGTGCCGGAAAAACCCGGATTTATTCGCTTTATTCGTCGTGAGCCGCTGGGTGTGGCGCTGGTGATTGCCCCCTGGAATTACCCCTATCTGACGGCGGTGAATGCGGTGATGCCGGCGCTGTTGGCGGGCAATGCCGTGTTGCTTAAACACTCGGCGCAAACGCCGCTGTGCAGCGAGCGAATGGTTGAGGCCTTTATTGAAGCTGGCTTACCGGAGGGCGTGTTCCAGTACCTGCACCTCAGTCATGGGGAAACCGAGGCGCTAATCCAGGCGCCGACCATCGCCCACGTCGCTTTCACCGGCTCGGTACCCGGCGGCACCATGGTCGAGCGCGTGGCGGTGGGGCGCTTCCTCAGTGTCGGCCTGGAATTGGGCGGTAAAGATCCCGCTTACGTACGTGCCGATGCCGACCTTGCGCATGCGGTGGAAACCACCATCGACGGCGCTTTTTTCAACTCCGGGCAGTCCTGTTGCGGTATCGAACGCATCTATGTGCACGAATCGCTCTTTGAGGCCTTCGTCGAGCAAGCGGTGGCGCTGGTCAAGCAATACACACTCGGCCGTTCCGATGATCCGGACACTACCCTCGGCCCATTGGTGCGTGCCGATGCAGCGGATTTCGTCCGTGGGCAAATTCACGATGCCATCGAGCAAGGCGCACAGGCGCATCTGGTGCCCGCCGACTTTGCCCTCGACCATCCTGGCTCCCAATACCTTGCACCGCAGGTACTGACCAACGTGCACCACGGCATGCGAGTGATGACCGAGGAATCCTTCGGCCCGGTGGTCGGCATCCAGCAGGTCAAGGATGACGAAGAAGCCCTGGCGCTGATGAACGACAGCGAGTTTGGTCTTACCGCCGCGATTTTCAGTCGTGACGTGGATGCCGCCATGGCTCTGGCTGATCGGGTAGAGGCAGGCACGGTGTTCCTCAACCGCTGCGATTATCTCGACCCGGCGCTGGCCTGGACCGGAGTGAAAAACTCCGGGCGTGGCTGCACTTTATCCAGCGTCGGCTTTGAGCACGTCACCCGGCCGAAATCCTTTCACTTCAAGACTCAGCTGTGAGGCGCACATGGACCTGAATCATTACCGCATGAATTGGAATTACCCGACCTCGGTGCGCGTTGGTGTCGGCCGCATCAGCGAACTATCAGCGGCCTGCCGGCAGCTGGGCATGCAGGCCCCGCTGCTGGTCACCGATCCCGGTCTGGCTGCGCTGCCGATGATTGATCGGGCGCTGTTGCAGTGCCGTGATGATGGCCTCAAGACTGGCCTGTTCCATGGCATCAAGGGCAACCCCACCGGCGATAACGTGATGGCCGGGGTGGCTGCGTTCAAAGCCGGCAAGCATGACGGCGTGATCGCTTTTGGCGGTGGTTCGGCGCTGGATGCGGGCAAGGCCATCGCCCTGATGGCTGGGCAGAATCGTCCGTTGTGGGATTTCGAAGACATTGGCGACAACTGCGAGCGCGTCAATGTAGCCGGCATGGCTCCAGTGGTGGCGGTGCCGACCACCGCCGGTACTGGCTCGGAAGTCGGTCGGGCCTCGGTGATTACCGATGATGCGGCGCATATCAAGCGCATCATCTTTCATGCGCGCATGTTGCCGGCGCTGGTGATTCTCGACCCGGAGTTGACGGTTGGCTTGCCGGCCAAGATTACCGCGGCTACGGGTATGGACGCGCTGTCGCATAACCTTGAAGCCTTTTGCTCTCCGCTGTTCCACCCCATGGCCGAAGGCATTGCTTTGGAGGGTATGCGCCTGGTGCAGGAGTATCTGCCGCGCGCGGTAGCTAAAGGCACAGATGTCGAAGCGCGTTTACAGATGTTGGTGGCGTCGAGCATGGGCGCCACCGCATTCCAACGCGGCTTGGGCGCCATGCATGCGCTGGCGCACCCGCTCGGTGCGCTGTATGACGCGCACCATGGTTTACTCAATGCGGTGCTGATGCCCTATGTGCTGGTGGCTAATCGAGAACGTATCGAGCCACAGATGGAGAAAATGGCGCGCTATCTGAACCTGCCTAAGTCAGGTTTTACGGGCGTGCTGGAGTGGGTGATGACGCTGCGTGAGCAGGTCGGCATTCCACATAGCCTGGGCGAGATCGGCATCGATGACACGCGCATCGAGCAAGTCGGGCAGATGGCCGAGGTCGATCCTTCTGCCGGTACCAATCCGATTGCCTTCACCGCTGTGCAATACAGTCAGTTGTTCGAAAAAGCCCTGCGCGGCACCCTTTAATCTGCGCTCTGCCAGGCGCTGGTTGTTAAGCAGCCAGTCGTAGCCTGGATGCAATCCAGGGGGATGGATTTCCCCGGATTTCATCCGGGCTACAGGCTTAAGCGACCTTGCGTAGGGTGGGTTACCCGGCGCTCCACAATGGCGGTGCCTGATTGCTCTGCGCTAGGCACCGCTAACCCACCCTGCGCGGTTCGCCCGTTTACTGCATAGCGCCTGGCTGCGTTGTAGCGAACAGATACATGACTCCCCAGTTCTTCGCTTGCGCTGCCTGCGCGTGACTCCTTATAGTCCGCCGGCACTTAAGCGCCCGGCTTGCGTCAGTACCGGCTGCAAGCAGGGCCTGTTACCGCAATGGTGAGAGGCCATGATCGAAATAAAAAACCTAACCAAGCGTTTTGCCCTGCACACCGCCGTCGATGACCTGTCCTTCAGTGTCCAGGCCGGTGAAGTTCTCGGCTTTCTCGGCCCGAATGGCGCCGGTAAATCCACCACCATGAAGATGCTCACCGGCTTTTTGGCGCCGACCTCCGGCACCGCCAGCATCCTCGGTTTCGATATCCAGAAAGACACCCTCAAGGCTCAGCGGCAGATCGGTTATCTGCCCGAAGGCGCGCCTTGCTATGGCGATATGACGGTGCGCAGCTTCCTCGAATTTATCGCCGAAATACGGGGCTTCAAGGGCGCGGAAAAACGCGAGCGGGTGGCCAAAGCCGTGGCCCAGGTCGAGCTTGAGGCGGTGCTGGAGCAGTCGATTGAGACCCTGTCCAAGGGCTTTAAGCGTCGTGTCGGTCTGGCTCAGGCGATCCTGCATGATCCCAAGGTGCTGATCCTCGATGAGCCCACCGACGGCCTCGACCCGAATCAGAAGCACCAGGTGCGCAAACTGATCCAGAGCCTGGCCTACGACAAGATCGTGATCATCTCCACCCACATCCTCGAAGAAGTCTCGGCCGTATGCACCCGCGCGGTGGTGATCGCTCACGGCAAGCTGCTGGCCGATGGCACACCGCTGGAGCTGGAAAGCCGCTCGCGCTATCACCAGGCGGTGACCCTGGTGGCTGAAGAGCCGCTGGATAAAGACGCGCTGGCGGCACTGCCGGGCGTTGCCGGGGTGGAAGAAAACGCCTTGGAACACAGCCTGAGTATTCTGGCCAAGCCGGGCGAAGTGATCTTCGCGCAGGTCAATGCGCTGATCGCTGCGCGCGGCTGGAAGGTCAAGGAGTTGAATGTCGAACGCGGACGGCTGGATGAAGTGTTCCGCAGCCTGACCCGGGGGGAGGGGCTATGAGTCAGTTACCGGTAATTTTCAAACGTGAGCTGGCGAGCTACTTCGCCACGCCGCTGGCGTATGTGTTTATCCTGATTTTTCTGGTGCTGTCCGGGGTGTTCACCTTCTACCTCGGTGGCTTCTTTGAAAGCGGCCAGGCCAGCCTCGCGCCGTTCTTTAATTTCCATCCGTGGCTCTACCTGTTTCTGGTGCCGGCAATTGCCATGCGCCTGTGGGCCGAAGAGCGCAAAAGCGGCACCATCGAGTTGCTGATGACCCTGCCGATCACCCGTTTCGATGCCGTCACCGGCAAGTTCCTCGCCGCCTGGGTCTTCGCCGGACTGGCCTTGCTGCTGACCTTCCCGATGGTGATCACCGTCAACTACCTGGGTGAGCCGGATAACGGCGCGATCATCACCGGCTATATCGGCAGCTGGCTGTTGGCCGGGGCTTACCTGGCGATTGGTTCGTGCATGTCGGCGCTGGCGAAGAATCAGGTGATTGCCTTTATTCTGTCGGTCAGCGTGTGCTTCCTGTTTATCGTCAGTGGTTTCCCCATGGTGCTGGATGGCTTCAGTGCCTGGGCCCCGCAGTGGATGACCGACGCGGTGGCCTCACTGAGCTTCCTGACCCGTTTCGATGCGATCAGCAAAGGCGTGATTGACCTGCGCGATTTGCTGTATTTCCTCACCCTGATTGCCGCCTGGCTGGCGGCGACCGCGGTGGTTATCGACCTGAAAAAAGCTGATTGAGGACGCCCATGAAAAAGCTGATGGTTTCCAGCGCCGGGCTTGTACTCATAGCCCTGGCGTTTCTCGCGTTCAACCTGTTCTCCAGCCTGAGCCTTAGCGGCGCACGGCTGGACCTGACCGAGCAGAAGCTCTACACCCTCTCAAGCGGTACCGAGCAGATTTTGGCTGACTTGGACGAGCCCGTGGAGTTGAGCTTTTTTTACTCCGACACCGCCACCAAGGACCTGCCGGCCCTGCGCACCTACGCCAAACGCGTTGAAGAAATGCTCAAGGCTTACCAGCGCGAGGCGGGCGACAAACTCAAGCTGAGCATCATCGACCCCGAGCCGTTCTCCGAGGAAGAAGACAAAGCCGCCGAGTTCGGCTTGCAGGGCATTCCGCTGCAGCAGGGCGGTGACTCGATCTACTTCGGCCTGGCCGGCAAAAATGCCGAAGGTCAGGTGCAGGTGATCCCGTTCTTCGCCCTGGATCAGGAAGAGTTTCTGGAGTACGAACTCAGCCGACTGGTGCAGAGCCTGGCCAAACCGGAGCGGCCGGTGGTGGGTGTGTTGGCTGGGCTGCAGGTCAATGGTGGCTTCGACATGGCCGCGCGTCAGCCGACGCCGGCCTGGATGCTGATCGAGGAAATTCGCCAGCTGTTCCAGATCGAAAGCCTCAAGCGTGACGTGGATTTGATCCCGGAAAACGTCTCCGTGCTGTTGCTGATTCACCCCAAGCAACTGCCCGAGCAGACCCTGTATGCCATCGACCAGTTCGTGCTGCGTGGTGGCAAGCTGCTGACCTTCGTTGACCCCTATAGCGAAGCGGATACCCAGGCCGAGATGCCGGGCGAAGCAGTCATCGACAAAGCATCCGATCTGCCGGCGTTGTTCAAGGCCTGGGGCCTGCGCATGGTGCCGGATCAGGTGCTCGGCGATGGTTCCTACGCCATGTCCGTGAACATGGGCCAGGGTCAGCGCCCGGTGCGCCATGCGTCTTGGCTGAGCCTGCCGAAGAATGCTCTGGATAAGGACGACATCAGCACCGCTTCGCTGGAAACCATTACGGTCGCCACGGCGGGCATCCTGGAACCGCTGGAAGGCGCGCAAACCCAGTTCACTCCGCTGATTCGCAGCTCACAGTACGCCATGCCGTTTGATGCCAAACGCTTCGGCATGCTGGCCAACCCCGAAGAGCTGATCCGCGAGCTGCAGCCCACTGGTGAGCGCTACACCCTGGCGGCGCGCATCAGCGGTCCGGCGCAGTCGGCTTATCCTGACGGTATCGAGGGGCAGAAGGATGGCCTCAAGCAGGCGGACAATATCAACGTGATTGTCGTCGCTGATACCGACATGCTCACCGATCGCATGTGGGTGCAGGTGCAGGACTTCTTCGGCCAGCGCATCCCGCAGCCGTGGGCAGACAACGCCGGTTTTGCGATCAACGCGCTGGATAATCTGGCCGGTTCCGAAGCGCTGATCAGCGTGCGCTCGCGCGGGCGCTTTACCCGTCCGTTCGAGGTGGTGGATGCGATCCAGCGTGACGCTGAGGTCAAGTTCCGCGAGAAGGAACAAGCCCTGCAAGCGCAACTGGCTGACACCGAGCAAAAGCTGGCGCAGCTGCAGCAGAGTGACGACCCCAGTAAAGCGTTGGAGCTGACGCCGGAACAGCAAGCGGCGGTGCAGCAGTTTGTGCAGCAGAAACTGGCGATCCGCAAAGAGCTGCGCAACGTGCGCTACCAGCTCAATGCCGATATCGAGGCCCTGGGCAGCACGCTCAAGTTCCTCAATATCGCCCTGGTGCCGCTGGTATTGACGCTGGGTGTGCTGGCGCTGTGGTTGTGGCGTCGGCGCAAGCACGGCTGATTGCGCTTGTACCTACAAAGGGCCGCATGATGCGGCCCTTTGTTTTATTGGCTGTTTGCGATGAGGTATGTAGGAGGGGCTTCAGCCGCGAAAAAAGCGACTAACAGCTCGCCGCTAAAGCGCCTCCCACAGGTACCTCAACGCTTCGAATAGTGGCTCGGGTGGGTGAGCGCGGCGATACCCATGCTGTCGTTGACACGCCATAATGCGCCCGCGCCATTGCGCCAAGCGGATCGCCGTGACCGATCTAACCAGTCCTGTTTCCCTGTTTGAGGATTATTAGATGCCTACCCTTCTGGTCAAAATATTCGAAGGCCGTTCCGACGAGATCAAGCGCGAGTACGCCAAAGCCCTTACCGAAGCCTCGACTCGCGTTCTCGGCTGCGATGCCGACGCAGTGGATGTGATTTTCGAGGAGGTGAAGAAAAGCGATTGGGCCAGCGGCGGCGTGATGTGGTCCGAGCGCGACTAACCAGCGCCCGCCAGCGGCCTTGCGGATGGGGACGCCGCCACGCGACCCATCCCATGATCCTGCCTAACGCCCTTGGTCGTCTTTCTGCGGCCAAAAATGCGACAATCGCCACCCTCCTGCTCTTCCCCTTGCCGCGATTGCCCGATGACCGATGCCACGCCCGCCGTTGACCAACTGCTGAAAAACCTCGACCAGACCCTGCTCGGCGATCGACATCGCCTGCGCCGCCAGTTGCACGAACTGCGCAAGCAAAACCCGGTGGACGAGGCCAAGCTGGCGCAGTGGCTGCAGCGCTTTGAGGCGTCCCGGGCCAAGGTCGAGGCGCGTCGCCTGAGCGTGCCGCTGATGCGCTACGACGATGCGCTGCCGATTGCCGCCAAGCGCGACGAGATCAAGGCTGCGATCAGTCAGCACCAGGTGGTGGTGATCGCCGGGGAAACCGGCTCGGGCAAGACCACCCAGTTGCCGAAAATCTGCCTGGAACTGGGCCGTGGTGTGCACGGCTTGATCGGCCACACTCAGCCGCGGCGTCTGGCAGCACGCAGCGTGGCCACGCGGGTGGCGGAAGAAATCGGCACGCCGCTGGGCGAGCTGGTCGGTTATCAGGTGCGCTTCGAGGATCAGAGCAACGAGCGCAGCCTGATCAAGCTGATGACCGACGGCATCCTGCTGGCCGAAACCCAGCACGACCGCTACCTGGAAAAGTACGACACCATCATCGTCGACGAAGCCCACGAACGGAGCCTGAACATCGACTTCCTCCTGGGCTTTCTGAAAACCCTGCTGCTGCGCCGGCCCGATCTCAAGCTGATCATCACCTCGGCGACCATCGACTTGCAGCGCTTCTCCGAACACTTTGGCGGCGCGCCGATTGTCGAAGTGTCCGGGCGTACCTTCCCGGTCGACACCTGGTACCGACCCCTGGCCGCCGAGCAGGATGAAGAGGGCAACCGGGTCGAAGAAGACCTCTCGGTCGATCAGGCGATTCTCGCCACCCTCGATGAAATCAGCGCGTTTGAAAAAGCCGAAGGCAAGCGCCCCGGTGACGTGCTGGTGTTTCTGCCCGGTGAGCGCGAGATTCGCGACGCCGCCGAGGTGCTGCGCAAGGCCAACCTGCGCATGACTGAAGTGCTGCCGCTGTATGCGCGGCTGACCCCGGCCGAGCAGCAGAAGATTTTCGCGCCTATGGGCGCACGCAAGATCGTCCTGGCCACCAACGTCGCGGAAACCTCGCTGACGGTGCCCGGTATCCGTTATGTGATCGATAGCGGCACCGCGCGTATCAGCCGTTACAGCTACCGCGCCAAGGTGCAGCGCCTGCCGATTGAGGCCATCAGCCAGGCCAGCGCCAACCAGCGCAAGGGCCGTTGCGGGCGGGTCGAGCCGGGCATCTGCATTCGCCTGTACAGCGAGGAGGATTTTATCGGCCGTCCGGCCTTTACCGACCCGGAGATTCTGCGTACCAACCTGGCGGCGGTGATCCTGCAGATGCTGCATCTGCGTCTCGGCGAGATCGAGGCCTTCCCCTTTATCGAGCCGCCGGATGGCAAGGCCATCAGCGACGGCTTCAACCTGTTGCAGGAGCTCTCGGCGGTCAACCGCGAGGGCCAACTGACGCCGTTGGGCCGTCAGTTGGCGCGCCTGCCGGTTGACCCGCGCTTGGGCCGCATGGTGCTCGAAGGCGCCAAGCAGGGCAGCCTGGAAGAAATTCTGATCATTGCCAGCGCGCTGTCGGTGCAGGATGTGCGCGAGCGTCCGTCCGACCGCCAACAGGCCGCCGACCAGGCCCACGCGCAGTGGAAGGATGTCGACTCCGATTTTGCCGCACTGATCAATCTGTGGCGCGGTTTCGAGGAGCAGCGCCAGGCGCTGGGCTCAAGCGCGCTGCGCAGCTGGTGCCGGAAGAATTTCCTCAACTATTTGCGCCTGCGCGAATGGCGCGATGCGCACCGCCAGTTGGTGCTGATTACCCGTGATTTGCAGTTGCAAGCCGCAAGTGGGAAGGGCTTTAGCCGCGATGTACAGGCGCAAAGCGCCAGTCGCGGCCAAGGCCCCTCCCACAAGAACGGGCCAGATGATGGGCATCACTCCGCTCAGCGGCAATCTACCGGTGACCGCCAGCTCTCGGCTGTGCAGAAGGAAAAAGAGCTGGCCGAGAAAGACCAGGCCGCGCAGCGCAGCAAAAGTTACGCCGCCGTGCACAAGGCGATTCTTGCCGGCCTGCTCAGCCAGATCGGCCAGAAAACCGAAGACGGCGACTACCTCGGAGCCCGTCAGCGGCGCTTCTGGGTGCATCCGTCTTCGGTGATCGGCCGCAAGAAACCCACGTGGCTGATGACTGCTGAGCTGGTGGAAACCACCAAACTATTCGCGCGCATGGTGGCCAAGATCGAGCCGGACTGGATCGAGCCGCTGGCCGCTCACCTGATCAAGAAAAACCACCTGGAACCGCACTGGGAGAAGAAGCGCGGCCAGGTGGTGGCCTACGAGCAGATCAGCCTCTACGGCTTGATCGTGGTCGGCCGGCGCGCCGTGCATTTTGGCCCCATCGACCCCGTGGTATCGCGTGAGCTGTTTATCCGCGAAGGGCTGGTCGGCGGTGAAATCAACTCCCGCGCCAAGTGCTTGAGCGCCAATCGCCAGTTGCTGGAAAAGCTCGACGAGCTGGAAGCCAAGGCGCGCCGGCGCGATATTCTCGCCGACGAAGAAACCCTCTACGCCTACTACGAGGCGCGCCTGCCGGCGGACATCTACCAGAGCGCGACCTTCGACAGTTGGTACAAAAGCGAAAGCGCGAAAAATCCGCAGTTGCTGATTATGCGCGAGGAGGACGTGCTCGCCCGCGACGCAAAGGAAGTCACCGCTGCGCAATACCCGGACACCTTGCGTCTGGGTGAACTGACCCTGCCGCTGAGCTATCACTTCGAGCCCAATCACCCGCGCGATGGCGTAACCCTGCGGGTGCCGGCGCCGCTGTTGCCGCAACTGCCGCCCGAACGTTTGGAGTGGCTGGTGCCGGGGCTGCTGGAGGCCAAGTGCATGGCGCTGGTACGCGGCCTGCCCAAGGCGCTGCGCAAGAACTTCGTGCCGGTACCGGACTTTGTCGGCGCTGCCCTGAGCAAGGTGCAGTTTGCCGAAGGCAGCCTGTCGCTGTCCCTGGGCCGCGAGCTGACGCGCATGACCGGCGCGCGGGTCAGCGACGAGGCCTGGGCCGAATCCGAGGCGCAGCTGGAAGGTCATCTGCGCATGAATATCGAAGTGGTCGACAACCAGGGCAAGCTGCTCGGTGAAGGCCGCGATCTGAGTGAACTGACCGCACGCTTTAGCGAGGCCACTCAAGCTGGCCTGGCCTTGCCGAAAACCGCCAAGAGCCAGCAGCCGGTCGAGGCCAAGGCCTTCAGCGAGGTGGCGGCGAAAACCCAGCAGCAGGTCGCGGGGCTGTCCATGACCGTCTACCCGGCGCTGGTGGAAGAGGCGGGCGTGGTCAAGGAGGGACGCTTCCCAACCCTGGCCGAGGCCGAGTTTCAGCATCGCCGCGCCTTGCAGCGCCTGCTGTTGCAGCAACTGGCCGAGCAGGCCAAGTTCTTGCGCAATAAGTTACCGGGGCTGACCGAGCTGGCGTTGCTCTACCGCGACATGGGGCGTGTCGATGGCTTGGTCGAAGACATCCTGCTGGCCAGCCTCGACACGTGCATGCTTGAGGGTGAGAGCACGCTGCCGCGCGATGGTGCAGGCTTGGCCGCACTGGCCGAACGCAAACGTGGCGACTGGACAGCCGAGGCTGAGCGTCTGGCCAAGCTGACCTTGGAAATCCTCAAGCTGTGGCACGGCCTGCAGAAGCGCTTCAAAGGCAAGATCGACCTGGCCCAGGCCATGGCGCTCAACGATATCAAGCTGCAACTGAGTAATCTGGTGTATCCCGGCTTTGTCCGCGAAACCCCGGCGCAATGGCTCAAGGAAGTGCCGCGCTATCTCAAGGCCATCGAGCAGCGCCTGGACAAGATCGCCAGTCAGGTGCAGCGCGACCGGGTCTGGAGTGGCGAGCTGGGCGGTTACTGGGAGCAGTACCAGGCGCGCCTGAGTAAGCACAGTCAGGAAGGTAAGCGCGATGCGCAGCTGGTGTTGTATCGCTGGCTGCTGGAGGAGTACCGCGTGTCATTGTTTGCCCAGCAACTGGGTACCAAGCTGCCGGTGTCCGACAAGCGCCTGAGCAAGCAGTGGAGTGGGGTCGAGGGGTGAACCGCGGCCCGTTGCAGTCGCCTGCAACGGGCCGTTATGACTGCTTATTCGTCGGTACCGGCCTGGCAGTTCAGCAGATCGTCGTCTTCGATCTTCCAGGTTTCCGATGCGCCAACTGTAACGTCTTCGAGTACGCAAACATCCTCGTCCTCATCGACCAAGCGGATATCCCAATTGCCCGGGCGAATCCCGGTAAGTGGCAGCCTCATGCCCGATTCCAGGACGTATTCGCCTAAACGATCATTTCCCCAGCTCGCTTGGTTGCTGGGCGAGAGATAGATTTCATGGATTTCCCAGGACGAATGGTTCTCTACGGTAATGTTTGCAGCCAGGCTGGGTTGTGCGATGAGCATGGATGCAGCGGCAAACAGGGTGAATAGACAGCGCATAGGTGGCTTCTCGATACTGTTCAAAAGGTGAGTGGGCAAAATGATGGCCAAACGCCTTGTGGTCAAGTGGCTGAGCGCGCCATGATGATTTTTTAGCCCGATCAGCTGCAATAGGCCGCTATTTTCAGCAAACATGAAGGCTACATAGAGAAACCCCGGTTTGCTTGAATGCCGGGCGAGGCTGTTAGACTCGGAATGTTCTGTCGAGCCACGCGTGAGGGGTAATCTTGTCCGCAGTCGGTTTACGCCACTCGATATGTGCGCCTTATCGCGCACTGTTTGTGCTCTCTCTGTTGGCTCTGCTGCCGGGCGCGGCGCTGGCTTATTGCGAGAAAACCCTGCGTTGGGACGATGATCCCCCCTTCAGCATGCAAACCGCCGACGGCGGCGTGGTTGGTATTGCGATTGAGATCAACCGCGCGACGCTGGCCCGCCTGGGTTGCCAGACCAAATTACGCAAATTGCCCTGGGCACGCGCGCTCAAGGAGCTTGAGCTGGGCCGGCTGGATGTTCTGCCCGGTGCCTTTCGCCGGCCAGAACGTGAGGTGTATGCGTATTTCTCCGGGCCGGTGTTGCCACCCTCACGCAATATCCTGTTTATGCACCCGCAGGCCCTGCAGCGCTGGCCAGTTACCCGGTTAGTGGATTTGCAGCACAGCGCCTTCCGCCTGGGTGCGCAGATCAACGTGGCCTATGGGGCCGAGTACCAGCAGGTGATGGGCGATCCGGCGTTTGCGGCGCGGGTGTCGATGGTGGGCAACCGTGCCAGCCTCTGGCACATGGTCGCGAAGGGCCGCATCGATGGCGTCATTGCCGATGAAAATACCGGCGCTTATGAGATCCAGCAGCTCGGCCTGAGTGAGCAAATCACCGCCACAGCCGTAGTGGTCTCCAGTGAGGCCGCCGAAGTGGCATTAAGCAAGAAAACCACCGATTCAGCCTTTGTCCAGGCTTACGCCGATACGCTGCGTGAGCTGGTGCTGGATGGTAGCTATGCACGGATTGTGCAGCGCTACGTGAGGCCGTAAACGGCAGGGTTTTCCCGGCCGATGTCTGCATACCCGCCGCTTTTATTAACGGTTGGCGCGGCTGCGTGATGTTTGGCCGATTACAGAGGCCAGGTTGTCGCCAGGGCGGCACTTATCAGTCCCGAGAGCCGGGGCTGATAAGTGCCGAGCCGCAATTGGCCAGCAGTGTTTAAACAAATACCTGCCGTGCCATCCCGCGCGGCATGCGGTTTCTACCCGGCAGTTGCTCCAGGCGCTGCTGCCACTCGGCTCGGGGTTTCAGGGTGGCGGTTGATTTTATTTCGGCCGTTGCGAGAGCTGCCTTCGCCGCTTTTGCTGCGGCTCTGAGTTCAGCCAGGCTTGGGGTCTTGCGGACAGGCTCAGCAGAGCCTTTTTCAACGCTGCGCAGGCACAGCTTGCATGAAACCTGAGTGACATCCTGAGTACTGCTCAGGTTCGAGCCGGTGCGTCCACATGCGACATTTTCCGCGGACGCGGTGTAATGAATAACCAACGTATTGTCTCCTGCATTTTCGGGCGCGGGATTCTACACGCTTCGCTTAGCACGCCAACTGCCTATCGCCACGCCGGGCAGAAATGTGGGGAGGCCGAATAGTGGTGCCATAGCCAAGCCTGCGCAGTTGTGGACGATAACCCTGCTGTCCTGGGTTTTTAGCTGGACCGCGACAGTTGCGGGGTGGTTGGTAGTTGGATGCACGGATAGGTCGCAGTCGGCTGGCGCTCATTCAAGGGCGATAACGCATGCCGCACACACGGTATTTTGCGCGCTTAGAAAAGGCTGGATAACAGGAACAGAAATTTTCCAGGATCTGGCCTGAGCGCCCAGCTACGGCCAGGAGTGCAAAGCAGGCGTGGCGGTTTTAGATACGTCAATGAATATTCTGCGATTAAAAATTATTGTTTTACGATAATTTATCATGTAATTTCTGTACCTCACCCACTCGTGAGGTAGAACAATGTCGCTTAATCGTCTTACTCAATTTAGCCAGCGCATGTCTGCTCTAACGCTGTTGTTCATCGTTGGCATGCTTGCGCTAAATGCTGCTCTATGGATTTTTCCGACACTGGGGGCAAACGATGGACTGGGGGCAGGTTTCTCACTCAGCGGAGTGATGTTTAGCCAGCATGCAGTAAGGGTCGAGCTGCTTGCGTGGTGGCAAATATTCGGGGCGATCTTGATATCCAGTGTGCCTTTGCTCGCTTTGGCTAGCGGCCTGAATAACCTCCGCCGTCTATTTCTGGGTTATGCCCGCGGTGAGTATTTTTCCATTAGCGCGGCAGTTCACTTAGGGAAAGTTGGACGTGGGGTTATTCTTTGGGTGATTTCAAGTTTTATATGTACACCTCTATTAAGCATTTTGGTCACCTTGCACGCCCCTCCTGGCCAGCGTTTCTTTACCGTCAGCTTCACCTCGGCAGACTTTGTCGCTCTGTTCCTTGCTGGATGCATTGCTGTGATCGCACGGATTTTGCTACGTGCGAGCGAAGTTGACTCTGAAAATAGAACCTTTGTGTAAGGCCACAGCCATGCCGATCATTATTGAGTTAGATGTCATGCTGGCGAGGCGCAAGGTTAAGTCGAAAGACCTTGCCGCAGCGATTGGCATTACTGAACAAAACCTTTCTTTGTTGAAACAAGGAAAGGTTAAGGGTGTACGCCTTTGTACGCTTGAAGCGATTTGCCGCTATTTGAGCTGTCAGCCTGGTGATCTCTTGGTCTATCAACCGGAACCACAGGCCTTGGATGATTCAGCACCGGTGTCCCACGAGCCTTAAACGCTGGCGAGTTGCACAGCGCTGGTCGCCGAGATTTGCCATGCATGGCGTTGCTCGACAAAATCGCGCCCCGATTCGGCCCAATGGCCGGACACCGATGGCTAGAAGGGGCTGGAGTTGAACGAGCTGACATTGTCCATGCGCCTGGAGCGTGTGGCGGCGCATGTGCCGGCCGGGGCGCGGCTGGCTGATATTGGCTCGGATCACGCCTATCTGCCGGTGGCGTTGATGCACCGTGGTGTCATCGAAGCTGCTGTGGCGGGGGAGGTGGCTTTGACGCCGTTCCACGCGGCTGAACGCAGCGTGCGTGAGAGTGACCAGAGCCAACGCATCAGCGTGCGTCTGGCAGATGGTTTGGCGGCGATTGAGGCGGGCGATGCCATCACGGCAATCAGCATCTGTGGGATGGGAGGCGAGCGGATTCGCGACATCCTCGACAGCGGCAAGGCGCGGTTGAGTGGTCAGGAGCGTTTGATCCTGCAGCCTAACGGCGGCGAGCAGCCACTGCGCCAATGGCTGATGGACAATGGCTATCGCATCCTCTGCGAGGAGGTGTTGCGGGAAAATCGTTTTGCCTACGAAATCATCGCGGCTGAACGCACTGGTCCAGTGCTGTACAGCGCCGAAGAACTGTACTTTGGCCCGCTGCAGATGCAGGCACGCAGCCCGGCATTCCTGGCCAAGTGGCAACGTATGCTGCGTCTGAAGCAGCAGACCCTGGCCGACTTCGCTCGGGCGCGGCAGGCGGTGCCCGAGGAGAGGGTGCAGAAGGTTGCCCGGCAGACGCAGTGGATTATTGAACTGCTGGCCTAAGCCGGGCTCAGACGACGGCTGGCGTTGCAGGGGAGGCCCGAGCTTGGCGCGCACTGCGCAGGTCGGCCCGTTTCACCTGCATTCCCGGGCCGCTCGTGACAAGCGGCAGCCGCACCCAGCAACCAGAGCACGCTGATTTATTGGTGTGGCAGGTGCTGCGGAGCCAGCAACCGACCTGGCGCTGGCACCTGCGGGTAATGCGCTAGCTGCATGCTCTATGCGTAGGCGCCTGCCGAGTACGTCAGCTCGTAGCTGTGGCTGTAAATCTCCAGGATGTTGCCGAACGGGTCTTCCATGTAAACCATGCGGTAGGGTTTTTCCCCGGGGAAGTACTCGCGTACCGGCATGCGCTGCTTGCCACCGGCGGCAACAATTTTGGCGGCCAGGCCTTCGACGTCCGGGTCCTGGACGCAGAAGTGGAAGATGCCGGTCTTCCAGTATTCGAAGTTGTTTTCCGGTTTTACCGCGTTGCGGAATTGGAAGATTTCTACGCCAATGCGATCACCGGTAGACATGTGGGCGATGCGAAACGAGCCCCAGCCGGCACCGAAGACGTCAGTGCACATCACGCCGATGGCTGAGTCGTCTTCGCTGATGGTGGTCGCCGGCATGATCAGGTACCAGCCCATGACCTCGGTGTAGAACCTCACGGCAGCGTCGAGATCGGTGACCGACAGGCCGATGTGGGAAAAACTGCGTGGGTAGACGGGAGACATAGCCAATACCTCATGTTGAGTGGGTAGTGGTCAGTTTAGGTGGGGGTTGTCATAATCAAAATAATCATCAGGTTATGATTTTGATAAGAGATCGTTATGCTAAACCCGCAATGGCTGCGCACCTTCGCCACCCTTGTCGAGCAGGGTAACTTCACGCGCACTGCCGAGCAGTTGGATTTGACTCAAGCTGCCGTCAGCCAGCATGTGCAGCGGCTTGAGGAGCGTTTGGGGGCGCTGTTGATTCGTCGACCACGGCAACTTGAGCTGACGCCTGCAGGTCACGCCCTGCTGGCTTATTGCGCGGAAGTGGGCGCCGCTGACCAGCGTTTGCAGCAACGCTTGTCCGAGTCTGAGGCTGAGCAGGGCGAGGTTGCCTTGATCAGCCCGGGCAGCATTGGTCTGGCGTTGTATCCGCTCTTGCTGGACGTGCAGCAGGCTCATCCAGGGTTGAGCATCCGCCACCGTTTTGCCCCGGATCACGAGGTGCTCAATGGCGTGTTGGAAAACCGTTTCGAGTTGGGTCTGGTGACGCTTAAGCCTGACGACCCGCGTCTGGCCGTGAGTCGTTTCGCTGAGGAAGCGCTGGAGCTGGTGGTGCCGGCTGGTGAGCAGGTTAACGGCTGGGCCGATCTTGAACGGTTGGGCTTTATCGATCACCCGGATGGTCAGGCCATGGCCGGGCGCTTGCTCAGTCGGCAGTTTCCCGGTAGCCCTGGCGTGCGTAACGTGCCCAGTCGAGGCTTTATCAATCAGATTGGTCTGATCCTTGAGCCGGTGTCACGTGGCTTGGGGTTTAGCGTATTGCCACGTTATGCGCGCCTGGCGTTTGCTCGACCGGAGTCCATTCAGGTGGTGGCCGGGGCGACTCAGTTGATCGATACCCTGTGGCTGTTGCAGCGTGCGGAGTGGCCATTGTCGGCCCGTGCCGCGCTGGTTTTGCAGTACATCAGGCCGCATTTTTCTTGCTAGTGGGTGCAGGTTGAAGGGCTGGCAGTGCGGGGGGCTTACCGTACCCGCACTGCCAGCTCGGTTAGCCCCGCGGCAGCGGCGGTGTACGCGGTGGTACCAGGCGTTTTGAGCCGATGGACTCGAACGCTGCGGCAGCGCGCAGCAGCGCCGAGTCGTCATAGGCGCGGCCGGCGAAGGTGAGGCCTACTGGCATGCCGATATCCGCCATCACGCCCATTGGTACGGTGACGGTGGGCACGCCGAGGTGGCGGATGGCGAGGTTGCCGTTGGCCACCCACACCCCGTTGCTCCAGGCGATATCCGCGGAGGCAGGGTTGATGTCGGCATCGGCCGGGCCGACGTCGGCGACGGTGGGGAACAGCACCGCATCGAGGCCGAGGTCATCCATCCAGTCTTCCAGGTCCAGTTTGCGGGTTTGCTCCAGGCCGCGCAGGCCGTCGGGCAAGGTGTCGATCTGGTCCCAGCGCTTCAGGCCGCGTTTGGCCATGTTGACGTATTCATCCATACCCGCAGCCAGGTCACCTTCACGGTTGGGCAGGGTGCCGGGGTCGTGGGGGAATATCTGTGGGCCGTCGACGTCGGCCAGGCGGTTGAGCTTGGGGTCGCCGTTGGCCTGGAGGAAGTCGTCGAAAGCCCAGCCGCTCAGCTCCCACAGTTCGTCATGGAGAAACTCCGGGGTGACGATGCCGCGGTTGTATACGGTCGGCGCGCCGGGGCGGTCGCCTTCGCAGTTGGACACCAGCGGGAAGTCGACTTCGATGACTTCGGCGCCGGCGGCTTCCAGCGCCTTGCGTGCTTGCTCCCAGAGGGCGATCACCGTGGGGCGGGTGTGAATGCGTTGGCCGGTTGGGCCGCCGATGCCCGGTGCCTCACTGCTGCCGGCCTGTTCATCCTTGTTGATAAACATGCGCGGCGCACCGAAGCGTTTACCGGCCAAGGCTGTAGCGTTGCTGGCGAGTTCAGCGTAGGACGTCGGGCGCACCAGGGATACTGTGGGGATTGGCACCCAGGGTTGTAAGCGCCACAAGTCACCGCGCGTATCGGTATCTTCCGCGACTATCACATCCAGCACGGCGAGCAGGTCGGCCATGGTGCGGGCATAGGGCACGACGACGTCCATGGTCGGTGTCAGTGGCCAGTTGCCGCGCACTGAGATCACCCCGCGCGATGGCGTGTAGGCGCACAGACCGTTGTTCGAGGCCGGGCCGCGGCCGCTCGACCAGGTTTCTTCGGCCAGGCCAAAGGCGGCGAAGCTGGCGGCGGTGGCAGTACCGGCGCCGTTGGACGACCCCGAAGCAAAGGGCGCAGTGAGGTAGGCGGCGTTATACGGGCTTTCTGCCCGCCCATAGACACCACGCTGCATACCGCCGTTAGCCATCGGCGGCATATTGGTTTTGCCCAGGCAGATGGCTCCGGCAGCGCGCAGGCGTTCGATGGTGAAGGCGTCGCGATGAGCGACCAGATCTTTGAACGCAGGGCTGCCGGATGCGGCGGTAAGCCCCTTGACCAGATAGCTGTCTTTGGCGGTGTAGGGGATGCCGTCCAGCGGGCCGAGCGCGGCGCCGCGGGCCCTGCGTGCATCGGAGGCTTCGGCCTCCTTGAGTGCATCAGGGTTGCGCACCACCAGGGCGTTGAGCTGGGTGGGGGGCTCGGGGCCGTTATAGGCGTCGATGCGGGCGAGGTAGGCCTGCACCAGTTCGACCGCCGTGGTTTGGCCGGCTTCGAGCGCGGCGCGCAACTCGGCAATGGAAACCTCGGTTACCTCGATCATGCTGTCACCGTTGATAGTTGAGGGGAGTGGTTCATATCGGTTCTCGTGACGCAGCTGTTGACGCGTTGCTGCGATGCGTGAACGCGCGTTGCGGGTGTCTATTTTAGCCGCGCGCGGGCGTGGCCAGGCCCTTGATCACTGCGGGGCGAGCGACAAAGGCTTGCAGTACGCGCTGCACATTGCTGAAGCGCTCGAACTCCACCAATTCACCGGCCTCGTAGAACCCCACCAGGTTTCTCACCCAGGGGAACACGGCAATATCGGCGATGCTGTAAGCCTCGCCCATGATCCAGTCGCGACCTTGCAGACGCTGCTCAAGTACCCCGAGCAGGCGCTGGGACTCGGCCACGTAACGGTCGCGCGGGCGTTTGTCCGGGTAGTCCTTGCCGGCGAATTTGTGGAAGAACCCCAGTTGGCCAAACATCGGGCCAATACCGCCCACCTGCCACATTAACCACTGGATGGTTTCGTAGCGTGTGGCGGCGTCCTGAGCCAGCAGTTGGCCGGTTTTTTCTGCCAGATAAAGCAGAATCGCCCCGGACTCGAATAGCGCCAGCGGCTGACCGTCTGGGCCATTGGGGTCGAGGATCGCGGGGATCTTGTTGTTTGGGTTGAGCGCGAGAAACTCGGCACTGAACTGGTCACTGCTGTCGAAGCTGACCAGATGCGCTTCGTAGGGCAGGCCAATTTCTTCGAGCATGATCGACGCCTTGACGCCGTTGGGCGTGGGCAGCGAATAGAGTTGCAGGCGTTCTGGATGTTGAGCGGGCCACTTCTGCGTAATGGGGTGGGTGGAAAGCGCTGACATGGGAACTCCGAAGCAAATGCTGAAAGGCGCAGGATAGCGGTGATTGGCCATTTGGTCAGGTTGTCGATTTTTCTCGGCTGGTAGAAATCGGTATGGTTGAGCTTATTTCAACCTCGCACAATGGAGCACCCGATGAGCCTGCACGGTGAGTACGACAGCCAGAATATCTTTGCCCAGATCATCCGTGGCGAAGCCCCTTGCTACAAGCTGTACGAAGATGATGATGTGCTGGCCTTCCTCGATGTGTTTCCGCAGTCCCTGGGGCACACGTTGGTGATCCCCAAGCGCGCCGCGGCGCGCAATATTCTTGAAATCGATGCCGAGAGCCTGAGCAAGGTGATGGCCGTGGTGCAGCGACTCACTGCGGTACTGGTGGCGGAGCTGGAGCCAGCCGGGGTGCAAGTGGCGCAGTTTAACGGCGCGCCGGCCGGGCAAACGGTGTTCCATATTCATGTGCATATTGTGCCGCGCTACGCTGGCGAAGCGCTCAGTGTGCACGCCGGCGGCAAAGCCGAGGCGCAAGAACTGGCCGCGTTGCAGGCGCGCCTGCTCAAGCGTATCGCCGACTGATTCAGCGCCAGGTGCATCTGTGCTTGAGGCCGCGAGCGCCTGGCGCAATACTCAAGGCGTTTTGTTGTGTCCCCTTTATTTTTGCGTGCCCATGGAGGGCCCCATGCGATTGATTTGTGCCGTTTTACCGCTGCTGCTGTTGGCGGGTTGTTCATCCTGGAAACCCGCGCAGGAAGAAATTACACAAGTGCCGGCTGATCGTTTGCTCGGTTACCAGGCGCCACTGGCGAAGGGTGGTCAGCTGTTGATCAATCGTGACTTTGGCGGCATGGGTGCCGGCTGCTATGTGGCAGTGCTGGTCGATCGCAAGGTGGCTGCGCGTATCGCCGTGGGTGAGCAGGTGCGCTTCCAGGTACCGGTCGGCACACGGGTGCTGGGCATTGGTATCGACGAGATGGACGATACCCTCTGTAGCAAGGGCCGTCTGCGCCGCGAACTGGCCGTGAAAGTTGAGCCGGGCTCGCAGCAGGACTTCCGCATCGTCAGTGATAACCGCAAGGGCTTCGACATTCTGCCGGTAGCACAGTAATACGCGCACAGACTGGCACCAGCCGGGTGCCAGTCTGTGCGGCTAACAACCTTCCAGCTCTGCCGCTCTTTTTACGAATGTGCTCTCACTCGCACAATGGCTGCGTTCTGCTGCCATATTGGCTGAACGGGCAATGGCTAGGGGTAGAATCCGCGCGGTTAACAACGGAGACGGATCGTGAAGGGATTGCCGATTGCCATTGTCGGGGCCGGTACTGCGGGCTTGGCCAGTGCACTGTGCCTGGCTCGCCAGGGGTTTAGCGTACGCCTGCTGGAACGCGTAGCGGCCTTGCAGCCCGTGGGGGCTGGCGTGTTGCTGCAGCCATCGGGGCTGGCAGTCTTGCAGCAGCTGGGGCTGTTTGCCGAGTGCAGTGGCCTGGGGGCAGCAGTCAGCCGCCTGTATGGCACCTCGGCCACGGGTCGGGTGATTCTGGATACCCGTTATGCGCATTGGCAGCCCGATAGCTACGGCATGGGCATTCATCGCAGTGTTTTGCTGACGACCCTGCTTAACGCAGCGCGCCATGCCGGCGTGCAGATCGAAACCGGCGTGCATATCAGTCGCTTCAACCAGCAAGCAAACCATGTGCAGTTGTACCGTCAGGACGAGCAGGGTGTTGAGCACCTGTTCGGCGAGTTCGCGGCGCTGGTGCTGGCCGATGGGGTGCGTTCGACCTTGCGCGCGCAGATGCAGGTCAAACAGTGGTTGCAGCCTTATCCCTGGGGGGCGCTGTGGAGCATTGTGCCGACGCCGGCCACCGCCGATTCCAGCGACCTGCGCCAGTGGTACCGAGGTTGCTCGCAGATGTTTGGTGTCATGCCTACCGGCCGTACCCATACCAATCGCGAGCAGGCGCTGAGTAGTTTGTTCTGGAGCCTGCCGGTGGCGCAGTTTGCCACCTGGCGTGAGGCCGGTTTGGCGGCCTGGAAAGCTCAGGTGCTGCAACTGGCCGGTAGCACTGCCGAGCCCTTTCTTGAGCGGATCGAGCAGCCTGAACAGTTGAGCCAGGCGGTGTATGCCGATGTGCGGATGCAGCGCTGGTACGATGGCCGCGTGCTCGCCATCGGCGATTGTGCCCATGCCATGAGCCCGCAGTTGGGTCAGGGCGCGAATATGGCGCTGGTCGATGCTGCCGCGTTATCCGCTGCCGTGGCCGCGCAAGGTACAGCGCTCGATTGCGACTGGCAGGCCGTATTCGCTGCGTATGCCAGCAGCCGGCGTGACCACCTGCGCTACTACCGTCAGGCCAGCCGCCTGCTTACCCCACTGTTCCAGTCCCACAGTCGCAGCCTGGCTTGGCTGCGTGACAGCCTGTTGCTGCTGGCGCGGCATAACCCTGTGGGGCGCGCACATGCCGTCAGCACCCTGGTGGGCGGGCGCAACGGCTGGTTGCTGGCTGGGGCCGAGCCACCGTTGCACCTGTGGAATGGGCAAGCAGCACTGCCGAGCGCTCAGGCCGTGCTGGATGAGGCTGCAATCTGCCCCGCGTCTTGAGCAATGTGATGTGCCCTGTGTGTTGGGCATTTGTTAGGCTGCGTGCCATTTTCAAACCTGTTGCGAGGGATTGCCGTGTCGTTTCGTGTAGTGCTGAGTGGCCAGGCATTGCCTGGGCATACCCCAGAGCAGATTGGCCAATATCTACAGACGCAGCTGAAGTTTTCTGCCGCCCAGGTGCAGGCCTTGCTGCCGCCCGCTCGCAGGGGGGTCAAGAGTGGTCTGGATCGCGCCAGTGCCGAGCGCTGGTGCAGTCGTTTGCAAGAAGCGGGGCTGGCTGTTGCCATAGAGGAAGTGGTCGCGGCTGTGGCAGTCGAACCACTGAAGGTGCTCCAGGAATTGGCTGAAAAGGGCTTAAAGCGCGCTCGCCCAAGCCCGGCGTATGCCTTGCAGCTGTTTCTGGTCACGCTCTGCTGCCTCTTGGTACCAATGCTCTATGCCGGCTTGGTGGTCGGCCTGGGTGTGGGCCTGGCCTGGTACCTGATGCACATCCACGAGTACCTCGGTGGCTTACGCAATATCTGGCTGTTGCTCTGCATCTACGGTGTGCCGGCTATCAGTGGCGGCATTCTGTTGCTGTTTATGGCGCGACCATTTTTTCTGCCCAGCCAGCGCGGTGATGAACCACTGGAACTGGATCTGGCCCGCGAGCCGCGTTTGCAGTTGGTGATCAGCCAGTTATGTCAGGCGATTGGCTTGCGCCCGCCGGTTGCGGTGCAGTTGTCCAACGAGGTGAATGCCAGCGTGCACTTTGAGAACGGCTGGAGCGGATTCTTCTCGGGCCGCAAGGTGCTGACCATCGGCATGCCGTTGGTGGCAGGAATGAGCGTGCAGCAGTTTATCGGTGTACTGGGGCATGAGTTCGGTCACTTTGCACAACGCCTGGGGATGCGTTGCAACTTTCTGATCAACTCGGTCAATGCCTGGCTGGAAGTGCGCAGTTACGACCGTGACCCCTGGGACGACCGCCTGCAGAAGTGGCTGGAAGATGATCCCTGGTGGATTTTGCAGTTGGCAGTCTGGGTGGCGCAGCAAGGTATCGAGTTGTCGCGGCTGTTGATGCGTGGCTGTTTCTGGTTGAGTTTTCGTCTATCTCGCTCGCTGTCGCGGCAGATGGAATTCGATGCTGACCGCTATGAGAGTTTGTTGGCGGGAAGCGCAGCCTTTCGTGGTAGTGCCTTGCAGTTGCGATCGTTGTCCTGGGCCTTGCGTGAGGTGGATCAGCAGAATGCCCGTAGCTGGCGCGAGCGTCGTTTGCTGCGCGATATGCCGCAGGCTACCGCCGAGAAAACCTCCAGCATGAGCCAGACCACTCGACAGCAAATGGAGCAAAGCCTCGACGAGGGCAGTACCCGCTACTGGCACACGCATCCCGCCGATCTGGCGCGTATCCAGCACAGTGAGGCCCTGCAGGCACCCGGCTACTTACATGACGCCCGCCCGGCGGCAGTTCTATTCGAGCACTTCTCCCAGCATTGTCAGAGTGTCACCGAGGCTTACTACGCGGAGCTTGGCCTGGAGTATGACGAGCAGCAGTTACAGGACAGCCAGCAGATTTTCCAGCTGAGTAGCCTGCGCGAGCAGGCACTCGATCAGCTGTGGGAGTGGACCGGTAGGCAGTGGCGTAATCTGCCCTGGCTGGCGTTGCACCTGCCGGTTCAGGACGCGCATAAAGGCTTGGGATGGCAGGCGGTGATTGATGAGCTGCGCCGCTTATCGCCGGAAATCACTCAGGCCTGGGCCCAGGCAGAGGATCAGGAAGAACAGAGGGTGGCCCTGGCCTGGTGTGGTGAGTTACAGCGCAATGGCGTCAATGCATGGCTTAGCGACAGTGAGCCTTTTGATGCGACCAAACACCTGGCGTTGTACCAGCAGATTGACGCCGGCCAAACGCCCGCTCAGCTGCAACTGCGCGAAGCCGCGTCACTCTATCGGCGGCGCATGGAGTTGAGTCTGGCCAGCGCCAGTACAGCTGTTCGGCAGGCAGCGCAGTTGGCCGTTCGCTTGAGCAAGCTGTATGTCGACTACGCGCGCTTGCTGGAGGCCCGTGAGTTGGCCGCACGCCTGCTAAGCCGGCACCAGCAAGCCCCCGATAACTTAAGTGAACGCTTAAGCCAGGATGCCCTGTCACGTTATCAAGATCTGGCGTTGCGCCTGCTCACGGTGGCAGACCAAGTACCGCAGACCCTGCTCGATGGTACGAGCCTGGGCGAGTACCTGCGTTTGCGCTGCCCGCGGCTGAATGCACAGGCGGGTCAGCCGATGGAGTTCTTTCAGCACAGCGCGAGTTTGCTCGACAGCCTGGCCTATGTGCAGCGTCGCGCCATGGCCGAGGTGGCCAGTCATGCCTTGCAAGGAGAGCGTGAGCTGGGCCTGCGCGGTATTCGCTTGGTGCTTAATGGCAACCAAATGGCTTGAGTCGCTACCGCAGGCCAAGGCTCAGCGGTAGCGCTGGGCGTTAAGCTTGAAACCTTGCCGAGTCCTGTCTGGCTGGAGCGATTCAGCGGGTCATCGGCAGGGCTGCGCCCATCAGCGCAAACAGTCCGCCGCAGCAGCGGTTGAAGCCTTTGCCACTGCGTTGCAACCAGGGGCGAACGCGGTGCGCCATGCGTGCCAGCAGGTATTCGACGCTGCCTTCGACCACGGCAAAGGTGACGGCCATGATGGCGAATTGCAGCCAGATGTCGGCATCAGGGTTGAGGAACTGCGGCAGAAACGCGCCGAAGAACAGGATTACCTTGGGGTTGGACAAGGCCGACAGCAGGCCCTGGCGAAACAGTTTGAATGGGCTGCTGCTGTTGCTTTTTTCCGCCATGGCCAGGTACAGGGGCGGGGCGCGCCAGAGTTGAATGCCGAGCCAGATCAGGTAGGCGCCGCCAAGCCATTTGAGGATAGTCAGGGCTTGCGCCGAGGCTTGCAGCAAGGTGCCGATGCCGAGCATCGACAAGGCCATCAACAGGGTAAAACCGAGCACCCCGCCGCTGACGGTGAACAGGGTTTTACGGTGGCCATACAGCGCGCCGTGGCTGAGCGCGAGCAGGCCGTTGGGGCCGGGCGTCAGAGCCAGGCCGAACACTGCTGTGACAAAAAGCAGCCAGGTATGCAGGGCCATAGATCGGGTATCCAGAGGCAGAAGAGTGCAGGGCCATGAGCGGCCCTGCGGACTTCTGTTTTTTCATGCCGTGACCCGATAGTCAAGCTGCCTTGAGCGGTGCGGGTTGCCGCGTGCCAATACGGCGAGCGCTCCTGCCGTGAGCCGACAGGAGCGCAGTGATCAGCGATTGGCTTCCTTGAAGTTATCGTCAGAAGGTTCTTTGGTGTAGGCGCCCTGGTCGTGCACCAGCTTCTTGCTGCCATTCATCAGGGTGGTGATGCGGCTGTCACTGGTTTTCGCTGAGGCGGCCTGATTGCTGGTGCCGGTAATCAGCGGCGGATTGCTGCTGAACGACCACAGGTAGTGCCACACGGCAGCATTGTGCTTCTCGGTCAGTTGGGTGGCGTTGAAGTACCAGGGCTTGAGTTCGCTGAAGGCGGTCATGTTCATCAGGCCGCTGTTGGTGTCACCAATAAAGCCAGTGCTGCTGGCGCCAGAGGTGCGGTATGCCTCGAAGATCACACCTTTGCTTTTCAGTGCGCTGACGTAGGTGCGGCAGACCTCGCCAACCCACTTGTTACCCAGATAGCTTTTGGCGTTGTTGGAGTAGAACGGGTCGAGCAGGGCCACGCGCTTGGGCAGCAGTTTGCTGTTGAGGGTGCCGGCCGTGACGGCATCGCTGATCTTTTTGGTCAGAACGATGGCCATCTGGTTGCCCAGCGAGTGGCCGGCGATGCGGATGTTGCTGCCGGTATAACCGCTCAGGTTGGCTTTGTAGCTGTCGAACAGCAGATCGCCAGCAGACTGGCTTGGGCCGTTGCTGTACACGCCACTGCTGTTGCGCCAGCGCATGGCGCGGGTGCCAGTTGCCGTCCAGATCTTGGCTTCGGCATCCTTGACTTCGCCTTCATCGGCGAACTGGTTCCAGTACAGCACGCCGACGTTGTAGCCCGCGGCGAGCCAGGCATGGGCCAGGTCAAGGTCTGGGCCACCGGCATCCTTGCGGTTAAAGGTTTCGCGGTTTTTATTCTGGGTGGAGCCGTTTTGCCAGCCGTGGATATAGATCAGGGTGGGTTTGCTGGCTACATAGTAGGCGTTGCTCTGGCCGGGAACGGCCTTCTGCCAACTGTCGCCATAGCCGAACCAGTAGAGGCCATAGTCAAGGTTTTGGAAGGTGCTAGTGGGGAAAACCCCGACAGCGGCCTGACATAAGGGAGCGAAACTCAGCACCAGCAGTAGAAGCAGCTTGCGCATGGCGAAACCTTTTTTGTTATTAGAAGGGGAGGCGAGCATTACGGATTGTCCGACAGTCGGCCATCGCCCGGATGGGTGAGGCTATTGGCGTTTGCGCAGGGCGGCCGGCGATCAGCGGCGTGGGGCTGTGATGGATGTGTCTTGGGCCGCGTTGTGTGCATCTTTGCCTCAGTAGTCGCCTGCTTGTTGCTGTGGCCTGACGTACTGAGCGGACGAAATGTATTTGCCTGTGGCAAACTCTACGGCTACTTACAGGCCGTTTCAGCGCGCGAATGGGCTGAGCCTGCGACCCCGTGTTTTCTGCCCAAGGCCTGGATGCCGGGGCGTATTGGATAATCGGCCGCTGCCTGCGGCAAAGAACCAGAGGAATGACTGTGCATAACGTCGTGATCAGCGGTACCGGCCTCTATACCCCGGCAAACAGTATTTCCAACGATGAGTTGGTCGAGTCGTTCAATGCCTATGTGCAGCAGTTCAATGCCGACAACGCTGCTGCCATCGCCAGCGGCGAGATTGCCGCGCTGAGCGAGTCGAGCAGCGGCTTTATCGAGAAGGCTTCAGGCATCAAGAGCCGTTTTGTCATGGACAAGGCCGGCATTCTTGACCCTAAGCGCATGACCCCGCGTATTCCCGAGCGCAGTAATGATGAGTGGGGCATCCTCTGCGAAATGGCCGTGGGCGCCGCCCAGGACGCCCTGGCGCGGGCAGGCAAAACCGCTGCCGATATCGACGGGGTGATCGTTGCCTGCTCCAACCTGCAACGCGGCTACCCGGCGGTGGCGATTGAAGTGCAGGCCGCGCTGGGCATCCAGGGCTTTGGCTATGACATGAACGTGGCATGCTCGTCGGCTACTTTCGGCATCCAGGCGGCGGCCAACAGTGTGCAACTGGGCCAGGCCCGCGCGATTCTGATGGTCAACCCGGAGATCTGCACCGGCCACCTGAATTTCCGTGACCGTGATAGCCACTTCATCTTTGGTGATGCGGCCACGGCAGTCATCATTGAGCGTGCTGACCTGGCCTCCTCGAACTACCAGTTCGATATCGTTGGCACCAAGCTGATCACCCAGTTCAGCAACAACATTCGTAATAACTTCGGCTTCCTCAACCGCTGTGCGGAAGAGGGCGTCGGCGCGCGTGACAAGCTGTTCGTGCAGGAAGGCCGCAAGGTGTTCAAGGACGTCTGCCCAATGGTCGCCGAGCTGATCGCCGCGCATCTGGCCGAGAACAAGCTGAACGTCGGTGATGTGAAGCGCTTCTGGCTGCACCAGGCCAACCTCAACATGAACCTGCTGATCGCCCGCAAGCTGCTGGGCCGCGACGCGGAGCCAGGTGAGGCGCCGGTGATCCTCGATACCTACGCCAACACCAGTTCGGCCGGTTCGGTGATCGCCCTGCACAAGCATCAGGAAGACCTGCCGAGCGGGGCCCTGGGCGTGCTCAGCTCGTTCGGCGCCGGTTATTCGATTGGTAGCGTGATCCTGCGTAAGCATTGATGGATTACCCGGCCGATCAAGCGCTGCTTACTCGCCTGCGTGCAGGCGAGCAGAAGGCTTACCGCGAGCTGGTAAGCACCTACCAGGGCGCAATGCGTGCGGTGGCCTTTGCCATTGTTGGTAGTCGCAACGCCGACGAGGTGGTGCAGGACGCCTGGTTGGCCGTGGTGCGTAATCTGGATGGTTTTCAGGGCCGTTCCAGCTTGAAAACCTGGTTGCTGACCATCACCGCCAACACCGCGAAAACCCGGCTCAAGGGCAATCGCCGTGAAGTATTGCTCGACGACCTGCCTTCGCCCCACGGCACTGTGGGCGACGAACGTTTCAATGACAGTGGTCATTGGCTGCTCGCCCCGCATGCCTGGCACCACGATTCCCCGGAAGCGCTGCTGACCGAGGATGAACTGCGTGAGTGCCTGGAGAAAACCCTGAGCAGCCTGTCCGAGGCGCAGGGCAGTGTGTTGCACCTGCGTGAGCGTGAAGGGTTGGAGTTGGAGGAGATCTGTAATCTTTTACAGGTGTCGCTCTCCAATGTGCGGGTGCTGTTGCACCGCGCGCGACTCAAGGTATTCGCTACCTTGGAGCATTTTGAGGAGACCGGCCAATGTTGAGCTGCAAGGAGTTGGTGGCCCAGTCCAGCGAGTTTATCGATGGCCAGCTGGGGCTGCGCAAACGCCTGTCCGTGCGCATGCATTTGGCCATGTGCGTCAACTGTCGACGCTTTGTCAGGCAGTTGCGCTTGAGTCAGGCGCTACTGCGTCGGCTGCCCCACGGGCAAAGCAAGGAGCTGGATGAACTGGCGGCCAAGCTCGCGGAGGTACGCCGCCAGCAGCGCTAAATGCGTGCTGACGGTACGCCTTACTCGTCATTCTGCGCGGCTTTCAGTGCTTCATAGGCTGGCGCGGCGTAAATCCCCACCTCTACGGCCAACTCCATCACCCGAGCCAGGTCGCTGCTGTACACCAGTACGGCTTGCAGTTCGTCATCCAGTGGCTCGCTCAAGTCCACCAGCACATAGCCTTGGGTCTCCGGCGACAGGCTGCTGAGCTGCACCTGGATACGATTCAGCGCTTTCAGGGGTTCGACTTTGGCGAGCTGTTTGGGCTTGAGCACGAAGCTGACCTGAGGGCCGAAAGATTCAACCACCTGCTGGAACAGCGCGTCGTAGCTGTCTGCCTGAAACAACACGGTCTCCGGCAGGCTGCCGATCACCATCCACTCGCCCAGCGGAATCGGGAAGCTGTCGTCGTAGTTGATGTCTGGGTTGGCTGCGAGAAAGGCCTGTGGGTCGGCGTAGGCCTGGGCTGCTTCCTCGGCGATCTGGGCGATTTCTTCTGCCAGCATGCAGCCCGAGCTTATCTTGCTGATCAATTCTTCGAGCTGGGCTTTCATCTGGATATTCCTCGGGCATCAAAATTGGCCGGCTAGGATAGCTGCAAATCCCAGGCAAGGCGCTGCGTTTGCGTTGTGCGGCCTGTTAAGCTTGCCGACTTTGCTTGAACCACACACAAGGAGCCCTCTGTGAGCGCACGCATCCACCCATTGGCCGGGCAACAGGCCCCCATTGAGCTGCTGACTGATATTGCCGCGTTGCTGGGAGCTTATTACGACCAGCAACCCGACCCGGCAGTGGCCAGCCAGCGGGTGGCCTTTGGTACGTCGGGGCACCGTGGCAGCGCTTTGCAGCGCAGCTTCAACCAGCAACATGTGTTGGCCATCAGTCAGGCGATTTGCGATTACCGCGTCGCCCAGGGCATCAGTGGTCCGCTGTTTATCGGCGCCGATACCCATGCGTTGTCGCAGCCGGCGCTGGAAAGCGCTCTTGAAGTGCTGGCGGCCAATGGTGTGCAAACGATGATTTCCGCAGGTGGCGAGTTCACCCCAACCCCCGCCATCAGTCAGGCCATTCTGGTGTACAACCAGGGCCGCAGCAGCGCTTTGGCCGACGGCATTGTCATTACCCCCTCGCATAATCCGCCCGACAGTGGCGGCTTCAAGTACAACCCGACTAACGGCGGTCCGGCCGACAGCGACATCACCACCTGGGTGCAGAACCGTGCCAATGCCCTGCTTGAAGGCGGCTTGCGTGAGGTCAAGCGCATGCCTTTGGCGCAGGCGCGCCAGGCTGCTTGTGTGCATGCCTATGACTACCTCGGCGCCTATGTGAATGATCTGGGCAATGTCATCGACTTCGCCCCGATCCGCGCCGCCGGCCTGCGCCTGGGTGTCGATCCCCTGGGCGGTGCGGGTGTGCACTACTGGGGGCGGATTGCCGAGCAGTACGGTCTCAATCTGGACGTCGTCAGCCAGACCATTGATCCACAGTTCGCCTTTATGAGCCTGGATTGGGATGGCCAGATCCGCATGGACCCATCGTCCAGCCATGCCATGCAGCGCCTGATTGGCCTGAAAAACGGCTACGACATCGCCTTTGCCTGCGACACCGATTACGACCGCCACGGCATTGTCGCGCCGAGCGTCGGCCTGCTGCCGGCCAACCACTTTCTCAGTGTGGCCATCGATTACCTGTTTCAGAACCGGCCGCAGTGGAGCGCCACGGCAGCCGTGGGCAAAACCCTTGTCAGCAGCGCGATGATTGATCGCGTCAGTGCGCGCCTGGGCCGCCCGCTGCAGGAAGTGCCGGTGGGGTTCAAATGGTTTGCCGCTGGCCTGTTCGACGGCTCGCTGGGTTTTGGCGGCGAGGAAAGCGCCGGTGCCACCTTCCTGCGCCGCGATGGCCGGGTCTGGACCACCGACAAGGATGGCATCGCCTTGGCCCTGCTGGCTGCAGAGATGACTGCCGTCAGCGGACGTGACCCGGGTGAGCTGTACCAGGGCCTGAGTGACGAGTTTGGTGCGATTTACGCCGACCGCGTCGACGCTCCGGCCAGCGTCGCGCAGAAGAAGGTGCTGGGTAAACTGTCGCCCGAGCAGATCAGCAGTAGCCAATTGGCCGGGGATGCCATTACCCAGGTGCTCGACAAGGCGCCGGGTAATGGTGCGCCGATTGGCGGCATCAAAGTGATCAGCGAAGGTGGCTGGTTTGCTGCACGGCCGTCGGGCACCGAAGACATCTACAAGATCTACGCCGAGAGCTTTCGTGATGAGGCGCACCTGCAGCGTATCTTCAGTGAAGCGCAGCAGATCGTTGACGCCGCCCTGATCACCCCTTGAATCTGTCCAGATAGGCCGCCTATGTACCGCCTTGAGCTGAAACTTCGCCTGCATAACGGCACGGATATAGCGCTGGGGCCGGGTAAGGCGGATCTGCTGGAGGCCATCGCCCAGCATGGTTCGATCAGCGCAGCGGCGCGCGCGCTGGGCATGTCTTATCGGCGCGCCTGGCTATTGGTGGAAACCATGAACCGCAGCTTTCGCCAGCCATTGGTCAGCACCCTGGCGGGAGGCAAGCATGGTGGTGGCACGCAGTTGACCGAAACCGGTGAGCAGGTGCTGCGGCGCTACCGTGCACTGTGCGTACAGGCGCAGGCCGTGGTGCAGGACGGTTGTGCTGAGCTGGCGGCGCTATTGGCCGAGGGTGCGGCCGAAGGGTAGGGCGCGTGCCATTTCGGGTATGGCCAGGCGGTGCCGAAGCGCCAGCAGCGCCTAGAGCAGTTGAGCTTCGGCCAGGGTCAGGCAGCGTGGAATGCGCGCGGCATCCCAATGCTGGCTGGCCCAGCGCAGTAGCTCCGAGGGTTGCCCGTAAGCGGCCGCCTCCGGTAGCTGTTGGCCGAGGGCGCGTAGGGCGCGAATCAGCAGGGGCGTGGCCTGGTCGGCGGCGAGCGGCGGGGAACGGTAGGACTTGCCCAGTTTGTGGCCGTCTGGCTGGGTAATCAGCGGCACATGCAGGTAGCGCGGTTGTGGCAAGCCGAGTAGCTCCTGCAGGTACAGTTGGCGTGGGGTCGAATCGAGCAGGTCGGCGCCGCGCACCACATCGGTCACGCCTTGCCAGGCATCGTCGATCACGACCGCAAGCTGGTAGGCGTACAGGCCGTCACGGCGGCGAATGACAAAATCACCGACCTCACGGCCCAGGTGTTGCCGGTAATCGCCTTGTACCCGGTCAACGAAGTGGTAGCTCAGCTCTGGCACGCGCAGACGAAGGGCGGCATCACTCAGCCCATGGTCGAGATTACGGCAGGTGCCGGGGTAAATACCCTGGCTACCTTCCAGTTGCTTGCGCGAGCAGGTGCAGGCATAGGCCAGGCCTTGACTAAGCAGGCGCTCGACCAGGGCCGCATACTCATCGTGGCGCGTGCTCTGGCGCACCAGTTCGCCATCCCATTCAAAGCCGTAGCTTTCCAGCGCGTTGAGAATGCCCTCTTGAGCGCCGGCCACTTCACGCGGCGGGTCAAGGTCTTCCATGCGCACCAGCCAGTGGCCGTTTGCGGCGCGCGCGTCGAGGTAGGACGCCAATGCCGCGACCAGTGAGCCAAAATGCAGATAACCGCTGGGAGTGGGGGCGAAGCGCCCGATGTAGGCAGGTGTGTTCATGTTCAATTGCGCACGCGCAGGCACAGAAACAACAAGGGGTGCCGAAGCACCCCTTGGGTCAGATCAGGAACCGACCTGTTTTTCCTTGATTTCCGCCAGCGTCTTGCAATCGATGCACAGCGTGGCGGTGGGGCGGGCTTCCAGGCGGCGGATGCCGATCTCGACGCCGCAGGAATCGCACCAGCCGTAATCGTTGTCTTCGATCAGCTGCATGGTCTGATCGATCTTCTTGATCAGCTTGCGCTCACGATCACGGGCACGCAGCTCCAGGCTGAATTCTTCTTCCTGGCTGGCGCGATCCGCTGGATCGGGGAAGTTGGCTGCTTCGTCCTGCATGTGGTGCACGGTACGATCAACTTCCTGCATCAATTCCAGCTTCCACTTGTTGAGGATGCTGGTGAAGTGGGCGCGCATTGGCTCGCCCATATATTCTTCGCCCTTTGTTTCTTTGTAGGGCTCGAAACCGCGAGTCAGTTGGCTGCTTTTTGCTTTTGCTTTGGTGGGCATGGATGACCGCCTCTCACTCTTCTGATCCACTGCGCAGGACGGTGTCCCTTGCCGATTCTACCTTGAGTAGAACTGGCCCTGCGGCTGCAAGCGGGCGAACTTACCAGAACAACTCGGCCCGCGCCACTCCCGGTTGTCGAAGCTGCGCCGGGTATGCTTTAGAATCCGCGGCTTATCTTCCCAGGCAGGCAGTCCCATGGCTCAGTCCTACAGTGCGCGCAGCCGCGCCATAGAACCCTTTCACGTGATGGCGCTGTTGGCCCGTGCCAATCAGTTGCAGGCCGATGGCCATGATGTGATTCACCTGGAAATCGGTGAGCCGGACTTCACCACCGCCGCGCCAATCGTCGCTGCCGGGCAGGCGGCTCTGGCCAATGGCCACACCCGTTACACCGCCGCGCGCGGTCTGCCGGCGCTGCGTGAGGCAATTTCCGACTTCTACGCACAACGCTATCAATTGAGCATAGACCCCGAGCGCATTTTGATTACCCCCGGTGGCTCGGGTGCGTTGCTGCTGGCCACCAGCCTGCTCGTCGACCCCGGCAAGCACTGGCTATTGGCCGACCCCGGTTACCCCTGTAATCGCCACTTTCTGCGCCTGGTTGAGGGCGCGGCGCAGCTGGTGCCAGTCGGCCCGGAGGTGCGTTATCAGCTCACCCCAGACCTGATTGCGCGTTATTGGGATCAGCACAGCGTTGGTGCGCTGGTGGCGTCACCGGCCAATCCTACCGGCACCTTGCTCTCGCGTGACGAGCTGGGCGGGCTGTCGCAGGCGCTCAAGGCGCGGGGCGGGCATCTGGTGGTCGATGAGATCTATCATGGCCTGACCTACGGTGTTGACGCCGCTAGCGTGCTGGAGGTGGACGATGGTGCCTTCGTACTCAACAGTTTTTCCAAGTACTTCGGCATGACAGGCTGGCGTCTGGGCTGGCTGGTGGCCCCGCCGGCCGCCGTACCAGAGCTGGAGAAGCTGGCGCAGAACCTCTATATCAGCGCGCCGAGCATGGCCCAGCATGCCGCGCTGGCGTGCTTTGAACCGCAGACCTTGGAGATTCTTGAGCAGCGCCGCCACGCGTTTCAGCGCCGCCGCGACTTTCTGTTGCCAGCGTTGCGTGAGCTGGGCTTCAGAATCAGCGTGGAGCCGGAAGGGGCCTTCTATCTATATGCCGACATCAGCGCCTTTGGCGGCGATGCCTTCGCCTTCTGTCAGCATTTTCTGGAAACCGAGCATGTGGCCTTTACCCCGGGGCTGGATTTTGGCCGCCACCTGGCAACCCAGCATGTGCGCTTTGCCTACACCCAGGACCTGCCGCGCTTGCAGCAGGCGGTTGAGCGAATCAAGCGTGGCTTGAACACCTGGCAGTCTCATGCGCTTTGAACCGCCGCTGGAAGAGGGGCGCTTGTTACGCCGTTACAAGCGCTTTCTTGCCGATATCGAGACCGCCAGCGGCGAGTTGCTGACCATTCACTGCCCCAACACCGGCTCGATGCTTAATTGCATGGGCGAGGGGGCGCGGATCTGGTTCAGCCGCAGTAATGATCCCAAGCGCAAGCTGCCGGGCACCTGGGAGATCGGCGAAACGCCGCACGGGCGCCTTGCGGTGATCAACACCGGGCGCGCCAATGCTCTGGTGGAAGAAGCGTTGCGCGGCGGGTTGATTGCCGAGTTAAACGGCTTCACCGGCTTTAAACGTGAAGTGCCATACGGCCAGGAACGCAGCCGAATCGATTTTCGTCTGGACTATCCGGACGCAGCAGCGTTTGTCGAAGTAAAAAGCGTCACCCTGGGGTTTGCCGACAGCCGTGTGGCAGCCTTTCCCGATGCACGCACCGAGCGCGGCAGCAAACACCTGCGTGAGCTGGCTGCACTGGCCCGTGAAGGGATTCGCGCGGTGCAGCTGTATTGCGTCAATCTGACGGAGGTTGACGCGGTACGCCCGGCCGTGGAAATCGATCCGGCCTACGCGGCGGCCTTGCGTGAGGCCGTCAGTGCTGGGGTTGAAGTGCTGGCCTATGGCGCCGCGATCAGCGCCGAGGAAGTCCGACTGATCAAGCGTTTGGACGTGCAGTTATAGGCGAGGCTTTAGCGGCAGCATAAGCGCTCGCCACCAGGCATCTCCCACGGGGCATCAAGGCTGCGTCGTACCGGCGGGTAACTCTGCAACCGTCTGCATGGCGCTGCGCAAATGGTGTTCGAACAGCTCAACTATTGCCGGCCAGCCTTGGCGTGAGGCGTGCTGCCGGGCATTCAGGCGCACCCGGCGCAGGCTTTCCGGGTCATCCAGCAACCAGCTGGCAGCATCGATAAAGCCCTGTTGATCCTCTGCCACCGCCAAGGCGCCGTTATGCCCGTGGCGGATATGCTGGGCAGCGGCCGCTTGATCAAATGCCACCACACCAAGCCCGGAAGCCAGGGCCTCCAGCACGACATTGCCGAAGGTTTCCGAGAGGCTGGGGAACAGGAACAGATCCCCCGAGGCGTAGTGCGTGGCCAGCTCTTCACCGCGTTGCAGGCCGCAGAATACGGCGTCGGGCAGGTGTTGCTGGAGGGTGGCGCGCTGCGGGCCATCACCGACCATAATCAGTTTCAAGCGCCGCTGTGGGTGTTGCTGTTGCAGTGCCTGAAAGCTCTTGCTGAGCAGCATCAGGTTCTTTTCTGCTGCCAGACGGCCAACATGCAGGATGGCCACATCGTTGTCGCCCAGCCCCCAGCGGGCCCGCAATGCTGCAGAGCGTTTGGCTGGATGAAAAAGCTGGCTGTCGACTCCGCGTGAGAGCAACTGCAGGTTGTCGAAGCTGCGTCGCTGCAGTTCGATCTGTTGGCTGACACTGGGTACCAGGGTCATCTGCGAGCGGTTGTGGAACCAGCGCAAATAATGGGTGAGTGCACGGGTCAGCAGGCCGAAGCCGTAGTGCCCGCTGTATTGCTGGAAATTGGTGTGAAAACCACTGACTACCGGAATGCCTAAGCGCCGCGCAGCGCGCAGGGCAGACAAGCCCAGGGGACCCTCGGTGGCGATGTACAGCACGTCCGGGCGTTGGCGTTGCCAGTGGCGTAACAGCTTGTGCACGGATGACTGACCCCACTGTAAACCGGGGTAGCCAGGCAGCGGCCAGCCGCGGGTCAGTAGCACCTGCTCAGGGGCGCCGCGTGGGTCGCTATTCTGTCTCGGTCGTACCAGCTGCACGCGGTGGCCACGCGCGTGCAGGCCTGCGTGCAGGCGACCAAGGGTATTGGCCACCCCGTTGATTTCCGGCGGGAAGGTTTCGCTTATCAGGGCGATGTGCAGTGCAGAAGGTGTGCTCATGGCAGCAGTGTCGGCTGCCGCCATGTAGCGGATATGACGTTAGCGTTGCAGATGTGTGACGGGTGCATCGCCGCGTTCGCGTACCCAGAACACTGTTGCGCCAGCAACGGCGGCGGGCATCATCAGGATATTCAGCCCGGGCACCAGCAGTGCGGCGTAGGTAATGCCACCAAAGCCCAGGCTCTGCCAGCGCTTCTCACGCAGCCAGGCGAGCATGTCTTGCCAGCTCATCTTGTTGTTGTCCGCCGGGTAGTCGATGTACTGAATGGCCATCATCCAGATGCCGAACAGCAGCCACAGGGGCGCGGCGATGATATTGATCACCGGGATAAAGGTCAGGATCAGCAGAGCGATGGCGCGCGGCAGAAAATAGCCCAGTTTGCGCAGCTCGCGGCTCAGGGTGCGTGGCACCATGGCCATCAGTTCGGCCCAGCTGAATGGCGGGAAGTCATCCTGGCCGCGCACCACCACTTCGACCTTCTCTGCGAGAAAGCCGTTAAACGGCGCGGCGATGATATTGGCCAGCAGGGTGAAGGTGAAAAACACCATCAACAGCACCAGCACCACAAACAGCGGCCACAGCACGTATTCGAGAAAGCTCAGCCAGCTCGGCAGACTGGGCATAAAGGTGTCGACCCAGCCGCCGAACTGCTGCACGGCCACGCCGATCAGCGCACTGAACAGAATCAGGTTAATGCTCAGGGGTAATAGCACAAACAGGCGCAAACCAGGGCTCAGGACCAGTTTCAGGCCTTCGCTGAGGTATTGCGGGCCGGTCAGAACGGGTGCAGGCATGGGGCGGGTCTCCGCAAGGTTGAAGTCGCGCCGACCTTACCGGCTTTGTGTGGCAGGGGAAAGCCATCTGCAATGGGCGCTAACGATTGGGCGAGTGGCTTCATAGCGCTTGCCTATGCACGGTATTGGTAAAGCGTATTTCCGTGTTGCCGTGGGCGGGCATAGGCTGCGCGGCATCCCTTTACGGGGCTTCCGCTCTTACGGCCTTCCCCTAGGCGCTCCCGGAAGTCCCTTTTTATTATTGCCGGCCTTGCCGGGTGGAGTTGCTGATGTCGACCAATCGTCATGCCCGCGTGATCATTCTGGGCTCCGGCCCTGCCGGCTACAGCGCTGCCGTTTATGCGGCCCGGGCCAATCTGCGGCCGTTGCTGATTACCGGTATGCAGGCCGGTGGCCAGCTGACCACCACCACTGAAGTGGATAACTGGCCCGGTGACGTACACGGCCTGACCGGTCCGGCACTGATGCAGCGTATGCAGGAGCATGCCGAGCGCTTTGAAACCGAGATCGTCTTCGACCATATCAATGCCGTGGATCTGGCCGGCCAGCCGTTTACTCTGGTCGGCGACAGTGGCACCTACAGTTGCGATGCCTTGATCATCGCCACCGGAGCCAGTGCCCGCTACCTGGGCTTGCCCAGCGAAGAAGCCTTTATGGGCAAGGGTGTTTCGGCCTGTGCCACCTGTGATGGATTCTTCTACCGCAACCGTGAAGTGGCGGTGGTTGGTGGGGGGAACACGGCAGTCGAGGAGGCGCTGTACCTGGCCAATATCGCCAGCAAGGTGACCTTGGTGCACCGCCGCGAAACCTTCCGCGCCGAGAAAATCCTGCAGGACAAGCTGCAGGCGCGGGTGGCTGAAGGCAAGATCGTGCTCAAACTGAATGCCGAGGTGGAGGAAGTGCTCGGCAACACCATGGGCGTGACCGCTGTGCGGGTGAAAAACAACGACGGCAGCTTTGACGAACTGAGTGTTGATGGCTTGTTCGTCGCCATTGGCCATACGCCGAACACTTCACTGTTTGAAGGCCAGTTGGCACTCAAGGACGGCTATCTGGTCGTCAACGGCGGCCGTGAAGGCAATGCCACCGCGACCAGCATCCCTGGCGTTTTTGCGGCCGGCGATGTGGCCGATCACGTCTACCGCCAGGCGATCACTTCGGCCGGCGCAGGCTGCATGGCGGCGCTGGATGTGGAGCGTTATCTCGACGGTCAGTAGGTCTGTGCAGGTAAAAACTTGAGGTAAACCGCAATGCCGCCGACCTGGAGCAGGTCAGCGGCATGTTCATCTGTCCGAGGTAAACACCTATACAGGGGCGATGGGCGTTTCGTGGGAGGCGCTTTAGCGGCGAGCCTTAGCTCACCATTCAGTGGCGGCTGCTCAAACCCAGGTATTGAGCTTCAAATCCCGCGAGCTCATGCGCAGGAACTGGTCGCTGGCTTTGACCAGCAGCGCATGTTCGTCGACGGTCAGCTCGCTGCTTCTCTTGCCCTGCGGTTCGCTGCGGTACAGGGTTTTGTCGCCGTCTTCACGTAGGCGTTGGTAGCGCTGGCTGCGCGCTTCGACCTTGAGTGTTAGCAGGTCGATGTAGGCCACCTGCAGCGATTCACTCTGTCCGGTTTCCAGGGCGCAACGCTGGAGCGCCGGGGTGTGGGTGAAGGGCGAGTCGGAAAGCATGACCTGCTGGCATTCGAGGAGGTCCGGGCGCGGTTCGCCGTTGTGGAACCAGTTGCCACGGATATCACGTTTGAGGTTGAGGCTGCGCTGGCCGTGGTTATCGACCTTTAGCCACAAACGGCGAAAGCGCCAGCGCGGGTCGCAATTGAGTACGTAGGTCGCGGCGATGCTGTTGCCACGCAGGCTCTGCATCAAATGACTGGTGGCGTTGATGCCATGCTCATCGATATTCAGGCGCAGGTTTTCCACGCCGGGGTTGTGCCATGGTTTCCATACCAAGGTCTGCTGCATCAACGCGACTCCAAGCCAGGTAAGGGGATAAAAGCCGGGAAGGGCGGCCATAGCGCTGCACGGAGCACCTTCCCTGGTGTTCTCGTTCATCTGATGGCGCGCAGCTTAAAGCGATTGAGGCCTGATGTCTGTCAGCTTTTGCCGACAGTTGAGCAGCTTTTTGCGCACCGTTGTGGTGCGTAAAAAGCGCTCAGGTCGCGGATTTACAGCGCCTTGCGCTGCAGTGACGGCTGCTCGAAGCGTACGCCGGCCAGGCCGGTTTCCAGCAGTGCGCGGATATTGCCGTGGTCCGTGCCGGTCGGCGTGGCCAGCACGCTGCGGTAGTGTTCGCCAAAGCAGCGCAGGGTCTCTTCCAGGCTCAGGTCTTCGAGCAGCGCCAGGCCAAGCGTCTTGCAGGAGCCTTCGTTCTGCCCGGCGGCGTTGTGCACCGCGCCGTTGTCGAACGCGCTGGCTTGGTATTGGTAGTGCTCGGCAATAAACGCCAGGGTTTCAGCGAAGGTGAAGTGCTCGCTGCGTAGCTTGGCGCGAAAGTCGTTCAGGGGGCTCATGCGTCTTTTCCTTTATTGAAGGCGGCCTGCTGTTCGGCGCTGGCTTCTTTCTGGTGGTTGGCCTTCCACTCGGCATAAGGCATGCCGTAGACCTCTTCACGGGCATCATCCAGGGTGATGGCAACGCCTTTGCCATCGGCGGCGGCTTTGAACCACTTGGACAGGCAGTTACGGCAGAAGCCGGTGAGGTTCATCATGTCGATGTTCTGCACATCGGGGCGTGAGCGCAGGTGCTGGACCAGGCTGCGAAAGGCGGCGGCTTCGAGTTCGAGGCGTTCTTGCTCGGTCATGGCGATGCTCTCTGAGGGCTGGCGGGAGTGCGTGGCGGCGATGATAAGAGCATGCCCGCCCGCCGGCAACGACCCGGCGCAGGACGCACCGGGGATCTGTAACGATCTGTGGCGGGTTGTTTAAGAACGGTGCCCAGCCAGTGTGATCGACACCGATTCGGCAAAGCGCAGGGCGTGCAGCTTGTCCACTTCTACCTCGGCGTAGCGCACGTCGGGGTTGGCCATTACCAGGTCGAGAATCTCCTGGGTCATGCGTTCCAGCAGGGCGAAGCGGTTTTCTTCAACGTGGCGAATCACCGCTTTGGTGATGGTGCGGTAGTTGAGCGCGTGGTCGATGTCGTTGTCGCGCACGGCCTCCACGGCCGGATAAAGAATGGTCAGGTTGATCAACACGTCCTGCTTGTTGTTGATTTCCTCTTCCTTGATTCCGATAAAGGTGCGCAGGCGCAGGTCTTTGACGCGGATGCGCGCCATCCCAGGTTCCAGTCGCGGCATTACTTGTTCCGTCCGATCAGTTGCAGGAATTCGTGGCGAGTGTTGCAGGATTCGCGGAAGGCTCCAAGCATCACCGAGGAGGTCATCACCGAATTCTGCTTCTCCACACCGCGCATCATCATGCACATGTGTTTGGCCTCAATCACCACCGCCACGCCAGCGGCATGGGTGACTTGCTGGATGGCATCGGCGATCTGCTTGGTGAGGTTTTCCTGGATCTGCAGGCGCCGCGCAAACATGTCGACGATACGCGCCACTTTCGACAGGCCGAGTACCTTGCCGGTCGGGATGTAAGCCACATGGGCCTTGCCGATAAACGGCAGCATGTGGTGCTCACACAACGAATACAGCTCGATATCGCGGACGATCACCATCTCGTCGTTATCCGATTCGAATAGCGCGCCGTTGACCACTTCTTCCAGGCTCTTGTGGTAGCCGTTGCACAAATACTGCATGGCCTTGGCGGCACGTTTTGGCGTATCCAGCAGGCCTTCACGCTCGGGGTTTTCACCCACGCCAAGCAGGATTTCGCGGTAGTGATCGGGCAGTTCTGGGGTCATTGCAGGGTCCTCGCGGCCAGGCTCATTTGAGATGGCGGCCGCCGTTGACGGTAAGGGTTGTGCCGGTGACATAGGGGTTGTCGAACAGGTAGCGCAAACTTTGGTAAATCACCAGTGGCCCGGGTTCGATGCCCAGTGCCGATTTGTTCAGGGTTTTTTTGCGGTAGTCGGCGTCGTCGTCCGGGTTGAACATGATCAATGCCGGGGCGATGCCGTTGACCTTGATGTGTGGCGCGAAGCGCGCGGCAAATGACAGCGTCAGGCTGTCCAGCCCGGCTTTGCTGGCGCAGTAGGCAGGGCGTTTTGCGCTGCCTTTACGGGCCACGTCATCACTGATGTGAACGATGTCGGCAAGTGTTGAGCGCCGCAGCAGCGCCTCGCAGTGCAGGTTGATCAGGTAAGGCGCAAGCATGTGTACGTTGAACAGCTCAGTGAACGCCGCAGCTTCTTCGCCAGGTGCTTCGGTCAACCAGTCGGAGGCGTTGTGCACGATGGCCCGTAGGCTGTCGGTATGCATTTTCAGCTGATCGATAAAGGCCAGGATGCCGGCTTCGCTGGAAAAGTCGGCGGGCAAGGTGACGGCGCCGCGTCGCCTGAGTGCATCAATGCCATCACGCTCGCTGCGGTAGGTGACGATCAGCGCATGACCGTCATCGAGCAGGCGCTCGGCGCAGTACAAGCCGATGCGCTGGCTGGCTCCGGTAATCAGGATAGGGGCGGCGCTGGCGCTCATGTTCGACTCGGCAGAAGAAAGGGGTGGGTTCAGCGACGCTGCACCGGGATACCTGACCAGTAAGGTGCGGCCTCGGCTGAACCAGTAGCAAAGTTATACCAGCAATGCGCTTTGTACAACCATGTGCTGTGTGCGGGTACTGGCTTGTTATGCGTTGATTGGCCTATTTCATTGAGCTGTATCGATATTTAGTGCGTGAGAGGGCTAAATAAAATTGTTTTTATCGTGTACAAGATTGGTTTTCTTGTACAGGTATGTGCCGTTATGAAGCCTTGGCAGTTGAGTGTTGCAGTGGTGTGTGGGCGGGTGTGCCATGTCGAGGTGCTCGCCCTGCGCTGTTGTGGTTACAAGGTGCGAGTGGTCAGCAAGGCTGGCGGCGTACGCACGCTGGCGTATGCGCAGGGGCGTGTGCTGTGGCCTGAGTTGGCATCGCTCAAGGCGCGCCTGCGTCGCTGTGGCGTGCGGCAGATGCTGTTGCTGCAGTCGGAAAGCCACGATGAGGTTATCGCTCGCCCCGAGTTGCTTGAGCCTGATCCGGGGCTGTGGATCAAGCTGTGTTGATGCGTTATTGCGGCTTACTGCTGAGCGCGCATGCGTTGCTCTTGCAGCGCCGGCTGGTATCCGGGTGGGGCAGCCAGTCGAGATGCGGGCGTAGCCTGCAGAACAGTCGGTAGCCCAGTTCCAGCAGTGGCCGTAATGCCGGCCAGGTCAGCGGTGTGGCCCAGCGCTCAAGACCCGCGGCGCGCCAACTCCACAGGGTTGCATCCAGGCCGGTGACCCATTGACCATCGGCGAAGCGGGCATGCAGGCGGTTCTGTAGGGTTTCTCGGCTATGGCCGATGGACTCGGGGTGGAAATCGTTGAGAGCTATATCAACCAGGCACAGCCGTTGTACATCGGCACGCTGGCGCAGCAGTTTGATCTCGCGCGCGCACAGCGGGCAATCGCCGTCGTAATAGAGGGTCAGAGGCCAATGAGGTTGCTTGTTCATGATTAGGCTCTTTGTATAAGTCTTGTACAAAGTATGCCGAAAATAGCTGAGTTACAATGCGTGCAATATTTTTCTGTGATCCAGCCGCCCATGACCGATCTCGTTGGTGCATCGCCCCTCGTTTCGAGTGCTCTCAAGCAGGAAGAGCTTTTTCCTATTCGTGAAGTGGCGCGCCTGACCGGTGTCAACCCGGTCACCCTGCGGGCTTGGGAGCGGCGTTATGGATTGATCCAGCCAACCCGCACCGAGAGCGGCCATCGTCTGTATTCGCAGGTGGATATCGAGTCGGTGCGCAGCATCCTGGCGTGGATCGAGCGCGGCGTGGCAGTAAGCAAGGTTGGCAAGATTCTGGCTAAAAGCAGCTCGATCAAATCTGCCAGTTCACCGGTTTACGAAGAGGTCAGCGCCAGTGAGTGGGGCGAGTGGCAAGCCCAATTGCGCCGGGCCATCAGTGCTTTCGATGAGTTGCGCCTAGACCGTCTGTATGGGCAGATTTTCTCCAGTTACCCGCTGCCGGTAGTGTTTCAAGAGATTCTCATGCCGCTGTGGCAGGAGTTGCTGCTGCGTCAGGATGAGTATGGTCAGACCAGCGAATGGCTGTTTCTCGATACCTTCCTGCGCGCCCGTACCTTGCAACGTTTGCAGGTCTTGCGCGCTCAGGTTGAGGAGCGCGTACTGCTGGCCGCCTTGCCGGGCCATTGTCGCGAGCTGGAGCTACTGGTCGCCGGGTTGCTGCTGAGCAGTGCCGACGTTGCCGTCAGCGTACTAGGGCTGGGCCAGCCGCTCGAAGAACTGACCCTTATCTGCGAAAAAATGCAGCCCCAGGCGCTGGTGCTGTTCTCCAATCAGCCACCCAGCGATGACCTGCCCAAAGTGCTCTCGCGCCTGGCGCTGGCGCTGGATTGCCCGCTGGTGTTGGCCGGTGATGGTGCTGACCTGGCCGAGGAAAGCCTCAGCGGCTCGCCGATTGCCTGCTTAGGTAATGAGGGGCGCCTGATGCAGCGTCGTCTGCAGCAGTTTCTGGCCGGTCATCTGGACACCTGATTTTTCTGAGAAGCACGCCTGAATAAGCCCTCGCGCTGTCATGCGGGCTGCGCTTTCGCGTGTCTGCGATTTACCCTCAGCTTTGATTAGTTGTACAGCTTGTACAGAAAAATGCTTGCTATCTGTATCTTTAAGCTATACAAAAGCTATACATCTATTGTTTGTGTATAGCTTGTATCCACTTGTACAGCTTGAGGACTCAGCAACATGACCCAATACCGCGCACCCCTTCGTGATATGCGTTTCGTTTTTGACGAGGTGCTCGACGCTTATGCCACCTTGCAGTCGCTGCCCAGTCAGCGCGAGTTCGGAGACGACCTCGGTGGCGCCATTTTGGAAGAAGCCGCTAAATTGGCGGAAAACGTGCTGGCCCCGCTCAATGGCCCGGGTGATAAACAGGGCTGCCAGTACGATCCAGAAAGTAAATCGGTAAAAGCACCGGACGGTTTCCGCGCTGCTTACCAACAGTTCGCCGAGGGTGGCTGGACTGCCCTGGCTTGCGCGCCTGAGTTCGGCGGCCAGGGTTTGCCCCATGTGTTGAATATGATGGTCGAGGAAATGGTTTGTTCGGCCAACCTGTCGCTGGGTATGTATCCGGGCCTGACCCATGGTGCGATCAATGCACTGACTGCTCACGGCTCCCGTGAATTGCAGGAGCGCTATCTGCCGAAACTCATCAGCGGTGAGTGGACCGGCACCATGTGCCTGACCGAGCCGCAATGCGGCACCGACCTGGGCCTGATTCGTACCCGCGCCGTACCGCAGGCTGACGGCAGTTATGCCATCAGCGGGACCAAAATCTGGATCACCGGTGGCGAGCACGACTTGGTCGATAACATTTTGCACCTGGTCTTGGCCAAGCTGCCGGATGCGCCTGACAGCGTTAAAGGCATTTCCTTATTTCTGGTGCCCAAGTTCCTCGAAGACGGCAGCCGCAACCCCGCGTTTTGTGGCGGCCTAGAGCACAAGATGGGCATCAAGGGCTCGGCCACCTGCGTGATGAATTTCGAAGGTGCACAGGGCTGGTTGATTGGTGAAGCCAATAAAGGCCTCAAGTGCATGTTCACCATGATGAATTCCGCGCGCCTGATGGTGGGCATGCAGGGTCTTGGTATTGCCGAGAGTGCTTATCAGGTCAGCCTGGGGTTTGCCAAAGAGCGCTTGCAGAGCCGCTCGCTGTCTGGCCCGAAAGCAGCGGATAAGCCGGCAGACCCGATCATCGTGCACCCGGATGTGCGGCGCATGCTGCTGCGCCAGAAGGTGATGATCGAAGGTTGCCGCGCCCTGGCGTATTTCACCGGTCTGCACGAAGACGTTGCCCATGATCACGAAGATCCGGCGATGCGCGAGCAGGCCGATGATCTGGTGCAGTTGCTGACCCCGGTGGTGAAGTCCTTCCTCACCGATGAGGGCTTCAACTGCGCAAATGAAGGTCTGCAGGTGCTGGGTGGTTCCGGCTTCACCGAAGACTGGGGCATCGAGCAACTGGTACGTGATTCGCGGATCACCCGCATCTACGAAGGCACCAACGGCATCCAGGCGCTCGATCTGGTCGGCCGCAAATTGGGTCTAGGTGGTGGTCGTGCGGTGCGTAATTACTTTGCACTGGTTGAGGGCTGGCTGAAGGCCCATGCGGATGCTGAGCACGTGCCGGCGGTTGCGGCTGCGCTCAAGCAACTGCAACAAGCCACTTTGTGGATTGCCAGCGAAGGCATGAAAGACCCCGAGCAGGCCGGTGCTGCGGCTACGCCATACCTGCGTCTGTTTGCCCTGACCAGCCTGGCCTGGATGTGGGCACGCATGGCTGCTGTGGCCAAGACCAAGCTGGCGGCCGGCAGTACAGAAACACTGTTCTACGGTGCCAAGCTGAAGTCTGCGGATTTCTTTATGGCGCGCATCCTGACTGAAACTGACAGCCTGTTGGCTGAGGTCAAGGCCGGCAAGGCCACGCTGATGGCTTTCAGTGAGGAGGAGTTTGCTGCCTGAAACGACTGCGCAATCCGGTAGCCATCAGTACCGCCCATTTCGGCTGCCGGATTTTTTTATCCCTGCTGCAGGATATTTTCCTGCTTCTTAGGCCCGCACTGAGTGTGGGTCTTTTTTTGCCTGAAACTTACCTGGTCGCTTCGGGCGGGCTCGGCTCTTGAGGGCTGGTGCAGTTGGCGAATAAAGGTCAGTTCAGCTTGGGTCAGCAGCGTTTGTGCTTGCATGGGAGCGGTCTATATCGGGCTCTGGAGCTGTTGTGACCGCGCAAGTTTGAATTAGTTGGTGCCGGTCGTCGCCTGCAATCGGGCCATTTCGGCTTTGAGGGTGGCCAGTTCAGCCTCCAGTTGCTTGACGCGCTCCTGCGCCTCGACCTGCTCGGTGACGTTCTTCTGAATGCCGATGTAGTAGGTCAGCTGGTCGGCGTCATTGACCACCGGGGTGATCGACAGCTCGTTCCAGAACGGGCTGCCATCCTTACGGTAATTGCGGATGATCTGCCGGCACGGTTGCTGCGTGCGCACGGCTTCGCGGATGGCGTCTAGACCGGCCTGGTTGCGGTCGCCAGCCTGCAGGAAGCGACAGTCCTGATACAGAATGTCTTCGCTGGTGTAGCCGGTGAGCTTCTCAAAGGCGGGGTTGGCATAGATCAGGATGTTGTCGTCGCCTTCCTGTTCGGCAACCACGATGCCGTCGTTGGAGGCGTTAATCACCAGTTGCAGCAGTTTGGCGTTGATCATGAGGCGATTTCCCAGTCTAGGTCGGTTGCATTCTAAAACATCCGGGCGGGCTGTCTACTTGCGGCATAATGCCGGGCTCTGTCGACTTAGTTCTGTATGTTTCGGAGTTTTGCATGAAGATCGCCATCCTTTCCGGTTCGGTATATGGCACCGCCGAGGAAGTAGCCCGCCATGCCGAGCGCCTGCTCAATGCCGCCGGTCATGAGGCCTGGCACAACCCGCGAGCCAACCTGGCCGATATTCAGGCCTTTGCCCCCGAGGCTTTTCTTGCGGTGACCTCAACCACAGGCATGGGTGAGTTACCGGATAACCTGCAGCCGCTGTACTACGCCATCCGTGATCATCTGCCGGCCTGGAACGGCTTGCCGGGCGGGGTGATTGCCCTCGGTGACTCAAGCTATGGCGACACCTTCTGCGGTGGCGGTGAGCTGGTGCGTGAGCTGTATGCCGAGCTGGGCATCCGTGAAGTGCAGCCGATGCTGCGCCTGGACAGCAGCGAAAGCGTGACCCCGGAAAGCGACGCCGAGCCATGGTTGGCCGACTTTATCGCGGCGTTGCGCGGCTGATGCATCCGCGTGCACAGGCGCTGATCGAGGCGCTGCAACTGCAAGCGCACCCGGAGGGGGGTTATTACCGCCGGCTATTCGAATCCAGCCAGCAGGCTGCTGATGGTCGTCTGTGCAGCACGGCCATTGTGTTTCTGTTGCCGGCGGGTGTGGTCAGCCGTTGGCATCGGGTGGATGCCGACGAGCTCTGGCACTTCTATGAAGGTGCGCCGCTGCAATTATTGATTGCCGAACAACCCACCGCGATTCGTAGCGAACGCCTCGGCCCGGTGGCCGAACAGCAATTGCCGCAACGCGCAGTACCCGCGCATGCCTGGCAGAGTGCACGCAGCCTGGGGGATTTCACCTTGGTGGGCTGCACCGTGGCCCCCGGTTTTGACTTCGCCGGTTTTCGTCTGCTCAGTGATGATGCGCAGGCGCAGCGCGATTGGCCGTTGCTGAGTCAGCAGCACCCCGAGTGCCTCTGAGCCGCTGAGTGACCTGCAAGGTCAGCAAGCTGGCCTGCAGAGCGACTCACCTTTGCCGCATCCCTCGCTAGACTCCTAGGCACTTCATAACAAGAATTGCCGAGGTGTAAGCCATGACCGTTGCCCACGCATTGCCTTCCTTCAATGTCAAAACACAGGTGTCCTCCGACGAATGGCAAACCCGTGTCGACTTGGCAGCCTGTTACCGGCTGATTGCCTTGCATGGCTGGGATGACCTGATCTTCACCCACATCTCGGCGAAGATTCCCGGCACTGAAGAGTTCCTGATCAACCCGTTCGGTCTGATGTTTCACGAGATCACTGCTTCGAGCCTGGTGAAGATCGATCTGGCCGGCAAGAAACTGATGGACAGCCCGTATGACATCAACCCGGCGGGCTACACCATCCACAGCGCCGTGCACGAGGTGCGCCATGACGTCGGTTGCGTACTGCATATCCACACGCCAGCCGGCATTGCCGTCTCGGCGCAAAAGCAGGGCCTGCTGCCGTTGTCGCAGCAGTCGCTGTTTGTTCTCGCCAGCCTGGCTTACCACGGTTACGAAGGCGTGGCGCTGAACCATGACGAAAAGGCGCGCCTGCAGGCTGACCTGGGCGACAAGAACTTTATGATCCTGCCCAATCACGGCCTGCTCACGGCATTCGCCAGTATCGCCGATGCGTTTCTCGGCATGTTCACCCTGCAACGCGCCTGCGAGGCGCAAATCATGGCGCAGAGCGGTGGCGCTGAGCTGATCCATATTCCCCAGCAGATTCTCGACGGTGCCAAGGCGATGGTCGCCGGCGTGATGAAAAGCTCGCAGGGTATGGGTGGACAGATGGCCTGGCCGGCACTGCTGCGTAAACTGGACCAGCAGATGCCGGGTTATGACGCGTGACTGCGCTGCCCGGCATAGCCCTGCAGGCGTGGCGTAGCCAGGGGCAGAACCTTAACTTCAACGGCCATGCCGTGCGCTATTGGACGGCCGGGCAGGGCGAGCCTCTGTTGCTGATTCATGGTTTTCCCACGGCCAGCTGGGATTGGCATTACCTGTGGGCGCCGTTGGCCGAGCGCTACCAGGTGATTGCCTGCGACATGCTCGGCTTTGGCGACTCGGCAAAACCACGCGGGCATGCCTACAGCCTGCTGGAACAAGCCGACCTGCAGCAGGCGCTGCTGGCTCACCTGGGCGTAGACAAGCCCGTTCATTTGCTGGCGCACGACTATGGCGATAGCGTGGCTCAGGAGCTGCTGGCCCGTCATCAGGACGGGCGTTTGTCGCTGGCCAGTGGCGTGTTCCTCAATGGCGGTCTGTTTCCGGAAACCCATCATCCGGTGCTGGTGCAGAAACTCCTGCTCAGCCCCATCGGGCCGCTGATCGGGCGCTTGTTCGGGCGCAAGAAACTGGCGCAGAGCTTTGCCAGGGTATTTGGCCCGCAGACTCAGCCGAGCAACAGCGAACTGGATGACTTCTGGAGCCTGATTGCCGCCAACAATGGCCCTGCGGTGATGCATCGGTTGATTCGTTATATGCCCGAGCGCCGCGTGCAGCGTGAGCGTTGGGTCGCCGCGATGCAGGCCACGCAAGTGCCCATGCGGGTGATCGACGGTGCGGTTGACCCGATTTCCGGCGCGCACATGGTGGCACGTTACCGTGAGCTGATTGCCAACCCGGACACTGTGCTGCTGGAGGGCATTGGTCATTATCCGCAGACCGAAGCACCGGCAGAGGTGCTTGCTCACTATGTGCAATTCCGTCGACGGCTGGAGGCCAAAGGATGCAACGACGCACTGTCTTGAAGGGAGCCGCGCTGAGCGGTGTGGCGGTTCTGGGCGCCGGTTTTTGGGCATTGCCCAGCGGGCAGGCGCCGGCGGCTCTGAGCCTGGATGGGGCACAACGGGTGCTGGCCAGTTTGCGTGATAAGCCCCTGTCGAGTCTCAGGGGCTGGAGCCCGGCAGAGGTGTTCAACCATTGCGCCCAGAGCATCGAGTACTCCATCAGCGGTTACCCGGAACTCAAACCGGCGTGGTTTCGCAACAGCATTGGGCCGCTGGCTTTCAGTGTCTTCAGCGCCCGCGGGGCCATGCGTCATCCATTGGATGAGGCCATCCCCGGCGCGGCAACGCTGAATATGCCAGCCACTCAGGCCCAGGCATTGCAGCGGTTACAGCAAGCTTTTGCCGATTTCGCGGCGTATCAAGGCGAGTTGCAGCCACATTTCGCCTATGGCGCGCTGAGCCATGCCGAGTACGCCCAGGCCCATGTGTTGCACCTATACAACCATTTGAGCCTTATTCAGCCGGCCTGATTATCCTGCTGCGTTATTGCGCACCATTCGGGTGGTTCGTTTCTATTGTGACCAAAGTGCATCTGCTGGACACTCGGTAGCCTTGCTAATCTGCCGAGGAGTTACCCATGAGCGACGCCATCCGTTTTCAAGATCAGGTTGTAATCGTTACCGGCGCCGGTGGTGGCTTGGGCCGCGCCCACGCGCTGTTGTTTGCCAAACATGGCGCCAAGGTGGTGGTGAATGACCTGGGTGGCAGCACCCACGGCGAAGGCGCCAACGCCTCGGCGGCGGATAAGGTGGTTGAAGAAATTCGCGCCGCAGGTGGCACCGCAGTGGCCAACCATGATTCGGTCACCGACGGCGAGAAGATTGTGCAGTGTGCGCTGGACACCTACGGCCGCATCGATGTGGTGGTCAATAACGCCGGCATCCTGCGCGACAAATCCTTCGTCAAGATGGAAGACGCTGACTGGGACCTGGTTTACAAGGTCCACGTCGAGGGCGCTTATAAGGTCACCCGTGCTGCCTGGCCGCACATGCGCGAGCAGGGCTATGGCCGCATCATCTTCACCGCATCCACCTCAGGCATTTACGGCAACTTCGGTCAGTCCAACTACGGCATGGCCAAACTCGGCCTGTATGGCCTGACCCGCACCCTGGCTATCGAAGGGCGCAAGAACAATATCCTGGTCAACGCCATCGCCCCGACTGGCGGCACGCGCATGACCGAAGGTCTGATCCCGCCGCAGGTGTTCGAGCAGCTCAAGCCTGAGCTGGTCAGCCCGTTGGTGGTGTACCTGGCCAGCAACGCCTGTGAAGAAACCTCCGGTCTGTTCGAAGTCGGCGGCGGCTGGATGGGCAAGGTCCGTTGGGAGCGCAGCCTGGGTGCCGGCTTCGATCCACGGGTCGGCTACAGCCCGGAAGATGTAGCGGCCAACTTCGCGCAGATCTGCGACTTCGAAGGCGCAGCCCATCCGCAAGACAATATCGAGGCAATGAAAGAGATGATGGCCAACCTGCAGAAGTTCGCCCTCTGATCTCGACGATCGCAGGGCGCTCAGTCACTAGGCTGATGCCCCGCGTATCGCTCCGCAACGCAAAGGCCGGCTAAATTGCCGGCCTTTGGCTTTTTAGCGAACGGGATAAATGGCTCGTTCGCAGTGATGGTGTGACGGGCCGCCAGTCGGTCAGTGGCATTTATTGAGTGCCTAGAAAAGCTGGGTTGACTCGGTCTGAACACCTAAGCAGTGCGGCGCCGCGCAAGCAACTTACGCCACCAGATCACCACGCCGGTAACACTCAAGACGGCAATAGCCAGTCCGAGTACGGCAATCAATATGCGTCCAGGCAAGCCTAAAATGCGCCCGCCGTGAATGGGTAACTGCAGTTGGTAAAAACGCTCGCCCAAGCTGCCTTGCCCCGGAATATCCTGGCCCAGCAAGTGACCATCGCTGCCATGAAAATACAGCCATGCATTGCCTTCTTCACTGCCGTGGGCGCCAAAGCCCGCCCCAAAAAAGTTGTACTCAAAGCTGTAATACAACTCGCCCACGGGTTCGGTTAAGCCTAATCGCGCCCCTTCCTCAAGCGCTCGCTGATAAAGCTGGTGGTAATCCAGGTGGGTGGTACCGAGCTGCTCCGTTGGCATGCGTCCGCGGGCTTCATACACGCTCAGAGGCACTGGTGAAAAAATTGATACCACCGGTTTAAAGACTTCTGCGGGCAGGTTCATGGCAATACTGCTGACCGCGACCGGCGTCAGCAATAACCAAAGCCACAGCCCGCCGGCACGGTGCACATCGTAATTTAGGCGCTTGGGTTTGATCTTCCACGCGATTGACCACTTGGACCAAAACGGCAGTTTTCTTGGCAGGGTTAATAGCAGCGCGACCAAACAATCCAGGCTCCAAAAAATCGCAACCAACCCCATCAACACAATTCCCCAGTTACCCGGCAGTGTCAGGTTGTAGTGGAACTCGAGAATGAACGGCACGAAGTTCTCTCGGGAAAAACAGCAGTCGCCCCAATACCGCTGACCGAGGGTTTGACCATTACTCGCATCAACGTAATAAACCACCGCACGCGCATTCGCATAGGGTTTCTGAGTGGTGGGGTCAGTTCGCGGCACCATGGCCATTAAGGCCGGGTGATCAGCCTCATCCGGGTACTCCATGTACCAAACCTGCAACTGCGGGTGTGCTGTTTGCAGGCGGTCAACCAGGTCTCCGGGCAACATCGGTTTGCCGCTGCCCTGAGTGTTGTAGAAACCCGGATTCAGCCACTCATCAAGCTCGTGATGAAAAGCCAAAATGCTTCCGGTTATGCCGGCCAAAGCAAGAAACAATGCAGTCGCCAGGCCGACGTAGCGATGAAAATAAACCAGCAATGAACGCATGACGTTTATCCAGACAAACGAACGCCGGGGACGTTAAACCCCGGCGTTGAAGAGACAAAATCAGAAGTTGTAGCTAACCGTCGCGGTGACGTTGCGCTCTTCACCGAAGTAGCAGTAATTGAGGCTGCCGCACGAGGCTACATAACGCTCGTTGGTTAGGTTGTTGGCATTCAGGCGTACGTCTAACCCGGTCAAACCCAACTTGCCGAGGTCATAGCTCATAGATGCATCAATCAGGGTGTAGGACGGAACTTCAAGGGTGTTCTCCGCATCCGCCCAACTTTCGCCGACATAGCGCACACCGGCGCCTGCTTTCAAACCGTCCAGGCTGCCACCGAGGAAGCTGTAATCGAGCCAAAGCGATGCCATATGCTCAGCCGCCTGCGTCGGCGAGTTGCCCTCGTTGTCCAATGCAGGATCAACCGTGCTGGTGATCGATTTTGAATATTCAATATCGGTGAAGGTATAGCTACTCAGCAGGCGCACAGCCTCTGTCAGTTGCATACGCGCCTCAAGTTCGAGGCCTTGTGAGCGTACGGCACCAACTGGACGATAGAAGTGTTCATCCGCTGCTTTAGACGCCAAGTTTTCTTGTTCGATATGAAACAGTGATGCGGTGTACAGGTCATCCCTGCCAGTAGGCTGGAACTTCAAGCCGAACTCCCACTGTTTACCTTCAGTCGGTGCCAGCGGGTTGCCGTCTTGGTCAGCATAGGCGTTAGGGTTGAACGACTCGGAATAACTCATGTACGGCGCCACGCCGCTATCAAACAGGTACAACACACCTGCGCGCCCGGTGAACTGGCTTGGATCATCTTCGCTAGTGCCACCGTAGATTTCATCTTCTGACTCAACCTCGACCCAGTCCTGACGAACCCCTAGCGAAAAGCGCCATTTATCCAGTGCGATCAGGTCTTGCAGGTAAACGCCGGTTTGCTCAAGGCGCCGAGTGGCACTGCTGGCCCAGGCGGGATTCAGGGTGACAGTGCCGCCGTACAGCGGATTGAACGCATCAATATTACTGGCGGTACCAGCGGTGTAATCCACACGGGTTTTGCGCCGCTGATAATCAAAACCACCAACCAATGTGTGCTGCGCAGCGCCGGTTTCAAATTCGGCTTGAAGCATGTTGTCGACAGTCCACGCGTGGAGCTTTTCATCTGCGCCAGTGTAAGCCCGGTACAGTTCGGTATCGCTCGCCCAACCCGCTGCATAGAGCTGTTCAGAACTGACATCTGAAGTCTGATAGCGGAAATTCTGTCGCGCAGACCAGGTATCGTTAAAGCGATGCTCAAATTGATAGCCAATCATCTGTTGTTCACGCTCAAAGCTGTCTTGATCGGGCTCGCCTTCGAAGAAATGCTCAGAGATATAACGCCCAGCATGGCGATTGATCGTGCCATCAGCTGGTAAACCACCGTGATAGCCACTGTTTGGGTCTTTCTGCAGATAAGCCTGTAAGGTCAAGCTGGTGTCTTCGCTGAAGTCGATGGACACGCTTGGCGCCAGCGCGTAGCGCTCTTCATCGGCATAGTCGAACTGGGTGTCGGCACTGTCGACCAGCCCGGTCAAGCGATAAGCAATGCGCTGCTGATCGTCCAGCGGCCCAGTAAAATCAAAGCCGACGCCCTTCTTGTTGTTGCTGCCTGCGCTCGCTTGAATCTGACCGGAGGACTGAAATTCAGGCTTTTTGGTGGTCATTGCCGCCAGACCACCCGGCAGGCTACGGCCATAAAGCACGGATGACGGCCCTTTGAGAATATCGATACGCTCGAGAAAGTAGGGGTCAATTTGTAGTGTGCTGTAGGTGCCGCTGTCGCCCATCATTTTCAGGCCATCGAGGAACAGATTGTCCACCGAGCCATCATTAAAGCCGCGCATCGCCACATAGTCATAGCGGTGAGTTGCGCCATAAGGGCTGGTCATAACACCGGGCGTATAGCGCATGGCTTCGGCCACGGTTTGCGAACCCTGATCATCCATCTGCTCGCGGGTTACAACCGATACTGATTGTGAGGTTTCTAGCAGTGGCTGGCTGGTCTTAGTGGCAATGCTGCTATGCGTGGCGTTGTAGCCTTGCATGCTGCCGAGCGCGTTGCCCAGGGCAAAACCTTTAACCGTGGTAGCCGGTAACTGCGTGACCCCGGCATTGTCTTGCCTGTGCAAGGTGTAAGCACCTTGCTCAGTCTGGCTCACGCTCAAACCGCTGCCTTCTAGCAAGCGCGAAAAGCCCTCCGTAACCCCGTACGTCCCGTTGAGCCCTGATGTCTGCTTTCCTTCTGTAAGTCGCGCGTCGATCGCTAGCATCACTCCTGCCTCACCGGCAAAGCGGCTTAAGGCAGATGACAAGTTACCGGGGGCGATGCTGTATTGACGCACCTGCTGGCTGCTGGCTTGCGCCTCTGCAGCGAACGATATCTGCGGGGCTAATGCCAAGGGCAGCAGCAAGGCAGCGCAACGAATAGCCTGACGCAGGCTGGATGGACGAGATGGCAAACAATCGGTAGAGCACATCGGGTGACCCTTTGGCAGATGGTTATAACGAATAGGCCAAGCGAGTCGTGAAAAGGGGAACTCAGAAATTAAAAATAATTGTCATTCGCGCTAAAAATCCAAAAGCCGCGTTTTAGCTCGCTATCGGCTCCAGGGTCACCCACCACGACCAGCGCCGGTTAACCCGGATCGGCAGGCTCGACTCGAGCGCCGCGTAAATGCGCTCTGGGTCTTGTAGCGGAAATGCGCCAACAATCAGCAAATCAGCAATCCGTGGATCCACCGCCAAATGCCCGGGTACATGCTCAGAGAGTTCGTTGATGAACGAGCCGAGAGTGCGATTATCAGCCAGCAAAATCCCACGTCGCCAACTATCACGCCCGCTAGATGCCATGCTTGTCACGCTGATTTGCTGATGATCAAACAACACCTGCTGGCCGCCCTGCACGACGTTACTGACGCCACTTTTACAGGTGACACGCACGGCGCCTGCAAACACATTGAGCAGCGTGCCCTGCGCCTGTTTGCGCACACTGCAGCGCGCATCCAGCGCGTGCAGGCGGCCATCGGCCGTTTCAACGTACAACGGCCGGGCCGGTAATTGTGTGTCGGGGGCGCTGTCGAGTAATAACTCACCCTGCCACAAGTGCATCAGGCGATGCTGTGGGCCGTAGGCAATATCAACTGAGCTATTGCTGTTGAGCCACAACTGCCCGCCATCTGCGAGTGTCAGCTCTTTGATCTCACCGGTCGCACTGGTCTGGTCCGCCACCCAGGCCTGCATCGGTTTACGCGAAACCGCCAGCCCTAATACTGCACCACTGCCCAGTAGCAGTAGGCTGGCCAGCACCTGTCGCCGCGTGCTCCCAACGCCCTGCAAAGCCTTGCGCGCAAGCGGGCGTTGAGCAACGGGCAACGCGTGAAATTGACCACTGATACGCTGCACGTTCTGCCAGGCGGTTTCATGCGCCGGATTGCTTGCTAGCCACAATTGCCACGCATGACGCTGCTTATCGCTGACCTGCTCACTGGCAAGCACCGCAAACCACTCAGCTGCCTGCTCAAGCACCTGATAATCAAGTTGAGCGGCCATATCACTGCTCCTTTAGCATCAAGCAGTGCAGCATGGCCTGCGCCATGTACTTTTTAACCATGCGCTCAGACACTCCTAAACGTTCGGCAATAACGCTGTAGGTCAGTCCTTCCAGTTGTGACAACAGAAACGCCTGGCGGACCTTGCCCGGTAAACGCAGGAGCATGGCGTCAATCGCCAGCAGTGTCTCAAGAATGAGTTCGCGTTCTTCTGGCGATGGCGCCAGCGCCTCAGGCTGAACAGCGAGCGCTTCGAGATAGGCTCGCTCAACTGACTGGCGCCGCCAGAAATTGACCACTAGGCCATGAGCAACGGTTGATAAGTAAGCACGCGGTTGGCGAATATCCGCCAGAATCCCCGGTGTTTTGAGTAGCCGCAAAAAGGTATCTTGGGCCAGGTCTGCAGCGTGATCGGCACACCCTAGACGCTGTCTCAGCCAGCCGTTCAGCCAACCATGATGATCGCTGTAGAGGCGTTGTATTGACTGCTGGGAAGCTAACTCCACCACCGACATTGCGAACACTCACAGGCATCTTCCAACAGAGGATGGCAATGGTAATGCTTCTCAACATCAAATATCCAGTGGGCCGCTTAAAACAACCGAATTACTCGTGCCGCTTCATACTGCCCGGCAACCTCGCCTGTAAATCCATGATCTGGCTAACAGGTTTGCTTCTCATCGTGCTCTAAGTTGGCTCTCACAATAAGCCCATGCCCGCGAGCTATGACCGGTGTTGGTTTCGCTTTGGAATGAAAGCAGCCGTTCGCAAAGGGCTGACTTACGGCCCGCCAATAAACCGCGTATCAGTGCTTGCCCGGAATACCGTACTTGCGCAGGCGTGTGGCGATGGCGCTGTGTGAGGTGTGCAGGCGTGTCGCCAACTGCCGGGTCGAGGGGTGGCTGGGGTAGAGCTTTTCCAGCAGGGCTTTTTCGAACCCGGCCACGGCGGCTTCCAGGCTGTCCACCTCGCCTTCGGTTTGCTGCGCAGCGACGGCGGTACTGGCGATATCCAGGTCGCCGATCTGCACCAGATTGCTTTCGCAGATGGCCGCCGCGCGGAAGATCACGTTCTGCAGTTGGCGTACGTTGCCTGGCCAGCGGTTGCCCAGCAGCGCCGGATAGGTCTCTGGAGTGAGTCGGCAGGGCAGGCGTTGAATCTGCGCACAGGCCTGCTGCATAAAGTGCCGTGCCAGCAGCAGGATATCCTGATCGCGTTCGCGCAGGGGCGGCACGTCCAGTTTGAGTACGTTGAGGCGGTAGAACAGGTCTTCGCGGAACGCCCCCTCGCTGACCATTTTTTCCAGGTCGCGGTGGGTGGCGCTGAGGATGCGTACATTGACCTTGACCTCACGTTCGCCGCCGACGCGGCGAAAGGTGCCGTCGCTCAAAAAACGCAGCAGCTTGGCCTGCAGGTAAGGTGACATCTCGCCGATTTCATCGAGAAACACCGTGCCCTGGTTGGCCAGCTCCAGCAGCCCCGGTTTACCGCCGCGCTGGGCGCCGGTGAAGGCGCCGGGGGCGTAGCCGAACAACTCGCTTTCGGCGAGGTTCTCCGGCAATGCCGCACAGTTCAGCGCCAGAAACGGCGCACTAGAGCGCGAGCTCATGGCGTGGCAACCACGCGCTACCAGCTCCTTGCCGGTGCCGGTTTCACCTTGAATCAGCAGCGGTGCATCCAGAGTGGCGACGCGCTGGGCGCGGGCTTTCAGGTTACGGATTGGCGCGGAGTCGCCGAGCAGCGAGTCAAAACCTTCAGCATGATCATGGTGCAACGCCGCCAGCCGTTCACCGATCCGGCTCGGCGCATACAGGCTGAGCAGACCACCGGCCAGGTGCCGCGCGCTGCCGTCTACCCCCTCGGTAATAGGTTGGGCATCGAGCAGCAGCGCCTGGCCCTTGAGGGTGACCTCGCGCATCGGTAGGCGAAAGCCTTGGGCAAGCATTTCTGTCTGCAGCTGTGGGTCGGCGAAGAGTTCGCCAATGCCCAGCCCTTCCGGTTGCTGGCCGCAGAGTTCGATCAATGCCGGGTTGGCCAGCAGCACGCGGCCCTGGCTGTCGACGGCCAATACCGGGTCGGTCATGGCGGCGAGCAGGGCATCGAGTTGCAGGTGACGGCGCTGGCCAGGGAGGATGTCGACAATGGTCACGGCTTGCACACCGCGCACCTTGAACAGCGCCTCGCGCAACTCGTCGAGCACTGCGGGGCTCAAGGTCGGCGCGTCGATATAGACGTTGGGCGGCACCATTTCCACCGCATCCAGGTTGAGATTGCGCCCACCGAGCAGGGCCAGCACTTCCTGGGTGATGCCAACGCGGTCGATAAAGGTGACGTGAATACGCATGGAAACAGACGGCCGACTGGGTTACAGGTGCGCCAGTATGCCCGGTCTGCCTGGCGTAGTTAACCGACCAGGGTTATCAGCGTTGTTCAACCGCAACTCAGGCGAATGATGACTTCGCTTTCATCGATGTCGATATTCAGGCGTTGCGGGTTGTAATCCAGGGTGACGGCATCGCCGGGGGCGAGTACGCGCAGGGTCTTGGCGTGGGTCTGTTGTTGCAGTTGCTCAATGCGCTCGGCGCTGGCGTGCTGGCCGAGTACGCCTTGCACATGCTCGGTGCTGCAGTCGCCGCTGACTTCGGCGGCGGGCGGTGTTGGCTGCGAGCTGCAAGCGGTCAGCAGGGCGAGCAGGCTGAGGCTGGCGAGTGAGTGACGAAGAGCCATGGTCTATTCCTTGTCTAGGTAAAACCCGGTCAGCCTAGCAGCCGCATCCGTTGCAGCTCAACGTTGGGCTGGTCAATCAGCCCAGGTTGCTGCATCAGCATTTCCGCAAGTCCGGCCAAGTTCCCTACAATTACGCTTTTCCCTAGAGCAGGAGGTTCTGTGCAAGCGGTGATCTCGATTCAACAGCTGAGCAAGACCTACGCTTCCGGCCACCCAGCGCTGCAGAACATCGAGCTGGATATTCGCCAGGGCGAGATATTTGCCTTGCTCGGCCCCAATGGCGCGGGCAAAACCACCCTGATCAGCATTATCTGCGGCATCGTCAACCCAGGCAGTGGGCGGGTGCTGGTGGGTGGTAAGGACATCATCAAGGACTACCGCGCTGCACGTTCGCAGATCGGCCTGGTGCCACAGGAGCTGGTCAGCGATGTGTTCGAAACCGTCTGGGCGACGGTGAAATTCAGCCGTGGCCTGTTCGGCAAAAAGCCCAACCCGGCTTATCTGGAGCAACTGCTCAAGGATCTGTCGCTGTGGGACAAGCGCGACGCGAAGATTTTCGAGTTGTCCGGCGGCATGAAGCGCCGGGTAATGATCGCCAAGGCGCTGAGCCACGAACCGCAGATTCTGTTTCTCGACGAGCCCACCGCCGGCGTCGATGTGGAGCTGCGTCGCGACATGTGGAACATGGTGCGCGGTCTTCGTGAGCGTGGGGTGACCATCATTCTGACCACCCATTACATCGAAGAAGCCGAGGAGATGGCCGATCGCATCGGGGTGATCAGCAAAGGCCGGATCATTCTGGTGGAAGACAAGCAGGCGCTGATGCACAAGCTCGGCAAGAAGCAGCTAACCCTGCAACTGCAACAACCACTGGCGAGCATCCCCGCCGAACTTACGCGCTACGCACTGGAGCTGGCGGATGACGGCCATGCGCTGGTGTTTACCTTCGATGCGCAAAGCGAACACACCGGCATCGCCGAGTTGCTCAAGGACCTGGCCCAGCACGGCATCGACTTCAAGGATTTGCAGTCCAGCCAGAGTTCGCTGGAAGAAATCTTTGTGTCTCTGGTCAAGGAGTCACGGCTATGAATTTTTATGCAATCCGCGCCATCTACCTGTTCGAGCTGGCCCGCACCTGGCGCACCCTGCTGCAGAGCATCGCCACCCCGGTGATTTCCACCTCGCTGTATTTCGTGGTGTTCGGCTCGGCCATTGGTTCGAGCATGACCCAGGTGCAGGGCGTCAGTTACGGCGCGTTTATCGTGCCGGGGCTGATCATGCTGGCGCTGCTCACCGAGAGCATTTCCAACGCCTCGTTTGGCATCTACATGCCCAAGTATTCGGGGAGCATCTATGAGCTGCTGTCGGCGCCGGTGTCCTATCTGGAAATTCTGATTGGCTATGTCGGCGCGGCGGCCACCAAGTCGATCATTCTCGGTTTGGTGATCCTGATCACCGCGCGCCTGTTTGTCGATTTCGAAATTCTCCATCCGCTGTGGATGCTGGCATTTCTGGTGCTCACCGCACTGACCTTCAGCCTGTTCGGCTTCATCATCGGCGTTTGGGCCGATGGCTGGGAAAAACTGCAGATCGTGCCGGCACTGATCGTTACACCGCTGACCTTTCTCGGTGGCAGCTTTTACTCGATCAGCATGTTGCCGCCGGTGTGGCAGACGGTGACCCTGTTCAACCCGGTGGTGTACCTGATCAGCGCGTTTCGCTGGAGTTTCTACGGCGTATCGGACGTCAATGTGGTGTTCAGCCTGGCGATGATTCTCGGCTTTCTGCTGCTGTGCATCCTGGCCGTGGGCTTTATCTTTAAAACCGGTTATCGGCTGAAAAGCTGAAGCGCGCTTGATGCGCTAGTGTGGGAGCGGTCTGGTCGTTTGGTAGCCCGGATGAAATCCGGGGCCATGCTACCAGCCATCCCCGGATTGCATCCGGGCTACGGTTCAGCCTGTCGCGGGAGGACGAGTGGACAAGGATCAGCCAACGGAGGTGCCGGCCCAGCTTGCGCAGCTCTACCGCGATGAATCGCGCCGTGTGCTGGCCACCCTGATCCGCTTGCTGGGCGATTTCGACCTGGCCGAGGAGGCGCTGCACGAAGCCTTTCGCGCCGCCATGGAGCAATGGCCGCAGAGCGGTGTGCCGGCCAGTCCGCGCGCCTGGCTGGTGTCGGCGGGGCGCTTCAAGGCCATCGACCACCTGCGCCGCCAGCAGCGTTTTCAGCCGCTTGATGAGCAGCATGAAGCGCTCGATGAGGCGCCGCTGGCAGAAAGCGAACTGCTCGAAGACGACCGCCTGCGCCTGATCTTCACCTGCTGCCACCCGGCGCTGGCCAGCGATGCCCAGGTGGCCCTGACCCTGCGCGAAGTTTGCGACCTCGGTACCGAGGACATCGCCCGCGCCTTTCTCACCACACCCGCCACCCTGGCGCAGTGCATCGTCCGTGCCAAGGCGAAAATTCGCGATGCACGCATCCCCTATGAAGTGCCCGGCCGCAGCGAGCTGCCGGAGCGCCTGGACGCGGTGTTGCGGGTGATTTACCTGGTGTTCAACGAGGGCTATTTCGCCAGCTCCGGTGATTCGCTGACCCGTGTGCACCTGTCCGATGAGGCCATCCGCCTGGCGCGGCTGCTGCTGGAATTGCTGCCGGAGCCGGAAGTGCAGGGCCTGCTGGCGTTGATGCTGCTGCACGAGTCGCGGCGCAGTGCGCGCAGCTCACTCAGTGGCGAAGTGGTGCTGCTGGAGGCGCAGGACCGCAGCCAATGGGATCGGGCGCTGATCGCCGAAGGCGACGCCCTGGTGTTGCAGGCGTTGCATTCGCGGCGCTTCGGCCCTTACACCCTGCAAGCGGCGATTGCCGCCGTGCATGCTGAAGCGGGCAGCGCCGAGCAGACCGACTGGGCGCAGATCGTCGGGCTCTACGACGCCTTGCTGCGCCTGAATCCGTCACCGGTGATCGCGCTCAATCGCGCGGTGGCGGTGGCCATGCATGAAGGCCCCGAGGCGGGGCTGGCGTTGATTGACGCATTGCTGATTGACGGCGAGCTGGCCGATTACCACCTGGCCCACGCCGCCTGTGCCGACCTTAATCGGCGCTTGGGCCGTGTGCAGCCTGCCCGTGATGCCTATCAGCGGGCTTTGGCCTTGGCGCAGCAGGGCGCGGATCGGCAGTTTCTGCAGATGCGCCTGAGCCAGTTGCCGGCCGGCTGAGTCGCCAGCCGCCTGGCGGATAAGCGCAGCTTGGCTAGCGTTGCCCGGGCCTGAAAATATTTTGTATGGCGCTGTCGATTCAGCATCGCGCCATTCGACTAGTCAGTAACCATGCAACCGCAACCGGAGAGCGCCATGAAATACCTGTGTCTGGTCTACAGCAACGAGCATGCGCTGCATAACTCGCCCGACAGCCCGCGTGACGAGGAGTGTTTCGCCTATGCCGAGTTCGTGACGCAGAGCGGTCGCATGCTCGCCGCCGAGGCGCTGCAGTCGGTGCAGACCGCCACCACGGTGCGCATGCGCGGCGGCCAGTTGTCGATCACTGATGGGCCGTTCGCCGAGACCAAGGAGCAGTTGGCCGGTTTCTATCTGGTCGAAGCCCGTGACCTTAACGAAGCGATCCAGCTGGCCGGACATATTCCGGCGGCGCGGGTCGGTTGTGTGGAAGTCCGCCCGGTACGTGAGCTGCAGGTCTAAGTCGCCCGCTGCCAGCGCTGCTCAAACAACGCAAAAGGAGCCCTGCCATGAGTCGTCCTGATTCCCCCAAGATTGCCAGCCGTGAGCAGTGGCTGCTTGCCCGCAAGGCCCTGCTGGCCAAAGAAAAGGCGCTGACCCGGCAGCGTGATGCGCTGAACGCCGAGCGTCGTCAGTTGCCGATGGTCAAGGTCGAGGCCGATTACCGTTTCCAAGGGCCCGAGGGTGAGTTGGGGCTGGCCGAGCTGTTCGCCGGGCGCAGTCAGCTGATCGTCTACCACTTTATGTACCACATGGACCGCGGCGAGGGCTGCGACGGTTGTTCCTGTCTGGTCGACAATGTTGGTCATCAGGCCCATTTGCATGCCCGCGACACCACGCTGGTGCTGGTTTCCCGTGCGCCATTGGCGGACTTGCAGGCGTTTCAGCAACGCATGGGCTGGACCTTGCCCTGGTATTCCTCATTGGGCAGCGCGTTCAACTACGACTTTCACGCCACGACCGACGAGCAGGTCGCCCCGGTCGAATACAACTACCGCGACAAGGCTGAACTGGAGCGCCTGGGCCTGAATTACCACGTGCAGGGCGAGCAGCCCGGCGTCAGCGTGTTTCTGCGCGATGGCGCCGAGGTCTATCACTGCTACTCCAGCTACGGCCGTGGGCTGGAAATGCTGATGAGCAGTTTTCACTACCTCGACCTCACGCCCTTCGGCCGTGGTGAAGGCTGGGATGGCATGCCCGACCTGGAGGGCAAGGGCCTGCACTGGACCCGCCTGCACGACGAATACCCGCAACCGGCAGCAGCGCATCACTGCTGCGCCTCGACCCAGAAATAAGCACAAGGAGCATGACCATGAGCAGCAACGCACAAGCGCAGATTCAACAGCAACTGGACTCCTGGGCAGCGGCCTGCCGCAGCAAGGACGTCAGCCGGATCATGCGCCACTACGCCGAGGATGTGGTGGCCTATGACGCCATCGGGCCATTGCAGTTTCAGGGCCGTGCGGCCTACCAAGCACACTGGCAGGCCTGCATGGAAATGTGCAGCGGCCAGGCCTTGTTTGAGATCCATCAGCCGAGCTTTCTGCTCAGTGATGGGCTGGCGGTGGTGCATTACCTGTTCCACTGTGGCGGTAGCGATGACAAGGGCGAACTGCACAGCAGCTGGATGCGTGTAAGCCAGTGTTTCCGCCTACAGGGCGGGCAATGGCTGATCGCCCATGAGCATTTCTCCATGCCGGGTGACATGGAAAGCGGAAAAGTTTTGTTTGATTTGCAGCCATAGCCCTGTAAGGCACGGGGCGCAAGGCTTGGGCTGTGGTGTGGTGATTGGACGCGGGTGTTTTTACCCCAGACCAACGTCTTAGGGCTTGCCTAAAGGGGGGCTTAGTGGCGTAGGCTGGAGTCGTCGCCCTGGTAGGCGACGCTATTCGCGAACAGTTGAAGAAGGAAAGCTTTATGCAAATCCAAGTTCACAGCGATAACCACATCGAAGGCAGTGCTCGTCTGGTTGAATGGGTGAGTGCCAGTGTAGCCAGCAAGCTGGAGCGCTTTGATGACGAGTTGACCCGCATCGTTGTTCACCTGCATGACGACAACGGCGCCAAAGCCGGCGCGCACGACAAGCGTTGCCAGATCGAAGCACGGCCAAAAGGCCTGCAACCTATCTCCGTGACCCACAAGGCCGAGTCCCTGGAACAGGCCATCGACGGCTCCATCGAGAAATTGCACCATGCCCTGGAGCATCAGTTTGGCAAGCTGCGCAGCAAGCGCGCTGCCCCGCTGCACGCTGTCGAAACGGGCGGTACGCCCGGTCGGGATGCGCTGCTGGAAGAAGACTTCCTCGCCGAGGAACAACTGCGCGCCCTGTAACTGCCGGCGAGCAGCCACCTAGGCCGGCTGCTCATCCACCTCTTTTTTCGCGCCCCCGCAGGTTTCTGCGGGGGCGCTGTCGTTTCAGGCTGGCCGACGTGCCGCCTGGTCGCGGCAAGCGCCTGCCGAATGCGGCAGAGCGATGCCTCTGCAGTGCTACCAGATCGGCATAAAAGCCCGGTTTTTCTGGCCCGCAGAGGGCTGGCCCATATCCTGCAAAAAGGCCTGCGAGCTGACTTATGCAGGGACTCGCCATGACCAGTATCTCCACGACCTCGCCGCTGGCGAGCTACTTCGCCAACACCGCCAAGCCCAGCACGGCCGGGGCTACCAGCAGCGCCAGCACTACGGATAAAACGAGTGTGAGCGCATCGGACCCACTTGCGGAAATTCGCCGCTTTGCCAGTGGCATCGTGGCCAACAGCCGCGGCGGGCTGCTGCGCGCGATGAATGCGCAAAGCAGTGACGCCAGCAATGCGCTTGCCAGTGATCGCTTGCGCCCGGTTGCCGAGCAGGCGGGCGATAACTCGAAAATTGCCCTGCCGGATGTCGCCGAGCTGGACCGCGAGGATGCCGCCAAGCTGCTGGCGCAGATCAACAAGCTGGTTGATGCCGGCCTGGACAAGACCGACAGCTTTGTCGGCTACAACGGCGAGAAGCAGACCGACTCGCTGATGACTTATCGTGACTGGCTGCAGGCCAGGGGTGGCGTCAGTATTTACGTGTAAGCGTTCTGCCTCCCAACTCCGCAGTCACGCTGCCTGCGCATTGGGCTGGTTTCAGCGCGCGAGGTGCGCCAAGATCAGCCGACCACAGTTGTGGACACGCCTTATGGGCATGCTCAGGTCGAGGGGGGTTATGGCTAGCAAGTGGATGGTTCGGGCGTTCGCCGCCCTGACGTTGGGGGTGGGATACACCGCTGGCGTGCAAGCAGCTGACGAGGCGCAGCTGGTTGCTTTGATCAACAGTTACCGCAGTGAGGTGCAGCGCTGCGGTGAGCAGGCTTCGGCCGAGTTGCCGCCCCTGACGGCGGATCAACGGTTGGTGCAACCGGTGGGGCGCTCGGGGGATTTACAGCAGGCCATGAGTGCCGCGGGCTATCCGATGGTCAATGTGCAGGCGATCAGCCTGTCTGGCCCGCGTGATGCAGCGGCCGCACTGAAAGTGCTGCAGGAGAGTTTCTGCAATATCGTGCTCGACCCCCAGTTTGTCGATATCGGCGTCAATCAGCAGGACCGTGAGTGGCGCATTCTGCTCGCGCGTCCGCTCCTGGCTGCACGCCTGGGTGACTGGCAGGCAGAAGGGCAGAAGCTGCTTGAACGGATCAATAACGCCCGTGGCACGGCGCGCCAATGCGGCAGCCAAAGCTTTGCCGCCGCTGCGCCGCTGAGCTGGAATGCCACCCTGGGTAGCACCGCCGAAGCCCACAGCCGGGCCATGGCCAACGGCAATTTTTTCGATCATCAGGACCCGGACGGACGCACTCCTGGCGATCGTGCCGAACTGGCCGGCTACAGTGGCCAGCGCGTCGGTGAAAACATCGCTGCCGGGCTGGATAGCGCGAGCAAGGTGGTCGATGGCTGGCTGGCCAGCCCCGGGCACTGCGCGAATCTGATGAACCCGCAATTCAGCGAGCTGGGCGCCGCCTACGCCAACGACCCGCGCAGTGATGCCGGGATTTACTGGACGGCGCTGTTTGGCGCGCCGTAACGCGCAGCCGTCGATTAAGCCGAGGGTTTGGCTTTAGCCCTGGCCGTGGTGCGTGCGGCCAGGCTCATCAGTTGTTGAAACTTCGGGCACTGCAGGTGGTTTTCTGCCGGGCAGGATGCGGCATGGCGCAGGCTGTCGCGGATGGCGCTGAGGCGTTTGATGCTGCGGTCCAGTTCGTCGGCCTTGGCATGCAGTTGCGTGCGGTCAATGGCCGGCTGTGTGCCAGCGCTCAGCATGGCGGCAATTTCATCCAGGGCGAACCCCGCCTCACGGCCGAGCGCGATCAGTGTCAGGCGCTGGATCACCGACTCGTCGAACACCCGCTTGAGGCCAGTGCGACCGATGGAGCGGATCAGGCCTTTCTCTTCGTAATAGCGCAGGGTCGAGGCTGGCAGGCCGGACCTGCGCGAAACCTTGCTGATATCGAGTTCTTTCATCCTTGACCTCAAGTTGACTTGAACTGGCAGGCTTATCAAAACAGCCTTTCAGACAAAGCAAAAGAGGTGAGTATGGACAGTCAATTGATCGTGCAGGTGTTTTTAGTGGGGGTTGGCGCAACGCTGCTGATGGACGCCTGGGCACTGGCGCGGCTGCGCTTGTTTGGCATTGCCTCGCTGGACTACGCCTTGCTTGGACGCTGGCTGGGGCATATGCGCCATGGCCGTTTGCGCCATACGGCTATCGCCAAGGCAACGCCGGTACGCGGCGAACGGCTGCTGGGCTGGTGCTGCCATTACCTGATCGGGGTGGTCTTTGTCGGCTGGTTTGTCGCGTTCGTAGGCGCCCAGTGGCTGTGCCGGCCGACGCTGTTGCCGGCCTTGCTGTTCGGTGTTGTCAGCGTGGCGGCGCCGTTGTTGCTGTTGCAGCCGGCGTTCGGCATGGGTCTGGCCGCCTGGCGAGTGCCCAACCCTTGGCGGGTTCGGTTACGCGCGCTGGTTACCCATCTGGTGTTCGGGCTAGGGGTGTACCTGGCCGCCTGGTTTGGGGCTGTTGCGGGCTGCTAGCGGAGGATGCTTTGAGGCTGTTCGTCACTGCTGGCGTTGCCCAGGCAATACTGGTTGTTGCCATTGCGCTTGGCGCGGTACATCGCCTGGTCGGCGATATGGATCAGGCTGTCGACATTGGGGCCGTGGTCGGGGTACATGGCAATACCCAGGCTGGCGCCGATCTGGTGGTGGGTGCTGCCCAGCAGCATGGGCGGAGTCAGGCGCTGGAGGATTTTCTCGCTGATCAACTGGGCTTCTTCTTGCAGGCTGTTCGTGCGGCTCAGGCCCTCGATGATCAGGACAAATTCATCGCCACCCAGGCGGGCGACAACGTCAGACTCACGCAGGGTCTTGAGCAGGCGTTGGGCAACGCCCACCAGCAGCTGGTCGCCGATGGCATGGCCATGTTGATCATTGATCTGTTTAAAGCCGTTGAGGTCGATAAACACCAGGGCCATGCGCCGTTCATCGTGACGCGCACGGCTCAATGAGCGTGCCATCTGCTCTTCAAGCATCAGCCGGTTGGGCAGCCCGGTCAGTGGGTCGTGACGGGCGAGTTGTTGCAGCTGGCTGACCGAGGCTTTTTCTTCGGTGATGTCGCGCACCACGCCCATCATCTTGATCGCCTGGCCGTTGGCATCCTTGAGCACGTTTCCGGTTTCCCGTAGCCAGCGGATGCTGCCATCCGGCCACACCACGCGGTACTCCTCGTCATGGTTGTGCCCGGTTGCAATGCAGCGCAGTTCGCCGGCGCGGACCTGCTCGCGGTCATCCGGGTGTACGCAGCTGCAGAACAGGCTGTAGCTCGGTGTGACCTCGCCAGGCTTAAAGCCGAACATGCTGTAGATGGCCTCTGACCAATACAGCCTGTCGCTGTCGATGGACCAGTCCCAGGTGCCGATGGAGGCGAAATACTGACTGCGCTTGAAGCGTTCGACATCTTCCGTGGGCGCTTCGGCTAAGGGCGCTGTGCGCGTCAGGAGGATGGCATCGGCCAAGCCTGCGCGGTGAATGCGGCGGATGCCCATGGCCTGCGTTGTGTTCGTTGCAGCTAACGCTAGGCGTTGCTGCGTCGGCAGGCTGTCGTGGGCGGGCAGTTGCGGTAACCAGTGTTGCAGCGTGGTACCCAGCAGTGGCGCAGTGGCATTCAGCATGCTGGCCGCCGCCGCATTGTGCTGGCGGATCAGCCCCTGCTCGTCGAGCAACAACAGCCCATCGCTTGTGGCGTCGAGCAGGGCGCGTTGTTCATGCAGTTGCTGGGTGAGGCGGCGCTGCCGCTGGAGCAGGCGCAACGTCATAAGAGTCAGCAACAGTAATACACAGCAGGTAACGAGCAGTGGCATGTATACGAGCACGTGATTGGTGTCTTTAAAAACGCTGGTGCAGGGCATTATGCACGTTGCCAGCGGCGCTATGTGGCATTAGGCCATAGCAGTGGCAGTACATGCTCACGCAGCAGCGGGGCCAGGGGCGCTGGCGGCACGTCGCCGGGGGCAAGCCAGCGCAGTTCCTCCAGCTCGGCGGCGGCGCTAACCGCATGGGTTAGGCGGGCCTGGAAGACGCTGGCGTCGATCCAGGTCGCGGCCTCATTGGCTGCTGCGGCGCGGAACCGGCCGAGTGGGCGCAATGCCGTGGCGGGCAGGCTGAGGTTGAGTTCTTCTGCCAGTTCGCGGCTCAGAGCAGTGATTGCGTCTTCGCCGGGCTCGGCCTTGCCACCGGGCAGCATAAAGGCCTGGGTGTTGCGTTTGCGTACCAGCAGCAAGCGGCCAGCCTCGTCGATCAGGCAGGCAGCGGAAATAGTCAGTGTGTTCATGAGGGTCGCTTTGGCTGTGGGCGCGTCAGTGCACGGAGCCTGAGGCGCGGCGTTCGTGTACCAGCGCCAGGGCGCGTTGAGTCAGCTGGTCGAGTTGGCGGTCGCGCTGTTTCTCCGCCTCGCTCATGGCCTTCTTGCCGTATTGCTTGAGCAGGTAGGCGTGGATCTGCCGCACTTGCGTGGATTCGAAGATGGGCGTCAGGTCCTGCACCGCGACCGGGCCGTTTGCGCTGTGGTCGCGGGTGTTCATCAGAACCTGTGGCCCGTGCGCTGCCAGCAGTTGAAAACCCATGGCTTCGAAGGTCGGCACCTGGCTGGCGATACAGGCCAGTTCAGCATGCGGGTGGCGCGCGATCATGTGCTGCAGCATGGCCCGAGCAATGCCGTGGCGGCGTTGCGGGCTCTGTACGGCCATATAGACCAGGGTGCAGGCCGCAGGGTCATCCTGGCTCGGCAGGTACAGGGCAAAGCCCAGCACGTGCGACGGGTCTTGATCATCCAGGGCCAGAATCAACCGCGCACTGCTCGCCTGGGCACTGTCCATGGCCTGCAGGTACAGGTGCACCTCGTAGCCCAGCACGTATTGATACAGCTGGTAGAGCGGGTTGCTGGGCGTCAGCGACACCGGGCTGATGTCGCTGAAGTAGTCCACCACCATCTGTAAGACCTGGCTTTTCAGCGACTCGGGCGGCGGGGTGTCCAGGTGGGCGAGGGTGAACATAACTGAGGCGGGCTCCGGCGTGAGCGATTGGCAGTGAAGGTGGCGGCATTGTAACGCCTGCCTGAGTTGAGTCGTGCCCAAATAGCCGCAGGTTGGCCCCAGGCAAGCGGTGTCGGTCGATACGTGTGGCTTTTGCCGGCGACCAGTGCCGGGCGGGAAATCTTACATTTACTTTACCCAGTCTTACCCTTCGCTGACCGCATGCCGCGCAGTGCGCCGGCACACTATGGGTTCTGTTAATCACGTTTGGTAAGTAGTTATGAAGCAGGTATTGCTGGCGGTTGCTGTATTAAGTGCTGCAGTGTTGGTGGCGGGTTGCGCGGCTGACGGTCCGGATAAGCGTGGCCACCGAGGCGCTCATCCACCGAGCCCGCAACAGCTGATCAAACAACTCGATGGCAACCAGGACGGCGTCTTGTCCCGGGGTGAAGTGAAAGGGCCGCTGGCGGATCGGTTTGCCAAGATCGATGTTAATAACGACGGCGTGCTCTCGCTTGCAGAGCTACAGAACATGCCGAAGCCAAAAGGCCGCCCATAGGCAGAGCAGTCGGGCTACCACGCGGACGGGCCGGCGTGATGTGGCTGGCGGGCTATCGCGCAGGGCGAGGCTGAACCTCGTGAAGCGAGTTGCGCTAAGGAGGGCGCTACCAGGGCGAAGCTTCGGCTATGATGCGCGCCCGCCAACGCCGCGCCCTTAGCAACAGGTCACTATGTCCGTTAATGCCCTATACAGCGACCTGTCCGATTACTACGACCTGATGTGCGCGGATATCGCCTACCAGACGCAAAGCCACTGTATCCACAGGCTGCAGCAGATGTTCGGCAATGCGGGCAGTCGCCATCTTGATCTGGCCTGCGGTACGGGGCCCCATGTGCGCCACTTTATTGACGCGGGCTTCACCAGCAGCGGGCTCGACATCAATCAGCCGATGCTGGACAAGGCTTCGCTGCGCTGCCCCGAGGCGCGTTTCGCGCTGCAGGATATGTGCAGCTTTACCGTGGCGGAGCCTCTAGACCTGATCACCTGTTTTCTCTATTCCATCCACTACAGCGGCGGGTTAGAGCGCTTGAGCGCCTGCATCGCCAGTGTGCATGGAGCGCTGGCCGCCAATGGCCTGTTCTGCTTCAACCTGGTCGATAAGCACAAGATCGACAACAGCCTGTTTGCCACGCACAGCACCAAGGTTGCGCAAGGCCAGTTCACCTTCAACTCCGGCTGGCATTACAAGGGCGAGGGCGAGCAACAGGTGCTGCGGCTGCGCATTGAAAAGACCACGGCTGATGAAACCCTGGTGTGGCACGACGAGCACCCGATGGTGGCGGTGAGTGTTGTGGAATTGCAGGTGCTGTTACAGCCGTACTTCGAGGTGCATGTGTTTGAGCATGACTACGAGAAGATCATCCCCTGGGATGGCGCGTCAGGGAATGTGCTGCTTGCCTGCGTAAAAAAGTAGCGTCTTGATCAGCTGCATGGCCGTTGCGGCGGCCACGCGGCTGGCACGGCAACGGCCGCAGCCCCTAGCTCCGGGACTTATGGGTAATTCGCTCCAGGCCCTCGGCGTTCAGGTAGCCGAGCAGGCGTGGGCGGCCGCTCTGTTTGTCTACGGAAACAAACAGGGCGCTGGTGTATTCGCTGTCATATTCCGCGCCTGAGGTGTTCAGGGCGTTGGCCACGCTCTCGATACAGCCGCTGTGGGTGACGAGCAACAGGTTTCGCTGGGCCTGCTTATGGTTGAGCATGTTCTGCTTGAGGTTTTTGCGGCAGCCGGCCAGCCAATCCTGCGTGGCGATGTTGATATCGAACATGGACGCTGCAGTCTGCACGGTGCGTAGCACTGGGCTGGAGAAAATATCGGCGTTGCTCAGGCCCAGGGCTTTGAAGGCGTCGCCAACCTCATCGGCGCTTTCGTTACCGGCGATGGTGATGCCCTCGTCGTCGCCCAGACAGGGATTGCTGGAGCGGTCGCAGCGCTCGGCGTGACGCACCAGCACAACAACCTCGCCCTCGCGCCAACTGGCAGGCAGGCCAGACTCATGCATATGGTTGTCCTCAGCCAGGTCCACAACCGGTGCGGGTTGTAGCGCCAGGGTCAATAGGCTGGCGCTGACGGCAATGGCTGCCAGCAGCGCAAATCGGCGCTTCTTGTTGCGCCACAAGGCATACAGCGGTGTTGGCGCAACAGCGGTTGCGCCTGCAGGGGTATTGGTTGGCATTGAGCCGCTCTCATAAGACTAAATTGGCAACGGAGCGGCAGGTGCTGTTCCCTGCGATGCCGCAAACGTGAGCAACTCTGACCGCGGCGAATGAACAAAACGTGACGCCGGCCCGTACCCGTTTGTTGCGGCATGTGTAAGCGGCCCGATAGCACCTGCGCTGCCCGTCGCCTGCTCACGCTGCGCGCCGACAACGCGCTAGCGCGGGGATGGTCCGTCGGAGTCAGGCCAGCTCTGGCGTGCGGCTTGGCTGCAACGCCCGCTGCACCTGCGCCACCAGAGCATCGACCTGACTCAGGGCTTGCGCCACGGACTCGGCCAGCAGCTCACCGCCCACCTCCTGCCCCTCGATGGCAAGCTGGTGCACCTGGGTGATGCCGATAAAGCCGAGGGCGGTGATCAGGTTGGCTTCCAGATGGTTCATATGCGCCATCTCGCCACCCGGGCCAAAACCAATACCGCCCCGGGCACTGAGGATTACGGCATGCCGTGGCCGGTCGGCCAGCTTCGGCACGTAAGGGTCGAGCGGGTTGCCTTCATTAATGTCCACGGTTCTGCCGGGGCGCACGATCTGGTCGATCCACGCCTTAAGTGCGGCCGGCATGCCGAAGTTGTAGAGCGGCGCGCCGATAACCAGCACGTCTGCGGCAATCAGCTCTTCAACCAGTTGCTCGCTTTCGGCCAGGGTGTCCTGCATCCATGGCTCGCGCTGTGCTTGTGGGGTGAAGGACGAGGCGATCCAGTCATGGCTGATAAACGAGGGCGGGTTCTGGCCGATGTCGCGGTAGGTGAGGCTGTCTTGCCCGCTCCGCGCCAACCACTGACTGACAAAGCGCTGCGTGAGGTTACGGCTGTGCGAGCCGTGTTGATCCTGGCCGGCGAGGCCGGGGCGGGCGCTGGCATCCAGTTGCAGAATATGTGGCATGCTGAGTCTCCTTTGAAGTTGAATTCATCTGTTGTTCACCGCTAATTCAGGCTAAGTTCAGACCGTGCGGGCGACAAACGACGATTATTTTCAGGTATGGATGAGGAGTGCTCATGTATGGCGCAGCGCTGGTTACCTTCGCTTTCTGCCCTGCGGGCCTTTGAGGCGGCTGCTCGCCATGAAAGCGCCAAGCAGGCCGCAGAAGAACTGTCTGTCACCGCGACGGCGATCAGCCACCAGATTCGCGCGCTGGAAGAGTCGCTTGGCGTCGCGTTGTTTCTGCGCAAGCCGCGCCAGCTCGAACTGACCGCCCAGGGCCGTGAACTGCAACAGGTGCTGGAAAGCGCCTTCGACAGCATCAGCGCAGCGGCTGTACGCCTCAGTGCGGTGCCCTGTCGTCAGGCCATTACGCTCAGCACCACACCGGCCGTGGCGGTGCGCTGGCTGCTGTCCTGGGTGTGCATGCTGCGCGACGCCCAGCCGAATATTGACCTGCGCATCCACGCCTCCCATGAGCCGGTGGCGCTGGATGGCGTGACCGCCGATATCGCCATCCGTTATGGCGACGGCCGCTGGCCGGGCTTGGTGGCCGAGAAGCTGTTCGACAACACCTTTATCCCGGCCTGCAGCCCGCACCTCGGTTTACACGATGCGAGCGAGTTGGCTGGCCATTCGCTGATTCACTTTCGCAATCAGGCGGTTGTTTCGTCACCCATCGACTGGGCTGTGTGGCAGAAAAAGGCCAAGGTGCCGGGGCTGGATGTCAGCGCCGGGCTGGTGTTTTCCGACGAGACCCATGCCATCTCGGCTGCCGTCGGCGCCCAGGGCGTGGCGCTGATGAGCCGCCAACTGATCGAGGATGAGTTGAGGGAAGGGCGGCTGGTACAACCCTTCGGCCCGGAGCTGGAAGGTAAACCGTTCTTTCTGGTGTACCCGGAACACCGCAAGCATGACCCGACCATTCAGGCGGTGAGGGATTGGGTGATGGCGGTGCCGGGAGGGCTGTGTACGCTGTAGGCCGCGCTGCTTGCTGGTTTTGTGTACATACGCCGCTTATCTATTGCCTGGCTGAAAGGTTCCGCCCTTACGGCGGCTCACTTTTGGCAGACGCCCCAAAAGTAAGCAAAAAGTCTTGCCCCTTGCATTCGGGTCTCGCTGCGCTCGACTTCCCTCGTTCCATCATTGCTCCAGGGGCCGGCGTACAAGGGCCGTCCCTGGCCCTTTACGCCTCTCGCCGCATCCATGCGGCTCAACCCCTTGCGCAACGATTGCGCTCGGCCTGCTGATGGGGCGTTTGTCCTGGCTCGAGTGGATGGGTTCGGCGGGGCAGCGAGTTGGCTTTTGCTTTGTAGGATGGGTGGAGCAGGGCGATACCCATGCGGTTGGGTGATGGCCTGGTTGATGGGTATCGCTGCGCTCAACCCATCCTACGAATGCCCGCCGAATCTGTAGGAGCGGGCTTGCCCGCGATGCTTTTGTTTTGGCTTTTACATTCCGTTTTTGCCCTTCGCTCCGCCCTCCACAAATCACCCAAACAACGCGGTCCCCGAATCCCGTCAGGAGGCCGAGTGGAGGTGCTGTGGAGAGGGGCGTTTTGGCATGGATGCCAAACGAGGAACGGTGGGCCAGGGATGGCCCACCGTGACGACCCTCGGAACAGTGCCGGAGCGAGGGAAGTTGAGCGCGATTTTGAGCGCTAGGTTGGACATCAATCCCAACTCAACGCCCCCCCCGTCTGATACTCAATAACCCGTGTTTCGAAGAAGTTCTTCTCTTTCTTCAAGTCCATGATTTCCGACATCCATGGGAACGGGTTAGTGGTACCTGGGTACTCTTCCTTCAAACCAATCTGAGTCAAACGACGGTTGGCGATAAATTTGAGGTAGTCCTCCATCATCGCCGCGTTCATGCCCAGTACGCCGCGCGGCATGGTGTCGCGTGCGTATTCGATTTCCAGCTGAGTGCCCTGCAGAATCATCTGGGTGGCTTCGTCTTTGAGCTGGGCATCCCACAGGTGTGGGTTTTCGATCTTGATCTGGTTGATCACGTCGATGCCGAAGTTCAGGTGCATGGACTCGTCACGCAGGATGTACTGGAACTGCTCGGCGACGCCGGTCATCTTGTTGCGGCGGCCCATGGAGAGGATCTGGGTGAAGCCGCAATAGAAGAAGATGCCTTCCAGTACGCAGTAGTAGGCGATCAGGTTGCGCAGCAGTTCTTTGTCGGTCTCAACGGTGCCGGTGTTGAAGGTCGGGTCGGAGATCGAGCGGGTGTACTTGAGGCCCCAGCTGGCTTTCTTCGCGACCGATGGAATCTCGTGGTACATGTTGAAGATCGCGCCTTCATCCATGCCCAGCGATTCGATGCAGTACTGGTAGGCGTGGGTGTGGATCGCCTCTTCGAAGGTTTGGCGCAGGATGTACTGGCGGCACTCCGGGTTGGTGATCAGGCGGTACACGGCCAGGGCGAGGTTGTTGGCCACCAGGCTGTCGGCGGTGGAGAAGAAGCCGAGGTTACGCATAACGATGCGGCGCTCGTCGTCGGTCAGGCCGTCGGGGGTTTTCCACAACGCGATGTCCGCGTTCATGTTCACTTCCTGCGGCATCCAGTGGTTGGCGCAACCATCCAGATACTTCTGCCAGGCCCAGTCGTACTTAAACGGTACGAGCTGGTTGAGGTCGGCGCGGCAGTTGATCATGCGTTTTTCATCGACCGCTACGCGCGCGGCGGTGCCTTCCAGCTCGGCCAGGCCTTCGGCGATGTCGAGTTGGTCGAGCGAGGCTTTGGCGCGGGCTACAGCGGCGCTGTCATCGCTGGCCACAGCGCGGGCTTCAACGGCGGCAGCACCGCCGACCTGGTCGAGTTTGTCGATGCTCATGTCGGCCGCTTGGGCAGTGGCTTTGTTGGCTACAACGGCTTCAGTGCCGTCTTCCTTGTCAAATTCATCCCAGCTCAGCATGGCTTGGCTCCTGCTTGCGGGCCGGTGAAATAACCGACCTGTGTGGATATACAGTCTGATTGTGTTCCGTTGCGTACAGCGCGCAAGGGTAAACGGCTACCGCTGGTCGGTGGGCGGCCCTGTCGAGCCTGTCCTCTACCGCCGTGCTGCACGCCCGTGGGAATGCAGCGGTAATAAGTGGGGAGGGCGGTGTTGCTTGGCCCTCTCCCGAGGTATTGCTTTTAACGCTTTTGCTTTTTGCTCGACCTTCGAGCGTGCAGCTGAGCGAGTAGTCGCAAGGCACCTGCTGGAGTGGAGCCCCTGAGCGTACGCATGTACGTGATGGGGGCCGCTCCGGCAGGTAACGCCGCGAATGCCGCTCAGATCCGCGCGCTGCCGAACACCTTACTGGCAGGCTTCGCAGTCTGGTTCATCAATGGCACAAGCCTTTGGAACTGGAGCCGGACCTGCACTCATTTCCACTTCCGGGGCCTTGGCCGGTGCTGCGCTGAGGCCATCGTTGCCACCACTGGACACGGCGTTCAGCTTGCCGGTGTTGATGGTGGACTTCTCGGTGCTGGTCGCGGCCAGGGCACGGAGGTAGTAGGTGGTTTTCAGGCCACGGTACCAGGCCATGCGGTAGGTCACGTCGAGCTTCTTGCCCGAGGCACCGGCGATGTACAGGTTCAGCGACTGCGCCTGGTCGATCCACTTCTGGCGACGGCTGGCGGCGTCCACGATCCACTTGGTGTCGACTTCAAACGCGGTGGCGTAGAGGTCTTTCAGCTCTTGCGGGATGCGCTCGATCTGCTGCACGGAACCGTCGTAGTACTTGAGGTCGTTGATCATGACCGAGTCCCACAGGCCTCGGGCCTTGAGGTCGCGCACCAGGTAGGGGTTGATCACGGTGAATTCGCCCGAGAGGTTCGATTTCACATAGAGGTTCTGGTAGGTCGGTTCGATCGACTGCGATACGCCGGTGATGTTGGCGATGGTGGCGGTCGGGGCGATGGCCATGATGTTCGAGTTACGGATGCCTTTCTGCACGCGGGCACGTACCGGGGCCCAGTCCAGGGACTCGGAGAGATCCACGTCGATGTACTTCTGGCCACGTGCTTCGATCAGGATCTGCTGCGAATCCAGCGGCAGGATGCCTTTGCTCCACAGCGAGCCGTCGAAGGTGGAGTAGCTGCCGCGCTCGTCGGCCAGGTCACAGGAGGCCTGGATGGCGTAGTAGCTGACCGCTTCCATCGACTTGTCGGCGAACTCAATCGCAGCGTCGGAGCCGTACGGGATGTGCTGCAGGTACAGGGCGTCCTGAAAGCCCATGATGCCCAGGCCCACCGGACGGTGCTTGAAGTTGGAGTTCTTCGCCTGCGGCACGCTGTAGTAGTTGATGTCGATAACGTTATCGAGCATGCGTACGGCGACCTTGATGGTCTTTTCCAGCTTGGCGGTGTCGAGCTTGCCGTCCTTGATGTGGTTCGGCAGGTTGACGGAGCCCAGGTTGCACACGGCGATTTCGTCGGCGTTGGTGTTCAGGGTGATCTCGGTGCACAGGTTCGAGCTGTGCACCACGCCTACGTGCTGCTGCGGGCTGCGCAGGTTGCAGGGGTCTTTGAAGGTCAGCCATGGGTGGCCGGTTTCAAACAGCATGCTGAGCATTTTGCGCCACAGGTCTTTGGCCTGGATGGTCTTGAACAGCTTGATCTTGCCGCCGTACTGGGTCAGGGCTTCGTAGTACTCATAGCGCTCTTCGAAGGCCTTGCCGGTGAGGTCGTGCAGGTCTGGCACTTCGGACGGGCTGAACAGGGTCCACTGGCCGTCGTCGAACACGCGCTTCATGAACAGGTCCGGGATCCAGTTGGCGGTGTTCATGTCGTGGGTGCGGCGACGGTCGTCACCGGTGTTTTTACGCAGCTCGATGAACTCTTCGATGTCCATGTGCCAGGTTTCCAGGTAGGCGCAGACCGCGCCCTTGCGCTTGCCGCCCTGGTTAACGGCTACTGCGGTGTCGTTGACCACTTTAAGGAAGGGCACAACACCTTGCGACTTGCCGTTGGTGCCTTTGATGTAGGCGCCCAGCGAACGCACTGGGGTCCAGTCGTTGCCCAGGCCGCCGGCAAACTTGGACAGCATGGCGTTGTCGTGGATGGCGCCGTAGATGCCCGAGAGGTCGTCTGGCACGGTGGTCAGGTAGCACGACGACAGCTGCGGACGCAGGGTGCCGGCGTTGAACAGGGTCGGCGTCGAGGCCATGTAGTCGAAGGACGACAACAGGTTGTAGAACTCGATGGCGCGGTCTTCTTTCTGCTTTTCTTCAATCGCCAGGCCCATGGCCACACGCATGAAGAACACTTGTGGCAGCTCGAAGCGGATGCCGTCCTTGTGGATGAAGTAACGGTCGTAGAGGGTCTGCAGGCCCAGGTAGGTGAACTGCTGATCACGCTCGTGGTTGATCGCCTTGCCGAGTTTCTCCAGGTCGAAGCTGGCCAGCACCGGGTTGAGCAATTCGTACTCGATACCCTTGGCGATGTAAGCCGGCAGAGCCTTGGCGTACAGCTCGCTCATCTCGTGGTGGGTGGCGCTGGTGGCCACACCGAGGAAACCCAGGCCTTCGGCGCGGATGTTGTCCATCAGCAGGCGGGCGGTGACGTAGCTGTAGTTGGGCTCGCGCTCAACCAGGGTGCGGGCGGTCATCACCAGGGCGGTGCTGACGTCGCTTTGCGCCACGCCGTCGTAGAGGTTTTTCAGGGTTTCTTTCTGGATCAGCGCGCCGTCGACTTCTTCCAGGCCTTCGCAGGCTTCGGTGACGATGGTGTTGAGGCGGCCCATGTCCAGTGGTACGACGCTGCCGTCGGCGTGGGTAACGCGGATGCTTGGGTGCGGCTGGGCAATCTCGGCGGCGTCGGTCTTGCGCGCCTGGCTGCGCGACTCACGGTAGATCACGTAGTCGCGGGCGACTTTCTGTTCGCCGGAACGCATCAGGGCCAGTTCGACCTGGTCCTGGATTTCTTCGATATGGATGGTGCCGCCGGACGGCATGCGGCGCTTGAACGTGGCGGTGACCTGTTCGGTCAGGCGCGCAACGGTTTCATGGATACGCGACGAGGCAGCAGCGGTGCCGCCTTCAACAGCGAGAAAGGCCTTGGTGATGGCAACGGTGATCTTGTCATCGGTGTAGGGCACCACGGTGCCGTTACGTTTGATCACGCGCAGTTGGCCCGGCGCGGTGGCGCTCAGGGACTGGTTGTCATCGGTGGCCTGCGGCGCGTTGGCCTGCGGATTCTCGTGTGAGGTGTCGGTGTGCATGAAAGTCTCCGTTCTTCTTGATTTTAGATGGGCGCTGAGCTGTTGATCAGTGCGCCGTACCTTGGTTCATTCCATTTCAACAACGCCGCACCAACAGCGTTGAGGCCGTTCGTGCAGGACTTGCAAACTGGGCTGGAAGGTACGACTAAGTGCCTTCCTGGCTCTTCAAGTCTTGTACAGGCGGTTGCCTGTACCACTAGATGTTGTGGCATGTCGCGTAATGCGGCCTGCTCTGACCAATGCGTCCTCGCTCTTCTGGCGGTTTAACTGCCTGATCTGGATCGGTAAAGCTCAAGCGCCCATCTAAGCTGTTTTTTGCACTTTTTTAGTCCGCTGTCTGGACTGTTTTGGGGCAAATGTGCTTGTGTGATTCTGTGTGCTAAAACCCAATATGTAGGTGTTTATCGCGCTGGGGATACAAGATAGTGCGGTGCAGGGGTGATGGCAAGCCGATAAATCCGTTCTGCCTGTGGATAAGGCTGTGGGTTACTTTGGGGTAACTTTCGCAAGGCCCCGTAGTTGCTGGGGTTGTCCCGGCTGGACCGTTCGTCGTCATGACTTTGGCTTTTTTCACCACCCTCAAGGTGGGTTTTTAGTCAATCAGATAAACACAATATGTAGTTTATTTGCGGCGGTGGCCGGCGCCCTCTATTACGGCCGTTAGGCGCGTTTTTCGGCGCGGCCTCGCGAGTTGTAAACCGCAGGGGTTAGGGCAGCGTAGTGCGGGCCGCGTTGTTACAATGCCGGCGCCGTTGTGGCCGGGTGGGCAGTTCTGGGGAGTGAGTTGTGGAGCAGCAGTCGTGGCGCATTCTTATTGTTGAAGACGACCAGCGCTTGGCCGAGTTGACCAGTGAGTATTTGCAGGGCAATGGCCTGAATGTGTCCATCGAGATGGACGGCGCGCAGGCGGCTGCACGGATTCTGCAGGAGCGGCCCGATCTGGTGATTCTCGACCTGATGCTGCCCGGCGAAGACGGCTTGTCGATCTGCCGCAAGGTGCGTGGGCAATACGATGGGCCGATCCTGATGCTCACGGCGCGCACCGACGACATGGACCAGGTGCTCGGTCTGGAAATGGGCGCGGATGACTATGTGTGCAAACCCGTGCGCCCGCGCGTGCTGTTGGCGCGTATCCGGGCGCTGCTGCGGCGACGCGATGGCAGTGAGGCTGAGGTATCTGCGAACGAGCGGCGGCGTTTGCAGTTTGGTCCGCTGGTGATCGACAGCGCCATGCGCGAGGCCTGGCTGGGTGAGCAGAGCATCGAGCTGACCAGTGCCGAATTCGACCTGCTGTGGTTGCTGACGTCGAATGCCGGGCGGATTCTCTCCCGCGAGGAAATCTTCAATGCCCTGCGCGGTATCGAGTATGACGGCCAGGACCGTTCCATCGATGTACGCATTTCGCGCATCCGCCCGAAAATCGGCGACGATCCAATGCACCCGCGCCTGATCAAGACGGTGCGCAGCAAGGGCTACCTGTTCGTGGCCGAAGCGGCAGAGGCCATGGCATGAGCTGCGCTGTGAGCGGCCGATGAATTCGATCTTCCTGCGCATCTATGGCGGCATGCTGGCAGTGCTGGTGTTGGTGGCGTTGCTTGGGGTCGGTGCGCTGCAGTTGCTCAACGAAGTGCGCGTGGACCAGTACCGCGAGCGCCTGGCGCAGGGCACCTTCCGCCTGATGAGCGACAACCTCGCGCCCATGGTGGATGTCGAGCGGCGCCGCGCAGTGGCCGTGTGGGGCCGTCTGCTTGGTGTGCCTTTGCGTATTGAGGCGCTGGACCAGGCCGGCCTGGACAGTGGTATGCGCAAGGCCTTGCAGCGTGGCCGGGTGCTGGTGCAGCAGACCGGGGCGCATGAGGCGCGTATCTATAGTCAGTTGGCCGAGCAGCCGTTGCTGCTGGTTGCCGATGTGCAGCAGGTCAGCGAGCAGTTGGCCCGCGCCACCAGTTTTCTGTTGATCGATGAATTGGTGCGCTATCCCTGGGACGAGCAGCCTCGGCGGTTGGCGGCGCTCAAGCACGACAAGCAATTCGGTTTTGACTTGCATCTGGTGCGCCTCGATCAGGCCGACCTTGACCCTGATCAGCGGCGGCGGGTCGATGAAGGGGACACGGTGATGGCCCTGGGCCGTGGCGGCGACAGCATCCATGTGTTCTCCGGCATCGTCGACACGCCCTGGGTGCTGGAAATCGGCCCGCTGTACCAGATGGACCCGTACCCGGCGCAGTGGCTGGTGTTGATCGGGGCGTTGGGGCTGAGTCTGATTGGTTTGATGGTTTATTTGCTGGTGCGGCCGCTGGAGCAGCGCCTGAGTGATCTGGAGGGGGCGGCAACGCTGATCGCCAGTGGTCGCTTGGATGCTCGTGTGCCGAGTCGCGGCACTGATTCGGTTGGGCGGCTGGCGGCGGCGTTCAATGCCATGGCCGAGCACTTGCAACGTTCTTTGAGTATTCAGCGGGAGATGGTCCGGGCCGTTTCCCATGAGCTGCGCACGCCGGTGGCGCGCCTGCGTTTCGGCTTGGAAATGATTGCTGATGCGCAGACCGACGCGGCGCGGCGCAAATATATGGAGGGCATGGACAGCGATATCCAGGACCTCGATAAGCTGGTCGACGAGATGCTTACTTATGCCCGCCTGGAGCAGGGCGCGCCGGCGCTGAACTTCCAGCAGGTTGATCTGGATGAACTGATTGATCAGGTGATCACCGAGCTGGCCCCGTTGCGCGCCAGCGTGCGGGTTGAGCGTGGCCCCTCGCGTGATGCGCTGGAGGGCGGCGGTGCCTGTGTTGAAGCTGAATTGCGTTACCTGCACCGCGCCCTGCAGAACCTGGTGAGCAATGCCATGCGCCACGCCGAGTCGCGGGTGCGTGTGAGCTATCAGGTGGGCCAGCAGCGTTGCCGGCTGGACGTCGAAGATGACGGCCCCGGTGTGCCGGAGGAGGCCTGGGAGCATATCTTCACGCCGTTTCTGCGTCTGGATGACAGTCGCACCCGCGCCTCTGGCGGGCATGGCCTGGGCCTGTCCATTGTGCGGCGCATCATCTACTGGCACAGCGGCCGGGCGCAGATCAGCCGCAGCGAGAGCCTGGGTGGGGCCTGCTTTACCCTGATCTGGCCGCGTAAGCAGGGTTAAACGTTCTTCTCAATATGAGGCCCGCTGAGATACTTTTCCGATCTTGCGAGCTAGGGCCATGCAAGGCGCTACGTTAGTAACAGCCTCAGGCTGGTCAAAACAGGCGAGAAACGCCGCGTAGCGGAGTAACAGCCTACGGCTGGCCTGCAGGGTGAGCACAGCGAATCAAGCGGAGTGTACTTTTGTACATGAGCATTACTCGTTTCACTCGCCCTTCGGGTCGCGCTGAAGCGCGTTAGCCGCAAGCGGCTTGCCGAGTCTGTTTTTAACGCAGCAGGGCCGACGCGCAGCAGATCGTAAGCAGACTCTTAAAACGGTGCCGGGCACTCGAAGCGCATCCGCTCGCCCGTCTGCGGGTGGCTCAGGCTGAGCATGCTGGCGTGCAGGCACAGGCGCGGATAGGCGGCTAAGGCCTGCTCATGGGCGTACAGGCCGTCGCCGAGCAGCGGGTGACCGATGGACAGCATATGCACGCGCAGTTGGTGTGAGCGGCCGGTGATCGGCGTCAGTTCGACGCGGCAGTGCTCGCTGTGGCGCTCCAGCACTTGCCAGTAAGTGAGTGCGTGTTTGCCCTGCTCATGGTCGACCACGTGGCGCGGCTTGGTCGGCGGGTCATAACGCAGCGGCAGGTCGATGCTGCCGCTGTCCAGTTCCGGCTGGCCCCAGCACAGGGCGGTGTAGGCCTTTTCGGTTTCACGGTCGTGGAACTGGCGCGACAGCTCGCGGTGGCTGTCGGCGTCGCGGGCCAGGACGATAATCCCCGAAGTTTCCCAGTCCAGGCGGTGGACGATGCGCGCCTCCGGGTAGCCGTTCTCCTGCAGGCGGGTCACCAGGCAATCACGGTTATCCTCCGCGCGGCCGGGCACCGAGAGCAGCAGGGTGGGCTTGTTGATCACCAGCAGGGCAGCGTCCTGGTGGAGAATTTCGATCTGGCTGAGGGGCATGGTAATTGGCTGATTGGTAATTGAGGGTGGGAGGGGGCTTTCGCCGCGACGGCTCTTGAGTCGAGCTGTCGCGACTAAAGCCCTTCCTACATCGACCGCTATTGGCGCTGTAATAAAATGGCGGCCCTTAAGGCCGCCATTGATACAGGCTCTACTGCGGCAACCGTGATTAGCGGTCGGGCAGGGTGATGTTAAGTTCCAGAATGGAACAGCTGCCCTGGTTTTCCAAGGCGACCTGTACTTGATCCGAGTCGATATTCACGTACTTGCGGATCACCTCGACCAGCTCTTGCTGCAGGGCCGGCAGGTAGTCCGGCTGGCTGCGCTGGCCGCGCTCATGGGCGACGATGATTTGCAGACGCTCTTTCGCAATGGACGCTGTGGTTTCTTTCTTGCGTTCACGAAAGAAGTCAAAAATGTTCATTCACGACCTCCAAACAGGCGTTGCATGAATCCCTTCTTTTGCACATCGAGGAACCGATGTGCCACTTCCTTGCCCAGCAGGCGGTCAACCGCATCGCTGTAAGCCTGGCCTGCATCGCTCTGGTCATCAAGGATGACCGGTACGCCCTGGTTCGACGCCTTGAGTACGGCTTGCGACTCAGGAATCACGCCGAGCAGGCGAATCGCGAGGATTTCCTCGACGTCTTCCACGCCAAGCATCTCGCCCTTGATCACGCGCTCAGGGTTGTAACGGGTCAGCAGCAGGTGTTCCTTGATCGGCTCTTCGCCTTTTTCGGCGCGGCGCGATTTGCTCGCCAGTAGGCCGAGCATGCGGTCGGAGTCACGTACCGAAGACACTTCTGGGTTGGTCACCACGATCGCCTCGTCGGCGAAGTACATGGCCAGGTGCGCGCCTTTCTCGATACCCGCTGGCGAGTCGCAGACCACGTATTCGAAGTTTTCGCGCAGCTCGTTGATGACTTTTTCCACGCCTTCCTGGGTCAGGGCGTCCTTGTCACGGGTCTGGCTGGCGGCCAGTACGTAAAGGTTTTCCAGGCGCTTGTCTTTGATCAGGGCCTGGGTCAGGGTCGCTTCGCCGTTGACTACGTTGACGAAGTCGTACACCACGCGGCGCTCACAGCCCATGATCAGGTCCAGGTTGCGCAGGCCAACGTCGAAGTCGACGATGACAGTCTTGTGCCCGCGCAGGGCGAGGCCGGTACCGATGGCAGCGCTGGTGGTGGTTTTACCAACGCCACCTTTGCCGGACGTAACAACGAGGATCTTGGCCAAGGTGATTCACCCCAAAATGTAGAGAAAACGCAGGTTCCATGGCCTATTCAGGCTTCCGGCTGCCCTGTTTGAAAAGTGGCGGCAGTATCCGTTAAAGGCGGGTGATGTTCAACACGTCACCCGACAGGCTGACATGCACCGCCTCACCCCATAGCGGGTCGCGGCGCAGGTCTTCGGCGACCTTGTAGTGGCCGGCGATGGAGAGTAATTCGGCGCCCATTTGCTGGCAGAAAATCCGTGCCTTGAGGTTGCCCTTGATGCCGGCCAGTGCCCGGCCGCGCATCGGTGCGTAAACATGGATGTTGCCGTCGGCGAGAAGTTCCGCGCCGGCGCTGACCGGGGCCAGAACGATCAGGTCGCCGCCCTGGGCGTATACCTGTTGGCCGCCGCGTACCGGGCTGGTGATGATCTTGCTCGGTTTGAACTCGGGTTCGGCGGGCTTCTCCGGTTTGGCTGGGGCCAGCTCGATGGGGCGCTCGCGGGCACCAGAAGGCGGCAATACCGGCAGGTCCAGCGCTTCGGCGGCGGCAATGTCGGCTTCACGGTTGGCGCGAATGGCCAGGGTGCGCAGGCCGTACTTGCGGCACAGGCTCATCAGTTCGGCCAGATCAAGCTCGCCTTCGCCTTCCGGTAGCTTGTCCAGGGCCAGCACCAGCGGGGTGTTGCTGAAGAAGGCCGGTGCCTGGGCGACTTTTTCGCTGAGCTGTTGGTCGAGGCGGCCAAGGTCGTTGTGCGCCAGCTCCATCACGGTGATGGCCAGCATGCTGCCTTTAAGCTGGAATACGGGGTCTTGTGCGAGAAGATCAGCTTGGCTCATGGTCTGCCTGATGTGCCTGTCGGTCATGCGAAAGTAGCCCGGACTTATAGCGGCAACCCTGCTGGGCTGCAAGCTGGGTCTTGGCGCCTGTAGAATATGAGACTTTGTCTTTTGTGCGAGTTTAGCTATGGAACGTCCTCGTTTTCGTGCCTATTTCTTTCATCCGCGCTTTTGGTTGTTGTGGCTGGGTTTGGCTGTGTTGTGGTTGATCGTGCAGTTGCCGTACCGGGCCTTGCTGGTACTGGGGCGCTTGCTGGGAAGGCTGCTGTACCGCTTTGCCGGCTCGCGGCGCAGGATTGCCGCGCGCAACCTGGAGCTGTGTTTTGCCCACTTGTCGAGCGCCGAGCGTGAACGTTTGTTGCGGGATAACTTTGCCTCCACCGGCATCGCTTTTTTCGAAATGGCGGCAAGCTGGTGGTGGCCCAAGGCCCGCCTGGCCCGCCTGGCGCACATCAGTGGTCTGGAGCATCTGCAGCAGGCCCAGGCCGAAGGTCAGGGGGTGATCCTGATGGCCATTCACTTCACCACCCTGGAAATTGGTGCAGCCTTACTGGGCCAGGTACATACCATCGATGGCATGTACCGTGAGCACAGCAACCCGCTGTTTGATTACATTCAGCGCCGTGGCCGCGAGCGGCATAACTTGGATGCCACTGCCATTGAGCGCGAAGATGTGCGCGCCATGCTCAAGGTGCTGCGTGGCGGTCGGGCGATCTGGTATGCGCCGGATCAGGATTACGGCCGCAAGCAGAGCATCTTCGTGCCGCTGTTCGGTATTCCGGCGGCGACCGTCACCGCCACCACCAAATTTGCACGCCTGGGCCGGGCTCGGGTGTTGCCGTTTACCCAGCAGCGGCTGCCGGGCGCCCAGGGCTACCAGTTGACGATCCACCCGCCGCTGGAGGGCTTCCCGGCGCAAAGCGAGGAGGCCGACTGCCTGTTGATCAACCAGTGGGTCGAACGGGCGATTAGGCTTTGCCCTGAGCAGTACTTGTGGAGCCACCGGCGTTTTAAAACCCGCCCGGAGGGTGAGCGTAGCCTGTACCGCAAGCGCCGCGAAGCTTCGTAAATGTTGGCGCGTCTAGCATTTGGGTGAGCGCTGCTGGTGAACAGCGCGAACCCGCAAGGCTGGCGAGTCCTGTAGAGTGCCGGCCTTGTCGTTCGTGCGGAATCACCCTATGGATCGCCCCCGTTTTCATGCCCACTTCCTTCACCCGCGCTTTTGGCTGTTGTGGCTGGGGTTGGGCGTGCTGTGGCTGGTCGCGCAATTGCCGTATCGGCTGCTGTTGCAGTTGGGGCGCGGCCTGGGCGGGTTGATGTACCGCCTGGCCAGTTCACGGCGCAGGATTGCCGCGCGTAACCTGGCGTTGTGTTTTCCGCAGATGAGCCGCGCCGAGCGCAAGGCATTATTGAAGGAAAACTTCGCATCCACCGGCATCACCTTCTTTGAAATGGCCATCGCCTGGTGGTGGCCGGCTGCGCGTTTGCGCCGCCTCGGTACGATTGAGGGGCTGGAGCACCTGCGCAAGGCCGAGGCCGATGGGCAGGGGGTGATCCTCATGGCGCTGCACTTCACCACCCTGGAAATGGGCGGCGGGCTGCTCGGCATGGCCCAGGGCATGTATGGCATGTACCGCCCGCACAAAAATCCGCTGTTCGATTATGTGCAGCGGCGCGGCCGTGAGCAGCGTCTGCTGGGGGTGATCGGGCGTGATGATGTGCGTGGCATGCTCAAGTTGCTGCGTGCTGGCGGGGTGGTCTGGTATGCGCCGGACCAGGACTACGGCGCACAGCGCAGTGTGTTCGTGCCGTTGTTTGGCACCCAGGCTGCAACCGTGACGGCCACCAGCAAGTTCGCCCGCATGGGGCGGGCTCAGGTCATTCCGTTTACCCAGCAGCGTTTGCCCGATGGTCAGGGCTATCGTCTGGTGATTCATCCGCCGTTGGCTGACTTTCCTACCGAAAGCGAAGAGGTCGACTGCCTGCGCGTCAATCAATGGATCGAACAGGCCATCAGCGTCTGTCCGGAACAATATTTGTGGGCGCATCGGCGCTTCAAGACCCGGCCTCAGGGTGAGCCGAAGCTCTACAAGAAACGGGGCTGACCCCGCGAGTCGCCATCTAAGTGGCGTTCTCTGCTGCGCGGGTGGGGGTTCTTGGCGCAGGATGGTTCCGCGTGCGGCTGGCTGGCTCCTATACTGGCTGAAAAAAACGGGAAGCCTTTATGTCGCACAGCGCTACAACCAGTCAGCCGGTTACCGGGCTGATTCTCTCTGGCGGCGGTGCGCGGGCGGCGTATCAGGTCGGGGTGCTCGCGGCGATTGCCGATCTGCTGCCCAATGCGGCGCACAATCCCTTTCCCGTGATAGTCGGTACCTCGGCCGGGGCGATCAATGCCGTGGGGCTGGCCTGTGGTGCCTTGCATTTCACTGAGGCGGTGCGGCGGCTGACCAGTGTCTGGCAGGGCTTTCATACGCATCAGGTGTACCGCAGCGACTGGCCTGGGGTGCTGCGTCAGGCGGGGCGTTTTATTGGCCACAGCGTGCTTGGGCTGGGCGGTCAGGTGCCGGTAGCGCTACTCGACAGCTCGCCACTGGCTGACTTGCTCGGGCGTGAACTGGATTTCAGCGGGATTGCGGCAGCGGTGCGCCATCGGCAGTTGCGTGCGGTGGCGGTAACGGCCTTTGGCTACGAAACCGGTCAGGCGGTGACCTTCTATCAAGGTCGCGCCACCATCGATCCCTGGTTTCGTCACCGTCGGGTGGGGGTGCCGACTCGCCTGGCGCTTGAGCATCTGCTGGCCAGCGCCTCGATCCCGCTGATCTTTCCGCCGGTAAAGATCAACCGCGAATACTTTGGCGATGGTGCAGTGCGTCAGTCCGCGCCGATCAGTCCCGCCCTGCACTTGGGCGCCACGCGGGTGCTGGTGGTGGGGGTCAGTGGTAATTCGTCGGCGGACCCGCAGGCGCCCGTGGTGCGCCCGCAGCATATTCGGCCGCCGAGCCTGGCGCAGATCAGTGGGCATATGCTCAACAGCACCTTTATCGACAGCCTGGAAAGCGACATTGAGCTGCTGGAGCGGCTTAACCAGATGGGCAAGTTGATCCCGGCGGATAAACACCCGCGTGGCCTGGGGTTGAAACCGGTGGATGTGCTGGTGATTGCTCCCAGTCAACCGCTGGATCTGATTGCTGCGCGCCATCGGCATGAGTTGCCCAAGGCGCTGCGTCTGTTTTTGCGTGGGCCTGGGGCGACCAAGGCCAGTGGTGCGGGGGTGTTGAGTTACCTGTTGTTCGAGCCGGGTTATTGCAACGAGCTGATCGAGCTGGGTTACCAGGACGCCATGGCGCAAAAGGCCCGCCTGATCGAGTTTCTCTGCCTGGACAGCCCGCCGGTGCCGGCGGTAGTCCCCGTGCCGGCTTAAAAACTGATCACGAGCCAGCTTTAGCGTTGCGCAGAGTGGCGCTCATGAATGGCAGGCCGTAAAAATCCTTTTCCACTGTGCGGAGAAAACCGCGCCAAGGCGGGTTGCTGCATTTAAACTGCGCCTTCCCGATGCTTTCTGTCGCATTTGCGAAAGCGGCGGTTTTCCTGGGGTTGGCGCTATAAGAAGTTGTCGCATGGCGGCAATGCCCGCCCCAGATCAGTCCCTACAATCCTTCACATCGCCTGTTAGTGAATGCAGGTGTTCCTCGTCAGGAGAGCTCAGATGTCCGTTCAGCACGACCCGGTGCAACGCGCCGATTTCGATCAGGTGATGGTGCCTAACTACGCACCCGCTGCTTTTATCCCAGTACGTGGCGCCGGTTCGCGCGTGTGGGACCAAAGTGGGCGCGAGCTGATCGACTTTGCCGGCGGCATCGCCGTCAACGTGCTGGGGCACGCTCATCCGGCACTGGTCAGTGCGCTGACCGAGCAGGCCAATGCGCTGTGGCACGTGTCCAACGTGTTCACCAATGAGCCGGCCCTGCGTCTGGCCAAGAAGCTGATCGATGCCACCTTCGCCGAGCGCGTGTTCTTCTGCAACTCCGGCGCCGAAGCCAACGAGGCCGCGTTCAAGCTGGCCCGGCGCGTGGCGTTCGATAAGTTCGGCGCAGACAAGTGCGAAATTATCGCCGCAACCAACAGCTTCCACGGTCGCACCCTGTTTACCGTCAGCGTCGGCGGTCAGCCAAAGTATTCCGATGGTTTCGGTCCGAAGATCCAGGGCATCAGCCACATTCCTTACAACGATATCGAGGCACTGAAAGCTGCGGTATCGGACAAGACCTGCGCCGTGGTGCTGGAGCCGATTCAGGGTGAGGGCGGTGTGCTGCCGGCTGACCTGGCTTACCTGCAAGCGGCCCGCGAACTGTGCGACCAGCACAACGCGTTGCTGGTGTTCGACGAAGTGCAGAGCGGTATGGGCCGCTGCGGCGAGCTGTTCGCTTACATGCACTACGGCGTTACCCCGGACATTCTCTCCAGCGCCAAGAGCCTGGGCGGTGGTTTCCCGATTGGTGCAATGCTCACCACCAGCGAGCTGGCCAAGCACCTGGCGGTCGGCACCCACGGCACCACTTACGGCGGTAACCCGTTGGCCTGTGCGGTGGGCGAGGCGGTAATCGACACCATCAACACCCCGGAAGTATTGGCGGGGGTTAAAGCCAAGCATCAGCGTTTCAAAGCCAAGCTGGAGCAAATTGGCCAGCAGTACGGCGTGTTCAGCGAAGTGCGTGGCCTCGGTCTGCTGATCGGCTGCGTGCTCAGCGATGCCTGGAAAGGCAAGGCCAAGGCGATTCTCGACGCGGCTGCGCTGGAGGGTGTGATGGTGTTGCAGGCCAGCCCCGATGTGGTGCGTTTCGCTCCGAGCCTGGTGGTTGAAGACGCCGATATCGATGAGGGGCTGGCGCGTTTCGAGCGTGCCGTGGCCAAGCTGGTTCAAGCCTGATGGCCGGCCTGACCCGCCGTTAGTGCAGCGGGTCAGGCTGCGCCCGCTCGACCTAAGGATGGGTTGAGCAAACAGCAAGGAAGCTCGTCTCTGTGTGTGCCGCGGCCTTGGTCAGCGGTTTTCTCTGAGCTGCTCGCAAGGGCGCCTTGGAGCTTTTATCAAAAGGAGTGGCACCATGCTGGTGATGCGCCCCGCGCAAATGGCCGACCTCGCTGAAGTGCAGCGTCTCGCCGCGGATAGCCCGGTTGGTGTGACTTCACTGCCGGACGACAGCGATCGTCTGCGCGAAAAGATTGCCGCTTCGGAGGCCTCGTTTGCCGCCGAAGTCAGCTTCAACGGTGAGGAAAGCTACTTCTTCGTGCTCGAAGACAGCGAGAGCGGCCGCTTGGTCGGCTGTTCCGGCATCGTCGCTTCGGCCGGCTATTCCGAGCCGTTCTACAGTTTTCGTAACGAAACCTTCGTGCACAACTCCCGCGAGCTGAAGATCCATAACAAGATCCACGTGCTCTCGCTGTGCCACGACCTCACCGGTAACAGCCTGCTGACCAGTTTCTACGTCGAGCGCTCGCTGGTGAACAGCGCCTGGTCGGAGCTCAACTCCCGCGGCCGCCTGCTGTTTCTCGCCAACCACCCGGAGCGCTTTGCCGATGCGCTGGTGGTGGAAATCGTCGGCTACAGCGACGAGGCCGGCGACTCACCGTTCTGGGATGCCGTGGGGCGTAACTTCTTCGATATGAACTACACCGAAGCCGAGCGCCTGTGTGGTCTGAAGAGCCGCACCTTCCTCGCCGAGCTGATGCCGCACTACCCGATTTACGTGCCGCTGCTGCCCGATGAAGCGCAAGAAGCCATGGGCCAAGTGCACCCGCGGGCGCAGATCAGCTTCGACATTCTGATGCGTGAAGGCTTCGAAACCGACCATTACATCGACATCTTCGACGGTGGCCCGACCCTGCATGCACGCACCTCGGGCATCCGTTCGATTGCTCAGAGCCGCGTGGTGCCAGTGCGTATCGGCGATCCCGGCAAAGGCGGGCGGCCATACCTGGTCAGTAACGGCCAGTTGCAGGATTTTCGCGCGATTGTCGCGGAGCTGGATTGGGTGCCGGGTAAGCCGGTCACCCTGAGTGTTGCGGCCGCCGAGGCCCTGGGCGTCGGCGAAGGCGTCAGCGTACGCCTGGTTGCGGTTTAAGGAGTTAGCGCATGATCGTTCGTCCCGTCCGCAGTACCGATCTGCCGGCTCTGTTTCAACTGGCGCGCAGTACTGGCGCTGGTCTGACCACGCTGCCAGCCAATGAGGAGCGCCTGGCGCACCGCGTGGGCTGGGCGGAAAAAACCTTTCAGGGCTGCGCCGAGCGAGCCGATGCTGATTACCTGTTCGTGCTCGAAGATGACAACGGCGAAGTGGTCGGCATCTCGGCGGTCGCCGGCGCGGTTGGCCTGCGCGAACCCTGGTACAACTACCGGGTCGGCCTGACCGTCAGCGCCTCCCAGGAGCTGAATATCCATCGTCAGGTGCCTACGCTGTTTCTCGCCAACGACCTGACCGGCAACTCCGAGCTGTGCTCGCTGTTTCTACGCAGCGACCAGCGCAGTGGCTTGAATGGTCGCTTGCTGTCCAAGGCGCGCTTTCTGTTTATCGCCGAATTCCGTGAGCTGTTCGGCGACAAGGTCATCGCCGAGATGCGCGGCATGTCCGATGACCAGGGCCGTTCGCCGTTCTGGGAGAGTCTGGGTCGGCACTTTTTCAAGATGGAGTTCAGCCAGGCTGACTACCTCACCGGGGTCGGCAACAAGGCCTTTATTGCCGAGCTGATGCCCAAGTTTCCGCTTTACACCTGCTTTCTCTCCGAAGACGCGCGCAACATCATCGGCCGCGTCCATCCGGACACCGAGCCGGCGTTGGCGATGCTCAAGGGTGAGGGTTTCAGCTATCAGGGTTACGTCGACATCTTCGACGCCGGCCCGGCCATCGAAGCAGAAACCGCGAAAATTCGCGCCGTACACGACAGTCAGGTGCTGGTGCTGGCCATCGGTACCCCGGGCGAGGATGCGCCCCGTTTCCTGATCCATAACCGCAAGCGCGAAGACTGTCGGATTACCGCCGCCGCCGCGCGCCTGGCCGCCGGCACTCTGGTGGTCGATGCGCAAACCGCCAAGCGTCTGCAACTGGCGGCCGGCGATCAAGTGCGGGCTGTGGCGGTTTCTGCGCGCGGCTGATCGGTTTCACGCTCGCCATAGCGGCGCAGCTGTCTCTACATTGCCGACCCGGCGGATGCCGGGTCTACACCTTGCTGGGAGTGATAAAACAAAATGAGCACTCATTACATCGCCGGTGCCTGGTGCGCAGGTCAGGGGCACCCCCTGGAATCGCTCAACCCGGTCAGCCAGGAAACCATCTGGCAAGGTCAGACGGCCACAGCTGCGCAGGTTGATGCTGCCGTGCAAGCCGCTCGCGCCGCGTTCCCGGCCTGGGCTTCGCGCTCGCTGGATGAGCGCATCGCCGTGCTTGAGCAATTTGCTGCCACCCTGAAAACCCATGCTGACGCATTGGCTCACTGCATCGGTGAAGAAACTGGCAAGCCGCTGTGGGAAACCGCAACCGAAGTCACCAGCATGGTGAACAAGATTGCGATCTCGGTGCAGAGCTACCGTGAGCGCACCGGCGAGAAGAGCGGCCCGCTGGCCGATGCCACTGCCGTGCTGCGGCACAAACCGCACGGTGTAGTGGCGGTGTTCGGCCCATACAACTTCCCCGGCCACCTGCCCAACGGGCATATCGTCCCGGCACTGCTGGCGGGTAACTGTGTGGTATTCAAGCCCAGCGAGCTGACCCCGAAAGTCGCCGAGCTGACCGTCAAATGCTGGATCGAGGCTGGCCTGCCGGCAGGTGTGCTCAACCTGATACAGGGCGCGCGTGATACCGGTGTGGCCCTGGCTGCGCATGACGGCATTGATGGTTTGTTCTTCACGGGCTCCAGTCGTACCGGCAACCTGCTGCACAACCAGTTTGCCGGCCGCCCGGACAAAATCCTTGCCTTGGAAATGGGTGGCAACAACCCGCTGGTGGTCGATCAGGTCGCTGATATTAATGCGGCGGTGTACACCATTATTCAGTCTGCCTTTATCTCCGCCGGCCAGCGCTGCACCTGTGCGCGCCGCCTGCTGGTGCCGCAGGGCGCGTGGGGCGACAGCCTGCTGGAGCGTCTGGTCGAGGTTGCCGCCAGTATCAAGGTCGGCAATTTCGACGCCCAACCTGCGCCCTTTATGGGTTCGGTGATTTCCCTGGCTGCTGCGCAACACCTGATCAAGGCCCAGCAACATCTGCTTGCTCAGGGCGCCAAGCCGCTGCTGGAAATGACCCAGCCGCTGGCCGGAGCGGCTTTGCTTACGCCAGGCATTATTGATGTAACCCAGGTGGCCAAGCGCGCGGACGAGGAGTTCTTCGGCCCGCTGCTGCAGGTTATTCGTTACGCCGATTTCGCTGCTGCCATCGCTGAGGCCAATAACACCCAGTACGGCCTGGCGGCTGGCCTGCTGTCCGACTCCAAAAACCGCTACGAGGAGTTCTGGCTGCAAAGCCGCGCCGGTATCGTCAACTGGAACAAGCAGTTGACCGGTGCAGCCAGTACCGCGCCATTTGGCGGTGTAGGCGCCTCCGGCAATCACCGCGCCAGTGCCTATTACGCGGCCGATTATTGCGCCTACCCGGTGGCCTCGCTGGAGTCCGACAGCCTGAGCCTGCCTGCCACCCTGACCCCCGGAGTAAGCCTGTGAGCAATTCGTTTGAAGTGAACTTTGATGGTCTGGTCGGGCCAACGCACAACTATGGTGGTCTGTCCTACGGCAACGTCGCCTCGCAGAGCAATAGCCAGGTAGCGTCCAACCCGAAAGAAGCAGCCAAGCAAGGCCTGGCGAAGATGAAAGCGCTCATGGACATGGGCCTTAAGCAGGGCGTGCTGGCCCCGCAGGAGCGTCCGAATGTTGCCGTGCTGCGCAGTCTGGGTTTTACCGGCAGCGACGCCCAGGTGATCCAGAGGGCCGCCAAAGACGCCATGCCACTGCTGGTTGCCAGCTGCTCGGCCTCGAGCATGTGGACGGCCAATGCTTGCACTGTCAGCCCGAGTGCCGACACGGCGGATGCCCGCGTGCATTTCACCGCTGCCAACCTCAACTGCAAATTCCATCGCAGCATCGAACACCCGACCACCAGCCGCATACTCGGCGCAATGTTCGCCAGCGAGCAGCACTTTGCCCATCACGCGGCGTTGCCAGCCGTTGGTCAGTTCGGTGATGAAGGTGCGGCTAACCACACGCGCTTCTGCAAAGACTATGGCGATGCCGGGGTGGAGTTTTTCGTCTTTGGTCGCAGTGCGTTTGACAGCCGCTTCCCTCAGCCTGCGCGTTATCCGGCGCGGCAAACCCTGGAGGCCTCGCAGGCGGTGGCTCGCCTGCACGGGTTGAGCGATGACGGCGTGGTGTACGCGCAGCAGAATCCCGATGTGATCGATCAGGGCGTGTTCCACAACGATGTGATCGCGGTGGGTAACGGCGAGGTGCTGTTCTATCACCAGGACGCCTTCCTCGACACCGATAAGGTGCTGGCCGAACTGAGCGACAAGCTCGCTCGCCGTGGTGGCCACTTCCAGGCGGTGTGCGTGCCACGCGATGCGGTGACAGTCGAGGATGCGGTCAAGTCTTACCTGTTCAACAGTCAGCTGCTCAACCGTGCCGAGGGCGGCATGCTGCTGATCGTGCCGGAAGAGTGTCGCAACAACGCCAATGTCTGGCGCTACCTGGAACAACTGACCAGCGGTAATGGGCCGATCCGTGAGGTGAAAATCTTCGACCTCAAGCAGAGCATGCAAAATGGCGGTGGTCCGGCCTGCCTGCGTTTGCGCGTGGCGCTCAAGGAGCACGAGCTGGCAGCGGTCAATCAAGGGGTGATCATGACCCCGACCCTGCATGACACGCTGAGCGTCTGGGTCGATAAGCATTACCGCGATCGCCTGAGCGAAAACGATCTGGCTGACCCACAATTACTCAATGAGTGCCGTACGGCCTTGGACGAACTGACGCAGATCCTTAAACTGGGCGCGGTTTATCCCTTCCAATTAGCTTGAGTAGGCTGGGTCGCACGTTATCGACCCAGCATGACGGGCTTGTGGTGGATGTAAAACGCCATCCCCCCTACGCCAATACCTGTGGAGATTTTATGAGCGACGCCCTGCAACTGATCCTCGAAGACACCGACGGCACCCAGCTGGAAACCTCCTGCACACGCTTTGCCGTAATCTGGCAGGGTCAGGAAATCTGGTTCCAGCAAGTGGGTAACAACCAGTTGATGATCGGTGTGGACGTGGAGGAGGGTGCTGCCGAGTACGCCAACCTGCTGCTGCGTCCGCTGGCCACCAACCTGGTCAGCTTGGAACTGGAGATGGAAGCCGCTGAGGCGGGCGACGACGATCACGTGCACGGTCCTGACTGCACTCACGACTGAGGAAACGCCCATGCTTGCTCTCGGTAAACTGCTTGAACTGACCCTCGCCGGCCATGAGCCGGCAGCGAAGATCCAGCTGACTCCCGAGGGCACGCGTTTGCGCTGGCTGGCCGAGGGCGCACTGGAAATAACCCCCCCTGCGGCCCGCGACAATGGCCAGGATCTGCTGCTGTCGGCAGGTATCCATGGCAATGAAACGGCCCCCATCGAATTGCTCGACCGCCTGCTGCAGGCCATTGCTCGCAGTCAGTTGCAGCCGAGCGCACGGATTCTCTTCCTGTTCGGTAACCCTGCGGCCATGCGCAGCGGCGAGCGCTATATCGAACAGGACATCAATCGGCTGTTTAACGGTCGCCACGATCAGCACACCGGGCCCGAGGCGTTGCGTGCCTGTGACCTGGAACATCTGGCTGCGACCTTCTTCAGCAAGCCAGAGCGTTCACGCCTGCATTACGACCTGCACACTGCGATTCGCGCCTCGAAGATCGAACAGTTCGCTCTTTACCCGTTTCAAGAGGGCCGCCCGCGCAGTCAGCGTGAGCTGGCGCGCTTGAAGGCTGCTGGAATCGAAGCGGTGTTGTTGCATAACAAGAGCTCGATCACCTTCAGTGCCTATACCTATACCCAGCTGGAGGCGGAAGCCTTCACTCTGGAACTGGGCAAGGCACGCCCGTTTGGGCAGAACGAACTGGTCAATCTGGATCTGCTTGAGCAGCACCTGCAGGCGTTGATTGAGGGGCGCGAGCTTGAGGGTGCAACGGACGACCTGGGAGAGCTCAAGCTCTTTGCCGTGGCGCGCGAGGTGATCAAACACAGTGATGCCTTCACGCTGCACCTACCTGCCGATATCGAAAACTTCAGTGAGCTACCGGTTGGCTATCTGTTGGCCGAGGACCTGTCTGACACACGCTGGGTCGTGAATGAGCCGGGCGCGCGGATTATCTTTCCCAACCCCAAGGTCAAAAATGGCCTGCGTGCCGGCATCCTGATTGTTCCCGCCGCCGACGTGCAACTAGCCTGAGCCCGTTACGATCTGCTGCGCGGCGGCCCTGCTGCGTTGAAAGCAGGCTCTAGCTCGCGAGATCGTAAAGCGATTTATTGGCACAATCTGTCCTGCGCTTTATAGCCCGATCTGTACCTTGTTTGCCTGAGTGGTGCGCTTTAGCATCGGCTTTTACTCCGCCTAAGGACAGCTCACCATGCCCGTTATCGACCTGCGCAGCGACACCGTCACTCAGCCGACCCTGGGTATGCGCGAAGCCATGCAGGCCGCCGAGCTGGGCGATGACGTGTATGGCGAAGACCCTACGGTCAATCGTCTGGAGCAGTATCTGGCCGATGAGCTGGGGTTTGCCGCTGCGCTATTTGTGCCCACCGGTACCATGAGCAACCTGCTCGGGCTGATGGCGCATTGCGCGCGTGGCGATGAGTACATCGTCGGTCAGCAGGCGCATACCTATAAATATGAGGGCGGTGGCGCGGCGGTGCTCGGTTCGATCCAGCCGCAGCCAATCGACGGCGAAGCCGATGGCTCGCTCGATCTGGCTAAGGTTGAAGCTGCGATCAAGCAGGATGATTTCCACTTCGCTCGTACCCGCTTGCTCGCGCTGGAAAACACCATGCAGGGCAAGGTGTTGCCACAAACCTATCTGCAGGCTGCGCGTGAATTATGCACGCGGCGCGGCCTGGCCCTGCATCTGGACGGTGCCCGCCTGTACAACGCGGCGGTCAAGCTGAATGTGCCGCCGCGTGAGATCACCCAGTATTTCGATTCGGTTTCGGTGTGCCTGTCCAAAGGCCTCGGCGCACCGATTGGCTCGGTGCTGTGCGGCTCGGTTGAGCTGATCGGCAAGGCACGGCGTCTGCGCAAAATGGTTGGCGGTGGCATGCGTCAGGCCGGCATGCTTGCGGCAGCTGGCTTGTATGCCCTGCAGCATCAGGTGGTGCGTTTGGCTGAGGATCACACCAATGCCGAGCGACTGGCCGCTGGCTTGCGTGAGCTGGGCTATGAGGTCGAACCGGTGCAGACCAATATGGTGTACGCGCAGGTTGGTGAGCAGGCCGGCGCGCTGAAGGCCTTCTGTGCCGAGCGCGGGATCGTGCTGACCGCCGCACCGCGCCTACGCATGGTCACGCACCTGGATATCGCGTCTGCGGATATCGATCAGGTGCTCGCTGCTTTTGCGGATTTTCGTCGAAATTGATTAATTCGGGGTGGTGAATAGCCATCCTCTATTAATAAAGGCACTAGCCCCTTAGCGCAGGCCCGATATAATGCGGCCCTTTGCCGGCTTTGTCGTGGCCGCTGGTTTTTGGAAGATTCCTATGAAAAGCGCAGAAATCCGTGAAGCCTTCCTCAGCTTCTTTGAACAGAAGGGGCACACCCGTGTCGCTTCCAGCTCCCTGATTCCGGGCAATGACCCGACCCTGCTGTTCACCAACGCGGGGATGAACCAGTTCAAGGACTGCTTTCTTGGTCTGGAAAAGCGTGCCTACACCCGCGCCGCCACCAGCCAGAAGTGCGTGCGCGCCGGCGGCAAACACAACGACCTGGAAAACGTCGGCTACACCGCGCGTCACCACACCTTCTTTGAAATGCTCGGCAACTTCAGTTTTGGCGACTATTTCAAGCGCGACGCCATTCACTTTGCCTGGGAGTTTCTCACCGGCGACAAGTGGCTGAACCTGCCCAAGGAAAAGCTCTGGGTCACGGTTTACGCCACCGACGATGAAGCCTTTGATATCTGGACTCGGGAAGTCGGCGTGCCGGTTGAGCGGATGATCCGCATCGGCGACAACAAAGGCGCGCCCTACGCCTCCGACAACTTCTGGACCATGGGCGATACCGGCCCGTGTGGCCCGTGCACCGAGATCTTCTTTGATCACGGCGAACACATCTGGGGCGGCCCGCCCGGTTCGCCAGAAGAGGACGGTGATCGCTACATCGAGATCTGGAACAACGTGTTTATGCAGTTCAACCGCACTGCTGATGGCGTCTTGCATCCGCTGCCGGCGCCGAGCGTGGACACTGGCATGGGCCTGGAGCGCGTCAGTGCGGTGCTGCAGCACGTCAACTCCAACTACGAAATCGACCTGTTCCAGAGCCTGCTGAATGCGGCGGCCAAGGCCATCGGTTGCAGCAACGACGGCCAGGCTTCGCTGAAAGTAGTGGCTGACCACATCCGCTCGTGCGGTTTCCTGATTGCCGATGGCGTGACGCCGTCCAACGAAGGCCGTGGTTATGTACTGCGCCGCATTATCCGCCGCGCCTGCCGCCACGGTAACAAGCTGGGCGCCAAGGGCAGTTTCTTCTACCAGATCGTCGCTGCTCTGGTTGCTGAGATGGGCGACGCTTTCCCTGAGCTCAAGCAGCAGCAGGCGCATATCGAGCGCGTACTGAAAACTGAAGAAGAACAGTTCGCCAAGACCCTGGAGCAGGGCCTGAAAATCCTTGAGCAGGATCTGGCCGAGCTCAAAGGCTCGGTGATTCCCGGTGATGTGATCTTCAAGCTTTACGACACCTTCGGTTTCCCGATGGACCTCACCGGCGACATCGCCCGTGAGCGTGAGTTGACCCTGGATGAAGAAGGCTTTGAGCGCGAAATGCAGGCGCAGCGCGAGCGCGCCCGCTCCGCCAGTTCCTTCGGCATGGATTACAACGCGCTGGTCAAAGTTGACAGTGATACCGCGTTCCTCGGCTACCAGGGCACCAGCGGCAGCGGCAAGATCATTGCGCTGTTTCAGGCTGGCCAGGCCGTGGATAGCCTGAGCGAGGGCGAGGAGGGTGTTGTTGTGCTCGACCAAACGCCTTTCTACGCCGAGTCCGGTGGCCAGATCGGTGATTGCGGCTTCCTTGAGGGCGCAGGCGTGCGCTTCGATGTGCGTGACACCACCAAGGCTGGCGGGGCGTTCTTGCATCACGGTGTTGTGGCCAAAGGCGGCTTGAGTGTCGGTACTTCGCTCAAGGCCGAGGCGGACGCTGGCGTGCGTCAGGCCACTGCGCTGAATCACTCGGCAACTCATTTGCTGCACGCTGCTTTGCGTCAGGTGCTCGGTGAACACGTCACGCAGAAGGGCTCGCTGGTTGATAGTCAGCGTCTGCGCTTCGACTTCAGCCACTTCGAGGCGATCACTCCGGCGCAACTGAAAGAGCTGGAGACCATCGTCAACCGCGAAGTGCGCGCGAACAGCGACGTTGAAACCCTGGAAACCGATATCGAAACCGCCAAGGCCAAAGGTGCCATGGCGCTGTTCGGCGAGAAGTACGGCGACAACGTGCGCGTGCTGAGCATGGGTGGCGATTTTTCCGTTGAGCTGTGCGGTGGCACTCATGCCAAACGTACTGGCGATATCGGGCTGTTCAAAATCATCAGCGAAAGCGGTGTGGCCGCAGGCGTGCGTCGTATCGAAGCGGTCACCGGTGCAGCAGCCTTTGCCTACCTGAATGGCGCGGAAGAGCAGTTGAAAGAGGCGGCGGCGCTGGTCAAGGGCAGTCGCGATAACCTGCTGGACAAGCTGGCCGGCGTGCTGGAGCGCAATCGTCAGTTGGAAAAAGAGCTGGAGCAGCTCAAGGCCAAGGCGGCCAGTGCGGCAGGTAATGACCTGGCCGGTTCGGCTGTCGAGGTCAACGGCATCAAGGTGCTGAGTGCGCGCCTGGATGGTCTGGATGGCAAGGCGCTGCTGGCCATGGTCGATCAACTGAAGAACAAGCTGGGCAGTGCGGTGATTCTGTTGGGTGGTGTGCAGGACGATAAGGTCGTGCTGGTGGCCGGTGTGACCCAGGATCTGACCGCCAAGCTCAAGGCCGGCGAGCTGATGAAGCAGGCAGCTGCGGCAGTCGGCGGCAAGGGCGGTGGGCGGCCGGATATGGCGCAAGGCGGCGGTGTCGATGCGGCTGCGCTGGATGGTGCATTGGCATTGGCAGTGACGTTCGCCGAGCAAGGTCTTTAAGCGCTTCTTCGCAGGCGCGCAGCCAAGGCTCGGGATACGCCCGGCGGGCCTTGGCAGGTTATTGAGTTATCTGTTTAATGGGCGCCCTTCACGGGCTGAGGCGGCTTTGAAATGGCTTTGATCGTACAGAAATTTGGCGGCACCTCCGTCGGCACTGTTGAGCGAATTCAGCAGGTGGCCGAGAAGGTGAAGAAATTCCGCGAAAACGGCGATGACATTGTGGTTGTGGTTTCCGCCATGAGCGGTGAAACCAATCGCCTGATCGATCTGGCCAAACAGGTCAGTGATGGTCAGCCGATACCGCGTGAACTCGACGTGATGGTTTCAACCGGTGAGCAGGTGACGATTGCCCTGTTGGCCATGGCGCTGATTAAGCTTGGCGTGCCGGCGGTGTCTTATACCGGTAGTCAGGTGCGGATCCTGACCGATAGCGTGCACAACAAAGCGCGCATTCTGCAGATCGATGACCAGAAACTGCGTACCGACCTCAAGGCCGGGCGCGTGGTGGTGGTTGCCGGCTTTCAGGGTGTCGACGAGCACGGCAATATCACTACCCTGGGTCGTGGTGGCTCCGACACCACCGGTGTGGCACTGGCAGCAGCCTTGAAGGCTGACGAATGCCAGATCTATACCGATGTTGATGGCGTCTATACCACTGACCCGCGCGTGGTGCCCCAGGCTCAGCGCCTGGAAAAGATTACCTTCGAAGAGATGCTGGAAATGGCCAGCCTCGGTTCCAAGGTGCTGCAGATTCGTTCGGTGGAATTCGCCGGCAAATACAACGTCCCGCTGCGCGTGCTGCACAGCTTTCAAGAGGGGCCGGGCACCCTCATTACCCTTGATGAAGAGGAATCCATGGAACAGCCGATTATCTCCGGCATCGCTTTCAACCGCGACGAAGCCAAGCTGACCATCCGTGGCGTGCCGGACATCCCGGGCGTGGCGTTTAAAATTCTCGGCCCGATCAGCGCTGCGAACATCGAAGTGGACATGATCGTGCAAAACGTAGCGCACGATAACACCACCGATTTCACCTTCACCGTGCACCGCAATGACTACGCAGCGGCGCAGCAGGTGCTGGAAAACACCGCCCGTGAGCTGGGTGCGCGCGAAGTGGTTGGCGACATCAAGATCGCCAAGGTGTCGATCGTCGGTGTGGGCATGCGTTCCCATGCTGGCGTTGCCAGCCGCATGTTCGAGGCCCTGGCCAAGGAAAATATCAATATCCAGATGATCTCTACCTCGGAGATCAAAGTCTCTGTGGTAATCGAAGAGAAATATCTGGAGTTGGCAGTGCGCGCCCTGCACACTGCTTTTGAACTGGATGCCCCAGCCCGCAAGGGCGACTGAGGCATTATCCGAAAGGCGCGGTTTATCCCGCGCCTTTCGTCTTTTTGGTTGGCATGGGCGGGGAACTTTCTTTCTGCTCACACTGGTCAATACTTGGGTGAAGGCTCTGCTTGAGATGTTCGGGGCTGCCACCATTTTCTTTTTTGCAGACTGCTGTTGTCCTGAACTGATATCCGTAAGGAGAAAGGAATGCTGATTCTTACTCGCCGGGTCGGAGAGACCCTGATGGTGGGTGACGAGGTCACTGTCACCGTGTTGGGCGTTAAAGGTAATCAGGTGCGCATTGGCGTTAACGCGCCAAAAGAGGTTGCGGTGCACCGTGAAGAAATTTACCAGCGCATCCAGAAAGAGAAAGGTGAAGAACCAAGCCACTAATTTTTATCGAAATTTTGGCTTTGCAAACGGGGAAAACATGGTTATCATGCGCCCCGTGTTGCGGAGAGGTGGCCGAGTGGCCGAAGGCGCTCCCCTGCTAAGGGAGTACATCTCACAAGGGTGTCGGGGGTTCGAATCCCCCCTTCTCCGCCATTATTTAGTGTTGTAGATGTTGCGGTTTGAATGTCTAGAATGCGGCGTTACATGCACTCATAGCTCAGCTGGATAGAGTACTCGGCTACGAACCGAGCGGTCGGAGGTTCGAATCCTCCTGAGTGCACCAAATAGAGATGGCTTGCAGTGATGCAAGCCATTTTGTTTCAGCCAGCGGTGATCTGGTTTAAAAGCGCCAATTGCACTCATAGCTCAGCTGGATAGAGTACTCGGCTACGAACCGAGCGGTCGGAGGTTCGAATCCTCCTGAGTGCACCAAATAGAGATGGCTTGCAGTGATGCAGGCCATTTTGTTTCAGCCAGCGGTGATCTGGTTCAAAAGCACCAATTGCACTCATAGCTCAGCTGGATAGAGTACTCGGCTACGAACCGAGCGGTCGGAGGTTCGAATCCTCCTGAGTGCACCAAACAAGAAGGGCCTGCAGCGATGCAGGCCCTTTTTTATGGGCGAAATTTAGCGTTTGCTCTTGCCTTTGACGCAGCCGGCCTCATTGAAGCTGACATTGCGCTTGTTCCCTTTCAGGCCTTGGTAAACGTAGCGCGTCTGGCCGTTCTGTTCGGTGATCCTGTCAGGCTTGCCGAGGCTGCTTTCGACGTCGGCGCGGCTCATGCCTGGGCCGATCTGCTGTTTGATGATGGCGGTGCGCCGTTCGCTGCTGCTCAGGTGATTGCCGCAGCCATCCTGCTTTATACCGACCACGGTTAACGTCTGTGTTGCGCGCTTCTTGTTGTTGCGGGTGATCTTGCGCGGCTTGGCCAGTGGCACGGGTTTGCCGCTGCTTGGTGTTGGGTTGTAAGCCTGCTGCAGGCGCTGAGTCTGCTCGCCAGGGCAGCCTTGGCGGGTGAAGGTGATGTGGCCCTTGGCGTCTTCGCAGCGAAACACGCTTGAGCCGAGTGTGGGCAGTGGGCACAGCAGAATGGCGCAGAAAGCGGCGCAGTGCAGTCCTTGCATGGTACGTCCTCCGTGACGGTCCTTATGCAAGGGTAGCCCATGCCTTTGTCTGCGCCAGGCGTGCCTTTGCCAGGGTCTGGCACGTCGCAGTTACAGGTGTGCGGTCGACTGAGGTTTGTCGTGCAAGCACTTGTTCTAGCCTTGTTTTTGTCACATGCAAAGCGCCTGGGCGGTGGTATCATTCGCCGCGTCAGCCCCGCCGGGGCTTGTGGAACACCACCATGGACTTACCCAGTAGTTACTCTGAATCTCGATTGTGCAATCACGTGTTGACTGATTGACCCTCTTTGGCGTGCGCTGCCGCTGGGGGTGGAGCGCGCCATGACTGAAGTAGAAGCAAAAAAGCCGCAAGAAAGTCTGCAGGATCGCCTGGCTCAGGTGGTCGAGCTGCTGCATCGGCACAAGCTGGTCGAAGACCTGACCCATCGTCAGGAAGGCCAGCATCACCACCGGGTGGAAAACCTGGTGCATCGGCAAAACCTCGCCGAATTGCAACGCAAGCTCGATGAGCTGCACTCTGCTGACGTTGCCCATATCCTGGAGGCCCTGCCACTTGATGATCGCCTGACGGTCTGGCAGTTGGTCAAGGTCGAGCGTGACGGCGATATCCTCCTCGAAGTGTCCGATGCGGTGCGCGAAACCTTGCTCGCGGACATGGAAGACCATGAAATCCTCGCGGCGGCCAAGGAGATGGATGCCGACGAGTTGGCTGACCTGGCTTCCGAACTGCCGCGGGATGTCGTCCATGAGTTGATGGAAACCCTCGACGCGCAGCAGCGCGAACGGGTGCGCTCGGCCTTGTCCTATGAAGAGGAGCAGGTCGGTGCGCTGATGGACTTCGAGATGGTCACCATCCGTGAAGACGTCAGCCTGGAAGTGGTGTTGCGTTACCTGCGCCGCCTCAAGGAGTTGCCAGGGCACACCGACAAGCTGTTTGTGGTCGACTACGACGGTGTGCTCAAGGGCGTGCTGCCGGTCAAGCGGTTGCTGGTCAATGATCCGGACAAGCTGGTCAGTGAGGTCATGGCTACTGATCCGGTGGGCTTTCACCCCGATGAGGATGCCTATGATGCAGCCCAGGCCTTTGAGCGCTATGACCTGATTTCTTCGCCGGTGGTGGACAAGAACGGCAAGCTGATTGGCCGTCTGACCATCGATGAAATGGTCGACCTGATCCGTGAGGAAAGCGAGGCTGAAGTCCTCAATATGGCGGGTTTGCGCGAGGAGGAAGATATTTTCGCCTCGGTGTGGAAATCGCTGCGTAACCGCTGGGCCTGGCTGGCGATCAATCTGATCACGGCATTTATGGCCTCGCGGGTTATTGGGTTGTTCGAAGGCTCTATCGAGAAACTGGTGGCGCTGGCTGCCTTGATGCCTATTGTGGCCGGAATTGGCGGTAATTCGGGGAATCAGACCATCACCATGATCGTGCGGGCCATGGCGCTGGATCAGGTCAGCACTGGCAATACCTCGCGCCTGATTCGCAAGGAATTGGGCGTCGGTCTGGTCAACGGTATCGTTTGGGGTGGGGTGATTGGGGTGGTCGCCTGCCTGCTGTATGACAGCTGGTCGCTGGGGGTGGTGATGACCGCTGCGATGACCTTGAACCTGTTGCTGGCGGCCTTGATGGGGGTGTTGATTCCTATGACGCTGGTGCGCATGGGGCGCGACCCGGCATTGGGCGCGAGCGTGATGATCACGGCTGTTACCGACAGTGGTGGCTTCTTTATCTTCCTCGGCTTGGCCAGTCTGTTCCTGCTTTAGATGGCTGCACTGTCATGACGCTTTCTCTACAGAAAGTGTCTCATTGGTCGGGGTGGGGTTTGCTTCAAACGCTCGTTTCACGCTAAGGTTCGCCAGCTTTGCCCGGGATCAGCTCCCGGGCGCTCCTATCTAATAATTAACACAGCTCGCGCGTAGCTGGTAATGGAGCCAAGATGACCCCTAGTGAACTCCTGCTCGAGGGTGTCGAGCTCATGCTGTTCGGCCTGGGCTTCGTATTTCTCTTTCTGGTTTTGTTGGTGATGGTGATCCGCGTCATGTCGTGGGTTATCGAGCGGTTTGCCGAGAAAACACCTGTGCCTGTATCCGTGGCATTAGCAGTCAAGCCGGCCGGCAATGAGCCGAGCGCTGATGTCCTCGCCGCTATCCAATCCGCCATCCACCAGCACCGCGCTCGCCGCGGTTGAGCCAGGTTCGACAGGGAGCATCTGTATGACTGCCGTAAAAAAAGCACTCGGAATTACTGATGTGGTGCTGCGTGACGCCCACCAGTCAATCCTGGCCACCCGCGTGCGTTTGGAAGACATGTTGCCGATCGCGCCCAAGCTGGATCAGGTTGGTTTCTGGTCCGTCGAGTCCTGGGGGGGGGCGACCTTCGATGCCTGCATTCGTTATTTGGGTGAAGACCCGTGGGAACGCATCCGTGAGCTGAAAAAGGCCATGCCCAATACCCGTCAGCAAATGCTGCTACGTGGGCAGAACCTGCTGGGCTACCGCCACTACGCCGATGACGTCGTCGAGAAATTCGTTGAGCGCGCCGCCTTTAATGGTGTGGACGTATTCCGTGTTTTCGATGCGATGAATGACCCGCGCAACCTGCAGACGGCGCTCAAAGCCGTTAAACAGTTGGGCAAGCACGCCCAGGGCACCATTTCCTACACCACCAGCCCCGTGCATACCCTGGACATGTGGATCGATCTGGCCAAGCAGATCGAAGACATGGGCGCCGACTCGGTGGCCATCAAGGACATGGCGGGTATTCTCACCCCCTATACCGCCTTCGAGTTGGTGACACGGCTCAAGGCCAGCCTGTCGATTCCTATTCATATGCAGTGCCATGCCACGGCGGGGCTGTCGTCGGTGGCCATTCTCAAGGCGGTTGAGGCCGGTATCGACAACGTCGACACGGCGATTTCTTCGCTGTCGATGACCTATGGCCATTCCCCGACCGAGTCGGTAGTCGCGATGTTCCAGGGCACCGAGCGCGATACCGGGCTGAATCTGCAGTTGCTGGAAGAAATCGCCGCCTACTTCCGCGAAGTGCGGAAGAAGTACGCCAAGTTTGAAGGCAACCTCAAGGGCGTCGACTCGCGCATCCTGGTCGCCCAGGTGCCGGGCGGCATGCTGACCAATATGGAAGGCCAACTGAAAGAGCAGGGCGCCCAGGACAAATTCGACGAAGTGTTGGCGGAAATTCCGCGGGTGCGTGAAGACCTTGGCTTTATTCCGTTGGTCACCCCGACCTCGCAGATTGTCGGCACTCAGGCCGTTATTAACGTGCTGACTGGCGAGCGTTACAAGTCGATCACCAAGGAAACCGCTGGCGTATTGAAGGGTGAATACGGCGCAGCGCCAGCACCGTTCAATAAAGAGTTGCAGGCGCGGGTGCTGGACGGTGCCGAAGCTGTCACCTGTCGCCCGGCTGATCTGCTGGATGACGAGATGGACAAGCTGACTGCCGAGCTCAAGGGGATTGCCCAGGAGAAAGGCATCAAGCTGGCCAAGGACGAAATCGATGACGTCCTGACCTATGCGCTGTTCCCGCAGATCGGTCTGAAGTTCCTGGAAAATCGTGGTAATCCGGCGGCCTTCGAGCCTGTTCCGAGCGGTAAGGAAACCCTGGTTCGTGAAGCTGGCAAACCTGAGGTCTATACCGTTGAAGTGGGCGGCAAGTCCTACGTGGTGCAGGTCAATGACGGCGGCGATATCGAGGGCCTCAAGCCGGTTGGTGGTGCTGCGCAAGCCAGTGCGGCCGCCGTGGCTGCGCCGATAGGCGCGGGTGAGCCGCAGAGCGCGCCGCTGGCCGGCAACATCTTCAAGGTACTGGTGCGGCCAGGCCAGGCTGTAGAGGAAGGTCAGTTGGTGATCATTCTCGAGGCCATGAAGATGGAAACCGAGATACGTGCTTTCAAGGCGGGCACCATTGCTGCGGTCAACGTCAAGGTCGGTGATGCGGTGGCGGTGGGCGATAGCTTGCTGACCATCGGTTAAGGGAGCGCAGTAATGGATAAGCTCCTCAAACTTTGGCAGAGCACCGGGCTGTACCACATCGAGGTTGGTCAGGTGTTTATGATCGCGGTGTGCATTCTGCTGATCTACCTGGCGATCAAGAAAGGCTTTGAGCCTCTACTGTTGTTGCCGATAGGTTTTGGCGGTCTGCTGGCCAACATTCCAGTGGCCAATATGGCCGAAGGTGCGGGCTTCCTGCATATGATCTACGAGGTGGGCCTGCCCACCAGTATCTTCCCGTTGCTGATCTTCCTCGGCGTCGGCGCCATGACCGACTTCGGGCCGATGCTGGCCAATCCCAAGACCTTGCTCTTGGGGGCGGCGGCGCAGTTCGGCATCTTCGGTACGCTGATGGGCGCGTTGGCGATCACCGCCCTGGGTATTCCTGGGCTTGAGTTCACCCTCAAGGAAGCTGCATCCATCGCCATCATCGGCGGTGCCGATGGCCCGACCTCGATTTTTGTGACCTCCAAGCTGGCCCCGCACCTGCTCGGTCCGATTGCGGTGGCGGCCTATGCCTATATGGCGCTGGTACCGTTGATTCAGCCGCCGATCATGCGTGCACTGACCACCAAGGAGGAGCGCGCCATTGTCATGCAGCAGCTGCGCCCTGTGGGTCAGGCCGAGAAGATCATCTTCCCGATTGTGTTGTGCCTGCTGATTGGCTTGTTGCTGCCGGATGCCGCGCCGCTGATCGGCATGTTCGCCCTCGGTAACCTGCTGCGTGAAGCCGGCGTGGTTGAGCGTCTGGCTGATACCTCGCGCAATGCGCTGATCAATATCGTGACCATCTTCCTCGGCCTGACCGTGGGTTCGAAGTTGTCGGCGGAGTCGTTTTTGCAGCTCAAGACCCTGGGCATCCTCTCGCTGGGTATGGTGGCGTTCTGCGCCGGCACGGCCGCAGGGGTGCTGATGGCCAAGTTGATGAACCTGTTCAGCAGCAACAAGATCAACCCGTTGATCGGCTCGGCAGGGGTGTCGGCTGTGCCAATGGCGGCGCGGGTTTCAAACAAGGTCGGGCTTGAAGCCAACCCGCAGAACTTCCTGCTGATGCACGCCATGGGCCCCAATGTTGCCGGGGTGATTGGTTCGGCGGTGGCGGCGGGGGTGTTGCTCAACTTCGTGGGCTGAGTCTTCTGCAATAAAAAAACCGCTTTGATGGCGGTTTTTTTATGTTCTGTCGGCCCGGGCGTCAGGGGGGCAATTTTTAGCAGCAGCAAAAAAACCGGCGTAAGCCGGTTTTTTGTTTGAATCCGCGATCAGGCTTCTTCGGCTGCCATCTCGGCGTCGTGCGCAATCAATGCCACGAGCGCATTTTGCTGGCGTCGTGACAACTGGCGAAAACGCTGCAGCAGTTCGCGCTCGTGCAAGGACAGGTCTGGGCTGTCCAAGCGTATGCTGAGGTCGTCACCCAAAGCACTTTCCTGGAGCATGCTTTGCTCAAGACGAGCAATGATCTCCGAGTTCATGCTGCGGTGGTGGTTGCGTGCAACATCCGCAATGCGTTCGCGCATGCCGTCGGGCAGGCGAACTACGAATTTGTCAGCGGTGCGGCTGGAGTAGAGTGCTGGTTTCATAGGGCGCGTACATTAAACCGGTTAGTTCAGGAAAGCGATACTGGCAATGGGCTATAGGATTGTCACCGGTTTGACAATCTTTAGCACTAACCGTTCAGCCAGAAAGCCATTCAATTCCATCTGTGACCTTTCGGTCGAGCTAGTCGATTAATTGGCGTCAATTACGTGCCGAATTTTGCGTCGGATAGCGGCGTTATGCCAGCACCAGTCATCAGAAATGCGTCGTGCTGTGCAAAAAGCCAGATATTTCAGGCCCGGATCGAAAAAGGGTCAAACAATAGTCACGTAAGTGTCATGGCTCATTAACTGGGCTGACACAGGATTTGCCTACCTTGGTCTACACCAGAAGGCGGCTTCGCGCCGCGGTGTAACCGTTAATAAAGGAGGCATTCCATGAGCGCAGTGATCCGGGTTGAGAGTCTGAACAAAACGTTCGGTCGCAAACAGGCGCTGTTTGATCTGGCGCTGTCCGTTGAGCCCGGTGAAATGGTGGCGCTGATCGGCGCCTCTGGCTCTGGAAAATCCACATTGTTGCGCCATGTCGCGGGCCTAGCCTGTTGCGACCGTAAGGGCGGCGGCAACATTCAGGTACTCGGTCGCCAAGTGCAGGCGGAGGGTAGGCTGAATGGTGAGGTGCGCCGTTTGCGCGCCGATATCGGTTACATATTCCAGCAGTTCAATCTGGTCGGCCGTATCAGCGTGCTGCAAAACGTGCTGCTTGGCTGCCTGGGGCGCATACCGCGCTGGCGTGGCACCTTGGGTCTGTTCAGTGCCGAAGAAAAACAGCAGGCGCTGCAGGCTTTAAGCCGTGTTGGTTTGGCTGATCTGGCGCAGCAACGGGCGTCGACCCTGTCCGGCGGCCAGCAGCAACGTGTGGCGATTGCCCGTGCCTTGTGCCAGCGCGCCAAGGTCATCCTGGCCGATGAGCCGATTGCCTCGCTGGACCCCGAGTCCGCCCGCAAGGTCATGCAGATTCTCGCCGACATCAACCGCGAAGACGGCACCACCGTGGTGGTCACCCTGCATCAAGTGGATTACGCCATGCGCTATTGCCAGCGCGCCGTGGCGTTGAAAGCGGGGCGTATTCATTTCGATGGCGCCGCCGCCGAGCTGCATCCCAACTTCCTCAACGATCTCTATGGTGCCGAGCTTGAAGTAGAGCGGCTGCCAGTCGAGCACGCGCGCCGTGCCCGTACCCCGAAAGTTCCGCTGACCCTGGCCAAGGCCTGAATTCAGTTCGCTGTTATGCCAATCCCTATCTGTCCATCCGCACTAGGAGTGCTTTGCATGTTCAAACGTATCAGTCGCGTTCTCGTCGCGTCCACGCTGCTGGCAGGCTCGGTTCTGGGCGCTGCTCAGGCCGCTGAGCAAGAGATCAATTTCGGCATTATTTCCACCGAGTCTTCGCAGAACCTGAAAACCATGTGGGACCCCTTTCTGGCAGACATGAGCAAGCAGACCGGGCTGAAGATCAAAGCCTTTTTCGCCCCTGACTATGCCGGGATCATCCAGGGCATGCGCTTCGACAAGGTCGACATGGCCTGGTACGGCAACAAGGCGGCCATGGAAGCCGTGGATCGTGCCGGTGGTCAGGTGTTCGCCCAGACCGTCGCGGCCAATGGCACGCAGGGTTATTACAGCCTGATGGTGGCGCACAAGGACAGCCCGATCAATTCGATCGAGGACATGCTGAAAAACGCCAAAGACCTGACCTTCGCCAATGGTGACCCGAACTCCACCTCGGGCTATCTGGTGCCGGGCTATTACGTGTTTGCGCAAAACAACGCCGACGCCAACAAAATCTTCAAGCGCGCCCTCAACGGCAGCCATGAAGTCAACGCCCTGTCGGTGGCCAACAAGCAGGTCGATGTCGGCACCTTCAACAGCGAAGGCATGGAGCGTCTGCAGGTGACTGCGCCAGACAAAGCCGCGCAGTTGAAAGTGATCTGGACCTCGCCGCTGATCCCGTCCGACCCGATGGTATGGCGCAAGAACCTCGATGAGGCGACTAAAACCAAGCTGCGTGAGTTCTTCAAAACCTACGGTGACAAACCTGCCGAGCTGAAGGTGCTTGAAGGCCTGCAGTGGGCCAAGTTCAAAGCGTCGGATGACGATCAACTGCTGCCAATCCGTCAGTTGGAACTGTTCAAGAAACGCACCGAAGTGGTTAACAACGACAAGCTGTCTGAGAGCGACAAGCAAGCACAGCTCGCAGAGTTGGATCGCGAGCTGGCCAAGCTGGAAAAGCGCCTGGCTGAAATCGCCAAGCAAAACCCTGCCAGCGCGGGTTGATTGCCTGGACCGGCTCGCCTTGCCTTGCATGGCCTAAGGGCGGGCCGGTCGCCTTTGTCGCTCCAATCGAGAAGTCGTTATGACCACTTTGACTACTGCACCTGTGCCTGAACTATCGGTCAAGCGTTCCTGGACGCAACTGATTGGCTGGGGGCTGTTCTTCGCCGTGCTGGCCTGGTCCTGGAATGGCGCGGAGATGAATCCGCTCGGCCTGATCCGTGACTCCGGCAACATGGCGACCTTTGCTGCGGACTTCTTTCCGCCGGATTTCAGCAACTGGGAGCTGTACCTCAAGGAGATGATCGTCACCGTGCAGATCGCCCTCTGGGGCACGGTGCTGGCGATTGTCTGCGCCATTCCGCTGGGTATCCTCTGCTCCGAGAACATCGTGCCGTGGTGGGTCTATCAGCCGATTCGCCGGGTGATGGACGCCTGCCGTTCGATCAACGAAATGGTCTTCGCCATGCTCTTCGTGGTGGCGGTGGGGTTGGGGCCGTTTGCCGGGGTGCTGGCGCTGTTTATCGGCACCACCGGGGTGCTGGCCAAGCTGTTCGCCGAGGCGGTAGAGGCGATTGATCCCGGCCCGGTTGAAGGCGTGCGCGCCACCGGTGCCAGCGCCTTGCAGGAAGTGATCTACGGGGTGATCCCGCAAGTCCTGCCGCTGTGGATTTCCTACTCGCTGTACCGCTTCGAGTCCAACGTGCGCTCGGCCACTGTGGTCGGCATGGTCGGGGCCGGTGGTATCGGGGTGATTCTCTGGGAGGCGATTCGCGGCTTCCAGTTCGCCCAAACCTGCGCCTTGCTGCTGGTGATAATCATGGTGGTGAGCGTGCTCGACATCATCTCCCAGCGCCTGCGCAAACAATTTATCTGACGGAGATAGGGCATCTGCGGATGCCCTTTATTTAGGGGCTGCTCCCGTTTCATCGCAAGTCGCGTTGCTGCGAGAAATGCCCCCCGATTAGGCGCAGGACGCAGGTAATGGTGTTCCCTTGCCTAGTCCTGCAACAACAGCGGGGGGCATTTCCCGCGCAACCCGAAGGGCCGGATCTGTTTTTGCGCGATGCAGCGTTTCTCGACACTTATTTGGAACAACCAAACCTCGCGTCTCGTGCCTTGCCTCGCGCAAAAACAGGTTCCGGCGCGACCGCGAATGAAATGGGAGCAGCCCCTACGATGCACTTGTCTAGACAACCTGAGCCGCTGTACCGCGAACTGGCTGCCGTGTTGCGCGATGAACTGCAACACCTGGCGCCCGGTGATTACCTGCCGGCCGAGGTGCAGTTGGCCGCGCGTTTTGCGGTGAACCGGCACACCCTGCGCCGCGCCGTCGATGAGCTGGTGCTCGAAGGTCGCCTGCTGCGTCAGCAGGGCAAAGGCACGCGGGTGTTGGCCAAACCGCTGATCTACCCGATGCAGGCCGGCAGTGCCTACAGCGCTTCACTCTCGGCCCTCGGTCATCAGGTTGACGCGCAGTTGCTGCAACGCTGCGTGCGCCCGGCCAGCCATGAGGAACGCGGCTACCTGCAACTGCCTGACGGCGCGCAGTTACTGGAGTTGACCACCTTGCGCCTGATTGAAGGGCAGCCCGTCAGCCTGATTCGGCATGCCTTCAGCGTGAGCCACGCGCCGTTACTGGCGGACTACCAGGGCGGCTCGCTGCGCCAGTACCTCAGCCAGCGTGAACTGCCCCTGACCCGCACCTTCAGCTTGATCGGCGCGCGGCTGCCCAGCCGTGAAGAAGCCGCGCGTTTGCTGATGCCCAAACACGCACCGCTGCTCAGCGTGCAAACCCTTTCCCGCGATCTGGCTGGCCAGCCGGTGGAGCTGTCGCTATCGACCAGCCGCGCCGACCGTTTCCAGTACCAGCTCGCTCTTTGATGGAGGCCTGTGATGAACCGCAACCTGTTGCACAGCGACCCGCAAATCGCCACACGTCAACGCTGGATGGGCGTACTTGCCCGCGCCGGCACGGGCTTGGCGGCCTATGAATCGGCCTTGAAAGAGACCGAGTACAGCCTGATCCGCGCCCCCGAGATCGGCATGACCCTGGTGCGCGGACGCATGGGCGGCACCGGCAGCCCGTTCAACCTCGGCGAGATGAGCGTGACCCGCTGCGTGGTGCGTCTGGCCGATGGCTGCACCGGCTACAGCTATGTGGCGGGTCGCGACAAGCAGCACGCCGAGCTCGCCGCCCTGGCCGATGCACACCTGCAAGGGGCTGAGCACGCCCACTGGCTGAGTCGCTTGATCGAGCCGCTGGCCAACCTGCAGCAGCGCCGACAGGCCGCCAGCGCCGCCGAAACCGCAACCACCCAGGTGGAGTTTTTCACCCTGGTCAGAGGAGAAGACTGATGAACGCGGCGAACAGCTCGCAATGGCTGCAACCGGCCTTCAATGATCCGGTGCTGGATGCGCAGACCAGCTTCCGCACTGCGCTCAAAGCCCTGGCTGAGCCCGGTCTGGCGCAGCCGATGGACCGTGCCCTGGCGCTGGAAAACCTGCAGCCGGCGACCTATGCCCTGTGCCTAGCCTTTCTCGACGGCGACACGCCGCTGTGGCTGGCCCCCTGTTTTGACACCCCGGCGATTCGCGCCAACCTGTTGTTCCACTGTGGCTGCCCGATTGTCGCCGAGCGTGAGTTGGCGCTGTTTGCCCTGCTCGATGAGGCGGGGGCCGACGATCTGGCGGATTTTGACAACGGCAGCGAACGCTACCCGGATCAGTCCTGCACCTTGCTGATTCAGCTCGATGCCCTGGCTGGCGGTGAACAGCTGCGCTGGCGCGGCCCGGGGATCAAGGATGTGCGCGGCGTCGCATTGCCGCTGCGCAGCAGTTTCTGGCAGCAGCGTCAGGCGCGCAGCGCCTTTCCCCGTGGTCTGGATGCCTTCTTCGCCGCCGGCGAACAGGTGATAGGCCTGCCGCGCAGTACCCACGTGCTGCTCAACGCCGAGGAGGTGGCCTGATGTACGTTGCCGTTAAAGGTGGCGAGCGCGCCATCGACAATGCCCACCTGCTGCTGGCGAAAAAGCGCCGTGGCGACACCGCGATTCCCGAGCTCAGCGTCGATCAGGTGCGCGAACAGATGCCCCTGGCGGTGGCCCGGGTGATGAGCGAAGGCTCGCTGTACGACCCGCAATTGGCCGCACTGGCGATCAAGCAGGCCGCCGGCGACCTGATGGAGGCGATCTTCCTGCTACGCGCCTACCGCACCACCTTGCCGCGTTTCACCGCCAGCGCGCCGCTGGACACCACGCAGATGCAACTGAGCCGGCGTATCTCGGCAACCTTCAAGGATTTGCCCGGCGGCCAGCTCCTCGGCCCGACCTTTGATTACAGCCACCGTTTGCTGGATTTTGCCTTGCTGGCCGAGGGTGAACAGCCCGGCCCGCAGGTGAATCCCGCTGCCGAACTCAGTGATTGCCCACGGGTGCTGGATTTTCTCGCCGAGGAAGGCCTGATGGCCCGCGAAGTCGATGATGGCAACGCGGTGCCGGACATCACCCGCGAGCCATTGGATTTTCCCGCCAACCGCGCCCAGCGCTTGCAGGCGCTGGCCCGTGGCGATGAAGGCTTTCTGCTGGCGCTGGGGTACTCCACCCAGCGTGGTTACGGGCGTAATCATCCGTTTGCCGGCGAGATTCGCATCGGAGAGCTTGAGGTCTGGCTGGAGCCGGAAGAGCTCGGTTTTGCCGTGCCGCTGGGCGATATCGAAGTGACCGAATGCGAAATGGTCAACCAGTTCGTCGGTGGCAAGGGGATCGACCCGCAGTTCACTCGGGGTTATGGCCTGGCCTTCGGTTATGCCGAACGCAAAGCCATGGGCATGGCCCTGGTCGACCGTTCGCTGCGCGCCGCCGAGTACAGCGAGGAGCTGGAAGGTCCGGCGCAGCAGGAAGAGTTCGTGCTGATGCACTGCGACAACGTCGAAGCTGCCGGCTTCGTTTCCCACCTGAAATTGCCGCACTACGTCGACTTCCAATCCGAACTGGAGCTGATCCGCAAACTGCGCAAACAGCACTGCGAGCAGCCCGCCGCCGAGGAGCAACGCCCGTGAATGCCCAGGCCCAAACCCAGCCAGCTACCGAAGTGGGCTACAACTTCGCGTATCTGGACGAACAAACCAAACGCATGATCCGCCGTGGCCTGCTCAAGGCTGTGGCGATTCCCGGTTATCAAGTGCCCTTCGGTGGCCGCGAGATGCCGTTACCCTATGGCTGGGGCACCGGCGGCATGCAGCTGACTGCCGCGATTCTGGGTAGCGAGGATGTGCTCAAGGTGATCGACCAGGGTGCGGATGACACCACCAATGCGGTGTCGATCCGGCGTTTCTTCGCCCGCACCGCCGGGGTCAAAACCACCACCCGTACGCCCGAGGCGACGGTAATCCAAACCCGCCACCGCATCCCGGAAACGCCGCTGAGCAATGATCAGATCATGGTCTATCAGGTGCCGATTCCCGAGCCGCTGCGCTTTATCGAACCCTCGGAAACCGAGACCCGCACCATGCACGCGCTGGAGGATTACGGCGTGATGCACGTCAAGCTGTACGAGGACATCGCCACCTTCGGCCATATCGCCACCAGCTACGCCTACCCGGTGACGGTGGATGAGCGCTACGTGATGGACCCCTCGCCCATTCCCAAATTCGACAACCCCAAGCTGCACATGAGTCCGGCGCTGATGCTGTTCGGTGCCGGTCGCGAAAAGCGTCTGTATGCGGTGCCGCCTTACACCCGGGTGGTGAGTCTGGACTTCGACGATCACCCCTTTGCCGTGCAGAGCTGGGACGAATGCTGCGCCTTCTGTGGCAGCCACGATTCCTATCTGGATGAGCTGATTGTCGACGACGCCGGCACCACGCGGTTTGTCTGCTCCGACACCGATTACTGCATGCAGCGCCGTGATGCCACTGAGATGACCGGGGAGGCCGTGCAATGAGTGCCGCCGAGAAACTACAACTGCACAGCGAGACGGCTCAGCCGCTGTTCAGCGTGCGTGACTTGACCCGTCTGTACGGCCCGGAAAAGGGCTGCCAGGGCGTGTCGTTCGACCTGTATCCGGGCGAAGTGCTGGGCATTGTCGGTGAGTCGGGTTCGGGTAAGTCGACCCTACTCAGCCTGCTCTCCGGTCGTTGCCCGCCGGATCGCGGCAGCGTCAGCTACCGCAATAGCGACGGCAGCCTGGTTGATCTGTACAGCGCCAGTGAAGCGCAGCGGCGCACCTTGCTGCGCACCGAGTGGGGCTTTGTCGAGCAGAACCCGCGTGACGGCCTGCGCATGGGCGTGTCGGCCGGCGCCAATATTGGCGAACGGCTGATGGCCCAGGGCGTGCGCCATTACGGCGAATTGCGCGCCGCCGGCATCGACTGGCTGAGCCAGGTGGAGATCGACCCGCTGCGCATCGACGATCTGCCGCGCACCTTCTCAGGCGGCATGCAGCAGCGTTTGCAGATCGCCCGCAATCTGGTCTCCAGCCCACGCCTGGTGTTTATGGATGAGCCCACCGGCGGCCTCGATGTCTCGGTGCAGGCGCGTTTGCTCGACCTGTTGCGCGGCCTGGTGCGTGAGCTGGACCTGGCGGTGGTGATCGTCACCCACGACCTGGCCGTGGCGCGCTTGCTAGCCGACCGGCTGATGGTGATGCGCCGCTCCCATGTGGTGGAAGCCGGGCTGACCGATCAGATTCTCGATGATCCGCAGCATCCCTATTCGCAGTTGTTGGTGTCGTCCGTCCTGCAGCCATGAATCTTGCCATGTGGGAGGGGCTTTAGCCGCTGAAGCTAAGCGCTGTCGCGGCTCAAGCCCATCCCACACGCACTGAGAGTGTTAACCATGAATACGCTTATCGAGGTCTCCGACCTCAGCAAGACTTTCACCCTGCACCAGCAGCATGGCGTGGTGCTGAATGTATTGAATGGCCTGAGCTTCAGCGTGCGCGCCGGCGAGTGCCTGGTGCTGCATGGGCAATCTGGCGCCGGCAAGTCGACCTTGCTGCGCACCCTGTATGGCAACTACCTGGCTGCGGGCGGCAGCATCCGCATGCTGCACGAAGGGGCCTGGGTTGATCTGGTCGGTGCCGAGCCGCGTCAGGTATTGGCCGTGCGTCGGCAGACCCTGGGCTATGTCAGCCAGTTTCTGCGGGTGATCCCGCGTGTCGCGACTCTGGATGTGGTGATGGAGCCGGCCCTGGCCCGTGGCTGGAGCAAGGCCGACGCGCAGGCGCGGGCCGAGAGCCTGCTGAGCCGCCTGAATATCCCGCAAGCCCTGTGGCAGTTGGCCCCGGGTACTTTCTCCGGCGGTGAGCAGCAGCGGGTGAATATCGCCCGCGGCTTTATGGTCGCCTGGCCGCTGCTGCTGCTGGATGAGCCGACAGCCTCGCTGGACGACGCCAACCGCCAGGTGGTGCTGGAGCTGATCAATGAGGCCAAAGCGGCAGGTAGCGCATTGATCGGCATCTTTCACGACCGCGCCGCCCGTGAGGCGGTAGCCGATCGCTTTCTCGACATGACCCCCGATGCAGCGCCCAAGCAGGAGTATGTGTATGCCAGTTGAACAGATTCTGACCCATGCACGGGTGGTCACCGCCGAGCAGGAATTTCTCGGCACGGTGCTGCTGCGTGATGGCCTGATTGCCCAGGTGGAGGAGGGCGTCAGTGGTTTGCCCCAGGCCATCGACTTGGGCGGCGACTACCTGCTGCCGGGGCTGGTCGAGTTGCACACCGACAACCTGGAAAAGTACATGAGCCCGCGCCCCGGGGTGGATTGGCCGTCTGCTTCGGCGGTGCTGACCCATGACGCGCAGATTGTCTCGGCGGGCATCACCACGGTGTTCGATGCCCTGGCGATTGGCGATGTGAATCCGCGCGGCAAACGTATGCAGCAGCTGCCGGCCATGCTCGACGCCATCGCGGCGGCGGCCACTGGTGGGCTCCTGCGCGCCGATCATCGCCTGCATCTGCGCTGCGAGCTGTGCCATCCGGATAGCCTCGCCGTGTTCCGCGATCTGGTGGAGCACCCTTTAGTGCAACTGGTGTCGGTGATGGACCACTCGCCGGGCCAGCGCCAGTTCGCCAAGGAAGATAAATACCGCGAGTACTACATGGGCAAATACCACCTGAGCGAGGCGGAGATGGACGCCTTCGTCAAAGAGCAGGTGGCCAACTCCATCGAGTTCAGCGACCGCTATCGCCGGGCGATTGTCGAGGACTGCCATGCCCGTGGTTTGTCAGTGGCCAGCCACGATGACGCGACCCTGGCCCATGTGCAGGAGTCGGCTGGCTTTGGCATGTCCATCGCCGAATTTCCTACTACCTTGGAGGCCGCCACGGCCAGCCACGCGCTGGGGCTCAAGGTGTTGATGGGCGCGCCGAATATCGTTCGTGGTGGCTCGCATTCCGGCAATATCGCCGCCGCCGAGCTGGCGCGCCACGAGGTGCTGGATATTCTCTCCAGCGACTATTACCCGGCCAGCCTGTTGCAGGCCGCTTTTATGCTGGCCGCGCAAGACAACGGTTATGATCTGCCCCGGGCGATTGCCACCGTCAGCCGCCAGCCGGCCCATGCGGCGGGGCTGCATGACCGCGGCGAAATCCGTGTCGGCCTGCGTGCTGATCTGCTCCAGGCCAAGCTGCATCAAGGCCAGGCGGTGATCCAACAAGTGTGGCGACAAGCCAATAGGGTGTTCTGATGAGGGGCAGGTTGATCTATCTGATGGGGCCTTCGGGCTCGGGCAAGGACAGCCTGCTGGAGGCCGCGCGTGAGCGCCTGGCCGCGCGTGATTGCGTGATTGCGCGGCGGGTGATTACCCGCTCGGCGGAGTCGGTAGGGGAAGACGCCATCGGCGTTTCCCCGGCCGAGTTTGATGCTCAGGAAACGGCTGGCGCTTTTGCCCTGAGCTGGCGCGCCAATGGTCTGGCCTACGGCATCCCTCGGCAGATCGATGACTGCTTGGTGGCGGGGCAGGACGTGTTGGTCAACGGCTCACGGGCTTATCTGCCAGAGGCCCGGCAACGTTACCCGGAGCTGCTGGCGATTCTTCTGCAAGTTGACGAAGCTGCCCTGCGCCAGCGCCTACTGGCGCGCGGCCGGGAAAGTGCCGAGCAGATCGAGGCGCGCTTGGCGCGTAGTCGCAGCTTTGTTGTGGGAGGGGCTTCAGCGGCGACTGTCGCGGCTGAAGCCCCTCCCACGCCAGGATCAACCGAGCGCCTTATCGTCCTGAACAACTCCGGCCCCCTTGAACAAACCGTAACCCAGATGCTGCACCTGCTCAGCGATAACCGCACATGCGCCTGACCCTGCTCGGTACCGGCAATGCGCGGCAGGTGCCGGTGTACAACTGCAACTGCCCTGCCTGCGACAGCGCACGCGTGTATCCGGCACGCCGCCGTGGGCCGTGCAGCGCGCTGATCGAATGCGGCGCGCAGCGTTGGCTGATCGACACGGGCTTGACCGATCTGTGCGAACGCTTTCCGCCGCACAGCCTCAGCGGCATCCTGCAAACCCATTACCACGCCGACCACGCTCAGGGTTTGTTGCACCTGCGTTGGGGGCATGGGCTGATCATTCCTGTGCACGGCCCGGATGACCCGGAAGGCCTGGCCGATCTGTACAAACACCCAGGGATTCTTGATTTCAGCCAGCCGTTCGCGCCCTTTGAGCGGCGTCAGCTGGGTGAGTTGAGTGTCACGGCGCTGCCGCTCAATCACTCCAAACCAACGCTGGGCTACTTATTGGAAGGGGTCGATAAGGCTGGTGCCACTCGACGTATTGCCTACCTCACCGACACCCTCGGCGTGCCCACCGCCAGCGCTGCGGTGCTGATGCAGCAGCCGCTGGATGTGCTGGTGCTGGATTGCTCCACGGCGCCGCAAGCGACTGCGCCGCGCAATCACAACGACCTAACCCGCGCGCTGGAGGTGGTTGAGCATTTGCAGCCCAAACAGACCGTGCTGACCCATATTGGCCATAGCTTCGATGCCTGGCTGCTGGATAACCCAGATGCGCTGCCGTCCGCTGTGAGCCTGGCCTTTGATGGGCAGGTGTTGTGAGTAATGTGGCTGCTTGGGCATTAGCGGGTGGGAGGGGCTTTAGCCGCGAACTGCCGCTGAAGTTAAACGCTGTCGCGGCTAAAGCCCCTCCCACGCTAATGAGAACACCCCGATGAATGCCCGTCGCCTGACCCTGTTGCTGTGCAGTGCGGAAACCCTGGGCATGGCCGGTTTTGCTCTGTTTGCCGCGTTATTGCCGGAGTTTCAGGCGTTGTGGGGGCTGAGCAATACCGAGGCGGGCTGGATCGGTGGCGGCTTCTTCCTCGGCTATATGCTGGCGGTGCCAATCCTCACCGGGCTGACCGACAGGCATGATGCGCGCAGCATCTACCTGGCCGCGATGCTGCTGACTGCGGTGGCCAATGCCGGTTTCGTCTTCGCCGATGGCTTCTGGTCGGCGCTGGCCTGGCGGGTGTTGGCGGGTATCGGCATGGCCGGTACCTATATGCCGGGGCTCAAGGCGTTGTCTGAGCGCATCGACGGGCCGGCCCAGTCCCGCGCGGTGGCGTTTTATACGGCGAGCTTCGGCCTGGGTGCGGCGCTGTCATTTATCCTTGCCGGCGAGTTGGCCAAGTTTGGCGGCTGGCAGCTGCCGACCCTGCTCAGTGGCGCTTGCGCGCTGGTGGCCTGGGCCATGGTGTATTGGGGTTTGCCGCCCAAAGCGGTGGTGCAGCAAGCGCTGCGCACGCTGCTGGACCTGGCGCCGTTAAAGAACCGCGCGGTTGTGGCCTATTGCCTGGCCTATGCTGTACATAACCTGGAGCTGTTTGCACTGCGCGCCTGGCTGGTGGCGTTTGTGGTGTTCTCCGGGAACTTGCAGGGCAGCACGCCCTGGTTGTCCGGCACCTGGGTGGCGATGCTGGCGACCTTGATCGGCATGCCGGCGAGCATCTTCGGTAACGAGTTGGCGCTGCGTTTTGGCCGGCAGCGCTGGCTGATCGCAATAATGCTGTGCTCCTCGGCACTGGCCTTGTTTATCGGCCTGAGTGCGGCGTTGCCGTTTTGGCTGATGCTGTTGCTGGTATTGCTCTATAGCGTCACCGTGACGGCTGATTCCGCTTCACTGACCGCCGGCCTGATTGCCGAAGCCCCGGCCAGCCATCGCGGTGCGGCAATGGCGTTGTACTCCTGCACCGGCTTTAGCGGCGCCTTTCTCGGCCCATTGCTGTTCGGCATCAGCCTCGACCTATTGGGCGACAAAAGCCTGCTCGGCTGGTGGGCAGCGTTTGCCCTGATGGGCGTGCTGCTGGTGCTCGGGCCACTGGCGTTGTGGTGGGCCGGCAGGGCGCAACGACGTGTTGCTTGATGCCGCAAGCATGCAAGAAGTGTGGGTTTTCGTGGGAGGGGCTTTAGCCGCGATCAACAATAGTCGCGGCTAAAGCCCCTCCCACGGTATTCCGGCGTTTTTCAATCCAGCGGCAACTCGGTGGTGCGCTTAACCTCGCTCATGGCGATATGCGAGTGCGCTTCATGCACATGCGGGCGTTGCAGCAGGTGGTCGCGCAAAAAGCGCTCGTAGCTGGCGATGTCCTTGGCCACCACCTTGAGCAGGTAGTCCGAACCGCCAGCCATGGTGAAACACTCCAATACTTCCGGGTAACCGACCACCGCCTGCTCGAATTCTTCCAGGTTGCTGCGGCCGTGGGCCGAGAGTTTGATATCGACGAATACGGTGATGCTGAAGCCCAGTTGCTTGTGGCTGAGCAGGGCGACCTTGCGCTCGATAATGCCTTCTTCCTGCATGCGATGAATGCGCCGCCAGCAGGGCGATTGTGACAACTCGACCTTCTCGGCGATTTCGGCGGCGGAGAGGTCGGCGTTGTGTTGCAGCAGGCGAAGAATCTTGCGATCGATGGGGCTGAGTTTTTCTTGCATGACTGTTCCGTATTTTTTGTTCTTGTTGGATTAATCATGCGCAGTATCTGCAAAACGGCCAGCAAAAAGAAATAAAAAAGCCGGGCGCTCCGTTCATATTCTTGGCCATACGCCTTGTGTGGTGATCCCGCACTAGGCTTAACAGGGTGGCATTCACCGTTGCCAACCCAGCTCTCGATAAAAATAACAGGAGCACCACCATGTCTCTGGCCGAGATCCGCCTGGATGACAAGTACCGCCTTGCTACCGGTCACCTCTACCTGACCGGCACCCAGGCGCTGACCCGCCTGCCCATGCTGCAGAAGCAACGCGACGCAGCTCATGGCCTGAATACCGCGTGCTTTATTTCCGGCTACCGGGGCTCGCCCCTGGGCAACCTCGACAAGAGCCTGTGGGACGCCAAGCAGTACCTCAAAGACAACCACATCCACTTCCAGCCAGGGGTCAACGAAGAGTTGGCCGCCACCGCGGTGTGGGGCAGCCAGCAGACCAGCCTGTTTCCCGGTGCGCGCTACGACGGCGTGTTTGCCATGTGGTACGGCAAGGGTCCGGGCGTGGACCGCTGCGGCGATGTGTTCAAGCACGGCAACTCGGCCGGGGTATCCGAGCATGGCGGCGTGCTGCTGCTGGCCGGCGACGACCATGGCTGCAAATCGTCGAGTATCGCCAACCAGAGCGAGCATGCGTTTATCGCCGTCTCGATCCCGGTGCTCAACCCGGCCAACGTTCAGGAAATTCTCGACTACGGCATCATCGGCTGGGAGCTGTCGCGCTACAGCGGTTGCTGGGTGGCGCTGAAAACCATCGCCGAAAACGTCGACTCCTCCGCCGTGGTGGATGTTGATCCGCTGCGCATGCAGGTGAAAACCCCGGATGACTTCCAGCTGCCGGAAGACGGTGTGTATATCCGCTGGCCCGATCCGCCCCTGGCTCAGGAAGCGCGCCTTAACACCTACAAAATCTACGCGGCGCGGGCCTTTGCCCTGGCCAACAACCTCAATCAGATCAAACTCGATTCGCCCAACCCGCGCCTGGGCATCATCACCACTGGCAAGTCCTACCTGGATGTACGTCAGGCGCTGGATGACCTCGGTCTGGATGAAGCGCTGTGCGCCCAGGTGGGCCTGCGCGTACTCAAGGTGGGTATGAGCTGGCCGCTGGAGCCGGTCTCGGTGCATGAGTTCGCCGAGGGCCTGGATGAGATTCTGGTGGTCGAGGAAAAGCGCAGCATTATCGAAGACCAGCTCACCGGTCAGCTCTACAACTGGCCCGTGGGCAAGCGCCCTGTGGTGGTGGGCGAGTTCGACGAAGCCGGCCATTCACTGCTGCCGAACCTGTCCGAGCTGACCCCGGCAATGATCGCCCGCGCCATCGCCAAACGCCTTGCGCCTATCTACAGCAGCCCGCAGATCGAAGAGCGTCTGGCCTTTCTCGCCGCCAAAGAGGCTTCATTGGCGGCGCCGAAGCATCACACCGCTCGTACCCCGCATTTCTGTTCCGGTTGCCCGCACAATACCTCGACCAAGCTGCCGGAAGGCAGCCGCGCCCAGGGCGGCATCGGTTGCCATTACATGACCCAGTGGATGGACCGTAACACCGACACCTTTACCCAGATGGGCGGCGAGGGGGCGACCTGGATCGGCCAGGCGCCGTTTACCGACACCCCGCATATCTTCCAGAACCTCGGCGACGGCACCTACTTTCACTCCGGCCATCTGGCTGTCCGTGCAGCCGTGGCTGCCGGGGTGAACATCACCTACAAGATCCTCTACAACGATGCGGTGGCCATGACCGGCGGCCAGCCAATCGACGGCGAGCTACGGGTCGATCAACTCAGCCAGCAGGTGTTTTTCGAGGGTGTTAAGCGTATCGCGCTGGTGACCGATGAGCCGGAGAAATACCCGGATCGCAGCACCTTTGCGCCGATTGTCACCTTCCACCATCGCCGCGATCTGGATGCGGTGCAGCGCGAGTTGCGTGAATTCAAGGGCTGTTCGGTGATCATCTACGACCAGACCTGTGCCACCGAGAAACGCCGTCGGCGTAAGCGCGGCAAGCTGGTCGATCCGCAGAAGCGTGCCTTTATCAACCCGGCGGTGTGCGAGGGTTGCGGCGATTGCAGCGTGAAATCCAACTGTTTGTCGGTGCTGCCGCTGGAAACCGAACTGGGTCGCAAGCGTGAGATCGACCAGAACTCCTGCAACAAGGACTTCAGCTGTGTCGATGGCTTCTGTCCGAGCTTTGTCACCGTGCATGGCGGCAGCCTGCGCAAGCCAGGCGCGGTGGGTCATGGTGCCTTGTTTGTGGCCTTGCCAGAGCCTCGGCAGCCAAGTCTGGAGCGGCCCTGGAATATCCTCCTGCCCGGTGTCGGCGGCAGCGGTGTAACCACCGTCGGCGCGCTGCTGGGCATGGCGGCGCATATCGAAGGCAAGGGTTGCAGCGTGCTCGATCAAGCCGGCCTGGCGCAGAAATTCGGCCCGGTGATTACCCATATCCGCGTTGCTGCCAAGCAGGATGATATTTTCGCTGTGCGCATCGCCGCCGGCGAGACCGACCTGCTGCTGGGTTGCGATCTGGTGGTCGCTGCCAGTGAAGAGGCCCTGGCCAAACTGAATGACAAGATCGCCCATGCGGTGGTCAACAGCCATGAGGCGGCCACCGCCGAGTTCACTCGCAATCCCGATGCCCAGGTGCCTGGCGCTGCCATGCGTGAAGCCCTGATCGAAGCGGTGGGCGCGGGCAAAACCCACTTCGTGGATGCCAGCCGCCTGGCCAGCCGCCTGCTCGGCGACAGCATCGCCACCAACCTGTTTATGCTTGGTTACGCCTATCAGAAGGGGCTGGTGCCGGTGTCTGCCGATGCCATCAACAAAGCCATTGAGCTCAACGGCGTGGCGGTGCAGCTCAACCAGCAGGCATTCCTCTGGGGCCGTCGTGCCGCCCATGATGCGGCCGCTGTGGAGCGCCTGGCCAAGCCAGAAGTACTCGAAGCGCCGCGTTGCGAGAGCCTGGACGGGATCGTCGCCGATCGCGTGAAGCGCCTGACCGCCTACCAGAATGCGGCCTATGCCGAGCGTTATCGCGAGCAGGTAGCACGGGTGCAAGCGGCGGATAACAGTGCTGATCAAGCGCTGAGCAAAGCCGTGGCGCGTTATTACTTCAAATTGCTGGCCTACAAGGACGAGTATGAAGTAGCACGTTTGTACAGCGACGGTAGCTTTATCCAGCAACTGGAGGCGCAGTTCAGCGGCGATTACCGCCTGGAATTCCACCTGGCACCATCCTGGCTGAGCAAGCCGGATGCCAGCACCGGCGAGCCGCGCAAGCGTCAGTTCGGTGCCTGGATGCTCAAGGCTTTCGCTGTGCTGGCCAGGTTCAAGTTTCTGCGTGGCACACCGCTGGACCTGTTTGGCTATAGCGCCGAGCGCAAGCTGGAGCTGGAATTGATCGATGACTACGAGCAGAACCTGGAGTACCTGCTCAAGGAACTCAACGCCGACAACTACCGCACTGCGCTGGCCCTGGCCGAGCTGCCGGAACAGATCCGCGGCTATGGCCACGTCAAAGAGCGCAGCCTGGGCAAGGTGCGCGAGCAGAGCGCGCAGCTCAAGGCGCGCATGGTCGTCAGCGAAATTGCTGCGGTGCAGTTGTTCGAACCTGCTGCGTAGCGCCAACCGACACTCATACCGTTCACCCTCTCCCTGATCGGGAGAGGGCGGCTTCTTACAAGAAAAAACGAGGTACAGCATGTCCGTGTTTTCTCATATCGATTTCGACCACCACGAACAGGTGGTCTATGGCCACGACAAGGCCAGCGGCCTGAAGGCGATTATTGCCATTCACAACAGCAACCTCGGCCCGGCCCTCGGCGGTTGCCGCATGTGGGCTTATGCCAATGACGATGAGGCCTTGCGCGATGTGCTGCGCCTGTCGCGCGGCATGACGTACAAATCGGCCCTGGCCAACCTGCCGCTGGGCGGCGGTAAAGCGGTGATCATCGGTGACCCGCACACCGGCAAGAGTGCCGCGCTGTTTCAGGCCATGGGCGACTTTGTCGACAGCTTGGGCGGCCGTTATATCACCGCCGCCGACTCCGGCACTGGTGTGGCGGAAATGCAGATCATGGCCGAGCGCACCCGTCACGTATCCGGTGCCGAATCGCGCGAAGCCTTCACCGGCGGTACGCGCAATGGTGACCCGTCACCGGCTACCGCTTACGGGGTATTTATCGGCATCCAGGCTGCCGTCAAACACCGCCTGGGTCGCGACGACTTGCATGGCTTGAAGGTGGCAATTCAAGGGGTAGGGCAGGTGGGGTTTGACCTGGCGCGTCAGTTGAAAGCGGCTGGCGCCGAGCTCTGGGTGAGCGATATCGTCGAGGCCAATGTGCGCCGTGCAGTCGAGCAACTGGGCGCAACCGCTGTTACCCAACAGGCGATTTTCGGCCTGGATGTTGATGTATTTGCGCCGTGCGCCATGGGCGGCATCATCAACCAGCAAACTCTGGAAGCGTTGCGCGCGCCGATTATTGCCGGCGCTGCCAATAACCAACTGGCCGATGCCAGCCTGGCAGAAACCCTGCGCCGTAACGAGTGCCTGTACGTGCCGGATTATGCGATCAATGCCGGCGGCATTATCGATGTCTACTATGGCCGTAGCGGCGGCAGCGCTGCACAACTCAAAGCGCATATCGAAGGCATCGGCGCGACGCTGGGGCAGATCTTCCAGCGCGCAGAAAGCGCGAGTAAAACGACGGTGGAGATCGCCGATCAACTGGCCGAGGAGCGCTTTGGGCGTTAGACGCTGTTTAGGCGTTGTTGCGCCTCGGCTCTGCCGCGTTAAAGCAGGCCCTGGCGCGTGAGACCGTAACGCTGCGGCTTAATCGATTGTCAGCGCCAGGCTAATTCCGTGCGGCTCAAAGCCCAGGTGGGTGTAGAAAGCATGGGCGGCCTCACGGCTCTGGTTGCTGGACAACGCCACCTTATAGCAACCCCAGGTGCGGGCGCGCTCGATGGCTTTGCCCATCAGCGCCTGGCCAATCCCCAGGCTGCGCGCCTCGGCATCCACCACCACATCTTCAAGAATCGCCGAGCGGGCGAAGTTGTGCGCCAGATGCTCGATCAGGTTTAGCGTACAAGTGCCGAGCAACTTGCCATCCCGCTCGGCCACCAGCACCGTGCGGCTCACCGGCAGCTCGCTCAGGCGCAAAGCCAGCAGCTTGGCATCGGCGCGCGGCTCATCGGGCGCCAGCTGTTGTAGCAAGGCGGCCAGGGCAGCAGCATCGTTCACGCTGGCCGCACGCAGGTTAAAGTCAGCGAAAGGCGAATCCGGCAGATGAGGCGAAGCAGCAGCGCGCATGGCGATCTCCTATGACTATCAGTTGACAGTATGGCGCTGTGATAATGGCAGTGGCATGACAAAACGCTGCGAGCTGGTTAAGATGCCGCCCGCTGGTGGCCCGTCTATCCAGCCTTGGTTCCCATAGTTCAATGGATAGAACAAGCCCCTCCTAAGGGCTAGATACTGGTTCGAATCCAGTTGGGAACGCCATCTACTGCGCTCCGTCAGGGTTGTTATCAAATGCCTGACGGTGTTGGCCGCGCTACTCAGTGTCTGCGTTGTGTATCCCCGAAAGCAAAAAGCCCCGAAATCTTGTTAGAAATCAGGGCTTTAAAAACTGCGATTTGGAGCGGGCGATGGGAATCGAACCCACAGCTCTAGCTTGGGAAGCTAGGGTATTACCACTATACGACGCCCGCAGCGGGTGCCTTTATACCGGAAGTCTTGGCCGAAATGAAGCCTGCAGCGCAGCTATCTGTGTTGGTGCGCTGCAGGCTTGGGCGCTTGTGCGGTCTCATACGGCTATCGCGTGGTGCGTACTGGCTTGTGCTCGGTAGCTGGAACTGTTGCGGGCTGGGGCTTGCAGGAAATTCAGCAGGGCGGCCTGGCTTTGCTGCCATGCGCCTTTGTGCTCCATGTCGAGAAAGTGTCCGGCGTTGTTGATGGTGACGAACTGGCAGTCGCTCAGGTACTCGGCAAATATGCGTACATCCTGCGCCGAGGTGTATTCATCGTGCTCACCATTAACGAATAGCAGTGGGATATCGATGGCCGCCAGGCACTCCATTTGGCAGTGACTATCCATGTGCACCACCTGGTTGATGTGCGCGTGCATTTGCAGGTACTCGTGGCAGTCGAGGCTGCTGATATGGCGCTGGTTGTAGCGTTTGAACAGCGAGGGCAGGTATTTGCCGATGGTGCTGTTGACCAGCTGCCCGACATTTTCACCGTCGATTGCCTGTAAGTGGACCATGCCTTTTTCCAGGTAGTCGAGCATCGGCGCGTTGAGCAGCGGCGAGAATGAACTGATCACTGCTTTCTCAATGCGTGCCGGGCGCTGCGCCAGAGCCAGCATGGCGGCGACGCCGCCCCAGGAGAACGACAGCAGGTAATCGACCTGAAACTGCTCGATCAGCTCTAGCAGGATGGTCGCTTCATCTTCCTTGCTGATGGGGCGGGTGTGGCTGTTGTAGGGTTTGGATTGGCCAGCATAGGGCTGGTCGTATAGCACCACATTGAATTGCGGCCGCAGATACTTGAGGGTTTGTGCAAACGCGGCGGTGGTGGCCAGCGAGCCGTTGACCAGGATGATGGTCTTGCGCGCGCTGGGGTTAGCGTAGAACTCCGTGTGTACCTTGAACGTCCTGTGAATATCGACGACAGCGGTGGCTGGCTTCATGTCGTTTCCTCCTGGCGCATAAAAGTGACCATGGCCAACGGCGTTGCCGTTGTACCGGGCTAAGTTAGGACAGTCAGGAAAGCGCCTGGACGTGACAGCAAGATGTCAGGCTGGAGGATTTTATAAGTTATTTGTTTTCAATCAGTTAGGGCTGAAATAGAGCGCCGGCCACGGCCATTCTGCAGGCGTGGTGCGGTGTCTTTGACCAGGCAGGAACCCATTTTGCGCAGCGCGCAAGCAACCGAAAGAACGCTTAGATGGCTTTGGTGACTGTTAAGTCACGTTAAGACCTTATGGCTGGATTTAAGCAGCCGTGTGTTGCACTGACAAGTCTTAATTTGGTTTTTCTTTGCACAGTTGCCGCGTTTGAGGCGTGCTCAGCAACTGGCGATTTCCATCGTGCTGAGTGCGCGGTACTGGCCTGCGGTCAATAGTGGGTCGAGTTCGATTGCACCCATGCTCAGGCGGTGCAGAGCGATGACCTTGTTCTGGAAGTGGCCAAACATGCGTTTGACCTGATGGTAGCGGCCTTCGTGCAGGGTCAGCAGGGCGCTGTGGCTGCTGAGGATGACCAACTCGGCGGGCAGGGTGGTGAGGTCTTCGTAGGCGAAGTACAGGCCACGGGCGAACAGCTCGACGTACTCCGGCGTGATCGGCTGTTCGGTCTCGACCCGGTAGACCTTGCCCAGGCGGCTGCGCGGCTCGGTCAGGCGGCGCGACCAGAGGCCGTCGTTGGTGATAATCAGCAGGCCGCTGGTATTCAGATCCAGCCGGCCGGCCAGATGCAGCTCGTCTTTGTCGGGCTCATCAAGCAGATCAAGCACGGTGCGGTGTTCGGCATGTACGGTGGCGCTGACCACGCCGACGGGCTTATGCAGCATAAAGTAGCGTGCTGCTTTGCCGGCTTGTAGCAGCTGGTCATCCAGTTCGATGCGGCTGAACTGATTGACCTCGCTCAGGCCATCGGTAATCACCAGGCCGTCCACCCGTACTCGGCCGCTGGCCAGTGCCAGGCGCGCGGTCTGGCGATTGAGCTGCGGCAGGTTGCTGAGGAAGCGATCGAGGCGCATGGCTAGTCGGCGGGCTGAGCCGTTGTTGGCAGCCCTTGGGCGCAGCGTGGGCACAGGCAGCTCAGGTTGCGCTGCTCGGCGGGCAGTTCGGCGAGCACCTGTGGGTCGACCTTGGCCTCGAAGCACCAGCAGTGCTGTACCGCTGCCGCGGCGCTGGCCTGGGTGCACTGGTTGCTCTGTCCGCAGCGCGGACAGGTGCTGGCGCTGCTCATGTGACCTCTTCGCACAGGCGGTTACGCCCGCTCTGCTTGGCCCGATAAAGGGCGCGGTCGGTGCGGGCGATCAGCGCTTCGAGGGCGTCATCCGCATGCAGTTGCGCAAGGCCGATACTGGTGGTGACCCGCAGTTCTGTGCCGTTGTAGTGGAAGCGACTTTGCTCGGTCAGCAGGCGGATCTTTTCGCCCAGCTCACGGGCCTGCTCCAGGCTCGTGTCTTTGAGCAGCAGGATAAATTCTTCGCCACCCCAGCGGCAGATGATGTCGGCCTGACGCACTGCACTGCTCAGCTTGCGCGCAAAACCATGAAGCACCTCATCACCCGCAAGGTGGCCGTGAATGTCGTTGAGCTGCTTGAAGTTGTCCAGATCGAGCATCAAGGCGCACAGCGGGCTGGCGCTACGGCGCGCCTCCTGTATGGCTTGACCTGCCAGCAGGTTGAAACCGTGACGGTTAGGTAGCTCGGTCAGTTGGTCGGTGGTCGCCAGGGCGCTGATGCGCCGTTGATAGCGACGCAGGGCAAGGCTGACCAGGGTGATGACGACACTGGTCACCAGCAGGCAGATCAACAGATTCAGGTACAGCGATTTGCGCAGGCCGGCGAGGGCGCCGTCCTCATGCTTGTCAACCAGCAGGTACCAGTTCAACTCGGGAATAAAGCGCACATTGAGAAAGTGGTCGCGGCCGTGTTCCTGGTATTCAAAATCACCGCTTTGCGGCTGCGGCAGCTTGGCCATCAGGTCTTCAAGGCCAGGCACTTCGCTGAGTGCCTGGCCGACTTTGGCGCCTTGTGGGCCGCCATTGGCACCGGTCAGCACCAGGCGGCCCTCGGTGTCGACGAAGAACACGCTGCGGTTATAGCGCTGCTGATAGGTGTCAATCAGGGTGATGACGGCATCCACGGTCAGGCCAACACCGGTGGCGCCGATAAAGCGCTGCTGGTAGTCGAATACCTTGTAATTGATAAATACGGTCATGCGGTCCTGGTTGGCCATGTCGACGTCGACATTGATCTCGTAAGGGGCCTGCATGTCGCGTACGCGGAAGTACCAGGCATCGCGCGGTTCGGTTTCCTTGACCTGCTTGAGGATGCCTTTGGCCTGGTAGTAGGTCTGGGTTTTCTCGGAGACAAAGAAGCTGGTGACAGTGCCGTAATGCTCCTGCATCTCGCGCAGGTAGCGGGTGATCTGCTCGGTATTTTTCTCGCCGCCCAGCACCCAGTCGCGCACGTAGGTGTCGCGTGACATGGTTGAGGAAATCAGGATGGGGCGCACCAGATCCTTCTGGATTTCCGAATAGACGTTATCCGAGGTTAGCGGCAGCTCGGTATTGATGATCCCGGCGCGGATCGAGTTGAGCGCGGTGTAATAGCTGACCAACGAGGTCGCGAGGAAGCCGCAACCGAGCAGGACCAACAGCAGCACAATCAATGACCATTGACGCGTTATAGGTAATGGATGAGGCATGCCGGGCTCTGCTGGCTAAATAATGGCCGTATTGTAGCGCCCGAAACTGCTGCGTGGCGTTTAAACATAGGCCGTAATCTGCGATGACCGCGGCGGCAGGTTTTATTGAAACTAGTTTTTGCTGAGGCCTATCCGCGTTATCGGTGAGTGTGTGGGAGGGGCTTTAGCCGCGACTGATCTAATCGCGGCTAAAGCCCCTCCCACATGGTTGGCCAAACTTCAGTCCTCTTCCAGCACCGCCACCCGCTGCCCGGCGCGCACCGGTGAACCAGGCTGTACGCGGACTTCACGCACCACGCCGTCGCGCGGGGCGAGCAGGGGGATTTCCATCTTCATCGACTCGAGGATCACCAGCACATCGCCAGCCTTCACCGCGCTGCCTTCCTCGACCTGTACCTGCCAGAGGTTGCCGGCGATGTGGCTGTCGATACTGTGCTGGCCGGCTGCGAGCGGGGCGTCTTCACCTAAATCTGCGAGCACCTCTTCACTGTTGAAGTGCGCCTGGCCGGAGTCGATCCAGCGCTGGCGTTCGGCGGCAAACGCCGCTCGCTGCTGGGTGCGGAAGGCGTCGATGCCCGCGGCTTCCTCGGAGAGGAAGTCCTGGTAGTCGGCCAGGGCCAGTTCGCTGTCTTCGATGCGCAGTTCATAGCGGCCGAGCGGGAAGTCGCGACGGATTTGCAGCAGCTCCTCGGCACCCACCGGATAGAAACGAATCTGGTCGAAGAAGCGCAGCAGCCACGGCTTGCCATCAAACGCCGCCACTTCGCGGTAGCGGTTCCACATCTGCAGGGTGCGGCCGACAAACTGATAGCCGCCGGGGCCTTCCATGCCGTACACGCACATGTAGGCGCCACCGATGCCCACCGAGTTCTCGGCGGTCCAGGTGCGCGCCGGGTTGTACTTGGTGGTGACCAGGCGATGGCGAGGGTCCAGCGGTGTGGCCACCGGTGCACCGAGGTAGACATCGCCCAAACCCATCACCAGGTAGCTGGCGTCGAACACGGTCTTGTAGACCTCGTCGAGGTTGGACAGATCGTTGATGCGGCGGATAAATTCCAAGTTGCTCGGGCACCAGGGCGCGTCCTTGCGCACCGTGGTCATGTACTTGTCGATGGCCAGCTGGCAGGCCGGGTCATCCCAGGACAGCGGCAGATGGACGATGCGCGACGGCACCTTGAGGTCGCGCGCGTTGCATACCGCGTCCCACTCGCCGGCGACGATGTCGAGCAGGTCATTTAGCGAGAGGGTTTCCGGTTGGTAGTGCACTTGCAGCGAGCGGATGCCGGGCGTCAGGTCGATCACTCCATTAAGGTTCTTGGCTTCCAGCGCCTGCATCAGTGCATGACCACGGAAGCGCAACACCAGATCCAGCTCCGGCGAGCCGATTTCCAGCAGCAGGTGGGTGTCGCCGGAGAGGCGGGCGACCAGGCGCTTGTCGGCTTCGCCGAGGTCGAGAACGATGGGCGAGGTCAAGGCTGTTGCAGTTAGTGTGGGCGCGGTTTCAGCCGCGATATCGACGGCGCTTGGGTCGCGGCTAAAGCCCCTCCCACAAAGCTCCGCGCATTCACGGTTTTTTGCTTGGGCCAGTTGCCGTGCCAGCTCAATGCTGACCGGCGCAAAGCGCACCTTGTCGCCGGCCTTGAGCTGGCCGAGCTGCCACAGGTCCGCCTCGATGATGGTTACCGGGCAGACGAAGCCGCCCAGGCTCGGGCCGTCCGGGCCGAGGATCACTGGCATGTCGCCGGTGAAATCCACGGCACCAATCGCATAAGGATTGTCATGGATATTCGACGGATGCAGGCCGGCTTCGCCGCCGCTGTCGCGCACCCACTCCGGTTTCGGGCCGATCAGGCGCACGCCGGTGCGGCTGGAGTTGAAATGAACCTCCCAAGCGGTGGCGAAGAAAGTCTCGATGTAGGCCGGGGTGAAGTATTCCGGCGCGCCGTGCGGGCCGTAGATCACGCGGATTTCGCGCACGGCAGGCAGGGCGGTGCACAGCTCGGCGGGCAGTTGCGCACCGGCTTGCGAGTCGCTCAGAGGCAGCAGATGCAGCACATCGCCGGCACGCAGGGCGCGGCCGCCGTGGCCACCGAACTGGCCGAGGGTGAAGGTGCTTTTGCTGCCCAGGTATTCCGGTACTTGCAGGCCGCCGCGCAGGCATAGGTAGGCGCGCGCGCCGCTGCCGGCAATGGTGCCGAGGCTCAGCGTGCTGCCGGCCTTGATCAGCAGCGCGGTATTCAGCGGCTGGGCCACGCCATTCACACTCAGCGGGATTTCCGCGCCGGTCACCGCGACCACCGCATCGGTGTTGAAGCGCAGCAGCGGGCCGCTCATGGTGATTTCCATGCCGGCGGCGCCTTCGTCATTGCCCAGCAGGCGGTTGCCCAGGCGCAGCGCACGGTCGTCCATCGGCCCGGACGGCGGCACGCCAACGGCCCAGTAGCCGAGGCGGCCGGGGAAGTCTTGCACGGTGGTTTGGGTGCCGGCGCTAATCACCTCAAAGGTGTTGGCCTGATAGACCAAACCTTCCAGGCAGCGGGTCCAGGGTTCGCCGCTGGCGAAGGGCGCATCGAGCAGGATCTGCCGCAGGTAATCGCGGTTGCTTTCCACGCCGTACAGCACCGTGTCGGCCAGGGCCTGGTTGAGTGCGGCGCTGGCCTGCTCGCGGGTCGGCCGCCAGACGATGACCTTGGCGATCATCGGGTCGAAGTAGGGCGGAATCTCGCAGCCGGCTTCGACCCAGGTGTCAATGCGCAGGGCTTGGCCATCGGCCTTGGGGAAGCTGACAGCGGTAAGCAGGCCGGGGCTGGGCTGGAAATCGCGGCCAGGGTCTTCGGCGTACATACGCGCCTGAATCGCATGACCGCTGGCCTTCAGGCCTTTGCCCAGTTCGCTCAGGGGAGGTAGATCGCCGGCCGCCAGTTCGATCATCCAGCGCACCAGATCGACGCCCCACACCTGTTCGGTGACGCCGTGTTCGACCTGCAGGCGGGTGTTCACCTCTAAAAAGTAGAAGCGCTCGGCCTCGCTGTCGTAGACGAATTCCACGGTGCCGGCACTGCGGTAGCTGACCGCCTTGGCCAGCTTGATCGCTGCCGCACAGAGTTCGTCGGCCATGCCGGCCGGCAGGTTGGGTGCCGGGGTTTCTTCCAATACTTTCTGGTTGCGCCGTTGCACCGAGCAGTCGCGCACGCCAAGGGCCAGCACGTCACCTTTACCGTCACCGAACACCTGCACTTCCAGGTGGCGGGCGCGCTGGATGTATTTTTCGATAAACACGCCGCTGTCGCTGAAGTTGTTCTGCCCCAGACGTTTGACGGCCTCGAAGGCATCGCTCAGCTCGGCGGCGCTGTTGCACACGCGCATGCCGATGCCGCCACCGCCGGCAGTGCTTTTCAGCATTACCGGGTAGCCGACTTCTTCACCGGCCTTGAGGGCCGCGTCGAGGTTTTCCAGCAATTCGGTGCCTTCCAGCATCGGCACGCCATGCTCTTTCGCCAGTGCCCTGGCGGTGTGTTTGAGGCCGAATACGCGCAGCTGCTCCGGCGTCGGGCCGACGAAGGCGATGCCGGCCGCTTCGCAGGCCTCGGCGAAGGCGGCGTTCTCGGAGAGGAAGCCGTAGCCGGGGTGAATGGCTTTGGCGCCGGTCTGTTTGGCCACGGCGAGGATCTTGTCGACCACCAGGTAAGTGCCGGCGGCCGGGCCTTCGCCGAGGCTGAAGGCTTCATCGGCCTGCTGGATATGCAGGCTGGCGGCGTCGGCTTCGGAATACACGGCCACGCCTTTGACGTCGAGCTGACGCAGGGTGCGCAGGATGCGGCAGGCGATGGCGCCGCGGTTGGCGATCAGCAGTTTGTTGAACATGGATTTGCCCTCGAAAGGCAAGGCGGGCCGTCCCGCAGTATTCGGTCTGCACCACGGTCGTCCGTGGTTGAACATTCTGTGTTGCGGGTTTGTGGGAGGGGTTTTTGCTGCGATTGATCTGTATAGCTGTCGCGGCTGAAGCCCCTCCCATGGTCATCTCTACACGTCTTTTGGTGGCTGTTGCAGGCACTGGCCTGAACGGCTTTGGCACAATTGCAGGAGCCAGCGGCGCAAGGTGCTGAGCTTCAGTTCCATACCAACACCTCGGCGGGAGTCGGGTTCCAGCCGTTGCACGGGTTGTTCAGTTGCGGGCAGTTGGAAATCAGCACGATCACGTCCATGTGCGCGACCAGTTCGACGTACTTGCCCGGTGCGGAGATGCCGTCCTCGAAGGTCAGGCCGCCTTCGGGCGTCACCGGCACGTTCATAAAGAAGTTGATGTTAGCGCCGATGTCGCGCTTCTCCAGGCGGCCGTCGTGCAGGCTGGCGCGCAGGAAGTTGTCGCGGCAACTGTGCATGTAGCGCTTATCCAGCGCGTAACGAACCGTGTTGCTTTCCTGGGCGCAGGCACCGCCGAGGGTGTCGTGACGGCCACATGTGTCGGCGCTGATGGTCAGCAGCGGGTTGCCCAGGTTGGACCAGAGCACGGTGCCGGTGGTCAGGTACACACTGTTCTGTTTGCGCAGGGTGCGTTGCGGGTCGTAGCGCTCGCGTGGGTTGCTGGCGCTGAAGAACAGGGTGTCGACTGCCTGGTTACCTTCGAGGTCGAGCAGGCGCACGGTTTGCCCGGCTTTGACTTCGCAGAGGAAGGGTTCGCCGGCCGGGATCACCGCGCGGTACACGGCGGCTTCTGGGTGCAGGGTGCTTTCGGTTAGAGACATGCTGCGGCCCTCAAAGGTACTGACGTTCGGTGTTGTGGAAGCCGCGCCCGTTCTCCGGGCGCGAGGTGCGGCAAAGCACGCTGATGCCGTCGCTGCAGGCCTGGTGCCAGCTCAGTTGCACCGGCTTGGGTGCGTACGCGGGGTTGGGGTCCAGCGGGTGTTGCAGGGCGGTGAGCACCACCAGGCAGTCCATCGGCGCGTACAGCTCGATGTAGTCGCCGGCCTTGGAGTTGCCGGGCTCGAAGTGGAAGCGGCCGTCGCCATCGACGCTGACCTTGCTGAACAGGTTGAGCGCCATCAGCAGGTCCTGCAGGTTGAGGTTCCACTTGCCCATTTCCACCAGCAGGTTGTCCACGCCGTTGCGGAAGAAACTGTTGCGCAGCTCCTGGTAGCGCCCGGCGCCGTATTTCTCGGCAACTTCTTCGGCGTTCAATACGCCGCCGAAGCTGTCGTGCCAGCCGCAGGTGTCTGCGGTGATCGCTGCCAGCACGCGGCCCATGTCCGAGTACAGGCAATGGCCGGCGGTGAGCTTGGCGGTGTGCTGGCACTTGAGGGTATCGGGCAGGTTCAGGCGTTCGCTTTTCTCGGCGGCGGAAAGCAGCAGCAGGCTGACATTGGCGTTGCCTTCGAGATCGGTAATGCGCAGCAGTTGGCCGCGTTTAAGCACGAAGGAGGTGTGGCCGCCGCCGGGTACGAGTTCTTCATACAGGCTGGGGCGTAGGCTCAGGGATGCGCTCATGGTTGCTCCTTACAGGGCCGGTTGCGGGTTGCCGGTGACGTGCGCCGGCAATGCCTCGACGGCGGCGCGGGTGGCGCGGCGGTCGCTGTTCAGGGGGATGTCGTAGGTGATGCGCGCACCGAAGGCGTTCGGCGCGTGCGGATCAATACGGGTTTTGTCGAACACCAGCAGGCGGGTGCCGAGGCTGAAGCCTTCACTCAAATCGTGGGTGACCATAAACACGGTCAGCTTGGTTTCGCGCCACAGCTCCAGCAGCAGGGCGTGCATGTCTTTGCGGATACCCGGATCGAGGGCGCCGAAGGGCTCGTCGAGCAGCAGCACGCGCGGCTTCATGATCAGTGCCTGGGCGATGGCCAGACGCTGTTGCATGCCGCCGGAGAGCTGGCTGGGGTATTTATCCAGGGCGTGGCCGAGGCCGACTTTGCTAAGGATGACTTCGGCTTGGGCACGGGCATCGCGCTTGGTGGCGCCGAACAGGCGGCCGAGCAATGGCGAGCGTGGCAGCTCCAGGCCGATGGCAACGTTGTCCAGTACGCTCAGGTGCGGGAACACCGAGTAGCGTTGGAACACCACGCCACGGCTGCTATCGGGTTCGGCGGCCAGCGGCTGACCAGCGAGAAGGATTTCGCCACGGCTGGCGCGTTCCTGGCCCAACAACAGGCGCAGGAAGGTTGACTTGCCGCAGCCGGAGGCGCCGACCAGGGTGCAGAATTCGCCTTCATTAATAGTCAGGTTCAAACGCTCAAGCACGACCTGATCGCCGTATTCCTGCCAGACGTTTTTCACTTGGATAAAGGTGCTGCTTTTTAGCGTGCTCATACCTTGCTCCCTTCAAACCAGGGGAAGGCCAGTTGAGTCAGGCGGCGCAGACCGAGGTCCATCAGCCAGGCGAGCAGGGTGATCCACGCCACGTAGGGCAGGATCACATCCATCGCCATATAGCGGCGCACAAGGAAGATGCGGTAGCCCAGACCGTCGGTGGAGGCGATGGCCTCGGCGGCGATGAGGAACAGCCAGGCCGAACCGAGCACCAGGCGCAGGGCGATCAGCAAGCGCGGCAGCAGTTGCGGCAACACCACGCGCAGGATCAGGGTCCAGGTACTGGCGCCAAGGGTCTGCGCCTTGATCAGAATTTCGGTGGGGATTTCGCGGGCGCGTTGTTCCAGATCGCGAGCCAGTACGGGAGTGATGCCGATGACGATCAGCATCACCTTGGACAGCTCGCCCAGACCGAAAACGATAAACAGGATTGGCAGAACCGCCAGCGGCGGCACCATTGACAGCACCGTCAGCAGCGGCGACAGCGGCGCGCTGAACAGCGGCAGGATGCCGGCGGCGATGCCCAGGCACAGGCCAATCAGTGCGGCGATACCGATGCCCATGCCAAGGCGCTTGAGGCTGGAGGCGCTGTCTTCCCAGAACAGGTACTTGCCGCTGCGTTTGTCCTCGCTGAAGGCCAGGCGCTCGATTGCCGTTGCCATCTGTGTGGCGCTGGGCAGCAGCTTGTCGTTGGGGTTCTCTGCCAGGCGTGCCGTCGAGCCTGCGAAGTAGGCGAACAGCAGCAGGGCGAAGGGCAACAGGATCAGCAGCAGGCGGCCGCTGCGGTCCGGGTGTCGGTTGATCAGGCGCATGGCAGTTTCTCGTCAGGAGTGAAATGTGGGAGCGGCTTTAGTCGCGATCGCGGTTGAAGCCGCTCCCACAGATGCAACGCATGCCCTACAGCTTTCCGTCGGCCGCCATCTGCATATAGCTCGGGTCGAAACGCAGCTTGAGGTTGCCTTGATCGCCGGTGTTTACGTCCTTGGCGAAGCTCATGCCAATGGCGTCGCTGCTCTGCGCGTCTTCGCCAAGCAAGCCGTGGCTGAAGGAGAACTCGGCAACCTTGGTCATGGTGGCCGGCAGTTTCGGGCTGGTGGCGAAGGCCACGGCATCCTTGGCGCTGTAGAACATCTTGGTTACGGCCAACTGCGCTTCGTAGCCGGGTAGGTCGGTGCCAGAGGCCTTGGCCATGTGTTCACGGGCGGCCTTGCCGGCTGGGGTGTTGGCACTCATGGTTGCCATGATTTCGTACCAGGCGCCGGTCAGGGCTTTGCCGAAGGCCGGGTTGTCTTTCAGGGTGTCGCTGTTGACCACCATCAGGTCGATGATTTCACCGGGGATCTGGCTGGAGTCGAATACCTTGGTTACCCCCGGGGTGGCTTCAATTTCAGCCAGCAGTGGGTTCCAGGTGGTCACTGCGGTCACGTCGTCGGTGCTGAAGGCGGCGACCAGGTCGGCGTCAGAGGTATTGACCACGGTCAGGTCTCTTTCGCTGAGACCGGCTTGCTCCAGGCCGCGGGCCAGCAGGTAGTGGGAAACCGAGAGCTCGACCAGGTTGACGTTCTGGCCCTTGAGGTCGCCGAGGGTTTTCTTTTCGCCCTTGAGCACAACGCCGTCGTTGCCGTTGGAGAAGTCGCCGATGATCAGCGCGGTGCTGTCAATGCCGCCAGCCGCTGGAATGGTCAGGGCGTCCATATTGGTCATGCTGCAACCGTCGAACTGGCCCGCGCTGTATTGATTGATCGATTCAACGTAATCGTTGATCTGCACCACATCGATGTTGATGTCGTATTTCTTCGCCCATTTATCGACGATGCCGGAGGCCTTGCCGTATTCCCAGGGCATCCAGCCGGCGTAGATGGTCCAGCAGACGCTGAAGTCGCTTTTCGGTGCGGCGTGGCTATTAAGGCTGATGGCGGCAACAAGGCCGGCGGCGAGCAGTGAACACAGGCGGGTCTTACGCATGGTGGAACCTCCAGTTCGAAATGGGCGGGCAGGAGTGCGCGGCGGTTTCCCCACAGGTGGGGCGCGTTCTCCCGGGCTTTTATCCCGCCGTGTAACCTCGAAGGAGGTCGCCAACTCTCGGACCAGTCATCCGTTGATCATGCGATCAGCGGATCGGAACCCTAGTCAGCTATTGCAAATTGTGGTGCCGCGATCCCGCCAGGGCGGGTTGTTCCTGCACCGAATGGGTATTGCGAACATCGTGCCATTTTGTTTGGCCCAGCTGGCATGCGGGTTTCGCGGCAGCTCGGTAAGATTCGTGCGCTTTGCTGGTGCGCTGCCTGGTTGGTGTGCCGCATTGCGGGGCGGGCTCAAGGCGCTATCTACATAACGGCCGATAAGCGAGTGGGGTGGTCAAGAAATTTGCCTGTGTGATGTTCATATAGTTGCGCGATCAATTTCTATTCCTGGAATGGGCGTTGCCATAGTTATCTGTGCTTGTTCGCTTAGCTCTGGTTTGAATTGTGTATTGGGTGGTGGCGGTGCTCCACGGAGGGGGAGGTTATCGATAGGTAAATATGTGGCAACTTGACATCATGCCCTTAGAGCGCTGTAGAATTGACGTAATTGCGAAGTGATATAAAAACGCTGTTTTTTTGACGTCAAAGAATTTATTGCTTGGTGTTGCAGTCCTCAAATTTCTTCAGGTAGTGCGTACGAATGAGTTTCTCGAGCGATATATCCAGTCTGTTTAAGCAGTTCGGTGGTCGGCCGGATCAATACCAGGAAATTACCCAGGCGGATACCAAGGATGTGTCTCTCGAGCGCTGGCCAACCATCGCCAAGCCAGAGCGCGCGGCGCGCTCGACTGATGGCGAGCAGGTTGCTGTCGCTCAGCCTGAGCGCAGTTTTGCGCCCTTGGCTGTTGTCGCTACAGAGTCAGTCGTGGCGGTTAAATCCCCGCTGGACGGCGCTGGTGATTCGGCTGCGCCAGTGGTTCGCCGGGATGAAAGCTTGCAAAGCCTTTTGGCAAAGTTGTCCCAGGAGGGCCGCAGCAATGCCGCTGTTGAGGTCGACACTACGCCGCAGAAGGGTCAGCCGCAGCTGTCTCACATTAGCGTTATCGCCGTTGTGTCGGCCAAAGGTGGCGTAGGCAAGAGCACCATGGCTGCCAATCTGGCGACAGCCATGCACAAGCAGGGGCGCCCGGTACTGGCGGTTGATCTCGACCCGCAAAATGCACTGCATCATCATTTTCAGGTACAGCCTGGGCAAGAGCGTGATGCTGCATGCGGCATCTCACAGGCAGATCAGGACTGGCCAGCGATTGGTATTCCCAGTAGTGCCGGCGTATTCGTGCTGCCATACGGCAGTGTTAGCGAAGATCGGCGTCGTGCGTTCGAATCGCAGCTCGACGATGAGCCGCTTTGGCTGGCTCACCAGTTGAGCGACCTGCAGCTGGCCGATGGCGCGGTTGTGATTATCGATACCCCACCAGGCCCTTCGCTGTATTTGCAGCAGGCCCTGGCAGTGGCCAATGTGGCGTTAATCGTAAGTCTGTCGGATGCGGCATCTTATACAGCGTTGCCACTGATCGAAAACCTGATCAAGACCTACACCGCCGAGCGCACAGACTTCCTCGGCATGACCTATCTGATCAACCAGCTTGATAGCTCCCGGCAGCTGAGCAAGGACATTACTCAGATTATGCTGGGGCAGTTAGGCCAGCAGGTTGTTGGGGTGGTGCATCGTGATCAGTCGATTTCTGAGGCCTTGGCTTATAACCGTGATGTGATGGAATACGATCCTAACGGTCGCGGCTGTCTTGATGTTGTCAACTGTGCCAAAACCATACTGGATCGATTGGCTGCCGCTGCTCGAATCGAGCAGCCTGCATGACTCATGAAGTGAAAGAGGGTGGCATGTTTTCGCCGCCTTCTGGCGTAGACAGATTACTTGCAAATAATAAGTGCCAGGCATTTTTAATGTTCCTGGCTATTTGCATTATGGGCATTGTCATTGCGGTGCCGCTGGATATTGAGCAGCAAATGCTGTTCTGTGCAGTCTGTCTGGTGGCTGCGCTGATATTGCGTCGGCGGGCCAATCGCCTGGCAATTCTGGCGATGGTTGCTCTCTCGGTTATTGCCTCTGTGCGCTATATGTATTGGCGCCTTACATCTTCGCTTGGCTTCGAGAACCTACTGGATATGGTCTTCGGCTACGGCCTTGTGCTGGCCGAGTTGTATGCCTTGCTGGTATTGCTGCTGGGTTATATTCAAACCGCCTGGCCATTGCAGCGCAAACCGCATCCGTTGCCTCGTGATACCGGGTTGTGGCCCAGCGTGGATGTGTATATCCCGACATACAACGAGCCGCTGGACATCATCAAGCTGACCGCTTTCGCCGCTCAGGCGATTGATTGGCCAAAAGATAAACTCAATGTTTATGTACTTGATGATGGTCGGCGCGATGAGTTTCGCGCTTTCTGCGAATCGGCAGGGGTTGGTTACATCGTTCGGCCTGATAATAACCATGCGAAAGCCGGCAACCTCAATTTCGCCTTGACGCAAACCTCAGGCGAATATATTGCCATCTTCGACGCCGACCACGTGCCGACGCGCTCGTTTCTTCAGGTTTGCATGGGGTGGTTTCTTAAAGACCCGAAATTGGTGATGCTGCAAACGCCGCACTTTTTCTTCTCGCCAGATCCGTTTGAAAAAAACCTCAATACCTTTGGTTCGGTGCCCAATGAAGGCGAGTTGTTCTATGGCCTGATCCAGGACGGCAATGACCTCTGGAACGCAACGTTCTTCTGTGGCTCCTGCGCTGTTATCAAGCGTGGGCCATTGGAAGAAGTGGGCGGTATCGCTGTGGAGACGGTGACCGAGGATGCCCACACCGCCCTTAAACTCAATCGCCTGGGTTACAACACCGCCTATCTGGCCATTCCACAAGCGGCAGGTTTGGCGACGGAAAGCCTGTCTGGCCATATTGGCCAGCGTATTCGCTGGGCGAGGGGGATGGCGCAGATATTTAGAACTGACAATCCGCTGCTTGGTAAGGGGCTCAAACTGGGTCAGCGGCTGTGTTACTTGAATGCCATGCTGCACTTTTTTTATGGCTTGCCGCGTCTGGTCTTTCTCACCGCGCCTTTGGCCTATTTGGTATTTGGGGCGCAGATATTTCAAGCGCCGGCGCTGCTTATTATTGCCTACGCGCTACCGCATATCTTGATCGCAAGCGTAACCAACTCGACTATTCAGGGACGCTTCCGTCACTCATTTTGGAATGAGGTTTACGAGTCTGTTCTGGCTTGGTACATCATGCGTCCAGTCCTGCTGGCGATGGTCAACCCCAAGCTGGGTAAGTTCAACGTAACAGCCAAAGGTGGGGTTACTGATAAGAGTTACTTCGATTGGAAGATGGCTCGCCCCTACATTGTTGTGCTGATTCTGAATGTGTTCGGCATGCTGGTGGGGCTGGCAAAGTTGGGCTTTGACCCGCAAGCGAGTGCGGCGACCATTTCGATCAACTTGGTGTGGACGGTTTATAACATCATCATCAGCGCCGCTGCCGTTGCGGTCGCCAGTGAGGTCAGGCAGATCCGTGCCGAGCCGCGCGTGTTTGCCAAGATGCCGACCATGCTCAGCCTGTCTAATGGCAAGACCATTGTTTGTCAGACCAACGACTTCTCGCAAAGCGGGGTCGGTATAAAGCTTCCTGACGGTATTGAAGTGGCTTGCGGTGAGCAGGTCATGGTTTCACTGTTCCGTGATGACGAAGAGTGTGTATTTCCTGCCAGCGTGGTGTTCAGCCGCAACCAGATGTTGGGGCTGACCTATCTGGAGCTGAGCCTGCAGCAGCAGAGCGATCTTGCGCGTATGACCTTCTCCCGTGCGGATATATGGTCCGCCAACTGGGGGAAAGGCGCGGTTGATACGCCACTGGGCGCGTTGGCCGAAGTCACCACTATCGGTTGGCGCGGCATCCGTCTACTTTCCCGCGCCACCGTTGACGAGTTGCTGCGTAAACGTTTTTCCCTCCCTTTTGCTACCCGTTCTACTCCGAGGAATCCATGAGTCAGAAGCGATATGGAATCCAAGCCCTCTGGCTTGTGCTGTCAATTGCGTTGTTGTCGTCTGCGGCCTGGGCTGAAGAGGCTAGCGACGTAGCGGAGGAAGAGGGCGCTCAACTAGTTGAGGAAGAAGCCTCGGTCGAGTTTGTGCCGACCTACAGCGCCACACTCAAACAGCTGGGTGCAAATTACACCATGCACCTGCGCGGGATTGAGGGAAGTGACGGCGTCAGCTTCGATGTTCGTGCCGATCAGGTTGTGACCAAGGCGCGGGTCAATCTGGAGTACAGCTACTCACCAGCCCTGCTCAGTGACCTGTCACAGATCAATGTCATGGTTAACGATCAGGTGGCGGCCAGCATTCCAGTACCTGCTGAAACGGCGGGCACTTTGCAGCAGCAAGTGATAGATATTCCGCCGCACTTGGTGACCGAATTCAATCGCCTGACCCTGCAGCTCATTGGTCACTACACCATGATGTGTGAAGACCCGATGCATTCCAGTCTGTGGGCCAAGGTCAGCAACACCAGTGCGCTTGAGTTGGAAACCACGCCGATCGCTTTGCCTGACGACCTGGGCAAGTTGCCGTTGCCGTTTTTCGATGCCAGAGACTCGCGTGAGCTGGAGTTGCCGTTCGTTTTTGCATCAACCCCGGACAACCAGGCACTTGAGGCTGCTGGTGCGGTGTCATCCTGGTTCGGTGCTCTGGCCAGTTACCGAGGCGCGCGTTTCCCGGTTGCCATGGGGCAATTACCGGAGAAGGGCAATGCCATTGTGCTGCTCGTCGGTGCGGCGTCTATCGCCGGAGTCGAGGCAGCAGAGCAAGATCGTCCGAGCCTGACGTTGCTGCCCAACCCCAACGACCCTTATGGGAAGTTACTGTTGATCAGCGGGCGTGATGGTGAACAGCTCAAGCAGGCGGCTCAGTCTCTGGTGAGCGGCAGTCATGTACTTTCCGGGGCCACTGCGCGGATCGAGCGGATCAGCAGCCTGCAGCCGCGCAAACCCTACGATGCGCCAAACTGGTTGCCCAGCGACCGGCCGGTGCAGCTTGGCGAGCTGCTTGAAGCCAAGCGTCTGAGTGTGTCGGGGTATAGCCCTGGAACCATTAACCTGCCGATGCGTTTGCCTCCGGACCTGTTCAACTGGCGCGAGAAGGGCGTGCCTCTGCATCTCAAGTACCGCTATACCCCACAGCCGGTATCGACCAACTCGTCACTGCTCATCAGTGTGGGTGGCAAGTTCATCAAGTCATTACCGTTGCCTTCACAGGAAAGCCTCAAGGACGACGAGTCACTGCTAGCCAAGCTGCAGCAGGACGACAGCCTGCTACAGGAAACCGAGCTTCTGCTGCCGCTCAACAGTCTGCCGCTGCAGTCGGCACTGCAGCTGCGCTTTATGTATGACTTCATCAAGCAGGGTGAATGCCGCGACATCATCATCGACAACATGCGCGGCACTATTGAGCCCGACTCGACCCTGGACTTGAGTGATTACGAACACTTCATCGCCATGCCTAATCTGGGCGTATTCCAGAGCAGCGGCTTCCCCTTTACGCGCATGGCCGACCTGGCAGAGACCGCTGTGGTGATGCCAGAAGGTGCGAGTGCTGAAGAGCTGTCTTTCTATCTGGATCTACTGGGTCGTTTCGGCGAGTCGACAGGGCTGCCGGCAACCGCGGTAAGCGTTACTCAGGGCGACGACGACAGTCTGCTTAAAGACAAGGACCTGGTGATTCTGGCCGCCGCCGGTAACCAGCCATTGTTGCAGCGTTGGGCCAATCTGTTACCCGCCAGCTTGAATGGCGACGCCAGTTTTGAGCTGTCCGACCTGGTGCACCGTGTGCGCTATTGGGTGGGCTCCGATGACCGCGCCAACGTGCGTCAGGCGCGCAGCAGCCTGGCGTTGGGCACTGGAGGTGCTGGTGCCTACGTGACAGGCTTCGAGTCGCCACTGAGTAGCGAACGCAGTGTCGTGGTGATTGCGGCAGCTGATCCGGAGAAATTGGCCGATGTCAGTGCCGCGCTTCGTGGCGGCGAAGATTACGAACAGTCGCTTCAGGGCAGCCTGGCCGTCGTCAATGGCTCGCGCATCCACACGCTGGTGGCCGAGCAGGAGTATTACGTGGGTGAGCTGGGTCTTTTCCGCTACCTGCAGTGGCTGTTGGCCCATAACCTCGCATGGATGCTGCTGTTCACCGCTTTGGCGGTCGGCTTGACCAGTGTTCTGTGCTATTTCGCGCTGCGAGCCCGGGCCCGCGCGAGGCTGAACGATTGAGCCGGCGCATGCCCCGCTACCTGGGCCAGGCATTGGTTGGCATGCTGGCCCTGTTGCTCAGCAGCGTGAGTCATGCTGCCTGCCAGGTTGAGTGGCCACACTGGCAACAGTTTGCGCAACGATGGATTCAAGAAGACGGCCGCGTCCTGGAGTCCAGCCTGGAGAAAAATCACAGCACCTCGGAAGGGCAGTCCTATGCACTGTTCTTTGCCCTGGTGGCGAATGATCAGGCGCGCTTTGAGAAAATCTGGCGCTGGAGCCTGCAGAACCTTGCGGGTAACAACCTGGAGACGCAATTACCGGCCTGGCTATGGGGGCAGAGCAAGGACGGCACCTGGAAAGTACAGGATGCCAATTCGGCTTCCGATGCGGACCTGTGGTTTGCCTACGCCCTGCTTGAGGCCGCGCGGCTGTGGCAAAAGCCTGAGTACGAGGCCGATGCCCGACAGTTATTGGCGCGAGTCAAACAGCAGGAGGTGCTCGAGCTGCCTGGTCTGGGTGCGGTACTTCTGCCCGGGCCGGTTGGTTATGTGCAGCCCGACCATCTGTGGCGTTTGAATCCCAGCTATCTGCCGATTCCTTTATTGCGCCGCCTGGCGCAATTCGAGCCAGAGGGGCCATGGCAGGCTATCGCCCAGAGCACAGCACAGTTGCTGGCACATGCGGGGCCGCGAGGGTTTGCTGCGGACTGGGTCGGTTATCGTGGGGTTTCGGACACCCGCGGACTGTTCGTCAGTGATCCATTCAAAGGTGACACGGGCAGTTACGATGCAATTCGTGTTTACCTCTGGGCCGGAATGACGGCCAGCGCCGACCCGCTTGCCCAGCCCATTCTCGACAACCTGAGTGGGATGGCCAGTGCCACGGCATCCAGCGGCATCCCGCCAGAGCGCGTCAACGTCGCACAAGGCACAACTGAAGGACATGGCCCCTTTGGTTTTTCGGCTGCGCTGGTCCCCTATTTTCAGGCACGCAATGAACCCTGGTTGGCCGAGCTGCAACTTAAACGTGCCGTCGCCGGGCTCGAGCAGGCCTTGAACGGTGTGCAAGAGCAGAACCGCCCACCGATTTATTACGATTACATGCTTAGTCTGTTCGGACTTGGTTGGGCGCAAAAACGCTACCAATTCGATGTGGACGGTAAGGTGAAACTGTTTTGGGAGTCTGCATGTTCCGCCACACCGTAATCACCCTTGGCTTGTGGGCCGCCGCAATGCCAGGTGCCTTTGCCGAAGCGCTTGATGCGCAAGCGCTGTTGATCCAGCAGGGGCATTTCTGGCAAGCCGAAGACAAGCCCAAGCGAGCGGCCGAGTCGTGGGAGAAAGTGCTGTTACTGGATGCCAGTCAGCCCGACGCCCTGTATGGCTTGGGCATTATTGCCGTCGAGCGTGGGCAACTGCCTGCAGCCCAAGAGTACCTTCAGCGACTGCAGGCTATTGCGCCCTTGCCGCGGCAAGCCTTGCAGTTGGCGCAAGATATCCGCTTAGCGGCGTCTGCCAATAAGCAGCTGCTGGAAGATGCTCGCTTGTTGGTCGACAACGGTGAGCGTGAGAAAGCGGTGAGCGTCTACCGCCAAGCGCTGGGTGGCAAGCCTGCACAAGGGCTGATTGGGCGAGAGTTTTACAACAACCTTGGATTCACCGAAGGCAACTGGAGCGAAGCGCGCAGCGGTTTTGAACGGCTGATGCGTGAGAGCCCGGATGATGCCTATGTGGCCTTGTTCTTTGCTAAGCACCTGGCGCGGCGAACGGACACCCGTGCTGAGGGGATTCGCGCATTGGCCGAATTGGCCAAGCGTGAAGATATTGGTGGCGACGCGGCTGAAACCTGGCGTCTGGCGCTGACCTGGATGGGCCCGCCAAACAAGGCGCAGGCCCCGCTGTTTGAGACGTTTCTCAAGGTTTACCCGGACGATACGGAAATTCGTGAGCTGTTGGCCAAAGGGCGGGCCAAGCCTGCGGGCCCAGCCGCCGTTGCCTGGCAACAGGACCCGGGCCTGGCGCGGGGGCTCAAGGCCCTTGAAGCTGGTGATCAGGCCACGGCTGAGCGAGAGTTCAGCGCCCGTTTGAAAGGCCACCCCAATGATGCCGACGCTCTCGGTGGCATGGGCGTCTTGCGTCAGCAACAGGGCAAGCTGGAAGACGCCGAGGTGCTGCTCACCCGCGCTACCCGGCAGAAGGGCGGCAAGTCCTGGCAAAGTGCATTGAATGACGTGCGTTACTGGTCGCTGCTCAAGCGTGCGGCCGATAACCGTGCCAATGGCGATGTCAAACAGGCGCGCAGCCAGTTGGATCAAGCGATTCGTCTAAAGCCCAAAGACCTTAATGGGCCGCTGGCCTTGGCTGACTTGCAGGCCAGTGCGGGGCAGTATGCCGACGCCGAAGCGGGTTACCGCCGTTTGCTGCAACGCTACCCGGATAACCAGCAGGTGCGCCGCGGTTTGATCGCGGTGCTTAGCCAGAGCGGTAAAAGTGCCGAGGCCCTGAGTCTGATCAATACCTTGCCTAAAGCTGAGCAGGGCAAAATTGAAGGCTTGGGGCGTATCCGTGCCGAACAGGCCATGCAGCGCGCCAAAGTGGCCGAGCAACGCGGTGACCGTGAAGGCATGCGCGTGGCGCTGGAAGATGCGTTGCGCAGTGACCCCAATGATCCATGGGCGCGCTTTGCCCTGGCACGGGTGTATGTCTCCATGGGCGCTGTGAGTGAGGCGCGCAGCCTGGTTGACGGCCTGTTGGTGTCGCAACCGAATAACCCGGATGCGCTCTACACCAGCGCCCTGCTCTCGGTGCAACTAGGCGATTTGGCCAAGGCACAGGACTCCCTTGCACTTATTCCGCGCAGTGCGCGCAACGCCGATATCAATCGTTTGGTGCGTGACGTCGATTTCGACCTGCAGATGCAACAGATCAAGGCGCTCTCGGCCAGCGGACGCCGTCAGGAGGCACGTGTCTTCCTCGGCCGTATCGAGCCAATGGCCGAAGGGCAGCCGGGTCGACTGGAAAGTATTGCCTCGGCCTATGCCGAGGCCGGTGACCCACAGCGCGCGATCAATATCATGCGTGACCTGCTGGCCCGCAGCCCACGACAAGACCCAGGGTTGACCTTGCGTTATGCCGGTGTGCTGTTGCAGGCAGATCAGGACGTCGAGGCCAGTTCGCTGCTGCGTAACATGCAGGGTCTGCCGCTCGATGCCGAGCAGCGCAAACAGTATGACGATGTCCTGTTTCTTTACCGGGTTCGCCAGGCCGAGCAGTTGCGTGAGCGCGGCGACCTGGTAACGGCCTACGACACCCTGGCGCCGGCCTTGGCGGAGCGTCCACAAAACAGCCTGGCGGTATCGGCACTGGCACGTATGTATGCGGCCAGCGGTGAGCCGGGCAAAGCCCTGGAACTTTATAAACCTCTGGTACAGCGCGAGCCTGAAAATGCCCAGTTGTGGGTGGGGGCGGCCGACATGGCGGCTCAGGTGCATGAGCGCGACTATGCCGACGAGGCTCTGGAACATGCCCTGAGATTGGCGCCTGCTGACCCGGATGTGCTTACCACTGCGGCGCGCATCTACCGCTTTCAAGGCCGTACGGGTAAAGCTGCCGAGTTGTTGAAAAAGGTTGTAGCCCAGGAGAAACGCCAGGAAAGCACGGCGTTTGCAGCGTCGGCTCCGGCCGCCGCCGCATCAAGCAACCCATTTGCCGCACAGGGTATGCGCAGTCAGCAGGCTGCTCCGGTGGCGGCTATTCCGCCGCCGGTAAAAGGACTGCCGGCAGGTCAACCAGCGAGTCTTGCCGTACCTGCGTTTGCTCAGCCGGCAGCCACCAGTTCTGCCGATCAGGCCTGGACAGCATCAAGCAATACGCCTGCCTATGGGGGGCTGGACCCGCTACTGCAGTCGTCCAGCGCACCGCAGGGTTACGTGACGCAAAGCGCACCTGCCCAGCAAGCGGTTAATCCGTTTGTCGTCGGGCAGGCGGATTTCGATCCGCGTGCCAGTATGAGCCCCGCGGAGCGAGCGCTAGACGATGTCTTGCAGCAGCGCAGCGGTTTCATGGCCCAGGGTTTGAGTGTACGTGCCAACGACAGTGAATCGGGTCTGGGTGAGCTGACCGCCGTTGAGGCGCCTTTTGAGGCCAATATCCCGGTGGGCGATAACCGTTTGGCAGTGCAGGTAACGCCGGTGTTCTTGGATGCCGGGAGCATTTCAGATGAAGCCGCCAGCCGTTTTGGTGGTGGTCCGGTCGCTTCGGCGCAGAATCCGGGCGCCTCGCCAGGTTCACAGAAGGACAGCGGTGTTGGCCTGGCCCTGGCATTTGAAAACCCCGCAGAAGGGCTCAAGGCTGATCTGGGCACAACTCCGCAGGGCTTCCTCTACAGCACGCTGGTGGGCGGTGTAAGCCTTGAGCGGGCATTTGCCTCAACCGAGAACCTGCGCTGGGGTGTCAATGTATCGCGACGTCCGGTGACTGAGAGCTTGCTGTCCTTTGCTGGAGCAGAGGACAAGCGCACAGGTCAGAAGTGGGGTGGCGTCACTGCCAACGGCGCCCGTGCCGAGCTTGGGTTTGATGACAGTGAAATCGGGGCTTACGCCTATGGCTCCTTGCATCAGCTGCAGGGTAATCATGTCGACTCCAACAACCGCGCAGAGCTGGGTTCGGGGGTGTATTGGTATCTGCAGAACCAACCGGACAACCTGCTGACTGCCGGACTCAGCATGACGGCCATGAGTTTCGACGAGAACCAGGGTTACTACACCTATGGCCACGGTGGTTATTTCAGCCCGCAAACCTTCTTTGCACTGGGTGTGCCTGTGGCCTGGGCACAACGGTTCGATAAGTTCACGTATCAGATCAAGGGTTCGGTGGGGGTGCAGTACATCGACCAGGATGATGCTGATTACTTCCCGGGTGATGCGGGGCTGCAAGCCGACGCTTCACGTCAACTTGGCCGCGCGGCAGTGCACGACGGCGAGAGCAGTACCGGAGTTGGCTACAGCCTGTATGGCGCCGCCGAGTATCAAATGGCACCGAACTTCTTCTTCGGTGGCCATATGGGCCTGGATAACGCCCAGGATTACCGCCAATGGAACAGCGGTCTGTACTTGCGTTACATGTTTGAGGACATGACGCAGCCCATGGCGCTTCCCGTCAGCCCCTATCGTTCCCCCTATTCGAAATAATTTAGTCAGGAGTAGTCCCCATGCCGTCTTCCGCCCTCGCTGGTTTGACCCTTCTTGTTCTGGGCGAAAGCCATATGAGCCTGGCCAATCACCTGACTGAGCCGTTGAATGCCGCGCTCACCCAGAAAGGGGCCGTCGTTCATTCCATCGGTGCCTGCGGCGCCAGTGCTGGCGACTGGCTAATCACCAAAAAGGTCGATTGTGGCGCCGAGCTCAAGGGCACGGGCAAGTTGCTGATCAAGGGCCGTGAGGCGACCACCACCCCGATCAAGGAGTTGATCGCGAAGAACAAGCCGGATGTGGTGGTGCTGGTCATCGGCGACACCATGGCGTCCTACGACAAGCCGGCCTTTCCCAAGGCCTGGGCCTGGCAGAGTGTGACCAACCTGACCAAGGCGATCAGCGCCACGGGCACCAAGTGTGTCTGGGTTGGCCCGGCCTGGGGCAAGGAAGGCGGCATGTACAAGAAGAACGATGCGCGCACCCAGTTGATGTCCAAGTTCCTCGCCGCCAACGTTGCGCCTTGCAGCTATATCGACTCCCTGAGCCTGTCCAAACCGGGGCAGTGGGTGACCACCGATGGCCAGCACTTTACTGTCGCCGGCTACAAGGCCTGGGGTAACGCAATTGCCGATGCCATGAGCAAGCTGCCAGCGGACAAGCTCAAGGGTGGCAAGTAATGAACGCAGCCGTACGCGCTCTGACCGGGCTATTGGGCCTGACTGGCCTGGCCGTTGCCCAGGCAGCTGATATTCCGCTGTACCCAACCGGGCCGAGTGAAGACTCGGCGTTCCTGCGTTTCGTCAATGCCAGCGAAGCCGCGCTGCAGTTGACGGCGGCTGGTTCGGGCGGCAGTTTGCGCCTGGAGGGTGAGCAGCGCGTGTCTGACTTTCTCACCGTGCCGGCAGGTAAAGCGGTGCAGGGCTTGCTGAGCGTGGCTGAGCAGCAATATGAGCTGGATGTCACGGTGGCGCCCGGTGAGTTTGCCAGTGTGGTGGCGATTGCCCAGGCCGATCAGCCGCTGCAAGTGCTGACCGTGCGTGAGCAGCCCGATGACTTCAATGCCTTGAAGGCCTCGCTGGCGTTCTACAGCCTGGATGCACAGTGTGTGGATGCCGGCCTGCAAGTGGCTGGGCGCAACGTGGATATCTTCAAGGCGGTGGCCAACGGCAGCCTGCAGCGCCGTTCGATCAACCCGCTTAACCTGAGCGTGCAGCTGCGCTGTGCTGGGGCGGCTGTCGGTGAGCCGCTGGCCCTGGGCGAGCTGGCGGCCGGGCAGCGCTATACCCTGTTTCTAGTACCGTCGGCACAAGGCCCACGCCTGTTCCAGGCCCTCGATAACCTGGCGAACTGACGTATAGAACATGGTCTTCACCTCGCTTGAGTTCCTGACGCTCTTTCTGCCTCTGGTTCTGTTGATTTATGTGCTGGCGCGCCCACAGTGGCGCAACGGCGTATTGCTGGTCGGCAGCTGGGTGTTCTTCGGCTGGCTCAGCCCGATGTTCATGCTGCTGCATACCGTGCTGACGGTGATTACCTGGGTCGGTGGCCTGCTGATCGACCGTGCCCCGCTCGGCTCGAAGAACCGTGTGCGTTGGTTGGCCGGCATGATTGTGCTCAACGTCCTGGTGCTGTGCTGGTACAAGTACGCCAACATTCTGGCCGCGACCCTCAATGAGCTGCTGATGTCGCAGGGGGCCATGCCGCTGGAGTGGCAGCGGGTGGCACTGCCGGCGGGGCTGTCGTTTATCGTCTTGCAGGCCATTTCCTATCTGGTCGATGTGCATCGGCGCACGGTCAAGGTCGAGCGCAGCTTTATCGACTACGCCACCTACCTGCTGATGTTTGGTCAGTCCATCGCCGGGCCGATCATTCGTTACAGCTGGGTCAGTGAGGAACTGTCCAATCGAGGCCTGAGCTGGCGTAACTTCAGTATGGGCGCGCGGCGTTTCATGATCGGCATGAGCATGAAGGTGCTGGTGGCCGACAGCCTGTCGCCCCTGGTCGATGTGGCCTTTGCCCTGCCCGAGCCGAGCTTTGTCGATGCCTGGATTGGTTGCCTGGCGTATTCGCTGCAATTGTTCTTCGATTTCGCCGGCTACAGCGCCATGGCCATCGGTATTGGCCTGATGCTGGGGTTCCATTTCCCGGAAAACTTCAACCGGCCATACCTGGCGCGCAGCATTCAAGACTTCTGGCGGCGCTGGCACTTGTCGTTGTCCAGTTGGATCCGTGATTACCTGTACATCCCTTTTGGCGGCAACCGTGGCAGCCAGTGGATGATCTACCGCAATCTGTTCCTGACCATGGCCATTGCCGGCCTGTGGCACGGTGGTGACAGCTGGAACTTCCTGCTCTGGGGCGCGGCCCACGGCGTGGCCTTGTGTGTGGCGCGAATCTGGAGCGGTGTTGGCAGATTCGGCATACCCAGAGTGATGTCACATGTACTGACGCTGCTTTTTGTCGCGTTGGCCTGGACGCTGTTCCGTGCGCCGGACTTTGCCAGTGCTTTGAACATGTACGCCGGCCAGTTCGGTCTGCATGCCTTTGCCCTGGGCGATGCCTTGGCGGCGACCGTGCGCCCGACCCACGCAATAGCCGCCGCCTTGGGCGTGTTCTGCGTGGTCGCACCGGTCTATCAGCAGCGCTGCGAGGCGCGCTTTGGGCAGAACGCCATATTCTGTCTGCTCGGGACGTTATGGCCGGTGTTGGGCTTCTTGTTGTCGTTCGCCCTGATTGCCAGCCGTGAAACGGTGCCCTTTCTGTACTTCCAGTTTTAAGGCCTGATGCCATGACTGACATCCAACACTCATCTGCCGAAGGCCTGACCGCCAAGCTCAGCCCGTTAGCCGGGATGGTCATGCTGGTGTTTCTGGCCGCAGGTCTGGCGTCTGTGCTGTGGGCCATGTTCGTCAGTGACAGAGTGGCGTTGCAACCTGCGCAAGCACCCACCTGGGAGCAGGTTTCGGAGGGGGCGGTAACCCACCGCATTGCCAAAGAACTGGCCAATGTGCCCTTTGCCGAGCGCGCGGCTGATATAGAGCGGGCGGCGAGCTGGTTGCTGCTTGGCGACACCGGCAGCCGCGTGCGTCAGGGCTGCAACGGATGGTTGTTTATCGCCGATGAGCTGAGCATTCATCCGCACGCCGAGGTGAACTCGGCAGCCAAGGCACAGAAGGTCATTGAGTTGCGCCAGCAATTGGCTGCCCAGGGCATCGAGTTGTTAGTCGCACTGGTGCCGGACAAGAGCCGCATCGTGGCCGACCAGCGTTGTGGCATAGCCCGCTCGCCACGCCTGGCTGAGCGGGGCAGGCAGTGGCTGGGCGTCGTGCAGGCGGCCGGGGTGGCGAGTCTGGATCTGGCGCCACAGTTGCTGCCATTGGCTGATGCCGCCTTCCTGCGCACTGACACGCACTGGAGCGAGAAGGGTGCTGACACGGCGGCCCAGGCAATTGCTGCGCAGGTTGCCACGCTGGGTGTCGAGGCGGTGCCGGCCACGCAGTTCAGTGCCACGCCCGGCGAGCCGGCACTGCGACCCGGTGACCTGGTGCGCTTGGCCGGGCTGGACTGGCTGCCGCTGGCTCTGCAGCCGCAACCTGAGCGGGTTGGCGTCACGCAGTTCAAGGAAGCTGCCGACGCGGCGGATGACGCGCTACTGGGCGAAGATGACCTGTTTGGCGACAGCCAGCTGCCGAATATCGCGGTGATCGGCACGTCGTTCTCGCGTAACTCGAACTTCATTCCCTTCCTGGAGCGGGCACTCGGTGCGCGGGTCGGTAATTTCGCCCTGGATGGCGGCGAGTTTTCGGGTGCCGCCAAGGCGTATTTCAAGAGCCCGGCGTTTAAGCAGACGCCGCCGCGTTTGGTGATCTGGGAAATTCCCGAGCGTGATCTGCAGACGCCTTATCTGGATGACATCGCCTTGGCGACTCAGTAGCACGCGGCCAGGCGTTCTGGCCTGAGCTGTGTGGGGGCTTGGCGAGGAGGGTTGTTCGCCACAGTCGGCTAGATAAGTTCTGACTCATCGTCATTGATTAAGCGATGCAACCCACCCAAGGCATCGCGCGCCTTGCTACGGCCGACCAGCTTGCTTTGCGCCGCCTCAGGTAGATCGGTGATGCGCACGACGCCTTTGCGGATCAGTACGGTAATCAAGTCTTCCAGCACCCGGATCATGTCCAGGTCGCTCTGCTCCAGTTGCAACAGGCTGCTTTCAACCGTCTGGTTGGCGTACCAGTCCTGGGCTTCCTGGCTGTCTGCGGATAAATCGCCATTCATACCTTCGAAGGGCGTTGCTTCCACCTGCAGCAAATTGCCCCCAGCATCACGTTTCACATACAGCATCGACAGTGCTCCTTGCCTTGTTAACCCTGGGTCGATCAACCCCGCCTCCTTTAGGGTAGCGGGGTTCTGCTTATTGGTTGTAGCCGACAGTGGTCAGTGGATAGGCGGTGACATCCGGCGAGCTGATTATTCTCAGGCTTGCCCTGCAGGCACTACTCGACAAACAGCTGTTGCACCACCGAGAAGTCCTGCTTGCCCTTGCCTTGTTTGAGCAATAAGCGATACAGCTGCAAGGCCAGTGCGCCCATCGGCGTGCTGCTGCCGCTGACCTGGGCGGCTTCCTGGGCCAGGCCGAGGTCCTTGGCCATCAGTTCGGCCATAAAGCCGCCGCTGTAGCCTTTGGAAGCTGGGGCGTTTTCCATGACCCCGGGCCAGGGGTTGTATTTTTCCAGGGTCCAGTTGCCACCCGAGCTCTGGCGCATGATCTCGGCCAGCACGGCCGGCTCCAGGCCGTTGGCCACGCCCATGGCCATGGCCTCGGCGGTGGCGATCATCTGCACCGCCAGCACCTGGTTGTTGCACACCTTGGCCACCTGGCCAGCACCGTCGGGGCCGGCGTGGAAGATGTTCTTGCCCATGGCGGCGAAAATGCTGCGGGCTTTCTCCAGGCTGCTGGCTGCGCCACCGATCATAAAGGTCAGGGTGCCGGCCGCTGCCCCAGCGGTGCCGCCGGACACCGGGGCGTCGAGCAATTCGATACTGCGTGCCTGGGCAGCCTGGTGTACCTTGCGCGCGGATTCTGGGGCAATGGTCGAGCATTCCAGCACCAGGGTGCCGGGTTTGAGCGCGGCCAACAGGCCGTTGTCACCCAGGTACAGCCCTTCGACATGGCGGCTGGCGGGCAGCATGCTCACCACTGCATCGGCACCTTGCACCGCATCCAGGGCGCTGCTGGCGGCTTGTGCGCCGTCCTTGGCCAGGTCTTCAACTGCGGCTTGCAGCAGGTCGAAGACCTTGAGGTTAAAGCCGGCCTTGAGCAGATTGCGCGCCATGGGCAGGCCCATATGGCCGAGGCCGATAAAGGCAATTTTGTTCATTGTTGTGCTCCTGCCTGATGCGTGATGGGGGGGGGCTTATCGGGAGTTACAAATCTGCCAGCGGATGTTCACCGTCCCAGACCGGGACGAAGTGCGCGTCGATCACCTCGGTGGAGATGTTTGCCACATCCGGCCAGTGCCACTGTGGCGCGTGGTCTTTGTCGATCAGGCGCGAACGCACCCCCTCGGGGAACTCCGGATGGCGGCAGCAGTTCAGGCTCATGGCGTATTCCATGCGGAACACTTCGGCCAGTGAGAGGTGCCTGGCGCGGCTGATCTGTTCCCACACCAGATGGCCGGTCAGCGGGCAGCCGCCATTCAGGGTTTTGGCAGCGCGCGCGAGGAGCAGGTCGCTGTCGCTGTGCAAGGCGCTGATGGCGTGCCAGGCGTGGGCCAGGTCGGCTGTGTCGAGCAGTTCGTCGATGCGCGTGCGGCGCGGCAGCCACTGCGCTTCTGGCAGCTCGGGCCGGGCCTGGTTTTCTAGGGCCTTGAGTAGGCTGTGCAATTGTTGCCCGCTTTGCTCCTGCCAGTTGAGTTGCGCCAGGCCATCGAGCAGGTCGTCCTGTTGGCTGTCGAGCAAGACGCGGTCGGCCAGGTTCAGGTCCAGGGCATCCGTGGCGTTGATGCTGCTGGCGGTCAGGCCGAGAAACAGCCCGAGCTTGCCGGGCAAGCGGGCAAGGAACCAGCTGCCGCCGACATCCGGGTACAGGCCGATATTCACTTCCGGCATGCCCAGGCGGCTGCCGGGGGTGACGATACGGATGCTCGCGCCTTGCATCAGGCCCATGCCGCCACCGAGTACGTGGCCGTGGGCCCAGCAGATAAAGGGTTTCGGGTAGGTGTGGATGCGATAGTCGAGGCGGTACTCGTCGGCAAAAAAGCGTCGCGCCAGAGGCGGTACTTCACCCGGATGCTCGCGGCACTGTTGCACCAACTGCACCACATCGCCGCCGGCGCAGAAGGCTTTGGGGCCATTGCCACGTAGCAGCACGCAGGCGATGCTCGGGTCTTCGGCCCAGGCCTTGAGCGTGGCATCCAGCGCTTCGATCATTGGCAGCGACAGGGCATTCAGGCTCTTCTCGGAATCCAGGCTGGCGATGCCGATGCGGTAGCCGTGCTGGGCGGGGCGTTCTTCGAAAGTTACATTCATTGTGGGTCCCATCGTCGGGTGGGTGGCGGTTCAGCCATCCACCGCGTGCTGTTCTGGTGGATGCGAACTGCAGCATCCACCCTGCGGATCATTTATTGCGCCACTGCGGGTCGCGTTTTTCCAGGAAGGCATTGACCCCTTCGCGGGTGTCGTCGGCGTCGAACAGGTCAACGAAGCGCTCACGTTCCTCCGCCAGCCAGGTGCTCGGGCTGCGTTCGCGGGCGCCTTGAATCAGTGGCTTGATGGTGCGCACGGCCACCGGGCTTTGCCGTGCGACCTTGGCCGCCAGCAGCAGGGCATGGCCACGGGCTTCGCCGCTGTCGACCACTTGTTCGACCAGGCCGATGCGTTGCGCGGTCTCGGCATCGACGCGCTCGCCACAGAGAATCATGCGTTTGGCCCAGCCTTCACCGACCAGCCAGCTCAGATGCTGGGTGCCGCCGGCGCAGGGCAGCAGGCCCACCGTGGCTTCCGGCAGGGCCATCTGCGCTTGGCGTTCGGCAATGCGGATGTCGCAGGCCAGGGCGCATTCCAGGCCGCCGCCCATGGCGTAACCGTTGATTGCGGCAATCGACACACCGCGAAAATCGCGCAGCGCCTCGAAGGCCTCGCCAAAACGCCGGGCCATTTCGCGGGCGCGGGCCTTGTCACCATCGGCAAACAACTTGAGGTCAGCGCCGGCGCTGAAGAACTTGCCGCCTTGGCCGGTGATTACCAGGGCGTAGATGTCATCGTCGCGGTTGAGGTGTTCAACCAGCTGCTTGAGGCCGATCAGTGATTCGCGGTCCCAGGTATTGGCCGGCGGATTGTTGATGGTGATCAGCGCCGTATGGCCGTGCTTTTCCACGGTGATCTTGTGGGTCAGATCAAACAGGCCGGGGTTGTAGGGTTCGATGGCGTGGCTCATGGGTGTCCTCTTTTTATGCAATGGCTTAGGCCCTGTTTTTAACGCAGCAGGGCCGGCGCGCAAAATCCTGTACAGGTTCTTACAGTAAGCGATCGAGCATGCCGCCCTGATCCAGCAGGCGGCGAGCGATGATCACCCGCATGATTTCGTTGGTGCCTTCGAGAATCTGATGCACGCGGCTGTCGCGTACCCAGCGCTCCAGCGGGTAATCGTTCAGATAACCGTAGCCGCCGTGAAGTTGCAGCGCCTCGTTGCACAGGGTGAAGCAGTGATCGGTGGCAAAGCGCTTGGCCATGGCGCAATACAGGCTGGCTTCGCTGTGGCCGTGGTCGAGTTTATGCGCGGCCAGGCGCACCATCTGCCGGCTGGCTGTGAGGTCGGTGAGCATGTCCGCGAGCTTGAATTGCAACGACTGAAAGTCGCTGAGCGGCTTGCCGAACTGTTTGCGTTCTTCCACATAGCGCAGCGATTGCTCCAGCGCGGCTTGCGCGGCGCCGAGCGAGCAACTGGCAATATTGATGCGGCCACCGTCCAGGCCCTTCATGGCGTAAACAAAACCCTGACCTTCCGGGCCGATGCGGTTAGCCGCCGGGATGCGCACGCCTTCAAAGGTGATGGTGCGGGTCGGCTGGGCGCGCCAGCCCATTTTCAGCTCGTTGCGGCCGTACTTCACGCCCTCGGCATCAGCCGGAACCAGGAAGCAGGACACGCCCTTGGCGCCGCTGTCCTCGCCGGTACGCGCCATCACGATCAGTACGTCGGTTGAGCCGGCACCGGAGATAAAGCACTTGCTGCCGTCCAATACATAGTCATCGCCATCACGCTTGGCGCGGGTGCGCAGGTGGGCGGCGTCGGAGCCGGCGTCCGGTTCGGTCAGGCAGTAGGAGGCCAGTAACTCGCCGCTGACCAGGCGCGGCAACCAGGCATCTTTCAAGGCCTGGTCGGCGAAGGAGGCGAGCATCCACGAGGCCATGTTGTGGATGGTGAGGAAGGCGGTGGTGGCGATACAACCCGCCGACAGTTGTTCGAAAATCAGCGATGCAGACAGGCGCGACAGGCCCAGCCCGCCATCATCCTCTTTGATGTACAGGGCCAGATAACCCTGCTCGGCGGCTTGTTTGATCACGTCCACCGGGAAGTGGTGGTCGCGATCCCAGTCGGCGGCATGGGGTGCCAGTTCCCGCGTGGCAAAGGCACGGGCGCTGTCTACCAGCAGGCGTTGTTCATCGCTGAGTTCGAAATCCATAAGTCCTCATTGTAGGGTCAGGGGTTGCCCGGCGGCCTGTCGTTCAGCTTGCCAGTCGGCAAGGTCAGGGGCTGCCTGGGAGGCGTCGAGTCGATCGACGATAGAAAAGTAGTCCTGCTTGTAGGGGTCGAGCATGACCTCAGCGCGGGTTTTGACCTGCACCACATAAACGGTCTGTGCGTTCTGGTGATCGAAGGCGCGCCATTGCTGCTGGTCCTTGAGGAGCTGGTAGCTGTGGTTTTCCAAGGCACTGATCAGCGCTTCGCTGTCCAGGCTGTTGGCCCTTTGGGCGGCATCAGCCCACTGGTAAACAATGCTGTAGGCCGAAGCCGCCGAGCTGGACGGGTACATCTGGTAGCGTTCACTGAACTGTTTGACGAATGCCTGGCCGCGTTCGGATTTTTCCAGGACGGGTACGCGCCAGGTCCAGGGCTCGGTGCCCAGCACGCCTTGCATGATGCCGGGGCCGGCTTGCTCGACCATGTGCTGGGTCAGGTTGGGCGCGACGATCTGCATGCGTTCGGTCAGGCCGAGATCCTTGGCCACTCGCATGGCGCGCACCAGGTCTTCGCCGAACAGTACCAGCACCAGTACCTTGGCTTTGCTCATCGATGCTTGCGTCAGGGCATTCTGGAAATCAGCCGTGCGGGCGCCCGGGAAGGGGGTTTTAAGCCCAGGATGCTGCGTGGCGTCGGTGCTGCCGGTGGTCTGGCGCAGGGAGCTTTCGGTGGTATGGCCCCAGGTGTAATCGGCCGTGACGTAGAAATAGTCCTGTTTCGGCATGTGTTCGGTCAGGTAGTTGCCCAGGGCGCGGGCGCTCATCCAGGCGTTGTTGCACTCGCGGAACATATAGCGATGGCCGTCTTTGCCGGTGGTGTCGTTGGAGTAGGTGAGCGTGCCGAAATACAGCAGGCCATGCGTGGCTGCGCGCTTGCCCGCGGCGATGGCCACCGCGCTGGATGAGCCGCCAAACAGCATGGCCGCGCCTTCTGCAGCCAACTTGTCGACATTCTTCACGGCCTTCTCCGGACGCGAGGCGGTGTCTTTACTGGACAGGCGCAGCGGCCGATCGAGCACGCCGCCGCGCTCGTTCAACTCATCGATAGCCAGCAAGGCTCCGCGCATCTGGGCCAAACCCTCTTCCTTATAGGGGCCGGTGCGTGGGTAGTTGAGTCCCAGGGTGATGGGCTCAACGGCTTGCGCAACGGCAGAAATGCCAGCCCACAGGGCCAACGTAGCAGTCAGCTTTTTCATTGCATCCTCCATGTTTTTATTAGGCCAGCGCACTTTGGGCCACTGGCGAGCATGGAGGCATCGTCTTTTGGTCTAAGGGCTCGCGTATTGCGGTGGATCAATAACCACGTATGGCCTGTCGGGTTCGATCGGTGTGCAAGGCGCGAGCCGTGTTGCGTTGTCCTTATTTCAATTGAATGGTCATGTTCGGGCCGGTGGTTGCAGTGGCCAGGGCATCGTCATCAAACCAGCGGCTGGTGACGGTTTTGGTTTCGGTAAAGAAGCGCACGCCCTGTTTGCCATAGGCGTGCAGGTCGCCGTAGAACGAGCCTTTCCAGCCGGTAAAGGAGAAGAACGGCAGCGGTACCGGCACCGGTACGTTGATGCCGACCTGGCCGACTTCCACTCCGTGCTGATAATGCCGCGCCGCGCCGCCGGAGCGGGTGAAGATGCTGGTGCCGTTGCCGTAAGGGCTGGCGTTGACCAGTTCGATGGCCTGCTCCAGCGTATCGACCTCCATGCACACCAGCACCGGGCCGAAGATTTCTTCGCGGTACAGGCTCATTTTTGTGGTCACGCCGCGAAACAGGGTAGGGCCGATCCAGTTGCCGTTGGGGTAACCCTCAACCGCGCAATGCGAACCATCGAGCAGGCACTCGGCGCCTTCGGCCTTGCCCTCGGCAATCAAACGAACCACTCGCTGTTTGGCCTGCTGACTGATCAGTGGGCCGAACGCCGCATGGCCATCAGTCCAGTAGCCGGGTTGCAGGTCGGCCATCTGCGCTTGCAACTCGTCGATCCATTGCTTCGATTCGCCGACAAACACCGCCACGCTGATCGCCATGCAGCGCTGTCCGGCCGCTCCGCAACTGGCACCGACCAGGTTGCTCAGTACCTGCTGCTTGTTGGCGTCGGGCATGATCACCATATGATTCTTCGCGCCGGCGAACGCCTGCACGCGTTTCAGGTGAGCGGTACCGGTGCGGTAGATGTGCTGGCCCACCGGCACCGAGCCGACGAAGGAGATGGCGCGAATGTCCGGGTGAGTGAGCAGGCTGTCGACCACTTCGCGGGCACCGTGCAGCACCTGCAGCACGCCCTTGGGCGCGCCGGCTTCGATAAACAGTTCGGCCAGGCGGTTGGGGGTCAACGGGTCCTGCTCGGACGGCTTGAGAATAAAGGTATTGCCGGCGGCGATGGCCAGCGGAAACATCCACAGCGGAATCATCGCCGGGAAGTTGAATGGGGTCACGCCGACGCATACGCCCAACGGCTGAATCCAGCTCGATGTATCGATGTCGCGGGCCACGTTCTCCATGGTCTCGCCCATCATCAGGCTGGCGATGTTGCAGGCCTGTTCGACCACCTCGATGCCGCGCCAGACATCACCCTTGGCGTCGGCCAGGGTCTTGCCGGTTTCGCCGGCGAGAATTTCCGCCAGCTCGTCGTGGTGTTGCTTGAGCAGGTGCTGGTAGCGCAGCATCACCCGCGCCCGGTCGGAGACCGGCACTTCGCGCCAGGTGAGGAAGGCTGATTTGGCGCTGGCAATCGCCGCTTCGATCTCTTCGGCCGTGGCCTTGGGTGCCAGCGCCAGCACCTCCTGGGTCGCCGGGTCGGTGACTTCGATAAATTCGCGGGCGCGGCTTTCGCGCCATTCACCGTCGATCAACTGGGGGATTGCCTTGGCCATGCGTGCTTCCCTTTATTGGCGAACCTGCTAGCGGGTTCGATTGTTGTTTTGCCTTGTTATAGCGGCCTTGAACGGCTTTGTGGATTGACGATCTTGGCCTGCGGATGGACTATCTTGGGATTTAATCTGTAGCCCGGATGCAATCCGGGAGCATTTCTCCCGGATTGCATCCGGGCTACGTGAGTACCCCAATGCGCGCTTTTGTCGATACTTCCAACTGGCCACTGCCGGCCAATGGTGTGCGTTTTATCACTCCACCCAGGCTGCGCCGCTTATTGGCAAAGCATCCCCTCGGGCAGGGCTGTTATCCCCTGGCCCTGGGGTACTATCCCGAGGCGCTGGGTCACCGCATGCATCGCCCACAACCAGAGGATCACCTGCTGATCTACTGCCGCGCCGGACAGGGCTGGCTGGATACGCCGGATGGACGATTAGCTGTCAGTGGTGGTGATCTGCTGCTGTTGCCGAAAGGCGTGATGCATGCCTATGGCGCGGACGTGGACAAGCCCTGGACCCTGTACTGGGTGCATTTCGATGGTGAGTTGGTAGCAGACTTTCTCAAGCCCCTGGGCAAGGGTCCGTTGTGGCGCATTGGCGTGCAGCCGCGGCTATTGGCCGAATTCGATGCGCTGCTGCATTTGCGCAAGCAGGGCCTGAACCTGCCGCACTTTATTCACGCCGCCCACCAGTTGCAGGTGCTGCTGACGTCCCTGGCGGTGCTGCCCGCGCGCACCACGCTGAAGTCCGGGCGGGTGCTGGATGTGGATGCGGTGCAGGCGGTGATGCGCGCGCACTTGCACGACAGCCTGAACCTCGACGAGCTGGCCGCGCAGTTCAAACTGTCGCGTTTTCACTTCGCCAAAACCTACCGCGCACTGACCGGCCACGCACCGATCCAGGACTTTATCCAGCTAAAAATGGCCCACGCCTGCCGCCTGCTCGATGAGGGCGGGCAAGGCATCCGCCAGGTGGCCGAGCAACTGGGCTATGACGATGTGTATTACTTCTCGCGGCTTTTTCGCAAAGTGGTGGGCATGGCGCCCAGCCATTACCGGGCGCTGCATCAGGGTTAGCTCAGGAAGTGCTCAGGGCTTCGGCCATCGAGCTTTTTTTTAAGCCCTGGCGCCTGGGGTGCCCCTAGCGTTCTTCTGCAGCAGGATTGTCGACGCCTCGTCGTAGGCTTTTTGAAAGGCGTTGCCGCCAATCCATTCAACAGCCGTGTCTTCGTCTTCATCATGGAAGATCCCGCGATAGGTGATCAGCAGACCCATCATAAAGTCGGTGGCGGCGTCTTCCGCTTCTTCAGCGATCACCAGCTCCAACACCGGGTATTGCAGGAATACCAGGCACATGGCGAGCAGGCTGATGCCTTCGCCGACTTTCATCGCCTGGAAGAGGTCGTCGAAGTGGGCAGGGTCGAAACCGTTCTCTTCGATGTCTTTGAAGTCGAACGTGCTCAGGTCGATTTCGACATCATCGAACGGCTCGTTAATCAACGGATTGGCCAGCAGCGGATGGATGACATTGGCTTTGGACTTGCCCGAACGGTTCTGCTTGGCTTTGGCTTTTGCCCGTTGGGCGCGTTTGTGCTGTTTGTCTGGAGAAGCCATGGAGGCGAGTTCCTTGTGCGGTGCAGCCATATCTATGGCCCGGGATAATCGGGCGCATAGTGTATTCAGTCTTGCCGGGCTGCGTTGATTCAAAACCAGGCATCAGGCAAAGGGGCAGGCGTAAGCAGTCTAAAACGCCGGCCGTGTAACGCGAATGCAGTGATCGCGTGCAGTGATTTAGGCGCTGGTGATGGTATTTCGACCGCTGCGCTTAGAGCTGTACATGGCACGGTCGGCATTCTGCAGCAGGGTCTGTGCATCACTGCCGTCTTGCGGGTAAAGGCTGATGCCGAGGCTGGCGCGCACCTGCAGGTCCTTGCCATCGATCAACAGGCGGTTTTGCAGTAACAGCAATAACTTCTGAGCAATGCCCAGCAGGGTGGCGCGGCTCTCTATCTCATCGAAGAGTATGACGAACTCGTCACCGCCTAAACGGGCCACGGTGTCACCATTGCGGGTGACCGAGCCGAGCAAGTGAGCCACGGTCCCCAGTACTTCATCACCGACGCCGTGACCGTGGTTGTCGTTGATTTCCTTGAAATGATCGAGGTCAACATAGAGCAAGCCTAATAGCTTGCCGCTGCGCTTGGCGTTGCTGATGGCGTGTTGCAGGCGATCGAAAAACAGGCGGCGATTGGGTAGGCCGGTCAGCGGGTCGTTGTGCGCCATGCGCTGCAGTTCTTGCTGGTTGGTGTTGAGTTCTACTATCTGTGTGAGGATCTTTTCCTGCATGGCACGGATATCCCGCGCCAATATGCCGAGTTCGTCACCGCGCTCGGTTGGCAGGGGCTGCAGGCTGAGGTTTTCGCTGAAGTGGGCGATCGCCACGCCTATTTGATTCAGCGGTCGAATCATGTTGCGCGCCAGCCATAGGGAGAGCAGCAGGGTGATCAGGCTGAGAGCCGCGATGATGTGTATCAGGCGCTGATCCAGCTCGCGGGATGCTTGGAGAATATGTTCCTCGGGTACTGCCAGACCCAGCAGCAAATGGTTGCTCTCAGCTTCGATGCTGACGGTGGTAAAGGCCGCTAGTCGGGCTGGTTGCTCACGCTTGGCTGGCAGGATGCTGAGCATGTTGCTGCTTTCTCCTTCCAGTAGAGCGCGCAGTGCCGGCAGCTGGGTTTGAATCATCACGCTGGGGCCTTGGCCTTTGCCTTGAGACTTGTTGCGCTCTGGGTTGAGCAGCAGCTCGCCCTGACTGTTGGCCAGAAACAGCTGATAGTAATCAGGCAGTTCGCGCTGCAGGCGGCTGAATAGCTTCTTGATATTGATGCTCAGAACTATCAGACCGAGTACTTGCTGGTCGTTTGTCCAAATAGGACTGGCCAGGTGGAGCGTCAGCTCGTTGTCCGGATCAAGGCGTGAAGGGGTTATTTCGGAGAAGAACAGCTGGCCGGGCACCAGCTTCAATGTTTTAAACACATAGGGGAAATGCCCTTTTTCTTGTAAAGCATGGTTGGCGACGGCGCCGTGGCGGTCAACCTTGATGCGTTCCAGGCCATGGTTTTTCGCTTCGATCAGGCTAATACGCTGATACTCGGGGTGTGCCTTGAGCATGGAGGTAAATAGCTGGGTCAGCTCAAAAGCCTCTCTGCGGCTCCTGGGCGTGTCTTGAAGTGCATCAACGGCTTGTGGCTGGGTGCTGAGTACCTTGAGGTCATTGGCGAAATTTTCCAGGCTGATCTGCAGGTTGCGCCCCAATACCTGATTAGCCACCTGCAGATCGCGCTTGGCAGCATCAATCAAGATTTGCTTGCTGCTGCTCAGGGAGTAATAACTGGCAAGCCCGCTGAGCAGCAAACCGAACACGCAGAGCAGTACGGTGAGTTTGTTGCCAAGGCTGAGTTTCAAGGCTGCACCAGATTTTCCGGGCGCTCCCCGGCGAGTATGGATTGCCAGAGTTTGGCGCGCAGTTCGGCGTTTTCCACTGGCTCAAGCCAAACCAGATGCAGGGGAGCGGTTGAGGTTTGCAGGACGCGCAGGGTGTTTTCCAGGCCCTGACGCTCAGTCAGGGCGCCACTGACTTGTGGTTCGAGGCTGTAATTGATCCATTGCTCAGCCAGGTCACGGTTGTGCGTTGTGCGAGTAACTGCCCAGCAGTCCAGCCAGGCAAGCGCACCCTCCCGGGGGATCACGTAACCCACATCGGCACCTGCATCCTGTAACAGCTTGAGTTGCTGACGCCCGTAGTTGGCATACATCAAGGCAACGGGGTTCTGCGTAAACAGGCTGACTGACTCTTCCGGCAAGCTGTAAAAGCTCAGCACGTTGCGTCGCAACTCGACCAGCTTGGCTACAGTGGCGGGCAGCTCTTCGTTGGGTGTGGCGAAGGGTGGTTTAGCAAGGGCTTGGCGGGCCAGGGAGAAACTGTGACTGCTGCCATCATAGGCCAGTACTTGCCCCTGCCATTGCGGATCCCAAAGGCTGTTAATCGAAGTTGGTGGGCGGCTCATCAGCTTGCGGTTATAGATCAGCCCCATTTCGCCATAGACATAAGGGACCCCATAGGCCTGTCCCTCATGGATTAAACCGGGGATGTCGTTGAGCTGACGAAACTGCTGGAGCTGGCCGCCGCGCTGGGTCAAGTTCGCCAGGCGCAAGGGTTGCAGCAGTTGCTGCTGAACGAAATAGTTGATTTCGGAGGTATTGGCGGCAATCACGTCGTAATGCCTACCCCCATCCTTGCTCAGCTTCAGCCGCAACTCGTCATCGTTGCCGACAAGGGTGACTTCTACGTCGGCGCCATAGCGCTCGGCAAAGGCTGCGACTAAGTCCGCATCGGCATAACCAGGCCATGTCAGGACGCGAAGCAGTGGCTTGGCCTGCAATGGCAGGCTAAGGCACAGCAAGAGTATGGGTATCAGTGAGCGTAATGGCACGGTGCTGGCCTTTGCTTTTTTTCACAGTCTAGGCCAGTAGCAGCGTAGTGCAGAAGCCCCTTGATCTGTTTGCCTGGGGAGACAGTGCCGAGCTCCAACATCCGTTCTTTGCGTGCCGCCATTCATTGGAAGCACCGCTTCTCCAGGTATCACCTGGTGTCACAAACGCGGCTACAGCGCCGTACGCCTTGACTTGCCTGGGCGCGTTCCTTAGCGTGCCGCTTCCCTTTGCCCGAGCAGGAAACCGGCATGAGTGCTGCAGATAACGTCAAACTCGAAGCAGGCTGGAAGGACGCTCTGCATGAGGAGTTCGAGAAGCCCTATATGCGTGAATTAGGCGATTTTCTGCGGGCGGAGAAGGCGGCGGGCAAGGCGATCTATCCGCCCGGCGCGCTGATTTTCAATGCGCTCAACTCCACGCCGCTGGCTGCGGTCAAGGTGGTGATCATTGGCCAGGACCCTTACCACGGCCCGGGTCAGGCCCATGGTTTGTGCTTCTCGGTGCAGGCTGGGGTGAAAACGCCGCCGTCGCTGGTGAATATCTACAAAGAGCTCAAACGCGATCTGAATATCGACATCCCCGGCCACGGTAACTTGCAGCATTGGGCCGAGCAGGGCGTGTTGCTGCTTAATACCTCGCTGACGGTGGAGCATGGCATTGCCGGCTCCCATGCCAAGATCGGTTGGCAGACTTTTACCGACAAGGTGATCGAGGTGGTCAGCCAGCAGCAGGCGCGGCTGGTGTTTCTGCTCTGGGGCGCGCATGCGCAGAGCAAGGAAAAACTCATCGATACCAGCAAGCACCTGGTGCTGAAATCCGTACACCCTTCGCCGCTGTCGGCGCACCGTGGCTTTATCGGCAACGGCCATTTCAGCCGTGCCAACAAGTTCCTCCAGCAGCATGAGCTGAGCCCGATTGACTGGCGTTTACCCGCCACTCCTTAAGCCGCACAACGCTGCTCACCCAGGTCTCTGCGCAGGTCGCGCAGGCGATGGTTCAGACGTTCGCGTTGAGCCTCATCACTGCTGCTCAGCAATTGGCTGAACAGCGTGGCCAGCGCCTGGCGTGAGCGGTGATAACTGGCGCGGTACTCGTTGCTATAGAAGCTCTCGCGCTGCTGCAGTAGTAGGGTCAGTTGTTCGGCAAAATCGGCACTGCCTCGTTCGGCAACCACCTGGCGCAGCTCGGCCTGCCACAGTTGTCGATTTTCCAGCCACAGGCGATTTTGCTCGCCGAGGCCATTGGCCCAGTTGGCGATATGTTCCTTTTGCGCACTGTTGAGTCGCCCCAACCAAGGCTTTAGGCGCTCTTGCATGCGTTCACCACGCTCGCTGATTTGTAGCGGCAGGGGCGGCTCGAGAAAATCCTGGCGATCCTCCTGATTGTCCTCGTCGAGGGCGGCATAGAACTCGCTGACTTGCTGCTCGCTAAGCCCCTGCAGCAACTCGATGGCGGTGGGCGTGATCTCGACGCTGATGCGTTTGAGCGCGGCGTCGAACTGGCTGAACTGCTCGAGCAACTGGCTGCTGTCCGGTTGTGGCTGGGCGAGGATGCGTTCGGTGCTTTGCAGCCAGTCGATATAGCGCGCTAACTCGACGCTGCAATGCCAGTGCAGGTGCGCCTGTATTTGTGGCTTGAGCCAGGCTTGCTGCTGTTTGTCGAGATTGAGGTAATCACTCAGTCGCCAGGGCAGCAGCCAGTCCAGGTTACGGTAAGCCAGCCCCATACGGCTGCAGGCTGTGAGCAGCAGGCTCAAGCACAGCAATGGCAGCAGGGGTTTCACGCTGGGCCAGCGGCGTACGTTCATGCACAGTGCCTCGTTGATCCAGGCCTGAGCGTAGGCCAGGTGCCGGTGTCTGCGTGAGCGCGGACATATCTGTTAAAAAATTACCCGTTTCGTTGGCAAAAAAGAGCCCGCACAAGGCGGGCTAAACGTGGGCGTCAAACCTGTATCAAACCCTGCTGGGTTGCCACAGCCGAAACAGCGGTTCGGCGAGAAACATCACCAGAAACAGGCGCAACACTTGCAGCGCGGTAACCAGAGCGACTGAGAGCTGCAGGGCTTCGGCAGTCAGGCACAGTTCGGTGATGCCGCCGGGCATCATGCCGAGCATCAGCGCGTTCTGGCTTTCTCCGGCGAGCCAGCCGAGGCCCTGGCCCAATGCGGCGGCGGCGAGCATGGCGAGCAGGGTGAACAGCAGGATGCGCGCGAGAAAACCCGGCGCGTTGCGGAAGAAGCTCCGGTCGAAGTGACAGCCCAGAGCGCAGCCGATCAGCCACTGGCCCATTTGGCCGAGGCCATGCGGCAGGCCCAGGTGCAGGTCGAAGCTGACGCTGGCCACTGCGCACACGGTCAGCGGGCCGAGCATCCACGGGTTGGGTTGTTTTAGCTTGCCCCACAGCCATGCCAGCAACGCGCCGCCGGGCAATAGCACGGCCAGCCAGGGCCAGCTCACCGCGGCCGGGGTTGGTGGGATGACCGGTGGCAGGCTCCAGGTAAAGATCGCCGGGATCAGCAGCACCACCAAGAGCAAGCGCAGGCTGTGCGCCGCTGCGACCTTGGCGGTTTCGGCATTGTGCCGTTGCGCCAGGCTGACCATCTCGCTGGCGCCACCTGGCATGCTGGCGAAGAACGCCGTGGCGTGATTTTCGCCGGCGCGGCGTAGCAGCAGAATGCCGATCAGGCTGAGCAGTAGGGTGATAAATGCACCGGCCAGTACCACTGCGAAGTGGCTGGATAACTGGCTGAGCACTTCACTGGTGAAATGCAAACCGATGGCGCTGGACACCAGCCATTGGCCGGTTTTGCGCCCGCCGGGCACTTCCGTGATCAGCCAGCCGCTGCAACGTGCCGCGATAACCGTTAGCAGTGAGCCGATGATCCACGGCAAAGGCCAGCCGATCAGGCTGGCCAGATATCCGCCGGCCAGGCCGACCAGTGGGGTGGCCCACCAGCCTTGCCAGCCGGCGGGAGTGAACAACTTAGGCATTGGCCAGCTTCGCGGAGCGACGTGCACGCCACCAGCGCAGGCCCGGCAGGCCCAGCATCAGCGCGGTCAGTGCCCACAGGCACAGGCTGATCGGGCTGCTCCAGAGGATGTTCAGATCACCGGCGGAGATCGACAGGGCGCGGCGCAGGTTGTCTTCCATCAGCTCGCCGAGGACGAAGCCCAGGATCAAGGCCGACAAGGGGAAATCCAGCTTGCGCAGGATGTAGCCAAATACGCCGAGGCCGATCATCAGCACCAGGTCGAAGGTGGTGCTGTGCACCGCGTAGACGCCGACCATGCTGATCACGGTGATCGCCGGTACCAGCACCCAGTTGGGCACGCTGAGCATGCGTGAGAACAGGCCAACCAGCGGGATGTTCATCACCAGCAGAATCACGTTGCCGATAAACAGCGAGGCAATCAGGCCCCAGACCACATCGGGCTGCTGTTCAAACAACAGCGGGCCGGGAGTGATGTTGTACAGGGTCAGTGCGCCGATCATCACGGCGGTGGTACCGGAACCCGGTACGCCGAGGGTCAGCATCGGGATCAGCGAGCCGCAGGCCGAGGCGTTGTTGGCCGCTTCTGGCGCCGCCAGGCCGCGCAGGTCGCCTTCACCAAACTTGCCTGTGCTGCCTGCCATGCGCTTTTCGCTCATATAGGTCATGGCGCTGGCGATGGTCGCGCCGGCGCCGGGCAGGGTGCCGATAACGAAACCGGCGACGGCGCTGCGCACCATGGTCCAGAAGGAGAAGCAGAACTCTTTGAAGTTGAACAGCAGGCGACCGCTGGCCTTCACGGCTTTCTGGCCGTTGTGGGTTTTTTCCAGCATCAACAGCACTTCACTGACGCTGAAGAAACCGATGACCACGATGACGAACTGGATGCCGTCGGACAGGCTGACGCTGCCGAAGGTGAAGCGGTATACGCCGGTGGTGGAGTCCACGCCGACCGTAGCCAGGGCCAGGCCGATCAAGGCGGCCATCAGGGTTTTTACCGGTTTGTCGCCGACCATGCCGCCGAGGCAGGCAATGGCGAAAATCATCAGTACAAAGTATTCAGCCGGGCCGAAGGCCACCGCCCACTTCGCCAGTAGCGGGGCAAACAGCACCACACCGCAGGTGGCGATGATGCTGCCAATAAACGAGCTGACGGCTGACAGCGACAGGGCGATTCCGGCCTTGCCCTGGCGGGCCAGTGGGTAGCCGTCGAGGGTGGTCATCACCGCGGCGGCATCGCCCGGCACGTTGAGCAAAATGGCGGAAATGCGTCCGCCGTATTCACAGCCCAGGTACACGGCGGCCAGCAGGATCAGTGCGGTTTCCGGTGGCAGACCGAGGGCGAAGGCCAGCGGCAGCAGCAAGGCCACGCCGTTGATCGGACCAAGGCCTGGGAGCATGCCGACGATGGTGCCGACGAAGGCACCGAACAGCGCCATCATCAGGTTTTCCGGGCGGGTGGCGACATCAAAGCCTTGCATCAAGAAGTTCAGGGTTTCCATTTCAGCTCTCCACAAAGGCTTCGAACAGGCCGAGCGGTAGCGGCACATCCAGCAGGTAGTCGAACAGCACATACAGCAGCACGCCCATCAGCACGGCGCTGATGGCGCAAGGCAGCAGGCGGCCGGTAAACAGCAGGCCAAGGGCAAAGGCGGCCAAGGTGGTGCTGAGCACGAAGCCGAGCACCTCGAACAGCAGGGCGTAGGCCAGCAGGGTCAACACGCACAGCGTGGCGCGCAGGGCGGCGTGGCGGTTGAAGCGTTGTTCAAGCAGGCCGGGCTTGAACAGCAGCCACAGGCTGCCGGCCGACATCAAGGTCAGCAGCAGCAAGGGATAAGCGCGTGGCCCCACCGGGTCGTAAGCAAAGGGTGCCTGGAAGCCCCAGGCAATAACGGCGAGAACGGCGCAAAACAGCAGCCAGCTCGCGGCGAACAGGCGAACGTACATGGTCAATTACCTAGTCGAGAATCGAGGGCAGAGCATGAAACCGTAGGATGGGTGGAACGCAGCGATACCCATCAAGGGCGCGCCTGGGCGATGGCTATCGCGATGCTCAACCCATCCTACATAGCGGGGCTACTGAACCAGGCCGAACTCGCCTGCTAGCGCCTTGTATTCTTCAACTTGCTTGAAGACCAGGGCTTTCAGCTCATCACCGGTGACCGACAGTGGCAGCAGGTCACGCTGCTCACGCAGCTTGGCGAAATCCTCGCTGGCCAGCAGGGTGTCGAACTGTTGTTTCCACCAGTTGAACTGCTCGTCGCTGACCTCTGGACCCATGTAGAAACCACGGATAACCGGCCAGCTGATGTCGTAGCCCTGCTCTTTAGCTGTCGGGATGTCGGCCAGTTTGCCCGGCAGACGCTCATCGGACAGTACGGCGAGGATGCGGACTTTCTTGGCTGCCAGTTGTGGGGTGACTTCACCCAGGCCGCTTGAGGTGACCTGAACATGGCCACCGAGCATGGCGGTGAGGGTTTCGCCGCCGCCTTCAAAGGCCACGTAGCGCAGGTTTTTCGGGTCGATACCGGCCAGGCGGGCGATCAGTGCGGTCTGCATCCAGTCCTGTCCGCCGATGGTGGCGCCGGCGCCGAAGACGATGCTGCTTGGGTCTTTCTTCAGCGCCTGCACCAGATCGTCGAGGTTCTGGTAAGGCGAATCGGCCCGCACGGTGATGGCGCCGTAGTCCGTGCCGACGGCCGCCAGCCAGCGCACGCCGGTTTCGTCGTAACGGCCGAACTTGCCTTGCGCCAGGTTGAGCAACGAGCCGCTGGAAAACGCAGTGATGGTGCCCGGATCATCGGCGCGCTGGGCGATCACTGCGTTATAGGCCACTGCGCCGACACCGCCGGGCATGTAGGTGACGCGCATTGGCGACTTGAGCAGGCCTTCGTCTTTCAGGCCGCTCTGCGCCAGTTTGCAGGTCAGGTCGAAGCCGCCGCCGGGCTTGGCCGGGGCAATGCATTCCGGGCGCTTGGGTTCGGCCGCCAGCAGTTGGCCGGCGAAGGCCATACAGGCGGTGGCCAGGGCGATGCGAGTAAAGGCAGTTTTCATGCTGTGTTCCTCTAGACTTTTTATTGTGGGTTACCAGATCGGCAGCGTATAGCCGACGATGACGCGGTTCTCGTCCGCATCGCGGGCGAAGTCGGACTTGAAGCTGGCGTTACGCAGGCGCACGTAGACGTCTTTCAGCGGGCCGTTTTGCACCACGTACTTGATCTCGATATCGCGTTCCCACTCACCACCGGTGTCATCCGTGCCGGCGATTTGCGCGTCACTGCCTTTGATGTAGCGGGTCATAAAGCTCAGGCCGGGTACGCCAACTTTGCCGAAGTCGTAGTCATAACGAGCCTGCCAGGAGCGCTCGTCGGCGTTGGCGAAGTCGTTGATCTGCACGAAGTTGACCAGGAACGGGTCGCTGCCATCGATATAGGCGTAACCGGTGTCGCCGCTCATGTCCTGAAAGCCCAGGCCCAGTTTGTGTCCCGCGATGGCGTAGGTGAGCATGGCGTTGAACGCCTGGTTGTCGATCTTGCCGGCATTCGCTGCGCCGTTGTCCTTGCTCAGCATCAGGCGGACGTCAGCGCTCATGCTACCGCTGCCCAGTGGCTGGCTGGCGAGCAAACCGAAGAAGTGCTGGCGATAGATGTCGTCCAGTTCGGCTGCGTAATAGCGGCCGCTGAAGCCCTTGGCGAACTGGTAATCAAGGCCGACCAGGTCCAGATGATCGGCGCTGATGCCGCCGGCAAAACGCTTGTTCTTGCTGTTGAGGACCATGTCCTCGGAGTTGGTCGAGGCGCGGTCGATGACCTTGTCCAGGCGGCCGCCGGTAAAGGTCAGGCCCTCGAGTTCACTGGAGGTCAACAGGCCGCCTTCGAATACCTGAGGCAGCAAGCGGCTGTCGCTGGCCTTGACCACTGGCAGTTCCGGGATATGCGAGCCGTAGCGAAACTCGCTGCTGGCAACCTTGATCTTGCCGGTCAGGCCCAGGCGGCCGAATTGGTCCGGAGTGCCGCCGTCATCCTGCACCGGCAGCAGATCGGTGCCGGTGCGGCCGCCGCCGGAGTCGAGCTTGACACCAACCATGCCCAGGGCGTCGAGGCCAAAGCCTACGGTGCCTTCGGTGAAGCCGGACTGGATGTCGAGGAGAAAACCCTGGCCCCATTCTTCGCGCTTGTTCTGGCCACTTCCTTCACGGAAATCGCGATTGAGGTAAATGTTGGTGGTGCTCAGGCTGGCTTTGCTGTCCGCCACAAAGTCGGCGTGGGCGGCAGGCGCAAATAAGGCCGTACTGATGGCGAGGCTAAGCAGATGAACAGGCGATAGCGCCCGATATGATGCAGTCAGCATCCTGTGGTCTCCATTGTTGTTTTTGTCACGCCTGCGCACCACTGCGCAGCCGTTCAGGCAGGTGGATCGAGCCACCTGAAACCGATGCTAGGAGGTCAAGCTTTCGCCAGGCTTTCAGCCTCGAAAAAACCTTTGGGGTGATTTGAGCCCGCTTGCAAAGGTCGGCTGGCTGGCCGTAAGGGGCGGGCGCAAAGTATCTTGCTGTTGCATTTCACTGGCGCGTGGGCCATTCACATCGGCGTCTGCGTCTGTACACTCCGGCCTTTATTTGACGCCGCGAGCGTCGCGATTGAGCCGGGAGACCGGGAGGTTGGCGTGCGTATTCTGCTGGTCGAAGATCATCTGCAACTAGCGGCCAGTGTGGCTCAGGCGCTGAAAACTGCCGGTTGGACCGTGGACGTGCTGCATGATGGCGTGGCCGCTGATCTGGCCTTGAGTAGCGAGGATTACGCCTTGGCAATTCTCGATATTGGCTTGCCGCGCCTCGATGGTTTTCAGGTGCTGGCGCGCTTGCGTGAGCGCGGTAAAAACCTGCCGGTGCTGATGCTCACGGCCCGTGGTGAGGTCAAGGATCGCGTGCATGGCCTTAATCTGGGGGCAGACGATTACCTGGCCAAACCCTTCGAGTTGAGCGAGCTGGAAGCGCGGGTCAAGGCGCTGCTGCGCCGTAGCGTGCTCGGCGGCGAGCGCCAGCAGCGTTGTGGCAACTTGCTCTATGACCTGGACACCCGGCGTTTCACCCTGGCCGATGGGCTTCTGACGCTGACCTCGCGCGAGCAGGCCGTATTGGAGGCGATGATCGCCCGGCCAGGACGGGTGATGAGCAAAGAGCAACTGGCCGCGCAGGTGTTTGGTCTGGATGAGGAAGCCAGCAGCGATGCCATCGAAATCTATGTGCATCGCCTGCGCAAAAAGCTGGAGGGCGGCGGGGTGAAGATTGTCACCTTCCGGGGCCTCGGCTATTTATTGGAGGCCGTCGGTGACTGAGCCGCATGCCGTGCCGGTGAACGAGCCGGGCAGCTTGCGTGGGCGGCTGATTCGGCGGCTGGCGCTGCTGCTGGCGCTGATTCTGCTGCTCAGCAGCCTGAGCGCTTACTGGAGCGCCCGGCGCGCTGCCGATACAGCGTATGACCGTACCTTGCTGGCGTCGGCGCGGGCGATTGCCGATGGCCTATACACCACGGCCGAGCGTTTGAATGCCAACGTGCCCTATGTGGCGCTGGACACCTTCGCCTATGACAGTGCTGGGCGTATCTACTATCAGGTGCTGGATGTGCAGGGGGGGCTGGTTTCGGGCTACGAAGACTTGCCGGCAGCCCCGCCCGGCACCCCGCGCACCGAGGATTACCCGGCGCTGGCGCATTTTTACGATGCGCAATACCGCAATCAGGGTGTGCGTATGGTCAGCCTGTTGCAGCCGGTCAGCGAGCCCGGGGTCAATGGTGTGGCGGAAATTCGCGTAGCGGAAACCCAGGGCGCACGCGAGCGGATGGCCCAGGAATTGTTGCTTGGCACCTTGTTGCGCATGGGTGTGTTGGCGCTCAGTGCCTTGCTGCTGGTGTGGCTGGCAGTGAGTGCGGCGCTGCGCCCGCTGGATGTCTTGCGCCGCAGTGTGGCGGAGCGCGGGAGTGACGATCTGCAGCCATTGTCGGATAGCGGCATGCCAGGTGAGTTGCGTCCGTTGATCGATGCGCTGAACCAGTTCAACGAGCGCTTGCGCAAGCTGTTTGAGCGGCAGTCGCAATTTATTGCCGATGCTTCCCACGAGCTGCGCACCCCGCTGGCGGCGCTCAAGGCACGGGTTGAGTTGGGCTTGCGTGCGCAGGAACCAGCCGTGTGGCGGAGCACTCTGGAAGAGGCGGCGCAGAACACCGACAAGCTGACTCATCTGGCCAATCAATTGCTCTCGCTGGCGCGGATCGAAAGCGGGGCCAGGGCGATTACCGAAGGCGGCGCGCAGCGTCTGGATCTTAGCCAGTTGGCCCGAGAGTTGGGCATGGCGCTGGCGCCCTTAGCCCATGCACGGGGTATTGCCCTGGCGCTGGAAGCCGAGCTGCCGGTGTGGGTTGATGGTGAACCGACCTTGCTCAATGAGTTGCTGTGCAACCTGCTGGATAACGCCCTGGCACATACCCCGGCAGGCGGTAGCGTGATTTTGCGGGTGTTGCCCGCAGGCGTGCTTGAAGTTGAAGACGATGGCCCGGGCATACCCCACGCAGAACACGACAAAGTCTTTGCACGTTTTTATCGGCGAGCGTCGGGTGGCACAGGGGCGGGGTTGGGCTTGGCGATTGTCGGCGAGATCTGTCGCGCGCATCAGGCCGACATCAGTCTGCACCAAGTACAGCCACAGGGCTTGCGGGTGCGGGTTGAGTTTGCCGGCACTGAGCCTTGAGTCATGGTGCCAGGCTAAGGGGTTGCTGGATTTCCAGCAGGTATTGGGCAACCTTGCCGCTTTCGCGTAGCTGAGCCAGGCCTTGGTTGAAGCGTGCAATCAGTTCAGCATTTTGGGGTAGTGCACGCGAGAGCAGTAGATGCAGGCTGTCGCTGCGTAGCGGCGTGGGGTGGAAGCTCAATTGAGCGCGTTCGGCTGCCGTGAAATGTTGATGCAGCATGTCGAAACCCACCACCTTGTCCATCGGGAACAGGTCTACACGGCCGGCCAGCAGCTGGCGGAAGGCGATTTCGTCGCTGGTTACCCGGTTGATGCGCAGTTGTCCGCTGGCTTCTGCCTGTTGAAAGGCTGCGCCGTAGTCATAGCCGCGGGTGCCCACGATGCGCCTGCCATGCAGGTCGGCAATCTGTTTCCAGTCAAAGCTGTAATTTTTGCGATGGAACAGGTAGTAACCGCTTTCCACTATCGGGTCGCTGATGTGGAAGCCATTCTCACGCTCTTTGCTGTACAGCCACACGGCGCTGCCATCACGTTGTCCGCGTTCGGCCAATTGCAGTGAACGTGCCCAGGGATAGAACTCCCACTCTACGTGGATGCCTTGCAGGGCAAAGGCTTCGGCAACAATACGAGAGGCCACGCCTTTGTGCGGTAGCTGTTCGCCCAGGTAGGGTGGCCACTCGCCGTTGGTCAGGCGTACTGACTCGGCGACGGCTATGCCGTTGATGAGCAGGTTGATCAGTAGTGCGTAGATCAATGCACGCATGGGCCGCTGCCTCGCGCCTAGACTGTCAGCAGTCTAGTAGCAATCGGCCGCATGCGTGGAGGGGCTTTACTGCAGCATGCTCATGGCTGCTTCCATGGCTGCGGACAGATCTTCGTCGTCATTCAGGTTTTGATTCGGATCCAGGCCGAGCTTGGCGAATGCCGGGATCTGGCTCCAGTCCAGCTTGGTGTAAGGGTGCTCGCTACCGATGTAGCTCTGCAGGGTGGCGACCTGAACGATGTCAACGTAGTCGACCTTGGCGCTGTCACGCGTGAAGTCCAAATATTGGCTGGGGATCATGGCGATCTGCTCGGGGAATTCCCAGGTGCGCAGGATCTTGTCGCCGATGATCGGGTGGATCTGTTCGATCACGTGGTTGAGGCTGATCGAGTCGGCCAGCAGCTCGCTGTGCTCTTCGGCGTAGGTGAGGATTGGCAATACGCCGATTTGGTGGACCAGGCCGGCAAGGGTGGCCTGGTCGGCTAGCAGGCGGGTGTAGTTTTTGCACAGAACGTGGCAGATGCCGGCGATTTCCGTGCTTTTATTCCACACTTCGCGCATTTTACGGTCAACTACGTCGCTGGTGGCCTGGAACATCTGTTCCATTGCCAGGCCCGTGGCCAGGTTGCAGGTGTAGTTGATGCCGAGACGGCCGACGGCCATTTGCAGGTCGGTAATTTCTTTGTTGGTGCGCAGCAGTGGGCTGTTGACCACCTTGATGATGCGCGCTGTCAGTGCGGCATCATTGCCAATCACCTTGCTCAATTGCGGGATGCCAATATTCGGGTCTTCTGCGGCTTCGCGAACTCTCAGCGCGACTTCCGGCAGGGTGGGAAGCACCAGTTCATCATTGTCGATGGCCTGGGTCAGCTCCTTTTGGACTTTCTCGGCAAGCTTGCTCATGGGCAATTCTCTTTAGGCGGTGAGGCAATAGTAAGTGTAGTAAGCGTGTGCATGAGCAGGCAGTGCGCGCTGCTCAGCGTTGAATCTCGCGGTCTGAGTCCAGTGTATACGGCAAATCAAGCAGGCTCAGCGTGTTGCCATCGGCAGAACCGAGGTGGACGCGGCCATCCAATGCTGCATCGGCCTGCAATACGGCCAGCAACTCGATGCCCGTTGCGCTGTGGGCTGCCAGTACCACTTCACCGACGCTGGAGCTGTGCGTGGGCGAAAAAAGCGCGGTGCCGGGCTCCGGTAATGAAGGATCTGGGGCTGTCAGGCGATACAGGCGCCGTTTGAGTTTGCCCAGGTACTGCATGCGCGCAACGATTTCCTGGCCGGTGTAGCAACCTTTCTTGAAGCTGACACCCCCCAATGCCTGCAGGTTGATCATCTGCGGGATAAACAGCTCGCGGGTGCTGCCCATCACCTGGCCGATGCCGGCGCGTACCTGCGCCAGTAGCCAGTCGTTGAGCGGCGCCTCGGGCATAAGTGTGGCCAGTTGGGCGCTTACTGCTTCGGCTTGGCCAGCGGGTACCCACAGCTCGGCACGACCATCGGCCAGGCGCAGGGCGAGTAGTTCATTGTGACGAACAATGCTGTCTGCGCTTTCTGGCAGTTCCAGGCCCAGGCCGCGCAGGGCTTCATCGCCACCGCTCAGGCCCAGGCGCAGCCATTCGGCGCTTTCGTCAGTGAGTTTGGATTTGCTGAAGACGGCATATTTCTGCAAGTCGCTCAGCTGGGCTGCAAGCAGTTCGCTGGCCATCGCCAGCAGATAGCCGTCGTTGACGCTGAGGATACGAAAGCTCGACTGCATGCGGCCTTTCGGCGTGCAGCGGGCGCCCAGGCTGCACTGGCTATCGCTCAGGTAATTGAGGTTGCAGGTGATTTGGCCCTGAAGGAACTTGTTGGCGTCCGGGCCGCGTACAGCAAGGATGCCTTCGTGGCTGAGGGTGCAATAGAACGCGGTGTCGGCCATGGCTGATTAGGTATCGCTGAATAAAAGTTAGGGGGCTCATCATAGAGTGCGCCTCTCACCTTGTCAGCGCTTGTGGCAACTTCGCCCGTCAAGGCGGGTGGCAAGGTCAACAGTCGCGCGTTTCATCGGTATACTGCGCGCCTAATTTATGGTCTGCCATTTATGGCAGCCACTCTTCGGGCCGTAGTTGCACGACGTTTAGAAATGGCTCAAGGGCATTTCTCAAGGAGCATACCCATGGTTGACCCGGTTGAACTCAATCGCCTTTTTTGGCACAGCCGCCGCGGCATGCTGGAGTTGGATGTGTTGTTGGTGCCGTTTGTCCGGGAGGTGTATCCGCACCTTGATGAGGCTGATCGCGAGCGTTATCGCAAGCTGCTTGAGTGTGAGGATCAGGACATGTTCGGCTGGTTTATGCAGCGCGGCGAGCCGGACGATGCCGACCTTAAGCGCATGGTTCGGATGATTCTGGATCGTGTCCAGCCCAAGTGAGGTTTTTGAGTGTCAGTGGCGGCCATCGCGGTTGCTACTGGGGTTCTATGCCCTGATTCAGGCGTTGGCGCTGCTCAGCCTGGCGCTGGTGGATATCCCGCTGTGGGCTCAGGTGTTGGCTGTGGTCTTTTGTGTGGCGCATGCCGCCTGGGTCGTGCCACAGCACGTGTCGCTCACACGGCCTTCGGCCTACCGAGCACTGCGTTGCACGGCTGGGGGGTGGCAGGTACACAGCGAGGCGCAAGGTTGGCAGTTAATTGAACTTCATCCCGATAGCCTGGCACTGCCATTGATTGTGCTGTTGCGTTTCCGCTTGGCCGGGCGCCGAGGTGTGCGTTCACTGTGTGTGGCGCGTGACAGCCTGGCGCATGAGCAGCACCGGCGTTTGCGGGTGCGATTGAAGTTCAGTCGCCATAGGTGGGCGGCAGCAGAATAGTGTCCTTGGCTTCTGTGAGCTGTTGCGGGTAGTCCAGGGTGTAATGCAGACCGCGACTTTCGTGGCGCAGCATGGCCGAGCGAATCATCAGTTCTGCCACCTGGGCAAGGTTCCTCAACTCAATCAAGTCTCTGCTCACTTTGTAGTTGCTATAGAACTCGTCAATTTCATCGAGCAGTAGGCGTACCCGGTGCTCCGCGCGTTGCAGGCGCTTGTTGGTGCGCACGATGCCCACGTAGTCCCACATAAAGCGCCGCAGTTCGTCCCAGTTGTGCGCAATGATGACGTCTTCATCCGAGTCGGTCACCTGGCTGGCATCCCAGCTGGGCAGGTCGTTTGGCATGCTGATCTGCTCCAGCTGGGCGAGAATGTTCTCGGCGGCTGCGCGTGCATAGACGAAGCATTCCAGCAGCGAGTTGCTGGCCATGCGGTTGGCTCCGTGCAGGCCGGTGAAGCTGGTTTCGCCGATGGCGTAGAGGCCGGGCACGTCGGTGCGGCCGCTTTGGTCGACCACCACGCCGCCGCAAGTGTAGTGCGCGGCCGGCACCACGGGGATCGGTTCGCGGGTGATGTCGATACCGAAATCCAGGCAGCGTTCATACACGGTGGGGAAGTGCGACTTCACAAACTCGGCCGGTTTATGGCTGATGTCGAGAAATACACAGTCGATACCCAGGCGCTTCATCTCGTGGTCGATGGCGCGAGCAACGATGTCGCGGGGAGCCAGTTCGGCGCGCTCATCGAAGCGTGGCATAAAGCGTTCGCCATTCGGCAGCTTGAGTAAGGCGCCTTCGCCCCGTAAGGCTTCGGTGACCAGAAAACTTTTTGCTTTGGGGTGGTACAGGCACGTTGGGTGGAACTGGTTGAATTCCAGGTTGCCGACCCGGCAGCCGGCGCGCCAGGCCATGGCAATGCCGTCACCGCAAGCACCATCCGGGTTGCTGGTATAGAGGTAGACCTTGGCTGCGCCGCCGGTGGCGAGAATCACGAAGCGTGCGCTGAAGGTATCGACCTCACCGCTGGCGCGATTGAGTACATAAGCGCCCAGGCAACGCTGGCCATCCAGGCCAAGTTTGCGTTCGGTGATCAGGTCGACGGCGACGCGTTGCTCTAGCAGGTCGATGTTGCTGCGCTGTTTGGTTTGTTCCAGCAGGGTATTGAAAATTGCCGCGCCAGTGGCATCGGCGGCGTGGATGATACGCCTGTGGCTGTGGCCGCCTTCGCGCGTCAGATGAAATTCGAAGCCGCCATCTTCACGGGCTGTCTGGTCGTCGCGGGTAAAGGGCACGCCTTGGTCAATCAGCCACTGGATGGCTTCACGGCTGTGTTCAACGGTAAAGCGTACGGCCTCCTCACGGCACAGGCCGCCGCCCGCGTTGAGGGTGTCCTCGACATGCGATTCGATGGTGTCGGTATCGTCCAGAACAGCAGCCACGCCCCCTTGCGCCCAGTAGGTGGAGCCATTGGACAGGTTGCCCTTGCTCAGCACGGCAATGCGCAGATGTTGCGGCAAGGTCAGGGCCAGGGTCAGGCCGGCTGCACCGCTACCGATAACCAGAACGTCATGTTGGTAATGTTGGCTCATGTCCGAATTCCGCAAAAAGCGGCCTCTAGTATATAGAGGGGGTGAGCGGCACAATAGCCGGCTTATGACCAAGTGCGTTACTCGGGAACTTTTTAAGTGTCTCGGGTTCCATAGGCGGTTATTTAGATGGGAATTCGTGTGTCCAGAAAGGCCGGTAATGGCCTGCAATTTTTGCCTGGCCTGCGGGTGATCCAGACTATAGACGCAGCACGGGAGCCCCTTTGCTGCGTTGTTCCGTGCAGAACTTTTGAGTGTGCTGCAGGAAGCTTGTTTGAAGGAGCGAACTTTTGCGCAATGCCCCAGTCTACTTTGGCAGACAGATTGACGGGTTGGCGTTGCGCTCCTTTGAACCTAATGAGGAGTTTTCATGCTACCCCAGGAAGAAGATCAGCAACTGGTCGAGCGCGTGCAGCGCGGTGACAAGCGTGCGTTTGATCTGTTGGTGCTGAAGTATCAGCACAAGATTCTCGGGTTGATCGTGCGTTTTGTGCATGACACCCATGAGGCACAGGATGTGGCGCAGGAAGCCTTCGTTAAGGCCTACCGCGCATTGGGTAATTTTCGCGGTGACAGCGCGTTTTATACCTGGCTGTATCGCATCGCCATTAACACGGCGAAGAACCATCTGGTATCGCGTGGCCGGCGTCCGCCGGACAGCGATGTCAGTGCCGAGGATGCCGAGTTCTATGATGGCGATCACGCCCTCAAGGACATTGAATCGCCAGAGCGTGCGTTGCTGCGTGACGAGATCGAGGCCACGGTGCACCGCAGTATTGAGCAACTGCCAGAAGATTTACGTACGGCGCTAACCTTGCGTGAATTTGATGGTCTGAGTTACGAAGACATTGCCAGCGTCATGCAATGTCCAGTCGGCACAGTGCGTTCGCGAATTTTTCGGGCGCGTGAGGCCATTGACCGATCCCTGCAGCCCTTGCTGCAGGAAGCCTGAGACAGCGGCGTTAGCCAAGAGAGGAACCGCCATGAGTCGTGAAACCCTGCAGGAATCGCTGTCCGCGGTGATGGATAACCAAGCGGATGAACTTGAACTAAGGCGAGTGCTCGCCGCCAGTGACGATCCTGAGGTGCGTGCAACCTGGTCGCGCTATCAGGTTGCTCGTGCAGTTATGCACAAGGACCTTCTGGAGCCGCGTCTGGATATCGCTGCGGCTGTGTCTGCGGCCCTGGCCAATGAGGCTGCCCCGGTTGCGCAGGCTTCGCCGCGTGGTGCCTGGCGCACCGTGGGGCGTCTGGCTGTTGCTGCTTCAGTCACTGTGGCAGTGCTGGCGGGTGTGCGACTGTACAACCAGGATGACATCACGGGTACTCAGTTGGCGCAGCAAGCCAACCAGCCTGTGTTGAATATTCCGCATGTCAGTGGGTCGGCGATGTTGGCGGGCTTCAATACCTCTGAAGAGCAAGCTGCTCCAGCGGCTAGCGCTGTGGGTCAGGGCCAGCCAGGCTGGCATGAACAGCGCTTGCCGGCTTATCTGCGTCAGCATGCGCAGCAGGCGGCCATGAATACGGGTGAAAGTGCATTGCCTTATGCGCGTGCAGCCAGCTTGGAAAGCCGTTAACGGTCCGTTGTTAAGGAGTCGCATGCGCTTTATTCCTTTAAGCGTTCTACTGTTGGGCAGCTGCTTGACGCTGCCAGCAGTGGCAGAGGAGGGGCTGGATTTGATGCAGCGTCTGGCTGAGGCCGAGCGTACGCAAAGCTTCAATGGCACCTTTGTATACGAGCGTAACGGCGTTTTTTCGACACACAGCATCTGGCATCAGGTCGACGCTGAGGGTGTTTCCCGTGAGCGCCTGTTACAGCTGGATGACTCCGAGCAGGAGGTGCTGCGGGTTGATGGTCAGGTGCAGTGCGCCAGTGGTGCCTTGGCCGATCAGTTGATTGATAGCCAGCTGTGGCCAATCCGTAAGCTGGATGCCGTGCAGTTGAATGAGTGGTATGAGCTGCGTGTGCTAGGCAACTCCCGAGTGGCGGGGCGAGCGGCCAGTGTATTGGCGCTGGTGCCGCGTGATCAGCACCGTTACGGCATTGAGTTGCACCTTGATCAGCAAACAGGCTTGCCATTGAAGTCTTTGCTAGTCAACGACAAGGGGCAGTTGCTGGAGCGTTTTCAGTTCACCCAATTGCAGAGTGATATTCCTTCGGCGTCTAGCCTGCAGGCCAGTGCGGGCTGTCGACCGGTGCGCCTGGTGTCTGCCGCAACTGAGGCTGCAGAAGCATGGCATTCGGACTGGTTGCCGCCAGGGTTTAATTTGCGCTCGGTTGCCCAGCGGCGCAGCCCGGCATCGGATGAATCCGTGATCTGCCAGGTGTATGACGATGGTCTGGCACGTTTTTCCGTATTTATGGAGCCGCTGCGTGGTGCGTCAGTCGAAGATCTTCGAACTCAACTGGGGCCAACTGTGGCTGTTTCGCGTCGACTGAACACCGCTGACGGTGATGTTATGGTCACTGTGGTGGGTGAAATTCCACTTGGCACTGCCGAGCGAGTCGCCCTGTCGATGCGTTCTGCCGCCGAGGGCACCCAGCAGTGATCGAGGAGCAGGGGCGGGTCGTGGCCGTTGAGTCGGGCGCGGTGTGGGTCGAGACTCTGCGTAAAAGCACCTGCTCCAGTTGTTCGGTCAAGGCTGGTTGTGGTCAGGGTTTGCTTGATCAGTTAGGCGCGAATGGTCGCCGCGGCTATGTGCGTGCGCTGTCTGATCTACAGCTGAATGTGGGCGACACAGTCGTCATTGGTGTGCACGAGGATTTGCTGGTACGCGGGTCGTTGCTGGTTTACCTGCTGCCACTGTTCGGGCTGTTTGCAGGTGCGGTGTTGGCTGAGCAAGTTGGCTTGCCTGAGCCCTGGGTCATTCTCGGTGGCGTATGCGGTTTTTTCTTGGCGTGTTGCGCTGTGCGCTGGCGCAGCCGTGTTACCGCCGGTGACCCGGCCTTGCAGCCTGTAGTGTTGCGTGCGTTGCTTGGCAGTGCCGTTGCAGCGTTTTAAGACTTTTGCTGGTCTGATGGGGAGTTGTATGTCGAAGCCTGGTCTGAAACATTCTTTTACCGCGTTACTTGCCGTACTGCTGATGGGGCAGGCGCTGCTTGCCCAGGCGAGTTTGCCGGATTTCACGGCGTTGGTTGAGCAAGCGTCCCCGGCGGTCGTTAATATCAGTACTCGGCAGAAAGTGCCGGACCGTGCGGTGGCGGGTAATGGTCAGCTTAATGTGCCTGATCTTGAAGGCTTGCCGCCGATGTTTCGTGAGTTTTTCGAGCGCAACATACCCCAGCAGCCGCGTTCGCCCGGTGGGCGCCAGCGTGAGGCTCAGTCGCTGGGCTCGGGCTTTATCATTTCTGCCGATGGCTATGTGCTAACCAATAATCATGTGGTGGCCGATGCCGATGAAATCATCGTGCGTCTGTCTGATCGCAGTGAGTTGGAAGCCAAGTTGATCGGGACTGATCCTCGCAGCGATGTCGCGTTGCTCAAGGTCGAGGGCGATGATCTGCCAACGGTCAAGCTGGGTAAGTCGGAAGAGCTGAAAGTGGGTGAGTGGGTGCTGGCAATCGGCTCGCCATTCGGTTTTGACCACTCAGTAACCGCCGGTATCGTCAGTGCCAAAGGCCGTAGTCTGCCGAATGAGAGCTATGTGCCATTTATTCAAACCGACGTGGCGATTAATCCGGGCAACTCCGGTGGTCCTTTGTTTAACCTGGCGGGCGAAGTGGTTGGTATCAACTCGCAGATATTTACCCGTTCCGGCGGCTTTATGGGGTTGTCATTTGCCATTCCGATGAGTGTGGCCATGGATGTGGCCAATCAGCTCAAGGCTGAGGGCAAGGTCAGTCGCGGCTGGCTGGGTGTTGTGATTCAAGAGGTTAATAAGGACCTGGCCGAGTCGTTCGGTCTGGATAAGCCGGCTGGTGCTCTCGTGGCTCAGGTGCTGGAAAATGGTCCGGCGGCCAAAGGCGGCTTGCAGGTTGGTGATGTGATTCTCAATCTGGATGGTAAGCCGATCATCATGTCAGCCGACTTGCCGCATCTGGTTGGCGCCCTTAAGCCGGGTGCTCGCGCCGAGTTGGACGTAGTGCGCGAAGGTGCGCGCAAAAAACTGCAACTGACCATAGGTGCGTTGCCTGAAGATGGCGAAACCCTGGCAGGAAACGCCTCTCCGGGAGCTGAGCGCAGCAGCAACCGCTTGGGGGTAAAAGTGGTTGAGTTGAGCGCTGAGCAAAAGAAAAGCCTCGACCTGAAAGGCGGCGTGGTGATCTCCGAAGTGCAGGAAGGGCCTGCCTCCCTGATTGGTTTGCGCCCGGGTGATGTAATCACTCACCTGAATAATCAGGCGATCAATTCGGCCAAGACCTTCACTGAGGTGGCTCAGGCTCTGCCGAAGAATCGTTCGGTGTCGATGCGTGTGTTGCGTCAGGGACGTGCCAGCTTTATCACCTTCAAGCTGGCAGACTAACGGCGTTGGCAGGTTAACAGGGCGACTTCGGTCGCCCTTTTACATGGCGCGGCCTTGTGGGCTTGATGACGTGCAAGGTGGCTTTCGGGTACACTTCGCGGCTATTTTCGGCGGGCAGTCGCCTGCGACCTTTTCGAGTGTTGATCCGTGAGTGATTTGAGTCATATCCGCAATTTCTCCATCATCGCCCACATTGACCACGGCAAGTCGACCTTGGCCGACCGGTTTATTCAGATGTGTGGCGGCCTGGCTGACCGTGAAATGGAGGCCCAGGTTCTGGATTCCATGGATCTGGAGCGTGAACGCGGGATCACCATCAAGGCGCACAGCGTTACCCTGTATTACAAGGCGAGTGATGGCATCACCTATCAGCTGAACTTCATCGACACCCCTGGCCACGTTGACTTTACCTATGAAGTCAGCCGCTCCCTGGCGGCCTGCGAAGGCGCGCTGCTGGTGGTCGATGCCGGTCAGGGCGTGGAAGCGCAATCGGTGGCCAACTGCTACACCGCCATCGAGCAGGGCCTTGAGGTCATGCCGGTACTGAACAAGATCGATTTGCCCCAGGCCGATCCGGACCGGGTAAAAGAAGAAATCGAGAAGATCATCGGCATCGATGCCACGGATGCGGTGACCTGCAGTGCCAAGACCGGTCTGGGCGTTGATCAAGTGCTCGAGCGTCTGGTGCAGACCATCCCGGCACCGACCGGCAATATTGAGGATCCACTGCAAGCGCTGATTATCGACTCCTGGTTCGATAACTACCTGGGTGTGGTCTCGCTGGTACGTGTGCGCCATGGCCGCGTGAAAAAGGGTGACAAGATTCTGGTCAAGTCCACCGGTAAGGTGCACCTAGTCGACAGTGTCGGTGTGTTCAACCCAAAACACACGGCCACCGCTGATCTCAAGGCTGGTGAAGTGGGCTTTATCATTGCCAGCATCAAGGACATTCACGGCGCGCCGGTGGGGGATACCCTGACTTTGAGTTCGACGCCTGGCGTCGAGGTGCTGCCTGGTTTCAAGCGCATTCAGCCGCAGGTTTACGCCGGCCTGTTCCCGGTCAGCTCGGAAGACTTCGAGGATTTCCGTGACGCGCTGCAGAAGCTCACGCTGAATGATTCATCGCTGCAGTACTTGCCGGAAAGCTCTGATGCACTGGGCTTCGGCTTCCGTTGCGGCTTCCTCGGCATGCTGCACATGGAGATCATTCAGGAGCGCCTGGAGCGTGAGTACGACCTGGACCTGATCACTACCGCGCCGAGTGTAATCTTCGAAGTGGTGCTCAAGAACGGTGAGACGATCTACGTCGATAACCCGTCCAAACTGCCGGATGTTTCCTCTGTCGAGGACTTCCGCGAGCCGATCGTGCAGGCCACCATTCTGGTACCGCAAGAGCACTTGGGTAACGTCATCACCCTGTGCATCGAGAAGCGCGGTGTGCAGCGAGACATGCAGTTCCTCGGCTCTCAGGTTCAGGTTCGTTATGACTTGCCGATGAACGAAGTGGTGCTCGACTTCTTCGACCGCCTGAAGTCAACCAGCCGTGGCTATGCTTCGCTGGACTACCATTTTGACCGTTACCAGTCGGCTAACCTGGTTAAGCTGGATGTACTGATCAATGGTGACAAGGTTGATGCCCTTGCGCTGATCGTGCATAAGGACAATGCACACTATAAAGGTCGTGCGTTGACCGAGAAGATGAAAGAGCTGATTCCTCGACAAATGTTCGATGTCGCGATCCAGGCCGCTATTGGTGGGCAGATCGTGGCGCGGACTACGGTCAAGGCGCTGCGCAAAAACGTATTGGCCAAGTGCTACGGCGGTGACGTCAGCCGTAAACGCAAGCTGCTGGAAAAGCAGAAAGCCGGTAAAAAACGCATGAAGCAGGTCGGTAACGTGGAAATTCCACAGGAAGCCTTCCTTGCGGTGCTCAGGTTGGATAGTTAAGGCCCTATGTCGCTCAATTTCCCGCTGTTACTGGTTATCGCGGTCGCCGTTTGTGGCGCCTTGGCATTGTTCGACCTGGTCTTTCTGGCCCCGCGCCGGCGAGCAGCCATCAACACTTACCACGGCCAGGTCAGCGAGCCTGATGAGGTGGTGCTGGAGCGCTTGAACAAAGAGCCGTTACTGGTGGAGTACGGCAAGTCGTTCTTTCCGGTGCTGGCGATCGTGCTGGTACTGCGCTCCTTTCTGGTCGAGCCCTTTCAGATTCCATCGGGCTCGATGAAGCCGACTCTGGAAGTGGGTGATTTTATTCTGGTCAATAAATTCGCCTACGGCATCCGCCTGCCAGTACTGGATACCAAGGTAATTGAAGTGGGTGACCCGCAACGGGGCGATGTGATGGTGTTCCGCTACCCCAGCGATCCGAACATCAACTACATCAAACGTGTGGTGGGGCTGGCCGGCGACCGTATTGCCTACAGCAGTGACAAACGCCTGACCATTAACGGGCAGTCAGTCGCTGAACAGTTGATTGGCGACGAGCCGGGCAGCCTGGGGAGTGCGAGGCTGTATAACGAACGGCTCGGTGAAGCAGAACATCAGATTCGTAAGGAAATGCAGCGTTACCGGCTTGAGCCGGGCCGCGAGTGGGTAGTGCCGCAAGGGCATTACTTTATGATGGGCGACAACCGCGACAACTCCAACGACAGTCGTTACTGGAATGATCCTGCCATCCCCACGCCGCTGCTGGGCATGGTGCCGGATCAGAATATCGTCGGCAAAGCCTTCGCCATCTGGATGAGTTGGCCAGACCCCAAGTCGCGTAATCTGCCGAACTTTTCCCGTGTGGGTCTGATTCACTGATCTAGTGACAAATTTGCGACGCTGTTAAAGGCAGCGTCGCAGGCTATATATAGTCTTGCCTCCAGCCGTAATGGCTTTACCTAACTCGAATTTGGGGACAAATATGAAATCTGCGCATTCGCAAAAAGGAATGTCGGTCCTTGGTTGGTTGATGATGTTGACTGTGGTCGCTTTTTTTGCGAGCGCGGCGTTTAAAGTATTGCCGCATTATTTCGACTATATGTCGCTGGAGAAAATGATTACTTCGGTTGAGACTGATAAAGCTGCTGATGTTCGTAGCGTCAACGACTTCTATAGCCATATCAGCAAGGGCATGCAGGTCAACAGTATTCGCGATCTGGATATGCAAAAGGCCATCAAAGTCAAAGTGGAAAACAATGAGTTTCGGGTGCACCTGAAATATGAAAAGCGTGAGCCGTTGATCGAGAATATCGATTTGGTGGTGCGTTTCGATAAAGAATTTCGCGTGCGTATGCCGTGAGCGTTTCGTTAGCCCGTCTCGAGCGGCAACTCGGTTATACCTTCAAGGACCAGGAATTGATGGTCCTGGCCCTTACTCACCGCAGTTTTGCCGGGCGCAATAACGAGCGCTTGGAGTTTCTCGGCGACGCCATCCTCAATTTTGTTGCGGGCGAGGCGCTGTTTCAGCGCTTTCCGCTGGCGCGCGAGGGGCAGTTGTCACGCTTGCGCGCGCGCCTGGTCAAGGGCGAAACCCTGGCGATCTTGGCTCGTGGTTTTGATTTGGGCGAGTACCTGCGCCTCGGCTCTGGCGAGCTGAAGAGCGGTGGTTTTCGCCGCGAATCAATCCTGGCGGATGCCCTAGAGGCGTTGATCGGTGCGATTTACCTGGACAGTGGGATGGACGCTGCTCGTGAGCGAGTGTTGGCCTGGTTGACCACTGAGTTGGACAGCCTGACCCTGGTCGACACCAACAAGGACCCGAAAACCCGCCTGCAGGAGTTTCTGCAGTCGCGCGGCTGTGAGCTGCCTCGCTATGAAGTGGTGGACATTCAAGGCGAGCCGCACTGCCGGACCTTCGTGGTCGAGTGCCAGATCACCTTACTCAATGACAAAACCCTGGGGCAGGGTGCCAGCCGGCGTATCGCCGAGCAGGTTGCGGCTGCTGCCGCGCTGATCGCCCTGGGTGTGGAGAATGGCAATGACTGATACACCTGTTACACGCTGTGGCTATGTCGCCATCGTCGGCCGGCCCAACGTGGGCAAGTCGACGCTGCTTAACCACATCCTCGGCCAGAAACTGGCGATCACCTCGCGCAAACCGCAAACCACACGGCACAACATGCTCGGGATCAAGACCGAGGGTGAAACACAGGCGATTTATGTCGACACCCCCGGTCTGCACAAGAACAACGAGAAAGCGCTCAACCGTTATATGAACAAGAACGCTTCGTCGGCGTTGAAGGATGTCGACGTGGTGATTTTTGTGGTCGATCGCACTCGCTGGACCGACGAGGACCAGATGGTCCTTGAGCGTATTCAGTACGTCGAGGGCCCGGTGATTCTGGCGATCAACAAGACCGATCGCTTGGAGGACAAGGCCGAACTCATGCCGCACCTGGAGTGGCTGGCTACGCAGTTACCGAATGCCGAGATTGTGCCGGTGTCGGCCCAGCATGGGCATAACCTCGACACCCTGGAAAAGTTGGTGGGTGAACACTTGCCGGAAGGCGTGCACTTCTTCCCGGAAGATCAGGTCACCGATCGCTCCAGCCGTTTCTTTGCCGCCGAACTGGTGCGCGAGAAGATCATGCGCCAGCTGGGTGCCGAGCTGCCGTATCAGATCACCGTGGAAATCGAGGAGTTCAAGCGCGACGGGCGCATCCTGCACATCCACGCGCTGATTCTGGTCGAGCGTGATGGGCAGAAGAAAATCATCATTGGCGACAAGGGTGAGCGCATCAAGCGTATTGGCCAAGAGGCGCGCAAAGATATGGAGGTGATGTTCGACTCCAAGATCATGCTCAACCTCTGGGTCAAGGTCAGAAGCGGCTGGTCGGACGATGAGCGTGCCCTGCGCTCTTTGGGTTACGACAACATCTAGCCCTGCTCGGGGCGCATTCGCCCCGTCACTTTGAGTCGCCACCGGCCATGCTTGCAGACAGTCAGCCTGCCTATGTACTGCACAGCCGCGCTTACCGTGAAAGCAGCGCGCTGGTGGATTTTCTCACCCCAAAAGGTCGCTTGCGCGCGGTTCTACGCGGCGCGCGGGGCAAGGCTGGAAGCTTGGCGCGGCCGTTTATTCCGCTTGAAGCCGAGTTTCGTGGACGCGGTGAGCTGAAGAATGTCGGGCGCCTCGAACCCGCCGGTATCCCCAATCTGCTGATGGGTGAAGCCCTGTTCAGTGGCTTGTACCTGAATGAGCTGTTACTGCGCCTGCTACCAGCCGAAGATCCGCATCCGGCGGTGTTCGAGCATTACGCCATGACCGTGCTGGCGCTTGCCGAGGGCCGCGCTCTGGAGCCTTTGTTGCGCTCGTTTGAGTGGCGTTTGCTGGATGAGCTGGGCTATGGTTTTGCCCTGGATCTGGACAGTGAAGGTCAGTCCATAGTCGCCAGCGGTCTGTATCGTCTGCACAGCGAAACCGGGCTGGTGCCGATCGGCCAGTTGCAACCCGGTGCTTTTCAGGGCGCTGAATTGTTGGCCATGGCCGAAGCCGACTGGTCTGTGCCCGGAGCCTTGGCTGCGGCCAAACGCTTGATGCGTCAGGCCCTGGCACCCCATCTGGGCGGTCGACCATTGGTCAGCCGCGAATTGTTTATGACGCTCAAGGAGCCAAGCCGTGACTGATGCCAATCGTATTCTGCTGGGTGTGAACATCGATCATGTCGCCACCCTGCGCCAGGCCCGTGGTACCCGTTATCCCGACCCGGTCAAGGCCGCGCTGGATGCCGAAGAAGCCGGCGCTGATGGCATTACCGTGCACCTGCGTGAGGACCGTCGACATATCCAGGAGCGCGATGTGCGCCTGCTCAAGGAGGTCATGCAAACGCGGATGAACTTCGAGATGGGTGTCACCGAAGAGATGCTCGCCTTTGCAGAAAACATTCGCCCAGAGCATGTCTGTCTGGTGCCGGAAACTCGTCAGGAACTGACCACCGAAGGTGGTCTGGATGTGGCCGGGCAGGAAGCGCGGATTCGCGCAGCAGTCGAGCGACTTAGCAAGATCGGCTGTGAAGTGTCGCTGTTTATCGATCCGGACGAAGCGCAGATCGCCGCCTCCAAACGTGTCGGCGCGCCTGCCATTGAGCTGCACACCGGCCGTTATGCCGACGCGCAAACGCCACAAGAGGCGGCGCGTGAGCTGGCGCGGATTCGCGATGGCGTGGCTTGCGGTCTGGGTCACGGTCTGGTCGTCAATGCCGGGCACGGCCTGCACTACCACAACGTCGAGCCAGTCGCGGCGATTGCCGGGATCAACGAGCTGAATATCGGTCACGCGTTAGTCGCGCATGCCTTGTTTGTAGGCTTCAAACAGGCGGTGGTGGAGATGAAGCAGCTGATCACCGCAGCGGCCAATCGTGGCTGATGGGTAGGATGGGTTAGCCGCGAAGCGGCATGACCCATCAATACCCTACGGCTTGCGCGCGATCAGTACGGCGCGGCTCGGCGCCGGCAGGCCTTCGACGGTGCGGCTGTGGTCGGCCGGATCGAGGAATTCGGGCAGCGACTGGAAACGCATCCACTCTGTCGAGCGCTGTTCGTCGACGCTAGTGGTGCTGACATCGACACAGCGTACGTCGACAAAACCGGCGCGGCGCAGCCACAGCTCCAGTGCTGGTACCGAAGGCAGAAACCAGACATTGCGCATCTGTGCGTAGCGATCTTCCGGCACTAACACCTGCTGGGCATCGCCTTCCACCACCAGGGTCTCCAGCACCAACTCGCCGTTTTTGATCAGGCAATCCTTGAGGTCGATCAGGTGGTCGATGGGCGAGCGGCGGTGGTACAGCACGCCCATGGAAAATACCGTGTCGAAGCCCTGAAGCTTGCTCGGCAGTTCCTCGAACGCCAGCGGCAGGTGCCAGGCGGGCAGGTCAGGCAGGTAGTTTTTCATCGCCAGGAATTGGCAGAGAAACAGCCAGTTGGGGTCGATGCCGATCACACTGTCCGCGCCCGCACCGAGCATGCGCCACATGTAGTAGCCGTTGCCGCAGCCGACATCCAGCACGCGCTTGCCCTTCAAGTCGAGATAGGGTGCAACCCGCTGCCATTTCCAGTCCGAACGCCATTCGGTGTCGACATGCACCCCGAATAGATGGAACGGGCCTTTGCGCCATGGGATCAAACCCTGCAAGGCGTTTTTCAGGGCGGCGCGTGTGGCGTCGTCGCAGCTGCCGTTGAGGCTGAAGTCGTGGAGTAGCTCCAGTTGTTCGACGCTCAGTTCTGGCAATGCCTGCACTGCGCCGTACCAGCGTTGCAAGTCGCCGTGACCGATTGCCAGCTTGGCATCGATCTGGCCGGGTAAATCGGCAGACCAGTCTTGCAGCGGGGTGCCCGCCAGTTGCGCTTGCAGGGTGTCAAGGTCGAGACGGCTGATCATGGTAGGGCAATCAAGGAAGCGAAATTTAGGCACTGAAACCACGGCACCACCTGGCTGAACCCGGCGGCAAGCAGGCGTTCGCGGTGTTGCTCAAGGCTGTCGGGCAGCATGACTTTTTCGATGGCGCTGCGCTTCTGGGCAATTTCCAGTTCGCTGTAGCCGTTGGCGCGCTTGAAGGCGATGTGTAGCTCGCCAAGCAGTTCATGCTGCTGGCTGTCTTCGAAGCACAGCTTCTCCGAGAGAATCAGCGCGCCGCCGGGCAGCAGCGCTTGGCGAATGCGTGTCAGCAGCGCGAGACGCTGGTCGGGTTGAATAAATTGCAGGGTGAAGTTCAACGCCACCAGCGAAGCGGGCTGCAAATCCAGGTTAAGGATGTCGGCCTCGATCACCTCGACCGGCAGCAGTTCCTGAAACATCGAGTCCTGCGCGTGCAGGTATTCGCGACAGCGCTCGACCATGGCGCCGGAGTTGTCCACTGCAATGACCCGGCAGTCGTCGATCTGCACGTGTCGGCGCAGTGCCTGGGTCACCGCACCGAGCGAACTGCCAAGGTCGTAGAGCACGCTGTGCGGCTGGGCAAACTGGCCGGCGAGTACGCCAATATTCTCGACGATGGTCGGGTAGCCCGGTACCGAGCGCTTGATCATGTCGGGGAAGACCCGTACCACGTCTTCGTTGAATACGAAGTCTGGCACTTGGGCCAGGGGTTGGGCGAAAAGACGGTCGGGCTGTTTGCTCACGTTGGCTGCGCACTGGTCGGTAAAGCCGGGCATTTTAGCCAAGTACGCCGTATAGCCAAACCTTGATTGCCGCTATTGGTCGTAAATCTGCATCGCCCAGGGTGTGGGTGAGCTTAGCGGGTTGATTTGAACGCAGAAGCAGCGATGCCCCATTGCCCCAGCCAATAGCTGAGCATGATGGCCAAGGGTGCGGTTTCAAACTGCACGACAAAGCGGTTGATGCCGATCAGACTGTCGGATAGCACAAACAGCGCGGCACCGCATGCGGCCAGGCGCGTCGAGGTTGCTGTCAGGCCCGGTTGGGTGAGGCGGGCGAGGGCGCGCCAGAGCATGGCGCTGATGGCCAGGGCGTAGCAGGCCACGGGGATCAGTAGCGTTCCCAGATTGGCGCTGGCCAGTATGCTGAACATCGCGCTGCCCACGCCCGCCGCGAGGCCCAAGGCGAGCCAGGCAGGCTGTTTGCAGTCGCTCAGGTAGGCGCGCAAGTAGGCCAGGTGGGCCAGGAGAAATGCTCCGAGGCCGAATACGAACAGATCGCCCGGCCAGTCGAGAAGGATATCGCCCGCCAGTGAGGCGAGCAGTCCGAGGCTGATCCAGCGTCGGTACACGTCACCTGGGGCTTTTCGCAACCACAGCAGCAGGGCAATCACCGGTATGCCTTTGCTAAGCAGGCCCAGTTCGCTCAGACCGTTGAGTCGTGCATAGAGAAACACTGCGGCGCCCAGCAAACCCAGCAGCAGATAACGCATGGACTAATCCTTAATGCATCAAGATGCCAGCACTATGGCGTGTCGCGCGCGAGCTGACCACGCCGTGGGCGCCAGGCGGAGCAGCATTTCGCGCCAGAGGCTGTTGTTGGTGGCGTGCCTTGTGCGGGCTGCCTCGCCTGGTTTTTCTGCGACTGGTTAGCGGGCCTTGATCGTGCAGTTGAAGCGCTGCGCGGGGACCACGCCAACTTCCCAGGGGCGTTCATAGGTCAGAGCCAATTGGCCTTCGCCCGTGTTCGCCACCTGGAAGCGCCAGGTGGAAATGCCTGCGCTGCCCACCAGGCCAGCGTCTTCCGGGTTGCTATAAACTTCCGGCCCAAGGCTTTGCAGAACCTGCGGAGCCGAGTCGCGTAGTAGCCAGCGAAAACCGGTGGTGGGGTTGCTCGGCAGGCGCAGAATAAATTGCTGGCCGACGTGCAACGACAATGGGCATTGCTTCTCTTGTTTCTGCTCCAAGGTGACGCTGCTGGGTGTTTGTGCGCAGGCAGCGAGCAGCGCAAGGCTGAGTGCCACTGTCAGGCGGGAGGCAAGCATGGTGAACTCCTGGCGAAAGTCGAGGCTGCCAGCATAGCCGCTGCGGCTGCTTCGTGGGAGTTCGGCCTCAGGGCTTGAGCGCTGTTTGCAGTGGTCGCAGCAGGCGCTGGGCGCATTCATCAACCAGGGGCGTGAGCAGGTCAAAGCACTCCTGCGGGGCCAGGCGCACCCTGGGGCTGTCGATCAACTCATGTTCCAGGCGCTGCAAAACCTGTTGCAAGGGCGTGTCGACAGGCTGCTTTTCCAGTTCCAGGCAGAGCTGTCGGATCTGTTCTTTCAGGCCTTGTGGGCATTGCCTGTAGTTGGCCGCACGTACACTAAGGCCGCGCAGGCGGGCGAGGTTTTCCAGGCCACGGCAGGCCTGGGCGATACCTTGAAGGTGCGGGTTGCCGGCCTGGTGCAGGCGTGTTTCCAGGGTTGCGATAACGTCCAGTAATCCGTCGATAACCTGACAATGGGCGTTAAAGTCCGTGGGGTTGCGGCGCAGTCTTGGCCAGTCTGCTTGCAGGGGCGCGAGTTGCAGGCTGGCGCCAGGCCAGTTCAACCAGAGCGCGTCGAGTTGGCGGGCCAGGCCATTGCGTTGACTGGTGCTGCGTAGATCTTGCTGAGCCCCCAGGCCGCGGTGTTTTTGCAGGTTCTGCAGCAGATCAATTGCGCGTTGCAGCAAGGCGCCCTGTAGCGCATTCAGGTGCTGCTGATGGCGCTTGCCGGCCAGCTTGCTGAGGTAATGGCCGGCGAGAAACAGCGCCACTGCCAGGGCTAACGCAATGCTGAGGGTCATAAGCTGGTTTCCTGAAGCCTAACGGTGCGCAACGGGCGCAGCTAAGCTGAGCAAATCCCTTGCCATACCACGGAGAGCCCGATTTCAGGCGTGTTGGGTGGATACCTGCGCGTTCTGGCGCCCTGAATTTGGGCGTTTTTAATTCGGCTGCTGGGTTTTTGGGCGGACGCTGCCCATTTGTCGTGCAGGCTGCAGTTTCTGCGGCTAAAAGGGTAAAGTTGCACCCCTGTTGTTTGGGTTGCACTTTTAATCATGCAGGGTTGCACTTTCAATGCTTAACGCGCGCTTGCTACGTCTCGATGATCAAGCCCATGAACACACCCACGACCATCACCAACTGGTGTTTTCGCTGGCTGGGCGCGCTGAGTTTGAGGTCAATGGCCGTGGTGGCGAGGTATGCCGTATGCGTGCCTGTCTTGTGCCGGGAGACGCTGATCACCAGTTCGCCGGCATGGGTGATAACCGTATGCTGATCATTGATCTGGATGAGCAGGGTGACAGCAGCGACGACCTGCAATTGCTCGCTGGCCTGTTCGAGATGCCGCGCTACCCACAGCTGGATGCTGATTTTCAGAATCTGCTGAGCTATGCCGGTGCCGAGCTTGAACGTTACGGCTCTGATCCGTTGCTGACTCGCGCATTGAGCGGTGTTCTGCTCCGTGCCTTGCACCTGCGTCTGTTCGGTGAGCCCCATGCGCGCAGCCTTGGCACGCTGAATCTGGAGCGGCTCGATAGCTATATCCTCCAGCATCTGGCGCGGCGCATCAGTGTGGCCGAGTTGGCCCAGGTGGCCTGCCTGAGCCCCAGTCATTTCCATGCGCAATTCAAAGACAGTGTCGGCCTGACGCCTCATCAGTACCTGCTGAAAACTCGTCTTGACCGTGCCGTGCGGCTACTGCGCGAGAGCGCTTTGCCGTTGATCCGCATCGCGGAGGAATGTGGCTTCTCCAGCCAGAGCGCGTTGACCACAGCGATGCGCCGCTACCTTGGCCTGACTCCGAAACGCTTGCGCAGCGTTGAGTAGCGTCTTTCTGTAGGTAACTGGCCTGTATGGCTCGGCGTTGTAACTATTCGCTGTTGCCGGCGAAACGTGATCTTCTGCACGCAGCCGGCTAAGCTGTGGTTCACAAAGACATTTGTTGCGCTCAGGTAAGGGTGCTATTGAGCGTCCAGTGTGCCCCTAAAGTCCGAGTAGTCTTGATGAGCAAGCACCTGCATCTATCGTTGCTACTTTCGTTCCTGAGTCTATTGCTGGGCAGTGCGCCGTTACAGGCCGCCAGCCTGCAAGCCGAGTTGCTGGATGAGCGCGGACAGGCACTTGCCAATGCCGTACTGACTTTGCGTAGTTCGAGCGCTTCTGCCGCCGGCCCGCTCACCGCGATCATGGATCAGCGTGCTCAGCAGTTCGCCCCGAATGTCCTGGCGGTGCGTAGCGGCACCTCGGTGGAGTTCCCCAATAGCGACAATATTCGCCATCACGTTTATTCCTTTTCTCTGGCGAAACGTTTTGAGTTGCGCCTGTATCAGGGCACGCCCAGCGAGCCCGTAACCTTCGACAAGCCAGGTGTAGTTGTGCTCGGCTGCAATATTCACGACTGGATGGTTGGTTATATCTATGTCACCGATGACCCTTGGTTTGCCGTGAGCGACGAGCAAGGGCACCTGCACCTCGATCAACTTCCAGCCGGGCGCTATACGGTGAGCCTCTGGCATCCACAAGCACCGGGTATGTTGCCGCAGGCAGCAGGTGAACTGCAGGTCACAGAGGCGTCTCTCCAGCAGCGCTTTACCTTGGCTATGCAAGCGCCTGCTACCCAGGGGGCGCCGAGTGCGCCGGTCAGTGCCTTTGGTGAAGCGTTCAAGAAGGCTCGCGATGCTGCGCAATAGTTTTCAAGCGCGTATCGCGGGTGTGGTGGTACTGCTGCTACTGATCGTCGTCGGTGCGCTCTATGGGGCTGTGCAGACGGCGACTAATGCGGCAGTCCGCTCCCAGGCACGTGAGCAGTTGGATGTCGGCAGTCTGGTATTTCAGCAACTGCTTGATGTGCGTGGTCGACAGCTGCGTGACGCCGTGCAGGTACTCGCGGCTGACTTTGGTTTTAAAGATGCCGTGGCCAGTGGTGATACTGAAACCATTCGTTCGGCGTTGGTTAACCATGGCGCGCGAATCAATGCCAGTGCGGTGATGATGCTGAGTCTGGATGGCCATCTGGAAATCAGCAGCACCCGCCAAGTCAGTGGTGAGACGGCCGAGCGTCTGAGCGCTCAGGTGATACAACGTCAGCGTGAGGGCGCGCAGATATTCCTGATGCCGATTGCCGACAAGATCTACTTGTTGGTTCAGGCCACGGTCGCAGCGCCGCTGCCAATTGCCCAGGTGATGATGGGGTTTCAGGTTGATGATGCATTTGCTGCCGAATTGCGTGAGTTGACCCACCTGGACCTGACCCTGCGGGCGACTCAAGACGGCGTGGCTGATATCTGGGTCAGTACCCTGCAGCGCGCGCAGCGTGAGCAACTGCAAGGCAATATGGCCGAGCTGGCCACTGATGCGATAAGCCAGATAGGTGATGAGACCTACCTAAATCAGACTCTAGTACTGGCCAGTGGTGACGGCTTTGAAGTGCGCGCGCTGTTGCACAAGTCTCTGAGTCAGGCGCAGCAGGCGTTTGCGCCGCTTGATCAGAATATTCTGCTGATTGCTCTGGTGGCGCTGACCGCGTCCCTGATAGGGGCCTTGCTACTGGCGCGTTCGGTGTCACAGCCTGTGCAGCAACTGGCAGCCGTCGCCGAGCGGGTGCGTCAGGGCGATTATCAGGCCGGTCTGGATCTGCAGCGAAGTGATGAGCTGGGCCGTCTGGCCACTGCCTTCAAGGCCATGCAGCAGGGTATCGCCGAGCGTGAACGGCAGCTGGCGCATAACGCACTGCATGATGCATTGACCGGCTTGCCCAACCGCACCCTGGCGTTGGAACGTCTGGGCAGTGCGATCAGCTCCGGTCGGCAGACGGCGTTGCTTTACCTGGGTGTAGCGAATTTTCGGGTAGTCAATGAAAGCCTTGGCGCGGAGGGCGGCGACCTGGCGCTGCAGCAACTGAGTCGGCGCCTGCAGGCGGTTCTGCGTCCCGGCGATAGCGTGGCACGGATTATCGGTGACGAATTTCTGCTGTTGTTGGAAAACACCGACAGCGACAACGCTGTTGGTATTGCCGACAAGGTGCAGCAGTTGCTGCTCAAGCCGCTGCGGGTAGGCACCCATGATTTCGCTCTGGATTGCCGCATCGGTATTGCCAGCTACCCGGTCGATGGCAATGCCCCGGAAGAGCTGTTGCGCCGAGCGAGCATTGCCATGCAGGATGCTGCGGGCATGGCCAGCCACCTGCAGGTCTACCAACGCGGTCGTGATGCTGCTCAGCAGCGACAGATCCGCCTGATTCGAGATTTGCGCCATGCCCCGGGCCAGGCTGAGTTGCTGCTGCATTATCAGCCCAAGCTGAACATTGCTGACGGCCAGGTACGTCAGGCCGAGGCCCTGCTGCGCTGGCAGCACCCCGAATTGGGTATGGTCTCGCCTGGGGAGTTTATTCCGCTAGCCGAGCGAACCGGCAGTATCCAGCTTCTGACCACCTGGGTGATCGAAGAGGTCATGCGTCAGTTGTGTGAATGGGCTGGGCGCGGTTTGCATGTGCAGGTGTCTCTGAATATCTCCACCGAAGACCTGCTCGATCCACAGCTGCCGGGGCGGGTCAGCAAACTTTTAACCGACTACCGCGTGTCGCCCGAGCAGCTGATTTTTGAAATCACCGAAAGCGGGGTGATGCTCAACCCCGAGGTCGCTCTGCAGGTGTTGCATGATCTGCGCGAATGCGGAATTAGCCTGTCGGTGGATGACTTCGGCACGGGCTACTCGTCCCTGGCTCAGCTCAAGCGCATGCCGGTGCAAGAGCTGAAAATCGATCAATCCTTTATCCGCGACCTGGATGATGGCAGTGAGGATTCGGTGATCGTGCGCTCAACCATCGAGATGAGCCACAGTCTGGGTCTCAAGGTTGTCGCGGAAGGTGTTGAGTTTGAGCGCAGTTTACTGCTGCTGACGCGTTGGCAGTGCGACACGGCTCAGGGCTATCTGATCAGCCGGCCTATGCCGGCTGCGGTTTTTGAAACCTGGGTGGCGCAGTACCGGCATGCCGCCTCAAGCCTGGTGCATTAGCCATGACAAACGTGTTCCGCGCCGTTGTGCTGTTGCTTGGCTTGCTGAGCCATCTGACCTGGGCCGATGGGCGCTTGCTGGCCACAGGTGGCGCCAGCAGCATTGAAGGCGCCGCGGGTGGCGGGATTACTCCATGGGCGGTGCTGTCTGGTTATGGCGAGCGCGACGAATGGGGCGCTGATGTCTTCGCCACTCGGGTGGAAACTGCTGATTACCGTCTGGATGTGGCCGGTATTGGTGTGGCGTTCGATAACCGTGTCGAGCTGTCCTACGCGCGCCAGAGCTTTGACTTGGGCACGCTAGCGCGCAACCTGAATTTGCCGCAGAACAGCCTGAGCCAGGATATCTTCGGCCTTAAGGTGCGCCTGTTCGGCGACCTGATTTATGAGCAACTGCCACAGGTCAGCCTGGGTGTGCAGTACAAGCGGCAGAAGGATTTTCTGATTCCCAGCCTGGTCGGCGCGCAACGCAGCGAAGATACCGAGGGCTATCTCAGCGCCAGTCGGCTGATCCTCGGTGGCGCCTTTGGCTACAACCTTCTTCTCAACGGCAACTTGCGCTATAGCCGGGCTAATGAACTGGGGCTGCTTGGTTTTGGCGGAGATCGTCGTGATCGTCACTCTGTACTTAAAGAGGGTTCGGTTGCCGTGTTATTCAACCCGCGTTGGGCCTTGGGGGTTGAGTATCGCGAGAAGCCGGACAACCTGAGTTTTGCCGGAGAGAGCGACTGGGCCGACCTGTTTCTCGGCTATTTCCCCAACAAGAACCTGGCGCTGGTGCTGGCCTATGCGCGCCTTGGCGAAATTGCCACGCTGGACAATCAGGAAGGTGTTTACCTGTCCGTGCAGGGGAGTTTTTAAGCATGCGCAGTTTCTTGCTGCTTGCTCTGCTTGCTCTGGCAGCGTGCGCCCAGCAGCCGCCGAAAGACGACAGCCTCTACCGTGATCTGGGCGAGCAGGCCGGAATTACCCGCATTGTCGAAGGCATGCTGCTGAATATTGCGGCTGACCCACGCATCGTGCGGCACTTTGAAAATATCGACATCGTGCGCCTGCGCGACAAGCTGGTGGAGCAGATTTGCGTCGAGGCGGGTGGCCCGTGCACCTATACCGGCGACAGCATGGAAGAAAGCCACAAGGGCCAGAACCTGACGCCCAGTGACTTCAATGCGCTGGTGGAAAACCTGCAGGATGCAATGACTGCGCAAGGGGTTGGCATCCCGGCGCAGAATCGTTTGCTGGCGCGTCTGGCACCGATGCGCGGGCAGGTGATTGATCGCTAGGGTTTGCTAACGGGCTTCAGCGCAGGGTTTGGGCAATCGCGAGGATGTCGGCTTGGTGGCTGGAGATCAGGCTCAGCTCGCCGTTTGCATCAATCAGGTTCTGCGGCGTGATCAGCTTCTGGTAAGCGGCGAGCGTCTGCAGCGCCGGTAGCTCAGTGCCAGGGTTGCGGGCTCGACTGGTGTGATAAAGCGCCAGGTTGACCATGTCCAGCACCTGCAGGCCATGTCCGGGGCTGTGTTGCCAGTTGCCGGCCTCGCGGGTGATGTCGATGTAGTCGTTATGCACCGACCATTTCTTCAACACGATCAGCCCGAGCGATTTGCTGTACTCGCGGCACAGCTTGTCATACAGCGCGCTGGAGGGGATGGCGTCGCCACTCTTGAACGCGGAGAGTACGGCGAGGTTGCCCACGTCACTGAGCAGGCTGGCCAGCAGGGCTTGTTCAGCCGTTACGCGCCCGAGCAGGCGGGCCAACAGGGCGCTGGTGCTGGCCTTGAGCGCCAGGCGCTCCCAGGTTTCGACGAACAGGCGTTTGTGCGCCGGGCTGTGCAGGGTGAACAGGCTTTTGATGCTATGCAGCATGGTAATCCGGTCAACTTCAGCGATGCCGAGCAGGCTGATGACTTCCTGCAGGGTCTTGGCTGGCCGGGTGTGGCGATAGAGCGCGCTGGAGGCATGTTTCACCAGCAATACGCTGAGCGCCGGGTCGCGGTTGATCAGGCGTACCAGGGTGTTGACCGAGATGTTGGGGTCGCCCAGGGCGCGGCGAATCTCCAGGGTTATGGTGGGCAGGCTGGGCAATTGCTCCTCGCCCTGCATCAGTTGGGAGACTACGCGCCGGTAGATCGAGTAATCGGATGTTTCACACTGCAACACACACCTCAAAATCCATATGCATGCCCTCTAGATTGGCATTGAGCGGGCTGCCTGGCGAGTAATCGATGTTGGCAGTTGTCAGGTTATTGCGGACCATGTGCTAAACACGCGTTTGCGTAAAGTTCCAGGCCTTGGAGGTTTTTGCAAAAACTTCAGAGTTTTTTGTAAGAAGCGGCCAGGCCTCTGCCTCTAAATTCCGTCCTCCACTCGCGTCGTGCGCGGGCTCTTCTCGGCGGGCAACGACTACCATGAAGGTATCTGCGTAGAGAACCTGGCCAAGCCTGCGTGCTCCGGGCGGTAATTGGCAGCGAGCTGAAGCATTGGCGCGTCATGCCACGCTGGTAATGGGCTATTCCCTGTTGCCGAAATAACAACAATCAAGAGGGGTGTCCCCCAATGACTGCAAGTACTCCGATGCTCGTCACCTTTGTGGCCTATATCGCACTTATGGTGCTGATTGGTCTCGTCGCCTACATGCGCACCAAAAACCTCTCTGATTACATCCTCGGCGGACGCAGCCTGGGGAGTTTCGTTACCGGCTTGTCGGCCGGTGCATCGGACATGAGCGGCTGGCTGTTGATGGGTTTGCCAGGCGCGGTGTATCTCTCGGGCCTGTCGGAAGGCTGGATCGCCATTGGCTTGGTTGCGGGTGCTTACCTGAACTGGCTATTCGTGGCCGGTCGTCTGCGTGTACAGACCGAGCACAACGGCAATGCCCTGACCCTGCCGGACTACTTTACCCACCGCTTCGAAGATGGCAGCCGGGTGCTGCGGATTTTCTCGGCGCTGATCATTCTGGTGTTCTTCACCATCTACTGCGCCTCGGGTGTGGTGGCCGGTGCGCGCCTGTTTGAAAGCACCTTTGGCATGTCCTACGAAACGGCCTTGTGGGCGGGTGCCGCAGCGACCATTGCCTACACCTTTATCGGCGGTTTCCTCGCGGTGAGCTGGACTGACACCGTGCAGGCCACGCTGATGATCTTTGCCCTGATCCTCACGCCGGTTGTGGTGATGATTGCCACGGGCGGAGCCGACAGCACCTTTGCCGCCATCGAACTGCAGGACGCGACCAACTTCGACATGCTCAAGGGCGCCACCTTTGTCGGGGTGATTTCGCTGCTGGCCTGGGGCCTGGGCTATTTCGGCCAGCCGCATATCCTGGCGCGCTTCATGGCGGCCGATTCGGTGAAATCCATCCCGGCCGCCCGTCGCATCTCCATGACCTGGATGATCCTGACGCTCTCCGGCGCCGTTGCCGTAGGTTTCTTCGGCATCGCCTACTTTGCTGCCAACCCGGATCTTGCCGGCCCCGTGACTGAAAACCCGGAGCGCGTGTTTATCGAGCTGGCCAAGCTGCTGTTCAACCCATGGATCGCCGGCATTCTGCTGTCCGCCATTCTGGCGGCGGTCATGAGTACGCTGAGCTGCCAGTTGCTGGTGTGCTCCAGTGCATTGACTGAGGACTTCTACAAAGCTTTCCTGCGCAAAGATGCTTCGCAGTCCGAGTTGGTCTGGGTAGGTCGTGGCATGGTGCTGCTGATTGCGGTTGTCGCGATCATGCTGGCTGCTGACCCGAACAACCGTGTTCTGGGCCTGGTGTCCTATGCCTGGGCGGGTTTCGGTGCAGCCTTCGGTCCGGTGGTGATCCTCTCCCTGGTCTGGAAGCAGATGACCCGCAACGGCGCATTGGCCGGCATGCTGGTGGGTGCGCTCACCGTGATTCTGTGGAAAAACCTCCTGGGCCATCTGGGCCTTTACGAGATCATTCCGGGCTTTATTTTCGCCACCCTGGCCATCGTCCTGTTCAGCAAGGTCGGCAATGGCCCATCGGCCAGCATGATCAAGCGCTTCGACGAAGCCGAGAAGGAATACCAGTCGGCCTGATTGGCTGAAGTATCCGGCAGCTGACTGGTCGCTCAGCTGCCCTGCGAAGTTGTTTCGCAGTGATGTGCGTGTGACCCGATAGTGCTTCGCCGGCCCACACCTTTGGTGTTGGGCCGGTTTTTTTATGGCGATAGAAAACCCCGGCACCGGTCTTTGCGCTTTCGATCAGGCGCGGGCTTGGCTAAGGTAGCGGGTGTTCTCAACCAGGCTGTTCACAGGTTCTGCATGACTCAATCACCGAAAAATCCGCTGCATGGCGTAACGCTCGAAGCCATCCTGACCGCCCTGGTTGCCCAGTATGGCTGGGACGGTCTGGCGCAACGTATCGACATTCGCTGCTTCAAGAGCGACCCGAGTATCAAGTCCAGTCTGACCTTTTTACGTAAGACGCCCTGGGCCCGGGAGAAAGTTGAAGCGCTGTATATCCGCACGCAAGCCCGTCAGTAGGCCCTGAGGGCTCACTCGGAAATTTGGCACCCTTGTTGCAATACCTCTGCAAACGCCGCGAAGCGTCAAAAAACTGCGGCCAGTGGAGGTAGAGATGAGCCAGGGTGTTGAATTCAATCGTTTGATGCTGGAAATGCGTTCCATGCAGGCCGACGCCATGGCGCGTCAGAAGCCTGTGGCCAGCACGCCCGAGCCTGGCGCACCGAGCTTTTCCGACATGCTCGGGCAGGCGGTGGGCAAGGTCAACGAAACCCAGCAGGCCTCCAACAAGCTGGCTGCAGCCTTTGAAGTGGGCACCAGCGGCGTAGATTTGACGGACGTGATGATCGCCTCGCAGAAAGCCAGCGTTTCCTTTCAAGCCATGACCCAGGTGCGCAACAAGCTGGTTCAGGCTTATCAAGACATTATGCAGATGCCGGTTTAAGGGTAGGGCTGAATCATGGCTGAAGCCGCCGCTGCAAACGTACCTGCCACCCTCGGTGGCGATGAGCCGAAGAAACCGCTGTTCGGCCTGACTTTTCTGGAAAACCTTTCCGATATGTCGATGCTGCGGCAGATCGGTCTGCTGGTCGGCCTGGCCGCCAGCGTAGCCATCGGCTTTGCCGTGGTGTTGTGGTCGCAGCAGCCGGATTATCGTCCGCTGTATGGCAGCCTGGATGGCATGGATGCGTCCCAGGTGATGGAGACGCTGGCCGCTGCCGACATCAAATACACGGTGGAACCCAACTCCGGCGCCTTGCTGGTCAAGTCCGATGATCTGGCGCGGGCGCGTATGCGTCTGGCCGCTGCCGGCGTTGCACCGCGCGACAACAGCGTGGGGTTTGAGATTCTCGATCAGGAGCAGGGCCTGGGCACCAGCCAGTTTATGGAGGCCACCCGCTACCGCCGTGGCCTGGAAGGTGAGCTGGCGCGCACGGTCTCCAGCCTGAATAACGTCAAATCGGCGCGGGTGCACCTGGCTATCCCGAAAAGCTCGGTGTTCGTGCGCGATGAGCGCAAGCCCAGCGCCTCGGTGCTGGTTGAGTTGTATTCCGGACGCGGCCTGGAGCCGAGCCAGGTGATGGCGATCGTCAATCTGGTGGCCAGCAGCGTGCCGGAAATGGACAAGGCTCAGGTCACCGTGGTCGATCAGAAAGGCAATTTGCTCTCGGATATCCAGGAGATGTCCGAACTGACCATGGCCGGCAAGCAGTTCGATTACAGCCGCCGCATGGAAAGCCTGTTTACCCAGCGCGTGCACAATATTCTGCAGCCAGTACTGGGCTCGGGGCGCTACAAGGCCGAAGTGTCGGCGGATGTGGATTTCAGCGCAGTAGAGTCCACTTCGGAAATGTTCAACCCCGACCAGCCGGCGCTACGTAGCGAGCAGCAGGTCAACGAACAACGCACCAGCAGCCTGCCGCCGCAAGGTGTGCCGGGTGCGCTGAGTAACCAACCTCCTGCGGCCGGTGCTGCGCCACAGCAGGCCGGCGCTGCTGCTGCCGCGCCACCGGGGCCGGTCGCTGCAGGGCAACCGCTGCTGGACGTCAATGGCGAGCAGATCATCGATCCGGCCACCGGTCTGGCCATGCTTGCGCCCTATCCGGCGGACAAGCGCGAGCAGTCCACCCGTAACTTCGAGCTGGACCGCTCGATCAGCTACACCAAACAGCAGCAGGGCCGTCTACGCCGGCTGTCGGTGGCGGTGGTGGTGGATGACCAGGTCAGGATCGATCCCGCCAGTGGCGAAGCCACCCGGGTACCGTGGAGCAGTGATGACCTGGCGCGCTTTACCCGTCTGGTGCAGGACTCGGTAGGGTTCGACGCCAGTCGTGGCGATAGCGTTAGCGTGATCAATACGCCGTTCTCCGCTGATCTGGGCGACGATGCAATCGCGCTGCCGTGGTACCAGAGTGAGCTGTTCCTGCTGGCCATGAGCGGGCTGAAGCAACTGATGCCGGCGCTGTTGATCTTTATCCTGGTCTGGTTTGTCTTGCGCCCGGTGATGAAGAACATCACCAACGCTGGCAAGGACGAAGGCCGTGGCCGTGAGGGTGATGTCGAGTTGGGTGAAATGGGTGCGCTGGGTGGTGATCTGGCCGAAGACCGAGTGAGCCTGGGCGGCCCGCAAAGCATCCTCCTGCCGAGCTCGAGTGAGGGGTATGATGCACAACTAAACGCCATCAAGAGCCTGGTCGCCGAAGACCCGGGCCGCGTAGCTCAGGTTGTCAAAGAGTGGATCAACGCCGATGAGTGAGAATCGAACCGCCGCTAAATTGAACAAGGTCGACAAGGCCGCGATTCTGCTGCTATCGCTTGGCGAAACCGATGCGGCCCAGGTGCTTCGTCACCTCGGGCCCAAGGAAGTGCAGCGCGTTGGCGTGGCCATGGCCGGCATGCGCAATATCCAGCGCGAGCAGGTCGAGCAGGTGATGGGCGAGTTTGTCGATATCGTCGGCGATCAGACCAGCCTGGGCGTCGGTGCCGATGGTTATATTCGCAAAATGCTCACCGCAGCCCTGGGTGAAGACAAGGCCGGCAATCTGATCGATCGCATTCTTTTGGGCGGCAGCACCAGCGGCCTGGACAGCTTGAAATGGATGGAGCCGCGCGCTGTCGCGGATGTGATTCGTTACGAACACCCGCAGATTCAGGCCATCGTGGTCGCCTACCTCGATCCCGATCAGGCCGGTGAGGTGCTGGGCCACTTCGACCACAAGGTGCGCCTGGATATCGTCCTGCGCGTGTCCTCACTCAACACCGTGCAACCAGCGGCGCTCAAAGAGCTCAATCAGATTCTCGAGAAGCAGTTCTCCGGCAGCTCCAATACCACCCGCGCCGCGCTCGGCGGGGTCAAGCGCGCTGCCGATATCATGAACTTCCTCGACAGCTCGGTCGAAGGCCAGTTGATGGATTCGATTCGCGAAGTCGACGAAGACCTGTCCAGCCAGATCGAAGACCTGATGTTCGTCTTCGACAACCTCGCCGATGTTGATGACCGCGGCATCCAGGCGCTGCTGCGCGAAGTCTCTTCCGATGTGCTGGTGCTGGCGCTCAAGGGTGCCGACGAAGCGATCAAGGAAAAGGTTTTCAAGAACATGTCCAAACGCGCCGCCGAACTGCTGCGCGACGACCTGGAGGCCAAGGGCCCGGTACGGGTCAGCGATGTGGAAACTGCGCAGAAGGAAATCCTCACCATCGCCCGGCGTATGGCCGAAGCCGGGGAAATTGTCCTGGGCGGCAAAGGTGGCGAGGAGATGGTGTAATTCATGTCCAGCAAAGAGCCGCCGAGTGAGCTGATTCGCGCCAAAGATCTCATTGGCGTTGATGTCTGGAGATTACCCAGCTTTGATCCTGAAACGCATACGCCAGAGCCTGACCCGGCGCAGGCGTCTGCCGAGCAGCAAAATGCTGAAGAGGAGCCGGCGCCGCAAGAGAGCGAAGAAGTCGCTCTGGAAGACGTCAAACCCTTGACACTGGATGAATTGGAGGCGATCCGCCAGGACGCTTACAACGAAGGCTTTGCCACTGGCGAGAAAGATGGCTTCCATGCCGGCCAACTGAAAGCCAAGCAGGAAGCCGATATGGTTCTGGCGGCAAAGGTGGTCGATCTGGAGCAGGTGATGAGCCAGCTGTTCGAGCCGATAGCCGAACAGGATCAGCAGCTTGAAGAGTCGATGATTACCTTGCTTGAGCAGATGGTCCGGCAGGTCATTCAACGTGAGTTGGTCAGTGACTCCAGTCAGATTCGTCAGGTGCTCAGCGAGGCGCTCAAGCTGTTACCGATGGGCACCGGCAATATCCGTATCCATGTCAATCCGCAGGATTTCGAGACGATCAAGACCTTGCGCGAGCGCCACGAAGAGAGTTGGCGGATCCTCGAAGACGCCTCTCTGTTGCCCGGTGGTTGCCGGGTGGAGAGCGAGCTCAGCCGCATCGACGCAACGGTCGAGACGCGCCTGAATCAAGCGATCAAGCAGTTGTTCGAGCAGCAGCGCGAGCAGGCGGCGCATCCACTGGAGGCGGACCTGCATACCGAGCTGGATTCCTCGCCACTGGATAATCAGGCACGCCCGGATGCGCCTTGATCGGGTGAGTTTCGCCAAGCGCCTGGCGGCTTACAGTGAGGCTGTTGAGTTGCCGACTCAGCCGTTGGTTGAGGGCCGCTTGTTGCGCATGGTCGGCCTGACCCTGGAAGCCGAAGGCCTGCGCGCGGCCCTGGGCAGTCGCTGCCTGGTGATCAACGATGACAGCTATCACCCGGTGCAGGTCGAGGCCGAGGTGATGGGCTTTTCCAATGGCAAAATCTTCCTGATGCCTGTTGGCAGCCTGGCCGGCATCGCCCCGGGGGCGCGCGTGGTGCCACTGCCGGATACCGGACGTTTGCCCATGGGCATGTCGATGCTCGGCCGGGTGCTCGACGGCACCGGTCGCGCCCTCGATGGCAAGGGCGGCATGAAAGCCGAAGACTGGGTGCCGATGGATGGCCCGACTATCAACCCGCTCAATCGTCATCCGATCAGTGAGCCGCTGGATGTCGGTATCCGCTCGATCAACGGTCTGTTAACGGTGGGGCGTGGCCAGCGTCTCGGCCTGTTTGCCGGAACTGGCGTGGGTAAGTCGGTGTTGCTGGGCATGATGACGCGCTTTACCGAGGCCGACATCATCGTGGTCGGGCTGATTGGTGAGCGGGGCCGCGAGGTTAAAGAGTTTATCGACGAGATTCTCGGTCATGAGGGGCTCAAACGCTCGGTGGTGGTGGCCTCGCCAGCCGATGACGCGCCGCTGATGCGTTTGCGCGCGGCCATGTATTGCACGCGCATTGCCGAGTATTTCCGCGATAAAGGCAAGAATGTGCTGCTGCTGATGGATTCGCTGACGCGCTTTGCCCAGGCTCAGCGTGAAATTGCTCTGGCCATTGGCGAGCCACCCGCGACCAAGGGTTATCCGCCCTCGGTATTTGCTCGCCTGCCCAAACTGGTCGAGCGCGCCGGTAATGCAGAGGCGGGCGGCGGTTCTATTACCGCGTTCTACACCGTACTCAGCGAAGGAGACGACCAGCAGGACCCGATCGCCGATGCTGCGCGGGGGGTGCTTGACGGTCATATCGTGCTGTCACGCCGACTGGCCGAGGAGGGGCATTACCCCGCCATCGACATCGAAGCCTCGATCAGCCGGGTGATGCCGCAGGTGGTCAGTGCCGAGCATTTGCGTCTGTCACAGCGCTTCAAACAACTGTGGTCGCGCTATCAACAGAGCCGCGACCTGATCAGCGTTGGCGCCTATGTACCGGGCGGTGATGCTGATACCGATCTGGCCATTGCGCGTCACCCGGTAATGGCCAAGTACCTGCGACAGAACCTGCAGGACAACGAAAGTCTGGAAAACAGCAGCGCGCAGCTGGCGGCAACCCTCAACCCTTCTGCCGCAGGCGCATAAGCCATGGCGCAAAGCCGCGCCGCGCGGCTCGCCCCGGTGATCGATATGGCCGAGCGTGCCGAGCGTGAGGCCGCCTTGCAGCTCGGCCATTGTCAGGGCCTGTTGCGTCAGGCCGAAGTGCAACTGGGGGACCTTGAGCGCTACCGCAGTGACTACCAGCAGCAGTGGATCAGTGAAGGCCAGCGCGGCGTATCCGGACAGTGGTTGATGAATTACCAGCGCTTTCTTACCCAGCTGGAAACGGCCATCGGCCAGCAGCGCGGCAGCGTCGATTGGCACCGCGCCAATATGGATAAGGTGCGTGAGCTTTGGCAGCAGCGCTATGCGCGCCTGGAGGGGTTGCGCAAGCTGGTCAAGCGTTATCAGGACGAAGCACGTATGGCCGAAGACAAGCGCGAGCAGAAGCTGCTCGATGAGCTGTCGCAGCGTCTGGCCACGCGTGATACGCAGTATTAACGCGCACTGCTGGCCTCACGAGTGGGCTCAATCGCCGCTCAGCATCATCTAAAGAGTTGCCGCCAGGGCGTTGCGATGCTACATCTTGATCATGCATAACCAGCAACCTGGCCTTTCGACTGTGCGGCTCGGTTTTATCGTTGATAGGAGTAATTCATGGCTATCACCTCGCTGCCCTCATCCGATGGGCAAGAGCTGACCATTATGATTCAGGGACGCTTCGATTTCGGCGCGCATCAGGAATTTCGCAATGCTTACGAGCGTGTCAACAGCACTCCACAGCGCTATATCGTAGATCTCAAGGAAACCACCTACCTGGATAGCTCGGCGCTGGGCATGCTGCTGTTGCTGCGTGATCACGCCGGTGGCGACAGTGCGCAGATCCGTCTGCTCAACTGCAATTCGGATGTGCGCAAAATCCTCGCTATCTCGAATTTCGAGCAGTTGTTCCGCATCGCTTAATCGGGGCACGCGCCATGCCAGAGCGTTTGTCCATTCTGATTGCCGAGGACAGCGCAGCCGACCGCATGTTGCTGTCGACCATTGTCAGTCGTCAGGGCCATCGAGTGCTGACCGCCAGCAATGGCCTGGAAGCGGTGGCCCTGTTCGAGCAGGAGCGGCCTCAGCTGGTGTTGATGGACGCCTTGATGCCGGTTATGGATGGCTTTGAGGCCGCCCGACGGATCAAGCAGGCAGCCGGCGAAGAGCTGGTGCCGATCATCTTTCTGACCTCTCTGACCGAAGGCGAAGCCCTGGTGCGTTGCCTGGAGGCTGGCGGTGACGACTTTCTCGCCAAGCCCTATAACCGGGTCATTCTCGAAGCCAAGATCAAGGCCATGGATCGCCTGCGGCGCCTGCAGGACACCGTACTGCAGCAGCGCGACCTGATTGCCATGCACAACGAACACCTGCTCACCGAGCAGCGGGTAGCCAAGGCGGTGTTCGACAAGGTGACTCACTCGGGTTGCCTGGATGCGCCGAATATCCGTTACCTGCAGTCGCCTTATGCCGTATTTAACGGCGACCTGCTGCTGGCCGCGTTCAAGCCGTCCGGTGGCATGCATGTGTTGTTGGGTGATTTCACCGGTCATGGCCTGCCGGCAGCGATTGGGGCGATGCCGCTGGCCGAAGTGTTCTATGGCATGACAGCCAAGGGTTATTCGCTGGCCGAAGTGCTGCGTGAGATCAATGCCAAGCTCAAACGCATCCTCCCGGTCGGGGTGTTCTGTTGCGCCGCTGTGTTGAACATCAGCTTCCAGCGCCGAGTGGTTGAGGTGTGGAACGGCGGTCTGCCGGATGGCTACCTGCTACGCGGCAGTGGCGAGCGTTTAGCCTTGGTGTCGCGGCATTTGCCGTTGGGGGTGCTGGAGCCTGAGGCGTTCAACGACAAGTACGAAGTCTATCCAATGGCGTTGGGCGATCGGGTTTTCCTGCTTTCCGACGGCATCCTGGAAGCTTCCAATAAGCAGGGCGAGCTATTTGGCGAGGGACGCTTGCTGGAGGTGTTTGCCAACAACCGGTTGCAGGCGGCCTTGTTTGGTGAGATCCAGCAGGCGCTGAGCGACTTTAGCGGTGAGCCGCAAGACGATGTCAGCTTGCTGGAAGTCAGCCTAGTTGAGCATGGTCAACTGAGCAGGCCGCCGCTGGCTTTTGCCGACAATGGCCAGAGTCACTCGCTGGACTGGTCGGCCAGTTTCGAGTTTCGCGGCGAAACCCTGCGCCACTTCAACCCTCTGCCTTTCCTCTTGCAGTTGTTGCTTGAGGTGCAGGGCCTGCGCCCCCAGGGCGGAGCCTTGTTTAGTGTGTTGGCCGAACTGTATTCGAATGCCCTGGAGCATGGTGTGCTGGGCCTGGACTCGGCACTCAAGGCGAATGCCGAAGGGTTTGCCGAGTATTACCGTCAGCGCAGTGTGCGGCTGGCCGCGTTGACCGACGGCTTTGTGCGTTTTCACCTGCAGTTACTGCCTGAAGGGGCGGGTGGACGTTTGATCGTCCGGGTCGAGGACAGCGGTTCGGGGTTTGATGCTCAGCAGTTACCGGCACAACCGCGCGATGCCCATAGCTTGAGCGGGCGTGGTTTGGCGTTGGTCAGGCAGCTGAGTGAGCGTTGCAGTTGGGGCGACGGCGAACCGGGGGTGCGCGTGGAGTTTTCCTGGTTGCCTGGGGCATAATCCAAGGCATCAGGATCTGTTCCCGTTTCGTTGTGAGCTGTGTGTCCAGGCCCGGCGGCGGACGCAGGTAGTGGGGTGCCCTGGCCAAGTCCTCCAACTCCGCATGGCGAGATTGTGCGTGCAGCCCGAAGGGTCGGTCCTGTTTTAGCGCGGTACTGTGTTTCTCAACACTCATTTGGAACGCCAAAACCTCGTGTCTGCCTCGTGCTAGAGCAGGCTCCGGTGCGATCGCGAGCGAAATGGGAACAGACACTAGGCAAGGAGTGCGAGCCGTTGTCCGATATTCACCTCGATAGCGCGGTATTAGCGGCTTTGCAGGACGTCATGGAAGATGAGTACCCGGTGCTGCTGGATACTTTTCTGCTTGATTCCGAAGAGCGGGTGCTGGTTTTGCGCCATGCCGAGCAGGCAGCGGATGCGCAGAGTCTGCGCTTGGCCGCCCACAGCTTTAAAGGCAGCTGCAGCAACATGGGGGCCTTGCTGCTGGCCGGGCTGTGCAAGCAGCTGGAGGAGGTTGGGCGGCGTGAGCAGCTTGAGCAAGCCCCCGAGCTGGTTGAGCAGATCGAACGCGAGTTCGCCATTGTGCGCATTCTGCTCAAGTCCGAACGGCAGCGTTATCGGCACTAGCGAGCCGTTACCAATCACCTGCGTTAAGCATGGCAACGCTAGCCCCTTCAGTACGATCCGGCGGGTGAGTGACGCGGCTAATGCCTGTGTACGGCCAGTAAACTCCGCTTGATGCGCAGCATCCATCCTGTCTGCCAATAAGTTGGCCCGCGCCTTGCAAAACTCTCCGCACGACCAACCCCGAGCGGAGAGTATCCATGTCCGTTGCCCCCGATCTGCTGCTCAAGTCGGCACCTGAAGTAAAGCCCAGGGCTGCTGCATCAAAACCGCCGGAAAGATCCGCGCAGACCAACAGGAATGAGGCCTCCAGCTTCTCTCAAGTGTATGCCCGGGAGCGTCAGGCCAAGGCGGCAGAACGCGATGAGGCGCCGGCCAAGCCGGCGCGGGAAAGCAAGGCGGATAAAGACGATCCACAAACGCAGGCTGCCGCAGGGCAGGCTGAAGTTGCCGATAGCGGCAAGCCTTTGCCGACTGACGCGGTAAACGATGGCGCGGTACTTGATCCATTGTTGCTGCTCGGTATAACCGGCGAGTTGCCGGCGGATGAGACTGAAGACTTGACGCTGGCCGCTGAACCCGAGCCCTTGCTGATTACCGGTAGTCTGACCAGCTCAGGCCCGGCGAGCATGACTGACGCCAGCTTCGATGCTGAGCTGGATGCGCTCAACCAGCTGCCGGCAGTGCGCATGGCCCTGGAAATGAGTGCCAAGGAAAAAGTGGCTGAACAAGCTGGTGCGCCGCTGGAGCAGGCCAAGCTGGCGACGCAAAACGTGAGTCAGAGCATGCTGGCCAGCCAGCTGATGCAAGATGAGCTACCCGTAGAGGGTGAGGCGCTGGAGCTGTCTGACCTACAGCTCGAGACCCTTACCGGCAAAGCTCTTGAAGCCCTGAAGGAAGGTACGGCGAACAACACGCCAGAGAACTTTGTCAGCAAGCTCAGTGCGCTGAGCCAGGCGATTGCGCAACAGAGCCCGCTGTCGGCAAGAACGCCTGTGGTGGTCGGCCAGCCGGTGCCCATGCAGCAGAGTGGTTGGAGTGAAGCGGTGGTTGATCGGGTCATGGTGATGTCCAGCCAGAACCTCAAGTCCGCCGAGATTCAGCTTGATCCGGCCGAGCTGGGGCGCCTGGAAGTGCGCATCAGTGTCAATCAGGAGCAAAGCCAGGTTACCTTCGCCAGCCCGCATGCTGGGGTGCGTGAGGCGCTGGATGCACAGATGCATCGCTTGCGCGAACTGTTCGCTCAGCAGGGCATGAACCTGATGGATGCGAGTGTTTCTGATCAATCACTAAGTCGCGGTTGGCAAGGGCAGGGGCAAGATGGCGAGGGTGGTCGGGGTCGCAATGGCGATTCTGACGAGTTGCTGAGCGCGGAGGTGTTGCACTCGGGCGCTGGCGAGTCAGCCCATACGGCCTCCGGCAGTCTTCGTGGCTTGGTTGATTACTACGCCTGAGGCGCGTGCTGCTGTAGTTGCATGGCGCACTGATCTAAACTGCATTTCGCCCGGCTCCCATTGTGTGGGGGCCGGGCGATTTTGTTTGGGCGTGCGTTTACCGATGCCTTGGCCCTGGGCACCTTGAGTGCTGGGCTACCCGTATTGAGCAGGCTTGTTGAGAGACTGGCATAACACTTGCTCTTAACCCTTTGAAAACGGATAGAACTCCGAATAACGACGGATTATTGGCATGGCTAAGAAAGAAGCAGCGCAAGCGCCGGCAGATGGCGAGGCGAAACCAGCCGGCAAGATGAAGCTGATCATCATCATCGTTGTTGCCGTGTTATTGGCTGTGGGTCTTTCCGTGGGGGGTACCTGGTTCTTTCTGAGCAAGAAAGACGCGGGTGCCGATGCAGCCAAGGCCGAGGCCAGCGCCGAGCCGGCTGTGCCGGTCAAGCAGGCGGCGATTTACGAAGAGCTGTCGCCCGCATTTGTGGTGAACTTCAATCACCAGGGCCGGGCCCGTTATATGCAGGTCAGTGTGGCCCTGATGACCCGTGATCAAGCGGCCCTGGATGCGCTCAAGGTGCATATGCCGGTGTTGCGTAACCGGCTGGTGATGCTGTTTTCCGGTCAGGATTTCGCTTCCCTGATCACCCCGGTGGGCAAGGAAATGCTGCGTCAGCAGGCGACTGCCAGCGTGCAAGAACTGGCTGAGAAAGAGACCGGCAAGGTCACGGTTGAACAAGTGCTGTTCACCAACCTCGTGTTGCAGTAATCAGGAGCGGCATATGGCTGTGCAAGACCTACTTTCCCAGGACGAGATCGATGCGCTGTTGCATGGCGTTGATGATGGCCTGGTCGAAACCGAGGACGAAGCCGAACCGGGAAGCGTCAAGCAATACGACCTGACCAGCCAGGACCGCATCGTCCGTGGGCGCATGCCAACCCTGGAAATGATCAACGAGCGTTTCGCCCGCTATACCCGCATCAGCATGTTCAACCTGTTGCGCCGCTCTGCCGATGTGGCCGTGGGCGGGGTGCAGGTCATGAAGTTCGGTGAATACGTGCATTCGCTGTACGTGCCGACCAGCCTCAATCTGGTGAAGATGAAGCCGCTGCGCGGCACCGGGTTGTTTATTCTGGATGCCAAGCTGGTGTTCAAGCTGGTGGATAACTTCTTTGGCGGCGATGGCCGCCACGCCAAGATCGAGGGGCGTGAATTTACCCCGACCGAGTTGCGTGTGGTGCGCATGGTGCTGGATCAGGCCTTTATCGACCTCAAAGAGGCCTGGCACGCGGTGATGGATATCAACTTCGAGTACGTCAACTCGGAAGTGAACCCGGCCCTGGCCAACATCGTCAGCCCCAGTGAAGTGATCGTGGTTTCCACCTTCCATATCGAATTGGACGGCGGCGGCGGCGACCTGCACGTGACCATGCCCTATTCGATGATTGAACCGATTCGCGAAATGCTCGACGCCGGCTTCCAGTCGGATGTCGACGATCAGGATGAGCGTTGGATCAAGGCCCTGCGCGAAGACATCCTGGGCGTCAGTGTGCCGCTGGGGGCCACCGTGGCGCGACGTCAGCTCAAATTGCGCGACATTTTGCATATGCAACCCGGTGATGTGATTCCCGTCGAGCTGCCCGAGCATATGGTGCTCTGCGCCAATGGCGTGCCGTCATTCAAGGTCAAGCTGGGGGCGCATAAAGGCAACCTGGCTCTGCAGGTGATCGACCCGATCGAGCGCTTGCGCTAACTGTTAACCCCATTCAACGCCAGCCGAGGAAAAACGATGGCAGACGAAAATGACACTGTAGACGAAGGCGAAGAGGCAACCTCCCCTGAGGAGCAGGCGCTGGCGGATGAGTGGGCGGCCGCTTTGTCCGAGTCCGGCGACGCCGGGCAGGATGATATCGATGCCATGCTGGCTGCCAGCGATGCCGCACCGGCACCGCCGCGAGCGCCGATGGAGGAGTTCGACAGCGCGCCGAAGATGAACCTGCCGGTTAACCTGGATGGGCCGAACCTGGATGTGATTCTGGATATCCCGGTGTCGATCTCGATGGAGGTGGGCAACACCGATATCACCATTCGCAACCTGCTGCAGCTTAATCAGGGTTCGGTGATTGAGCTCGATCGCCTGGCCGGTGAGCCGCTGGACGTGTTGGTCAACGGCACCCTGATTGCTCACGGCGAAGTGGTGGTGGTGAATGAAAAGTTCGGCATCCGTCTGACCGACGTGATCAGCCCAAGTGAACGTATCAAGAAGCTGCGCTAACCATGCATAGAACTCTTCTGCTGGGCTTGAGCCTGCCCTTGACTGCAACAGCCGCTGACTCTGCTGCGCAGTCGGCCGTACCCCTGGCCGGTGCAGACATGGGCGGGCAAGTGGTGCAGTTGCTGTTGGGCTTGTTGCTGGTAATTGGCTTGATCTTTCTGCTGGCCTGGCTAATGCGTCGGGTGCAGCAGATCGTGCCGCGTGGAGGCCAGGTGATCAAGGTCCTGGCAACGCAGCCCTTGGGGCCGCGTGATCGCCTGGTGTTGGTGCAGGTGGGCGGCGAGCAGGTGCTGCTGGGGCTGACGCCGGGCACTATCACCTCGTTGCATGTGATGCAGGAACCGGTGCATTTGCCGGATGCCGAACCGGCGTCGACCGAGTTTGCCCAGCGCCTGATGGAGCTGTTGGGCAAGGACCAGAAGGACAAGTCTTGATGCTGCGTTTGTTACTGGTACTGGTTTTTAGCCTGGGTGCTTCGCTTGCTTTGGCCGCCGATCCGCCGACCGGCAGTCCGCTGATTCAGTCGGGCAGCAGCCCCTTGTCGATCCCGGCGATCACCCTGAGCACCGATACCGACGGGCAGCAGGAGTATTCGGTCAGCCTGCAGATTCTGCTGATCATGACTGCGCTGAGCTTTATTCCAGCGTTCGTCATGTTGATGACCAGTTTTACCCGAATCATCATCGTCTTCTCGATTCTGCGTCAGGCGCTGGGGCTGCAGCAGACGCCGTCGAACCAGATTCTGGTGGGGCTGGCGCTGTTTCTGACCATGTTCATCATGGCGCCGGTATTCGATCAGATTAACCGTGAGGCACTGCAGCCTTACCTGAGTGAGCAGATGACGGCGCAGGACGCGATTCTTAAGGCCGAGGGGCCGATCAAGAACTTTATGCTGTCGCAGACTCGTGAAAGCGACCTGGAGCTGTTTGTGCGCCTGTCCAAGCGCACCGATCTCGCCACGCCGGACGATGTGCCGTTGACCATTCTGGTGCCGGCATTTGTTACCTCAGAGCTGAAAACCGCCTTCCAGATCGGTTTCATGATCTTTATCCCGTTCCTGATCATCGACATGGTGGTGGCCAGTATTCTGATGGCGATGGGCATGATGATGCTTTCGCCGCTGATCATTTCCCTGCCGTTCAAGATCATGCTGTTTGTGCTGATTGATGGCTGGGCGCTGATCATGGGCACCCTGGCCGCCAGCTTTGGAGGGACATAGCCATGACCCCCGAAGTGGCTGTTGACCTGGTGCGCGGTGCCTTGTGGCTCACGGCCATGATTGTCGGAATTCTGGTGGTGCCCAGCCTGATTGTTGGCTTGTTGGTGGCGATGTTTCAGGCGGCCACTCAGATCAACGAGCAGACCCTGAGTTTCTTGCCGAGATTGTTGGTGATTCTGTTGGTGCTGATTTTTGCCGGTCCCTGGCTGGTACGCGAGCTGATGGAATACACCGAGACCCTGATCATGAATATTCCGCTGTTGATCGGCTGACATGCTCGAGCTAAGCAACGAGCAGATCGGTGCCTGGGTGGGCAGTTTTCTCCTGCCGCTGTTTCGTATCACCGCAATGCTGATGTTTATGCCAATCATCGGTACTCAGTTGGTGTCGGCGCGGGTGCGCCTGTACCTGGCGCTGGCCATTTGTCTGGTGATTATGCCGACTCTGCCGCCCGTACCGGTGATTGATGCGATCAACCTGCAAGCGTTTATCTGGATTGCTCAGGAAATCCTGATTGGGGCGATGCTGGGCTTTGTCTTGCAGCTGTTTTTTCAGGTGTTTGCGATTGCCGGGCAGATTGTTGCGATGCAGATGGGGTTGGGCTTTGCCTCAATGGTCGACCCTGCTAACGGCATCTCGGTGCCGGTGATCGGCCAGGTGTTCATGATTCTGGTGACCCTGCTATTTCTGGCCATGAACGCCCATCTGGTGGTGTTCGAAGTGCTTAGTGAAAGCTTTTTCACCCTGCCGGTCGGCAGTGGTTTTCTGGTGGACAATTACTGGGAAATTGCCAATAAGCTCAGTTGGGTGCTGGGCGCGGCCCTGTTGCTGGTGCTACCGGCGATTACCGCGTTGCTGGTGGTCAACCTGGCGTTCGGGGTGATGACCCGGGCGGCGCCGCAGCTGAACATCTTCTCCATCGGTTTCCCCCTGACCCTGGTGTTGGGGTTGGTCATTGTCTGGATCGGCATGGCCGACATCCTCGCCCAGTATCAGGTTTATGCCAGTGAGGCCCTGCAGTTTCTCCGTGAGATGGCGAGGGCGAGCTAGTGGCTGAGTCCGAGAGTGGCGCCGACAAAAGCGAGGAACCCACGGAGAAACGGGTTCGCGAATCCCGTGAAAAGGGGCAGATTGCCCGTTCTAAAGAGCTGAATACCCTGGCTGTGACCTTGGGCGGCTTCGGCGGCATGTTGGTGTTCGGCGGCAGCATCGGCAACGCCATGCTGGACATGATGCGTGGCAATTTCTCCCTGCCGCGCGAGGTGATCATGGATGAACGCAGCATGGCGCTGTGGTTGGCTGCCTCCGGGCAGCTCGCCCTGGAGGCGCTGTTCCCACTGCTTATTCTGCTGTTGATCGTATCGATTCTTGGGCCCATTTCGCTCGGCGGCTGGTTGTTTTCGGCTGAGGCGATGGCCCCCAAACTGAGCCGAATGAACCCGTTGGCGGGGCTCAAGAGAATGTTTTCCGTGCAGGCGCTGGTTGAGCTGCTTAAGGCGTTGGCCAAGTTCATTCTGATTCTATTGGTGGGGGTTGCCGTGTTGTCGGCTTGGCAGGACGACATCTTGGCAATTGTTCATGAGCCGATCGAATCGGCAATCTTGCACTCGATGACGGTGGTTGGCTGGAGTGCGTGGTGGATGTCCTGCGGCTTGATCTTGATCGCGGCGGTGGATGTGCCGTTCCAGCTCTGGAGCTCCAAACAGAAGCTGATGATGACCAAGCAGGAAGTGCGCGACGAATACAAGGACAGTGAAGGCAAGCCCGAAGTCAAACAGCGTATTCGTCAATTGCAGCGGGAAATGGCCGAGCGCCGCATGATGCAGTCGGTACCCGATGCCGACGTGGTAATCACCAACCCGACTCACTTCGCCGTGGCCCTGAAGTACGACCCCGCCAAGGGCAATGCCCCGGTCTTGCTGGCTAAAGGCGGTGACTTCACGGCATTGAAAATTCGCGAAATCGCCAACGAGCACAAGGTTATGGTGTTGGAGTCGCCAGCCCTGGCGCGGGCGGTGTTCTATTCCACCGAGCTGGATCAGGAAATTCCAGCCGGTCTGTACCTGGCTATCGCTCAGGTGCTGGCTTACGTCTACCAGTTGCGCCAGTACCAGGCGGGCAAGGGTAAACGGCCAGCGCCACTGCCCGAACTGCCGATCCCGCCGGATTTACGACGCGACGACTGATTGCAGCCTTAGCTGCAACAATCAGAACCTCAGGTTGCGCTTGCTTGAGCAAGTTGGACAGCTTCTTGCAAAACCCTTCCCAAAGGCGCGCATAGCGTCAAAAGATTGAATTGGCTGGGGTAGGGATGTGGCAATAGATCGCTCACAAATGATCGGTGATGTGCGCAGCAACCTGTCGGGGTTGCGGCAGGGCAACCTGGGCATTCCGCTGATGCTGCTGGTCATGCTCGGCATGGTCATGCTGCCGATCCCGCCATTCCTGCTCGACGTGTTGTTTACCTTCAGTATTGCCCTGTCGATTGTGGTGTTGCTGGTGGCGATCTATGCCCTGCGGCCACTGGATTTCGCCGTCTTCCCGACCATTCTGCTGGCCGCAACTCTGCTGCGCCTGGCGCTTAACGTTGCCTCGACGCGGGTGGTCTTGCTCAATGGGCAGGATGGCCACGACGCCGCGGGCAAGGTGATTCAGGCCTTCGGCGAGGTGGTGATCGGCGGTAACTATGTCGTCGGTATCGTGGTGTTCGCGATCCTCATGATCATCAACTTCGTGGTGGTCACCAAGGGTGCCGGGCGTATCTCCGAGGTCAGCGCGCGTTTTACCCTGGACGCCATGCCCGGTAAGCAGATGGCCATCGACGCCGACCTGAATGCCGGCTTGATTGACCAGGCAGAAGCCAAGCGGCGCCGCTCAGAGGTCTCGCAAGAGGCTGACTTCTACGGCTCCATGGACGGTGCCAGCAAATTTGTTCGCGGCGATGCGATTGCCGGTTTGCTGATTCTGTTTATCAACCTGATCGGCGGCGTTGCCATCGGTATCTTCCAGCATTCGCTGAGTTTCGCCGAGGCTGGGCGCATTTATACCCTGCTGACCATCGGTGACGGTCTGGTGGCGCAGATCCCGTCGCTGCTGCTGTCTACCGCTGCGGCGATCATGGTGACGCGGGTTTCCAGCTCCGAAGACATGGGCGCCCAGGTCAATCGGCAGATGTTCGCCTCGCCACGTGTGTTGGCGGTTACTGCAGCAATCATGATCACCATGGGCCTGGTGCCCGGCATGCCGCACTTCTCTTTTATCAGCCTGGGTCTGGTGGCGGCGGGGGCGGCGTATTGGATTGCCAACAAGCAGCGTACGACTAAAGAAAACGAGATCAAGGAAGTGCAGCGTCAGCAGGAATTGTTGCCTGCGCAGAAGGCCCAGGAGGTCAAGGAGCTGGGTTGGGATGACGTGACGCCGGTGGATATGGTCGGCCTGGAAGTGGGTTACCGCCTGATTCCCCTGGTCGACCGTAACCAGGGCGGGCAATTGCTGGCGCGGATCAAGGGCGTACGCAAGAAGCTTTCTCAGGAAATGGGTTTTCTCATGCCCTCGGTGCATATCCGCGACAACCTTGATCTGCAGCCCAACGCCTATCGGCTGACCCTGATGGGCGTCAGCGTGGCCGAGGCTGAGGTGCATCCAGACCGCGAACTGGCAATCAACCCGGGTCAGGTGTTCGGCCCGCTCAATGGTATTGCCGCCAAAGACCCGGCTTTTGGCCTGGAAGCGGTATGGATCGACCCCAGTCAGCGCGATCAGGCGCAGTCCCTGGGCTACACGGTGGTGGACGCCAGCACCGTGGTTGCCACCCACCTCAATCAAGTACTGCACAAGCATGCTCATGAGCTGCTCGGGCATGAGGAAGTCCAGCAACTGATGCAGTTGCTGGCCAAGAGCTCGCCCAAGCTGGCCGAGGAGCTGGTGCCGGGGATGATTTCCTTGTCGACCCTGCTCAAGGTGTTGCAGAGCCTGCTTCAGGAGCAGGTGCCGGTGCGTGATATCCGCACCATCGCCGAGGCCATCGCCAATGTCGCGGTGAAGAGTCAAGATCCCGCCGCGATGGTTGCCGCAGTGCGTGTCGCGCTGGCCCGCGCAATCGTGCAAAGCATTGTGGGACTAGAGTCGGAGCTGCCTGTGATCACGCTGGAACCAAGGTTGGAACAGATATTGCTCAACAGTCTGCAGAAGGCCGGTCAAGGCTCCGACGAGGGCATCCTCTTGGAACCTGGCATGGCTGAGAAGCTGCAGCGTTCCCTGGTGGAAGCGGCGCAGCGCCAGGAGATGCTCGGCAAGCCAGTGATACTGCTGGTGGCCGGTCCGGTCCGGGCGATGCTCTCGCGATTCGCGCGGCTGGCGGTTCCGAGTATCCATGTACTGGCATACCAGGAAATTCCGGATAACAAGCAAGTCACCATCGTTGCGACGGTGGGGCAGAACTAACCGAGGTTACAGGCCATGCAGGTCAAACGCTTTTTCGCCGCCGATATGCGTACCGCCATGAAGCTGGTGCGTGATGAGCTGGGTGCCGATGCCTCGATCATTGGCAATCGCCGGGTTGCCGGCGGTGTCGAGCTGACTGCCGCACTGGATTATCAGGTGCCTGCCGCACCGGCCCGCCAGCCTAACCCGGCGCTGGAAGCCGAGCTGCGCAAGACCCAGGCCAAAATCGCCACGGCCCAGGCCGAGCTGACCACCCGCACCCAGGTGGATGCCGGCAAAGACCGTCAGCTGTTTGGCGCTGCCGCCAGCATGCCTGCTGACAGCCTGGCTGCCGTGATGCGCAAATCGCAGGCTGCGCCTGCTGCGGCAACCGATCAGCGTGCCCTGGATGCCATGCGTTTCGAGCTGCATGGCCTGCGTGAGCTGATTGAAGTGCAGCTGGGCTCGATTGCCTGGGGGCAACTGCAGAACCGCCAGCCACAGCAGGCCAACTTGTGGCGGCGCTTGCAGCGCATGGGTTTGTCCGCCGACTTGTCGAAAGCCTTGCTGGAGCGTGTCGCCAATATTGCTGAGCCGCGTCAGGCCTGGCGCATGTTGTTGGCGCACCTGGCTCATGCAATCAAAACGCCGAAGCAAGAGCCGATGGAAGAAGGCGGTGTAATTGCCTTGGTCGGCCCGGCGGGGATGGGCAAAACCACGACCCTGGCCAAGCTGGCTGCACGCTATGTACTCAAGTACGGCGCACAGCATATCGCCCTGGTTAGTCTGGACAGCTACCGGATTGGCGCTCAGGAGCAACTCAAGACCCTGGGGCGTATTCTCAATGTGCCGGTGACGCTGGTCGACCCGGGGCAGTCACTGACCCAGGCTCTTGCACCGCTGGCGCGTAAGCGCGTGGTACTGATCGACACCGCTGGCCTGCCCGCCAATGATCCGGCGCTGCGCATGCAGCTGGAAACCTTGGCTAGCCGTGGCGTCAACGCCAAAAATTATCTGGTCATGGCGGCCACCAGCCAGGGTCAAGTGCTGAAAGCCGCCTACCATAGTTATAAGCGCTGTGGTTTGAGCGGCTGTATTTTGACCAAGGCGGATGAAGCCACCAGCCTGGGTGAGGTTTTAGGACTGGCTATTAGCCAGCGTCTACCGGTAGCCTATCTCACTGATGGACCACGCATTCCCGATGATCTGCAGGTTCCGCGCAGCCATCAGTTGATCAGTCGGGCCGTTGGGTTGCAGGCGACCCAGGATCCAAGTGAGGACACGATGGCGGATATGTTTGCTGGCCTGTATCAGCAGCCCGCCCGGCGCGTCAGTTGAGCGCCAGGCGAGTGGGATTGAAACGTGCTTAGCCGACCAAGTGGCTCCAGTCGAAGTTAGACAAGGTGTTAGAGATTATGGGTATGCATCCCGTACAGGTGATTGCGGTGACCGGCGGCAAAGGTGGTGTCGGTAAGACCAACGTCTCGGTGAACCTGGCGTTGGCCCTGGCTGACCTGGGGCGCCGGGTGATGTTGATGGACGCCGACCTGGGTCTGGCCAACGTCGATGTGTTGCTGGGGCTGAGCGCCAAGCGCACCCTCGAAGACGTCATCAGTGGCGAATGTGACCTGCGTGATGTGCTGCTACAGGGGCCAGGTGGCGTTCGTATCGTGCCGGCTGCCTCGGGCATTCAGAGCATGGTGCAGTTATCGCCCATGCAGCATGCCGGGTTGATTCAGGCCTTCAGCGACATCAGCGATAACCTCGATGTGCTGATTATCGATACCGCCGCTGGTATCGGTGATGGCGTAGTCAGCTTCGTGCGCGCCGCTCAGGAAGTCCTGGTGGTGGTGTGCGATGAGCCCACCTCGATCACCGACGCCTATGCGCTGATCAAATTACTCAACCGCGATCACGGCATGAACCGTTTTCGCGTATTGGCCAATATGGCCCACAGCCCACAGGAAGGTCGCAACCTCTTTGCTAAGCTGACTAAGGTCACTGATCGTTTTCTCGACGTTGCCCTGCAATATGTAGGTGCAGTGCCTTACGACGAGTCAGTGCGCAAGGCCGTGCAGAAGCAGCGTGCGGTCTACGAGGCCTTCCCGCGTTCGAAATGCGCGCTGGCGTTCAAGGCGATAGCCCAGAAAGTCGATGCCTGGCCACTACCGGCCAACCCGCGTGGCCATCTGGAGTTTTTTGTTGAGCGTCTGGTGCAGCAACCGACCGCAGACACGGCCATATGACAGCAGCCTCTGGACTTCGTATGTATAGCAAGGCACAGGCGCAGGACTCCCAGCACCAGTTGATCGAGCGCTATGCGCCCCTGGTCAAACGCATTGCCTATCACCTGTTGGCGCGCTTGCCGGCCAATGTGCAGGTCGATGACTTGATCCAAGCCGGCATGATCGGCCTGCTTGAAGCGTCAAAAAAATACGACTCCAGTAAAGGTGCCAGTTTCGAGACATTCGCTGGTATTCGCATCCGTGGTTCTATGCTCGACGAAGTGCGTAAGGGCGACTGGGCCCCGCGTTCGGTGCACCGCAATAGCCGTATGGTCAGTGACGCGATTAGAAAAATTGAGGCCAGAACGGGCAGAGATGCTAAAGATCAAGAGGTTGCGGCCGAACTCCAATTGAGTCTCGAGGATTACTACGGCATTCTTGGCGACACTTTAGGCAGCCGCCTGTTCAGCTTTGACGACCTCTTGCAGGACGGTGAGCACGGTGGGCTGGGTGAAGACGCTGGCAGCAACCACCTCGAACCTTCTCGTGATCTGGAAGATGAACGCTTTCAGGCGGCCTTGGCGGATGCCATTGGCAACCTGCCGGAGCGCGAGCGCTTGGTGTTAGCGCTATATTACGATGAAGAATTGAATCTTAAAGAGATCGGCGAGGTGTTGGGGGTTAGCGAATCACGCGTAAGCCAACTACACAGTCAGTGTGCCGCCCGTTTGCGCGCACGGCTGGGCGAGTGGCGCGCACCCTGATTTGTTTCACTCGCGCTGGGCCGGTTTCACGATTAAAGGCGCACACAGGTTGCTGGGTGCGTTTGGGACTGTACGGAGGTCGACTTGGACAAGAACATGAAAATCCTCATCGTTGATGACTTTTCAACGATGCGTCGGATCATCAAGAACCTCCTGCGTGACTTGGGGTTCACCAACACCGCGGAAGCCGACGATGGCGTCACCGCGCTGCCGATGCTGCAGAGCGGCAGTTTTGATTTTCTGGTGACGGACTGGAACATGCCCGGTATGACCGGTATTGACCTGCTGCGCGCCGTGCGTGCGGATGATCGCCTGAAAACCCTGCCGGTGCTGATGGTAACGGCAGAAGCCAAGCGTGATCAGATCATCGAAGCTGCCCAGGCTGGAGTTAACGGTTATGTCGTCAAGCCGTTCACTGCCCAGGTACTGAAAGAGAAGATTGAAAAGATCTTCGAGCGAGTCAACGGCTGATGTCTGCCATGAGGGTGCTATGGAACATAAAGATTCCGTTCAGGGTGACCTTGAGTCGACTCTGAAACACAACGCTCGCCAACTGGTAGACAGCCTGGAACAAGGCAACTTTGGTGAAGCGGTACAGCTGATACATGAATTGAACAAGGCGCGTGACCGTGGTTTGTACCACGAGGTCGGCAAGCTCACGCGTGAGCTGCACAACGCCATTGTCAACTTCCAGCTTGACCCCCGTGTGCCACATGCCACCGAGGTCTCGCAAATCACTGATGCCACCGAACGATTGAATTACGTGGTGACGATGACCGAGAAAGCGGCCAATCGCACCATGGATCTGGTTGAGCAGAGCGCACCACTGATCAACGATCTCAGTGATGAAGCGCATAGTCTGAGTGCCGACTGGGGGCGCTTTATGCGCCGCGAAATGAGTGCCGACGGTTTTCGTGAGCTGGCCAAGCGTGTCGAGCTGTTTCTGGCGCGTAGCGAGCGCGATGGGGCAAAAATCTCCGGGCATCTCAACGATATTCTGTTGGCACAGGACTATCAGGATCTGACCGGTCAGGTGATCAAGCGCGTTACGCAGCTTGTAACAGAGGTGGAAAGCAACCTGCTGAAACTGGTGCTGATGGCCAGTCAGGTTGATCAGTTTGCCGGCATTGAGCACAACCATGAGTTGCTCCGCGCCGAACAAGAACAACAAAAAGAGCCTTCCCGTGGTGAAGGTCCGCAGATTCATGCCGATAAGCGTGAAGACGTCGCATCCAGTCAGGATGATGTCGACGACCTGCTTTCCAGCCTGGGATTTTAGGAGCACGTCTTATGAGCTTCGGCGCCGATGAAGAAATCCTCCAGGACTTCCTGGTAGAGGCCGGCGAGATTCTTGAACTGTTGTCCGAGCAGCTCGTAGAGCTGGAAAGCCGTCCGGACGACATGAATCTGCTCAACGCTATTTTTCGCGGGTTCCATACCGTTAAAGGTGGTGCCGGTTTTCTCCAGCTCAATGAACTGGTGGAATGCTGCCATATCGCAGAAAACGTCTTCGACATCCTGCGCAAGGGTGAGCGACGCGTCGACTCTGAATTGATGGATGTGGTGTTGGAGGCGCTGGACGCCGTCAATAGCATGTTTAGCGAAGTGCGTGAGCGCACCGCCCTGACCCCAGCCACACCTGAGCTACTGGCCGCTTTGTCGCGTCTGGCTGAGCCAGCAGGTGCAGAAGAGGTCGCGCCGGTTGAGGTGCCTGCTGAAGCCGAGCCTGAGCCTGAACCTGTGGTTGAGCAAGCGGCTGGCGATATTACTGACAATGAGTTTGAGCAGTTGCTCGGCGCTCTGGATGAAGCACCGGCTCAAGCACCCAGCACTGCCAGCAGTGATGAAATTACCGACGATGAATTCGAGTCCCTGCTGGATCAGCTGCATGGCAAGGGCCAATTCGTCGTGCCTGAAGTTGCAGCGGCGGCCGTAACGCCTGGTGCTTCTGAGCCTGTTGCGCCTGCAGGTGATGAAATCACCGATGATGAGTTCGAAGCATTGCTGGATCAGTTGCACGGTAAGGGTCAATTCGTGCCACCGACAGAATCGGCACCTGCGGCCCCGGTAACCAAGGCGGCCCCGGCTGATGCGCCGAGCGGCGACATTACCGATGATGAGTTCGAAGCTTTACTGGATCAGTTACATGGTAAGGGCAAGTTCACTGAGCCTGAGGCCGCCAAGCCCGCTGCGCCAGCGCCTGCCGCCAAACCCGTTGAGCCTGCTCCGGTCGTAGCCAAACCGGCTGCCAAGCCTGCCGCGAAGGTCGAGCCGGCCAAGGCTGTGGTTGTTCCAGCCGCTGCACCTGCTGCCGAAAAAGCTGCACCACCGAGCGAAGCAGAAACCACTGTGCGGGTTGATACCGCGCGGCTGGATGAAATCATGAACATGGTTGGCGAACTGGTGCTGGTGCGTAACCGCCTGGTGCGTCTGGGGGCCAGCAGTGGTGACGAAGCCATGTCCAAGGCGGTCTCCAATCTGGATGTGGTTACTGCCGACCTGCAGACGGCGGTAATGAAGACCCGCATGCAGCCGATCAAGAAAGTTTTTGGGCGTTTCCCACGCCTGGTTCGCGACTTGGCCCGTAGCCTCAAGAAAGAGATCAACCTGGAGTTGGTGGGCGAAGAAACCGACCTCGACAAGAACCTGGTTGAGGCGCTGGCGGATCCACTGGTGCACTTGGTGCGCAACGCAGTCGACCACGGCATTGAAACCCCGGACGAGCGCGAAGCAGCGGGCAAGGCACGGGGCGGCAAGGTGGTGCTGTCGGCTGAGCAGGAAGGCGATCATATCCTCTTGTCGATCTCTGATGATGGCAAGGGCATGGATGCTGATGTACTGCGTGCCAAAGCGGTTGAGAAAGGCTTGCTGGATAAAGACGCCGCGGATCGTCTCAACGAGTTCGAATGCTACAACTTGATTTTTGCCCCGGGCTTTTCGACCAAAACCGAAATTTCCGATGTGTCCGGCCGCGGTGTAGGCATGGATGTGGTGAAAACTAAAATCACCCAGCTCAATGGCACGGTCAACGTGTTCTCCGTCAAAGGTCAGGGCTCGAAAATTGTCATCAAGGTGCCGTTGACCCTGGCGATCATGCCGACCCTGATGGTGATGTTGGCCAATCAGGCGTTCGCCTTCCCACTGGTCAACGTCAACGAAATTTTCCACCTCGACCTCTCGCGTACCAATGTTGTCGATGGTCAGGAGGTGGTGGTGGTGCGTGACAAGGCCTTGCCACTGTTCTACCTCAAGCGCTGGTTGATCGGCAGCGCCGCCCACGTTGAGCAGGGCGAGGGGCACGTGGTGATTCTGACCGTCGGCAGCCAGCGCATTGGCTTTGTGGTCGATCAACTGGTCGGCCAGGAAGAAGTAGTGATCAAACCTTTGGGCAAAATGCTGCAAGGCACTCCAGGCATGTCAGGCGCCACCATTACCGGTGACGGCCGTATTGCTCTGATTCTCGACGTGCCGAGCATGCTCAAACGTTACGCGCGGCGTATCTGATTGGTTAGCGGTGCAGCTATCTGTTGCACCGCTTAGGAGTGTTTATGGCTGTTAAGGTGTTGGTCGTTGATGACTCGGGTTTTTTTCGTCGGCGTGTGTCGGAGATTCTCTCAGCCGATCCGAATATTCAGGTAATCGGCACCGCCACTAATGGTCGTGAAGCCATCGAGCAGGCGCAGGCACTCAAGCCCGATGTGATTACCATGGATTACGAAATGCCGATGATGGATGGCATCACGGCTGTGCGTAACATCATGCAGCGCTGTCCGACGCCGGTCTTGATGTTTTCCTCGCTGACCCATGAAGGCGCCCGGGTGACGCTGGATGCCCTCGAAGCCGGTGCCGTGGATTTTCTGCCGAAGAATTTTGAGGATATTTCGCGTAATCCAGAGCGCGTTAAACAACTGCTCTGCGAAAAGATCCACACCATTGCTCGTAGTAACCGCCGCAGTCTGAGCCCGCCGCCAGTGGCTGCATCTACGGCGTCGACTGCTGCGCAAGCAAAGCCGGCAGTGCGTCCCGCGAGCACTACCAGTGCCACGTCTCGTCCGGTGTCTGCAGCGCCTGCTGCTGCGAGTGCTGCGCCCAAACGTAAATCCTACAAGCTGGTCGCCATTGGTACTTCAACGGGTGGGCCGGTGGCGCTGCAACGTGTCTTGACCCAGTTGCCGGCTACTTTTCCCGCCCCGATCGTTTTGATCCAGCATATGCCCGCTGCATTCACCAAGGCGTTTGCCGAGCGCCTGGACAAGCTTTGTCGGATCAACGTCAAGGAAGCCGAGGATGGCGATGTCTTGCGTCCTGGCTTGGCGTTGCTGGCACCTGGCGGCAAACAGATGATGGTTGATGCCCGTGGCGTGGTGAGGATTCTTCCAGGTGATGAGCGCCTGAACTACAAACCATGCGTTGATATCACCTTTGGCTCGGTGGCCAAATCCTATGCTGACAAAGTCTTGGCTGTGGTGCTGACCGGCATGGGCGCCGATGGCCGTGAAGGTGCGCGCCTGCTCAAGCAGGGCGGTAGCCAGGTGTGGGCGCAGGATGAGGCCAGCTGTGTGATTTACGGCATGCCCATGGCTATTGTCAAAGCCAACCTGGCCGATGCGATCTACCCGCTGGATGATATTGGCAGGCACCTGGCGGAGACCTGTATTTAATGGATGTACTGAGCCTTATTGGGGTCATTCTGGCATTTGTCGCCATTCTTGGAGGTAACTACCTCGAGGGTGGTCATGCCGGTGCGCTGCTCAATGGGCCGGCAGCGTTGATCGTGATCGGCGGTACTCTGGGGGCTGCGTTTCTACAGGCGCCGGTGAGTGTGTTCAAGCGTGCCTTGGTGATCATTCGCTGGATCTTCTTTCCGCCGCGAATTGATCTGGCTGGTGGTATCAATCGGGTGGTCGGCTGGAGCATGACGGCGCGCAAGGAGGGCCTGCTTGGCCTCGAAGCCGTGGCGGATGTCGAGATGGACCCCTATGCGCGCAAAGGCCTGCAGTTGCTCGTCGATGGCGCCGAGCCGGAAGCGATTCGCAGCATCCTTGAAGTCGATCTATACACCCAGGAAGGCCGCGATATTCAGGCCGCCAAGGTGTTTGAAAGCATGGGCGGCTATGCGCCGACCATCGGCATTATCGGCGCTGTCATGGGCCTGATTCATGTCATGGGCAACCTAGCGGACCCCAGCAAGCTGGGCGCCGGCATCGCCGTGGCCTTTGTTGCCACCATCTATGGTGTGGGGTTTGCCAACCTGTTGCTGCTGCCCATAGGCAATAAACTCAAGGCCATCGCCCAGCGTCAGTCACGCTATCGCGAGATGCTGCTCGAAGGCATCCTGTCGATTGCCGAGGGTGAAAACCCGCGCTCCATCGAATTGAAGCTGCAAGGCTTTATGGATTGATGGGGACACCAAATGGCCCGCAGGCGTCATCACGAAGAACATGAAAACCACGAGCGTTGGCTGGTTTCCTACGCTGACTTCATCACCTTGCTGTTCGCCTTTTTTGTGGTGATGTATTCGATCTCGTCGATCAACGAAGGCAAGTACAAGATTCTCTCGGACAGCCTGACTGGCGTGTTCAACCAGCCTGATCGGGCAATCAAGCCGATTCCGGTTGGTGATGAGCGGCCACGCACCACGGAACCGGATCGTTCGTTGGTGGATGAAGAAAGCACGCTGTCAGCCGCAGATTCTCTTGAGAGTATCGCTAACAGCGTGCGCGAGGCCTTTGGCGATTTGATTGAGTCCGAGCAGCTCAAAGTCAGCGGTAATGAGCTGTGGATCGAGATTGAACTCAGTTCCAGCCTGTTGTTCACCAGTGGCGATGCCATACCCAATAGCGCCGCTTTCGATATCGTCGAAAAGGTCGCCAAAATTCTGGCGCCTTATGAGAACCCGGTGCATGTCGAGGGGTTTACTGATAACCAGCCGATTCAGACGGCGCAGTTCCCCACAAACTGGGAGCTGTCTACTGCCAGGGCTGCGAGTATCGTGCGGATGCTGGCGATGGATGGTGTTAACCCCAGCCGTTTGGCGGCCGTGGGGTATGGTGAGTTTCAACCCATCGCAGATAATGCCAGCGCTGAAGGTCGCGGTCGTAACCGTCGGGTGGTGCTGGTGATATCGCGTAATCTAGATGTGCGCCGCAGTGTGAGTGGGGTTGGCAGTGCCAATGCCAAACCCGACGCGGCTTTGCAGCGGGCTGGCACGCAACCTGCACTAGCCCCGGCAGCGCCGGCCCCGCGAGCGGGTGCCGTCAATCCCCCGTCGCCGGCCCCATAGGGTGGCCCCGTTCTCGGTCAGGCTGCAGCTGCACCGAGAGGATGATAACGATGAGAGTCTGGGCAGTAGCCAATCAAAAAGGTGGAGTCGGCAAGACCACCACATCAATCGCTCTGGCAGGCCTGTTGGCCGATGCTGGCAAGCGTGTGGTGGTGGTCGACCTTGACCCGCATGGATCCATGACCAGCTATTTCGGGCACGACCCCGATGGCCTGGAACATAGTTGCTTCGATTTGTTTCAACACAAGGGCAGTGTGCCGAGCGGCTTGCCGCAGCAGTTGTTGCTGCCTACCAGTCATGAACGTATTTCCCTGCTGCCTTCCAGTACTGCGCTTGCGACTTTGGAGCGCCAGTCTCCTGGGCAAAGTGGTCTGGGGTTGGTGATTGCCAAGAGCCTGGCGCAGCTCTGGCAGGAGTTTGACCATGCGGTGATCGACAGCCCGCCGTTGCTCGGCGTGCTGATGGTCAATGCTCTGGCCGCCAGTCAGCAGTTGGTGATTCCGGTGCAGACTGAGTTTCTGGCCGTGAAAGGGCTTGAGCGCATGGTTAATACCCTGGCGATGATCAATCGCTCGCGTCAGCAGGCGCTGCCTTACACCATCGTGCCAACGCTGTTCGACCGTCGTACCCAGGCCTCCATGAGTACGTTGCGGGTGCTGCGCAACAGTTACCCCGAGCACCTCTGGCCGGCCTACATTCCGGTCGACACACGTTTGCGCGATGCCAGTCGCGCAGGACTTACGCCGTCGCAGTTCGATAACAACAGTCGCGGTGTAATCGCCTATCGGGCATTGCTCAAGCACATACTGGCACAGCAGATTGCGGCACAGGTCGCCTGAGATGAACGGCTATGCTGAAGATATAGGCTCAAGTCTGTCGCTAGCGCGGCCGATAGTCTGTACAGATTGTTATTGTGGGTTGTATTCATGAGTCGTCCGCTCGCCACTGCTACACGTTCACAGCTGGCCTTGCAGTCTTACCTCGACGGTTTGCTGCAGGAGGCTGCAGTTGAGTTTGCCGACAGCATCTCGCTGGATGAATTCGAGGCGGCGGTGCTTGAGGAGCAGGTGCGCGATGCCCGCGCCGCGCCGCAGGTACAGGCTGTGGCGGCTAAACCGTTGGCAGAGTTGGCCGCGCGTCCGTTGGTGCTGCCTACCTTTGAAATGCCGCAGCCGAAAATCGAAATCGAAGTCGAGATTGAGCCGGTTCAGCAAAAGTTTGAAACCACGGTGGTGGCCGAGGCTATTCAGCCAGCCCCACAGGTGATGCCTGAATCTGTTGTGCAGGGTAGGCCAGAGTGGGCCGAGGGGCCGTTCGAGTGCTTGTTGTTCGACGTTGCCGGTCTGACGTTGGCGGTGCCATTGGTCTGTCTGGGCTCTATCTACCCTCTGGAGGGCCAGGAGCTGACGCCATTATTTGGTCAGCCAGACTGGTTTCTCGGCATACTGCCGTGCCAGGCGGGCAACTTGAAGGTGTTAGACACCGCACGCTGGGTCATGCCGGACCGTTACCGTGAGGATTTTCGCGAAGGTTTGCAGTATGTGATCTCCGTGCAGGGCTATGGGTGGGGGTTGGCGGTGCATCAGGTCAGCCGCTCGATTCGACTCGACCCCAATGAGGTGAAGTGGCGCAGCCAGCGAACTCAACGTCCATGGCTGGCTGGCACAGTGATTGAGCATATGTGCGCCTTGCTGGACATCGCTTCTCTGGCCGAGCTGATCGCCAGTGGAGCAGTCAAGCGTATGGCAGCCAAGCAGGTGCATTGAATAACGCCAGGCGGTGCGATGTGCACAGCTTTGCAACTATAGTAATGACAGCGGGGTATACACCCGCGATTGCCGCCGCGAGCGGTTCATGACGAGGCTAGGGACATGAAGAAGAGTTCTGCACAAGGCGCTGAAGATCCGATCCTGCAGTGGGTGACATTCCGCTTGGATAACGAAACCTATGGCATCAACGTGATGCAGGTTCAGGAAGTCCTGCGCTATACCGAGATTGCCCCTGTGCCGGGTGCTCCGAGCTATGTGCTGGGCATCATCAACCTGCGCGGTAATGTGGTTACGGTGATCGATACGCGCCAGCGTTTCGGCCTGGACTCCAGCGAGGTTACGGATAACACCCGTATCGTGATTATCGAAGCCGACAAGCAGGTCATCGGCATCATGGTCGACAGCGTCGCCGAAGTGGTTTATCTGCGCCAATCGGAAGTGGAAACTGCGCCGAACGTCGGTAATGACGAGTCCGCCAAGTTTATCCAGGGCGTGTGCAACAAGAACGGCGAGCTGCTGATTCTGGTTGAGCTGGACAAGATGATGAGCGAAGAAGAGTGGTCCGAGCTGGAGAGCATCTAAGTCATGCTCGACGCGCTGCTGGTTGCGCTGGCCCTGGTGTGTCTGGGGCTGGTGCTTGCCTGCGTCTGGTTGACCCGGCAGCTGCGTGATGCTGTCAAGCTACAGGGCGAGCGTGATGCAGTGCGCGACCGGCGCCTCAAGGAGCTCAGTCGGCGTCTGGATGCCTACCTGACCGGTAGTGTGCAGATGGGCGAGGAGCTGCATGAGCTGCGCCGAGTGGTTGCGCCGCTTCCCGACAAGCTCAGTCAGATCGAGCAGCGTGACCCCAGTAGCCTGTCATTTACCCAGGCGGCACGTTTGGCCGGCATGGGCGCCAGCGTCGATGACTTGACCCAGTCTTGCGGCCTGAGCAAGGCAGAGGCTGAGTTGGTCAGCAAGATGCAGCAGGCCAAGCTGCAGCGCTCCTGATTCCCACCGTTTCGTCACACCTCATTTAGCGAAAATACTCACTGTGCTGGACCTTCCAGTCGGCGCAGCGGTGGTGTGATGTCGTTGTCGCGCTCACTGCCTGCTGGGCACTTGCCCTTCAGGTGCCAGGCAAAGGCGATGATTTCTGCGATGCAGCGATACAGCTGCTCCGGGATGGCATCTCCCAGCTCCAGGCGCGCCAGCAGGCGCACCAGTTCGGCATTCTCATAGATCGGCACTTCGTATTCGCGGGCAATGGCGAGGATGGCTTCGGCCAGCTCGTCATCGCCTTTGGCGCTGAGAACCGGCGCACTCTGGCCGTCATACGTCAGGGCAATGGCTTGGCGCGGTGCAGTTTTTTTCATGCGGTTTCATCCACCCAGCGTTGCTCTAGGGTCGTGCGTGGACCGCGCGGCGGCGTACCTTGGCTGCAGGCCAGCTCGCCAACCTGCACGCCGGTGGCGTTGAGACGTTGGCGCAGGTTGTCCAGTTCGCGCTCAATAAGGCTGACGGTGCTGCTGCGTTCGGCCCAGAGTTGGCTGGACAGGCGGCCATGGGCCAGTTGCGCCTGAACTTGCAGCGGGCCGAGCGGCTCAAGGTCGAAAGCAAGTTCGACCTTCCACAGGGTTTCTTTCTTCTCTTGCTTACTTGAGGTGTCGCCCTCGTCGCGCTGGATCTTTAATTGCAACGGCACCAGTTCCTGCTGGTTGCGCATCGGCAGCTCCAGTTGCCAGGTGGTCAACAGGTTGCCATCTGGGCCGACCTGGCTTTGCGCCAGGCTGGACAGTTGATGGGTTTGCAGGCGTGAGACGGCGGCGGCGGCGAGCTTTAGGAGTGCTTCCAGGTCGGCTTCACCTTCCATTGCCTGCAGTAGGCGTGAGGGCAGGGGGAAGCTCAGCGCTTGCTGGCGGTTGCTGGCCTTGCCAATGCTGCCGAGCAGGTCGCGGGCCAGGGCCGGCATGGCTTGAGCCAGTGCTGCACCGGCGTTCGCCGCGGCAAGTGGCGCGCTTGTTGGCATATTCGGCAGTAGCTGGGTGATCAGGCGCAGAAGATTGGCTTTCAAATCCGTAGGTAGGCTCTGGCCCTGACCTCCGAGCAACTTGCTTTCCAGCACAATACCGCTGTTTTCCAGGGCCATGGCCAGGCCTTTGGCGGTGCCGAGTTGAGCGGCATCCGGCAGGGCGCCAAAGAGTTTGTCGATGCTCGTGCGCAAGCCTTCGCTCATTTCGGCATTACCGCGTAACCCTTGCAGTGCATTGAACAAGCCTTCGAGCGAACCTTGCCGGTTACTTTGCGAGCCCAGTTGCTGGCTGAGTGCGAGTTGGTCCAGGCGGCCACTCAAGGGCAGAAAGTTCAACGCCTGACTACCTTGCACCTGGGCGCTAAGCAGGCTGCCCAAAGGCAGCGCCAGCGGCGTTTCCAGGGAGAGTTTGCTACCGGCCAGAGGCGTATTGAGCAGGTTGACCAGCACTTTGTAGGTCGCCTGTTGCGCGCGGTCTTGCAGCACGTGTTCGCGTGCCACCACTTTGCCTTGCAGCAGCGTCCCAACCGGCAGCTGTTCGAGGTCCAGGCTGGTCAGTGGTTTGTCACCGCCCGCCAGCACGGCAAGCGCCAGGCGTGTTTCCGAGAGGGCGGTTACGGTCAGTGCCGTGCCTTGGGTCAGTGGGCGAGGGCTGTTGGCCTCAAGGGTGGTTTGGCTGCCGTTGTTGAGGGTCAGCCTGAGCAAAACCTGAAAGCTCTGTGCAGCTTCTTTCAGGGCAATGACTTCGGCCTTGGCGGTTTCACCGCTGGCCAACAAACCCTGCATAGGCTGTAGCAGTTTTACCGCCAAGTCCGCCGCTACGGCGTTAGGACGATTGCTGGGTGGCGTCGGCGCAATAGGCCGCGGGCTGCTGATTTCACTCATTGGCGGGTTACACCCTGTCGAAAATGCTCGCTGCGGGAGGCAGGGCGGGGCATGTATAATCGCGCCCCGTCTGGTTTGGCTGCGCAGTCCACTCGCGTCAGTATAGCGGCCAAGACTCTGCCGACTTGAACAGCTTTAGCCATCCATTTTAGGTGCCGATGCCTTGACCAGTCCTCTTCTCGAAGCCGTCGCGCTCGCCTGTGAGCGCGATTGGCGCATGCTGTTCGAGCGGCTGGAGCTGCGTCTGGTTCCCGGTGAGATGTTGCAGGTGGCGGGCCCGAATGGCAGCGGCAAGACCAGCTTGCTGCGTTTGCTGGCCGGGTTGATGCAGCCTACCGCGGGTGAAATTCGCCTGAGTGGTCGTCCATTGGCTGAGCAGCGCGCCGAGTTGGCGCGCAATCTGTTATGGCTTGGCCATGCCGCCGGTATCAAGGGGTTGCTCAGCGCGGAAGAGAACCTCACCTGGTTGTGTGCGTTGCACCAGCCTGCCAGCCGCGAGGCTATCTGGCAGGCGCTGGAAGCAGTGGGCCTGCGTGGTTTTGAAGATGTGCCGTGTCACACCCTCTCTGCCGGGCAGCAACGTCGTGTGGCGCTGGCACGTTTGTATCTGCCGGGACCGTCGCTATGGGTGCTGGATGAGCCGTTTACCGCGCTCGATAAAGCGGCCGTCGCGCAGCTTGAGCAGCACTTGGCCGCACATTGTGAGCGGGGCGGGCTGGTGGTGTTGACCACGCATCACGAACTGACGGTCAAACCGGCTGGCTATCGTGAGCTTGATTTGGGGCAGCGCAGCGTATGAGCAATGTATTTACCCTGCTGTTGGCCCGTGAAGCGCGTCTGCTGTTCCGGCGGCCAGCCGAGTTGGCCAATCCGCTGGTGTTCTTCGCCATCGTGATCGCGCTGTTCCCGCTGGCGGTGGGGCCGCAGACGCAGTTGTTACAAAGCCTTTCGCCCGGGCTGATCTGGGTGGCAGCGTTGTTGGCGGTGCTGCTCTCGCTAGACGGGCTTTTCCGCAGTGATTTCGAGGATGGCTCACTGGAGCAGTGGGTCCTTTCGCCGCACCCCCTGGCTCTTCTGGTTCTGGCCAAGGTGCTGGCACACTGGCTGTTTTCCGGCCTGGCGTTGGTGCTGTTGGCGCCGCTGTTGGCGTTAATGCTGGGGTTGCCGGGGCGTTGCCTGCCGGTGCTGCTGCTTTCTCTGCTGCTGGGTACGCCGGTGTTGAGCCTGCTCGGTGCGGTGGGGGCCGCGCTGACAGTCGGCCTCAAGCGCGGCGGTCTGCTGCTCGCCTTGCTGATTTTACCGTTGTACATCCCGGTGTTGATTCTTGGCAGCGGGGCGCTACAAGCCAGCCTGCAAGGATTGCCGGTGCTCGGCCACCTGTTGTGGCTGGCCAGCCTCACTGCATTAGCCGTGACCTTGACACCTTTTGCCATCGCCGCGGGTCTGACGATCAGCGTCGCTGAGTAGACAATAAGCCTGAATGGCCGGCTGATTCTGGCGTTGCCTGCGCCGCGATCAGCCCTAGCACTGATGAGTAACCTGATGAACTGGACGTGGTTTCACAAACTGGGCTCGCCCAAGTGGTTTTATGAGATCAGCGCGCGCTGGCTGCCTTGGTTGGCGCTGGCTGCCTTGTTGCTGCTCGGTGTCGGTCTGATCTGGGGCTTGGCTTTTGCGCCGCCGGATTATCAGCAGGGCAATAGTTTTCGCATCATCTATATCCATGTACCGGCGGCCTTTCTTGCCCAGTCGATCTACGTGATGCTGGCCGTCGCCGGCACGGTTGGTCTGGTCTGGAAGATGAAGCTGGCCGACGTAGCACTGCAACAGGCCGCGCCCATAGGTGCCTGGATGACCGTGATTGCCCTGGTCACGGGTGCGGTATGGGGCAAGCCCACCTGGGGCACTTACTGGGTGTGGGATGCGCGACTGACCTCGATGCTGATTCTGCTGTTTCTGTATTTCGGGGTGATCGCCCTGGGCAATGCCATCACTAATCGCGATAGCGCGGCCAAAGCCTGCGCGGTGCTGGCGATTGTCGGCGTGGTCAACATTCCGATCATCAAATATTCGGTGGAGTGGTGGAACACCCTGCACCAGCCAGCCACCTTCAGCGTGGTGGAAAAGCCTGCCATGCCGTTCGAAATGTGGATGCCGCTGCTGATCATGGTGCTGGGGTTCTATTGCTTCTTCGGCGCCGTACTGCTGATGCGCATGCGCCTGGAAGTGCTCAAGCGCGAAGCGCGCAGCAGCTGGGTCAAGGCCGAGGTCAAGGTGCTGGTGGAGAGAAACCAATGAGTTTTGCCAGTTTTAGCGAGTTTCTCGCCATGGGTACCCACGGCCCTTATGTCTGGTCCTGTTACGCCATCAGCCTGGCTGTGCTGGGGTTGAATGTGGCGCTGCCAATCCTGGCCCGCCGCCGTTATCTGCAAGACGAGGCGCGTCGTTTGCGCCGGGAGGAGTCGAAGTGAACCCCGTGCGTAAAAAGCGCCTGTATATCGTTCTGGCCATCATTGCCGGCGTCGGCATCGCGGTGGCCCTGGCCCTGAGCGCGCTGCAGCAGAATATCAACCTGTTCTACACACCCACGCAGATCGCCAATGGCGAGGCGCCGCAGGATACCCGTATCCGCGCGGGTGGCCTGGTTGAAGAGGGGTCGGTAAAGCGCTCCAGTGATTCGCTGGAAACCGACTTTGTCGTGACCGACGGTGCCAAGAACGTGACCATCCGCTTCAGCGGCATTCTGCCGGACCTGTTCCGCGAAGGGCAGGGCATCGTCGCCATGGGCAAGCTCGATGCCAGTGGCGTATTGATTGCCGATGAGGTGCTGGCCAAGCATGACGAGAACTACATGCCCCCAGAAGTCATGCAGGCGCTTGAGCAGAGTGGCATGCAGCAGAAACACGACGCGGCCAAAGCAGCCAAGCAGGCGCCCCAAACGGAGTACGCGCAATGATCCCCGAACTCGGTCATCTGGCGATGATTCTGGCGCTATGTATGGCGCTGGTACAGGCGACACTGCCGCTGATAGGTGCCTGGCGCGGTGATCGCCAGTGGATGAGTCTGGCGCAGCCTGCGGCCTGGGGGCAGTTCAGCTTTATGCTGTTTGCCTTCATCTGCCTGACTTACGCCTTTATGGTCGACGATTTTACCGTCGCCTATGTGGCCAGCAATTCCAACAGTGCATTGCCCTGGTACTTCAAGTTCAGCGCCGTGTGGGGTGCCCACGAAGGTTCGCTGCTGTTGTGGGGCTTGATTCTGGCTGGCTGGACCTTTGCCGTGTCGATCTTCTCGCGTCAGCTGCCCGAAGAGGTGCTGGCTCGGGTGCTGGGCGTGATGGGCATTATCAGCATTGGCTTTTTGTTGTTCCTGATCATCACCTCCAACCCGTTCGAGCGGTTGCTATTCAATACCCCGGCGGATGGCCGTGACCTTAATCCCCTGTTGCAGGATTTTGGTCTGATCATTCACCCGCCGATGCTCTATATGGGCTATGTCGGCTTCTCCGTGGCTTTCGCTTTCGCCATTGCCGCCTTGCTCGGCGGCAAACTGGACGCAGCCTGGGCGCGTTGGTCGCGGCCATGGACCATCGTCGCCTGGGCCTTCCTCGGCATCGGTATCGCCCTGGGTTCCTGGTGGGCTTATTACGAGCTCGGCTGGGGCGGCTGGTGGTTCTGGGACCCGGTAGAGAACGCTTCCTTTATGCCTTGGCTGGTCGGCACCGCGCTGATCCACTCCTTGGCCGTGACGGAAAAACGCGGCGTGTTCAAGAGCTGGACCGTACTGCTGGCGATTGCTGCGTTTTCCCTGAGTCTGCTGGGCACTTTCCTGGTGCGTTCCGGGGTGCTGACGTCGGTGCATGCCTTTGCCAGCGATCCTGAACGCGGTGTGTTTATCCTGGCTTTCCTGTTGTTGGTGGTGGGCAGTTCGTTGGCGCTGTTCGCCGTACGCGCGCCCGTGGTCAAGAGCCAGGTGGGCTTTGCCCTGTGGTCGCGGGAAACTCTGCTGCTGGTGAATAACCTGATTCTGGTGGTGGCCGCGGCGATGATTCTGCTCGGCACCCTTTACCCGCTGGTGCTGGATGCCACCACCGGGGCCAAGCTGTCGGTTGGTCCGCCGTACTTCAATGCCTTGTTTGTGCCGTTGATGGGCTTGCTGATGGTGATGATCGCGGTCGGCGTGCTGGTGCGCTGGAAGGACACGCCACTGCAGTGGTTGTTGAATATGCTCGCACCGGTATTGATCGGCAGCGTAGTGCTGGCAGTGATCGCGACGTTTTTGCTCGGCGATTTCAATTGGGCGGTGCTCGGTGTCTGCCTGCTGGCGGCCTGGGTGGTGCTGGCCGGCGTGCGTGATATTGCCGAGAAAACCCGCCATAAGGGTTTGCTCAAGGGCCTGCCGAGTCTGACCCGCAGCTACTGGGGCATGCAGACTGCGCACCTGGGCATGGCGGTGTGTGCCCTGGGTGTAGTGCTCACCAGTGTGGGCAGCTTCGAGCGTGACATGCGCATGGCGCCCGGCGAGTCGGTGGAGATTGGTGGTTATCAGTTTGTCTTTGAAGGCGCCGAGCACTTTGAAGGGCCGAACTTCACCTCCGATAAGGGCACTGTACGGGTACTTGAAGACGGCAAGCAGATCTCGGTTCTGCATCCGGAGAAACGCCTGTACACCGTGCAGAAATCAGTGATGACCGAAGCCGGCATTGATGCGGGTATTACCCGTGACCTGTTTGTCGCCCTGGGTGAGCCCCTGGAAAACGGTGCCTGGGCTGTGCGGGTGCACATCAAGCCCTTCGTGCGCTGGATCTGGTTTGGTGCGCTATTGATGGGCCTGGGCGGCTTCCTCGCCGCAGCAGATAAGCGCTACCGCATGAAGGTGCGTACCCGGGTGCGCGACGCCCTGGGCATGGCGGGGGTGCAGGTATGAGGCGTTTACTGCTGTTATTGCCGCTGGTGATCTTCCTCGGGGTTGCGGTGTTTCTTTACCGTGGCTTGTGGCTTGACCCATCCGAGTTGCCCTCGGCGCTGATTGGCAAGCCGATCCCGGCGTTTTCCCTGCCTGCGGTGCAGGGCGCAAAGACCCTCAGTGAAGCGGACCTCAAGGGCAAGCCGGCACTGCTCAATGTGTGGGCAACCTGGTGCGTGGCGTGTCGCGTTGAGCACCCGGTGCTGAACAAGCTGGCCAAGCAGGGCGTGACCATCTACGGGGTCAACTACAAGGATGACAACGCCGCCGCGCAGAAGTGGCTGGTGGAATTTCACGATCCTTACCAGCTCAACATCAACGACGCACGCGGCACCCTGGGCCTGGACCTGGGTGTGTATGGCGCTCCCGAGACCTTCCTGCTTGATAAGGACGGCATCATCCGCCACAAGTTTGTCGGGGTGATTGATGAGCGCGTATGGCGTGAAAAACTGGCGCCGCTTTACCAAGAACTGGTCGATGAGGTGCAGCCATGACAAGTCGCATGAGCGCTGTGCTCTCAAACGGCTTGTGTCGGCGCGTGCTGGTTGCCGCTTTGCTGGGGCTGGCGCTACTGGGTACTGCCCAAGCCGCTATCGACACCTATGAGTTTGCCAACGAGGCCGAGCGCCAGCGCTACCGCGATCTGGTCGAGGAGCTGCGTTGCCCCAAGTGCCAGAACCAGAATATTGCCGACTCCGATGCGCCGATTGCCATGGACCTGCGCGCGCAGATCTATCGCATGCTGGAGGAGGGCCAGAGCAATGAGCAGATCATCGACTATCTGGTCAGCCGGTATGGCGATTTCGTGCTCTATAAGCCGCCGGTAACCGCGCGCACGCTGTTGCTGTGGTACGGCCCGGCTGGATTGTTGGTCGGTGGCTTTGTCCTGCTCGGCTTCATCCTGCTGCGCCGCCGTGGCAAGTCGGGTGCTGCCGCTAATGGCCTGTCTGCGGATGAACAGCAACGCTTGGCTGTTTTGCTTAACCAACAGCCTGCTAATCAACCGCCTGTGGATAAGAAAGACTGATGATTGAATTTTGGTTGTGCGCCGGCCTGTTGCTGCTGACGGCTCTGGCGTTTTTGCTGATTCCCGTGCTGCGTGGGCGCAAGGCCCAGGCTGAAGAAGACCGTACCGGGCTAAACGTAACCCTGTATCAAGAGCGTCTGCAGGATCTGCACACCCAGCATGCGGCCGGTGCGCTGAGCGATGAGCAGCTGGCGAATGGTCGTGATGAAGCGGCCCGTGAGTTGTTGGCCGACACCGAAGGGGTTCAGGCGCAGCCGACTCAGCGCTCTCTGGGCAGCAAGATTCCGTTGCTGGCTGCGTTGCTGATGCCGCTGCTCGGCTATGGCCTGTACCAGCATTGGGGCGCCATTGCTGATGTCGAGCGTGCGCAAACATTTGCCGCACAGCCGAAAACCCTCGAAGAGATGACCGCGCGCCTGGAAGCCTCTGTGCAGAGCAATCCACAGTCTGCCGAGAGCTGGTATTTCCTGGGGCGTACTTATATGGCGCAGGAGCGTGCCGCCGATGCGGCGGTGGCCTTCGAACGCGCCATCGGTGTGGCCGGGCGTGAGTCGGAGCTGCTCGGGCAGTGGGCACAGGCGCTGTATTTCTCGGGCAACAAAGAGTGGACGCCGCAGTTGCAGGCGCTGACCGATGAGGCGCTTAAAGCCGACCCGGCAGAAGTCACCAGCCTTGGCCTGCTCGGCATTGCTGCTTATGAGCGTGGGGAGTTCCAGCAGGCGATTGGCCATTGGCAGCAGCTGGTCGCGGTGCTGCCAGCCGAAGACCCTTCGCGTATGGCCATTCAGAGCGGGATTGAACGTGCCCGTGAGCAACTCGGCACGCCGGCAGCGGAGGCGGAGGCGGAGGCCGCGCCTGCAGCTCGTGAGGGCCTGAGCGTTCGGGTTGCTCTCGCTGACGAGCTGCAAGCCAAGGTGCAGCCGGGGGACGCCGTGTTTATCTTCGCTCGCGCGGTTTCCGGGCCACCCATGCCGCTGGCGGTCAAACGCCTGAGCGTGGCGGATCTGCCGGCTGAGGTCAGCCTGTCAGACAGCGATGCGATGATGCCGCAACTGAAAATCTCCGGTTTTGAGCAGGTGCAGTTGGTGGCGCGGGTCTCACGCAGCGGCAATGCCACGGCCGGTGAGTGGATTGGCAGTAGCCAGCCGTTGGCCAGCAAAAGCACTGAATTGCAGCAGTTGCTGATCGACAGCGCCGACAGCAAAAAACCATGAAATCCTTGCTGCGTGGCGCCGTACTGATCGGCTTGCTAGGGCTCGGCGCCTGCGTGCAGGTGCCGCTTGCCACTGCGCCGGTTACCAGCCCGAGTGGCAGCAGCAATCATCCACGGTTTGCTCCTCCACCCGGGGTAGACAGTCAATGGAATGGGCAATTAGGGGTGTACGTGGTGGGTGGTGCTTCTCACCTTTACTACCGTGAACGCACCTATTATCGCTGGGACTCGGGGTGGAGCTGGGCCAGCAACCCGCAAGGGCCTTGGCTACCGACCGACAGCAGCGGTGTGCCGCCTGGGTTGTATCGACGTTATGCGCAATAGCGCGCTGGCCCTGGCTTGATGGCGTACGGTCAGCGCTACTGACCGCGGCGGTTTTGGCCTGTTGAGCGGTGCGTGTATTAAACCTTCAGAATCGACAAGGGCCGCGTCAGGTTAAAACCTGAGGGCAGCCCTTGGTTCAAGCAGGTTGGCTTACTCGGCGATCTGCAGCTTGCGAGCCTCATGGTAGAAGAAGCGAATCTTCTCGTATTCGAACGGCGAGTTGAGCTGGCCGTAACGGAAGTTCACCGTGGAGCGTTGATCGACCACTTCTAGCAGGGTGATTTCAGGGTGATCACTGCTGGTTTCGGCGACATTCAGCCAGTTGACCTCTTTTTTCGCTGCAAAGTCCACCACCAGGCCGCCGGTGTCACGCAGGTTGGACGGCCCTAGCAATGGCAAAATCAGGTAAGGGCCGGATGGCGTGCCGTAATAGCCGAGCGTCTGGCCGAAGTCTTCCTTCTGCTTGGGCAGGCCCATGAGTGTGGCGGGGTCCCACAGCCCGGCTACGCCTATGGTGGTATTGAACAGCAGACGCGCAGTGGTTTTCATCGCGCGCCCGCCCTTGAGTTGCAGGGCGCTGTTCAGCAGGTTGGGTACATCACCCAGGTTGCTGAAGAAGTTGCTGATGCCGGTTTCGACAATATTGGGTGTGATATAGCGGTAACCATCGACGATGGGCAGAAACACCCACTCATCGAAGCGGTAGTTGAAATGGTAAACGCGGCGGTTCCATGACTCCAGCGGGTCATAGACATCCAGCGCCTCCAAGGTGGAGCGCTCGAATTCGCGTTGATCCAGCCCTGGGTTGAACTGCAGATTCCGCAGCGGTTGCTTGAAGCCGTCAGCATCGACGGTTGTTTCCGCGCAGGCCAGGTTACTACCCAGTAGCAGGGCGAAAAGTACGGCAAGAGAAATAGGCTTAGCCACGGAAGAACTCCAGCATGGCGTCGCTGTTGACGCGGTAATTGAGGTTGCCGCAATGGCCACCCAGTGGGTATACCGTCAGGCGTTCACCGAAGGTTTGGCGCAGGAAGCCCAGATCGCCAGAGCCGAGGATGATATCGTCGGCGTTGTGCATGACCGCGATTTTGCTGCTGCCTTTGAGGTAGTCGCTCAAGGCATACAGGCTGACCTGCTCAATCAACTGTGCCTGGCTGCCGCCGTCATAGCGGGCCCGCCACATGGGAATCAGCTGCTCGGTCATGTAACACTCGAAATCACATTGCAGCGCACGCCTGAAAAACGGCGTGAGGCTGGTGCCCTCACTGATCGGATGCTCGACTGGGGTAATCAGGCCGCGACGGTTGATCAGGTCTGAGGTAAAGGCGATGTCGGAGGAGGAGAAGCGGAAGGCTGCACCAATCATCATGGCCATCTGCTCGTCGCTGAGTTTCTCCCGTGAGTTCTGGAAGTCGTAGAGCAGGGCGTCATTGATGTCGACATAGCCCTTCTGCTGGAAGTAACGGGTCAGTTTGCCCAGTACCAGTTCATAGAAGTTGGTGCTGTTGTTGATGCCCTCGACCTTGGTCTGTACCAGGCGGTCGAGGTTGTTGACCGAGGTGTAGAGGTTGACTGGCGGGTTGAGTAGTAGCACGCGCTTGAAGTTGAAGCTGCGTCGAGTCTCATCCAGCTCGCTGACAAAGGCAGCGTGCAGCGCTCCCAGGCTATAGCCGGTGAGGTGGTAGTCGCTGACTTTCAGCTTTGGGTGCTGCGCCCGTACGGCTTGCATGGCGCGGTACAGGTCGTCGGCATCGTCGCGGGTAAGGCCCGGTGTGGCAAAGCGCGAGGCCGAGGCCATGAAGTCATAGCTGGTTGGCGATGACAATTGCACCACGTGGTAACCGGCCCCGTAGAACAGGCGCTTGAGGTATTCCGGGGTGCTGCTGGCGTAATGTGCGCCCGTACCGGCGATGATAAAAATCAGAGGGGCTTCGCCGGGCTGTTCAGCCAGGCGGTAACGCATTTTCTTTACCGACCAGAAATTCTCCGGCAGCTCGAATTCGCGCTCAGGACGCAGTTTGACCTGGTAGTCGTCCTGATCAATGTCCTCATCGCTAGGCAGTTCGGGGCGCAGTTCTGGCGGTGTGGTCGCCAGGGTGGCTTCGAGCGCATTGCTGATCGGATAGCCATAGGTGCTGGGGTCGATATCGACAGCACTGGCAGGTAGCGCCAGGGCCAGAAGGCTGAAAAGGGCAAGCAGACGGGGGACTGGCGGCATGACTAAATCTCTTGAGAGCGAGGACTGACGGCAGTGATGCGCGGCGATTGGATCACATAAGTCCCGCTAAGTGCCGTTTAGTTATAGCAAGGTATTTTTTCAGGCGAAAGCGTGATGTTGCAATTGGCTGTCTCTCAGGGCAGCAGTACCAACTGTTCGACCCAGATCAATTCGCACGCACCGTCGCCGGTGTCTTCGCGGCTCAGTGAGCTGACCCAGCGATAGCCGTCGTCGCCATCGACCCGTACCAACTGCCCTGTCAGGCGAATCTGTTGCCCCGGTTTGAGCTGCGCCAGGGTGCTGGCCACAGATGCATTGGCAGGGATCAGGTGCATGTTGGCGCTGTGCCGTTCGATGTCCCTACGCGGTATGGGCATCTGGTCGGCGCGCCAGAAGTACCAGCGATTGCGCTGGCTGATGCTGATATGGCGTAGCACCTCGGGATCGGCCATCGGCCCCCAGCCCAGCGCCAGGTCGGTGGGTGAAAGTTTGGCGCCGCGATCGAGGTAATAATCTTCACGGCCCAGAATGCGCGCTTCCAGCTGAAAGCTGTCCAGGGCGCTCAGGGTATGCTCCGCGACGCGCCAACTGCCGCTGGAGATTGGTGTGCTGGGCGGCAGCTGGTGGGGGGCTGGCTGCAGGATGATCCACAGCATCCAGAGGCCGAGCAGGCTGGCGGTGAGCAGTATCAGGCGACGTATAAGCATGCCTGGATTCTAGCCGCAGAGGCGATCAAGAGGCGATCCTGGGGATGTTATCCGCGACGTGGCGGCTTATCCTACGCAGCCTTTTCTTGCCCGAGCGATTCTATGCCCCGTTATCTGCCTCTGACTGCTTTGTTGATTGCTGCAGCCATGTGTCTGGCGGTGAGTTTTGCGCTGCGCTACCAGTTGATGGAAGGTGCGCAGTGGGTCGCCGTATGCGCCGATGATCCGCAGCAGCTGGCTTGCCGGGTGCGCGCCAGCCTGGGCTGGTTGATTCACATGCGGATGCTGGCCTGGCTTGCGTTGGCCTGCGCGCTGCTGGCTTTTGTGTTGCCAGGCGCTTGGGGCAAGCGCCTGGCGGTAGTGGCATTGCTCGTGGGCCTGCCGGCGCTGGTGTTATACAGCGCCAGCCTGGCGGTCTTTGCCGTTGTACTGGCGTTGCTGCGTTGGGTGCGTGCACCGCAAAACGCCTGATCAGGCGTGTGGTGTTTTAACCCGCAGGCTGCGCCAGAGCGCCGCCACCAGTAAGCCACAGGTCGCGGCCCAGCCCAGGGCTTGCCAGTTGCTCAAGGTTTCCTGGTACAGCTGTGGGGCAATGCATGCGCCGATCAGCAGGGCGAGCAGGGCAACCTCGCGCCGATAGCCGCCGCACGGGTAGCCAAGGTAAACCAGCGCAGGCAGCAGCAATGCTGCGCTGGGGAAGCTGCGATAGCGCGCATCCACCAGCAGCGCGAGCATCATCACCGCACCGGCAAAACCACTCAGCGCCAGCCACAATGCGCCTTTGCCGTGTAGCCAGTTGCACAGTTGCAAGCGCCAGCCTGAGTTCTGGCCCAGTAGCAAGGCCGCATGGCTTAACACGATCAGGTTCAGGGCAAGCAGTGCGCCTGCCCACAGCCACTCACCCCAATAGCGACTCGTAACCAGCGTCAGCTCGCTGAACAGGCCAATGCAGGCTGCACCCAACGCGGCTAACAACGGCAGTAACAGGGCGGCGCGTGTTGACCGTGGGCGGCCGGCCAGCAGTAGCGTGGCGGCAGATAGACCCAGGCTGAACGCCAGCCAGGCTGGCCACTGCGGCAGGTTGGATACCGGGCCGGCGAGAATCGATTTGTCCTGGCGATCTGCGTCGTAAAGGCCCCAGTAACCGCCCACCGCACCTTCGCTGATGCGCTTCCAGGGCTGGTCGAAGGCTTCGATCAGGTTGTAACGCCAGCCATTCTGCTCAGCCATGGCAACGAAACCACGAATGAATTTTGCCTGATTGACCAGGCTTGGCACCGCCGTTTCACGCTGGCGGCCTTCGCTGGGCCAGCCGGTTTCGCCAATCAGGATGTCTTTGGGGGCATAGGCATTGCCAAAGGTCTGCCGGACTTCGGCCACTTCATGCAGGGCCGTTTCGATGCCGGCTGGATTGTCTTCCCAGTAGGGCAGCAGGTGAATGGTGATGAAATCCACTGCGGGAGCGATTTCGGGATGTTTGAGCCAGAACTCCCAGACATCGGCATAGGTTACCGGCTGTTTTATTTGCGCCTTGACCTGTTCGATCAATGTTACCAACTGCTGCGGGGAGACTTCTTTGCGCAGCAGCGCCTCGTTGCCGACTATGACCGCCTGCACGACATCGGGGTGGGTGTTGGCGATTTTTACCAGCCCGGCTATCTCAACCGCAGTATCAGCAGGGTTGCGACTGACCCAGGCGCCGGTGATCAATTTCAGACCGTGCTGGCGAGCAATCTCCGGCAGGGCTTCAAGGCCGGTGACTGAATAGGTGCGCAGGCACTCAAAACGCTCGGCCAGCAGCGCCACATCGGTTTCCATCTGCTCGCGGCGAATGTTCAAGGGCTGGTCAAAGGGGGACTGGTCTTTGCCAAACGGTGTGTAAGACGCGCACTGCAGTTTATGCGTGGGGGTGGCTGCGTCGGCCAGTTCCGTGGGTTTGCCCAGGCCATACCAGAGGCTACCAAGGCCCAGTAAACCGAGGAGTAGTGAGGTGCAGTAAGCGGCAGTAAGCGAGCGTGCAGTGGTGTTCATAAGTGCGTGAGTCAGTGGCTGAGGCGCGCATGGTAGCGGATAGCAGCAGGCGCTTGCCGGTTCTTTTCTGCGCTGCTGAATGCTGCCAACGGGCAGGTATTTGAGGTCTTGGAGTGGGCGGCAGGTGTTTTGTCAGTGCCGTGCAGCAGAAAGCACGAATTAAATATTGATTGGTACCATCGTACCATTTAGTCTCATGCTATCCGTTTCACCATGCACACAAGAATAACTACGCTGGGATTACCGATGATCAAGTGGCTTGTATCCGTTCTCGCGCTGGCTGCCTGCAGCGCCTGGGCTTCGCCTGAGGCGCGCTATACCGAGACATGCGCCAGCTGCCATGGTGCCGCTGGCGAAGGCAGTGCAGCGCTCAGTGCGCCAGCGTTGGCTGGCCAGCAACAGGCTTATCTGCAGCGCCAGTTGCAGCATTTTCGTGATGGTTTGCGCGGTACGGCAGAGGGCGACAGGGGGGGCATGCAGATGGTGGCTCTGGCCAGTGCTCTGGATGATGCGGCTATTTTGGAGCTGACAAGCTACCTGGCGGGGTTGCCAGTGGCCCAGTCAAACAGCTCGCCTGCTGTCGGGGATCGGGTGCAAGGCGGCAAGCTCTATCAATCCAAGTGCGGCGCTTGCCACGGCGGCAAGGGTGAAGGCAATGCGGCGCTCAACTCGCCGCGCCTGGCAGGCCAGCACCACGCGTATCTGATTAACCAGTTCCAGCACTTCCAGCAGGGCAAGCGCGGCTATGCCAAGGAAGATCGTTTCGGCCGGCAGATGAAACTGATGGCCAACAGCCTCAATCAGGCCGAGCTGCTGGACGTGCTGGCGTATCTCGACAGTCTGGCGGCGCAGTAGGCACATGGCGCTGCTGCGGTTGTGTCGTTACGCACTGTTGCTCGCACTCAGCGCCTCGCCGAGCGCGTGGGCGGCCCCTATCGAGCTGGCAACTGTATGCCCGCCGGGATTTGAAACCACTGCGCAGAACCGCTGTGTGCTGCACACCCGCTATGACCAGTATGACTCGCTGTACAACCAGGGGGTCGGTGGGTTGCAAACGGCGCTGCCAGCGCATCGCGAGGGCTTCACCCCGCAGCAGATCGATCTGGGCCGGTTTTTGTTCTTCGACCCGTTACTGTCCGACGACCAGGATATTTCCTGCGCCAGTTGTCATCACCCCCGGCTGGGCTTTGCCGACGGTCTAAAGCGCAGCGTGGGAGCCAGGGGCCAGGAGGGCGAGCGAGGTGCGCCGAGCCTGTGGAATATGGCGTTTCTCAGCCGTTTTTTCTGGGATGCGCGCGCCACCACGCTGGAGCAGCAAATGCAGGGGCCGCTGTTCTCGCCCGTGGAGATGGCCAGCTCGCCCGAACAGCTGACTACGCGGCTGAATGCCAGTGCAGAGTATCGCCGCCTGTTTGCGCAGGCTTTTCCGGAGCAGGCCGATGGTGTCAGCCTGGAGCAGCTCTATCTGGTCTTGGCGGCCTTCCAGACCTCGCTGATTTCCCTGAACAGCCCCTATGACCATTACGCCCACGGCGACAGTAACGCGCTCAGCCCCAAACAGCTGGAAGGCTTCAATATCTATCGCTCTTTCGTTGCGCGTTGTTCCGAGTGTCACACGCCGCCGCTGTTTACCAACCAGCAAGTGGCAGTGATCGGTGTGCCGGAGCCCGATGGGCGAGCCTTTGATGTCGGTGCGCAAAAGCCCTTTAACAACAAGGATTGGCGCGGCGGTTTTCGCGTGCCTTCGCTGCGCAACATCGCGCAAACCGCACCTTATATGCACTCCGGCAGTTTCGAGACTCTGCGCGAGGCTGCCGAGTTCTACACCCTGGGCCGTGGCCATGCTGTGCCTGAGGCGGAAAAACAGCGTGTGCAGATTCACTGGCATATCTGGGAGCCCAAGCTGGCCGAGCATGAGCTCGACCGCTTAGTGGACTTTATGCAAGCGCTGACCGATGAATCCTTTACCCCGGCCATCCCGGCGCAGGTGCCTTCTGGCCTGGCGCCGATCGGCCAGTTACCACCTGCGTTACGCAGTCCGGCCTTGTCTGCCACAACCCCTGCATCACACGGAGAATAAGAAATGGGAAAGAAACTGCTAACCATCGCCATTGCAGCCGCCCTGGTAGGCGGCGGTGCGTTTCTGGGCAGCCAGTTGGCCGGCAATAACAGCGCCACCATTGTCGGTGGGGCTGACCGCTATGCCAGCGCCAATGCGACCAGCGCCGCAGTCGGCTCGCTGGCCAAATCGGTGGGTGCCAGCGGTAGCGGGCAAGTGCATGAGGTCAAGGACGGTCAGTCGATTCAGGCGGCTGTGCGGGCGGCCAAACCCGGTGATGTGATCCGTGTGTACCCCGGCACCTACAAGGAAACCGTGTATATCGACAAGGATGACATCCTTATCAGCGGGGTGATTGTCGACGGCCAGTGGCCGACCATGGAAGGCGAAACCAGGCTCAACGATGCCGTGCTGTATTCCGGCAACAACATCACTGTGGAAAACCTGCTGATCACCCACTACAAGGGCAACGGCATCATGGGTCAGGCGGGCAACAACTTCCTGATCCGTAACAATCGCGTGGTGGACACCGGCGTTTACGGGATCTTCCCGCAGCTGGGCAAGAACGGCCTGATCAGTAACAACATCATCAGCGGGATCGAAGATGCGGCCATTTATGTCGGCATGAGCGACAACGTGCACGTCAATAACAACGAAGTCTTCGACAGTGTGGCCGGCATCGAATTCGAGAACTCCCGTCACGGCGTGATCGAAAACAATCTGGTGTACAACAACACCGGCGGCATCCTCACCTTTATCACCCCCGGCCTGCCGATCAAGACCACCTTCGATCTGATCATTCGCAACAACTTTATCAACAACAACAACACCGCCAACTTTGGTGCTCCGGGTTCCATGGTCTCCGGCGTACCTGCTGGCACGGGTGTGGTGATCATGGCAGCGGATGAGGTGACCCTGGAAAACAACATCATTTCCGGCAACAAGAACGCGGCCATCATCATCACTGACCACGACAGCTTCCCGAATATCACCAAGGACCTGGAAACCGACCCCAAGTCGGACAAGATCGCCATTCTCAATAACGTGATGTTCAATAACGGCACTGACCCGATTGATGAAATCAAAGCCCTGAAGCTGGCGACCTTTACCAAGGGCAATGTCGATATCGTCAATGTCGGCACCAGCCGTGAAAGCTGCATCCTCAATCACGATCAGTATGTTGGCCTCGGTCTGAGTGATTACGGCACCTGCGGCTTCTCAACCACCGCCGATCGAATCACCTACCTGCTGCCAGAGCCGGTGCCAGCACGGGAAATCACCGAGCTGGACAAGGGCAAGCTGACCTACTTTGGCGTGTGCACCGGCTGCCATGCCTATAACACCCGCATGATTGGCCCACCGGTTGAGGTGATTCAGGCGCTGTACATGGAAAACCCCGAGGGTATTGCCGCCTACATCGCCAACCCGGAGAAAAAGCGTGATGACTACCCCGCGATGCCGACACAGAGCTACCTGAGCGCGGAGGAGCGTATGGCGGTGGCCAAGTACATGTTGGGGGTGGATAACCACGGCATCTTTCATGACCAGGCGCTGAATCAGAAAGACTGACACGAGCATTTGTTTGCGCGTGAAGGGTTTGGCGTTAACCAAACGCCAAATCTTTGAGTGCTGTAGCAAAGCCCGCCATGAGCGGGCTTTTTTATGGCGGGCTTAGCTGTGGTGATGTAACCAGGCGTGGGACGGAATGGGCTCAGAACGTGGGCGAATGCGTTTATTGCGCGCTTCCAGTCTGGCCCAGAGTTTCTCGTGGAAGTAGAAACCGACCGAATTACAGAGTGGCTCGATGGCCGCTACCAGGCCGCTGGCTGCGATGCTGCCGGTCAGTGCGTAAGTAACCCCGAAGGCGATGCAGAAGTGCATCAGGGTGAAGGTCAGGGTCTTGAGCATGGCGCACCTCGAGTGAGAATTATTCTGCATTGAGGTGAAGCTTAGTGGTCCATCGATTATTGTAAAAATGTTGTGTTTGAATGGTTCTGATAGTTTTTGATGATTGAAGGGTGGCCATGTCGTCATCAGCGGATCAGCAGGCAATAAAAAACCCGCACAAGGCGGGTTTTTTATTTTGAAATGGTCGGGGTAGGGGGATTCGAACTCCCGACATCCTGCTCCCAAAGCAGGCGCGCTACCGGACTGCGCTATACCCCGATGAAACTATTGGCTCCGCGACCTGGACTCGAACCAGGGACCCAATGATTAACAGTCATTTGCTCTACCGACTGAGCTATCGCGGAACAACGGCGCGTATCCTACTGATTAGAAAGGATAAGTCAAGCCTTGGCTGACTTATCCTGAACACCTCAGAGAACGGCTGCGATCGCCTGGGTAACGGCGGGCAGGTTGCGCTGGTTGAGCGCCGCGACGCAGATGCGCCCGGTGCCGACGGCATAGATGGCAAATTCACTTTTCAAGCGTTCAACCTGCTCGGTGGTCAGGCCAGAGTAGGAGAACATGCCGCGTTGTTCGGCTACGAAGCTGAAGTCGCGTTTGGCGCCCAACGCCGCCAGTTGTTCGACCATGGCCATGCGCATACCGCGAATGCGCTCGCGCATCTCGCCCAGCTCGGCTTCCCACATGGCGCGCAGTTCCGGGCTGTTGAGCACGGTGGCCACCACACTGGCGCCGTGGGTTGGCGGGTTGGAGTAATTGGTGCGGATTACGCGCTTGACCTGCGACAGCACGCGCCCGGTTTCTTCCTGCGAGCCGGTCACGATCGACAGGGCGCCGACACGTTCGCCGTACAGCGAAAACGACTTGGAGAACGAGCTGGAAACGAAGAAGGTCAGGTCAGACTGGGCAAACAGGCGCACGGCCTCGGCGTCCTGTTCGATGCCGTCGCCAAAGCCCTGGTAGGCGATGTCGAGGAACGGCACGTGCTCGCGCTCACGGAGGATCTCCAGCACGGCCTTCCAGTCATCCAGCGTCAGGTCGACGCCGGTCGGGTTATGGCAGCAGGCGTGCAGCACGACGATGGAGCGGGCTGGCAGGTTTTTCAGGTCTTCGAGCAGGCCGCCGCGGTTTACGCCGTTGCTGAAGGCGTCGTAATAACGGTAGTTGCGCACCGGAAAGCCGGCAGACTCGAACAGCGCACGGTGGTTTTCCCAGCTCGGGTCGCTGATCGCTACGGTGGCATCTGGCAGCAAGCGCTTGAGGAAGTCCGCACCGACTTTCAGCGCGCCCGTGCCACCAATGGCCTGGGTGGTGATCACGCGGCCTTGTTGCAGCAGCTCCGAGCCTTGACCGAACAGCATGGTTTGCACGGCCTGGTCATAGGCGGCGATGCCTTCAATCGGCAGGTAGCCACGGGGTGCATGGGCTGCGGTCAGGATGGTTTCTGCTTCGGCCACGGCGCGGAGCAATGGAATACGCCCCTCTTCGGTGGTGTACACACCGACACCCAGGTTGACCTTGGTGGTACGTGGGTCGGCGTTGAATGCTTCGTTGAGGCCCAGGATTGGGTCGCGCGGCGCCATTTCGACGGCAGAGAACAGGCTCATGGGATGCGGCAACTCGAAGAGGAAGGTGGAGTATCAGGCAACACCTGGCTACGACTGGGGCTAGGGGTTGCGTAAGTCGGCCGGTAGTATACCGACCCATAACGTGTGCCGCGACAGCGTGCACACGCAATTCAGCTGTTATGACGTAGGCTTTCGGGCCGGGTCACAGTGGTTTTATCGAGGTTAGCCATGTCCGAGTTTCAATTGGTCACCCGTTTCCAGCCAGCCGGGGATCAGCCCGAAGCCATTCGGCAGATGGTTGAAGGGCTGGAGGCCGGCTTATCGCACCAGACACTGCTCGGCGTGACGGGCTCGGGCAAGACCTTTTCCATCGCCAACGTGATCGCGCAGATTCAGCGCCCGACCCTGGTGCTGGCACCGAACAAAACCCTGGCCGCGCAGTTGTATGGCGAGTTCAAGAGCTTCTTCCCGAACAATGCGGTGGAGTACTTCGTTTCCTACTACGACTACTACCAGCCGGAAGCCTATGTGCCGTCCTCCGACACCTTTATCGAGAAGGACGCCTCGATCAACGACCATATCGAGCAGATGCGCCTGTCGGCGACCAAGGCGCTGCTGGAGCGGCCGGACGCGATCATCGTCACCACCGTGTCGTGCATTTACGGTCTGGGCAGCCCCGAGTCGTACCTGAAGATGGTGTTGCACGTCGATCGCGGCGACAAGATGGACCAGCGCGCGCTGCTGCGCCGCTTGGCCGATCTGCAGTACACCCGCAACGACATGGATTTTGCCCGCTCGACCTTCCGCGTGCGTGGCGATGTGATCGACATCTTTCCGGCCGAGTCGGAGCTGGAAGCCGTGCGTATTGAGCTGTTTGACGACGAAGTGGAAAGCATCTCGTCGTTCGACCCGCTGACCGGTGAGGTCATCCGCAAGCTGCCGCGTTTCACCTTCTACCCCAAGAGCCATTACGTCACCCCGCGCGACGTACTGCTGGAAGCGGTGGAGAAGATCAAGGTCGAGCTGGTCGAGCGTCTGGACTACCTGCGCAGCAATAACAAGCTGGTGGAAGCTCAGCGCCTGGAACAGCGCACCCGTTTTGACCTGGAAATGATCGTCGAGCTGGGTTACTGCAACGGCATCGAAAACTACTCGCGCTACCTCTCCGGGCGCGACTCTGGCCAGCCGCCGCCCACCTTGTATGACTACCTGCCGGATCAGGCGCTGCTGGTAATCGACGAGTCCCACGTCTCGGTGCCGCAGGTCGGCGCCATGTACAAGGGTGACCGTTCGCGCAAGGAAACCCTGGTCGAATACGGCTTCCGCCTGCCTTCGGCGCTGGATAACCGGCCGATGAAGTTCGAGGAGTGGGAGGCCGCCAGCCCGCAGACCATCTTCGTTTCCGCCACGCCCGGGCCTTACGAGGCCGAGCATGCCGGACGGGTGATCGAGCAGGTGGTGCGCCCGACTGGCCTGGTCGACCCGCAGATCGAGGTGCGTCCGGCGCTGACTCAGGTTGATGATTTGCTCTCGGAAATCCACAAGCGCGTGGCCATCGAGGAGCGTGTGCTGGTTACTACGTTGACCAAGCGTATGGCCGAGGACCTGACCGATTACCTGGGCGATCACGGGGTCAAGGTGCGTTACTTGCACTCGGATATCGATACGGTGGAGCGGGTCGAGATCATCCGCGACCTGCGTATCGGCGCGTTTGATGTGCTGGTGGGCATCAACCTGCTGCGCGAAGGCCTGGACATGCCGGAAGTGTCGCTGGTGGCGATTCTCGATGCGGATAAAGAAGGCTTTCTGCGTAGCGAGCGCTCACTGATTCAAACCATCGGCCGCGCCGCGCGTAACCTCAACGGTCGGGCGATTCTGTATGCCGACCGTATGACCGGCTCGATGGAGCGGGCGATTGGTGAAACCGAGCGGCGGCGCAACAAGCAGATTGCCTTCAACGAAGCCAATGGCATCACGCCCAAGGGGGTGTTCAAGGATGTGCAGGACATTCTCGAAGGCGCCGTGGTGCCCGGTGCGCGCAGCAAGAAGCGCAAGGGCATGGCCCAGGCTGCAGAAGAAAGTGCCCGCTATGAGAACGAACTGCGCTCGCCGAGTGAGATCAGCAAGCGTATCCGTCAGCTCGAAGAGAAGATGTACGCCCTGGCCCGCGATCTGGAATTCGAGGCTGCCGCGCAGTTGCGTGACGAAATCCAGAAGCTGCGCGATCGGTTGCTGCAGGTTTAATCCGGCTACTGTGATAGGCGTTATGGTGCTTTTGAGGCAGTCTGTGGGGCTTCTGTAGGAGGGGCTTTAGCTGCGTCAAGCAATGGCATTGTCGCGGCTAAAGCCCCTCCTACAAGTACTGGCTCTTAGCGGCGGCCGAAGATAATCAGCACCACCCCACCCAGGGTAATGCCGCAAGCGAGCATGGCCAGCAGGCTGAGGTGCTCGTCCAGCAGCAGATAGCCGAGCAGCAGTGCGACGACCGGGTTGACGAAGGCAAAGGTCGACACCAGGCTCGGCCGCACTTCGCGCAGCAGCCAGAAGTACGCCGGGTACACGCCCAGACTTACCGGCAGTACCAGGTAGGCCAGCCACAGCCAGGCGTTGTTGCTTAGCGTGCCCAGATCAAGGCCCTGCCAATCGCCGTGCCACAGGCCGAACAGTGCCAGCAGCAAGGCCCCAATCAGCATTTGCAGGCTCAGGCCCAACCAACTCGACCGAAAGGGCGGGCGCTGGCGCAACAGCCAGGCGCCGCCAGCCCACAGGAACGTTGCCGATACCACCAGCAAACCAGCGAACCACTGCTCGCCCGAGGCGGATTGACCCAGGCCGTTGTTCATCAACAAGACGATGCCACCACAGGCCAGTGCCAGGCCAATCATCACCCACAGCGGTGGCCGTTCACCGAGTAGCCACTCCAGCGCCACGCTCCACAGGGGTAGGGTGGTGTAGAGCATCGCGAGCATGCCGGTCGGCAGAAACTGGTTGGCGTAGATCAATGCGCCCTGGCCGACCGTGATCAGGGCCAGGCCACCGAGCAACGCGCCGCCCCAGTCGCTGCGCTGAATGCGCAATTGGCCGCTGACAATCACCCACATCAGCGCCAATAAACCGGCAAAGGAAAAACGCAGGCTGCCGATGACAAAGGGTGGCAGTTCCAGCAGGAGGAAGTGGTTGGCCAGGTAGGTGGTGCCCCAGCCCAGGTAAATAGTGGCGAAGGCGCCGATCAGCAACAGTGTGCGGGCGCGTGCAGCGGACTCGGTCATGGGCAACCTGAAACAACAATGCGCCGAGAGTCGGCGCAGGGCTTGGGGTCAGTGTGCGGCACCAGCGGTGGCGCCCACCGGCAACTTGCGGGTCAACAACACGGCCAGCATGCTGATGCCGAGGGCGATGCCGATCCAGTGGAAGGCGTCATTGTAGGCCATGATCGCCGCCTGCTGATGGGTGATTTCATTGAGTTTGGCCAGGGCGGCTTGTTCGCTGCCGAATCTCTCGGTCAGCAGCGCCAGGCGTTCGGCCACCTGTGGGTTGCTCGGCACCAGGGATTCGCGCAGGTAGTCGAAGTACACCTTGGCGCGGCTGTCGAGCAGGGTGGCGAGCAAGGCAATGCCGATGGCGCCGCCCAGGTTGCGCAGGATGTTGAACAGGCTCGATGCCGAGCCGGCATCTTGCGGCATCACATAGGCGGTGGCGATCAGGGAAATGGTCACCATGACCAGCGGCTGCCCGAGCGCTCGCAACAGCTGAATATGGTTGAACTGCTCGCCGGCAAAGTCCGGGTTGAGTACGCCGGAGAGAAAACTGGCTCCGCCGAACAGGGCAAAGCCGAGGGCGCACAGCCATTTCGGCGACACCACTTTCATCAGCAGCGGTACCAGCGGAATCAGAAACAGCTGCGGAATGCCCATCCACATGATCACTTCGCCGATCTGCAGGGCGTTGTAGCCCTGAATCTGTGCCAGGTACAGCGGCAATACATAGATCGAGCCATACAGGCCCATGCCCAGGCCGATACTGGAAATGCTCGACAGGCCGAAGTTGCGTTCGCGCAGCACGCCGAGGTTGATCAGCGGGTTGGGCCGCGAGATTTGCAGGATGACAAACAGCACCAGGCTGATTGCGGCAATGCTGCCCAGGCCGCTGATCAGGCTGGATTCCAGCCAGTCCTTGCGGTGACCTTCTTCGAGGAAGACCTGCAGGCAGCCCAGCCCCAGGCCCAGGGTGAGGATGCCGGCATAATCGGTTTGTTTCAGCATCTCCCAATGCGGGGCTTTTTTCTCCAGGCCATACATCAGCCCGGCAATCATCAGCAGGCCGGGCGGCACGTTGATATAGAAGATATATTCCCAGCCGAAGTTTTCCGTCAGCCAGCCGCCGAGGGTCGGGCCGATGGAGGGGGCGAAGGTGGCGGTCAGGGCGAACAGCGCCATGCCCTTGGCGCGGTGATGTTCCGGTAGCTTGATCAGGGTCAGAGTGAACGCCAGCGGAATCAGCGCGCCACCGGTAAAGCCCTGCATGGCGCGGAACACGATCATGCTCTCCAGGCTCCAGGCCATCGAGCAGAGCAGGGAGGAGGCGAGAAAACCCAGCGATACCCATACCGCCAGGCGGCGTGCCGAGAGCAGCTGCACCAGCCAGGCGGTGAGCGGGATCATGATGATTTCCGCTACCAGGTAGGAGGTGGAAATCCACGAGCCTTCCTCCAGGGTGGCTGACAGTGCGCCTTGAATGTCCTTTAGCGAGGAGTTGGTGATCTGGATGTCCAGCACCGCCATAAAGGCACCGAGCATTACGCTCATCACCGCAATCCAGTCGCGCCGGCTTGGTTCTCCGGTGGGGCGGATCAATGCATCAGCTGCCATGGTGTGGCTCGGAGCGCAGGTCGACCTTGACCTCGACCGACATGCCAGGACGAATCAGGCCCTTGAGCGGGTTGTTCGCGGCAAACGTCAGCTTCACCGGGATGCGCTGCACCACCTTGGTGAAGTTGCCGGTGGCATTGTCCGGCGGCAGCAGGCTGAACTGCGCCCCGGAGGCAGCGAACAGGCTTTCTATCTGGGCCTCGATCGGCGTGTCGGGGAAGCTGTCGAAAGTCAGTTCGGCGCTCTGGCCGGGACGCATGTGGCCGATCTGGGTTTCCTTGAAGTTGGCCTGGATCCAGATGTCCTGATCCGGCACCAGTGACAGCAAATAGGCGCCGGCTTGCACATATTGGCCGGTGCGGGCAGCGCGCTGGCCCACCATGCCGCTGATAGGTGCGTGAATTTCCGTGCGGGCGATATTCAGTTCGGCCTGGGCCAGGTCGGCGCGGGCGCTGCTGATTTGTGCTTCGAGGCGTTTGACCTCCGCTTGCAGGGTGCTGATTTGCTGGTGCTGGGCCTGCAGGTCGGCCTGCGCCTTGCTCACGTGCGAGCGGGCGATGCGGCTGTCGGCTGCCAGGGTGGTAACGCGCTCTTCTGAGACGAACCCGGGCTTGCGCAAGGTGTGTGCGCGTGACAGGTCAATCTGGGCGCGCTCAAAGGTGGCTTGGCTGGCTGAAACGTCAGCCTGGCTGGCAGCAATCAGGCTGCTCTGTTGCTCAAGGGTGCTGCGTGCCCGGCTCAGCTCGGCCTCGCGGGTCGCCAGGGTGGCCTCGGCGCGTTGTTTGGCCAGCTGGAAGTCGGTGCTTTCCAGTACCAGCAACAACTCGCCCTGCTCGACATGCTGATTGTCCTGTACCCGTACCTGCTCAATGCGTGCGCCGAGTTGGCTGGATACGCGGGTGATTTCGCCCTGTACATAGGCGTTGTCGGTGCTTTCCAGGTGGCGGCCGATCAGCCACCAGTGACCGAACAGGCTGGCGGCAATGACGCTGAGGAGGATCAGGAAGATAAACAGGCGACGTTGCAGTTGGGCGGGCATGGCAGGTGCTCGAGGGCGGGCAAAAAAGGTCAGTAAATTTAGCAGTGTTCCTTTTAAGCCTGTAGTCGTTAGAATTCGGAAACTTTGTTGCTTATAGGGAACAGTGATGGGGCTGGATGATGCGTTGATCTTTACCCGCGTGGTCGAGTGCCACAGCTTCACCCTGGCTGCGCAGGGGCTGGGCATGCAGAAGTCGACGGTCAGCCGACGTATTGCCCTGCTCGAAGAGCGCTTGGGGGTGCGCTTGCTTAATCGCACCACGCGCAAGCTGCGTCTGACCGAGGTCGGGCAGGCTTACTACGAACGCTGTCGGCAAATCATGCTCGACTTTGCCGAGGCTGAGCAGGCCGTGATGCAGCTGCAGCTGGCCCCGTCCGGGCTGTTGCGCATCACCGCGCCGATCGAGTTCGGCCAGCTGTTTCTCGGCAGGGTGCTGGGGGACTTTATGCGCCAGTATCCGCAGATCACCGCCGAGGTGGAGCTGACCTCGCGACCAGTCGATCCGGTTGAGGAGGGGGTCGATATCGCCATCCTGGTTGGTCAACCGCAGGATTCCACCCTGGTTGCGCGCAAGATGTTTGAAACCGTGCGCCGCTTGTATGCCAGTCCGACGTATCTGGCGTTGCATGGTACGCCACGCACATTGACTGAGCTGGCTGGCCATCGCGCGGTGCTGCTGCCGCGCGATTCGTCACGCTATTGGCCGTTGCTGGGCGAGAGCATTGCCTGTCAGGGCGTACTGTCGTGCAATAACATCACCTTTGCCCGCGAAGCGGCGATGGCAGGAGCCGGGATTGCCGCTTTGCCGGTAATGATCTGTGAAGCGGCGGTGCAAGCTGGGCAACTGGTCGAGCTGTTGCCCGAGGCCCGGCTGCCGGCGGGTGAGCTCTATGCGGTCTACCCTTCGCGGCGGTTTCAGGCGATGAAAGTAAAAACCTTTCTGGATTTCCTGATCCGCAGTCTGTCGTTGTCCGGTGGCCGCCTGCTGGAGCCGCCTACGGCTGGCCTGTTACCATCGCCGTCTTAATCCGTGTTCACTGCAACTCTGCGAGACTTTCCATGACCACCGTTCGCACCCGTATCGCGCCGTCGCCTACTGGCGATCCGCACGTAGGCACCGCCTATATTGCTCTGTTCAATCTGTGCTTTGCCCGGCAGCACGGTGGCGAGTTCATTCTGCGTATCGAAGACACCGACCAAGTGCGCTCGACCCGTGAGTCGGAACAGCAGATCTATGATGCGCTGCGCTGGTTGGGTATCGAGTGGAGCGAAGGCCCGGATGTCGGCGGTCCACACGGTCCGTACCGGCAGAGTGAGCGCGGTCATATTTATCAGAAGTACAGCGCCGAGCTGGTTGAGAAGGGCCATGCCTTCCACTGCTTCTGCAGCGCCGAGCGCCTGGACAAGGTGCGCGCCGAGCAGATGGAAGCCAAGCAAACGCCGCGTTATGACGGCCACTGCATGCATCTTTCGGCTGAAGACGTGCAGCAGCGTCTGGCTGCCGGCGAGCCGAATGTGGTGCGCATGAAAGTGCCAACCGACGGCGTCTGTGTGGTGCCGGATATGCTGCGTGGCGAAGTGGAGATCCCCTGGGATCGCATGGACATGCAGGTGTTGATGAAGACCGATGGCCTGCCAACCTACTTCCTGGCCAATGTGGTCGATGACCATCTGATGGGCATCACCCACGTGCTGCGCGGCGAAGAATGGCTGCCGTCGGCACCCAAGCTGATTCTGCTGTATGAGTACTTCGGTTGGGACAAGCCGCAGCTGTGCTACATGCCGTTGTTGCGTAACCCGGACAAGAGCAAGTTGTCCAAGCGCAAGAACCCCACCTCGATCACCTTCTATGAGCGCATGGGTTATCTGCCGCAGGCGATGCTCAATTACCTCGGGCGCATGGGTTGGTCGATGCCGGATGAGCGCGAGAAGTTCAGCCTCGACGAGATGGTCGAGCACTTCGACATCAACCGGGTTTCCCTGGGTGGGCCGATCTTCGATCTGGAGAAGCTGTCCTGGCTCAACGGTCAGTGGATGCGCGAGCTGAGTGTCGAAGAGTTTGCCGCCGGTGCACAGCAGTGGGCCTTCAACAGCAACTACCTGATGCAGATCGCCCCGCACGTGCAGGGTCGGGTCGAGACCTTCAGTCAGATCGCGCCGTTGGCCAGTTTCTTTTTCGCCGGCGGGGTGGCTCCGGATGCTGCACTGTTCGCGCACAAGAAGCTCTCGGCCGATCAGGTGCGCCAGCTGATGCAGTTGATTCTGTGGAGGCTCGAAGCGCTGCGGCAGTGGGAGAAAGACAAGATTACCGGCTGCATTCAGGCCGTGGTTGAACATCTGGAATTGAAGCTGCGTGACGCCATGCCGCTGATGTTCGCTGCCGTCACCGGGCAGGCCAGTTCGGTATCGGTGCTGGATGCCATGGAAATCCTTGGCCCGGACCTCACGCGTTTCCGCCTGCGCCAGGCCATCGAGCTGCTCGGTGGTGTGTCGAAGAAAGAAAACAAAGAGTGGGAGAAGCTGCTGGCAGCCATTGCCTAAGCCGCTAAACGCCCCGTCCGGCCGTCGTTTTGGCGTGCCAGGATGGGGTAAGTGGTTGTTCTGTCAGCATAAAGAATGCTGATGCTGGTAAAAATTTTGTTGACAGGTGTGGGGCGTGCTCTTAACATGCGCCCCGTCCTTGAGATGGGGCTATAGCTCAGCTGGGAGAGCGCTTGCATGGCATGCAAGAGGTCAACGGTTCGATCCCGTTTAGCTCCACCATCTTCAAAGCCGAAAGGCTTGCCACAATCAGCTCTGGTAGCTGGTTGGTTGTAGAAGGGTTACGTCCCCTTCGTCTAGTGGCCTAGGACACCGCCCTTTCACGGCGGTAACAGGGGTTCGAGTCCCCTAGGGGACGCCAGTTTCAAAAAGCAGTGCTGGTTTGGGCTGTGAGCCGAGAGGCGATAAATCTGGGGGTATAGCTCAGCTGGGAGAGCGCTTGCATGGCATGCAAGAGGTCAACGGTTCGATCCCGTTTATCTCCACCAATTTTGCAGCAGTAACAACTGCCACGGGGCCAGCGTAAAGCTGGCCTTGTTCTTCGAAGGTTTTGTCCCCTTCGTCTAGTGGCCTAGGACACCGCCCTTTCACGGCGGTAACAGGGGTTCGAGTCCCCTAGGGGACGCCATTTTTGCCCGCTCTGCGGGATTTTGAAGGGTCATTCTTTATTGAATGGCCCTTTTGTTTTTTCAGCCTGAAAAACTCTCTTGCCCGAATGCAGCCGACCAATGGTCGTAATTGCTGCTTGCGCAAATTTATTACGAGCATAATATTTCAATCGTAATATTTGGAGGCGCAAATGAACGACAAGAAAGCTCAAACCCGTGAACGAATTCTCGCCGCCGCCAGCGCTGCTGTGTTGCAACGTGGCCCGGCGGAGCCCAGCGTCGGCGATGTAATGGGCGCAGCCGGGCTGACGGTGGGTGGCTTCTATGCACACTTCGACAGCAAGGACGCGCTGATGCTGGAGGTGTTCCAGCAGATGCTCGGTCAGCGCCGTGAGTTGATTGAGCAACTGGACAACCAGTTGGCGGGTGTCGAGCGTCGGGCGCTGTTGGCGGCGTTCTACCTGTCACGCAAGCACCGTGATGCAAGTGATCAGGGGTGTCCGTTGCCCAGTTCGCTGAGTGAACTGACACGCCTGCCAGAAGGGTTTCGTGCGGTGTTGGCTGAGCATGTCGAGCTGATGAGCGCACAGATGGCTGCCAGTCCGGAAGAGACAGATATGGCGCTGGCCGATATCGCTTTGATGGTTGGGGGGCTGGCGCTGGCGCGGGCGCTGGGTCCTGGTGAATTGTCTGACCGCGTCTTGCGTGCCGCCAAGTCGGCCATTGTTTGAGGAGTGTGGCAATGAACAGCATGAACTGGGTTCGTGGTTTCAATGCATCGGTCGGCCTGCTGGCCCCGCAAACCTTGGCCAGCAAGTTACGCCGAGAGTTTATGACGCCGCATACCGCGCCACCGCGCGACTGGGAGCTGCCGTTGTTGGCGCAGGCCGAGCGCATCACTTTGCGTTTTGGTCTATCGGCTTTGCGCTGGGGCAGTGGTCCTGCGGTGTTGTTGATGCATGGCTGGGAAGGGCGGCCGACGCAGTTCGCCGAACTGATCAAGGCTTTGGTTAATGCCGGTTACGGTGTAGTGGCGCTGGATGCGCCGGCGCATGGCCATTCACCCGGGCATGAGGCCAATGTGGTGTTGTTTGCCCGCGCCTTGCTGGAGGCCGCCAGTGAGTTGCCGCCGTTAAAGGCGCTGGTCGGTCATTCGATGGGGGGCGCCAGTGCTTTGCTGGCGACGCAGCTAGGCTTGCGCACTGAGGTGCTGGTCAGTATCGCCGCGCCGAGCCGGATTCTCAGCATGTTGCGGCGATTCTCACATTTTATGGGGCTGCCGGGTCAGGCTCGGGCGCACTTTGTACGCCTGGTTGAGGAGCGGGCCGGGATACCCGCAGGACAGTTGGACAGTGCCCGCTACCAGTTGGATTTTCCGGGCTTGATCGTGCATGCCGCAGATGATCCGATGGTGCCGTTCAGCGAAGCCGAGGCCCTTCATCAGAACTGGTTCGACAGCCGTTTGCTGCGCCTGGAACGCGGTGGACACCAGCGGGTGCTGGCTGATCCGCAGATGGTGCAGGCGGTTCTGCAGTTGCTTGAGTCGGTCAGTCAGGCACCGTCGCGGGTACTGGCTTCGTAGCACGCGACGCGGTTGCGGCCGGCGGCCTTGGCCTGATAGAGGGCCTGGTCAGCCTGGCGCAGCAGCTGTTCACGATTGCTCTGGGCGTCCGGGATCAAGGCACACACGCCAATACTCAGGCTTAGCCTGATAGTCAGGCCCTGGTGCTGGCAGGGGTGCCTGGCGAGGTCTTCGCGCAGTTGTTCCGCCAAGCCATAGGCCCCCGGTTGATCGGTGTCGCAGAGCATGGCGACGAACTCCTCACCACCGAAGCGAGCGAGCAGATCATTACTGCGCATGCGCTGCTGCATGCGCTGCTGCATGCGCTGCGCGGCGTGTTGCAGGCAGGCGTCCCCGACCAGGTGGCCGTGCTCGTCGTTGACCTGCTTGAAGTAGTCCAGATCCATCATCAACACGGCAATCGGTTGCTGGCTGCGCCTGGCTTGCGCCAGCCTGCGTGCAAGTTCTTCGTTGAGCACCTGACGGTTGAAGAGGCCGGTGAGGCTGTCATGCCGGCTGAGTTCGGCCAGGCGCTGGTTGGCTTCGGAGAGTTTCTCCAGGGCCTGCTGCAGGGAGGCTGTGCGCTCCTGCACACGGGCTTCGAGGCCCTCATTGATCTCTTGCTGCAAGTCCAGGCTTTTAGCCTGCTCCATGCGCAGCTGATGCTCCTTGGCAAACAGTCGTGCCTGCGCCAGGAGGTGGTCGCTCTGGGTTTGGCGGATGCGGGCACCGAGCGCAATCGAGAAAATCACCAGTTCTAGCAAGCAGCCGATTTGCTGGGCGTGCAGGGTGAGCAGGGAGTTGGCGATCAGCCCGGTGCCGGTGAGCACGCTGAACAGGCTGGCGATAATCAGCGATGACCAGCCCAGGGCAAATAACTTGGCTTGCGGATACCCTGCGCGCCAGCGCAGTGCGGTGATGATGCAGCCCACAGTCGCGCAGACGGCCAGCAGATAAAAGCTGCCGAGCAGCGCGATCCGGTAAGGCGCGCCGAGGGCAAGCGCTATTACGCACAGGCTGGCGCCGAGTAAGGCGCGAGTGACCCAGGTGTAGGCCGGGTGTTGGCTCTTGAGGTCGAGAATGCCGTAAGTAAACAAAATGCCGAACAGGGTCGCCAGGGCTGAACTGAAAGGAAAACTCAGTTGATGCCAGGTCAGGGCATTCGGCCAGAACCACTGCAGGGCGAAGCCTTGTTGAATGAATTGATAAAAACTGAAGCTGGCGACAAACAGGCTGTACCACAGGTAGTTGCGATCCCGGGTGATGGCAAAGATCGACAGGTTGTAGATCAGCATCACCAGCAGGGCGCCAAAAAACAGCCCTTGCAGCATCAGCATGCGTTGTTCGTGATGGCTAAAGGCGTGGGCGCTCATCAGGCTGGCACTGAGGTTGGCCGAGCCGTTGGTTTGCATGCGCAGGATCAGCTCGCGCTGCTCGCCACCATTCAGGCTCAGCGGCAATACCAATTGACGGTGTTGAATCCAGCGTTCGTCGAAGGGGCGTTGATCGCCGGCGCGGTACACTCGCTTGTTATCCAGACCATAAGCATCCAGGTAGTCGAGCAGCGGGTTGCCGACCAATAGAACCCAGTCGATCGGTTGATCGCTGGGGTTGTGTAGCGTGATGCGTAACCAGTAGGTGTATCCGGTGTAGCCGAAGCTGGCATCGCGACGGGCTACATCTTGCCAGGCCGAGTCAGGCAGTTGCCGCACGGTGTGGATGTCAGCCTGGCTCTGTGGATCCTGCCACACCTGCATAAACGGCCCGGGCAGTATCGGCGCGTCAGCGTCCACCAAAGACAGGGGCGCCGCCTGGCCAAAAGCCGGCAGTAACAGCAGCAGAAGTACACGCAACAACGCAGTCACAGCAGGTACTCATGGGCAAAGAAGATTCAGAATACGTAACAATGGCGCATTATTACGCGCCCTTATGACATATCGATAGCTTATCCAGGGTTCTTATGATGCCAAATATCCTGCATTGCCATGCTCAGCGTCGCGAGTGTCTGGACGCCTTGGCCGCTGCGTTATGTGTGCAGCTCCAGCGCAGTTTGGCGCAACAGCCGCGGGCGCGTCTGTTGTTGCCCGGAGGCAGTAGCCCGCAGGCCTTGCTACCGCTGCTGGCGCAGGGCGTAGACAGTCGCCGCCTCGACCTTAGCCCCAGTGATGAACGCTGGGTGCCCGCACAGGCGGCCGAGAGTAATTGGCAGCTGTTGCAGCAGGGTTTGCCCGCCGCCAACTGCCTGGACCCGCGCCAGGGGGCGACGCTGGCGCAGGCGGCACAGGGTTGGACTGCGCAGCTCAGCACGTGGCAACCGTTCAGTGCGGTGCTACTGGGCATGGGCGAGGATGGTCATATCGCCTCGCTGTTTCCCGGCATGCCCGGTTTGGCGGCGGCGCTTGATCCCGCTGCGCAGCCTGCGGCCTTGCCCGCGCGGGCGCCGCAGGAGCCCCGCGAGCGTCTATCACTGAATCTGGCGATGTTGCAGCGCGGGCAATGGCTTGGCTTGTTGGCGTTCGGCGCGCGCAAGCGCGAGCTGATCGACGCCGTATTGGCCGACCAGCCAGAGGCCCGTGAATTGCCGCTCTATGCCTGGCTGCAACGCAGTCCGTTGCCGGTCAATATCTACTGGGCTCCCTGAGTGCCTGTTCAGCGTATGCGGCACGCTGACTTGTTGCGTTAAACACGGTGTTAAGCCGTTACACTGCAAGCCTGTACCTCGCCGATAAGGGGCCCCGTCATGTTGCATCCGGTTGTTGAGCAGGTTACCGCCGCGCTGGAAAAACGCTCTGCCAAACGCCGCGAGCGCTACCTGCAGCGTCTGGCGATTGCCGCTGGACGTGCTTCGCACCAGGCGCTGGGTTGTTCCAACCTGGCCCATGCCCTGGCCGCGCAACCCGATGATGCGCGGCTGATCATGAAACAGGGCGGCTCGCCACATGTGGCGATCATCTCCAGCTACAACGACCTGCTCTCGGCCCATGCGCCACTCAGGGATTATCCCGAACGGCTGAAAGTAGCCCTGGCCAGGGCAGGCGCGACTTCGCAGTTTGCCGCCGGGGTACCGGCCATGTGTGATGGCATCACCCAGGGCGAGGGTGGTATGCAGTTGTCGCTGTTTTCTCGCGACCTGATTGCCCAGGCGGCCGGCATTGGCCTGACTCACGGGATATTCGACGGCGCGCTGTACCTTGGGGTGTGCGACAAAATTGTTCCCGGTTTACTTATCGGTGCCTTGCACTTTGGCCATCTGCCAGCGGTGTTCGTCCCGGCCGGCCCCATGCAGTCGGGTCTGCCGAACAAGGAAAAAGCCGCAGTACGTCAGCGTTATGCCCGCGGCGAAGCCAGTCGTGACGAACTGCTGGCGGCTGAGCTGGCCGCCTACCACCAGGCTGGCACCTGTACCTTCTATGGCACTGCCAATACCAATCAGTTGCTGATGGAGGCCATGGGGCTGCATGTGCCGGGCAGTGCCTTTATTCACCCTTACACGCCGCTGCGTGACGCCATGACCGACGAGGCGGCGCGCCTGGTGGCGCACAACAGCCGTCAGGGCGAGCGTTATCTGCCGGTTGGCCAGCAGATTGATGGCCGCGCCCTGGTCAATGCCGTGGTGGCGTTGCTGGCCAGCGGTGGCTCGACCAATCACACCCTGCACCTGCCGGCCATTGCCCGGGCGGCCGGTTATGAACTGACCTGGGATGATTTCGCTGCGCTGTCCAGGGTGGTGCCGCTGCTGGCGCGGGTGTACCCCAATGGCGCGGCGGACGTGAATCAGTTCCAGGCAGCGGGTGGCCCGGCCTGGTTGCTGCGTGAACTGCTGAATGCGGGCTTGCTGCATGATGATGTGGCCACCGCCGCCGGGCACGGCCTGCGGGCGTATACCCGCGAGCCCTGGCTGGAGGGTGAGCGCCTGGCCTGGCGCGAACTGCCTGCGCAGAGCCCTGCCCCCGACATCGTTCGGCCTGTAACGGAGCCGTTTGCCGAGGAAGGTGGGCTGGTGTTGCTCGAGGGTAATCTGGGCCGGGCGATCCTGAAAACCTCGGCGGTTGACCCGGCGTTCTGGCGTATTCGTGCCCAGGCGCGGGTGTTTGACAGCGAGGCTGCCGTGCAGGCGGCGTATACAGCCGGCGAGCTGCAAGGTGACCTGGTGCTGGTGGTGCGCTTCCAAGGCCCACGGGCCAATGGCATGCCCGAGCTGCACAAGCTGATGCCGTTACTGAGCAATCTGCAGCAGGCCGGGCAGCGCGTGGCGCTGGTCACCGATGGACGCATGTCGGGTGCTTCTGGCCAGGTGGCCACGGCGTTGCATGTCTGTCCGGAAGCGGCCGCCGGTGGTGCCTTGGCGCGGTTGCAGGATGGCGACTGGCTGCTGCTGGATGCGCAGCAGGGCATTTTGCAGGTTGAACTGACCGAGCAGCAGTTGGCCGCACGGACGTTGAGCGCCGCCACTGCCGAGCTGGAGTTGGGCTTTGGTCTGGAAATGTTTGCCGGCCAGCGGCGCCTGGTCGGTACGGCCGAACAAGGTGCCAGCAGCTTATTTGAAGAGTAGAACTTGCACAGGAAGCAAAGCATGAGCCTGACGATAGATGCGGTGCTGCAACAGGCCCGCCCGGTGTTACCGGTGCTGGTGATCGAGGATGTCAGCCTGGCTGTGGACCTGGCCCGTGCGCTGCACGTTGGCGGCGTGCGCGTGCTGGAAGTGACCCTGCGCACCCCGCGTGCATTGGATGCCCTGGCGGCCATGCGCAAGGAGTTGCCGGAACTGTTGGTTGGCGCAGGTACCGTGATCCACGCCGAGCAGTTTCTTGAGGCGCGTGAAGCCGGTGCACAGTTTGCCGTCAGCCCTGGCTGTACCGAGCGCCTGGCCGCTGCGGCGGAAGACTCCGGCCTGCCGTATCTGCCAGGGGTAATGACACCCTCAGAGGTGTTGCTGGCGCTGGAATACGGCTATCGCTCGCTGAAGCTGTTTCCCGCCGACGGGGCCACCAGTATCAAGATGCTCAAGAGCTTCAAGGGCCCCTTTACCGGTATTCGTTTCTGCCCGACTGGTGGGGTCACCCCGGATAACCTGCTGGGTTTTCTGCGGTTGCCCAACGTGGCCTGTGTCGGCGGCACCTGGATTGCGCCAAGCAATCTGGTGCGCGCTCGCGCCTGGGATCAGATCACCCAGCTGGCCGCCGAAGCGCGGGCGCTGGCTGCCAGCCTGGAGCAGTCGACATGAACTGGGATTTGCACAATCCATTTGTGATCGACATTCAGGTCGCGGCAGATGATATCGACCGCCTCGGCCATGCCAACAACGCGGTGTATGTCAGTTGGCTGGAGCGGTGCGCCTGGCGGCATTCGCAGTTTCTCGGCCTGGATCTGGCCGAATACCGTCGGCTGGATCGTGCCATGGCAGTGCTGCGCCACGAAATTGATTACCTGGCCAGTGCCTATGAAGACCAGCAGCTGCAAATGGCCACCTGGATCGTTGAGTCTGATCAGCGGTTGAAGATGAATCGGCATTTTCAGCTGGTTCGCCCCGAAGATGGCGTCACCCTGTTGCGGGCGAGAACCACCTTCGTCTGTATCGAACTGTCCAGTGGCAAGCCAAAGCGTATGCCGGCAGAGTTTGTTGAAGGCTATGGGGCGGCGCTGTTATCCGCGCCGCCACGGACGGCATAACGCTCAATTCGCTTGCGGGGCGAGGAACAAGGCATCGTCACTGTAAACCAGCTGGAAGTAGCGGGTCTCACCGGGCTCGATCAGTATCGACTGGGCATTTTGCAAGGCTATCTGTGCGCAGTACCCCGTCTGTTCGAGGTTCAGAAGCAAGCCTACTTCGCCAGTGGGTACCTGTAGCTCCACGGTTTCGCCGAGCGCAACCCGGGCATTTATTTGCCCATCCACGAGCAGCGTCACATCGCAGGCGGTGGGTGCATTTCTATCGCGGCTGATCACCAGGCGTGCTGGGTTACTGGGCACCAGCATGCGCTGCGTCGGGCTGAGAAAGGGTGGGTCGGCCAGAGCGGCCAGATGAGTGAAGCAGAGCAGCAGGCTTGCGAGCAGCGGTGCGACACGCATGGTGTGTCTCCTTGACGAGGTGTCCCAGCAGTGTGGACCGCTGAACGGTATTCTGCGTTCCCGGCGTGCTACTTCTTGCCGGATACTTGGGCGCGTACACTACGCGACTTTTTCCTGAGAGCTGACTTATGCAAATCGCCCTGGCTCCGATGGAGGGGTTGGTCGACGAAATCCTTCGCGATGTGCTGACGCGGGTTGGCGGTATCGACTGGTGCGTGACGGAGTTTATCCGCGTGACCGAGCGGGTATTGCCCGCCAGCACCTACCAGAAGCTCGCACCAGAGTTGTTCAGCAGCGCGCAGACGGCCGCCGGTACGCCGCTGCGCGTGCAGTTTCTCGGCTCCGATCCGGCTTGCCTGGCCGACAACGCGGCGTTTGCCTGCACCCTCGGCGCGCCGGTAATTGACCTCAATTTTGGCTGCCCTGCCAAGACGGTGAACAAGTCACGTGGCGGCGCGGTACTGCTCAAAGAACCCGAGTTGCTACACGCTATCGTGCGTGAGGTGCGTCGAACGGTGCCGGCGCAGATCCCGGTTACTGCGAAAATGCGCCTGGGTTTTGAACATAAGGAGCAGGCTCTGGAGTGCGCGCAGGCTCTGGCGGATGGTGGTGCGGCGCAGATCGTGGTGCATGCCCGGACCAAGCGCGAAGGCTATAAGCCGCCGGCGCACTGGGAGTGGGTGGCGCGGATACAGGAGGCGGTTGCGGTTCCTGTGTTTGCCAATGGCGAGGTGTGGACGCTGGATGACTGGCGGCGTTGCCGTGAGGTCAGTGGTGTCGAAGACATCATGCTCGGACGTGGCCTGGTGGCGCGGCCGGATCTGGCGCGGCAGATTGCGGCTGCCAGGGCAGGGCAGGATGTAGTAGAAATGAGCTGGGTCGAGTTTCAGCCTTTGCTGGCGGATTTTTGGTTGCAGGCGCGGCGCAAAATGTCGCCCCGCTATGCGCCGGGGCGGCTCAAGCAGTGGCTGGCGATGCTGACGCGCAGTTACTCTGAGGCTACCGAGCTGTTCAACCTGTTGCGGCGTGAAAATGACTGCCAGCGGATCGACGCCTTGCTGGGTATCACCGTTCCTGCGGCGCCCCAGCAGGCGAGCGCCTGAGGATTGCGCGTTTCAGCGGCCGCCGCTGACATCCAGTAACGCGCCGCTGGTGTAGGACGCCTGCTCGCTGGCGAGCCAGAGAATCGCCTCGGCCACCTCTGTGGCCAGCCCGCCACGGCCCATGGGCACACTTGAGCTGACACGCGCCACGCGATCAGGCTCGCCACCGCTGGCATGAATATCCGTGGCAATTACCCCAGGGCGCACCGCATTGACTCGAATGCCGTCGAGCGCGACCTCCTTGGCCAGGCCCAGGGTCATGCTGTCGATTGCCCCTTTGGCCGCGGCGTAGTCGATGTATTCCCCCGGTGCGCCGAGCCGCGCCGCCACTGATGAGAGGTTGACGATGGCGCCACCCTGGCCGCCCTGACGGGTCGACATGCGTGTGATCGCCTCACGGCAACAGAGAAAACTGCCGAACACATTGGTGGTAAATACCCGCTGCCAGCGCGGCAGGTCCATCTGCTCCAGGCGCATCTGGGTTTCCAGCATGCCGGCGTTGTTGACCAGTACATCGAGGCGCCCAAAGTGCTGATCCAGTTGGGCGAACAGCTGCAGTACCTGGGCCTCATCGGCCACGTCGGCCTGCACGGCCACGGCCCGGCCGCCACCGCGCACAATCTCCGCAACCAGCGCCTGCGCCGCATCCTGTTGCCGCTGGTAGTTCAGACACAGGGCGTAGCCCTGGCTGGCGGCGAGCCTGGCAGTGGCCGCGCCAATGCCGCGGCTGGCCCCGGTAATCAACATGACTCGGCTCATCGTTGTGCCTCCTGTAAGTAAATTTTTCAGGCGCTTGAAATCACCTTGAGCAACCACATGTTTAGTCATGAGGGATGCCGAAGTCGGGTTCCTTATTCATTACTCGCTGAAATTCAGGAGATTCACATGAGCACTGCATTTTCCATGACCCCACTGCTGCGTCAGTCCGTTGGTTTTGACCGTTTCAATGACCTGTTCGAGTCAGCCATGCGCAATGACACCGGCAGCAGTTACCCACCCTATAACGTTGAAAAGTACGCCGACGATCAATACCGCATCGTAGTGGCGGCGGCGGGCTTTCAGGAAGACGACCTGGAGCTGCAGGTTGAACGCGGGGTGTTGACCGTGAGTGGCGGCAAGCGCGACAGCAGCGGCGAGAACGTGACGTATCTGTACCAGGGTATCGCCCAGCGTGCATTCAAGCTGTCGTTCCGTTTGGCCGACCATATCGAAGTCAAGTCCGCCAGCCTGGCCAATGGCCTGCTGAATATCGATTTGCTGCGCATCGTGCCGGAAGAGGCCAAGGCCAAGCGCATTCCAATCGGTACAAACCGTACGCTGCTCAATAGCTAAACGTCAGTCTGTAGCCAACCAAGGGCACCTTCGCAGGTGCCCTTGGTGTTTAGGGGCAAACGCTGGGGCGGTTGTCTTGCAGCAACTGGTGAAACTGCTGCAGGGGCACCGGTTTACTGAACAAATAGCCCTGGTAGTGGTGGCAGTCCTGTTGTTGCAGGAACGCCAATTGATCGAGTTGCTCAACCCCCTCGGCGATTATGCCCAGCCCCAGGCTGCGGGCCATGGCGACAATGGCGCGAATGATCTCGGCATCGTTGGCATCCTGCGTGGCGTCACGCACGAAGGACTGGTCGATCTTCAGCACGTCCACAGGCAGGCGCTTGAGGTAGGTCAGTGAGCTGTAGCCGGTGCCGAAATCATCCATGGCAAAGCTGACGCCCAGACGCTTGAGGCGATTCATCTTGGCGATGGTGTCGTCAATGTTCTGGATGACAATGCCTTCGGTGATTTCCAGTTTGAGCATACTGGCTGGCAGTTGGCTGCTGGCCAGGCTGCTTTCTACACGCTCGACAAAATCATGCTGGCGGAACTGCCTGGGGCTGATGTTCACGCACAGGCTGAACTGCGTGGCATCGACCAAGCCCTGGCGGAGCAGTTGCGCGCTGGCGTGGCAGGCTTCGGCGAGCACCCAGCCGCCGACTTCGAGAATCAGCCCGCTTTCTTCAAGAATATGGATAAACAGCGCCGGTGATTGCGCCCCCAGCGTCGGGTGCATCCAGCGCAGCAGGGCTTCGGCGCCGATAATCTGATTGTTGCGGGCATCAACCTGTGGCTGGAAATACAGTTCAAATTCACCGCGGGCCAGCGCCAGGCGCAGGTCGTTTTCCATGCGCAGGCGCTCGCTGGCAGCTTTCTGCATGGTGTTGCGGAACAGTTGAATGGTGTTACGCCCGGAATCCTTGGCGCGGTACAGGGCAATGTCGGCACGCTTGAGCAGGTCGGAAGGGGTATCGCCATGATCCGGGATCAGGGCTATGCCGATGCTGGGTGTGACCTGCAACTGATGGCCATCCAGCTTCATGGGCTCGGCCAGTATATGGCGCAGCTTTTCGGCCACCGCGCGCACCTGGCTGACCACCGCCGAGCGTTTGCCCTCCAGGCCGGAAATCAACACGACAAACTCATCACCGCCCAGGCGGGCCACGGTGTCCTCTAGGCGCACACTGGCTTCCAGGCGGGCAGTGACCAGTTTCAGTACGGCATCGCCTACCGGGTGGCCCAGTGAGTCGTTGATGTGCTTGAAGTGATCCAGGTCGATAAACAGCAAGGCACCGCGTAATTCGTGGCGTTTGAGCAGGGATATCTGCTGGGTTAGGCGGTCAAGCAGCAAGGCGCGGTTGGGCAGGTTGGTCAGCGAGTCGTGGTAGGCCAGGTGCTGCACCTGGGCCTGGGCGTTCTTCAGCTCGCTGATGTCGCGAGCGGTCAGCAGCAGGCAGGGGGTGTTGTTGAGCTCGATGGGTTCGACCGACACTTCGACCAGTTTTATCGTGCCGTCACGGTGCTTGCCGTGCATTTCCAGGTGGTAGACATGGCCGTCGCGTAGCAGCTGTTGCACCATCCGTTCACGTTCGCTGAGATCCGCCCAGACGTTGAGATCTTTGGCGCTGCGGCCGATCACTTCGTCGCTTCGGTAGCCGGTGAGGCGGCTAAACCCTTCATTGACCTCAATGTATTTGCCACTGTCGCGTTCGGTAATGGTGATCGCATCGGGGCTGGAGTGGAACGCCAAAGAGAATTTCTCCTGGCTAGCCTGCAACTCGGCCTGAGCTTTTTGCCGCTCGTTGATATCGCGGAAAGTGGTGAGGATGTAGTGTTGGTTATTCAGCTGCAAGGGGCGCGATGAGACCACGCAGGTAATCACCCGGCCTTGTTTGTCGAGGTAGTCCGCTACTTCGTTATGCAGGCTCTGTTCACGCAGCAGCTTCTCGTACAGCGCGGTGCGCTGGTTCACGTCTGCCCATAGATTGATGTCGGTCATCTTGCGCCCGATCACTTCATCCGGTTGCCAGCCAAAGGTTTGACTGAAGCTGGTGTTAACTTCCAGGGCCACGCCGTCAGGCAGCGTCGTCAGGGCAATGGGGTCGGGGCTGGCCTGGAACAGGCTGGAGAATTTGGCCTCCGAGGCGGCCAGGCTTTGTTCGCGGCGGACCCGCTCACTAATGTTGATCAGGATGCCGGCCATGCGCTCGGGTTTGCCTGCGGCGTCGCGATAGAGCCGGGCGGTACTTTCGAGATAGTGCACTTCCTGGTTGGCGAATACTGCTCGGTAAGTGACCTGGTAGTCCTCGGTAATGCCTTGCACCAGATCATTGAAGTGCTTGCGCATCGCCTGGCGATCTTCCAGTGGGACAAAGCTGAAAAATTTGCGGAAATCATCGTGGAAGGGCTCATCCGCCAGACCATGCAGCTTTGCGGCACGGGCTGAACCGAACAGCATATTGCTGGGGATGTGCCAGTCCCAGGTGCCGAGGTCGGCGGAGTCCAGTGCCAGGTTGAGGCGTTCCTGGCTGTCTTCCAAGGCTTGCTGTTGGTTGCGTTGTTCGGTGATGTCGCGCAGCGACAAAACCAGGCAGGTGGTGCCGCCGAGGGTAATTTCGCCGCCGAATAGTTGGTTAAGGCGCAGGCTGCCATCGCGGTGATAGAGGCTGACTTCCAGGCCGTGGAGCGCGTCGTTGTGCACGGCCTCGATCATCCGTTGCCGATCACCGAGGTTGGCCCAGATGCCCATGTCGGTCGAGGTGCGGCCAATGGCTTCGCTACTAGGCCAGCCGAACTGGCGTTCAAAGCCTGCGTTGACTTCGAGAAAACGGCCGCTGCATTTTTCGGTGATGACCACCGCATCGGGGCTGTGATTGAAGGCCTGGGCGAACTTTTCCTCGCTGCTGCGTAATGCCTGTTCACGCAGTTGTTGGCTGCTGATGTCGCGAATCACCCCGATGACCCGTTGTTTGCCGTCAGCGTCATGCTGCAGGCTGCCGCTGATTTCCAGCCAGTGCAGGCTGCCATCGGGCCAGTGGATGCGATGGCGAAAGGCGCTGGTGGTAGGGTTGCCGTCGAGCAGTTGCTCGAACAGTTTCAGGACGCCGGCGCGGTCCTCGACGGGGATCAGTTCGATATATTCGATGCGCTGCTGCAGCGGTTGCTTGGGGTCTAGGCCGAACAGTGCTTGGGCGCCGCGTGACCAGCTGACTCGGCCACTCTCAATATCCCAGTACCAGGTGCCCAGTTTGGCCCCGTTGAGCGCGCGCAGCAGGCGTGGGGCATCGTTCCACGTGCTTTCGAATTCGGCGGGGTCTAGTGCCGGAATAAATGGCAGGGGTGGACGGCGACCAGTGGATTTAGCCACGACCTACTCTTCCTTCATCTATGCGGGTTTCGTTGCCGTAGGCTAAGCAACAGAGCTGAGACATGCAGAAACCTTTCTTATCGTTATAAGCCCACGTTAGCCCTTAGCCCCTGGCCTGTGCAAGACCATCACGTTGAGCATCCAGCAGAATCATAAAGGCCCGTGCGGCATTCGACAGGGTGCGTTCGGTATGGGTGATGTAGCCCAGTTGACGGGTGAGCTGGATGCCCGGCAATGGCAAGCGTGCCACCTGTTCATCGAGCATGGTCCGTGGCAGTACGCTCCAGGCCAGGCCGATGGAAACCATCATCTTGATGGTTTCCAGGTAGTTGGTACTCATGGCGATATTGGGCGTTAGCTCCTGGGCCTCGAACAGGCGGCGGACAATATGGTGGGTAAAGGTGTTGCCGCCAGGAAAGACCGCCGGGTGATGGGCCACATCGGCCAGGCTGATTGCGCCATTACGCGCCAGCGGATGCTCTGGCGCTGCGACAAAGTCCAGCGGATCATCCCAGACTGCGACTGCATGCACCGGCTCGCGGGTTTCCGGGGCCAGGGTGATGACCGCCAGCTCAGCGCGGCCATGCAGCACTTCTTCATAGGCCACTTCGGAATCGAGGAACTGGATGTCCAGGGCCACCTGTGGGTGCGCGCGGGTGAAGGCGCGCAGCAGCGGTGGCAGGCGGTGCAGGCCAATATGGTGACTGGTGGCCAGGGTCAGGCGACCGCTGATCTCGCCATTCAGATTGGTCAGGGCGCGGCGCGTATCATCCAGCACATTGAGAATCTGATAGGCCCGCGGCAGCAGTGCGCGGCCGGCCTCGGTCAGGCTGACTTCACGGCCCAGGCGATCGAACAGGCGTACATTGAGCTGCTGCTCCAGGCTGGCGATGCGTTTGCTCACGGCCGGTTGGGTCAGGTGCAGGCGTTCCGCCGCCTCGGAGAAACTGCCCAGTTCGGCGATGGCAATAAAAGCATTGAGGGTGGCGAGATCCATGCGGCTGTTCCTGGTGGTGAGCGAGGCGCATGCGCGCAACCTTAAGCTTACTTGTATTCCCTTGGGGAATGCTTTGAATGAAAAATATGAATTTGAGTAATTTAATGCAAGCCCATAGGATTACCCCATAAGCCAAAGGGCTATTTGCCCAGGCATAGAAAAGGGCACCTCTAAAAACGTAGGCGAGGTAGCCAGCGCAAGGCAAAAACAGGAGAAGAAGCGGAGTTTACGTGTTGTAAATGAGCATTCTGAGCCTGTTTTAAACGCCGCGATGGCAACGCAGGTAGTTTTTAGAGGTGCCCGAAAGACGTTGATGAGGAAACAGCTGATGGCCGGCAAAACGCTGTACGACAAGCTCTGGGACATGCACGAGGTGAAGCGCCGCGACGATGGTTCGTCGCTGATCTACATCGACCGGCATATCCTCCACGAAGTGACCTCGCCGCAGGCTTTCGAGGGGCTGCGTCTGGCCAGCCGCAAGCCATGGCGCATCGATGCCAATATTGCCACCCCGGATCACAACGTGCCGACCACCAAGGCCGAGCGCCAGGGTGGCCTGGAAGCCATCGCCGATGAAGTCTCGCGGATTCAGGTGCAGACCCTGGACGAGAACTGCGATGACTTCGGCATCCTCGAATTCAAGATGAACGACGTGCGTCAGGGCATCGTCCACGTGGTCGGCCCGGAGCAGGGTGCGACTCTGCCGGGTATGACTGTGGTCTGCGGTGACTCGCACACCTCGACCCACGGCGCTTTTGGTGCGCTGGCTCATGGCATCGGGACTTCGGAGGTCGAACACGTCCTGGCCACCCAGTGCCTGGTCGCCAAGAAGATGAAGAACATGCAGGTGCGCGTCGAGGGCAAGCTGCCGTTCGGCGTGACCGCCAAGGACATCGTGCTCGCGATGATCGGCAAAATCGGTACCGCCGGTGGTAATGGCCATGCTTTGGAGTTCGCCGGTAGCGCTATTCGCGACCTGTCGCTGGAAGGGCGCATGACCATCTGTAACATGTCCATCGAAGCCGGTGCGCGTGTCGGCCTGGTGGCAGTGGATGAGAAGACCATCGCTTACGTCGAGGGTCGTCCGTTTGCTCCGCAAGGTGCCGACTGGGCTCAGGCCGTGGCGCAGTGGCAGGACTTGGTGTCCGACGCCGATGCGGTGTTCGACACCGTAGTCGAGTTGCGTGCCGAAGACATCAAGCCGCAGGTTAGCTGGGGTACGTCGCCGGAAATGGTCTTGGCAGTGGATCAGAAGGTGCCGGATCCTGCGGTTGAGAACGATCCGGTGAAGAAGGATTCGATCACCCGTGCCTTGAAATACATGGGCTTGCAGGCCAATCAGGCGATCACCGATATCCAGCTTGATCGTGTATTTATCGGCTCCTGCACCAACTCGCGCATCGAAGACCTGCGCGCCGCCGCTGAGGTGGCCAAAGGTCGCAAGGTGGCGTCGACCATCAAGCAGGCGATGGTGGTGCCGGGTTCCGGGCTGGTTAAAGCACAGGCCGAGTCTGAAGGCTTGGACAAGATCTTTATTGAAGCCGGCTTTGAATGGCGCGAGCCGGGCTGCTCCATGTGCCTGGCGATGAACCCGGACAAACTCGGCAGTGGCGAGCATTGCGCCTCTACCTCCAACCGTAACTTCGAAGGCCGTCAGGGCGCCGGTGGGCGTACCCATCTGGTCAGCCCGGCCATGGCTGCCGCTGCGGCGGTGACCGGGCGCTTTATCGATGTGCGTGAATTGATCCAGGCCTGAGGACTCGAGCATGAAAGCCTTTACCCAACACACCGGCCTGGTCGCTCCGCTGGATCGCGCCAACGTCGACACCGACCAGATCATCCCCAAGCAGTTCTTGAAATCGATCAAGCGCACGGGCTTTGGCCCGAACCTGTTCGATGAATGGCGTTATCACGATGTAGGTCAGCCCAATCAGGACAATTCCAAGCGCCCGGTAAACCAGGAGTTCGTGCTGAACTTCCCGCGTTACCAGGGTGCCAGCGTGTTGCTGGCGCGGGAAAACTTCGGTTGTGGTTCGAGCCGTGAACATGCGCCGTGGGCCCTGGAAGAGTACGGTTTCCGTACCATCATCGCGCCGAGTTTTGCCGACATCTTCTTCAACAACAGCTTCAAGAACGGCCTGCTGCCGATCATCCTCGCCGAGGCTGAAGTCGATGCGCTGTTCCAGCAGGCCGAAGCCACAGTTGGCTATCAGTTGACCGTCGATCTGGCCGCGCAAACCGTGACCCGCCCCGATGGCGTGCAATACAGCTTTGAGGTTGATGCCTTCCGCAAGCACTGCCTGCTCAATGGCCTGGACGATATCGGCCTGACGTTGCAGGACAGCGACGCGATCAAAACCTTCGAGTCGACGTATCAGCAGCGCAGCCCCTGGCTGTTCGGTGCAATCAAGTAATCAGTGGGCGAGTGCATGCGTCACTCGCCGATTTAATGAGTTGAGAAAAGTATGTCTAAACAGATTCTGATTCTCCCCGGTGACGGTATTGGCCCGGAAATCATGGCCGAAGCGGTCAAGGTGCTGGAGCTGGCCAACGACAAGTACAGCCTGGGGTTCGAGCTGAGCTTCGATGACCTCGGCGGCGCGGCCATCGACCGTTACGGCGTGCCACTGGCGGACGAAACCCTGGCGCGTGCCAAGGCCGCCGATGCGATTCTGCTCGGCGCCGTCGGCGGGCCGAAGTGGGATGCCATTGATCCAGCGATTCGCCCGGAGCGTGGCCTGCTGAAAATCCGTTCGCAACTGGGCCTGTTCGGCAACCTGCGTCCGGCGATTCTCTATCCGCAACTGGCCGATGCCTCCAGCCTCAAGCGCGAGATTGTCGCGGGTCTGGATATTCTGATCGTGCGCGAGCTGACCGGTGGCATCTACTTCGGTCAGCCGCGTGAGAGCAAGGTGCTGGAAAACGGCGAGCGCATGGCTTACGACACCCTGCCGTACAGCGAGAGTGAAATCCGCCGTATCGCCCGCGTTGGCTTCGACATGGCCCGCGTGCGCGGCAAGAAGCTGTGCTCGGTGGACAAGGCCAACGTGCTGGCCTCCAGCCAGTTGTGGCGCGCGGTGGTCGAAGAAGTGGCCAAGGATTACCCGGATGTCGAGCTGAGCCACATGTATGTCGATAACGCTGCCATGCAACTGGTGCGTGCGCCCAAGCAGTTCGACGTGATGGTTACCGACAACATGTTTGGCGACATTCTGTCGGATGAGGCTTCCATGCTCACCGGCTCCATCGGCATGCTGCCGTCCGCTTCCCTGGATGCCAATAACAAAGGCATGTACGAGCCGTGCCACGGCAGTGCGCCGGACATCGCCGGGCAGGGCGTTGCCAATCCATTGGCGACCATTCTGTCGGTGTCGATGATGCTGCGGTACAGCTTCAACCAGACCGCTGCCGCCGATGCCATCGAGCTGGCCGTGAGCAAAGTGCTGGATCAAGGCCTGCGCACCGGTGATATCCATAGCGCCGGTACGACCAAGGTCGGTACGGCAGCAATGGGTGATGCGGTAGTCGAAGCGTTACGCAGTCTGTAATCTTCCTGGCCCGCCGGACGGTTCCGACGGCCAGCTTATATAGGTGTAGTGGTTATGAAACGTGTAGGTCTAGTCGGTTGGCGTGGCATGGTCGGTTCCGTGCTGATGCAGCGCATGCTGGAAGAGCAGGATTTCGATTTGATCGAACCGGTGTTCTTCACCACCTCCAATGTCGGCGGTCAAGGCCCGGCCATTGGCAAGGACACGGCGCCATTGAAGGACGCCTACAGCATTGACGAGCTGAAAAGCCTCGACGTGATCCTGACCTGTCAGGGCGGCGACTACACCAATGAAGTGTTCCCCAAGCTGCGTGAAGCCGGCTGGCAGGGCTACTGGATCGACGCCGCCTCGTCGCTGCGCATGGACGACAGCTCGGTCATCGTCCTCGATCCGGTCAACCGCAAGGTAATCGACCAGCAACTCGATGCGGGCACCAAGAACTACATCGGCGGCAACTGCACCGTCAGCCTGATGCTGATGGCGCTGGGTGGTCTGTACGAAGCTGGTCTGGTCGAGTGGATGAGCGCCATGACCTATCAGGCGGCCTCGGGCGCCGGCGCGCAGAATATGCGCGAGCTGATCAAGCAGATGGGCGCGATTAATGCCTCGGTAGCCGGTGAACTGGCCGATCCAGCCAGCGCCATTCTGGATATCGACCGCAAAGTGGCCGAAGCCATGCGTGGCGAGTCGTTCCCGGTCGACAACTTCGGCGTGCCGCTGGCCGGCAGCCTGATCCCCTATATCGACAAGGAGTTGCCGAATGGGCAGAGCCGTGAAGAGTGGAAGGGGCAGGCGGAAACCAACAAGATTCTCGGCCGCTTCAAGAGTCCGATCCCGGTCGATGGCCTGTGCGTGCGTATCGGCGCGATGCGTTGTCACAGTCAGGCACTGACCATCAAGCTGAACAAGGATGTGCCGCTGTCGGACATCGAAGGCCTGATCAGCCAGCACAACCCGTGGGTCAAGCTGGTGCCGAATCAGCGTGAAGCCAGTATCCGTGAGCTGGGCCCGACTGCGGTCACGGGTACCCTGAGCGTGCCGGTGGGTCGTCTGCGCAAGCTCAACATGGGTTCGCAGTACCTCGGCGCGTTCACCGTGGGTGACCAGTTGCTGTGGGGCGCGGCCGAGCCGCTGCGGCGTATGCTGCGGATTCTGCTGGAGCGTTGATGGCCTCGGCCTGATCCGCCAACAAGCTGTCTGCGAGGGCGGGCTGTTGGGTGTTCGAGTTAAATCGAGCGCTCAGCAGCCCGCTCCTTTGCATTTGGCGGGTGCGGCTATACAGTGCTGGGCTTATTTCTGTGAGCCAGGCTATGACCCGTACCTTTGATATTGCCGTAATTGGCGCCACCGGTAGTGTTGGCGAAACCCTGGTACAGCTGCTGGAAGAGCGCGAGTTTCCCGTGGCCAATCTGTATTTGCTTGCCAGTGGTGAATCGGCGGGGAGCTCTTTGTCCTATAAGGGCAAGAACCTGCGTGTGAAGGACCTGGAAACCTTTGATTTTTCCAGTGTGCGTCTGGCGTTTTTGGCCGCCGGCAGCGCAGTGACGCAGAAGTACGCAGCACAGGCCGGCGCTGCCGGTTGCGCGGTGATCGATCTGGCGAGTGGGATGACGGCTGCACAGGCGCCGCGCATTGTGCCGGAGGTGAACGCGCAGGTGCTGGCTGGCCTGGCCGCGCCCTATGTACTCACCAGCCCAAGTGCCCCAAGCATTGCGCTGGCTGCTGTGTTGGCAGCGTTACCGGAGCAGATCTGTATTCGTCGAGTTACGGTGACTGCGTGCCTGGCGGTCTCCAGTCGTGGGCGTGAAGGCGTTGCGGAACTGGCGCGGCAAACGGCCGAGTTGCTCAATGGGCGCTCCTTTGAACCGCGCCTCTTTGACCGGCAAATGGCGTTCAACCTCCTGGCGCAAGTCGATCATTGCGATGAGCAGGGGCAGGGTGTGCTGGAGCGTCAGGTTGCCAATGAGCTAAAGGAGTTGTTGGCGCTGCCTGACTTGCACGTTGCGCTGACCTGTATCCAGGCGCCAGTGTTCTTCGGTGATAGCCTGAGCGTTTCACTTCAGCTGGAGTCGGCCGTCGAGCTTAAAGAGGTTTACGCTGCGCTGGGTGCAGCTGCAGCCTTGGAGTTGGTTGAGCGGGACGATTATCCGACCGCTGTGGGCGACGCTGTCGGTCAGGATGTGGTTTATGTTGGCCGAGTACGTGCTGGTTTGACTGATCCGGCTGAACTCAATTTGTGGATCACGTCTGATAATGTGCGAAAAGGCGCGGCGCTAAATGCTGTGCAATTAGCCGAGTTGTTGATAAAACACTATCTGTAAAAGATACTTACCTAGAAATTTGAAGAATCTTTCGAGCTTGGCAATACTGGCTGAGTTGATTGCTGGATGGGGTTACGCCTTCGGGTGGGGCAGGCAGCAATTTTCAAGATCCTCTCGCTGGTCGAGAAAAAAAGATAAAACAAGGGATAACGCTATGGTTCGGGTTCGCAAACTGGTGCTGGCAATCGCAGCTGCTTCGGCACTGTCATCCGGTATGGCGCACGCGCTGGGGCTGGGTGAGGTAACCCTGCAGTCGGCGCTCAATCAGCCACTGATCGCTGAGATTGAGTTGCTGGAAGTGCGTGACCTGGCTTCCAATGAAGTGATACCGACCCTGGCATCCCCGGAAGCATTCAACAAGGCCGGAGTTGATCGTCAGTATTTTCTGACTGACCTGAAGTTCACTCCGGTGCTCAAGCCCAACGGCAAGAGTGTCATTCGCGTTACCTCCAGCAAGCCGATGCGCGAGCCTTACCTGAATTTCTTGGTTGAAGTGCTCTGGCCTAATGGTCGCCTGCTGCGCGAATACACCGTATTGCTGGATCCGCCGCTGTATACCCCGCAGAGCGTCACCCCAGCTGCCGCGCAACTGCCAGTTGCTGCACCTGCTCCGCGTGTCCAGGCACCTGCCCCTCGCCCAGTGGCTGCGGCTCGCCCGGTATCTCCGGCAGCGTCGGCTACACCTGTTGCGCCGGCAGCGCCTGCGCCCAAACCATTGGCGGGCAATGAGTACAAAACCACGGCCAACGACACACTTTGGGAAGTTGCCCAGCGTGTACGCGCGGGTGGCAGCGTGCATCAGACCATGTTGGCGATTCAGGATCTCAATCCGGATGCTTTCATTGGCGGCAATATCAACCGCTTGAAAAGCGGTCAGGTGCTGCGTCTGCCTGATGAACAACAGGTCAAGAGTCGCACGCAGAGCGACGCTATTGCCCAGGTTACTGAACAAAATACCGCTTGGCGTGAGGGTCGCAGTGTTGCCGCCAGCGCGCGTCAGCTGGATGCTACCAAGCGCACCAGCGCTGCCGCTGCGCCAGCCAAGGTCGAAACGGGTGACAGCCTGAAACTGGTTGCTGCCGATAGTGGCAAGGCCACTGCAGGTAGCGATAAGGGCGCCGCTGATAGCAAGGCGCTGACTGACAAACTGGCGGTTACACAGGAAAGCCTCGACTCCAGTCGTCGTGAAAACGCCGAGTTGAAAGGCCGCATGGGTGACCTGCAAAGCCAGCTCGACAAATTGCAGCGCCTGATTCAGCTGAAAGACGATCAGATGGCCAAGCTGCAGGCTGATCTGGCTGCGCAGGGCAACGCACCAGCGCCGGTTGTTGCGCCTGCAGAAGCGCCGGTAGCGGCTGAGGCCCCAGTAGAGCCAGCGCCGGCAGTTACGCCGCAGGAACCGGCCGCTGTTCCTGCTCCCGCACCTGCTGAGCCTGTGGTTGCAGGTGAAACCGATTTTAATTACAGCGAAGAGCCAGCGGCGCAGCCTGAAGTTACTGCGCCAGTCGCGCCGCAGCCTGCTGCTGTCCCTGAGCCTGCCCCGGTCGTTCCCGCCGCTCCGGTTGTTGAAACTCCGGTAGTGGCTGAACCGCAAGCGGAAAGCAGCACTATTGATGATTTGCTGGCCAATCCGATGTTGCTGGGTGTGGCGGGTGGCGGTGCGCTGCTGGTGTTGCTGATTGCACTGATGATGCTGTCGCGTCGCAATGCAATGAAAGAAGCCGAATTGCAGGAGAGCTTGGTCGGTGATGATGACGCCTCCGATTTAGGGGCTGGTCTGGATCTGCCGGATGACAGCTTTGCTGGTGTAGCTGATGACCTGGACGCTCAGCCAACCGAGCTGTCGAGTGAAGAGCGTGTGACCGCGCAAACTGGCGATGCCTTGGGCGAAGCGGATATCTACATCGCTTATGGTCGTTTCCCTCAGGCAGCGGAGTTGTTGCAGAGCGCCATCAATGATGAGCCGCAGCGCAGTGATCTGCGCCTGAAACTGATGGAGGTCTATGCCGAGATGGGCGAGCGTAACGGTTTTGCCCGTCAGGACAGTGAGTTGCGTGAAATTGGTGGCAGCGCCGCTGAACTCGATCAACTCAAGGCACGTTACCCTGCCATGGCTGTTGCGGCCGGCGCAGGTCTTGCGGCGGCAGCCAGTGAAGAGAGTTTTGACAGCTTCAGTCTGGATGATCTGGCATTGGATGAGCCGAGCCCGCAAGCGGCTGCTGATGAACAGGACGATGCGTTTGATCTGAGCCTGGATGATCTTGAGTCCGAGCTGGATCGTGATCTGCAGGCTGCCGGCAACGATGCGTCGCTGGATGATCTGGACAGTCTGTCGCTCGATAGCGATCTGGACTTCACTTCGCCAATCGAAGGCACTGACAGTAAGGATGATGATCTGGGTTTTGATCTGAGCCTTGCTGACAGTGGCGACAACAATCTGGACTTAGATGGTGATCTGGCGGATTTCAGCCTGGATCTGGATGCGCCTGCCAAGCCAGTAGAGGCCGCTGAGGATGATTTCCTTCTGAGTCTGGATGATGAGCCAAGTGCTGCGCCTGCAGTGCCCGAGCCTGAGCTGGAGATGCCGGGCGAACAAGCTGACGACGAGTTTGATCTGTCGGCTGATTTCGATCTTGCGCTGAATGATGACGCACCGGTACAGCCGTCGAGTGATAGCTTTGCTGCCCAGTTGAATGAAGTCAGTGCTGAGTTGGATGTGCTCTCTGACGATCTGGATGAGTCCAGTGATATCGGTGCGCCGGCGAGCGATGCGCTGGAAAATGACGATGACTTCGATTTCCTCTCGGGTACGGATGAGACCGCAACCAAGCTTGATCTGGCTCGCGCGTATATCGATATGGGTGACACCGAAGGTGCTCGCGATATCCTCGATGAAGTCATCACCGAAGGTAACGAAGGTCAGCAAAATGAAGCCCGTGAGCTGATCGCTAAATTGGTCTGATACATGTCTGATGGTCTTACTACAACGGCAGCCGATTCGGCTGCCGTTGGCGTTTTCAAGATAGCCCTAGGTGTTGAGTACAAAGGTTCTCGCTATCGCGGTTTTCAGCGTCAGCGCGCCGGCGTGCCGTCCATTCAGGAGTCGCTGGAAAAAGCCCTGGCGAAAGTCGCCGGTGGCGTTCCCGTAACCCTGAGCTGCGCAGGGCGTACCGATGCCCTGGTGCACGCCAGCGCCCAGGTGGTGCATTTCACTACACCGATTGAGCGCTCCATGCATGCTTGGGTCATGGGGGCGAATATGAACCTGCCCGGTGATATCAGCGTGACCTGGGCCAAGTCGATGCCAGCGCACTTTGATGCGCGTTTCTGTGCCCAGGCGCGACGCTACCGGTACGTGATCTATAACGATCAGATTCGCCCGGCCCATATGGCCGAAGAGGTGACCTGGAATCATCGGCCGTTGGACATCGAGCGCATGCGCGAGGCGGCCAAAGCCTTTATTGGTACCCATGATTTCAGTGCATTCCGGGCGCGCCAATGCCAGGCCAAATCGCCGATCAAGACCGTGCATCATCTTGAATTGTTACAGCATGGCCGTTTTATTGTGCTGGATATCCGCGCCAATGCCTTTTTGCACCATATGGTGCGCAACATCGCGGGTGTGCTAATGACCATTGGGGCGGGTGAGCGCCCGGTTGAATGGGCGCAAGAGGTGCTGGAAACCCGCGTTCGCCGTACCGGTGGTGTAACAGCACATCCTTACGGTTTGTATCTGGTGCAGGTCGACTACCCGGAAGAGTTCGATTTACCCAAGCGCTACCTGGGTCCGCACTTTCTCTCTGGCTTGCCCGATGTGGCGGCTGACGCCTGAAAGGCTATTTGCTAGCATCCGGCTTTTACTGAATTACTCGAGGTCACCCTGTTGTCAGCCGTTCGCAGCAAGATTTGTGGCATTACCCGCATAGAAGATGCGTTGGCCGCCGTTGAGGCCGGTGCGGATGCCATTGGCCTGGTGTTCTATGTCAAGAGCCCACGGGCGGTCACGGTGCAGCAGGCGCGTACGATCATTGCCGCATTGCCACCTTTTGTGACAACGGTGGGTCTGTTTGTTGATGCCAGTCGCTGCGAACTGGGTGAAATCCTTGATGCTGTACCGCTGGACCTGTTGCAGTTTCATGGCGATGAAAGCCCGGCAGCTTGTGATGGTTATCATCGCCCCTATATCAAGGCGTTACGCGTCAAGCCGGGTGATGACATCGCTGCGCAGGTTGCACTGTACAAGAATGCCAGTGGTGTATTGCTTGATACCTATGTGCCGGGCATTCCGGGCGGTACGGGCGAGGCCTTCGATTGGTCGTTGGTGCCGGTTGGATTAAGCAAGCCGGTAATTCTAGCGGGTGGTCTGACTGCGGATAACGTTGCCGGGGCGATCAACCGTGTGCGGCCTTATGCGGTTGATGTCAGTGGTGGTGTCGAGGTGGCCAAAGGCATCAAGGACGCTAAGATGATTCGCGCTTTTATCCAGGCGGTAAAGGCTGTTTGAGGTGTGCGGAGTTGATGTGACGGCGTTGCCGGCTTGGCCGTCCATAACCCTGTTGCAGGTTATATAACGCTGCGGCGGTCGTTTGCGGGCGGCGGGTGTGTAAGTGCTGTTTTAAGGCTGTGCACCGGTCCCTGAGGCGGCTGTACTCATGAATTTTCCCGGTTAGGCCTGGTCGCATAGAGCGCAGCCTATCCGGTTAACAGCTTTGGAGAGTCAAGAGCATGAGCAACTGGTTGGTAGATAAACTGATCCCATCGATCATGCGTTCCGAGGTCAAGAAGAGTTCGGTGCCCGAAGGTCTCTGGCATAAATGCCCGTCTTGCGATGCGGTGCTGTACAAGCCCGAGCTGGGAAAAACCCTGGATGTTTGCCCCAAGTGCAACCACCACATGCGTATCGATGCCCGCACACGCCTGGATATCTTTCTGGATGAAGACGGACGTGAAGAGCTGGGCGCAGAACTAGAACCGGTTGATCGCCTGAAGTTTCGTGACAGCAAGAAGTACAAGGATCGCCTCGCTGGTGCGCAGAAGCAGACCGGTGAGAAGGATGCCTTGATTGCTATTCGTGGCACGCTGGAAGATATGCCGATAGTGACCTGTGCCTTCGAGTTCTCTTTTATGGGCGGCTCGATGGGGGCGATTGTTGGTGAGCGCTTTGTTCGTGCGGCTAATGCGGCCTTGGAACAGCGCTGCCCGCTGGTGTGTTTTGCCGCATCTGGCGGCGCGCGTATGCAGGAAGCACTGATCTCGCTGATGCAGATGGCCAAAACCTCAGCCGTGTTGGCGCGTTTGCGAGAAGAAGGTATTCCGTTTATTTCCGTACTGACTGACCCGGTGTATGGCGGTGTATCCGCCAGTCTGGCCATGCTCGGCGATGTGATTGTCGCTGAGCCGCGCGCCCTGATCGGTTTCGCTGGTCCGCGTGTGATCGAGCAGACTGTGCGCGAGAAGCTGCCGGAAGGTTTTCAGCGCAGCGAGTTTTTGCTGGAGCATGGCGCCATCGACATGATTATTCACCGTGCCGAGCTGCGTCCGCGTCTGGCACGCCTTCTGGCCCAGCTGATGGGGCAGCCATCGCCTGTGGCCTTGCCGGCGACTGCATGACCGAGCGCTCCCTTGCCGACTGGCTGAGCTATTTGGAACAACTGCATCCCAGCGCCATTGATATGGGGTTGGAGCGTTCCCGAGTCGTATTGCAACGCCTTGGCCTGGCCAAGCTGGCGCCACGGGTGATTACTGTTACGGGCACTAACGGCAAGGGCTCGACCTGTGCGTTTATTGCCGCGTTGTTGCAAGGGCAGGGGCTGAAGGTGGGTGTTTACAGTTCACCGCACCTGCTGCGCTATAACGAGCGTGTACAAATAGCGGGCGTCGAGGCCAGCGATGCCATGCTCTGCCAGGCGTTTGCCGTGGTCGAAGCGGCGCGCGCTGAAGTTTCACTGACCTATTTTGAGATGGGTACTCTGGCGGCCTTCTGGTTATTCCAGCAGGCCGGTCTGGATGCTCTGGTTCTTGAGGTCGGTCTCGGTGGGCGGCTCGATGCGGTGAACCTGCTGGATGCCGATATCGCTCTGGTTACCAGCATCGGCATCGACCATGCCGATTGGCTGGGTGATACCCGTGAGTCAGTCGCCTTCGAAAAAGCCGGGATCTTCCGCTCCGGCAAGCCTGCTTTGTGTGGTGACCTCGATCCGCCACAGCCCTTGCTGGATCAGGTGGCACTACTGGATGCCCCGTTTTATTTGCGCGGCCGTGACTATGACCTGAGCGTCAATGCGCAGGGGTGGTCCTGGTGTGGCCTCAATCATCAGGGTGAGGTGCTGCGCATGGCGCAACTACCGCTGCTTGATCTGCCTATGGAGAACGCGGCCCTGGCCTTGCAGGCTTATGCTGTTATGCAATTGCCCTGGCAGCCAGAGATCATTACTCAGGCATTGCAGCAGACTCGGGTAACCGGGCGGCTGGACCGCAGAATGTGCAAATGGCAGGGCAAGTCACTCACGCTGCTGCTCGATGTTGGGCATAATCCCCATGCGGCGGAGTATCTGGCTCAGCGTCTGGCCAATCGAGCGGTGCCTGGCAAACGCCTGGCGGTGTTTGGGTTGTTGGCTGACAAGGACCTGGCCGGTGTGGTGGCGCCTTTGTTGGCCGAAGTGCACAGCTGGGCTGTGGCAGCCTTGCCGACCAGCCGAAGCCGCGAAGCCGTGGAGTTGCAGACGCATTTGCATAACAACGGGGCGCGTGTAGCAACCTATGCCTCTGTGCAAGCGGCACTCGAGGCGCAGTGCGAACAAGCTGCAGATGGGGATGAAGTGCTGCTGTTCGGATCTTTTTATTGCGTGGCCGAGGCCCTGGATTGGCTGGCCCGCCAAGCCAATGGGGGCGTGCAGGATGGCTTTGCTGGATAAGGGATTGAAGCAGCGCATGGTCGGTGCGCTGGTTTTGCTGGCGCTGGCAGTGATTTTTCTGCCCATGCTGTTATCGCGTGAAGATGAGGCGCGTCAGGTGCAGGTCGATGCGCCCCAGATGCCTGCGGCGCCTGAGATACCCACTACCGAATTACAGCCGGTGGCAGTTCCTGAGCCGCAGGTGCTGCCCGATGAGCCGGTCGGCTCTGCCGCTGTAGAGCCGCTGGAGCCCGTCGAAGCCCCCGCAATTGAGGTGCCGGCCGTGGCAACTGCACCGGTGACAGCGGTTGCACCCGCGACAGCACCAGCGAGTAAGCCGAGCAGGCTGGATGCCAACAGCCTGCCCATCAGTTGGTCGGTACAATTGGCGAGCCTGTCCAGTAGTGATGGCGCGCAAAAACTACAGAAGACCTTACGGACCCAGGGCTACAACGCCTATATCCGTAGTGTCGATGGCATGAATCGGGTATTTGTCGGCCCCCTGATTGAGCGCGCGGAAGCGGATCGCTTGCGTGATCAGCTCAATCGACAGCACAAACTCAATGGCTTTGTCGTGCGTTTCCAGCCAGAGGCCGGTTGACCGCCGCTGATGCCTCGTTTGCCAATACGGCATGCCTGACCTGTCAGCAGGTCGGGCATTTCAGCGGTTGGCCAATCCTTTGTTTACTCCCTGCACAGGTGCTCTGCTAAAATGCAGCGCCTTTCTCGTCGGTAACCTGCATCGTGGCATTCACCTGGGTCGATTGGGCGATTATCGCCGTTGTCGCCGTTTCAAGTCTGATCAGTCTGAGTCGAGGCTTCGTCAAGGAAGCTCTGTCCTTGCTTACCTGGATCATTGCCGGTGTAGTCGCCTGGATGTTCGGCGGCGCACTGTCGCAGCATCTGGCGGGCTTTATCGATACCCCGTCTGCACGCGTGATTGCCGGTTGCGCAATTCTATTTGTGGTCACCCTGCTGGTGGGGGCCTTGGTCAATTACCTGATCGGCGAACTGATCCGCGTGACTGGCCTGTCCGGTACCGATCGGTTTCTCGGCATGGTGTTCGGCGCCGCGCGCGGCGGCCTGCTGGTGGTTGTGCTGGTTGGGCTGATCAGCCTGGCCCCGGTGCAGCAAGACAGCTGGTGGCAGCAGTCAGCCCTGTTGCCGCATTTTCTGATGGTTGCTGATTGGTCGAAGAACCTGATTCTCGGTCTGTCCAGTCAGTGGCTTGCCAGCGGTGTAACCACACCGGTGGAGTTACCGTTTAAAGAGACGCTGCTGCAGCCTAAACTGCCGTAGCACTACAGAATTATCTTGTTCCATTGCGTAGGGGTTGCGTCACATGTGCGGCATTGTCGGTATCGTCGGTAAATCGAACGTCAATCAGGCGCTGTATGACGGGCTCACCGTCCTCCAGCACCGCGGCCAGGATGCTGCCGGTATTGTCACCAGCCATGATGGCCGCCTGTTCCTGCGCAAGGACAACGGTTTGGTGCGTGACGTTTTTCAACAGCGTCACATGCAGCGCCTGGTCGGCCACATGGGCATTGGCCATGTGCGCTACCCGACTGCCGGCAGCTCCAGCTCGGCCGAAGCGCAGCCGTTCTACGTCAACTCGCCGTATGGCATCACCCTGGCACACAACGGCAACCTGACCAACGTCGAGCAATTGGCCAAGGAAATCTACGAATCCGACCTGCGCCACGTGAACACCAATTCCGATTCGGAAGTGCTGCTCAACGTGTTCGCCCATGAGCTGGCTCAGCGCGGCAAGCTGCAGCCCACTGAAGAAGACGTGTTTGCTGCCGTGACTGATGTGCATGAGCGCTGCGTGGGTGGCTATGCCGTGGTGGCGATGATCACCGGTTACGGTATTGTCGGTTTCCGCGATCCGAACGGCATTCGTCCGATCGTCTTCGGCCAGCGCCACACCGATGAAGGTGTGGAGTACATGATCGCTTCGGAAAGTGTGTCCCTCGACGTGCTGGGCTTCACCCTGATTCGCGACCTGGCGCCGGGCGAAGCGGTGTACATCACCGAAGATGGCAAACTCTATACCCGCCAGTGTGCAAGCAACCCGCAATACGCCCCGTGCATCTTCGAGCATGTCTATCTGGCACGTCCGGATTCGATCATGGACGGCATTTCGGTGTACAAGGCGCGCCTGCGCATGGGCGAGAAACTAGCCGACAAGATTCTGCGCGAGCGTCCCGAGCATGACATTGATGTGGTTATCCCGATTCCGGATACCAGCCGTACCGCTGCACTGGAACTGGCCAACCACCTGGGCGTGAAGTTCCGCGAAGGCTTCGTCAAGAACCGCTATATCGGCCGCACCTTCATCATGCCGGGCCAGGCTGCACGCAAGAAGTCCGTACGGCAGAAGCTCAATGCCATCGAACTGGAGTTCCGTGGCAAGAACGTGATGCTGGTGGATGACTCCATCGTGCGCGGCACCACCTGCAAGCAGATCATTCAGATGGCCCGCGAAGCCGGGGCGAAGAATGTTTATTTCTGCTCGGCTGCGCCGGCCGTGCGTTACCCGAACGTATACGGTATCGACATGCCCAGCGCCCATGAGCTGATCGCCCACGGTCGCACCACCGAAGAGGTCTGCGAACTGATCGGTGCCGACTGGTTGGTCTATCAGGATCTGCCGGACCTGATCGAAGCGGTCAGCGGCAGCAAGAAGATCAAAATCGACAATTTCGACTGCGCGGTGTTCGATGGCAAGTACGTCACCGGCGACGTTGACGAGGCCTACCTGAACAAGATCGAACAGGCGCGCAACGACATGTCGAAGGTCAAGTCGCAGGCTGTCAGCGCGATTATCGACCTGTATAACAATTGAATCTGTAGCCCGGATGCCATCCGGGCCGCGTTTTATCGTGAGGTAGCGACATGACACTGGAATGGGATGCTGGTCGACTGGACAGCGATCTTGATGGGGTGGGCTTTGACACCCTGGCGGTGCGCGCCGGCCAGCATCGCTCGCCCGAAGGCGAGCACAGCGAGGCGATCTATCCGACTTCCAGCTATGTGTTTCGCACTGCCGCCGATGCCGCCGCGCGTTTTGCCGGCGAAGTCCCGGGCAATGTCTATTCGCGTTACACCAACCCGACTGTGCGCGCTTTCGAGGAGCGCATCGCGGCGCTGGAAGGCGCAGAGCAGGCGGTAGCGACTTCATCGGGCATGTCGGCGATTCTGGCCATGGTCATGAGTCTGTGCAGCAGTGGTGACCATGTTCTGGTGTCGCGCAGCGTCTTCGGTTCGACCATCAGCCTGTTTGAGAAGTACCTCAAGCGCTTTGGCGTTGAGGTCGATTACGTGCCGTTGGCCGACCTTGAGGCTTGGGCAGCTGCCTTCAAGGCCAATACCAAGTTGCTGTTTGTTGAGTCGCCATCCAACCCCTTGGCTGAACTGGTGGACATTGCTGCGCTGGCGGATATCGCCCACAGCAAAGGCGCGTTGCTGGCGGTGGACAACTGCTTCTGCACGCCGGCGCTGCAGCAACCGCTCAAGCTGGGTGCCGATATCGTCATGCATTCGGCGACCAAGTACATCGACGGCCAGGGCCGCAGCATGGGCGGCGTAGTGGCGGGCAAGGCTGAGCTGATGAAAGAGGTGGTGGGCTTTCTGCGCACCGCCGGGCCGACCCTGAGCCCGTTCAATGCCTGGATCTTCCTCAAGGGCCTGGAGACCTTACGCATTCGCATGCAGGCGCATTGCAGCAGTTCACTGCAACTGGCGCAGTGGTTGGAGCAGCAACCGGGCATCGAACGTGTGCATTACGCCGGTTTACCCAGCCATCCGCAGCATGAGTTGGCCAGGCGCCAGCAGAGTGCCTTCGGTGCGGTGGTGAGTTTCGAGGTTAAAGGTGGCAAAGAAGCGGCGTGGCGTTTTATCGATGCCACGCGGGTGATCTCCATCACCACCAACCTTGGCGACACCAAGACCACCATCGCCCATCCGGCGACCACCTCGCACGGCCGTTTAAGCCCTGCCGAACGGGCCAACGCCGGTATTCGCGACAACCTGATTCGCGTTGCGGTCGGTCTGGAAGACCTAGCGGATCTGCAGGCCGATCTGGCCCGCGGTCTGGCGGCACTCTAAGCGGCGCCGAATACCTGGCGGGCGTTCCGCCAGGTCGCGTTATGCCTGTCTAACCTTCTCTGGCTGCTCATGCCTGCTGCTGCGTACTCGGGTGGGCCAACCTTTGGTTGGTGGCCGGTAAAACATGATCCACTTCAACGTCTGGGCGCCTGAAGGCGCTAGCATCTGCGGCCGAGCGCTGCGCCTGACAGCGTGCACATAATAAATCGACGCCTGATTAAAGGTGCCTGCGTATGGATCATCCACAGCCATTCACGCCGCTGGCCAATGGTGTGCTGCGCGAAAGCCTGCTGGCTTTGCTGGCGCGCAGTGAGCGTTTTTCCCTGACGCTACTGCTAGCCCCGGCCGGCTCGGGGAAGTCGACACTGTTGCAACACTGGCGCGCGCGCTGCGCGGCGGCGCTGGTGTATTACCCGTTACAGGCCCGCGACAATGACCCGCTGTGTTTCTTCAGGCGTCTGGCTGACAGCATCCGCGCGCAGGTGGGCGACTTCGATACCTCCTGGTTCAACCCTCTGGCAGTGGCCTCCAGCCTGTCGCCACGCTTGCTTGGCGATTTACTGAGCGACGCGCTGGCGCGGGTCGAGCAGCCGCTGTTTATTGTGCTGGACGATTTTCAGTGGATCGATAGCCCGAACATTCTTGATGTACTGGCCGGCTTGCTGGAGCAGCTGCCGACTCATGTGCGGGTGATTCTGGCCAGTCGTAATCACCCAGGGTTTTCCCTCAGTCAGCTAAAGCTGGAAAATCGCCTGCTGTGCATCGACCAACACGATCTGCGCCTGTCAGTCGAGCAGGTACAGCAACTCAACATCCACCTGGGTGGCCAAGTGCTGAGTCAGGAGTATGTCGACAGCCTGCTGGGCATGACTGAAGGGTGGATGGCGGGGGTGAAGATCGCCCTGCTGGCCTATGCCCGCTTCGGAACCCAGGCATTGGAGCGTTTCAACGGCAGTCAGCCGGAAATCGTCGATTATTTCGGCCATGTGGTGTTGCGCCAGTTACCGCAGGATCTGCGTGAATTCTTACTCTGCAGTGGCTTGTTCGAGCGTTTTGACGGTGCGCTTTGTGACCATGTGATGCAGCGCAGCGGCTCGGCCTTGCTGCTTGAAGGGCTGGCTGCGCGCCAGCTGTTTTTGTTACCGGTGGAAAACCAGCCGGGCTGGTTCCGTTTTCATGCCCTGTTGCAGGATTTTCTCTGTCGGCGCCTGCTGATTGAGGAGTATGCCCGTCTGGATCAATTACACAGCCGGGCTGCGGATTACTACCTGAGTCTGGGCGAGTACGAGCTGGCCTTGCAGCATGCGCGCAGCTGCAATACGCAGCGCAACTTTCTTGAGCTGCTGGAGCATTGCTGCGCGTCGTGGGTACGTCATGGGCAGTTCGACGACATCCTGCGTTGGCTAGAGCCGCTGCCGGAGGCGCTGCTGTTGAGCCAGCCTCGGCTGTTGGGGTGGCTGGTTGCGGCACTGTCCTTGTCGCGGCGCTTTCATCAGGCGCATTACTACCTGGAGTTGCTCGACAATCACCCAGAGATCGAGCCCGGGCAGACGCTTGAGGCCGCCACGCGCCAGTTTCTCGCGCTGCTGCTGGGGCTGTTTGAGCAGGACAAGGATTTTGTCCCGCCACCGGCCTGGCGCGAGCTGCTTGGCGTCGGTCAGGACCTGGAGATTCGCGCCTGCACGCTGGCGGTGATCGCCTATCAGCACTTGCTGAACGCACGCCTGCAGGAGGCCATTCGTTTTGCCAGCGAGTCGAAGCAGCTGTTGGCACAGTGCGGGCACAGCTTTCTGGAGAGTTACACCGATTTGATCATTGCGCTCTGTCATCGCAATGCCGGGCGTGCGCCCCATGCGCGCAAGGAGGTGTGCAGCGATTACCTGCGCACCGACAAATCAGCCCCGGCCTGGGTCAACCGCGCCACAGCCATGGTGGTGGTACTGTACGAGCAGAACCAGCTGGCCGAGGCGCAGCAGCTGTGTGATGAGCTGATGGCGATGGTCAACTCATCCTCGGCCACTGAGGCGATTGCCACGGTTTATATCACCCTCTCGCGGCTGTTTCATCGGCAGCAGCAAACAGCACGGGCCAGCCGTTTACTCGACCAATTGTCGTGCATTCTGCAGTTGGGTAATTACGCGCGGTTTGTCAGCCAGGTGACCCAGGAAAGCATGCGCCAGGCCTTGCTCAGCGGTACGAGTGTGGCCATGGACGCCGTGGCGCAGCGCTACGATTTGGCGGCGCGGCTACAAGCAGGGGAGTGGGCGGTTGTGCGCGCCTATGATGAGAACTGGGAGCGTGTGGGCCTGGCCTGTGTGTACTGGCTGCGCGCCCGAGGTGCTCTGGCCCAAGCGGAGCGCATCCTCAAGGTACTGGCGGCCTCATTGCGGCAAAGTGAGATGCGTGCGCGGTTGTTGATTGTCGAGGCCAATCGCCTGGTGCTGGCGGCTCCTGCGCAGAGTCAAGGCCAGCAGTTGGCGGCCTTGAGCGGCCTGGTCGAGGTCTATGGCATCGTCAATATCAGTCGTTCGGTATTTGATGAAGCGCCGGGTTTCGGTGCCGCGGTGCTGGGTCTGGCGCAGGCCGGATTGCTGGTCGTGCCAGACAAGTACCGTGAGTATTACGGTGAATTCCTCCAGGGTATTCAGCACGCTCCGCTGGTCGATCCGCTTGCCAGTGGCTTGCTGACTGAACGTGAGGTCGAGGTGTTTGAAAGCCTGCTCAGTGGCCTGTCGAACACCCAGATCAGCGCCAGAACCGGTATTGCCTTATCCACGACCAAGTGGCACCTGAAAAACATCTACTCCAAGCTCAATGTCTCCAGCCGCACCGAGGCAATTCTCACTGCCCGGCCGCGCGCGCCACTGAACTAGAGCGTCCTGATCATTGATTGACAGCACCCCCTCCGTGGGAAGGGGGTGCTGCGCCATACCCGTCGATAGGCTTGATGGTGCGCTGCTATGTCGGTAGTCGCCTTGTCCGTACAACAATAAAAACGGGAGCAATAGCCATGTCGGTATGGGTTACTTGGCCAGCTTTGACCAAGCTGGGAACGTTGGGCGTAGTCTCCGGGCTACTGGTGCTGGCGGTCGAACGTCAGTCGCTGTTCGAGAACAACCTCTTCGATGTTGAACACTACGCCGGCTACAACGCCAGCATCACCTGTGATGCGCGCAGTCAGGCGGCGCGTACCGAGGACGGTACCTGCAACATTCTCAGTAACCCGGCCGAGGGTTCGGTGTATCGGCGTTTTGGCCGTAACGTCAATCCGGCAGTGACCCAGGGTGAAACCAGCACCTTGCTGACGCCCAACCCACGGGAGGTGAGTAACACGCTGATGGCGCGGGGCGAGTTCAAGCCGGCAGCCAGCCTGAACTTTATCGCCGCCGCCTGGATTCAATTCATGGTGCATGACTGGTTTGACCACGGCCCGAATGCCGACGCCGATCCGATCCAGTTTCCGCTGCCGCCTGGCGATGCACTGGGCAGTGGCACCATGTCGGTCAAGCGTACTCAGCCGGACCCGAGCCGCAACAGCAGTGACGCCGGCAAGCCGCAAACCTACCGCAACCACAATACTCACTGGTGGGACGGCTCGCAGCTGTACGGCAGCAGCAAGGCAACCAACGACAAGGTACGTGCCTTCGTTGACGGCAAACTCAAGGTCAACGCAGACGGCACGCTGCCGCATGAGTTGCTCAGCGGCAAACCGGTCACTGGTTTCAACGAGAACTGGTGGGTGGGTCTGAGCATGCTGCACCAGCTGTTCACCCTCGAACACAACGCCATCGCCAGCAAGCTCAAGCAGAAGTACCCGACGCAGAGCGACCAGTGGCTGTATGACCGCGCTCGGCTGATCAACGCGGCGCTGATGGCCAAGATCCACACCGTGGAGTGGACCCCGGCGGTGATCGCCAACCCAGTCACCGAGCGCGCCATGTACTCCAACTGGTGGGGTTTGCTCGGCCAGGGTGGCCCGCGTGATGATTTCCAGGCCGAAGTGCGCATGCTGCAGGCGGACTTGGCCAAATCCGATTCGTTTGTTAAACGCATTCTCGGTTTCGACCCGAACGTTGCTCCGGGTGTCGGCAATAGCGCCATCGACCATGCCCTGACCGGCATTGTCGGCTCCACCGCGCCCAACAACTACGGCGTACCGTTCACCCTCACCGAGGAGTTTGTCTCGGTGTACCGCATGCACCCGCTGATGCGTGACAACGTGCAGGTGTATGACATCGGTTCCAACCAGGTCTCGCGCACCATCGCGCTGCAGAACACCCGCGACCGCGACGCCGAGAACCTGCTCAACGACGAGCGTCCTGAGCGTCTGTGGTACTCCTTCGGTATCACCAATCCGGGCTCGTTGACGCTGCACAACTACCCGAACTTTTTGCGCAACCTGTCGATGCCACTGGTGGGCGATATCGACCTGGCGGCCATTGACGTGCTGCGTGACCGCGAACGCGGCGTACCGCGCTACAACGAGTTTCGCCGGCAGATCGGTCTTAATCCGATCACCAAGTTCGAGGACCTGACCAAAGACGCGGCCACTCTGGCCGAGCTCAAGCGTCTGTACAACAACGACATCGAGAAGATCGACACCCTGGTCGGCCAGCTGGCGGAAACCGTACGCCCGGAAGGCTTTGCCTTTGGTGAAACAGCGTTCCAGATTTTCATCATGAACGCTTCGCGGCGTCTGATGGCTGACCGCTTCTATACCAAGGATTACCGCCCGGAGGTGTACACCCCGGAAGGGATCGACTGGGTCGAGCACACCACCATGGTTGATGTGTTGCGCCGGCATAATCCACAGTTGCAGGCCAGCCTGGTGGGGGTGGAAAACGCCTTCAAACCCTGGGGCCTGAATATTCCGGCGGATTACGAAAGCTGGCCGGCGGCCAACAAGCAGGAAAACCTCTGGGTCAACGGCGCGCTGCGTACCCAGTACGCCGCCGACAAGCTGCCGGCCTTGCAGCCGGTGAACATCGGCGGTTTGATCAGTTCGATCCTCTGGAGCAAGGTGAAAACCCGCAGCGACGTGGCCCCTGCTGGTTATGAGAAGCCGATCCACCCCCATGGCGTGATGGCCAAGGTCAAGTTCGTTGCGGTGCCGAACAACCCATACAGCGGCTTGTTCCAGGGCGCCGACAGTGGCTTGTTGCGCTTATCGGTGACCGGTGATCCGGCTGATCGTGGCTTTGCCCCTGGCCTGGCTTGGAAGGCCTTCGTCGACGGCAAACCGTCGGAGAACGTCTCGGCGCTCTACACCCTGAGCGGGCAGGGCGATAACCACAATTTCTTCGCCAACGAGCTGTCGCAGTACGTGGTGCCTGAAACCAACGAGACTCTGGGTACGACCATTCTGTTTTCGGCGGTCAGCCTGAAGCCAACCCTGTTGCTGCTCGACGACCTGGCTGAGGTCAGCCAGAACGGGGCGGTGGTGGCCAAACCCAAGGCGCCGACGCAGATCTACTTTGTACCGCGCGCAGAACTGCGTAACCGTTTCGCCAGTACGCCCCATGACTTCCGTACGGATCTGCTGACCCTGAACGCCGGCACCAAGGTCTATGACGTGTACGCGACCTCGACGGCGATCAAAACCTCGATCATCCCGTCCATCAGCCGCAGCTACGCCGCACAACGGCGTAACAGCGCGGTGAAAATCGGCGAGATGGAGCTGACCTCGGCTTTTATCGCCTCAGCCTTCGGTGACAACGGGGTGTTCTTCAAGCACCAGCGTAACGAAGACAAGTAAGCCTCAACCGCCACACAGCAAAAGGCCCCGGTAGAACTGCCGGGGCCTTTTTATTGCCGATGGTTTATTCGCGCAAGTCGACGGTGTCGGGCTCGGACTTGTCGAACAGGTGTTCAGGATTGCTTGGCAGAATGCCTGGGCTGTAGTCCTCGCGCACATCACCGAGCACGCGGATGTCACTGTATTTCTTGCCGGACAAGGCCGCCATGCCGGCGCCATCGCGAACCACGGTAGGGCGCAGGAAGACCATCAGGTTGCGTTTGATCCGGGTTTCCTTGGTCGAACGGAACAGCCGGCCGAGTAATGGAATGTCACCCAGTAGCGGCACTTTTGAATCGGCCTGGGTGACGTCATCCTGAATCAAACCGCCGAGCACGATCACCTGACCATTCTCGGCCAGGATGGTGCTCTTGATTGAGCGTTTGTTGGTGATCAGGTCGACGGCATTGACACCCTGGCTGGTGGGGGCAATGGAGGAGATTTCCTGCTCGATTTCCAGGCGCAGACTGGCCCCTTCGTTGATATGCGGGGTGACCTTCAGGGTGACCCCGATATCCTGGCGCTCAATGGTGGTGAACGGGTTGTCGGCCCCTGAGGCGCTGGTGGTAAAAGAGCCGGTTTGGAAGGGTACGTTCTGCCCGACCAAAATTTCCGCCTTCTGGTGATCCAGGGTCAACAGACTTGGAGTCGACAGCAGGTTGCTCTTGCTGTTGGCCGACAGTGCGGTAATCAGCACGCCGAAACTGTCGGTGCCCAGGCCGATGATGGCGCCGTCCGGCAGGTTAGCCAGGGTGTTGTTGTCGGTGCCGCTGTCATTGTCCCGAATGGCTTGCAACACTCGGCCCACAGCCAACCCCGTGCCGCTGAAATTGGTGCCACCCAGGCCACCACTGTCACCCCGGGCATCCACGGCCCACTGCACGCCCACGGCATCGCTGATATCGCCGGACACCTCAACAATCGCCGCTTCAACCATGACCTGAGCGCGTGGTACATCGAGTTGGCGCACGATGTCTTCCAGGGTCGCCACCACATCCGGCTCGGCCAGCAGTACCAGGGCATTGAGGCTCTCGTCGGCGCGAATCAGGATGGTTTGTGGCTTGCCGGTGGTTTCGCCGCCGGTTTCCGGTTTGAGCTTCTCGGAAATTTCTCCCAGGGTTTCTGCCAGGCTCTTGGCATCGCCATGGCGCAGGCGGATTACCCGGGTATTGGCCGAGCGGCTGGTGGGCGTGTCCAGCGACTGCGCCAGGGCCACCAGTTTGGCCCGTGCTGCCGGTGGCCCGAGCAGGATCAGCCGGTTGGTACGGCCGTCGGCGATCACCTGGGTGCCAGAGGTGCCCTTGGCCTGACCGCGATCCACGGCATTGCGCAGCACCTCGGCAGTGTCCATGACCCAGGCATGTTGCAGGTTGAGCACGCTGTAATCGTTCTGGCCTTTCTGATCGAGCTGGCGCAACAGGTCTTCGATGCGTTGGATGTTGGCGCTACGATCACTGATGATGATCGCATTGGCGCTGGTGATCGCCGCCAGGTGGCCATATTGCGGCACCAGTGGGCGGATCAGTGGGATCAGTTCGGTGGCGGAACCGTGCTGCACCTGGATCAGGCGGGTTTCCAGGCGATCCGGTGCACTGCGGCCGGCGTTTGCATCGGCCTTGGCTTCGGCGTTGGGTACGATGCGTGCCTGGTCGCCCTGGGTTATCACGCTAAAGCCGTGAGTGGCCATTACCGAGAGAAACAGCTGGTAAACCTCTGTCAGCGTCAAGGGGCTGCTGGAGACCACACTGACCTGACCTTTGACCCGTGGGTCGACGACAAAGGTCTGCCCGCTGATCAGTGCGACCTGGTCGATAAACTCGCGAATATCGGCACCCTTGAGGTTGATGGTCCAGCTTTCTTCCTGTTGGTTGACGCTCGGTGCAACGGCCGTAACGGCTGCGCTCAGTGGCAGGGGGCTGCACACCAGGCCAGCGGCCAGCAGGGCGAGGGTAAGGCGCGAGAGAGTCGGCAGCATCGTGTCAGTTGTTTTCCATAGGCTGTTCGGTGGGTTCGGTGGCGCCGGGTTGATTGCCTGGCAAACTGCTGGAGTCCTGCATTTGCTGGCGCAGCGCGTCCATGCGTTCACGCAGCTGGCTGAGGTCCTCGGACTCCATTTCGCTGAGTTGCTCAAGTGGATCGTCGACAATGACTTGGGTGCTGCCAGCGGTTGAGCTGTTGAGCGGAAAACTGAGGCTTTCACGGCGGCCATTGCGCAGCAACTCGACGCCGTCGGCAGCCACCGCATGCAGGCGTACGCCGCTGCTGATCTCGCTGTCGATGGTGTAGCGCTGCGCTGTGCTGCCTTCACTGCGAATGATGGCGCTGGAGCGCTTGGGGTCGGCATGGACAAAACTGCCGAGCAGGGTCAGGCGCAGGTTGGTGCTGGGGACGGGGCCATTACTGGCCGGGCTGCTGCCAAACAATTGGCCGATTGCCGGGGGGGCGACAATCGCTGCAGTTTCGTTTGCTGTGCTGTTGGCGGCAGCCACTGGCGCACGCAGCAGACGCAGCCAATCGGCGCTCTGCCAAGCCAGGCTGATGCTCATGGCAAGAATGATCGCCGTGCCAAGCAGCGTAGGCGCGTGGCGCTGTAACCAGATCTGGGTGGCCAAAAGAGGCAAGGGGCTCACTCCGCTACTTTTTATTATTATGTGGCGTGTATCGCGCGCTGATCATAGACACTTGCCAGGCTTTTGGCAGCCCCCCGTTGGGGTGGTGTGTCGAACGGCGCAATGTGCTAAAGATAACCCGCTGTTGTATGTAACTTCGTGCAACCTATAACAATTAATTCATAGAACCCTGGCTTTTTAGCCGTTGTTATTGCGTCCACTGACGTAGCTCCGGGTTACTGTGCCAAAGGCCTGTTACGAATGAATGCGCTGCTCATAGACGTGCCATCGAAACGTTTACCCTTCAGTTTTGCCAAGCGTCACGGGGTGTTGTTATTGGCGCTGGATGGCGCGCCGAGCCTGGCTTATCGCCCGGGTGCCGAGTTGGTGGCATTGGCCGAAGCGCAGCGTTTCGCTGGCGCGCAGTTACCGCTCCAGGCGCTCTCGCTTGAGGCTTTCGAGATGGCGCTGGGCAAGGCCTACCAGCATGACTCGGCCTCCATGCAGCTGGCTGAGGACATCGGCGGCAGCCTGGACCTGGCCGCCTTGGCCGAGCAGGTGCCGGAAACCGAAGACCTGCTGGAGCAGGAAGACGATGCGCCGATCATCCGCCTGATCAACGCCATCCTCGGCGAAGCGATCAAGGAAAACGCTTCCGATATCCATCTGGAAACCTTTGAGAAACGCCTGGTGGTGCGTTTTCGCGTGGACGGCATTCTGCGTGAGGTGCTTGAACCCAAGCGTGAGCTGGCCGCTTTGCTGGTGTCGCGGATCAAGGTCATGGCGCGCCTGG